>Ga0222658_1000001_pt1 | contig 783848 bp, 794 predicted proteins | sample AntAcemetagen476_FD_179830 | JGI IMG/M metagenome (GOLD analysis project Ga0222658, IMG submission 179830) | Saline water microbial communities from Ace Lake, Antarctica - #476 | ecosystem: Environmental > Aquatic > Non-marine Saline and Alkaline > Saline | place: Antarctica: Ace Lake... | reverse complement strand
CTAATATGATGATAACGTGCTGGATTTACTGATTTAAAAAATTGCCTGAATGCTTCTTTGAGGTTCATGTCACAAAACAAGCTAAAGTAATATATAAATATATAAGAAAATAATAAAAAGAGAAGAGTGATTTAGAAAATATGCTTAGAAAAATAGAATCAATAAAAGAATTATCAAAAATCATAAATAAGCACAAAACCTGCATCTCACTAGATGCCGATGAAGATTTATTCATATTAACTCTGAAAGATTTTGAAAACCAATTCGTCGATTATTTCTCATTAGAAATTAAAGGAGAACAGAGAGGATATGCTAGAACTATTCCAAACGGAGAAGAAGTCATCGTAGATATGATCTACGCAAGAAAACTAAATCCGGAAAACAAAAAAGAACTCAATAAAAAAATAAATGAAATATATAAAGATAAAAAAAATATTTTTATTCACATAAAATATAGAGATCACAGCATAGAAAATATAAAATTAGTCAAACAAAAAATAGAACTCAAAAATCCAATTTCAGTACATAATCTCAACAATATAGTATATTGCGAACATATGATAAATATCAAAAACGACGAATCACAAAAACAATATCCTTCTCTTCTTCCAGTTCCAATATGTGAAATGGCAGGAATTTATAGGAAATAATTTCTTTTATTTCATCCCTCTTTGGAGAATTCTTCAAAAAAGTCAAAACAAAACGATCATTACCAACTCTTTTTATTTCTTCCAATCCTTTTTTTATATCATCAAAGTTTTGAATAGCAGTAACGCTAATAACCACATCAAAAGAATTATCTTCGAAAGGAAGTTCTTCCGCAAAACCAAGCATTATTTTTTTATTTCCTTTGTATTGAGAAATTAAACCTTGGGAAGGATCAATGCCTGTTGCTTCTTTAAGATCAAAGTAATCCAAAGAAAAACCAGTACCGCAACCAACATCCAAAAGAGAATCACTTGCTTCGATAATATCTTGATCTGCAATCAAAGAAAGTTTCTTAATTTGTTCTTCTTTGTGTAAAGTGTCATAGCCTTCTGAAATATTATCGTAGTAGTTCATTTGAAAGTTGATGAGGGCGCCCGGATTCGAACCGGGGATCGTCCGCATTTTGAAAGAAAATGATTCAAAAAATCACTTTTCTAAGTCAAGCGGACGTCATAGCCACTAGACCACGCCCTCAAAAAATAAATATAAAAAGTATAAAAAGTAAAAAACACAGACACAACATTTGCCACTAAGCGAAGCGCATGTAGCAGGGCTCGCCTATGCCTCTAATGGCAAATTAATCGTCTTCGTCGTCTTTCTCTTTTCTCGATACGAGCACTTCGAATATTTTCGCGAATGCTGGACGAGTGATAAAGACTCCAAGAGTTACTCCTGCGATGGTTGTTAATGCGAATCCTTTAAGGAGACCTGCACCTGAACCAAGTAGAGGAATCATTGCAACGACTGTTGTGAAGTATGCAGTCATGATGATGAAGAATGCTTTCTTCAGTCTGGATTTCCAAGCACTGCGTACTCGTTTACCACCCTGTAGCGTTTCATCAATAATAACTATCTGATCATCAACACCAGTACCTACTGCGATTAAAATCCCTGCAATAGCTGCTAAATCTAACTGCCATTTTGCAAGCACAGCGAATCCCAGAATTAAAATAACTTCTGAAACCATTGTGATAATAACAGGTACTGCAATTGCTGCTTTTTTATAACGGATAGTTACAACAACAACAACTGCTGCTAATGCTAATAATCCGACAAGAAGAACATTCTTAATGAATTCTTCTCCAAGAACTGGACTGATTGCTTGTGATTCAATAATTTCTAGTTTAACTGGAAGACTTCCAGTTTGCATAACTGTTTGTAATTGTTTCATATTGTCAAGAGCGTCTTTTGTTGCAGCATCTCGGCTTGCACCATAACCACTTCCCGAAATACTAATATCAGTTACTGAATTTCCTTTTAGACTTTCTCCGATACGAAGTTCGTCCACAAGTTCATCATCTAAATATAATGTAAGATTTTCTGATAGGTAACCGCCGTCACTAATACCTGAGAAAAGTACCTCAAGATCGCCTGTAGCTTCTGCTTGTTTATCAGCAGCTTCTGGTGAAAGAGAAATTGCAAATCTAAATCCACAGAACCATTCTCCATCGCCTGATTCTTGGCAACCTCTTTGAGGATCAAGACCAGAACCTGTTGCGGTTCGATCAACATAAACAATATCTTGTCCGCCACGGAAAACAACAATGTCTCCAACTTTAGCTTCGAACTTACCTTGTTTAGCAAGGAGATCAATAACTTCATCTTGACTTGCTCCCGCAATTTCTACAAGAACATATGTTTCTCCAGTAAAGTCTTTTACTTGTCTAACTGTTATATCACTTAGACCATAAACATTTAATCTTTGTCGAATATTTTCTAAAATGAAACCCATATCTTCAGAACTAACTTCTTCTTCAGGAGATAGAATAACTCTAGTTCCACCAGCAAGGTCAAGACCTTTCTGAATATTATTAGAAGGAGCTTCGTAAACTTTCAGACCAATGTCTTCCATTCCAACAAATGTTTCAATGGTTTTATTCACAACTTTTGTTTTAGTTACATTGCTTGTTGTGTTTGTTTCATTATCAAATACTTGATCAACATAAGTAATAGTTTCTGTTTCATTAAGAACAGTAATCTCATATTCAGCAACAGTTTTTAACCTGTATGTTCCTTGATCTGTTTTAATAAGTAAAGACCTGTTAATTTCTAAACCATCTATAAATTCATAATAATCATCAGTATCTAAGATTGGCCTATTATTAATAGATTTAATAACTTCTCGAGATGTAGGTAATGAATTAGGTTCAGGACTTAACATAGGATTAGGAATTGAATTTGCCGCAGCACTATCCTTAAGAACTGTTCTAACAGTTACACCTTCAGTACTAAACTGAGGAGAAATTGCAACTACTGCAATTAAGACTGCTGCTAAAAGAAGAATAACTCGCCAATTTCCTAAGATTTGTTTTAGTTTATTCATTTTTTAGCACCTCCTTCTTTTGCTTCCTTTTTTTCAGCATACCATCGAAGAATACCTGCGTTTTGTATCCATGTATTAACCATATCCACAATTAATCCAATAACTAAGATAGTCATAATTTGAGAAATTATTTGTGATTGAGAAAATATTAATGCAACACTTACTGCCGCAAGAGTTGTTATGTTCATAGTCATACCAGTTTTCATTGCTTTAATGACTCTTTGGTAAACCGTTCCTTCTTTATTCTTCAATACTCTAGTGGAAAGAAGAATGTCAGTGTCTACACTGTAACCAATAAGCATCAAGAATGCCGCAATACCTGCAGTTGAAATCTTAATTCCTAATATATTAACAACAGCCAATGTAACTACAATGTCAGAGAAAGCTGCCAGAATAACCGCAAGACTTGGTACTGGAACTCGGAACTGAATGAAAACAACAATCCCCATAAGTACAAATGCTATAATTAAAGCTTTGATAATTTGACCGAAGAAATTTGCTCCAAGTTTTGATCCGCTTGATCGAATGTTTTGGCTAAGTTCATCAAGAGTTAATTCGGAATCAAAAGAAATCATGGATTCTTTGAAAAGTTCTAATTCATCTTCATCAATAATATCAGTTTCAATTTCAATCGCGACTAAATCCGCGAGTTGTTTCTGCGACCTTATGACAAATTCATGCGTAGGATGCTGATCCAATAAAAATTCTTCAAGAACTTTCTTGTCGATTGCATCTAAATTAGTCATGTCCTTTGTTATTGTAATTGCAGTTCCACCCTGAAGACTAATTCCTTTGTGAAGAAATTCTCCAGTTTGTGCGACTTGCATTCCAATAAGGACTAATGCTATGAGTAACATAGCAAAAGGAATAATTAAGAGTTGTTTGTAATATTTATTATAGAAACTCTTTTTTTCCTTCTTTGGAAGAATACTCGTTTCAGGAGAAATTTGTTGAACCTTTTGTTTAGATTCTTTTTTCCCATAACGTTGTTGTAATCGTTTTTTATGATCCTTAGCCATAGAGGTCGGTGAGACCAAGTTCGTTTATAAATATATCCCTTGGCGCTTTATAAAGAGTAGTGCCTTGTAGAGATGTTTTTCAAATTAACTAGCGCCAGCTAGAGAATCTTATGAATGTAATGACATAAGGCTTAATAATTGAAAATTATTAAGATGATTTGAAAATAAGATTTCGCAGCAAAGCTCGAACAGTGAAACCCTGCGCACTACGTAAAATAAAAGCACAGACAGTAAGCAGAGATAATACTATATCTATACCATAGGCTTAGAAAAAGAAAGAAAAGAAAAAAAAATTATTTTAATTAACAATTATCAACACAATTCCAATAATTATCAGCTGGACATGAAGCAATGCAATTATTCCAAGCTAAATCATCAGCAAGAGCACTAACAGCAGCAGAAGCAGAAGCAGAAGCAAGAGAAAACTTAGCTTCTCCAACAATATTACCAGCATCATCCATAATCAAAACTGTTTGTTCATCATCAACAGGAGCAGAACCTCCCTGAACCATCAAAACCAAACTAATAACAGCCACAATAGCAACAATAGCTACCAAAGCCAAAAGATTAAAATGATCATTTTCCATATTATATCACCTTATTTATAAACAAGTCCGCCACGTTGTATGTCTGGAAGTACTACCATAACATCAACACAATCTTGATTCCATAAACCAGTATTTGAATCAAAACATGGCCCTAAACCAGAGGCTTCGCCAACTATATTTCCATCAGTATCTACAACTAAAACTGAATCATCAACTACAGGAGCAGAACCTCCCTGAACCATTAAAACTAAACTAATAACAGCCACAATAGCAACAATAGCTACCAAAGCCAAAAGATTAAAATTATTTTTTTCCATATTTTACACCTCAAAATGTAATTATAGCCTTATTTCAAGGTTTTTTATTTATAAATGTTTTGTATTTTTCTCACTAAGAAGAGTTCCACTGTTCGAGCTTTGCTGCGAAATCTTAATTATTTGTCAATCCTCTAATTCGCTCCACTCATTAGTTGACAAACAAATCTAGCTTCAAGTTAGTGCTTTTGTATTACATAATTCTGCAACATTTAAAAAGGAACACTCAGTAACCAGAGCCATGGTTCGTATAGCTATTGTAAATAAGGATAAATGTCATCCGGAAGAATGTGCTGAACTTTGCCTCAAGAAATGCCCTGTTAACAAAATGGGAGAGGAATGTATCACCATTCAAAACGGAAAATGCCACATCGTAGAAGAAATGTGCGTAGGTTGTGGTATCTGTCCTAGAATTTGCCCTTTTGGAGCTTTAGAAATTATCAATTTACCTGAAGAACTAAAAAGCGAACCAATCCATCGTTATGGAGAAAATCAATTCGCACTCTATAATCTACCAATTCCAATCTTTGGAAAAGTCGTTGGACTTCTTGGTCGAAACGGTATTGGGAAATCCACTGCTATGCAAGTTCTTGCAGGAGTTATCAAACCTAATTTCGGAAACTACGAAAAAGAATCAACATATAGAGATCTTATAAATCATTTTAAAGGAACCGAAGCTCAGGCTTATTTTGAAAAACTTGAGAAGGGAGAAATTACTATTTCATTCAAACTGCAACAGGTTGAACTTATTCCTAAAAACTTTTCTGGAAAAGTCAGTCAATTACTTGAGAACGTAAACGAACATCCAGCAGAAAGATATCAAGAAATTCTAACAATCCTAGAACTAACTAATCTTTTAGAAAGAGATATTAAACAAATCTCAGGCGGAGAACTACAAAGAGTTGCAATTGCAGCTGCAGTTCTGAAAAAAGCAAATGTATATTGTTTTGACGAGCCAACAAGTTATTTAGATATTAAACAAAGATTAAAGATTAGTAAATTCATTCGAAGTCTGGCTGATGAAAACACAGCAGTATTAATTATTGAACACGACCTTATTATTCTTGATTATCTGACAGACTTTGTTCACCTTTTTTATGGTAAGGAAGGAGCATACGGTGTTGTTAGTTCAGTAAAAGCAACTAAAAATGGAATCAATACATATCTCTCAGGATATCTTCGTGAAGAGAACGTTCGATTCAGAGATAGAGAAATTAAATTCGACGGAAGTGCTAACGAAGAAGCTCTTTCATCATTACAATTATTTTCATGGCTTGATTTTTCTAAAAAATTAGGAACATTCAATTTAGAAGTTAACGAAGGAACAATTTTCCGTAAAGATGTTATTGGTGTTCTTGGAGAAAATGGAATTGGTAAAACAAGTTTCATTAAAGAATTAGTAAAAGCCAGTAGAAATGAAGAAGATGCTATCGCAGAAATTGAACTTGCAGAAACTATTAAAGAACTTCGAGTCGCATACAAACCACAATATATAGAAAGCAGTGACGAGATTGTTAGAATATATCTCAAAGATGCATTAAAATATGACATTCAACTTATCAATCCTTTACACGTTGAACATTTACTTGATCAACAACTTAATCAATTATCAGGTGGAGAACTACAAAGAGTCGTTATTGCAAAAACTCTAGCAGAAGATGCAGATATTTATCTTCTTGACGAGCCAAGCGCATACCTTGATGTTGAACAAAGATTATCATTATCAAAAGTTATTAGAAACATGATGGAAGTAAAAAGAGGAAGCGCTCTAATTGTCGACCACGACCTGCTATTCATAGACTACATTTCTAAAAGATTACTTATCTTCGAAGGTCAACCTGCTATCAACGGTGTCGTTAATGGTCCTTTCAGCATGGGAGAAGGAATGTTTTCTTTCCTAGAAGATCTTAACATAACATTCCGTCGAGACGAAGCTAATAACAGACCTAGAGTTAACAAAGCTTATTCTCAGAAAGACAAAGAACAAAAAGCATCCGGAAATTTATATTATTCCGGATAGTAAAAATAAAAAAAATTATTTCTTGCTAATTATAGCATGTTTATTGTTAATGAAACAATTAAAACTATCGCAGCGATAGCAACAATTGCAACAATTGCAAACCAAGTATCTTTCATAGTATACACCTCAAATTATAATTAAAAAAATATTAAAAATTTAAAAAAATAAAAAAATAATTTACCTAAAAGGTAAACCATTTCTCAGCTAATTTCCCAATAATAGGAACTGGTTTTGTCTTACCTTGAATTGCATAAACTAAACCAAATATCCATAAAATGAATACGATTAAGCTACCAATTGGAAGAATAACAAACCATCCGATAAAAGGAATTATTGAGCCTACAAAACTTACTACAAATGATGCAATCAGTATAATAAGAACTTGTTTTAAATGATATTTTGCAAACGAATTATGTTTCATTTTGTCATCTACTAAAAACCAAATTAATCCTATTAAAAAGATTATATACATTAAAATAACGCAAATTTTGCTTTCTTCAACATCTGTTGCCATAATAATAAACCCCCTTGTTTATGCAATAGCTTAGTTTTTTCTTCTTATAAAGTTTACTATGTAAATAAAGCCTAATAAAGCGGTAAAAGTTACAAAGAGAGTAAAGGCTAAGGTCATCATAGAGAAAAAGAATGTTTCTGGATAGGTTGTTATTAAAACACTATCAAATGGAAAGAGAAAATTTCCTTGTGGGAAAAACAATAGATGAAAACCCATAAAAACTTCATGAAACGCCGCAGCTAGAAATATTTGAGCAACCGTAAAAAAACTAATTAATCCAAACGGTGTTAAAATAATTGCAAGTCTGTCTTTCTTGTTCAATTTCTCTTTGCTCTTTGGAAAATACCAACGAATCTTTCTAAAAGGAGATTTATTGAACCAAGAGAATATGGTTGCTTTTAGTAAAAGAAGCGCAACAAATACAAATATCAGAAGTAATCGTTTTACATCTTTAAGATGACTCGCTTCTTTTTCAGTCATTGTTGGAAGAAGACCTTCATCACCTGTTATCAAATATTTTGTAATCGCTTTATCATTCATTACTGCAGAATCAGATTCTAGATAAGGCGCGTGTAAAACTGAACTATAACTAACAATAAGAAAACTAACTATTAGTAGGAAAAAAGCGTATGTAAAAGCACCCGCTACAATGTTTGAATTTTTTGATATCATTTATTTAGCAATAATTAAAGTGCTTGTTATGTTCACGCCTTCAACCGGTCGAACTTTGTCAAGAATAAATGTTCCTAAGTCTTGATTGGAGTCAAGTTTTACTTTTGCAACAACATCCCATTCTCCGAATAAAAGATGCGCTCCACTAATTTCACTCATGTCAAGAAGATTTTCATAAACTTCTTGTTCTTTACCTTTTTCAGCGTTAATTAAAACATATGCTTGTCCCATTTTATTACCCTCCTAAATGTTACGTTTAAATTTTCTTGCGATTGTTAAAAACGCAGTGTGACCTAACATCGCATGTTTAGGTCGTAATCTTTTTTCATCGATTTCCCAACGTCTCTGTATAATCTCTATGGTTGTGATGTATTTAAAATCTTCGCCCAAAGCAGTATAGACTTCTTGAGCTTGGTTAATATGAGGTGTGTAAAACACAACATAGCCTCCTTGTTTCAATGCTTTCTTTGCAGTTCCAATTGCTTTAACAGGTTCAGGAACATCAAGAATTACAGCATCAACTTCTTTTGGTGGATCAAGAGTATAAATATCTCCAACTTCCAGTTCAACATTATCTAAGCCAAGTTTTTCACAATTTTCTTTTACTAGCTTAAGATGTTTTGGTTCAACATCATAGCTGTAGACTTTTTTGCATAGTGCTGCAAGTTGACAGGTCATTCCACCTGTTCCCGCTCCAGCATCAATAACAACATGATCTCTTGTTAATCCAATTTCTGCAATAATAAAACCAACGTCCTTTGGAATAATAATTGCAGGACCTCTTTTCATTCTATTATAATTATCTTTGAATGTTGCATTACAAATTAGCATTTTATGTCCAGTTGTTGTCTCTCGAATCTCTGCTTTATCTCCTAGAGTGATTAGTTGTTCTCTGTCGATTGCTCCTTCGTTAAGACTCATAGAAATATTCACGTCTTCGACTGGATATATTCTGTTTTCTTCAGTTACAGCTATTTTTTTGATGTGCATGAAGATATAAAGCGAATTTAGCTTATAAATATGCGGAAAAACTATTTGCCCAATAAAAGGCCCTTTATAAAGGCATTTATAAATAAGCATGTTTATTTACTTATTAGTGGTAACAAAAGCGAAAGCTTTATATATGAGTTCGACGAAATAAATAATACTATGAATAAAACTCTAATAACAACATTAACTTCACTTTTTATCGGAATTGGTAGTATTGTATACTCTCAAAATCACGTTCCTGTTTCGGAACTTCCTAAAAATCCTGAAGTAGTTACTTTTGACTACAATCTAGACGGAAATACTAATGAAACAAAAACAACAAAATACAAAGGGAATTTCAAAATTACTAAAAGAGAAATTGACGTTAATGATGATAATTGCATAAATATCGTTTCAATTCAAAAATACGATATGAAAAAAGGAAGAATAGTTAATGAAGAAACAACACTTTCAAATTATCCTGTTCTAAAAGAACATTTAAAGACAGATAACAAAAATATACATTCTAAAGAAACAATAAATGGAACTAATTTTGCATACAAAACAGGAGATGGATCATACATCGCATTCACTGCTCATACAAATTTATTCTAAGGAACAGCTACAATACCACCATCTTCACTTGCACTTACTCCCACAGCAGTATTCGTTTCTAAATCACTACCTGAAACAGTTATATCTCCTTTCTGGTAAACATTCACTTTATAGATTGGAGAAGCAATAATATTTCCAGAAGCATCTTTTCTCTGCAAGAATAAAGTAATAGCTTCAACATTAGGAGTTGGGACCATAGCAATAGCTTGACGAATATATCTATTAAGAAGATTGTTAAAAGCAGTTCCTAACTGATTCATATCAGTAAACATTTGAACACTACCACCGGTTGAATCAGCCATGTCTTTAATACGATCATAACTATTAATATTAGAATAGGGTGCAGAACGCATAGCATCAATACCACCAGGAACAACAAGAATAAATTCGACTGCAATATCATTAATAATAAAATAGTCTTTCATAGAGTGATAATCAGCATCTGTTAATTCTTTTACAGTTCCAGAACTAGAATCATAATAATGTAATAAATTGAATTCTCCATCAGAGAATAATACAACAAAACTCGGCATTTGCATAACTTGATCATCGACCAAATTTTCTTTCACAGAACTCAAAGCAGCAAGTTCAGGATTAGATTTTTGTAAATAAGAAAGTAAATAATTTTGTTGAGAACTAGATAAACCAGTCAATTCTTGAGTATCTTCAGATATAGATGCAGTATTAAGTTTAGTTAAAACATTGCTTCCAAATTCTTCTATTTCTTTTTGCATTGTAAATAAAGCAGGGAAACCAGGAGTAGAACCACCTATCAAATAAGGACTTAAAGCTAAAGCTTTTGGAATACTATCGCCAATTCTTTTCATAGGATTATTTCTTGAAGCGATAGAAGGATTTCTAATAAGAGATCCTCCAGCATCTCTAGAAAAATAAATATCATTAAATTGAGTTATAAGAGCATCTTTAATAAATTCATTTTGTAAAAAACGAGTAGACTCAGCAATCAAACTATCTTCTCTGGTAGCAGTTGATGAAGTAGATGATTCCATACTTCCACTGTTATCAAGAACAAGACCCACAGTTCTATTCTCAGCTCTAGGATCACTAAAAGGAACAATGGTGGTTTCTAAACCCATCTCAACTTGCATTATTTCAAAATTTTCTTTAATAATAGGCACGGCCAAAGACGGATCTTCGTTATCAATAAGTAATTCACCATAGAAAGTTCCATCAACATCAGGAACTAATTTTCTCTGTACGGAAAGTTCTATATCAGCAGTAATAGGACTTGGTAAAGTCTGAGAAGATACAGTAACTGTTTTAGATTCAAGAACAGCCATACCAGCATCTTCATCCAAAAGTTGAGCATCGAATTCAACAACAACACCTTTCTTAACTCTAACACGATTAAATTCTTCAACTACCAATCCAAACGTATCTTTAATATCATCTTCATTACGAATTATTATTTGTTTAAAATTAATACCTGCGTTTTGAGCATTGTGAACAAAACTAGATGATTGAGACATATATTTATCAATATTATCAGGGAATACCAAGAAGTATAATGAAAGATTTTTATTTTGACATTCAGAAATAACTTTATTCTGAAGAGTCATCAAACCAGGTTCAGGAGAACCATAACCAATAGGAGTAGTATCAGACCAACCATCAGTAAATACAACAACAACTCCATTATTATCAACTGAATTAATACCTTCTAACGTATGAGTAAACAACCATGTTGCTCCAACACCTTTTCCAGATTCAAGAACACCCGAATCAAAAACATATTGTTGAAAATCACTCAAAGAAGAAAAAATTTCTAAATTAATAAGTAAAGGATCAAGAGCGGGCAAAGGAGGACAATTTATATCATTAAGTTCCACATCATTAGGACAATGATCAACCGTTTCTGAACCAAAAACATCTATTGAATAAGAATCCATAGAGAAGGGTAAATTATTAACTAAAAATTGAATTCCTTTATTTCTTTTTTCCGCAATGTTTTCAGTTATTGAACCAGAATGATCAACTACCAACGAAAACGATTTAGGAGGTCCTTGAAATTCAAAACCACCAAAAGAATTTCCTTTAGGAATAAGTCGTAACCATTCCGCTTTTTGTAAAGCATCTTCAGAACTGAATTCAACTGAATGAGCATCGGATAAACTTTCTACCAATTTATCATTAGTAAATAATTCAAAACATTCATCGAAACCATAATACTTTTTAGAACTTAATCCGCCAGTAGAAAAAGATCTTTGTTCTTGATCACAAGAAAAATCCAATTCTAAACTGCAACCATTCAATGCAATACCTATTTCCATATTAACAGAAGCTCTGTAATAAACAGGATTTTGATTTTGCGTTCCTGCTAAATAATTAACAGCACCGACTTCAGATATACTGGACCTAAAGAAAGCTTTATCTTCTTTTATTTGAGGAACAGAACCTGTTCTATCAATAAATAAAATAGCATTGTCAATCGCATCAACAATATTATTAGCAACAACAGCATCAATAGTAGGATCATCAAGAACTTTAGAACGCATAGATATTAACTCATCTTTCTCATCTATTTTCTCAGAAACAACATCATCTAAAAAACAATATTTATTTTTAGTAACAGAAAGATAATTATCTAAAAGAGCATCAATGTCAGAAGGTTCTTTACGACCTTCAAGATTAATTTTTGCAGGACGTTGAGAATATAAAGATTCTTTTCTCTGATCAGCTAATGCTTTTGAAACAGCAATTTTCCAACCATCATCTACAGCACCAAGATCATTAATGAATTTCTCTTTTTTAAGAATATCTTCATAGGACACAAATATTTCTTTTCTTTTATTATCAGTAATGAAGAAGTTATCAATTACCTCAATAACTGAATTAACATTTAAATCAAAAAAATTTAAATCACGATTTCCATGTAAAGCAGAGAATCCTTGGTCTTCAGTATCATAAAATTTGTATCTAGTAGGAGCAGTATTTTTCTGTTTTAAAACAATAGCAAAACCGCCTTTTTTTTCTTCAGGATCGAAATGAACAGCAGCATAAATACTATTATCCTCATTATCAGGCAAGAAAATTAATTCTCTAACCATTTTTGATTTATCTTTTGTATAAGTAATATCTTGAGCTTTTATGCTTATTGAACCTCCAATAACAGATTGTATTTCTTCAAAATTATCATCAACAATATCTGCAGAAACAGAAACAGATAAAATACTAATAATGAAAATAAAACACAAGAGCAAAGTTATCAGTTTAGATCTATTCATACGACCACCCCATAATAACGATTACCAACTTGTTTTGAATTATAAGAAATTTCTGAAGCATCTACAAAAGTATTATCGTCTTCATAGAATTCTGCAAGATGAGACATGGTTCCTTTTTCTCCCTGACTCGCATCATCATTAGCAAATATGTGAGAAGGAAATCCAGGAATTAATTGTGTTACTGCAAAAAGATCAACTAAAGGAGTTCCCGCAGGATTTGTTTCATAATCTACAGTATAACTAACATCTTTTTCTTCTGAAACTCTATCATCATAAATATAGCCAAAACTCATTTCAAGAATAGTGGCATCAGGAACAAGATCAACATAACCATAATCAATAGCATAAGGTAAACCATCATCAGCAATTAAATAACTTGGAAGAACATAGGAAACATATTTTCCTTTAGCAAATTCTTTGTAAACATTAAGATAATCAAATCCTCCAACACCATATTTTCCTTTAGGATATAAAAATCGAGAATGCAAAGGAGGTCTTCCAAATTCATAGACAGTACTATTTTGTCGTAGAAAGAAACCTTTACTTGAAAGAGTATTAGTATCAAGAGAAGATAAAGTACCCAAAGCAGAACCCAGATCACCATTCCAAATACCTAGTGCATCATCCATAGAAAAATCTTTACCTAGAATATCATTTGTATTAATTTGAGCTTCACTACCAACTTTACCTTTGAAAGCAGAAAGATCCTCAGTCTTATTAAATAATTTATTTGCAACATCTTCGGAAAACATATCTTTTATTTTTGGAACAATTACAAATTTTTGATAACCGTTTGAAGGATTAGTAGCCAAAGTAAGCAAACTAGAATCATCTTCTCCTAAAATAGAAATTTTTGAATTGCCAGCTATTTCTAAAATAAAATAAGGAGGCTTTCCTTCTTCTACATTAATTTCAATAGGAAATTTAATTTTTCCATTATAGGAAATTTTCAAAGAATCATATGCAATTACAGGGCCTAAAGAATCATAATCGCCACCACTGAAAAAAGTATAAACATTTTCTATGCTTGCTGTTCGAACTAAATAATCTTCTTCCATACAAAGAACAACTCCTTCTGGAAGATCTCCGCCAAGATGTTTCTTGAAACAAACAGTTCCTTGATTATCTACGGAAACACCATCAAAGTCCAGATAATTATTCAAAATCAACAGTTCTCTCTCAGTGAGAGCGGAATCAACTTCATATACATAATTATATTTTAATTTTAGACCATCTTTAGTTTCTTCTGGAGTCAAAGCAAACGACATTGTTGACACTAACACAAATATCAGCACAATCAACACAAGTAGTTTAGCTTTCATCTAATACCTCACGATGAAGTTCAATATTAAGTATTCATCATATTTTATTTTATAATCATCATAGTTTATTCTGAATGCAATGTCATCTTCATTAATATTAATAAGATCGAAAGTATAGTAATTATCATACGCATCAGAACTTATTTTTTCTATGGACAAAAAATCTTTTACTTCCCCTTCAACAAATCCTCGAATAAATTCATACTTCGTTTTCATATCGTATTCAAGATCAAAAGAAAAATCTCCAATCTCTTCACTTCCATCAGATTTAGTTATTGTAATAGGATAATCAAGACTAATAACAGTCATTGTTCCAATTTGTGCATTCACAAAAGGTTCTCCAGATGTAAATTCTACTCCAGGCAATGTACTTTCCTCAAAACATTTCTTAACACCATCTCGAACAAACAAAGCATAATTATTTTGAAATGCTTCTTCGTCAGGAACTAAAGAGAATGCTTGTTTGAAATAAGGAGCAATTTCAGTTTTAGTAATAACAGGCAAAGCGAGTAAATCCGTTGGAACAATATATTCATATCTTACACGTTCTTCAGGTAATTCATAGAAAAATCCTTGATTGAAAAAAGGAATAATTGCATCAGGTGCTGCTCTTCGTAGACAATTTTCAACAGCACTTTCTACCATTTGAACTTCTTGGCTCGGAGCTGCATCAAAAATTTCCAAAGGACTCTTATTTGCTAATGAAAAGAATAGCGCCGCAGCTATCACTAAAACTAGGCCTATAATTACAAATAGACTAATTTGACCTCTTCCACCCATGACTAGAGCTTAGGAATAATCATTTATAAATATAGCTATAAATAAAGAAAAAAGAACTAGTGGCTCTTAGCAATATACACTACATGCTTTCCTGCTTTACCACAGACAGGACAGTCACCGAAGACCTTCTCATCAGCATCAAACTTCTCTCCTCGAACTTCAGCACCAAGTTCCTTCTCAATACGCTCAGCGCAAGGAGCACCTTCGGGTCCCATTGAACAGAAATTAGTTCTAACCATAAATCCTTGATCAACATATTGTTTAATCTCAGCTTCGGTTTGAGCATCTTTCATTTTGGAAGCAATAGCTTCATCGGCAATCTTTCTAATATTATCAGTAAATGTTTTTGAAACTGTTTTTAGAAATTCATTTAGATTATCAGCCGGAACAGTATCTTTTGTTCCAAGATCTCTTCGGAAAATCATGTATTGATTATTTTCAATGTCTCGAGGTCCTACTTCAATTCGTAGAGGAACGCCTTTCATTTCCCATTGGTTGAATTTCCAACCAGGACTTTGATCATCTCGATCATCAAGAATAACTTCGTAACCTTGTTTACTTAGATCAGCGAACAGTTCTTTTGCTTTCTTAAAAACAGGTTCTTCTTTTCCTTTAAGGAGAATAGGAACAATAACAATATGTTTTGGAGCTACACTCCAAGGAAGAATTAAACCTTTATCATCACCATGGAAAGTAATTAGAGCGCCATAGTTTCGCGAATGGCACGGACCGTAACAAGTAATCCATCCTAGTTTTTCTTTCTCATCATCATCTTTGAATGTAACACCGAATGCTTCACTAAAAGATTGATTAATCATGTGTGTTGATGGTAATTGTAGAACTTTTCCACTTGGTAATAATGCATCGGCTGCAAATGTATTTGTTGCTCCGCCGAATTTATCCCATTGTGGTCTTTTGAAAAAAATATGAGGAATAGCCATCTCTCCATAAAGAAGTTTTTCAGTGATTCTCATGTCTTCTCTGACTTGATCGAACGCATCTTCTTCTGTTCTAAAAACGTTATGTGCTTCAGTCCAATGAAGTTCTCGAGTTCTCATGAAAGGTCGAGTCATTTTTGTTTCATGTCTATATACACTACATGATTGATATCTTTTGAAAGGAAGATCTTTGTAGGATTGAATCCATTTTCCATACATATAATATAATGCTGTTTCAGAAGTTGGTCGAAGTGCTAATCTTTCTTCGAATACTTTGTCTCCAGCTCCGGTTACCCAAAATACATCAAGACTGAATCCTTCAACGTGTTCTGCTTCTTTGTGAAAATTTGATTCTGGAATAAGTACTGGCATCAATAACGGTTCGTGATCTGTTGCTTCAAGTTCAGCTTCCCACATTCTAGTAATTTTTCTAATACTTCGAACTGCCCAAGGCATGTATGCTGGAAAACCTTTAATGTTATATCTAGTATCAGCGAGTTCTGCTTTCTTCATAAGCTCTGTGAACCACTCACTGAAATTATCGTCTTTTTTTACCGTGATACCCATGTCGTTCTGTTTTGTCATAATAAAACACCTTGTTTTGTTAGGACCAAAGAAAAACCTGTTTTTCGCATGGCCATAATATAAAACACCTAATAATAATTATAATAGAAAATGTAAGAAGGAAAGAATATAAAACTTACTCTTCTTTAGGTTTTTCAGGCATAGATCTTCGTACAGAAATAGGAATTTTCCCAGATTCAAACTCTAATTTAGCCAATTCAACAGGATTATATCCAATGTCTTCTAGCTGTTTTTTAGTCAATTTAACTGCTGGTTTTGCTCCCTGAGAGATTTGTAATGCTCGAGAACCAATAATACGAGCCTTTTCATAGACTGTGAACTCGTCATCTTTTAATCGATTGCTAATTGGAATTGCTTCATCTACCATTTTATGCACCTTATGAATGTGATTAGAGTTATGCAGGAGTCAATAACTGTTTATAAACATTGTTGTCTCCCACGGAAAACACTACTTCTTCTTAGGACGTCGTTTAGTACCTTTAGGAGAGCTATATTCAAACCAATCAGTTTTCTCAATTGGGTGGAAAAAATCTACTTCTTCCATAAGAATTCTAGCCGTGGTTTCCTTAACCGCTGCAATCTCAACTCTAACCCCTTGACTCTTCAAGTGTCGAACTAATTCAACATAATCTGAATCTCCAGAAAGGATAATAATTGTATCAACCTTCGATGCCAGTTGTGTCGCTTTAATTGAAAGCGGAATATCTGCACTTTTGTGGCAGGGAACAACTGAGCCATAATAATGTTCATGTAATCTATCTGCTAATTTAGAAGAAATATTTACTCCTTCTCTGAAATAGATAAATCGGTTCAGTCCACGCTCTTTTAATAGTTTAGGAATAAATTCATCAAAGTTCAACATTGTTGAAGGGTTTTTTGATAATTCTTGTATACTTCTTTCTATATTGTTACCATCACATAGGATAGCTACTGTTTGATTAATAAATAAGTCTGTCATTTTTCTGTCTCCATATAATTATTCTTTAAATTGTTCTATAAAATATTTCGTTGTTAGTTTCTCTCCGGTCGCTTTCTCAATCATTGTATTCCAATGATATTTATTTCCAGCGTTGAAGACTTTCTCTCGTAAAAATAATCCAATCTCATGTTTACCTACATAATCAACCATGTCAAGTTCCTTTTGACCTGTTAATTCAGCATTTTTCGCATGGAACTGAGATGCTAATACTTCACCCAATAAATAATTGTGATAATAAACGGGCGCAATCGCGAAGTGAATCTTTGAAGCCCAGTCAGGCTTGTCACGAGAGAAATTCACTTTTTGATATTTCTTTACTAAATCCCACCATAACAAATTAAGGTTCTGGTCTGGATTTTCATACATTGCTTTTTCGAATCGAGTCATCACTTGAATCCATTGCGCAACAACCAACAATCCAGTTCGCAAATGATCCTTCATTTTTTTTCTAAGTGGTTCTTCATCGGCAGGCAATTCTTTTTCAGTATACTGTTTCAGAAAAGGAAGAGTTTTTGGAAGTCTTCCAAACATCATTGCAACCGCTTCGGTTGTAAACGTGTGCGCTGTTTCTCGAATGAAATAGGGAATTGTTGGATCCATGTAGGACCAATAAACACAATGACCAAGTTCATGAAGTGTTGTTTCTGACCATCGTTCATTGTTTGCTGCGTTGATAAGAGTTCTTACATCTCCATCTCTATCAGTATCTTCAGCGAATGCGTGTTGACATTTTCCTTCCTGAGGATACAAACTGCTTCGATCAATAATAGCTTTAACATTAAGTCCAATACCATCAAAAAAATCAGCGGAATTTTTTACAACATCCCCAGTGTAATATTCATCAAGATCGAATTCTTCCGTAACCGGTGCGTCTTGAAAATAGAAATTTTGATAATGCCAAGGTTTTAGTTCTTCAACTGAAATTTCTAATCGCTTTGCAATTTTTTCATCCATGTCTTTTTTGAGTGCTTCCCAGGAATCATCAAGATTTTCTGTGAGCTCATCAAATGTAGAAAGAATTTCTTCCGATGTTTGTTCTTCTATAAACAATGAAAATTCGTAGTAATTATTGAAACTTAGATTCTTTGCGTGTTTGTTTCGCAGTTTAACAAGTTCAATAAGAATTGGTTCAACCAAAGATCCTCGTTTCTTGTTTGCTTCCCAAACTTTTTCCAACAAAACATTGTCGGTTGATTTTTTGATAATGTCATCCATTTCATTATCAGTGTAGGATTTACCGTCGATTTCTCCACGATAATTATTAAATAGTTTTGAGGCTTCGGAATTTAATCGAGCCATTTCTTTTAGAAGTTCTTCGTCTCCCTGAGATGAAAGGAATGATCTGTATAAAACATCAATTTGTCTTTTGAGAATTGGATCGTCAAAATCTTTCTCATTTAGAGCTTTTAGTTTTTCAAAATGTTCTTTATTATTAAGAAATAAATTATAGGCCACTTCTGATTCTTCTGCTTTCTTGAAATTTTCATCGCTTCCATTAACCTGAGCATCCCATTCATCGTGACGATAAGCTTTGTAAAGCGGTCGCATCTCTTTTTCGAGTTCATTTAGAAAATGTTTTATTTCTGCTAGTTCCATGGAGAATAGGGTAAAATTCGAGCTTTTTATAGATTGTGATTTTAGAGCTTCTCAATCCATTCTTTTTCTTTCTTCATTACTGAATACGGACCATGACCAGCATATACTTTCAGCTCATCATCCAATTCTAATAATATTTTCAAAGAAGCTATTATTATCGCATAGGCTTCAGGATTTTCAAACGAAGGATCCTCAATTAGAGCTTCTGCACTTTCTTTATCTCCAACATCAGTTCGTCCCATGCATCCAGCGAATAAAGTATCTCCTGATAGAATAATATCATCGAAAAGGAAACAAACGCTTCCCCAAGTATGACCTGGTGTGTGTAGAACTTTGAGTTTTATATCTTCAAATTCTAAATCTTCCTCAAAAGTAATAATATTTTCCGGTAGAATAATATCAGAATTAATTCTTTTACTAATAAATTCAGGTTGGAACTCTAAAAAATCTCGATCATCTTTGTGAATATAACAAGGAACATCAAAATTATGCGCACCAAGAACATGATCATAGTGTGCGTGTGTAAAAAGAATAGCTAAAAGTTTTTTATCTCCAATAGCATCTCGGATTTCTTGAACTTCATTGGGTTCATCGCTTCCCGGATCGACTACTACACAGAATTTTTCTGAAGAAAGAATATAACAATTTGTTCGGACAGGACCTATGTTTATTCTAGTTACTGAATACATTTTACATTGCTTCCAGTCTTCTAATCCGTTCTTCAATAGGAGGATGTGTTGAGAACAATTTTTTCATTCCGCCTTTCTTTTTTCTAAACGGTGTTGAGATAAACAAGTGAGCTGTTGCTTTGTTTGCTTTGTCAACCAAGGGATCTGGATCTTTACTTATTTTCTTTAGAGCGTTCGCAAGTCCAGGAGGATATCGTGTTAACATTGCTCCAGTTGCATCTGCTAAGTATTCTCTTTTTCGAGAAACAGATAATCGAATCATTTGTCCAATTATTGGACTAAGAATAACAAGGACTAATCCTATAACAATAAAAATAATTTGGGCTTGGCCGCCTCCTTTATTGCCGCCACCTCCGCCGCCACTTCCTCTTGCGCCTCCAAAAAGGAAACTTCTCAACATAACATCACTAATTAAAGTTAATACTCCCACTAATACAGTTGTTAACATCATAACTCTGATGTCATAATTTTTTATGTGGCTCATTTCGTGGGCGATGACTCCTTCTAGTTCCTGACGATTGAGTTTATCGAGTAAACCAGTTGTTACTGCGATTGATGCGTGCTTTGGATCTCTTCCAGTTGCGAATGCATTCAATGCTGTGTCTTTGATGACATATGCTTTTGGAGTTGGAACTCCAGCTGCAATTGCTAATCCTTCTACAGTATGGTATAGGTGAGGATAATCTTTTTTTTCTACAGGTTTAGCACCTGTTGCTGAGAGAACAATCTTTGATCCTGTTGACCAAACGATTAAGAAATATATTCCTGCGGCTATAAATGAAAGAATTATTCCTCCATAAATTCCTCCTGGAGCACCAGCACTATAATAGTAACCAACACCTGCACCAATAAGAAGAACAAAAACTACGAAGAAGAAAATAATTATTCCTGAACGTAGTTTGTTACGTGCTATCTCATCAAAAAAGTTTGCCACTTTAATTCAGCCTCTATTAAAACTCAACTTTAACATTCTTTTTCTCAGCAGCTGTTGCTTCGAAACTGTCTTGTTGTTTGAATCCTAACATTTTTGAAAAGACATTATTTGGAAAAACTTCAATCTTTGTATTGAACGCCATGACAATGTCATTGTAAAATTGTCTTGCGTATGAGATTTTGTTTTCTGTTCCAGCTAATTCTTCCTGTAGTTGTAAGAAATTTTGATTTGCCTTTAGATCAGGATAGTTTTCTGACACCGCAAATAAACTTTTCAGAGTTCCACTTAGCATATTATCCGCTTTCGCTTTACCTTTAACATCGCCTGCTTGCATTAATTGTGCTCGCGCCTTTGTTACGTTTTCCAGTAAAGTTTTTTCGTGCTTAGCATAACCTTTTACAGTGTTAACAAGATTAGGAATAAGATCCGTTCTTCGTTTAAGTTGAACATCAATCTGAGCCCAAGCATTTTTCACTCGGTTTCGTAATCGTACAAGTCTGTTGAATAATCCTATAAAGAATAGAACAACGACAGCAATAATAATAAGAATAATCCATATTGTTTCCATATTTAGTTCCCCCAAAATACTATGAACCACGTATAAACTTCATCCTTTTTAAAGCTTATTCATGATAAAATTATGTAAAAAATACCCTTTAAACCCCTTATTTAAGCTTCTTTTTCGTTATTTCGACTAAAATGGCGTAAAATATCTCCAAAAACAAGATAAGGAGCTCTTCTTAAAATATCTAGGAATTTATCACTAAGTAGTGGTAAAATAATAGGAAGATTTAAATACTTACTCTTCCATAAAAGTAGTAGGTGAAATAAATGGTTCAATTGTATGAACTTAAAGTAGATAAACTTTATTCCAAAATAGTTGAAAGAGACATGACTCGTAGCGATATGAGGGATTTTCTAGATTGGAGTATGTTCAATTCTGATTTTGAATGCGATAAAAAAGTATTCCGAAAAGAACATAACGATTTAATCGACATGATCAACGATGGAACCGCACCTAAAATCAAGGAAACTGTTCTTAGAACAGAAGCTGGAACTGCGCAAGCACTTCGATCCGCGGAAAATAAAATTCTTAATCAGGCCCCTGACTACGTTTATTTGACCGGGTCCGAAGAAAACATCCAGCGTTTCCGTGATTCTTATATGGCAGAAAAAAATGGAGAGTATATGTTCAAAGGAATAAATACAATGAGTTTAAGCGAGGCAGAAAGAGTTCTCGACGAGACCGTAAGAAAATATTCTCGAGATCCAAATATAGATCCAGCATTTTTCGATAAATGTGAGACTAAGGTCTTAAAAGTACATTCTCGTATGGCAACTAAAGAACTAATCAAAGATTACAAAATTGCAGAATACATAAAAAAAAGATTAGAATACAAAACAGAAGAAACACCTGTAGAAGAAACATCTGTAAGAGAAACACCTGTGATTAAGCTCAATCCTTTATTGAAGCCAAGTCAAAAGAGAATTCAAGCAAACGAATTAACATACATAACTTCTGCTAATTAGAAGCTTTTTCTTTCTTTTTTTCTTATAAACCAATATATTTAAAAACTAGTTCTTTGTCTTAAAGAAATCTACTCAAATTTTTTGAGGGGGTAGCAAAGTGGTCAACTGCGCAGGACTTAAGCAGAAAAAATCAAGATTTTTAAGGTCTTGATCTCAAGACATCCTGTGACTTAGTGTCTTCGAGGGTTCGAACCCCTTCCCCCTCACCACTTCTCTCTAAAATTTAATTCGTTGATTAAACCTTTAGGGCAAATTCATTTATATACTAAAAACGAAACATTTATCGTGGGTTATGTGTGTTTAATATAAATGGTTAATAAATTAGGCAAATATGAATTTGGAAATGGGGCTGTTAAAATAGACTTATGCCCTTTATGTCTTGGAGAATTAAAAGGCTCCGCCCATAAGAATTGTTTTCCAAAAGGAACTATAGTTGTTAAAAAAGAGAATTATGCATTACTTAAAGTCTCAAGAGACGAAGCAATTGTTAAAAGAATGTTAAAAATTAGCAATAATGAAAACGATGATTCAAAAGAGTTCATTATTTTCTACCTTGATAAAACTTTAGTAGGGTATAAAGGAAAAGATAAAATAAAATTCATTCCTGGTTTTTCAAATGAAAAGTACGAACAAATTCTTAAAAATTATGCTCCTAGAAGTGAAAGACAAAAAAATAATTTTGAAACTATGTGGAGAACAAGTAATTCTATTAGATCTTAGTGCATTTAGTTTTATTAGGAAATTTTTATAAATCAACTTGCATTTTGCTCTTTTATGGAAGAATTAAGTGACGCAGTAATCGATGAAGAACTAGCTTCTTTTGACAAAAATGAATACGATGATCCAGTTGATCAAATTCTTATGAAATCAATCGTTTCAAAAATAAAAAGATTCAGGGAAAGAAATGGAAAAGATTTTAATTCAACAGAATCAGAGTTCCTTAATGTTATGAGAAATTATTCTTTAGATGTTCTTTCAGAAGATAGAGCTCTCGGATCATACGCTTATTATGAAGGCCATCCTAAACCAATAGAAGCAGACAATGCGATATACAAAAAAGGAATGAAAAGATGTCTAAACGAATTTAGTCTTCATATTTTCAACGGTTTAATACTTTCCCCTGTTGCTCTAGAAACGATTTCTAATTACTACATCGCGACGGCAGGAATGATAGGATATTTTGCTGGAACACTAATGTACACGGCCAAGAAAATGGAATTTAACAGGTTATCAAAAGGAAAAGATAAAACAATAAATTTACAAGAAGTATTAGACAGTTTCAGACGAAGAAAAGAAGATATAGGAATAGTTCTAACAACATATTATTAAGAAAGAATTTAATACTTAGGCAAATAATCAATAATTCTCTGAGCTAATAAGTTTGTATTTTCACATTGTACTGCGAGAAATTTAAAATTCTTACGAATCATATCTGCTTTTGCATAATATTTCTTTGAGACATCATTTAAATGAACATAGGATTTTGTTCCGTCTATAATATTATCCATGCCTTTTTGAGTTAATTTTGTTAAATCTAGATAACTAGCAATAAATTGATCATTATAGGTAATTGTTTCTTTTGCAGTAATTCTTTTTTCATTATCATTTAATTTGAAAGACAATTCGTATTCTTTTTGTTTATTCAAATCCAACTCAGAACGTTTTTTAATAGCAGAATCAGCAGATATTCCAGTTTGTCTTAATTCTTGATTATTTTGAATTAAAATTTCCAGTTCTGATTTTTGAAAAACTGAAAAAATATTAAGCATTTTCAAACCATCATTAAGAAATTCAGACACATTAGAATCATTAAAATATTTAGCAAATAGCATGTGAACTTTTTTATCAATAATATTCAATTGAAAAATATGAGTATTAGGTAATTCAAAACTAGGAATAGCTGCCACAGTTATGGATCCTGCAAAAGTAGGAAAGGTTTTTCTTTCACCTTTAGAAATTGTTTCTCCTTGATAAATAATATCAGTCATAAAGAGACAAATATTCAGGCATTTATAAAATTTTCTTAGGTTTAACACTAATAAGTAGTTAAAATGAAAAAATAAAAATTTAATCTTCGATTTCTACATCCTTCATCATTCTTTGAACTCGAACACTAATTGGTTCGACGAATGACTGTTGTTGAACAACTTTCTTAGGCTTCTCTGAAGAAATAACGTTATTTACTAAATCAAGATAATCCTTTGCGCCTCTTGATGAAGGAGCATAAGAATAAATAGACTTACCTGCTTGAGGTGCTTCTGATAGCTTAGAATTTATCCGAATTGGATTAGTTACTAATTTACCATACACTTTCTTCAATTCAGCATGAATTTCTTTGTTCAACTTATTTCTTTTATCATGTAGTGTTGGAACGATATATTTAATTTCAAGACTATGATCAAAATATCTATTAATTTCTTTAATCGCTTCATACATAACTTCAAGTCCAGTATATGAAAGATAGGTTGTTGCTACTGGAATCATAGCTTCGTCTGCATAGGCCATAATACTTTGGTTAAGCAAACTTAACGAAGGTTGACAATCAATTATAATATAATCATACCCTTGTAAAGATAAGAATTGCTTCTTTAAAACAAGTGCAGGATTATCATGTTTCGCTAGGAACACGTTAATCTTTGTCAAGTTGTCAGTACTATGTATGATGTCAAGATTTTTCCCAAGTACGGAAGTACATTCTGGTAAAGAACATTTTCCTGTTAAGAAATCATACAAACTTTTTTCTTTGTTAGTAGCCAAAGAATGCGCGACATCACCTTGCGGATCCATATCAATAAGAAGGACTCTCTTATCATTTCTAGCAAGACCTGCAGCAACACTAACAGCTGTAGTTGTCTTTCCCACCCCTCCTTTCTGATTAATTACACAAATTTTTCTCACACTATGTCACCTGTCTCTGTTTTTTTGTAAAAAAGAGCTTACAGACCAAAAAAGTATACCAGTTGTATATAAAGATTTTCTTTTTTTTAGAATAAAAATAGCTCAATTGAATGAATTTAATCAATTGAAGGTCTTAACTGAATGTAAGAATTAGATTAAACCAAGTCCGCCTTCAACAACTTCGGCGAATAAAGAACCAGTTAGATTATGTTCCGGAGCACCAGGAGAATCCCGTCTGAATGTGAATACAATATCGAATCTTTCTTTCGTTCCTGGAAATAAATCTCTATCAGTTACTAAAGTGATCTTTTTCACGGCACCATCATCTACCGAGCCATCAATAATATCTCCATTTATATTTTCTGTTCCTACAGCATCACCATAGGCCCTTACTAATTCAACATTAGTCTCAAAATTATTTCTAAATCTAAAAATGACTTGCCCATCAGTATCAACATAATAATCAACACATTTCAGTTGCTCACCAAACTCACAACTTTCAGGAATATACTTACTAGGATTAAGAAAACCAAAATAACCAAGAACACTAATCGCTGCAATAATTACAACAAAAGCCCAACCATATGTAATCATATACTCAAGAGCTGCTTGACCTTTTCTAGAACGTTTGAACATGTATCTACCTCAATATGACATTATAACAGGAAAGCTAGTTTATATTTATTTGCCTTTAATTCCTTTTAATCTTTCTTCTCTTCCCGAGGAGCCAGTTCAGTTTCTACATGAACATCTTCAAGCATTGCATCGGATGTATTACCAGTTAATACAATTTCTTTCGCACTTACTGTTCTTTTAATTGCATCAACAACTGTTTCCAATAATGTTTTTTCTTCGCCAGTACAAGGAACTATTAATTTTAGAACTTCATGTTTTTGACTTACGTGTTCTTGACTTTTAACTTTTCTAACAGCACCAATAACATTGATTGCTAGATCTCCTGCTTTTGATTCGGATTCGAAATTGAATCGGTCATCAACCGTTGGCCAAGCAGTCACATGAACACTTTCAGTTCCAACATGATCTTTATACATCCAAGAATAAACTTCCTCAGTTACAAAAGGAACGAATGGAGAATATAATCTTAAAACTCCAAAGAGAGTGTGATAAAGTGTTGCCTGAGCAGATAATCGTAAATCATCTCCGTGAACTTCTGGTTGGTATAATCTATCTTTAACAATTTCTAAATAATTATCGCAAAGAACTTTCCAGAAGAACCTATCAATAGCAGCTTTTGCTTTGAAGAAATGAAATTTTTCAAAATGTTCAGTCGCTTCTTTTATTGTTTCATTAAGTTTTTCCAACATCCATTTGTCAATTGCTTGCAAATTAGTTCCTGCGATGTCAGTGTTAATATCATAGTCTTCTAAATGCATGTGAACAAATTTACTTGCGTTGAAAATTTTAGTTACTGTTTTCTTACCTGCAACAACATCTTTCTCAGGGAAAGGTAAATCTTCACCAAGTGTTGCACTTGCAGCCATAAAACGAAGTGCATCTGCTGAATATTTATCAATAATAGTTTGAGGTTCTACAACGTTTCCTTTTGATTTACTCATTTTCTTACCATGAGGATCAAGCATCCATCCATTGATGAAAGCGTTTTTCCAAGGAGACATGTCATAATGTAAATGACTTTTTACAACTGTGTTGAATAACCAAAATGAAATAATATCATGACCCATAGGTCGAATATCCATAGGATTATTTTTTAGAGTTTCATAGACAGGTTTGTCTTTGAATAATTCGATAACAATTGTTGGAGTTAATGATGATGTTGCCCACGTATTAATAATATCTTTTTCAGGAATAAATTCTGTTTTTCCACATTTAGGACAGGCGTCAACAGGAGCTTTGTCAATCATTGGATCAACAGGAAGATCTTCTTCTTTTGCAAGAATTACTTCATCGCAATCTGCACAATACCAAACAGGAAAGGGAATTCCAAATGGAAGCTGTCGAGAAATACACCAGTCCCAAGCTAAACCATTAACCCAATTATCATATCTATTTTTCATATGCTTTGGATGCCAGGTAAATGCATCTCCCCATTTCATCATGTCTTCTTTGAGATCAAGATATTTAATGAACCATTGTTTAGAATGAATAAATTCAATTGGAGTTCCACATCTTTCGTGAACATTCACTGCGTGTTTGATTGCTTCTTGTTTCTTTAATAGTCCAGCTTCATTCATATCATGTAAAATATGAACTCGAGCATCTTTAATTTTCTGACCAGAATATTTTCCAGCAAGATCAGTTAGTTTACCGTATTTATTTATTGCTTCTTTAATTGGAAGTTTGTGTTTTTTCTGCCATTCCATATCGTTTTGATCTCCGAATGTACAACACATAACAAGTCCAGTTCCTTTTTCAGGATCTGCTTTGTCATCTTCCATAATAGGAACTTCGAAATCAAAAATAGGAACCTTTGCCATCTTTCCTTTAAGATGTTGATATCTTGTATCTTTAGGATTGTAAAATACACTTACACATGCAGGTAGAAGTTCAGGTCTAGTTGTTGCAACAATAATTTCTTCACCTTCTGATGTAAAAACAATATCATTGAAATGAGAATCCAGTTCTACATCTTCACATTCTACTTGAGAGATTGCGGTCTGACATTTAGGACAGAACATTGCAGGAGCTTCTGTTCGATATTCTCTTCCAGCTTTGTATAAATCTAAGAATGATTTTTGTGAAACTTTTTGAGCGTGTGGATCGATTGTTGAATAGCTAACATCAAAGTCGCAACTAATTCCTAATCTTTTCCAATCATTAATATAAGAAGGTTTTAATTCATTATCAAGAGTATCAAGACAGAGTTGTCGGAATTCTTTCCGATCCATTTTAGAAGCACTGACTTTTTTTAATTTCTCAACAAGAAGTTTTGTTGGTAAACCATTGTCATCGGTTCCAAAAGGTTGAAGAACATTAAATCCTTGCATTCTTTTAAATCGTGCAATAAAATCTTGCTGACTATTACCGAAAGCATGACCGAGATGCATCTTACCAGAAACAGTTGGTGGTGGCGTATCTATTGAAAAAATTGTTTTCTCAGTATTTTCAGGATCGAATGCGAATGTTTTATTCTCTTCCCAAAATAGTTGCCACTTATTTTCTATTTCTGCAGGATCGTATTTATTTGGTAATTCCATTAATCTTCCTCTTTTTAATTATTTAAGTAATTGTTAATATTATTTTTTATCTCTTTCATTTCTTCTTTAAGTAGGTTTTTGTATATAGCATAGTCATCACTCATTTTTTCATGCGGACCATTATTAAGAACTTGTATACTGAGCAATGCTTCTTCTAAAAGCTTATGTTGTAATACTTTGGATTCAGCTAAATCATTTCTTTCAAGACCATCTATATGAGTAATAGTATTTATTCCGTCTTTTTTAGTTGTGCCGTCATAATTTTTTTCATAAACAGTTACAAAATTTGTTTTTTCATAAGGTTCTTGTAATATAACAACTGCATATAAAGGTTTTACAAAAACATCTCCAAATTTTAAATTATTATATTCTACAGCTTTACTCCCTGTTCCTATTCCCATTTTATTTCTTTACTCCTTCTTCTCCTCTTTCTGTTCTGGCTTTGCCGGAACCGCCAAGGAAGCTTTAGCTTTCGATTGTTTTGTAGTTTCAAAAACAACTTCTTTAATTCCAGTTAATCTTGTAATATCTTCTGTTAAAGGAATTGTGATTTGTTCAGGAAATTCTTGAGTACTTGTTATGGTTGCTTTCTCTTGAGTTGCTTCAATATTACTTACAGGCAATCCAATAACTTTTAAAACACTTTCAAGTTTTTCTTTAGGATCATTTACAATTCTTAATACTTCAACATCATAAACTAAATCTCTTGAAGATAATGGATGATTAAAATCAACGATAACTCTTCCGCCACTTACGCTTCGAACAACACCAATATCTCCATCAACATTTACTTGAAGACCAGCTTGAGGTCTAAGACCATCATTCTTGAAAAACTTCATAGGAATAAGTTGCAATTTCTTAGCATCTTTTTTTCCAAATCCATCTACTGCTTCAATTTGAAATGTGAATTTTCCTAAATCCTTACCTTCTAATTGATTATCAAGACCTGGAAGAAGATATCCTTCTCCTAATGGAATAATAACAGAACCATATTTTGTTTTTTTGTCATAAATTCCTTCTGTTTTTGCAACACTTTCTTCAGTTGTATCAAAAAGAAGTTTTTCACTGTCATCTACTCGTCCTGAGTAATTAAGTTCTATAAAATCGCCTTTGTTTAAAGTCATCGTAATATACCTCGTAGTATCATAAATTTAATATGTTTGGCTAAGCCCAGTCCATTTTTAAATATATTCATATTCAAAAACCCTTATATTTATAAAGGAATTGGGATTCTACAAGACTATAATTATGCCTAGGCATAGTTAATCTACATGATCGGCATCGCTGACATGTATCGTTCGTTGAAATCGCACCATGGTGCGGAGCTAAGAATCGCAAAGTGATTGTTAGCTAACGAGGTTAAAAAAAATGATGTATAAAGTAAATCAACATGAGCTAGTACTAAAAGTAGCTCAAGAACTAAAGAACCATATCGAAATGCCTGAATGGGCTCAATTCGTAAAAACAGGGGTTCATCGAGAAACTATTCCTCGAAATCCTGACTGGTGGTATATCCGAGCAGCATCCATTCTTAGAATGTGTCATAAACTCGGTCCAATCGGTGTAAGTAAATTACGAACAAGATACGGTGGTAGACAAAACCGAGGAGTGCGACCAGATAGATTCGCACTTGCATCAGGTAAAGTTATTAGAGTTATTCTACAACAACTTCAAGCTGCAGAGCTTATCAAAGAACACAAAGTTGGTGTTCATAAAGGTCGAATCACAACTCCTACTGGAGGAAGCATTTTAGCAAAAGCTGCAAAAGCTGTTGGACTTCCTAAAGAAGAAGCTAAACCAAAAGCTAAAGCTAAACCAGTTGTTAAAAAAGAAGAAGCTAAAGCTGAAGAGACTAAAACAGAAACCCCAAAAAAAGAAGCTCCAAAAGTAGAAGCTAAAACAGAAACTCCAAAATCTAAAGAGACTAAAACAGAAACTCCTAAAGCTGAAGTAAAAGTCGAAGAAAAAGTTGAAACTCCTAAGGTAGAAGAGAAACCTAAAGTTGAAGGTGAACAAAATGAGTAGATTCATTCATTTCGCTAAGAAAAAACGACTAGCAAAACTAGGTCGTCAAACTAGATGGGCTCCTTTCTGGACAATTCCAAAAATTTACGGTTCAAGTAAAAAAATTCATCCTGGTCGACACACTGAAATAAAACGATCATGGCGAAGAGGAAAAACCAAAGTATAGAGGTATAAAAAATGACAGACGAAATTAAAAGAATTTACGTTATTCCTCTACGACGAGGTTTTGTAAATACTCCTAAATACAAAAGAACTAACAAAGCTGTTCGAGTACTCAAAGTTTTTATTGAAAGACACATGAAATCTGATAATATCAGAATCGGTCCTAAATTAAACAATTTACTTTGGGAAAACGGTATCAAGAATCCCCCTGGAAAAGTTAAAGTAAATGCTGAAAAGGATAAAGACGGAGTAGTCCGTGTTGAACTTGAAGGTACAAAATACGTTGACTTCAAAATGAAGGATAAAGTGAACAAGAACGCAACTTTCAAAGAAAAACTTCAAAGTAAAGTAAGTGCATCTAAAGAAGATAAGACGCAGTCAAAAGGAAAAACTTCCTCTGCGGTTCCGGCAAAGCCAGAACAAACAGAAACTAAAGAAGCACCTAAAGAAAAACCTGCTAAAGAAGCTTACGAACAAAGTGAACGTAAGGCTGAGAACACTAGTGAACAGAAAACTAAAGTGGAAACCCTCAAGGTAGAAGCTAAAGTCGAAGAAAAAGCAGAACCTGAAGTTAAAGAAAAGAAAGCCGAGTAAATTTTTATTTTTCCATAAGGTTGAAAGACCGTTGGTGCTAAAAATAAATATTTAGCCCAATAGAGCAAGAGCTTATTGTGCCAGGAAACAATTGTTTTCTGAGCATATTTTTTTTATTATTTTTTACTTATTCTTCATCCGGATCATGCATTTCAAATTTCTTAATAATTAGTTGACCAGGTTTAGAAATAAATTCATAATCTTGTTTATCAGTAAACTTCGCAGATTTTGTAATAACTTCTGGAAGTAAAACCCGTGAAGCTCTAAAGTCAAGAGAGGTAATAAGAATTTCTTCCTTATGACCATTTCCATTTGTAGAAGATTTTGAATCCATTCTACCAATATCAGCAATGATTTCATCAGCAGATTTAACTAATTGTTTACCAGATTTATCTTTTGATTTTTCAAATAAGAATTTTGCAATACCATCTGCAACATCAATTCCAGTATATTCAGTGATACCTTGTAAACCAGGACTTAAATTAACTTCAATAACAACAGGACCAGCATGACTCATAAGAATATCAACACCGCAAATATCTGCTTTAACTGCTTTTGCTGCATTAAGTGCAATTCGTTTTGTTTCTTCAGTAATTTCAACAACTTCTCCAGTTCCACCCATGTGAATATTTGCTCTAGCTTCTTTACCATTAGATTTTCTTTGGTAAGCTGCTATAACATCATCACCAACTACAAATACTCGCAGGTCAGTTCCACCTGTTTCAACATACTCTTGGATAATAAATGGTTGTCGTAAAGAAGAAAGCGCATCAAGAATAGATGATGCTGAAGGAAATGATTCCGCGAAAAGGACTCCTTTCCCTTGTGTTCCTTGAGGAAACTTCATAATAATAGGATAATTTAATCTTTCAAGAATAGAACGCGCCGCATTAACAGTTGCAGCCATATATGTTTTTGGCATTGGAAGATTGTGCTTTTGTAATTCCAACTGTGTTAACAATTTATCATGAGCAACAGTGAATGCTGAATGATCAATCGGCATGTAACAACTTACTCCTCGCATTAATGTTAATGCTTCTAATACATTTGCATATCGGAAAGATCCTTTTGCCAGAATACAATCATAATTGGGAAGAGGTTCTCCTTTGTAAAGAATCTTTGCCTTTTTCCCACTGAAAGTAATTTCTAAGAATTTAATATTAATACTATCGACTTCGTCAAAATATTTTCTCATAGCATCAACAGTCCATTTACTTGAAACACTTCCTAAACTTACAACTGCAGCTCTCATTCTTTAAAACCCTCTAGTTTTGTTTGATCAACAGGAATAATTCTTTTTCTCTTATTAGGATCTATAAGAAATCCTTTTCTAAGAGTATTTCTACCAATTAATACAGGATACATCATTCGAGATCTGTCTGCAATAGTAAATATTTCAGTAATTGTTACTCCAGACATTACAAAAGTTATTTCAATTGTTTTTCTTGTTGCAGTTCCATTAGCATTCTTGATTACACTCTCTCCAAGAATAGGACCTAATTTTAATTCATCAACTAATTTCTGATCAATAGAACATTTTGTTGCTCCAGAATCAATTCTAGCTTCGACTAATTTCTTAGAGCGTATAGACTTTATGATAGTAACCGGTTCTACAAAACCAATAACTTCCCTATCTAAATAATGTGAATCAATAATTGATGCCATGTAAGGGTCTAGAAACAGACTTCATTTATAAAGCTTTATGGCTCCATATATAACAAGCAATGCCTTGTAGAGAAATTAGGTAGAAAAACTAAGGAGCCGAAGGCGAGTTAGAGGATTTTTCTACCATTAAAATTCCGACTCCATAGGAGCGGACAAACTACGCATCGCGATAAGAAAAAAATAAGAAAAAAAGAGAAGAAGAAATAAAAAAGAATCAAAGTTGTTTAGTTAATTCAATTGCTGCTAAAGCTTCTACTCCATGTTCTTTAAACTCTTTCTCAAGTTCTTGTAAAATATGATTACTTGGCTTTTTATGAGCAATTGCCATAGGCAAAAGTACATCAGCAGTACTTAATGCATAATATTCCACACCTTTTTTTGCAACTGCTTCTTTAACTGTTAATCCATCATCACGTCTTTCCATTCTATTAGTTAAACCATAAGCCGCAATAACTTCAATATTTGCTTCTTGCAATCGATCTATCTCATTAAGAAGAGAACCACCTGTTGTTGTTACATCTTCAATAATAATAGTTTTTCCTTTTGGTACACCTACAAAATATTTATCTTTTATATCTCCATGTTCTTTAGGTTTTCCTCGACCCATAGAAAAAGAATGCGTACCAGGACCATAAACATCAGCTTTTTTTGCCCATTGATATTGAGTAATAATTCCTATTATTGTTGCTCCTTCAGGAACACCATAGAAAGTACATGGATCAAGACCTTTATCCAAAGTGAAGTTAATAATATTCTTAGCCAATATTTCAGCTCCGGCAACATCTTCTACTTGTTTTCGCCAATTTATATACAAATTAGACATTCGTCCAAATTTGAGTTCTTTTGGCTTATCATAGAAGCCAATAATATCTCCATATGCAACAAATTTATTAAATTCTTCTTGATTAAAATTACTCATTTTATTTATCTATAAAACTTTCAAGTCTTTTGCTTGAACAACCATTCTTTCATTCTCAACGGCATTTCTACACACATCTTCCATATTAAGAAGAAATTGTCGAGTATTTTTACCTGAACGATCATAAACTTTCTTAATCATGTCATCACTGATGAATTCATCATGACTTTCAAGTCTGCTTCGAACAAGTTCAACAGAATTTGTCGCAGTAATCGGTTTTAATTTGATAACATTTTTACCAATTTCTTTTCTAATTGAATTATTTAGTCTAGAATCTTTGAATGAACTATCCATAAAAAGGACAGATCTAATATAACCATAGTCATAATTTTCAAGAATTGCATCACAATCGGTTCGATTAATTTTTTCAGTTTCATCAACAATAAGAATTACTCCTTTTGCTTTTTTACCAAATAATTTTCCAAAACCTTTATTTGCTCCTTTTAGTAAAGAATCATAATTGAATGCTCTATCAGATCTATTTCTACTGATATGAACAATTCTATGAACGCCTTTGTATTCGTTAATAAGATATTTTAGAATAGTTGTTTTTCCAAGACCATAGGCCGCTTCTAAAAAACACATGTTCTTTTTTTGCATAGATAAAACGAGTTTATCTATTTCATCGTCATAGCCAACAACTTCATCATCAAAGAATCCTGGTTTTATTGTGAAAGGATTATAGGCATAGGATAATTTTTCATACCATAATTTATTCTTCATTTTTGCACCTCTGTGTGAAAATGTTCAAAAATTCTTAATTTTTGTATCATTGTTTTTCACCCTCAAATTCAGATTCGCATTCTGGACAAATTGTTTCTTCAGGACTAACAATAGCTCCACAATTACTACAAAACATGTCAACAGAAGGATTTCTATAATAATCTCCAATTTCTATAATAGGATTTCCAGATTCATCTTTGTATCCAAGAGTTTTTGTAACAAAATCAGATTGTAATTCTAGTTCGAATTCTTCTTCGTCTGCTTTATCAAGTTTATCTTTAAGAACATCAAGATGTTTTGTTTCTACTTGTTCATCGCTATCAAAACCAAGTTCTTCAAATACTCTATGTAAATTAATTAAAAATAATCTATGATTCTTTTTTGATGCAGCATATATTTTTTTAATATAATCTTTTCCAATTAATGCATCTTCATCACTTATATCTTCACCAAGTCTTTTTGCAACTATTGTATATGCATCTTCTTGACTTAGAGAATTTAATTTAATAATTCGCTGTCCTATACGAGAGATCATACTTTCTGAAAATCCAGTTTTTTTCAAATCAGTTCCAGTAAATACAACCGATTGTAAAAATCCTTGATCGTAATAATATTTTATTCTCTCAAAGTTTACCTTGGAGAGTTCATCAGCATTATCTAAAAATAAAATCATATCAACTGGTTTTTTCCCGAAGAGTTTTCCTCTTAGACCAAGTTTATTTCTTAATAATTCTTCAACATTTAATGTTTTACTAAGATTTGCTGCGTTGAAATAAATAATTTTTCCTTTGAAAGAATCAATTAACGATTTCAATAATTTTGTTTTTCCGCTTCCTTTGGATCCTTGAACAAAAAGTAAAGATCCTGAGCGAATATAATAAGCCGCGTCTTTAAGAATTTGATCATCACCAATCCAAGTTGTTCGTTCCTTGAAAGGATCTAGAATAAAAGGGTTATTGTAATATCCAAGTTTTTTATACCATGCTTCCATTTAGAGTCACCTATACTCATCTCTCTCACCGCTCCTCTTAAGTTAAAACATAAGACTTCTTATATAAACATTATGCTTCTATAAAATAAAAATAACAAATTCGTCATAACTTTGTGACAAAATTACATTAAAAAAAGAAAATAATACAGCTTTATTCAGCTGCTTCTTTTTGCACGATCTTTAAGTCTTGTGGAACCCACTCGACTTTTCCGAGTCCTTCTTGTCTCATCGTCATTCCAATTTTTGGATTTGATAAGTCTTTGAAAGACACAGCTACAATTCGACCGTAACATTTTTCTTCAACTTTGAGACTTCTGTTTGTATCTTTTCCTTGTAAAGATTTGTCTTTACTAAAAGAAACGAAATCATTCATAGTTTGACTAATATGAACCATACCTTCAACAGGTCCAAGTGTAAAGAATGCTCCGAAATCAGTAACATCTTTTACTTTTCCGTAAACAACTTCTTGAAGTTCAGGTATGAAAACTAATAATTCGAATGATGCTTGATAATATGCTGCTCCATCTCCAGGAATGATAACTCCATCGTTAACATCAACCAGATCAATAACGTCAATAACATAACCTAGTTCTTTGGAAATATAACCAGAATATTTTTCTTTAATTTGTCCAATAACTGCTAATTCTAATTCTTTCTCGAATTCAGTAGGTGGAACTCTAATGTGATCTTTTACTTTAACTGCATAATACATTTTTTTGCCTCCTTTGACTTTTTCAAGTCAAGATTTTTGTCCCAATGAGAAAGGGCATCAAACCTTAATTTCTAAACGATTTTGTCGAACGGTAATAATTGTTGCTTTTTTTTCTTTGAGTCGCTTTTGTAAAGCTTTGTCCAATGTTACGACATATGTCTTTTCATCAGCGATTCTGACGAAAGTATCATCGACTAATCTATCGCTAGAAGAACTACGAACTACTTTTAAACCTTTTTGTTTAATGAAAATTAATCCAAGCTTAGCATTAAATTTATCTTTGCCATTAGCACCTGTTAATCCTTCTATAATATTTTTAAGCTCGTCAATGGTAGTATTAACAATACAGGATTCCACAGGTTCCATAATTAATCGGTTTGCTTCTGTGTAAACATCAAGACCTTTACTTCCAAGTAAAAGCAATGCGTTCGTATCAAAGAACAATCTAGCCTTTTTCTTCAAACCAACTGCTCTTTGTAGTTTGTTTAACATGATAGATTCAATAAATCAGTAATATATAAAATATACTTAAAACAACTAAAAAACGTATTACGTAACTTACTTTCGCTCCGCTACAAGATATTAACCGTTCATCGTGCAGATTTTACCTACGGTAAAATACGACGAACTCAAAAATACTACAAGGCAATACTATCTAAAACAAAAGCTTTAAAATACAAACCTTCATCTCCAGAATCATTATGTTTAATCCATGGTTTATAGTAAAAGAATCTTCAATTGTTCCAGGAGTTCACGGAGCTTTTGCAAGCAGAGACATTCCTAAAGGAACTCAGATCGTAGAATACAAAGGTAAACACATTTCTAAAGAACTTTCTGAAAAACGTGCAGACATGCATAAAGAAAAAGGAGAATTATGGATTTTTACTCTCAGTGATACTGAAGACATTGACGCGTCTCGAGGCGGAAATGAAGCTAAATATATTAATCATAGTTGTAATACAAATTGCGAAGCAGTTAATTATGATGAAGAAGAAATTTGGATTGAAGCAGAAAGAGACATAAAAAAAGGCGAAGAATTAGTCTATGATTATGGTTTTAACGAACCTGATGCAACTTTTCCTTGTCTTTGCGGTTCAAAAAATTGCAGAGAATGGATTGTTTCTCCAGATTATGTTTTCAAAGATGGCGAAAAAGAAGAACTTCAGAAAGAAAAGGAAGAACTTCTAAAAAATACTCGAGGCCTTGAAAAAGCAACTCATTTTGCGGCTGAGAAGAAAAAAGCCAAATAATAATTTATTTGGACCTGTAGTTTAGTTGGATAGAACAACAGCCTCCTAAGCAAAATAATTTTGCGAGAAAGCTGTAAATCGGGGGTTCAAATCCTCCCGGGTCCGTTAACAAACAATAATGTTTAAAAAGAGATTCTAGTTCTGATTGTTCACATCCATGTTATTATCATGGGCCCGTGGCCTAGTCTGGATATGGCGACAGCCTTCTATTCCGAAGCAAGGCTTTGCAATCCTTCAAAGCAACGCTTAGAAGTAAGCTGTAGGTCGGGAGTTCAAATCTCCTCGGGCTCGCCATTTTTCTTAATATAGTGTATTGAGCAAAGCAAAATACGCTTCGTACGCCTAAGACGTGACTGGCGTTCAAAGCTACTCGGGCTCGCCATTTTCTTTTATTTACCAATATAATAAGGACATTACAGAGCTTCTAAAGACATTATTCAGATTCATTTATAAACAAATAAGCTTAGAAATAGTTAGAAACCACTACGGAGTAGTTATAAAATAGAAACATTTATAAATTGAGTTTGCTTTTCATCACTTAGAATAAATTCATATTCAAAGGTGATATTATGAAAAATACAAGAACAATAAAAAATCTATTTTATATTACATTAACAAGTTTATTTCTTGCAGGATGCAGTAGTTCAAAAAATGTTGTAAAAGAACCTGAACAAGTCGCGCCAGAATCTAACGTTAAAAAAAACCAAGAACTCAGCTTCAAAAATGTAAATCAATTTACAACAGATACATATACCGAAATGTACACAAGAGTTTCTGATATGAAAGAAAAACTTGAAACCGCAGGAATAAAATCTGTAGATAACGATGAAAACCAAACAATCAAATATCAAATTATTGCTAAAGGAGTTGTAGAATACAAATCTGCGAAAAAAGATAAAGATTCAGAAGTAACACAAGGTCTTGAATTCTCTCAAAGAGTATTTGAAGACTCAATTGATGTTGTCTATACACTCAAGAAAGTTTCAAACAAAGACAAACCATATATGTTAATTGAAGGAACAAACATTTATGACCACGATTATTTAGAAATATACAAAATATCATTAGACGGCGACGATAAGCTATCAACAAAAGAAAACGATTGGCTAGTTCAGACTAATGACATCCAAAGTGGAAAAGTATCAGGATTCATCCCATACAATCAGCTTGATTCCGATCAAAAAGAGACCGTAGAAAGCAGAGTAGGATATTATATTTACGATATATTCTTCCCTGGTCACTCACCTGCTACATCAGTAGAAGTTCTTATTGGTGAAGGAGCAAAAAGCATCAGCACAACAGCTGTAGCACCAACTAACTACACATCAACAGATACAACACAGGTTGCAAAAACAGATACCACAGCAAAAGTAGCACCAGTAAATACAACAGTTACTCGACCAAGTCTAGAGTTCAATTATCAGAGCCCTACTGAATAAAGACTTAAACAACACCTTTGATATTTTTTATTTTATTTTTTTATTTTCTTTTTACATTTAGCATGTAAAAGAATAACAAAACATAGAGGGATAAAACATGCTTAATTGGATAACAAAACAATTTCTAAAAACAATTATTCCAATTGGTTTACTAATAGCAAATAACGCATTCTCTCAAGATGATCATTCAAACGATATAAAAGAACCACTAGAGAATAAAGTGGCATCAACGTTACCAAAAAACGATCCACCTGTAAAAAAAGAAACTAAGCAATTAAATACAATAAAAATATTTTCTCCAGTAGATAGTGCAAGAATAAGTTCAAACTATGGAGTTTGGAGAGGAAATCACCGTCATGCAGGAATTGATCTAGCAGCTTATTTCCACAAAGAAGTTTATGCAGCTCAAGATGGAATTGTTGAATCAGCAAGATGGAAAGGCGGATATGGTTATAGAATTGTAATTAATCACGGCTTCGATGATTTTGGTAGAGAAATTAAAACAACATATAATCATTTAGCTCCACAATTCAAATATGTCCACGAAGGAGACCAAGTTTATGCAGGAGATCTTATTTCTAGAGTTGGAAAAACAGGAAACATCAGAGGAGTTCATTTACACTTTGAATATCTAGCAGATAATCAAACTCAAGATCCTACAAAATTTATCCAAATAGGTTATAAAAAAGTTCGAGGAAGCAAAGTTCTTGTTCGACACGAACCAAATATGACAATAGAAGAAATGCCTGCCCAAGAAATTCAACAAATAGAAAATTATTTTGCAAGCAATATAAATCTCACAAATAGAGAATACAAAGTAATTGTTGAAAATCACGTATCTAGACGAGAACTTAAGAGACGATTTGCAGAATTAAAATCCAACATGGCATCAACACAAGAATTATTTGCAAAAACAGAAGAAATGGAACCAGTATATATGAAACCATTACATGCAGAAAGTTCTGAAGTAGAAAAATACACAATCAATCTACCATCTACTAACTCATTAATTAAAGAAGAAGAATTAGTAGCAGCAATAACTCCAAAAAGAATTCTTATAGAAGATGTGGATATCACTAAATTAAGCGATGACGAATTAGAAGCTCTTTGTCCAGTTCCTTCTGTTGAAATACTTGCTAAGAAGAAAGAAGAACTGGTTTCAACAATAGATAAATTTTTCGACAGCGATGAAACATCAAAAGATTCAATTCAATCAATCACAAATAAAACTCTTGCATCAGGATTCACAACAGGACAAGACATTAATAGAATTTCAAAAGGATATGAAAAGAAAACATATCAAATAGAAAATCGTTTAGAATCTCTTAGCGCATATACAAACAATATAGATGCACAATCCTTAACAGATAATGATAAAGAACAGATCGCAGATACACTCGTTCGATTAAATGAAAACAAATATCTTAATGATAAAATTGCAGCAAATGAAAACCTAAAAGAATTAAAAGACACAGTTCAAGAAAAATTAATTAATCTTGTTGATGCAAAAACAGCAGGTGTTCAAATAGCGGCATATAACAGTCCTGAAAAAAATCTTACAAGAGTAAAAAACGAAATAAAATCTTTATACGGATATGAAGCTAGCGAAGACGAAATAAAACACGATATTGTTGATGGTCTTCATAAATACACATTATTAGTCGGTCGTTCACAAGAAGAAGTTCTGGACTTTGCTCGTGATAATCACGGTCAAGGAATGTACGGACTTGTTTCCTACGAAAATGGTCAAAGAAAATCCGAATGGAAATCCATAAAGAAGGTTTAGAAAATGGACAGATCAGTAAACATCCCAAACAAAGCAAACATTATAAAAATCACACCTAATAAAAAAGATCAATTAAAAGATATCTCTACAAAAATAAAAAAATTATATGAAGATATTTTCTATTCTGAAGAAAAAGTTATGGGTCCAGAAATTGCAATTTATACAGTACTAAAAGGCGGAATGAGTATTAAAGATTCTCACCAAGGTTTTCAAACAGAAAAATATCATTTTCAAGATAGTATTAATGAATATGATTTTCAAATCAAAGAAAACGAAACAATGTATTTTATTGAAATAGGAAATGAAATAATGGGATTTGCAAAATGTATAGAAAAAATGCCTGAAGAAGATATTGGCCTAATTTCTGAATTAGAATGTTTTCAAGGAGGAAGCATAGTATATGCGAATGAAAATTTAGAAGAAGTAACAAGAAAAAACCTAAAACACCAAAAAGGATTTAGCAACTACAAAGCCCAAGGAAGGTTTATGCATTTATCATACATGGAATCTTTTAGAAAAGACGTAAATTTAATACCTTTCTTTCTAGACAATATTCAAAAAAATGCAAGATTCGAAATCATTGAAACGCAAGTTCATCAAACTAAAGAATTACTTGCAGCAAATTTCCAAGATACAAAAATTTACGAATTTCCTAAAGATGACATCTCATTTCAAGTACACGTCTGGAACAATCCTATCTACAAAACATATTTTTCAAAATCTTTATAAATACCCTTTCAAGAAGAAAGGCTATTATGAACGATAAAAGATTACATATAGCATTAATTATGGATGGCAATAGACGCTATGCAGTAAAAAAAGGCGAACCTAAAGTTAAAGGTCACGAATACGGCGCTAATACATTCTCTAAAATTATTGAAGATGCTAAAAAAAGCAATCTTATCCGCGAATTAACATTTTACACATTCTCAGTTCAAAATTTTAATCGAAATCAAACAGAAGTTGATTACATCATGAAATTATTCAGAAAATTTTTAGATAAACACATTTCTAAATTAGCAAAAGAAGATGCAAAAATTAAATTTCTTGGAAGATTAGAATTATTTCCTAAAGATATTCAAAAGAAAGTAAAAGAACTCGAAGAAAAAACCAAAGATAAAAAAGAATTTCAAGTTAATTTCTGTTTTGGTTATGGTGGTCGAGAAGAAATTATCGATGCTTCTAAAAAATTAGCTGAAGATGTCAAAGAAGGAAAGATTAATCCTGAAGATATTGATGAAAGTTTATTTGAAAATTATTTATATACAAATCACAATCCCGATATTATCATTCGAACTGGAGGGAATATTAGAACAAGTAACTTCTTACTGTGGCAAACAATTTACAGCGAATGGTTCTTCTTAGATAAACTCTGGCCAGAAATGACATTCGGAGATATTAAAGATTGTATTGATCAATTTAATTCTAGAGAAAGACGTTTTGGAAAGTAAAACTATCTTGTTTTCTCAACGCCGATTCTATTACACCATTTAGTAATAGGACATTTAGAACAATGTGGAGAAATTGGTGTGCATGTATGTTGACCAAATGCAACTAAGTATGTATTGAATGTTTTCCAATATTTCTTTGGAAGAATTTCTCTAAGTTTCATCTCCGATTCATAAGGAGTTTTAGTTTTCAAATAACCAAGTCGATTTGAAATTCTGTGAACATGTACATCAACACATATTGCGTGTTTATTGAATGCCACTGCAAGCACAAGGTTTGCAGTTTTTCTTCCAACGCCAGGAAGTTTTATTAATTCATCAATTGTTGAAGGAATCTTTCCAGAAAATTCTTCTTTCAAAACCAAAGGGAGTTTTTTCAACTGCTTTGCTTTGTTTTTGTAAAAACCAATTGGATAAATTAATTCTTCGATTTGTTTTTCAGAATATTTGTTAAAATCAGAATACTTTTTTATTTTCTTGAAAAGTTTTTTTACAACCGCTGCTGTTGTTTGATCTTTTGTTCTCGCAGAAAGTATTGTTGTGACTAAAATCTTAAAAGGATCTTTCGTTTGAGTTTCAATTAGTTCAACAACAGGTACGGGAAGATCTTTAACATATTTTTTCAAAGTAGAATAAACTTTGTCAATATCTACTTTTTCATCGTACCACATATATCAAGCATCTATCTTTGCTGTAATATGTTGTTGTCTGACTATCACAAGTAAAAACAAGAGCTTCATCTGGAAGTTGCGAACATAATTCTTCACTAATTTCTAAAATAGCTCTTTGTTCTAATTCATAATAAGAAATTTCTTCTTCAGTGTAATCTCCAGCGCATAATCGCTTAATTTCCTTCTGATTAAGATTATATTGTAAGTTATCATATACACCAATTTCACTTGTGTTGTTACCCACTATGAAATCTTGATCTTGTAAATTAGAATAAACCTTCCCTGTGTCATAATCGCCACAAGCAGAGAGAATCAACAATAATGAGATTAGACCTAAAATTAGTATCTTTTTCATGTTCCTAGTAGGAACTTAGAACTTTAAAAGCTTATTCAAAAAAGTGGATGAACCCCCCGAAGGAATTAAGAAGTCCTTGCGAGGTTATGGTTCAATCCTGTGTTTTGAGGTGTGTTTTGGGTGTGTGTGAAAAATGGAAAATAATAGATAAGAATACGGAAACCGAGTATATTGCAAGCAATCTGCCCAATTTGTTCTCACCTACTATATCTTAGTCGAACTTATTTATATACTTTTCGCTTTTTAACCACTTTATAGTGATAACATAGAGCGGTTTTTGTAGTAAAATGTAAACTAATATACTAAAATAGAAAGATTTATATACGAAAATAGCCAAAAGCAGACCATATGGACCAAAACGTTTACGGAAAAGATTACAAAGCGGCGCAAGAGCTCAAAAATGCTGGTCTCACCCCCGAATCAATTAGCGCAATCCAAAATACAACTGTTATCACCCGAGACGGTGCTCAACACGTTGTTCCTGCATCTCAAAGCCACCTACATGAAGGCGCTCCTGCTACAGCAGCTCCTCAAACAACAGTAGGAAACGACGCTATACAATCATTAAATCAACAATTTGAAGATCAACAAAAAGTATTCTCAAGATATAAAAACTATTCTGAGCAAAGAATTACAAAGCTCGAAATCGCTCTTTCAGAAGCAATTACACATCTCAAAGATGTGATGCAAACAGTTACAACACTAAAGAGTAATTCAATGGCAGCACAGAAAAGAGAAGAAGTTTATTCTAAACAGAACAGCGGAAATGGAGAAGCTAGCAATAAATCAATTGATCGTAATAACGTTGCTCCAGCAGATGTTCAAGTTGAGAAAATTTTCTACGCAGGAACTAGATAGTTTCTGCTCAATTTTTATCATAATTCGTTTTCTCTAATCTATCATGAATAAACATAGGTTCCATAATTTTATTACCAAATTTATAAGTTTTATTTCTAATTTCGTTAAAACGAATACCAAATGCATATCCTAAATCTACACAATCACGAACAGTGTATATTTTATCTTTAACAGGTAATTTAACACCAATAAGATTAACTGTCTCACAAATAGAACTAAGATTGTCAAAATTATCATTAATAATATGTACAGGATCTCCCTCAACAAATGGTGGTACTTCTGAATTCATAGAATCTCAAATATTACTCTAATTTATAAGAATTTAGATAATCAAGAAGTAATATGTTCTTCTAAATACATCTTAGTCATAGTAATAACAATAGACAGAAGAAGAGGTCCTATAATTAAGCCTAAAATACCAAATATAGGTAGACCCATAAATATACCTAGAAGAGTCGTAAGAGGATGAAGTTTCCCAATCTTTTTCTGAATCCAAGGTCGTAAAAAAAGATAATCAATATTTGTTGTTATAAGTCCAAAAATAGTCAATCCTATTGCCGCACCGTATGAATGATTAATGAATGCCAAATAAGCAACCGCAGGAATCCAAATAAATGTAATTCCTATTACTGGAAGCATAGCAAAAATCATTGAAATAAAACCCCAAAGAACAGGATTTGGAATTCCAAAAATCCAAAAACTAAGACCTAGGAGAATACCTTGTATGACACCTATTGCGCCGGTTGCAACAACAGTAGAATTAGTTATCTTTTTGAATTCTGAAAATAATTTTCTTCTGTTTTTTTCTGAAAAAGGAAGTAAAAATTTACTTCTTTCACTAATTTGATTAGAATGAAATAATAAATAGTAAAGTACAAAGAAGAATAAAAGCCAATTGATAATAAAATCAGCAACATTACTAATCATAGATAGAGCTTCGTTTTTAATCCATTCTCCAACAGCAGACATCTGTTCTTGTACAAAACTCACAACATCAACATTCGGCATAATATGTTCAACAGATCCTATTAAAGAATTAACAGTTTCATCATTCAAATTTAAAGAACTAACTTCTGTAATCAGCATTTTTGCTCCAAAAAACATAGGAACAGTAATGAAAAGAAGAACTATTATTAAAATAAAACCCGCAGACCATGCACGAGAAATACCTTTCTTAACAAATCCTCTATAAAGTGGTCGACAAAGGAAGTAAACAATTATTGCACCAAGAAATGCATTCATAAAAGGTAAGAGAGCATAAATAACAAATCCTATAAGAAATACTAAGAGAACAGTAGAAAGAACTTTTTTTAATTTAAGACCTTTTGTATCATTGAAAACATCTACATTTGAAACTACTTCATCAGCGTTATTTTTAAGCGAAGCTTTACCAGGTCCAATAATGCGTGCTTTGGTTTTCTTCGTACTTGTGCCGCGTTTAGTAGCAGATTGTTTTCTCACCATCTAACACAAAATCAGGTAAAATGGTTTTATAAAGATTACTAAGATAAATAGTTCATTTTTCCTACTCAATAATAAAAACTATTGTTTAAATACTGGTAAATTTTAACAAGAACATGGGTAAAAAGAAGGTAAAACTCACATACAAAGAGTTAATCAAACAACATCTTAAAATTCTTAAGAGCCTTCAGTATGAATCAGGATTATTCTCAGCTTCAAAGAAAGATGTCGCTACAGGCTACGATAAATCATGGCTTAGAGATAATTTCTATGAATGTCTAGCCTTCGAAGTTATAGGAGATTGGGATACGGTAGAAAAAACATACAACGCACTACTCAAAACATTCATTAAACACGAAGATAAAATTGATGCAGCAATAAAGTCAAAACCAAAATATAGACACGAATATCTTCACGCAAGAGTTCATCCAAAAACATTCGATGAATTTTGGGAAGAATGGGGAAACAAACAAAATGATAGCATAGGTTCAATTCTTTACACAATAGGAAGACTCGAACATCATCATAAAAGATCAATTCTAAAAAATAAAGATCAAATAAGAATAATAAACAAACTCGTCAAATATCTCGATAGCATCGAATATTGGAATGATGAAGATAGTGGTATGTGGGAAGAAAATGAAGAAGTTCACGCATCGTCAATAGGCGCCTGTGTTGCAGGACTTAAAATGATTAGACATATTCCTGAAATTGAAGTTCCATCATATCTAATAAAAAAAGGAGAACAAACACTAGATAAAATATTACCTAGAGAATCAAAAAAGAAATTTGTAGATCTATCATTACTTTCATTAATTTTTCCATACAACATAGTCAACGCAAAACAACGGAATGAAATACTAAGTAATATAGAATATCACCTTCTAAGATCAAGAGGAGTTATAAGATACAAAAATGATTATTATTACAATAAAAATCCTGACGGTGAAAGCGAAGAAGCCGAATGGACATTCGGATTAGCCTGGCTTTCAATAATATACACAGAACTAAATAATAAAAAGAAAGCTAAAGAACTCATTGAAAAGCTTATTCCTCTCTCAACAAAAGAAGGTATTCCAGAGCTTTATTACTCAAACTCTAAAGAACATAACGAAAATAACCCTCTAGGATGGACTGAATCATTATTCATCGTGGCAATACACGAAATAAACAAAAGACACACTAGAAAAGTCAGAGATTTCTTATTTAAACCTGTTTGGGACCACACAACATATAATAGTTAATAAATACAATATTCAAAACTTTTATTAAGGAAAACAGTACAATTTATACCATGGTAGCAAAACTATGAAACTTAGTTTCATCGGCTTGACATAGAGAATGAAATAAAAAATGGCAAGAAAGACATCAATAAAAAAAGCAACTACTAAAAAATCAAGCAAAGTAGATAATAAAATGTTAACATTGATGTTTGTTGATATTGTAAATTACACAAAAACAACAACTCAGCTAAGTAGAGAACTATTTAGTGACATGCACGATGTTTTTGATTCATTAGTAGGAGAAACCGTTGAAGAATTCAATGGAGAAATTATCAAAAAAATTGGCGACGCATTCTTAATAACATTCACAGGAGCAACCGATGGAGTTCATTGCGGAATTGCTATGCAAAAAAAATTCATGCAATACAATGAAGATTACGACCTCCCAGCAAAATTACAAATCAGAGTTGCTCTCCACTCAGGAGATGTAATGATAAAAGATAATGACGTCTATGGCGACGCAGTTAATGTGGCTTCAAGAATTCAAAGTTTAGCAAAACCAAACCACGTTGTTTTCAGTGAAGCAGTATATTCTGCTATGAATAAAGGAGAAATAGAATATTATCACATAGGAACTAGAAAAGTTAAAGGAGTTCAAGTACCTATTAGAATTTTCAGAGCAAAAACACAAGAAGATATTAATAAAGAATATAAAAAAGCAAAGAAAAAACAACGAGCAAAAAGTTCCAAACAAATTAGAACCATTCTAGGCGGACTAATGCTAATCATTGTCATTACAATTCTTATATTTTTCTTAATTAATTATTATAATGAATTTTCTAGTTTATTTACTTAGAAATGTCAATGTTCCCAAGATAATTCTTGTTTTGTTTTCTTAAGAAATATTTTCCCAACAAAGAATAAAGGAAGAACCATAGCTATAGCATATACTATTAATATATGTGTAGAAAAGAAATCAAGCAAGAAACCAGAAGCTACAAAAGAAATTGTAATCGCAATTCTTGCTAAAGAAACATAGCTACCAACAACCTTTCCTTCCATTTTATTATCTTCTCCAATGTCTGACATGTATGACCAGGCAGATATATTCCACAATGCAGAACCAAGAGACTTAATGAAAACAACTAAAAGAAATACTTCAAAAGTATTAACAAAGAATAAAGTAAATATACCAAGAGAAGAAATACTTAATCCTATAATAATGCCTCTTCCTTTTCCCATTCGATTAGTCAAATGACCTAAAAAATATTGCATAATATAAGCCAAGCCCATTGTAAAAATAACTATACTCAAATGAGAGTTTGAAAGACCCATTCTTTGAATTATTATAAAAGGAAAAACTAAACCTGTTAACGGAACAGTAAGATTAGCCATGAAGCCAAGTACAGCTATAGAACGCAATCTAGGATACGATAAAAAATCCTTTATGTTCTTAAAAGGATTAAAATCGCGAGCCTTCAATAATCCTTTATGATCTCGATAAAAATGTTTCTTAGGATTAAAGAAGAAATAATCAAAAATCAAGAATCCTCCAATTAAAGCCGACATAGAAGACATAGCAATTAAAAATAATATTTTAAATCCATAGAAGTCAGCAACAAAACCACCAATAAGAGGAGCAGTCATAGCAGCTACGGAAATAATTGAATGAAATAAACCATTAGCAACACTTCGATTCTTATTATTAACAACATCATTAATTCTAGCCATTGCACTAACAACAACTAAATTGAAAGCTATAGCAGAAAGAACCCTCAAAAATAGAAGAGCCACAGTGTTTTGAACATAGGCATAACCCACAAGAGCCACAACTTCCAAACACATACCAATTATAATAAGTTTAAACCTTCCTATTTTATCTGAAAGAGTTCCAGCAATTGTTGCCATGAAAATTCCCGTCATAGAAAATACTGAAAAGAAAATACCTTTCATTCCTTCGCTCCAACCAAGAGTATCAAGGTAAGGAGAGAAAAAAGACAAATACATATAGATTACAAAGTAGAAGAACACGTCAAGCGTTGTTGTTTTCAAAAATTTATTGTATAAACTTCTTTGTTGAATAAGTGGCATCTCAAACCTCTATCATTGTGATCGTTTTTCTAATTCTCTTTGTGCTCTTGCACAACCAAGACTTTGAAACCAAAGCATTTCTTCGAAAGAACCAATCCCGACTTCATCGAGTTTTTCTTTCATTTTATTAAATACATGAGTAGTAGCATTAACATCTCCCATAGCACGGTGAGCATTCTCATTAATATAACCATAATGTTCACAAACACTTCCAAGTCTTTTGGAAGGAAGATCAGGAAGCATTCTTCTCGCAAGCTTCGCAGTACACATTAATTCGTTTTTCATAAGAGTTCCTAAATGCTTTTCGTAATTCGCAGATAAGAAGCGATAATCGAATGAAATATTATGACCAACCATGATATAGCCTCGAATAAATTTATCAAGTTCAGGAAGAACATCTTGAATTAAAGGAGCATCCTTAACCATCTCATCATTAATCCCAGTTAATCTCGTTATGAATCGAGGAATTTTCCTCTGAGGATTTATTAAAGTCTGAAAAGAATCTACAAGCTCTCCATTTACCATCTTTACAGCAGCAATTTCTGTTATTGCGTGACGATCTGGAGATAATCCGGTCGTTTCTAAGTCTAATACGATTACTGCTTCAGAATTAGCCTTTGCTTCCATCCACATAAGCAAGAAATGTTCATTAATAAAGTTTGTTGTAATAGAGAAGAAAAGAATAAATTAAACCTTAGATAAAGACCATAAAAAATCAAAATGTTTTCTATGAGCATCAAATATTTCTTCATTTTCGATAAGAATAACAATAGGTTCGACGGAAAAAACTAAAATAGCGACTTTATCATCATACATTATTGTTTCAGTTACTTGATTTAATTCTTTTGGCAGAATTCGATGAAAACTACGAGAGTTCCCTTCAATTACAGTATTCTTAAAATTATGATTCATTAATAGCCATTCAGTTGTTTTAAAGGACTTTTTCTTAACATTATAATTTTTCCAAAAAGTTTCGCCTAAAACAGTCACGGATTCATTAGTTATACCAATAGACCAAGATTCTTTTGCTTGAACAATCTCACTTAAAACTTTTTTTAAACCAGCAATTCCTCGAAATAGAACAACATCTTGTTTTAATCCATGGCTAGAAATTAAATTACTTATCTCAGGAATCATTTTTTTAGCTTCTTTAATTTCTTGGTTAATTTTTTCTTGCTTAGCTTCTAAAAACTCAACAACCGCAGAAGGTTTTTCAGCAACGAATACTCGTTTGCTTCCATCAACAACAAAAGACACCAAACCTTTTCCTAATAGTTTTTCAAGATTATCATAAACTATGTTTCGATACACTCCTAAAGATTTAACCAGTTCCTGAGCAGTAGCTCTACCTCTTAGAAGTAAAGCGTAATATACCTTGGCTTCATTTTTATTCAAGCCCAATCTTTCTAAATCCACATAATCCATGAACTAAACAAAAAGATAGAAATATATAAATCTTTTGTTTGCTGTAACAAAGTATTACAACATAATTTAATATACTTTCACTGAATAGTAGTAATTATGGTTGATGATTTAAGTAAACAATACAACAAATTCACCAATGAATTCATCGAAGGAACAAACATCCACAATGAAAAGAGTAGAAAAGCATACTACTCAGTCTTAGAAAGAATAAGCTTAGAAAATAAAAAAATATTAGACATTGGTTGTGGAGACGGATACGACATAAAATTACTGCAAAAAAATAATTCGATGTACGGATTAGACTCTTCAAAAAAATTTGTAGACATAGCGCAAAAAAATAATCCTGAAGCAACAATAATCCACGGAACAATGGAGCAAATACCCTGCGAAGATGAATTCTTTGACCTTGTTTTAAGCAAATACGTATTACAAACATCAACAAACATATTTGGAGTTTTGAAAGAAATAGATAGAATATTGAAACCAGGAGGAAATATGATTTATTTAACAGTTCATCCTTTAAGACAATTTTTAGAAAAGAAAAAAAATCCTAAAGATTATTTTAAACAAGAAGTAGTTAAATCAGTATTTTTTGGAGGAACCGTAACAGCACACGAACCAACGCATACAATGCAAGAGTATCTAAATCCAGATTTTCTAAAAAATTATACAATAAAAACTTTTGAAGAACATACGGATTTTCCATCAGCTGAAAGAATCAAAGGCAATAACTATCCTTGTTATTTTATTCTAAATGCAAAAAAAAATAAATAAAAGAAAATCCTGTCGAAACGATTGAGCGATGCGAACATAGTGCCAAAAACTCTGTTTTTGAGCAGCTACAATTCCTCCGGACTTTTCATCAAAGATGAAAAGAAAACTAAAAGATAGGAATATCCGTACTTTTAGTTGATAGTTCTACATCCTTAACTCCATGCAGATCATCCAAAGCATTAATTCTAAGAAGGCTCTGTGACTTTGTATAGAGTAATTCATTGATGTATAGACTTCGCTCGACAGCAGCTCCGTAGGAATTGCTTGTAGCCTTTGAGTGATCGATAAGTCCTCGAAGTTCAATTGTATCTTCTGTAATTTTAAAGACAAATGCTCCGTTGTAACTTTCGTCACTGGTTTGATCCCAACGATAGTCAGGATTATACACTGGCATAACCATTAGATTCTTTTCTTTTGAAAATAGGAATGCTTTGTGTTCAAAGAGTGCGCTTGATTGAGCGTATTTTTCATCGGTTACGAAGTTTGCAACTTCGATTGGATTTTCCACGTCTTCGACATCGAAGAGAGAAACTTTCAATCCTTTTGTTCGACCGGTTTCACTTGTGTCCTGTCCAATTCCAATTATATGATTTTCATCGTATGGATGTAAGTATCTTGAGAAACCAGGAATTTTTAATTCTCCCATAACTTCAGGTTTTTCAGGGTCTGAAAGATCGATTACAAAGAATGGATCGATTTGTCTGAATGTAACCATGTAAAGTCTTTCTCCCATGAATCTAGTTGAGTAAATTCTTTCGTTTTCAGCAAGTCCCATCAGATCACCGATAAGTTCTAGATCATCGTTCAAAACAAAGACATTGTTTGTTGCTTCTGTTCTATCTTTATCATATCTAGACCATCGTGCAGGAATTGTTGTTGCGATTCGTAGATCGCCTTTATATTCATCGAATGAAAATTGGTTCACAGCATTACCTGGAACTTGACCAACACCTTCGAATGAAAGTTTATCACCGTTTGCTTTGATTTTATTTACAACAGTAAAATCGAAAAATTCCATTCTATCGAGTGTATCCATTAATACTTCATCAAGTTCGTCCTGGAAAGCATCTGCTTCATCTTCAGTCATTCCTGACATGAAAGAATAATAGACTTGCATGATTTTATTATCCTTTTCTGATTGAGAAAGAATATCGCTGTCAGTTTGCTTAATTTTCTCAATAAGAGTTTTATCTGCGGATGTTAAATCGTCTTCTAATAAATCCTTAGTAAGTTGCTTTTCAATATTCCATTCGTTAATGTGGTGTCCACTAATAACATAGAGATTATCTTCTGACATGTAAATTGTTTGAGAGTAATCAACTGTAACTGCTTCTGAATCAGTTACTTCTTCATCAATAAGATTAATTGCGTGTGCAGTTACTAATCGAGGATTGTTGTAAGGAATATCAAAGTAGTGAATTGAATCTATATCCATTTCTCTAACTTGAGGTCCGTCAATAATAATAGGCATAGGATAGGGCGCGATAAAAGTTGGTGTGTTGTGTACAATGAAGTAAACGTTCTCACCAATTAATCTCGCATTAAGATATGAACCTTCTAATTTCAACTCTTTTTCCAGTTCAGGATTTGTCTTATCTTCTATCGTGTAAATATCAAAATAAGTCATTCCATTTCTAGGTCTGAATCCAATTTCATCAAAATAATCATTATCGTAGAAACTTCCAAAGACAGCCAGCTTATCTTCATAGATAAAAAGACTTGAAGGAGTGTGTTCTAATTTGATTGTTGAAATAACTTCAGCGTCTTCTCCAGGATAGGCTTTGATTATGTGAAGATTCTTTCCGGAGATTGTGTAAATATATTCTCCGTCTGTTTTCAGAATATCAGCTTCATCAACACCTTGAACTTGGTTGTTGGTTTCTGAGAAATCATTTTCAGAAGAACCTGCAAGCATAGCACCATCGGCTTTTGCCATAGCGGTTTCAGGCATAGCCATGTCTAACATCATATCTCCTCGAAATCCACCACCATAATAATTGCTACCAGATGATTGAGCGAAGAGATTAATCATATCTTCTTCAGAATCAAATGTTTGAACTTTGATTGTTTCTAGATCACTAAGATCATATTCGTTGTAAGAATTCCCGCTTGGATTTGGGAACGGAAGTCCCGGCGGTGCAATCGGCGAGCACGCCGCAGTTGTAGTTCCAATAAGAACAATAAATATCAAAATTAATGCATAGTTTGTTTTCATATATATTCACCTGTCAGAGTTATGAAATAATATAAGATAAGCTTCTATTAATAAGGGCCAGATAGTTTCAATCAGGATCGAAGTTATACTGTTTGATCGTCTACAACTGTAATAAGTTTCCCTGCAGTGACTGAAGGCATCGTAGCGTCTCCTTTCTTGTAATAGAGCTTCATATCATATCTTTGTTTAGTATCAAGTCCATCTGCTAAAAGAGTACAAGGTCCAAAATTGAATCGAACATCTCTCTGTTGATCTTGACTATAGGATGCTAATAACGGCACTCCTCCTGAAATAAGTTTAGGAGTTTCATCCATACAGGTCGACGTGTCATCCTGAGGATTTACCAAAACTAATTTATCTATCTCAACTCGATCATTGAGATTATTTTGAATAGCCATCTCAAGTATATAATCAGTACCATCATAATATGCTGAGAATACAGGACATGCAAGACCTGCGTCAAGTTGGCAATTTGATTTTACATATGTTCCCGGACTGAATACACCAAGATATCCAAGACCACCTAGAACAACAGCCATGATAAGTAAAGCCCAACCATAGGTTGTGAGAAATTCCATTGCAGCTTGCGCTTTTTTATTCTTCATGCACTGACTCAAGAATCAGTATTTTATAAAAGTTTGGAGAAAAGATCAAAATAAGTCCTTAAATGTCGATAAAATCTTCTTTTCGGCCTTTCTAAGGTGAGCCTGAAACGTAGCCATAGAAATCCTTGATTTACCTGCTAAATCAGCAAGATGCGCACTTCTTTTAGGAAAATTGTAATATCCTTCTTGCTGTGCAAGATTAAATGCTCTTTGTTGTTTCTCAGTCAAATTCACAGGAGCAAATAAGCCAATGTTTTGTATTGCTTGTTCTTTAATGAAATTAAGTTTCAATTTAACTTTAGGAATTCTTAATTGAAGTATTTTTGAAAGATCTTCTCTATTCCATGATGCTACCACATATTCCTGAGTAAAATTAGGACGGACCAAAATAGGCTTAAGATAAATTATATTAGGAGAATAAAAATAAATAGTTTCTCGCGGTTGTTGCATGGAAATAATAAATGAATTACCATGACATTCAGCATGACGAACCAAAGGACTTTCTTCTAACTCTTTGAACAACTGTTCAGTTTTAGTTATTGAAGCATCAGTCCATCCATAAAAAGTTACATAGAATTTCCCATTTAGTTCTTGAGTGTTAAGAGGATAACCAAAAAAAGACAGATTATACTTATTCGCTAGAACGTATATGAGACCTTGTTTGTTTGTTGTTAAGATAGATGAAACCCACATAATGGTAAAAAGAGGCATTTACTTATAAACGTATCTAAAAAACACATAATATTATGTGTAAAATATTATTTCCTTAATAATAAGTTCATTTCTTATGAATAAGACTTATTGGAAATTAGTTGAAGAAAACGCATTAGATAATGTGAAAACATATTTTATAAAAGCAACAAAAGACGTAAAGCCACTATTTGATTTTCCTCAAACTCCAAAAAAAACAATTGATGAATTATTTGAGAAAGGAAAAATACTTGTTGCTAAAAACTCTGAAAGTATTGTAGGCATAGTAGCTTATTTTAGAGGAGTTCCCAAAGTCGAAAATAATACAATAATTTGTGAAGATGAAAAAATAGCTCACGTATATTGTTTTACAATCGATAAACCATACAGAGGAGAAATTTCTTCATCCGTCAGAAAAAATATTGCTCAAGAAGCCATAAAAGATAATTGTTCAATAATACAATTTAGAGCATACAAAGAAAATAATAATCTAGTCAATAGATTATATTCATTCTATACAAAAAAAGTCAAAGAAGAGCTTAATGTTCGCAATAAGATAGTAAATGTCTATAGGCAAGATCCATTAGAATGGTTAAAATGAGAAAAACAAAATGAAAACAAAAAATATAATAAAACAATTACAAAAAATCAGAAAACCTATTCAAATCATAACAAGTCAATACTTAAAATCATCTTTTTCTCATGGAGAGAGCGATATTAAAATAAACAAGCACAACATAATATACCATGATAATGAAACAAGCACCATAAAATATAACGGAAAACCTCATTGGGAAGAATATATTAATGAAAAAAAACTAATACCGACAGCAGAAGGATTAAAACTTATAGAAGAAAGACCGTTTGAAGAATCAATATATAAAATATCAATAATTTACAAAACAATTAATTCAATTAAGCAACTCAAAGAAGTTACAAGCTTACTTGATGAATTCTATTCTATAATCAAACACACTTCAAATACAGTGATTACAGCAAATAAAGAAAAAATCACATTAGGATTACAACTAATAACAGAAATAAAGCCTGAGATTAAAAAATATTTTGACAAGAGAAAAAGAGAAAAATTCGATTTTGAAAAAAGTAAAAATGATGAAATAATTTTTTATGAAAGCACATACAAAACAAAAGAACTAGAAAAGATGATTAATATATTTTCAAAAGACAACGACTATATGTTAAGTAAGCTCAATAGTGAAGAACTAATTAACAAATATGTAAAGAAGAATAAATCTACTTCTCAATATGACCGAAACCAATCAGTCTAAACCGATTACCCATTCGTCGAGAAATTGTTACTTTATCTCCGACTGCTGCGCAGATCGGAATTTTTAGTTTACAGGTTGCGATTCCTTTCTTAAGATCAGTAATTAATCCTACGGTTTTCGCACTGTTCACATTCATCATAAGAGGTTCTCCTTTTCGTAAAGGATCAATCTTAATGTCTTCACCGACATTAACAACTCTTTCAAGAATAGTAGTTTTTAATTTTAAATCATACCATACAGGAGGTAATGCGTCAGGATGACCAACTAGATTTCCAGTTAATCTATCTCCTTTTACAATCGCAGAGTCAAGAGAAGTAAGAATACTTACACTTCCTCCTGGATGTAATTCATCAAGAGATTTTCCACCAGACATGAGTCCAGTAACGGTTGTGAAAATAGAATATGCGACAAGTTGGTTTGCTTCTTCTTTAACTCGACCAGGTCGAAGTTCTAATCTATCGCCAACTTTGAATATTCCTGAAACTACACTACCACCAAGAATACCACCAATTAATTTATTTGGTTTTGAACCTGGTTTATTTACATCGAATGATCGAGCAACATAGAATATTGCATCAGCATCAGAGTTTCTTTTAGGAGTTACAACAACTTTCTGAATAGCATCAATAAGTAAATCAATGTTTACGCCTTGTTCAGCGCTGATAGGAATAATAGGAGCATCTTCAAAGCTAGTTCCTTTGATGAATCTTTTAATTTCTTTATAATTTCGAACTGCTCGTTCTTCAGTAACAAGATCAATTTTGTTTTGAACAATGATTACGTTTTTTATTCCAGATAATTCAAGAGCCATCAGGTGTTCTTGAGTTTGTGGTTGCGGACATGTTTCGTTTGCTGCTACAAGTAATAGAGCACCATCCATAATGGTCGCACCGGAGAGCATTGTTGCCATAAGACTTTCGTGTCCCGGAGCATCAACAAATGAAATTTGTCTTAAAGGAGTTGTATCGTTTCCAGTCTTAGGATGTTTTTCCTTAGTTGTATAACATTCAGGTTCACTTAGACTTTCATCTTTTCGAATAATAGTATCTGCGTAACCTAATCGGATTGTAATTCCTCTTTTGAGTTCTTCAGAATGAGTATCAGTCCATTTTCCAGATAATTGTTGAGTTAGAGTTGTTTTACCGTGATCAACGTGCCCTACAAGACCAATATTTACATCAGATTGTGCTGGAAGATCGCTTTTTTTAGCACTAGATTTCTTAGTTATAGTCTTCTTCACAGTAGATTTTTTAACAGTCTTCTTTGTAGTAGTCTTTCTTGCCATTTTTCACTTCATTCAAAAGGTCAAGCCAATGAAAACAAGTTTTCATGGTTTTCCAAGCATAGGAATTGAGGACTAAAACACGCTTTATAAACTTAACTTGAATATACAGTGGAATAGAGCATTTCAAAGGGCAATAAGAGTAAGCTTTATAAACAAAACCACTATCCTTGATTTCGGACGGTCAAAGCGACGTGGTTCTACCTGTTCCCATTTCGAACACAGAAGTCAAGCGCGTCTACGTTTTGCATTGTACTGCGTTTAAACGCGGGAACTGTAGAAAGCTGTCCACCTTTCTTTTCTTTTTATGAAATAAAAAGTCCAGAGGAAGCGTTAGCTTTTGACAGGACATCTTAAATTAATATAAAATGTAGTGTATTAACTTTCTTAATACGCTTATTTCGCCTAGTGATACTGGCAAAGCAGCCACCTTTTCATTTCTTTTCATTCTAAATAATACATACTAATTTTTAAGTTATAATTCATTTACATCTATTATGATACCTAATGATTATACGCGTAAGCTACTAATTGAAGAAGCAATGCAAGCTACAAAAAAAGTATTTTCTAAATGGTCTGAAGAAGGAAGTGGCTCAGGTGCTGCAGTTCTTACAAATAATAACAAAGTATATTCAGCAAGACATATGAGTTTTCCTTCAGGAAGTGGATCACATGCAGAAACTCTTGCTTTAATGATTGCAGCTCAAAACGATCCTGAAGATTATGTTGTTGCTTGCGCAGTTATTTCAACTAAGAACTCTGAAAAAATACAATATCCTTGCGGAGCTTGTATTCAAACATTTGTTGATTATCTAGATATTCTTTCAACTAAAAAAATAATTAGCGACAAAAATGACTTAGATTTTATATGTGCAAATTCAAAAAAAGAATATGAAATCATAAATATTAACAAATTAGCACCCTATAAATGGGAAACCAATAAATAATAATATATTTTTCATTCTACTAAATCTTTCAAATTATATCCTGCTTCTTTGAGATCACTCAATATTTCTTTTGAAAAACCAGAACTACTCTTTTCAAATTCACTAAATTTAGCATTAAAATAATCATCAATATATTTTCCCAACTTTTTCTCTTCAATTTCTGGACAAACAGGACAGTTCACTTGAAGATTCTTATTAATTTTATATGACTCTTCAGAATTAGAAAGATATAAGTCCACAAGACCAGAATCATTCACAAGAGGCTCGACATACCAAGCAGAATAATCCGAAGGAGTATCTTGATTTGCAACTCTATTATGAAATTTCATATTTTCACTAACTGTTTTAATTGGTTGGTATCTATCTCCTAGAAATAATCCTCCAAGGAACAATGTTGTGCATAATAAAAAAGGAGCTAATTTTTTTGACATTCGCATCACCCTAGAATTAATATGGATAAAGATAGTAATATAATCTGCTAGAAGAAATCAGTAAACTTTACGGATAAACATCAAATGTTGCAACAATATCTTCGTCATCATATTCATCAACCAAAATATCTGCTCCAATTATTTCTGCAATTACTTCACCACTACCTACTCTCGGTAAAGCTTCAGGTTCATCATAGGTATAAAATAATTTAATTTCAAATTTATCTTTACCAGTAAAAGACAACGAGGAAGGATGCGCAGAAGGATTATAGAGAAGAACGAAAGTTTCTCCAACATTAATAGATTCGCCAGCATAATCAGCTAGCAAATAAGTGCTCTCGCCAGGATAAAGAACTGTAGATTTATCTAGAAGAATAGTATCTCTCTCAAGACTTTCAAGTTCTAATCCAATCCAACCGTCTTCATCTACAAAGAAAGCTTTACATTCAAAATTCTGGCCAAAATTACAACTAGAAGGAACTGCACTTTTTGTATCTCCTAAACCATAATATGTCATAGCACCGATTACAGCTACTACTAATAGAAGCATCCAACCATAGGTTGTAAGAAATTCAAGTGCTGCTTGACCACGTTTCATAGTTCATACCGAATTAATAATAATTAAAAAATAAAAGAAAAAATAAACACTCTAAGGAGCATTTACAGTTGTAGTAATTGTTCCGTGTGAAGTTATTTCAATATCAGAACTTGCTGAAGTATAAGAAATTTCAATCAAGAATGTTTTCTTAGAACCTTCATTATCCAAAATACCACAATCAGATAGATTATCTAAACCAATTTGTAAATCAATTGTTTTATCCGGACTAATATCCGTATTTAAAACATCAGAGTCACAAGTAATTCCACCATCAAGAGATTTCTCAATCATAGAAACACCAACAATAGTAGCTTTGCTCATAGCATTATTATGCACTTGCATTTGTAAAGTATTAGTACCACTGTTTGTAATTACGAAAACTTCGCCACAGGATAACTTATTATCAAGTGAACATGCATCAGGTAATTTATCTGAGAAGTTGAATACTCCGAAATAAGCTAGACCGCCAATCATTACAAGAATAACTAGGAATGCCCAACCGTAAGTTGTTAAAAATTCTAAAGCTGCTTGTCCTTTTTGTGATTTCATAAATATACACCTCATATCTTATGTATGATGCTATAAATACCAAATAAGAACTATATAAAGTTTACCGTTTATACAAAGTAACAGTAAGGCCCATTAGCTCGATAAGTTCGCTTCCAGTCTTTTCTGCAAGTTCTTGAGCAACTTCTTTTTTATCTTTTCCAGCTTCATCCAAATAAGTCCGGAGAATTTTGATTTTACAAAGTTTATGAACTTTCAAATTAGTTTTAATCTGAGAAATAGTATTATCAGTAATTCCATTTTTACCAATGGATGTAAATGGTGCTAAAGCTCTTCCTTTAACCTTAAGCACTTTTTTATCAAATTCTTCACGTGTTGATTTAGATCTATCTTCAAATGAAGTGTGTTCTTCGAAACTCATAGATTACACGAACAGTCTGCCCTTTATAAGTTATATAGAAAAAAAAGAAATAGTAAGTGGAGCTTTCGCCCCACTAAAAAATAAATCTAAAGTTTTTTAAGAGCTGCGGTTGCAGTAAACTTAAGAGCTTTCCGTGCAGGAATTTTAATTTTTGCACCGGTTGCTGGGTTTACTCCCATTCGAGCTTTTCTTTTAACAGGTTGGAATGTTCCAAGTCCTACTAACTGAACTTTGTCTTTCTTAACGGTTTTTGCAATTGTACCAATTACTTCGTTTAGAACTTCGCCAACTTGGCTTTTTGGATATCCTGTACTTTTAGCTACTGCTTCAATTAATTCTCCTTTATTCATATTTAATTCACCCTTTGTGGTTTATGTCTTTCCCCCCACCACAACGTGGCTTTTCGGAAAAACGTACTGATACTAGAGAAGGTTGTTTATAAAGTTTATGTTTTAAACCCCCATGAACAAGGTAATTGGGCGAAATCAAAGAAAAAAATTGATTTCTTACAAATTAGTCTTTCAGATAATTTTAGAGGATTTGAACTTTATTTTTATCCCAAGTTACTTTCTGTCCTAGAGAAATAGAATGTTTTTTTATGGTTCCTGCAGGTAATTCAATGAACGTTTTTAATCTCCGTAAAGGCTTATATAATCGCCAAGGACATAGTTTTTCAACCTTTTCAACGACATGATTTTCATGATCTAAAAATAATATATCTATAGGAAAAAATACAAACCACATTGTTACAGCGATTTTTCTATAATTTTTGAAAGGGAAAATATATGCAAAATCATCTCGTTTTCTATGAAACATTAATCCAGTTCCTTTTCTGAAAAAGTTTTTGCACAATGTAACTTTCTTGGAAATAACTACCATAGCTAAAACTATGATCCTTCAATTATTAAAGCTTTCTTATCTATCGCCTTTGTTTTTTAGCCAAAGTTCTTGCGGCAATGGATAAAAGAATAGCCAAGGTACTAGTTGTGAACAACCAAGTGAAATCACTGTTTGAAGAAGATAAAGTAAGATATATATGAAACGCCAGAGAAATAATTCCTGAACCAACACCTATGGCAATAAAAATTCTTCCCCAATGAATATAATTTCTCAAAAATAGCCAGGCAGCTATAAAAAACAATAAACAGCCAAAAGAAGCCAAGACCAAAGTAACTGAAAAAATAATTTTTAATAAAGAAATATGTATAGTGGAAAGAACTAATTCTTCAGTTTTTTTCCATATACCATAACTCGTAGTTCCTGAAAATAGAAAAATTAATCCTGAAATAAAAGCCAATCCTGCTGCAATACCATTTCGCTGACTAATGCCCATGACAAAATAAAAGAAGAATCATTTAAAAAACTATCTAAGACTAAAATTCAATACTATTATATAGTATATAACAAGACAATAGAAACATGACAAAACTGTGAAACTTGTTTCGCTGGCTTGAGATTTTGAATGAAATGAAAAATGGCAAGAACAATAATATACCACCATAATGACGAGGACGGTTGGGCTAGTGCTGCTGTTATTCTCAAAAAATTCCCAGATGCAGAATTAATTGCCTGCTATCACGGAAACAAATACAAATTTGTTAAAGATTACGACAATGTTTTTGTCGTAGATTTTACATTTTCTCAGGAAGAGATGAATCAATTAAAAAACGACAATAAAAATTTCGTTTGGATTGATCATCACATTTCTACAATGAAGAATATCCAAGGAGAATTTGAAGGTATTAGAAAAGAAGGAACTGCGGCATGCAAATTATGCTGGGAATATTTCTTTCCTGAAGAACCAGTTCCTAAAAGTATAGAATTCATTAACGGTTTTGATATATGGGATTTTTCCAAAGAAGGAACCAAAGAATTCATTTCATTTTTAGAAAGCCATTTAGAATTAGAAAAAGAAGCTCAGCAAATTCTTGAAATAATGAACACTTACTCAGAAGAAGACTACATTAAAGCAATTACAATTGGAACACAAATAAAAAAGTATCATAAAAAAATAACAAGCAAACAAGAAATTCGAGGAGTAAAAAAAGATTTCCAAGGATACAAAGCTAAAATATATTTCAGTAATACAAATACATCATCATTAGGTAATGAAGCTCTCATTAAAAATAAAGATATTGATATAGCAGTAATGATCAATTTTGTTATGATAAATGAGAAACCAAGTTACTGGTATAGCCTTCGAAGTCGTAAAGGAAGCAATACTGATGTTTCAAAGATTGCAGAAAAATTTGGTGGCGGAGGTCATTCTTCAGCAGCAGGTTTTGAAACCAAAGAACAACTGTGGTAATCCTGAAAATTCAAAAGAATTTTTGGGATACTGCAAATCAAAGATTTGTGCACAAGAATTATAAAAATAATTCTTTGTGCCAAAAAATTTCAATTGAAATTTTTTTAGCAAATAAAAATAACAAGGTGAAAATTATGAGAGAATGTCAAGAATGTAAAAAACCAATGAAAAAAATAAGTAGTATGAACAGCAGTAATGCAATTATCGAAACTTGGGAATGCCAAGAATGCGGATGGAAAAAAGAAATCTGCACAGGACTCAAACTTTAGAAGATGTTTATTATTAGCTGGAATGTCAACGGCCTACGTGCCATCGTTAAAAAAAACTTTAAAGAATTCTTACACGAATACATTCCAGAAGTATTATGTATCCAAGAAACAAAAGCTCAACACGATAATCTTACCGACGATCATACTTTCTTTGATGGCTATGAAGTTTTTCTAAATTGTGCAGAAAAAAAAGGATACAGCGGTGTTGCAACATACACTAGAACAAAACCTCTCAAAGTAATTCATGGTTTAGGTGTTAAAGAACTGGATACTGAAGGTAGAGTTTTAACATTAGAATTTGAAAACGTCTATGTAATTAATGTCTATGTTCCAAATGCTCAGCCAGGTCTGGCTAGAATTGATTATCGAGAAAAATTTAATGATACATTATTGAAGTTTGCAAAAAAACTGGAGAAGAAAAAACCAGTTATTATTTGTGGTGATCTAAATGTTGCTCACCAAGAAATAGATTTAACGCATCCTGGACCAAATAGAGGTAATCCAGGTTTCTCCGATGAAGAACGTGCAAAGTTCGAAGATATTATGAAAGCAAAGTTTATTGACACTTTTAGATTTCTACATCCAACAGAAGTTAAGTATTCATGGTGGTCCTATCGTATGGCCGCTCGATCACGAAATATTGGCTGGCGTATTGATTATGTTCTAACAAGTAAAGCATTAGAGAATAAAATTAAAACCGCAGAGATTCATAACGAAGTTATGGGAAGCGATCACTGTCCTGTAAGTATTAAGTTAAAGAAATAAAATTATTATACAATATTAATTCTAAGATCTATGACTTACTAAAGTTCGTTGAGAAGCTACAAATGCAGGAGGCTCTGGAAAAGGAGGACTACGAAAATGACCTTTGTAAGGATCCAATTCACGTAATTTATTTTTTAAATTCTCATTAAAAGCTAATACAACAATTTTTTGATTCTCATAATTATTTTTTTCATGTCTAAAACATATTTCTACTCGTCCAATATCCTTTTTTTGTCTATATTTAACTTCATTAATAATGCCTAAATCCAGTTCTATTTTTTTCAAAGGAATTGAATAAGATAAATGTTTCACGAATTGTCCTTTATTATTAGGATTTTCTTTCTCAGTGATTTGCAGTCTGACGTACTTTGATTCGCCTTCAAAATAAATTTTAGAATTATTAATTCTTTTCAATAAAGTCATTTTATTCATTAGTTATTTCCGCCGCCATTAGCGATGATTAGTTCTGATTGTGCGTTTCCAAGTTGTTCTTTTAGAAGTTTATTTTCTTCCTTAACAAGAATATTATCTATGCAAGTATTAATTATTCCGTTTATATTCTCAACATCCTTTGGATCAATATATTTTGTAGTGTTATTTGTTGAAACTTCAGGATTTGAAAGATAAACTTTATCAGGAAGTTGAGTAAGACCATGGAAAAATTCCGAAGTACTTAACCAACCATCTTTATCAGAAGCAATATACTGAACTTCTGATTTACCAGGGAGTGCATAACTCAAGAAATAATTAGTACCGCCCACCTGATTCTTTCTTACAAAAATATATGATTCTTCCATAAAAGATCTAAATAGAACTTGATTAAAAAAGCTTTCGTTTACTCCATAGGGCGATTCAATTGATGTTTTTCAGTTTCCTTAACGAATTTTCCTTCGTCATAGTCATAAATAACAGGTTTTCCAGTAGCCAGTTCCAAGTGAGGAATTTCTTCATCGCTTATACCATCTAAGAATTTTATAATTGATCGTAGACTGTTTCCGTGAGCTGAAACAATAACATCATAGCCTTTAATTAATTCAGGAATAATATTTTTCTTGAAATAAGGAATTGTTCTATGATAAACATCTTTAAGACTTTCCGCTTTAGGAGGTTTGTCAGCATATCCTCTACGCCATTTAAAAACCACTTCTTTCCCGAAACTATCTCTTGCGACATCCTTGTTCATTCCTTGCAAGTCGCCATAGTATCTTTCATTTAATTTTTCAGAAGAATGGATTAAAATTTCTTTCCCTTGCGCCAAATGTTTAGTCCATTTCTTCATTTTACCTTTTTCATGCATGAAGATTCCAGTGTTTCCTTGTTGTGCTAAAATAATAAGAAGTGTTTCTTGAGCTCTGGTTAACTTACTTGTGAATGCCACATCAATGCTTACATCCTTGAGTTGTGATGCTGCTTGTTCTGCTTCAGAAATACCTTGTTGACTTAGAGGAACATCTACCCAACCTGTAAACTTATTATCTAAATTCCATCGAGATTGACCGTGTCGCACTAAAATAAGCTTTGCCATGCCATTATTTAAGGAAATCTCCTTTATAAATGCTACTTCTTAATAAAATACTCCTGATAAGTAGTTACAAAATAGAAAGCTTTATAAATAAAAGCTGTTTTTGTTAAAATACAGTAACAAAGGTACACAAAATGTTTCAAGGAAATATAAATGGAATAGACTGTCTCATGTTTAATTCTCAAGGTCATGAAAAAACCAAACCACTCTTAATTGAATCAAGTTTAGTCAGCGAAGCATATATTTCAGAAGGAAATAAACCTACTGGAATAGAATTAAAAATAGAATTTTTTACAAGTGTAGGAATTAAAGAAATAAAAATATACAATTCTGAAGAAATTTATACTTTAATGGAAAATGCAAGAATAAATAAAATTGAAGATCTCAAAAAAAATGAATATGCTATAACAATGGCAAAAAATAATCAAGGAGATTATTTCATAACATCATTTATTGCTCCTGGTAAAAAACAAGAAGCACTTCAAATTTTTAAAGACAAAAACGAAATTACAAAATAAAATGATATTCCAAAACGCAAAAGAAAATTACGTCGAACAATTCGAACAATCAAAGGAAAGTCTTCTCTTTGACGAACTATACGCTAATTGGGAAACCATTAAATCTCCAAGTAAAAAAACAGATATTGCTCAATACAAAGATAAACTTAGCGAAGTAATTAATGGAATTAATGATTTAATTGATAAAAATTATATTCAAAGACCAATTATCACAATGCCTCAATACAAGGAAAAATTATCTCCTCCTGAAGTAACAGGTTACACTATTAACTGGGCTGCCCCATCAAGAATAATTTCAAAAACATCTAAAATAGATAATTTTAATCTTCAAGAACTACAAACACTCTACGAAATAATTTCAGAAAATTTCTTTCCAACAGAAGAACAAATAGAGACAGCAGAAGTTCCTGAATCTCAATTTTATAAAAATGTTCGTTCAAGCGTTGGCGAAGGATTATTCATTGGTGCAGCAGTAAGTCTTGGCGTTGCAGGCCTACACAATATCATAGATGGAGAAAAATTCATAGATAGCTTCAGCAAATACGGTCCAAGCCTAGGTACAGCATTTTTCATAACAAAAGCATACTTTAGTTTACAGGGTAAAAGTAAAAAACTAGAAACACGTTTCAACAATTACAGGTAAGCTTTTTATAAAGATAAACATACCTTTACATTCTAAATGACATTATACAATAAAGATAGAATCGTCTCGGCAGACAAAGTAGAGATAAAAGATTCTTTCAAAGATAGATATCAATACATTCTTGGCGATCAATACGATGAATACATGAAATATTCTTTCACATACCTTAGAAAATGTATTCGAGTTAATACGCTAAAAACAACAGTTGAAGAACTAAAGAACAGACTCGAAGAACAAGAGTGGGTTCTAACTCCAATTCCTTGGTGCCCTGAAGGATTCTTTATTGAAGGTCATAAAACAAAACATCGATTCGATATTGGAAACGCTATCGAACACACACTAGGATATTTTTATGTTCAAGAATCAGCATCAATGCTTCCACCAGTCGTTCTTTTCAGCGACAAAGATGAAATTGATTGCACCGATTTTAAAGTTCTAGATTTATGTGCCGCTCCAGGTTCTAAAACAACACAAATTGCAATGTATATGAAAAACAAAGGAGTATTAATTGCAAACGATGTTGACGTTGGAAGATTAAAACCATTAACAATGAACTTGCAAAGAATGGGAGTTACTAATGCACTTGTTACTATGAATGCTTTTCAAAAAAGTAAGAATAGTACAAAACCAAGAAACCCTTTCTTACATTTTAATTCAGACAATGAACTAATTCCAATTCTTGATGAAGAAGGAAATCCAAAAGCCTTCGATAGAATTCTAGTTGATGCTCCATGTAGCGGAACAGGAACAATTCGAAGAAGTTTCAAAACACTATCGATGTATTCATACGGTTTAGTTAATCGACTAGTTCGTATTCAAAAAAGTTTAATTCTACACTCTTTCTCAATGCTAAAGCCTGGTGGCATAATGGTTTACTCAACATGTACACAGGAACCTTTAGAAAACGAAAACGTAATTTCATTTCTTTTAGAAAAATGCGAAGATGCAGAAGTTCTAGATATAGAATTAAACATTAATCGTCAAGAAGCGATTGAAGAATTCGAAACAATGAGATATAATCCTGAAGTTAAAAAATGTTTGAGAATATATCCTCAAGACAACGACAGCGAAGGCTTCTTTGTAGCAAAAATACGAAAGAAATTAAATTAATCATTAAGTTTTTCATAAAAAGGTTTTAGATACTCAGCATTTTCTTTCCATAAATCATTTCTCAAAGATCTATGTCTATCTAACCATTCTTTTCTCATAAAATCAAATTCTTTGTAAATGAAATTATTCTTATTTTCTTTTTTCATAATTGTAATTCGGGAAACAATTTCTATTCTAGGAAATAAATTCTTTTCAGAAGAATAAGATCGCGCTACATTAGCAATATTCTTTAAAGAACCTTTATAATAATCATCAACTAACTTTATATGAGGACTCCAATCCAAATAACTTTTTGATAAATTACCTAGAGAATGAGAATCCGAACCATCCATAACAACAGTCAACATTTTTCTTCTCATATAATCCATAATATGATTAGAATTTGCAACTACAACTAAAGCTTCTTTATCATCATATTCTAACTGAGCAATTCCTGCTAATTCAAATTGAAGATTTTCAGTAAAAGATCTAACACGCAACGCACTCCACAAATCATTTATAACATTTTCAATATCATTTGTATAAAAAGAAGGAACAAAAGTAACATGAGGAACAAAATGTTTTTTGTTCAAAAGACGATCTACTTGAAATTTTTCTCGTAAATTAAAACTTAAATCTTCAATTTGCGCTCTAGGACTATCCCATTGATCCAAATGTTGTTTTTTTGTAAGCCGAAATGCAATGTAAAACTCTTCCTTAGTTTCTTCAGTCATAAAAGACCAAAGTGAAATATCATTTTTAAATGCTTCGCAGATGTTTATAGTTTATAAGACAAAGTCTTAAAAACCAAAGAACGGCCGTTTTAGTCGTTCGCGTGAGCAAAATGTTTAAATACTAGCTAATCCAAGAATTAACATGGCTAAAAAATCCATTGATATCGATTTTAAAAAGATCGGTCTACAAATCAAAAACAAGACTAATCAAGCTCAAGCATGGCTAGTTCATTTCTTCAAAACAATGGATAATCAGGAAAAAATATCTACCGTAGCAGTCTGTCTAGGATTTATTATGCTCATAATCGGCATAATCATAGTATAATTTTCTTTTCGTATTGCGCAGGGCATTCTCTATTCTCGCTTTACTACAAAATTTTAGTCACAAATCAATCCTCTAAGCTAAAGCTTAGTTGATTTGCTTTATTATGCTACAAGCCAATACTGGTGTAAATCATAAAAATCCGCAGAAAACTCCTACCAGCACCTAAAGGTGCTGGTTTGTCGGAGTTTTCTTTTGATAGTGAATTTTTAGGATGCCAAAAAAGCTCCACACTAAAGTGTGGAGTTATCTTTTTTGTGCATATTTATAAATAACAGTTTCTACCTCTAAGCAGTATGAGCTCAGATATTTCAGAACTAGCACAAGCGCTATCAGCTATTGAAAGAAAGCTTCTTCCTCATCTTAAGGATGGAATAACCATAGAAGGTTTAATGGAAGCAACAAAAGCAAGCGATGCAGAAGTAAAAAGAGCTCTCATGTGGCTTTCAAACAGAAACATTGTCACAACAGAAGTATCAGAAAACAAACAAGTAATTCTTCTAGAAAATGGAAAGATTGCACAAGAAAATGGCCTTCCAGAAATCAGAATCCTAAAAAAAGTTTTAAAAAAATCATTATTAATAAAAGAGCTTGAAGAAAAAACTCTCTCCCAAGGAGAGATAATGGCTTCAATTGGAGTTCTCAAAAGATTTCAAGCAGCTAATGTCAACAAAGTTGATGGAGATATGCAAATTGAAATTACTCCCGCAGGAAAAATTCTTTCAGAAAAAGATGTAACATATGAGCCAAATAAATTATTCTCTACATTCAAATCATTTCCTGTGAGTTATGATAAAATTTCAGCAGATGAAAAAAAGTTAATTGATGATTTCACAAAAAGAAAAGATTTCCTAAAAGTTCAATTAACAAAAACAACAACAATCACACTTACTGCTCTCGGTAAAAAACTCATCTCTGCAAAAATTGATCTTTCAAACGTCGAAGAACAACTTAATTCAAAGATGTTAAAAAGCGGAGAATGGAAAAAGAAAGTATTCCGAAGCTACGATGTAGAATCAGGAGTTCCAGCAATTACTGGCGGACGAAGACATCCTCTTCGAGAAGCAAATAATATTATTCGAGACGTCTATCTATCAATGGGTTTCCAAGAAATGAGCGGACCTTGGGTAGAATCATCATTCTGGTGCATGGATTCAATGTGGATTCCACAGGATCATCCTGCTAGAGACGAACAAGATACATTCTTTATTGACGGTCCTGCAGATCTTCCTGATAAAAAACTTGTAAAAAAAGTAAAAGACTCCCACGAACATGGTGGAGGAACTGGATCAACTGGACATACAAGTGAATGGAGTGAAGACATTGCAAGACAAAGAGTTCTTAGAACACATTCAACATCCACAAGTTTCCGAATGTTCGGAGATGGTATTGGAAAAGAAGATGGAAAATATTTCTATATCTCAAACAATTTTCGAAACGAAGCAATCGATTCTACACACCTGGCAGAATTTTTACAGGTTGAAGGTTTCATCGTTGGCGATAATTTAACTCTCGCAGATTTAATGGGAGTTATCAAAGAATTCTATGCCAGATTTGGAATTCACAAAATCAGATTCAAACCTACATTCAATCCATACACCGAACCAAGTATGGAAGCTCACTTTTACGACGATAAGAAAAAAAAATGGTATGCTCTAATCAATTCAGGAATTTTCAGACCTGAAGCTCTTGCGCCTTTTGGTATTAAGAAAACAGTTATTGCTTGGGGAATGGGAGGAAGTAGAGTAGCTGCACTTCTTAATCATAAAAATAATTTAAGAGAATTAGTTGGACCAATGGTAGATATTGAATGGATTGCAAACCATAAAACACCACAATCTGATTTGGAGGATGTGGAATAAAATGGTCGTAGCAACAATGTCTCATAAATCTCTCAATAAAATCCTAGCTAATGATATAACCAAAAAACAATTACACGAAGTTCTCGAAGATATGGGAATGGAATTAAAAACAGTTGAAGGCGATGAGCTAGGTGTTGAAATAACTCCTGATAGATTAGATCTTATTAGTCCTTGTGGTTTAGCTAGAGCGATTAAATCATTCTTAAAATTTTCAAAAGTATCAAAATACAAAGTTTATGAAAGTGGCTATGAAGTTCATGTAAAAAAAGCAGTTAAAGGAGTTCGACCACACACTGTTTGTGCAGTTGTTAAAAATCTAAAAATTACTGACAAAATTTTAGAAGAAATTATTGGAGTTCAAGAAAAACTTCATGCAACTCTCGGTCGAGGAAGAACTCGAGGCGCAATTGGAATCTATCCTCTGGAAACAATCACATGGCCTATTACATATACTGCTGATTCTCCTAAAAAAATTAAATTCCAAGCTTTAGGTTCAGAAAAAGAAATGACAGGAGATAAAATCATAACAGATCTTGATACTGGAAAAGAATTTGCGCATTTATTAAAAGGAAAGAAAAAATATCCTTTCTTCATTGATGCTGCTAAAGAAATTCTTTCCATGCCTCCTATTATCAACTCAGAAAAAACAGGAAGAGTAAGTGAAAAGACAACAGACATATTCATTGAATGTAGTGGCTTCGATTTACAACCACTTACAGAACTACTTGTTAATCTTACAACCATGTTTGCAGATATGGGTGGAGAAGTATTCGAAGTTAAAGTTAAGTACGAAGGAGATAAATCAAACATAACTCCTAAATTAAAATCTATTGAAAGAAAATTACATATTAAAAATATTCAAAAGTTAATTGGAATAGATCTTTCCAGAAAAGAAATTCAAGAACATCTTTCAAAAATGATGTATACTCCTATTTCTATGAATGACGACGTATGGACAATTGCAGCTCCACCTTTCCGTTTCGATCTTTGGCATGAAGTTGACATTATCGATGACATCGCGCGATCATACGGATACAATAACATAAAACTACGAACTCCTAAAATAGCATTCAACGGAGGATCACTTCCACTATCAACACTTCGAGAAGAATTGTCTGATATTATGACAGGGTTTGGTTTCTTAGAAAATTATACATTCTCATTAACAGGAGATAAAGAACAACTTGAAAATATGAATCTTGATCCTAAGAAAGTTAACAGAGTAAAAATTGCTAATGGAATGGAATCCCAAGGAATGCTTAGAGTAAGTCTTATTCCTCAACAATTAACTACATTATTCCATAATCAAAATAGACCTCTTCCTCAAAAACTTTTCGAAGGAGCATTCGTTGTTCTTCCTGATACAAAAACAGATGTTAAAGCACGTAATGAAATGCATCTATGCGGATTAATTACGGATCAAACAGTCACATTCACACAAATCAAACAAGTTCTTGATGCGGTTCTTCGAACAAAAGGAATTGCAGTAACAATAAAAGCCAAAGAACACCCATCATATATTAAAGGACGATGCGGTGAAGTTTTCCTTGGAAAGAAAAGCGTTGGTCTTGTTGGTGAATTACATCCTCAAGTTCTTACAAACTTCGGATTGCAGAATCCTGTTGGAGTTTTTGAAATAAACATTGAACCATTGGTGATGGACTGACTTTCGGAATGCAACAGGATTAGAACAAGTTAAGAACTCATGGTAAAGAAATATTAAGTCAAATTATTCATAACTTAAATAATTAAAAACATTTCTAAAATCAGTTTCATGAACAGCAAATTGTTCATAAAAAGAAATAGATTCATCTAGATAACGAAACAATCTACGTTTAGAATCTTGCATAGTTTCTTTAGAAACAATTATTTTATAACCCTGTTTCATACCACTTAAAGCAGTTCTAAAAACACAATCTGAAGCATTAACACCCATTAAATATAAAGAATTAACCTCCAACTCGGACAAAACATCAGATAAATCCGTAGAATTAAAACCATCAGAATGAGTCTTTTTAATATAAGTAACGTTATCTAAATCATCTAGGTGAACTTTTAATTCATCAGTAGTTTCTCCATAATTCACAAAAACCCAACTTTTAGAAGTTGCAAAACTTTTCGATTCTAAAACCACAACAGGAATATTATTAATTTTACAATAATTCAAAACTTCAATTTGGTTTTGTTGTTCTTGTGCCAATTCTACCCCATCCAAATAGGTAAAAAAATAATCTTGTGCGTCAACTAAAATAACAGCACTCTTTAACTCATTTAAAGGTAATTGCGTACTTTTTTCAAAAAAATATGAGTCATATTTTTTTGCATTTTTTATAAGAGATTTTCTCACAGACCTAGGAGTTTCTCCTCTTATTCGTTCAAAAAGAGAAAAAGAAACATCCTTTTTTTCAACATCAGAATTATTTTGAGAAAAACCTATATTAATAGCACAATAAGACGCTAAAAGTAATGTTGTAATAGATTTTGGAAATACCATATATAATCAACTTAATTTATTAATAACATTTATATTAAACACATTAAGCAAATAATTCTACAATTTGCTAGAAGGTCATACAATACTCAAAAATAAAACAATATTTAAACCTTCCTATTTTTGACCATTATGAAGTGACAAATACATTTATATGTTGGATTTAAAAGCGTCATAAACAATTAATCTTCAAATATAAAAATGAATTAACTCAAATGATTTGATTTTAAAGAGAAAAAGAGAAAGATTTAATAATAATTTAATCAAAAGAAATAATTATGGCAGAATACAAACAAGTTATATTAGTTAGAGCAGACCTTAAACTTCCTAAAGGAAAATTAGCAGCTCAAGCTGCACACGCAGCAGTTGATTGCGTTCTAAAAGCAGACAAAGATATTGTTAAATCTTGGCGAGCTCAAGGTATGAAGAAAATCGCTTTGAAAGTTGAAGACGAAAAAGAATTATACAAATACGTTCAAGAAGCTAAAGACAAAGGCTTAGTTACCACAGTTATTACTGACGCTGGTAAGACAGTTGTTGCTCCAGGTACAGTTACTTGCGCTGCAATTGGTCCTAATTTAGAAGACGATGTTGATGCTATTGTTAAAGATATAAAATTACTTTAAATAAAATAATTTCAAATTTTATTTGCCAGAAATGTACCTAAATTTATTTCAATTCTGGCAGAATATAATAATATAGTCATTTTTAATAGTCCCTTTGCCAAGGATGCATATTCGTTTGATAACTATCAATCAAAGGAATTACTCTTTGTTCAGAATCTTTGTTCAAATTAAAATAGTTTCTTTTAATTTCAATATTATCAGCAGTCATAATTGCAAGATCGATATGACCACCAGTTCCAAAATCCTTTTTTGCAGCATTTTTCATTGCATTAACTGCAATCTTAATAGCTTCTTCTTTATTTTCACAAATTCTCCCATCAAGAGTATAATTTGAAAGAGGACTTAATACTTCATTAGCATATTCAGATCCTGATCCAGATGCTGCGAATAAAGATCCTTCTTTTAATTCATCATTTAAATATATGCACATATCAACAGAATCATTTTTTTGAATTCCAAATAAATAATTATTAACATCTCCAAAATCTTCTTGTAATTGATTGTTCATTCCCACAAGAATAGCTTCCAATTCGCTTTTTTCAAAAATACCACCTTCTTTTGTAATTAATTTACCTTTTGAAGGACTTGAACTTGAAAATAATCCATTAATGCATTTTCCAGCTGTTCCAAAGGCATAGTTTGAAGCTTCTGGAGAAAATAATTTTATATCGTTATCAGTGTGCGATTCCTCTGAAGGCAAAGTTCCTCTAGAATCTGTTAAAATAAGAACATAAGATTTGTTTGTAGAAGGATCGATACCGTTGATTCCAATTACTGTTGTCATATTAATTTCCCGAATCTGCTACTATATAAATGTTTCGGTTCTTTTACCACTCTTCAGTGATACATCTTAAACCCTTCTAATCCTTAAATTTATATAGTAGGGAGCTTGAAAAACACTGGGTGCATTATATGAAAACTAACTTTTTTAGCGTAATAGCAAAAAAACAGACTTACAAGAACATGCTATATCTTCTTTTAGCATTTCCTCTAGGAATAATCTATTTAGTGTTTCTTATCACAGGGATTTCTCTAGGAGCAGGATTAATAATCACATTATTGGGAATTCCAATACTTCTAGCAACTATGCATATTTGGAGACGTCTAGGATCTTTCGAGAGAAAATCAGCAGAATGTACTCTTGGGGCAAAAATATCTCATAAGAAGACCAAATATGGAAAAAATAAGAATCTTTGGCAAAAAGCAATCAAACCAATCAAAGAAAGTTATACTTGGAGAAGTTTAGCACATCTTTTTGTTAAATTCCCTATAGGAATACTATCATTTGTAGTCTTAGTGAGTTTGATTTCAATTACATTAAGCTTTATTGCAACTCCAATACTATTTTACCTAGCAAAATCAGGAATTATGAATGTAGCTTGCAATGGAGGACCGTGCTTCCTCTACAAAGACATATATGTAATTATTGTAGGACTCGCAGGAATCTTCTTAGCATTTGTATCTCTACATGCATTTAATGGATTGGCTAGAGTTTCAAGCAAAATTGCAGAAAGATTACTTGTTAAGAAAAAGTAATTTTTATTTTTTTTATTTCTAACAATAAAAAAGAAATTTCATTTAGAAAGTAACTTTTTCTCTTTTTTCAGATTTAATTTTTGGAAATGGCATTGCACTTCCAAGTTGTAAAAGAGATTCATTCACATCAGGCCAACCCGCATAATCATCTGCAACAGGAGATATGTCAGCACCACCTTTAACAGGTAATGCGTACTCAAGTTCATTATGTTTAAGCAAATAAAAAGTAGGATACGAAAAAGGCCTAGGCAAAAAATCTTCAATAGGTCTTTTAGCAAACATATAATCCGAGTGAAATCTCGCCGTAGCATCAACAAGTTTTTTTCGTCTATAAAAACAAGTATTTTCTGCAACCTGTTGTACAATAATAGGAGCCAATACAAATTGTCCAAAAGCATCCTCGATACGCGAATAATAAAAAGAATCAAAAGTCCCTATCGAATCTTCAACCGCTGGAAAGTTTTTTTGAAAATTATCTGCATCCTCCTTGTTATTTTCTGAAACAGCTAATAAATTATTCGACGTCATATAATTATATAAACTAAATTTAGCAGCAGCATTATTAGAAACATTAACAACATCGTCTTTTTGAGAATATATGTTTACAGTAGTTCCAATAAGTAAAAGAAAGCAAGCTAACGCAGATTTAATTGTTTTCATCAATATCAAGAATCAATCTAAGTTTATAAACTTTAGGGCAAATTATTACTTAAAAGCTTTGTATTCTCTCTTTATAGGCTCCTTAGGGATTTCCTTCCCTTTGAAACAATATTCATAGAAATCACACTGTCCAGAACTCCATTTACAAAGAGGAGTTTGATTCTTAGGATAATCAACTATATCATCACCAAGTGTTGAAGCATGAATTTGTTCTATTTTAAACTTAGCGTGTTTAATAAGTTCTTCATCAACTTTTAGAGTCATCTCAGGCTGAGGAAATTTAACAAAGTAAATACCAACCTCATCAGGAGCTTTTCCGTGTTTTTCTTTGTAAAGAAGAGCATAGATTGCAAGTTGAAGTTTATATTGATCAGACATTTTAGCTCGTTTAGAGGTTTTATAATCCATTAGTCTAACAACGCCGTCAGCTTCTTCAATTACGTCGATAAATCCTTTTACGTAATATTCCCAGGAAAGATATTCTTCTTCTACCCTAGGAGCTAGTTTTCTGAATGCATCAGAAAAAGACATGTTGTGTTCTTGCATGCATGCATCAATCTTTGCAGAAACGAAATTAACCTGATTTGTAATCATGTTTTTTGTCTCATCGAGATACTCTTCGATTTGTTGTTCAGTCATGTCGAGTTTATCGAATTCTTCCTTGGAATCTTTCCAAGCTTTCTTCAACAATTCATGACCAATAATAATAAGATCCTGTTTGTAATTTTCATTAAGAACTTCAGGCACTAAAGAGTATAAATGCTCAAGAGCATAGTGGGCTGCAGATCCTCGAACAAGATGAATAGATGGTTTTGTTCGCATCTTTAGTTTGTAAATAAAGAAGTATTTTCTTGGACACTGAAAATAAGTGTTCATAGAAGACGGTGACTGCATTCTTTTTTTAGCCATGGAATTTACCTTATTAAATTTCAGGGCTGCCAAAAACTTTGTTTTTAAGCAGCCATAGGATAAAGCAAAAAGAACTTGTTTAAAAAAGTATGCTACAAGTGACCTGTGACAATTATTGGACAGGTTTCTTATATTCAGGTGCTAAACAAAAAAAGAAGTAATTATTATATTTAGGATCAACATTTTTTGAATAAGAAGGTAAATCCAAAGAATCAATTGAATTAGAGTCATTAGCAAAAGGACTATCAAAAATAACCATATTATCTATATCTTTGTTGTACATTGAAATAAGTGTATCCATCTCTTTTCTAGCTAATAAAGAATAGCCGAAATCTTTAGGTTTAGCAGAAAATAGAATTGATTTTTTATCTTCTACTAACTCAGTCATTTTTGTGTAAACATCAGCTAGAGAAAATAATCTTTCTTCTTCATAGAATTTAGGATTATCAACGCCAACAATACTCTCTATATTAACAGAAACGTAGAAAAATGAACCATTTTTATCAACTTTTTTTCCAAAGAAATGAGTAAATTTTCGCGGCTCCATAGAAATATCTAATTTTGACTTTGCGTTAAAAATATTGCTAGATTTATTTATGTCAAGCCCGAACTCCATAAAGAGATAAATCATTACTACCTTTTAAAGGTTACAGTTTATAAACCAAATTCCTTTATAAAGGAGCCCTTAAAACCCAAAAAAACCTTTTTAGCCTAAAAAGGTTTATATAGTACAAAAGTCAAATAAGAGATACAATGGAAATCGCACAATCACATCTAAAAAAACACAATTACTTTAATGAAAGTCAATTCGAACACTATCTAAAAATTCTAGATGCAGAAGCTCAAGAAAATCAAATTTCACTCGGAGCAACTTTTCAACTAGTAGCCTTAGGAGCATTCTATAGAGGATCACACAAAGTTATGCTTGCAAAAGACAAAGAAAGAGCTAATAGACCAGGCTATAGTCCTGGGAGTAATTTCCTAGCCTCAGCAAATACTAGAATAGAAGTTAGAAGTGAATTCCATCATGTATTTCAAGGTTTGAAACATGATAAATATTTCTTAGATATGATGGAAAAACATTTTGATCTTAAAGATTCAGTTGTTCATCATCTTATTACAGCAATAAGTGCAGGACTTGACAAAGCTATTAAAGGAACTTTACGACTAAAACAAGTAACTCACTATAGTCATTATTTTCATCATTTCAAGACAGTTATTGATCATGAATTGACAAAACAACACGTTAATTCAAATCTTCACGCAAGAGATATGAAAAACTTCAACCATTAGAAGAGCCTCTTACAGAGGTCATCTTGCACAAAGCTCAGCTCATTATTATTCGCAAGCTTGTCTATAACAACCTTAGCTTACTGTGTTCATTAACATTCTCGCCCGGATGTCGCTGATGCTCATCAGTATCGTTCGCAAGCTTGCCTATGACAAGCTTTTTAAACATACTATTTTTCTAGCTTAAAATGTCTTATGAACTAATTATCACTGAGAAACCTTCTCAGGCCAAAAAAATCGCTGAATCTCTAGCAGATACAAAGGCAATTCTCAAAAAAGAAGGCACTGTTTCTTATTATGAAATTAGACATAAAGGTAAAAAAATCATGCTTGCTTCAGCAGTAGGTCATGTCTATTCTCTAATGGAAAAAGAAAAAGCCTACAAATATCCTAGTTTTGACATTCATTGGGTTCCTGCTAATTTAGTAAGTAAAAATAGCAGCCACGTATCAAAATACATCACAGTCCTAAAAAAGCTGGCAAAAGAAGCAGATTCTTTCACAATAGCTACAGATTTCGATGTAGAAGGAGAAGTTATTGGTCTCAACGTCCTTAGATTTGCATGTAAGCAAAAAGACGCGGAGAGAATGAAGTTCTCCACATTAACAAAACCAGATCTTATCAAAGCCTATGAAAATAAACTTCCTCACATAGAATGGGGTCAAGCGAACGCAGGAGAAACCAGACACTTCCTAGATTGGATGTACGGGATTAATCTCTCCAGAGCATTATCTCTCGCTATTAGAAAAGGCGGATTATTCAAAACACTATCAAGCGGACGTGTTCAAGGTCCATCCCTAAAACTTCTCGTTGACAAAGAAAAAGATATTCGAGCATTCATTCCAACTCCATATTGGAATATTACCTACGGCGGAAACGTAAAAGGAATCGAACTAGAATCAAACCACGAGAAAGATAAATTCACAGACGAAGCTGAAGCTAAAACAGTTTTCGAAAAAGTTAACAAACAAGACGGAGAAATCAAGGACCTCGAAAAACGACAATCCAAGACACAACCACCATTCCCTTTCGATCTTACAACATTACAAACAGAAGCGTTCAGATCGCTTAAAATATCCCCTAAAGATACTCTTGCAATAGCTCAAGAACTTTACACAAAAGGATACACATCATACCCAAGAACATCTTCTCAAAAGCTTCCTAAAGAACTGGAACTAAAAAAACTAGTCGAAGCTCTTATCCGACATCCTATTTACAAAGAACTAGCACAGAAAATTCTGGACACAACAAAACTAGTTCCTAACGAAGGTAAAAAAACAGATCCTGCCCACCCATCAATCTATCCAACTGGAATTCTTCCAGCGACCGGAGAACTTGAAGGTAGAGATTTCAAAATTTATGATATTATAGTACGAAGATTCCTCTCAACATTTGCAGGAGCTGCAACAAGAGAGACAAATAAAATTATCATCGACGTTAAAGGAGAAAACTTTATCACAAAAGGTACTCGAACCGTCGATCAAGGTTGGTTTGAATTCTACGGGCCACACGTCAAGCTCGAAGAGCAAGAAGTTCCTATCGTAGAAAAAGGTCAAGAAGTAAAATACGTCTACGTCAAGAACGAAAAGAAAATGACCAAACCTCCAAAACGATTTACTCCTGCTAGTCTTATCAAAGAACTCGAAAAAAGAAATCTTGGAACCAAGGCAACCCGGGCTCACATCATCGACACTCTCGGTTATAGAGGATATGTTTTTGATAAAACCCTCGAACCAACTGAAATGGGAATTAAAACATCCGACATAATGGAAGAATATGTTCCTGATATTGTTAAAGAAGATTTAACCAGACAGTTCGAAGAAGAAATGGACCAAATTCGTGCTAAAAAACAAACCAAAGAGAAAGTTCTCGATGATGCTAAAAAACAATTAACTAAAATCCTAAAAAAATTCAAAGAAAAAGAATTAGAAATAGGAACAAAACTAAAAGAATCTCTTTTTGAAAGCCAAGAAATTGAAAATACCATCGGCCCATGTCCTAAATGTAAAAAAGGAACACTAATGATTAAATATTCTCCTAAAACCAAGCAACACTTCATCGGTTGCAACAACTATCCTGATTGTAAAGCACTCTATAATCTTCCAGGCAATGGAAAAGATGTTAGACCAACAGACAAGAAATGTCCTGAATGCGATTTCCCAATGATTTCTGTTGGAAGCGGTCGAGGTCAAAAAATACTTTGCTTCAACATGGAATGCCCTCTTAAGATTAAACTAGAAAAAGAAGCAATGAATCCAATCGTAAAAGAACTTCTAAAAAAACCATGTCCTAACTGCGGAAGCCCAATGTTATTAAGAAAAAGCATGTATGGAGAGTTCTTAGGATGTAGCGCCTATCCCAAATGTAAAACAATTATTCAAATTCCTAAAAACGAAGGTGATGAGCCTAAGGTTATTGATTATAATAAGAAAAAACCTAAGAAAAAAGCTGCAAAGAAAAAAACAGCTAAAAAGGCTGCCAAAAAAGCTACAAAGAAGGCAGAAAAAACTTCAGAAAAAAAAGCAACTTCTAAGAAATAATTATTTCTTATACTGATTTTTATTTACCTCATAAATTGTATAAATCCATAAACGAGTTAACAACCGCGTCAGCTTTAACTCCAGAATATTCTTTTCCTCGATCCATAAGAACGCTTACAGTATTCGGATGGATTGATTTGATATTGTGTCCAAATTGAATATCATATTCTCGATCTCCAATAACAACAATTTGATCATTTGGATTGTAAAGTCCTGCTTCATCAAGATCAGAAAATGCTTTTTCTGCCAAATACAAGTTCGGTTTTGCTTTCCCTTTTTCGAATTCAGCATGAATTCCTACAAATAGATCGCTTATTCCAAGAGCAGCCATTTTTTCTTCGCTTGCTTTCTGTGAAGAATTTGAAATTGCAACAACAGGAACATTTCCTTCAAGGAATCTAGCTACATCATCGTAAAGTCTCATGGTTCCATCTTGAGCAGCAAGAACAGGATCAAATGTTTTGTAGGGTCCTTTGAAAAATGAATCAAGCTCCATGCCTAAATATGTATCAATTGTCTTTTCAAGTCCTAGAGATTTTAATGATTCAACAGCTTGATCGTAGTCAAGAATTGATTCTCTTGAAATTGCCTTAGCCTGAGCTACCCTAACAGCATCATAGCTGTTAAGTAAAGTTTCATCAACATCCGAAATTACTAAATCTATATTCATCTTCATTTACCTCTAAATTTTATTCTCCATTAAAAATTTGACAACTTTAATGTCAACATCATATAAAAATTCTAAATCATTCTGAGAATCATCCAAGGTATAACTTGCTGCGTGCACTAATCTTCGCAGAACTAAGTACAAAACCATGTTTTGATAGACTTCCCAATCTAAATCAATAGTATTTTCTTCCGCGTAGACAGTTATGAATCTTTTAAACTTCACAGGATTAAGATTTCCATCTTCTTCCATTGCCCAAAATCGTGCTGCTTTCACAACATCGGTTTCAACATAGCCAACGTGGGAAAAATCATAGTCACTTATTGCAAAAAGAGAACCATTTTTAAAAAATACATTTCCAGGTCCAAAATCATAGTGAAGAAGTGACTTTTTAGAAAATTCTTTTCCCCACATGCTATGAACAACTCTAATAATTGCTTCTTTAATCATAGGAGAATCTTTTTTTACTCGTTTTGAAAAAGGACTTTTTGATCGTTTTACCTTAGCCATTACAGAATCGGTTCGAAAATTTGAAGGTGCTTCTGTAAATTCAGTAATTGATTCAATGTCTTCATGTAAAGCTTTAGTGTAAAAAGTAGTTTTTGCTTTGTAATCTTCTCCTGCTTTGTGAAATTTCGCAAGCATTCGCGCTGCAGTTTCCATATGTTGATGTGTAAAACTCTCTCGAGCATCAAGTTCTTCATAGGGATAAAGAATATAACAATCAGTTCCAACTTTGGTCAAATACTTTTTCTGTTTATTCTTAATAGGAAGAACAACAGGAATTCCTTTTTTGTCCATGTGAAGAGCAATATCTACGTGCGCTTGAATATCTTCAACGTTTCTACCTCGTAGATAGGATGATTTTTTCAAAAAGTAAGTTCCTTTTTTAGTTTCAACCTTGAAAAGATCATTCACTGATTTAATATCGAGTTCTTCAACAGAATCTACTGTAAGACCATAATGTTTTTTGAGCATTGGTTTAATCATATTCATTATAGCTCACCTCGAACTAAATTTTCTAATTCATACATACAAGTTGTATTAATCTGACCAACATCTCCAAAACCCACAAAGGAAACATTTGCTGCCTGAGCTGCTAAATAATCAGTTTCAGCATCTCCAACATAAACAACTTCTTCAAATTGTTTAGATACAGAATTATTTTGAATTGCAATTTGTAATGGTTTAGGATGCGGTTTAAATTCATCTTTCGAATAATCACTATTACAAACTACACCTCCTTTGAAATATTGTGAAAGATTATGTTGATCTAAAAGATCAAACACAGTTTCATCTCTGCTCGTAACAACTCCTAAAACATAATCTTGAGATAAATTCTTAAGGGTTTCATGAACACCTTGAAAAACAGCAATATCTGTGGTTTGTGAAAACTCGCCTTTTTCTCGAAGTTCAATTCCTCGTTTCACTAATTCAGGATCAGTTAAACAATGAGATAAAAGTTCACTCGGAGAACTTCGCTTCATATATTCAAATTCTTCATCGGTTAACGGATGTCTTCCTAATTGAGTAAGAATAGAACTATATTTTTCTCTTCCAGCTTGTAATGTGTCCAAAAGAACACCATCAAAATCAAACAAAATCAATTTTTGTGAATTATTCATCTTCCCTACCTCTTTTAGAAACATTTTGTTTCTGTTACTACTACTTAGTAGGTGAGTATACTTAAATGTCTGCCACCCCTGCAGGTGTTGCAAAACATAAGATTTAAATAAGAGAGCGTCTAAACCACTTTCATGGATCTTTCACTCCTTGGACTCACAGACAACGAAGAAAAAGCATACAGGACATTAATTAGACTCGGGAAAGTTTCCGCGAGCGAAGTTAGTCGTGAGTCCGGAGTATCCTACGGGAAGATTTACGAGGTTCTAGCGCGTTTAGAAGCAAAGGGCCTCGTTCAAGTCATTCCGGAAACAACAAAGAAATTTCTAGCTACAAATCCTGAAAATCTAATAAAACTCATAGAGAAGAAAGAAGAAGAATTCAAAAATATGAAGAAAGAAGCTGAAAAGCTCAAGAAAGAATATCAATTCCACGAAGAAGAACCTATTAAAATTGCTCGAGGAAAGAAAAACTTTCCAAAAATAGTTAGAGAATTATCAAAAAAAGAAAAAACATTCTCCTATTCAGTAAAATGGACTGCTGACTGGAACCCAGAATACGTAAGACGAAGTAAAGAAAACAGAAAATTAGGCGTAGATTCTAAAGTAATGACTCAAGTCACAGACGTAAACAAAGAAAATCTAAAAAAATGGTTATCAATACACCCAAACTTTCACGAGATTGAAAATCAAGGAGTAGTTTTCGATATTAATGATCATTATGTTCTTATTGTTCTCATAAATCAAAATGTCATTATGACAATTAAAGATAAAGCATTCATCAGCATGATGAAAATATTCTTTGAAAATACTTACAATAAAACTCCAAACATAACAGCTAATACTCTTTAGGATAAAATTCTAAGGTTTTTATTTTATTATTATCAATTTCTATTAAAGTATTAACTTTTTTACCAAAACCAGTGTTTAAAACAGTTGTTTTTCCAACTTTACACTTACCAAAGTGTTCATGCATATGACCACCAATACAGAGTTTTGGCTGAAATTTATCAATAATATCTCTTGCAATGTCAGAACCGAAGTGTTGACCACATCTAGGGGACTTTTTATCAGTAATTTTATCCAATCTAGTTCTAAAAGGAACATTATGACATAGGAAAATAATAGTTTGTTTTGATTTCTCAAATAATTTTGATAAAGAAGTAATAGATTTCTCTTTTCTTTTTGCTATTCTTTTAAGACTTTTTTCTCCAAGAAGATCTCTATCAGCTTTATACTGAGGATAATCATTACCATTTGATAGACCAAAACCAATAAAATCCACGCCTTTGAATGATTTCTTCTTTTTGTGGATAGATTTAACATTTTTTAGACCTTTAATTAAATTTTCTTTGAAATGATTAATATTGAAAGAATCCCAAGGAAATCCAACACCATATGCCCAATCCCAGTTTCCAGGAACGACAAAAACAGGAATTCCAAAGGAATCGAGATATTCCAGAACTTTTCGCCCATCTTTGAGAGATTTATTCAATGCTTTTCTAGATTTTACTTTTCCTAGCTTTTCATACCAATAAACCATCTTTTTTCCTTCTCTGAATTGCTTTACAGTCTCAAATATCAAAGGCTTAATATCATCAGAGCAGAAATCACCAGGTGCTAGAATACAATCTACATTTTTGAAGTTAATTTTAGGAATTTGACCATGTAAGTCTCCAATTACTAAAATCCGTACCATAAGAATAAGATTAGCTTCAGCTATTTAAAAACATTTTGAACAGAACAGAGAATACAAAACCCGAAAAACCACGGCCGAAACCGTGATTTAAGGATTTAAATTAAAAAATAACGAATTATCTTCGCTTTTTAGTTACTTTTTTCTTTTTAACTACTTTTTTCTTTTTAGCTACTTTTTTCTTAGCGACTTTCTTTTTAGTCACTTTTTTCTTTTTAGCTACTTTTTTCTTAGCGACTTTCTTTTTAGTCACTTTTTTCTTTTTAGCTACTTTTTTCTTAGCGACTTTCTTTTTAGCCACTTTTTTCTTTGCAACTTTCTTTTTAGCTACCTTTTTCTTAGCTACTTTCTTCTTGACTACTTTTTTCTTAGCCACTTTTTTCTTCACAACTCTTTTAGCTGCTTTTCGTTTTACAGTTTTTTTCTTTGCTGCCATATTAAACACCTCGCGCAAAATGTTATAACGCTTTGTTAACTTCAGTAATATAGAGTTAACAAACTACATTTTGCATCTTCTAGTATTTAAAGGTTTTTATTATAAAGGGTTTTTTGTATGTTTTTAGCTAGAAAAAAATACTTTTTGAAATCTTAAAATATTATTTCAAAGACTTAGAAAAAAGTTTTCTAAGTAAAAATAATTTAGAAAAAAAACTAAAAAAATTAAAAAAAAGTTTTTTACAACAAAGAAATATATTTTTTTATGTAAGAAAGTACTTCATTTTTTGCTGCAGGAATACATTTTATACTTCCAGCGACCGCATGACCGCCTCCAGTAACTCTTGCATGAGGTAATTCCTTCTTTAGTTCGGCTACAAGCACATTTACATCAAATGATAAATCTCCTTTTTCCGCTCTAAACACAAAAACTTGTTCACTATGTACAAGTACTACTCTTGGAATAGTTTCTTCGTTAAGTTTGTTAGTTATTGCTGCAAGTTTACTTAATGAGAAATAATCTCCCCATAAAGTTGTTTTTTCTCCATCGAGTAAAAATAAACTACATTTTCCTGCTTGTTCTTTTTCAGAATAATGTTTTACAACAAGTTTATTTTCTTCTTGATATCGATCAAGCAAAGGTTGGTAGAGGGAAATAAGTTTATTTTTTACTTCCTGTGAACCAATTAACAATTCTTGCAAAGAACTTTTAGCGTGATTAAATTTTGTTTGAAAAATTTCAAAGTCAACAATTAATGCAAATTTTTCTAATTCATCTCTATTTTGCTTAGATTCTTTAATAAAAAAATCAATTTCTTCACCTTCGCACTTATCTGCTACACCTCCTACCGCGGCTAATGAAGCCATAGGAGTAATATGTTCATTTAGTAAGTGAGAAAGTTCAAATGAAATCATTGATGCACTCAAAGAGTGTCCTAAATTATGTAAATGAGGATTTACATGTCCAATTACTTCTTTACAAATTATTGATTCATTTTTTTCATCAAGTTGTCCAGGATCATGATGATCTACAACAACAACATCAAAACCAAAAGTTTTTACTTTTTGTATGGATAAAAGATCTTGAGCTGTACTTCCATTATCTAAAATAATTAAAAGAGGATTTGCTAGTTTATTTCGTTCATTCTTTGTAAGAAAGAAATTAATGTCTTTTGTCGCATCAACTACATCATAATAAGGCGTTCTTGATGGATTTCTTTGTAAAAAGTCACCAATGAACCTTACATTCTTATGTCGGTGCTTAATTAGGTCTAAAAGTGCGTTCTCGATCAAAAATCCTGCCGCATAACCATCCGCATCTGCATGATGAGAAATTATAATAGGTCTTTGTTCAAATGCTGCTTTTCTAATAATTGTTGCAACTTTAACAAGACTTTCATGCAATTTATTCATTTTTTCTGTATTGCAATGAAGTTTCGTATCTTTAGGTTCATATCGTCCTTGCTTTTCTTCTTTTTTCTTATTTGTAACTTCTTTTAGTTTATCACAAACATCACCAGTGCATTCTTTGATATCTACAAGTTTTCCTTGCAGTTCTCCTTCATACATTGTTTTTTTGAAAGAAAAAAATGCAACATCGTCTTCTTTTAGATTAAAAGTTTTTAGCAAAACTTGATCTGCTGTTGTAATTGAGAAATAATCTTTCCCATCTGTGATTTTAATTATACTAAAACCAGTTTGTGTTGTAAACACGTTCTTTACTACTGCTGCAACTTCGTATGTCATTTCTTCTTCGAAGGCAGTCTGTTCTATTTGTTCTATTTTATTTAATTGTACCATAAGGCACCTCGTTTTTTTATTTTTTCCTTTGAAAATCATTAATTTTCTAAGGGCTTAGGAATTTTATTCCTAAGAGATTGTAATTTATTTGAGATATCCTTTCTCTTCAAGGAATTTTCTAAGTTTTTCATGTCTAGACGTCATATGAGCTAAACTATGAGAATCAGTATTGAAAACAATTGTATCTGAGAGTTCCCAAATAAGATCTAAAACTTCTTTATTACAATATTTTCCTTCAATATAAGCACCATTTATCTCCAAAGGTAAATTAAATTTGTTTGCAGTTTCAATTATTTTCTTTGCATCAAAATCAGGAACAGTTGTCCAAGGAACATCACCCATGTGCAAATGACAAAGACAAAAAATTTTATCATGATGACGTTCAATTGCACGTACAATTCCTTCAGTTACAGTTGAAAAATCATCATTGTAATGAGGAGGATGAAATGAAATAATAAGAAAATCAGTCTGCACTCCAGCCATTTCTGTGGTGATATCTCCTTCTTTATTTAGAATATCTCCTTCAAGACCAAATATAACTTTAACATCATTAATAACATTAACAAAATTAAGAATATTTTCTCTTGGTTCAAAAGGCATTCTGCCTTTATGGGCATGATCTGTAATAGCAATCTTTTTCAGACCCATTTTTCCTGCCTGTTCAATAATTTCAAGAACAGTATTTTCACCATCTGAATAATTCGAAGAATGAATGTGATAATCCTCTTTCAAATCAGGATTTATAATTTTTATTTTTTTCTCTCTCATGTTTCATGTCAAGAATTTAATTATTGATAAATATTGCGTTTACTGCCACTTACTGTGGCCGAAATGGAACAAAGCGTCAACACCAAGTCTTTCAACTTCCAGAGGAATATCGCATGCTCCGAAATTACTTCCAGCCCAGATTAATACTTCTGCATCAGTTTCTTTTCTAATCGCGTCAGTAATCTCTACTGCATGGATTTTTAGACCATCTGGTAATTGTAAACAAATTTTAGAATACTTTTTCTCTTTAATTGCTTCAATTACTTTGTCAAGTTCCAAATTATACGGAGAATCAATCATTTTTGTTTACATATATTAAAAAATAAAATAAAAATAAATAAAAATAAGAAGAGTTTTACTCTTCTTTTTTCTCCTCAGCTTTCTCTTCACTATCGTTCAGAGCCTCACGTTCACTTTGCTCATGAGTTTCAGCATTTACTTCTTCAAGAATAGTTTCAGGTTCGTCAACAATTTCCACTGTTGCATCTGCTTCTTCTTCTCCTTTTTCAATAAGTTCTTCTGCTTCCTCGTCTAAATCTTTCTCGTCGTCATCAATTGAAGCTTCTTCATCAACTTTTACGTCAACAACTTCAGCTGCAGGTTCGATTTTAATTTCTTCATCTGCGTCTTCAGTCGCTTCGGTTTCAGTTTCAACAGTTTCAGGAACTTTCTGTTCACTATCGTTCTCAGCCTCATTTTCACTTTGTTCATGAGCTTCTTCAAGTGCGTGTTTTTCGCCTCGATCTCTGGATCGAATAGTTACTTTTTCTGTTTTAACACCGTCTTCAGTTACGATAACGTGAGTATTTTCTTCGAGTTTTGCTATTCGAATTTCAACTGACTTTAGAGGAATAATCTTTGCAGTACTTTCTTTGATAAGTTTTTGTAACTTACCTTCAATAATTGCTGCAAAAGCTTCTTCAACTGTTTTAGTGAATATAAATTCTCTAATAACTCGTCGAGTTTCTAATCGAACTGCTGATTGCTTTGATTTTGTACCTTGATTAAGAGAGACAATAAGAGGTTTTACTCGTAAAATCTTTTTGTCTTTCGTTTTTGCAAGGAACGAATCTGCAATTTTATCTCTTCCTCGTTTAACCATTCGCTTAATTGCCGCGTTGATTAATGAGTATCCAACAATTGTTGTGTATCCTTTACCTTCTGTTATCTTATCAATTTTAAATTGAATGTTAACATTTTGTTTTCGCATACTACGAGTAATTGTTGATAGATTAGCAGTAATATATTTGCCTTCTAAAAATGCGCTTTCTGTAATATAGGTTTCTCCTAATATTGCTTCGTTAAATTGAGCAGGAGCATGAATAGAGAACCATTTTTTCTTCTTGACTTTTGTAGCCGTTGTTTTTCTTTTGTTTGGAGCCATTCTATTCACCTATTTGTTTCGCTTACGTTTTTCTTTACGCATACGTTTTCGTTGCCATTTCCACCGCATTTGGCCTTTTTTCTTCCATCTTCTACTTGATCTTTTCAGTTTGTTTCACCTTAGTGTATTTTTAATGTATTTTGAATGTTTTTTATTCGTTCAGTGTTCGCTATAGCGAACAATTATATCCATATATTCTAATATAGAAAAATAAGTGCTCCCACCGACATGCGCAACAAGTTGCTTTGCAGTCGATAGCCCTTCTTTAAAATAAAGAAGTGCTCCCGCCGGGATTCGAACCCGAGTCCCTGGCTCGAAAAGCCAGGATGATTGGCCGGACTACACCACAGGAGCATATATTTGTTCAAGAACTGACTAACTAGTTAATTCTATTAGAACGCCAATGAATTTTTTTATTTTTAGTGTAGTCGTCTTAGCCCAAGATGAGCTTACAGTCGCTAGATAGGCAACTGCGTGGCAATTGAGATAATTAGTCCCTTTATAAAGATTGCTTTTAATAACGTTGAAAAGAGAAAACTCTTTCCAAAAACAAAGAAAAAAAGTGGGCCTCGGGGATTGTTACGAACAAAGTGACGTAACTCGAGCAATCTTTGATTGCGAAGATGTTCAAATCCTCATAAAATCAAATCATAAGAGAATTGTAAAAAGGAGTGGGCCCTCGGGGATTTGAACCCCGGACCACCAGCTCTCTTAGAGCTAACAATTCTAAAGCGAACTGCAGTCATATAAGACTGGCACTCTAACCGGACTGAGCAAAGGGCCCAAAATGAATGCACCGAGCGGGAATCGAACCCGCGCCTGAGCGTCTTTGCTACAGCGAAGATGCCAGAGAATTTCTGTTCTCGCTGCGTTGGCAACGCCCAATTGTACCATTCAACCATCGGTGCATAGGATACATCCTGCGTAGTCAGGTTCTCCTTTTAAACATTTCTCTTAAACAGGCTTCAGACTGTTTAAGAGGCATTGGTAAAAAACATTTTTTAACAAAGTCTCTTAGTTTTTCCCATAAAACAGCACAAAGACATATAAACAAAGCCATTTTTCATATATATAATGGCGAGAGTGAGATTTAAGAAGAAATGTAGCAGATGTAGAGAGAAATATGTCCTTGCTACATATCAAAACACATACATCGAATGTTACGATTGCCAGAAAAAGGAATTAAATAAACCAATTGAAGAACCTGAAATGAAGGCTTTTTTCAATATTCCTGAAGATTTCTACAAACAAAATGCATTTCTAAGAAGCATTAAGATCAATTATCATCGTTTCAAGAATTTAACTGATCGACAAAAAGAAGCTTTTGTAAAAACAGTTGAAGAATTAAAAGCAGCTCGAAAAGAACAAGAGCAACGTTAATTATTTTTTCTTTAAATCTTCCTTCCTTTTCCGTTCTTTCTTAATTTGACAGCCTCCACTTGGAAGCGCAGAAATAATTGAATCAAGAGCAACGTCAAGTTCTTCTCTATCCTTAAAGAAAGCTCTAATCTTCTTAGCAACATCACTTGTTTTATCTTTACCTTGAATAATAGTAATTATATTATCACAATATGCAGAAACTGCTTCTCTTGGACCTGATAATAATAGTCTGTTTCCATCTTTAGAAACATCTTCTTTAGCAACACCAAAGACAAAATCCATAACAGGATCTAAATAATTTGTTTTTCCTCGGATCATGAATGAACCTTTAGCCATGTATTCTCCAGAATTAGCTTCTTTGCTAACCTGATCTGGCTTAACCCAGAAAACTTTCACACTACCTAGACCTAGTTTCCAAGATTTGGAATGAATCGCAGTAAAACAAGCAGCTTCATATAAAGTTTTTTCTCCAATGGTTTCAGAAGAATCAATTGTTAATAATCTAGCAACATCTTCAGTGTTTACTTTAGCGACTACAAAAGGCGATCCAGCCATGTCTGTGTGAAAAACAAAGTCATCATCTAAAGTGTGTTTTTTGATAACTATTTCGTTCGTAGTAGCATCTCTACCACCAACAACTAAGAAACCTTCGCTAGAAATAAACCATTTGAACTTTTCAAACCAATATTTCTTTTCAGAAGATAATTTTTTGATCTTAGATTCAGCACTAGTATCGATTTCTTCAGCGGATTCTTGTTTCTTCTTGAATTCGCCTAGAGTTCTCTCTACACCGATAATCTTTCTTCGAGCTTTTTTTGCTGTTTCAAAATACGCAGCAGCATTCTCTTCGACGGATTTCTTAATATCTAGAACTATCTTCATAGCAATCAAAGAACGGGAGAAACATATAAAGTTATTGAATTAAAAGAAAAAAAAGAAAAGAAAAAAATAATTATCTAGTATAAGCTGCAACAGGCTCTCTTCTTATGCAAGCTCCATCTTCACAGCCATTTGGACAAGAAACAACTGTTGAAAAAGATTCTCCAGAAATACACTCATATTCAGTAATTGAATTTCCAGTACAATAGTCGACATTAACTAAATATAAATCTGAAGGAGTCCAAACAAGAGTTCCTTGTTCATAGTAATTTTGCCCATTGTCAGAATCAAAACAATCAGCTACAGGAAGACAAGCTCCAGCAGTACAACCTTGAGGACAAAGAATATCTTTATGACCAGGAATGTAGATTTGGTCATTAGTATCAAAACCACAGACGGCTTCATGAAGATAACCATCCCAAACGCCACTACCACAAATATCTTCTTCAGTAATTACTTGTTCAACATAAGGATTCCAACCATTTGCAGATCCTGAAACAAAAACATCTTCGCCACCATCGGAATCAAGACAACCAACAAGATCCATATAAATGAAAACAGTTTCCACATTATTCAAATCATTTGATTCAACAATCTTAGCAGAATAATCTGCAGATACAGTAACGCCATAAACATCGGAAGAACTTACTGAAGGAAAATTATATTCATTAATCGGTGCAAAAACAAAATAACAAGCACCATTATCCACATACTCACCCATATAACCGCCAAAATTAATGATATCGCCATTTATTGCAAAAGAAACATCTAAACCATAATCTAAAGTAAAACCAGCTCCTCGGTTACAAATACTCGCTCTTACTGAAGGTCCAAATATTTCAAAACTTGATTCGAACCAAACATTATCAACATAAAGATCAGGAAAAACATTTACCTGTTGAGATACTAATTTAGACATTCTGGCATTTCCAGCAAGATTATCAGAATAATCAGAAGAAACATTATTTCCACCATTCGTTAAAATTAAACCAACAACTCCAACAACTACAACTATAGCTAAGAGCATAAGAATTGAAACATTATTTTTTTTCATTTTTCATACCTCAAAATTCTAAACCAGTGAAAAAGTTCACAGTTTTTCCATCTTTTAACACCTTAAATATCTAACAACTAGGAAGTTCTGTTTGACTATATGCGCCACTCAAACAAGCCACTGCGTCGCCTTCCACATCAACATAGGGAATAACCTGTAATGTGATTGGTCCGCCTGCATATGCGAATAAAACATTCTTCGTAAGAGATTCTCTAGAAATCATTGCTGAATCTTTTACTTTGATTTCGAAATCACCAGAATCACTTGTTGATTTTACAATAACTCCATCAAATTTTACTTTACCATTATTTTTTAGAAACAAAGATAATGTGCTATCGGAATAACAAGCGTTCTGTTCTAAACTTAAAGATAATCCTTCACAATAATTATTTGCTTGAACATCATCATCGATTCCAGTGCTCCAATTCATAATCATAACACCAAGAGCTACTGCGAATGCAATAACAAGAACTGTTGCAATAAGTGGAGACATTGCTTTTTTCGATTTCATCATACACATACCTCTTTATAAAAAATATATAAACCTTTCTAAATGAAAGGCCTTAATTACAAATTGCTAAATCATTCTCCTTACAGAGTAAATAGACTATTTCTTCCTGGGATTTAAGACCGCATGAAGCTTTGTCATTAATTACCAAACAAGGATAATCATCAAACTCATAGTATGTTGTCAATAAATCAATAGATCCAATTCCTAAATCAGTATCAAATGAAAATATCGCTAATTCTCTATCATCATTATTTGCATCTTTATCTTCAAAACCAATATCTCTCAGGATAAATGACTGTGCGTCACAATCAGAACAGGATTCAGATTCTTTATAAAAATACAAAATACTTGTTTTAGAAATATCACAACGTTCTACAAGATTTCTTGTGAATAGATAATATGTCATCTCGTGTTGGTTAAATAATTTCTTTTGATGAAAATAATAACTCTGTTCATTAAATTCTTCGGATGCTGATTGATATTTATCTAATGTTGAACCTAAATCCCAAAGATAGGAATCCATTTCATGTAATTTTGACTCAAAAGCCAAACATGCTAATTCATCATCGTATGAATCCGCAAGGAATGTTAATGTTTGTAATTCGTTAAAATCCTCTGAGATTTTATCGAACTCAGTGGTTAATACATTCTGTCGTCCTTTGTCAAGAACCGATCCAAAAAGTATAATTGCAACTAGTAAAATTGCAGTGATTGTAAATGATGCTACAAGTAGTCGGTATTTTACCTCCATTTTATTTTGCCTCCTTTAGTTATTGTTGATATGACTGCTCCCCACCAATAGATTTGGTAGAGAAAGAAAAAGAAAGGGAATAGTAATATTCCAAAAGCATTCTTTCTAAATTGTACTTTTGATGCTGTTAAACCTACGGCAATAAAAACAACCACCATAGCGAACATTAAAAATCCTAATATGTTTACTCTTCCAAGATAAAAAAGACTATAGTCCCAACTCCAATGGGCAAAGAAATTAAATCCTGTATGACTAAATAGAATAATATTTTTAACAATTTTTACCAATGCCAAACCCACGGTTGACCCAAACATAATGAGAGATAAAAAAATAAGAATCATATTGTAAGGAATAAAAAAACTAAATAATCCATATTTTGGTTTAGCCAACATTTTTCTATGTTGCAACATAGTAATAATAGATCCAGAATACCATCTTCGTCTTTGAATATAAGAACCTTTGAATGTTTCAGGCATCGTAGCCCACACTTTTGCATTCATAGTATTGCTAATAACATAGCCCGCTTTATAGATTCTAAATGCAATCTCGTGATCCTCAGTAATACTATTAGGATCGAATCCTCCAATCTCATCCAGAACATATTTTCTATACATGGAAAAGGGTCCAGGCGTTACCCAAACAACTCCAGAAAATGAAAATACTCTTAATAATAATCCAAGACCAAGATTAAATTCAACTCCAATAACTTTGTTGAGCCATTTTCTTTTATTGCTTACTTCAACTGCAACTGTTACTGCTGCAATATTTTTTGTGTGAAATTCAGGAATAACTTTTTGAAAAATATTTTTTTCAACAACAGTATCCGCATCCATACATGCAACATATTCTCCTTTTGCCAGAGCAATTCCTTGATTAAGTGTTGCTGCTTTTCCTTTGTTTATTTTATTATCTATAAATCGGAATCGCATATCTCCTTTTGCACGTAAAGCTTTTACGTGTTTAGTAATGATCTCGGAAGTTTTATCTTTACTGCCATCATTAAGAAATAAAAATTCTACATTTTTGTAACTTACTTTATGAAGTGACTTTAATGTTTCAGCAACATCAGCTTCTTCATTGTATGCAGGAATTAATAATGTAACAAATGGATTTCTATCCATTTTCATATTAGGTTTTGCAAATATTTTTTCTTTATATACAATAATAGATAGAACGATAAATACCATATAGAACGTTACTACAAACCACATTAGATATACAAATCCATTATATAGAGGAATCATTGTCTCACAGCACCTTTTATTCCTTAAAAATGAAAAGAAGACTATATAAATATTCTTGTTTTATAAGGCATATGGAGAAAAAAATCATTATTATTAGCATCATCAGCGTTTTGTTAATAATATTTGTAATTTCATCATGGGCTCCATTCTCAACACCATTCGGAAAAATCATTTCTAGAGTAAATAATAAATATAACAAAATAGCACTTACGTTTGATGATGGTCCTGGAACAAACACGATAGAGATTCTTAATATTCTTGACGAACAGAATATTAAAGCAAGTTTTTTTGTTGTTGGAAATCAAGTTGAAAAATATCCAGAAATAATTTCAGAGATACAATCAAGAAATCACACTATCGGCATTCATACCATGACACATCCTTTTTTGTATCACAAAAACTATGAAATTCTTGAGAGCAAAAATCTTGTTGAAGAATTAACAAACACAAGTATTGTTTTTTTCAGACCGCCCTATGGTTTTAGAACTCCAACAACTATGAAAATTACAAAAGATCTCAATCTCACAACTGTTTTATGGAATGTTTTTCCCAGAGATTATTCTTCCACTTCTGAACAAATTGTAAAAAGAGTTTTGAGAAAAACAAAACAAGGAAGCATAATTTGTTTACATGATGGTCCTGAAAACAGAAAAGAGACAGTTGACGCATTGCCAGTAATAATCAAGGAATTAGAAGAACAAGGATATTCTTTTGTAACACTTTCAGAATTAATCCAATAAAGATAATACTTCTTCTTCGATGTGATGTAATTCTCCTGGAATAATTATGCTATGAAGCGGTTCTCCAAAATCACTCGTTAATAGTTCAGAAATAGTTCCCGCAATAATTACTTGATCAGGATGACCTAATCTTGCAATACCAATTGCAAGTGTATCTTTAGAAATAATATTTTCTTTCCGAGAGGATGACAATCCATCGGTGCCAGAAAATCCCTTTTTCTGAGCATCTTCTTCAATTCGCAAAAGAACATCAAGACCTTCTTTTACAGTCATAAAACGAGGTGGCTGAGGATTATCAATTTCTTTTGCTATATCTTCTGCAGAGGATTCTGCAACTTTAATATCTAATAAACACAATGTATGTAATCCCATTTCTTTATTATTTTTAATAACATCGTAGGGAGTTTGCGGTAACCAATCATTATCAGGGAAAACAATACTTGTTGTCTTTCCATATTTGTATAATTCTAAACCAACAACCCCAACAGCGTTGAGAACCGAAGCGTTGAAAATAGTTTCGATTTTTATTTCCGCTTCTTTTGCTCGAAGCATCAGATCAGTATGAGTTGTTGCTCCAAACGGATCTCCAACGACTAATAAAGCAACATTTTTGTCTTTTGCAGGAATAATAAGTTTCTCCTCTGCTTTTCTTTCAACCAGATCTCTAGGAGCAATGATAACTTCTTTACCATAAAGAGCTTCAAGTTTCTCCTTATCAACGCTAAGAATAGAAGTATAATGTTCTAAATAGATAATGTCGCAATTCTTTACTACTTCAAGTCCTCGAAGAGTAATATCTTTTTCATCATAAAGTCCGATGCCAATGAGATATAGTGTCATGAAGAGAAGAAAAGAGAATCCATTTATAAATTTGTCTTACTCAAGATAATCAACAATAATTTTCAATTTCATTGTATCAACTAAAATAGAATAGGCTCCTTCTTGGTATTCTTCATGAAATCTATTCTGAACATTAGTAATACCATAATCAGAAAGGAGATCTTTTATCCAAACAGTATAAACAATATGGCTTTTTAAAACTTTATCATAATTATCCATGCAATCAAATTCAACTGGTTCTCTAGGAAGACACATATTACCTGCCAAAGCAATTTCTAAATCACCAGCTTCTTTAGCTTCTAAAAATGCTAAATCAATAAGTTCTTTTGCAGAAGTCTTATCATGAGAAATAAAATGACCTAAATATCCTTTTTTAATTTTAGGATTAAGAATACCAATCCCTATAAAAGGACCAAGTCCATATGTGTATAAATTATCTGGATAATAAACAGATGCAGATTCTTTTTCATGGCCATCAACTACTATAGTTTCCATAAAAGAGTAAAATGAAGATTAGAATATAAAACTGCCTAAACCCAAAAGTTTTTAACATTCAACAATTTATTACATGCTATCATTAAAATGAAACAATCTATAAAAAAAGCAGGAAAAGGATTATGGAACGCATTTCCTATGATATTAGGAACCATTTTACTTATAAGTTTAGTCTCTGTTTTAATTCCAAAATCATTTTATACAATAGTGTTTAGTAAAAATATATTTATTGATTCAATTATAGGAAGTTTAGTTGGAAGTATTTCAGCAGGAAATCCAATAACAAGTTATATTTTTGGTGGAGAGCTATTAGCTCAAGGAGTTAGTCTCTTAGCAGTCACTTCTTTTTTAGTTGCGTGGGTTACTGTTGGACTAATACAATTACCTGCAGAATCAGCAATTTTAGGTAAAAAATTTGCTTTACTAAGAAACTTTACAGCATTTATTTTAGCTATTATGGTAGCAATAATTACAATATTAATCTTGAGAGTATTTTAATATGAATATAAAAAATAAGTTAAAACAAATTTCGGGGTCTTGGTATTTCTTAATAGTTATTTTATTAATGTATCTTGGATTATTTATTTTTAGACAAGATATGTTTTCTTCAAGCATAAGCTTTTTTTATAATATTCTTTTAAAAATAATTCCTATATTCATTCTTGTTTTTGTTTTAATGAGTTTAACTAATTATTTCATAACTCCTAAATTTATAATGAAACATCTTGGAGAAAAAGGAATTAAAAAATGGTTTTTTATTGTTATTGGAGGTATGTTATCTACAGGACCAATTTATATGTGGTATCCACTTTTAGCAGATTTAAAAAGTAAAGGTTTAAGTTACGGACTTATTGCTTGTTTTTTATATAATCGAGCAATCAAAGTTCCTTTACTGCCTTTAATGATTTTATATTTTTCTTGGCAATATATTTTAGTTTTATCATTGGTTATGATTTTTATGTCTGTTGTTCAAGGCATGTTAATAAATAAATTAATAGAGGTTAAAAAATGAAAATTGCTGTAGCATCAGAAGGAAAAACACAAGATAGCGAAATAAGTGAAAAAGGTGGAAGAGCTCCTTATTATCTTATTTTTGAAGATAAAAAACTGATAGAAACAATCAAAAACCCATTTGCAAAAGGTGCTGGTGGAGCTGGTTTTTCTGTGGCTTATATGTTAGCTGATAAAAAAGTTAATTTAGTATTTGCAGGAAAGATTGGGGGAAATATGGTATCTGCCTTAAAAGAAAAAGGAATTGAGTTCGAAGAAAAATCAGGTAAAAAAGTTGAAGAAGTAATTTAATAAAAAAAATAGGCTAGGCCTATTTTTTCATAACTACGAACAAGACTTCGCGTTTTCTAGTCATTTCAAAAGTGAACTAGTTCACTTTTTCATGACTTTTTGCATAAGTAAAAGATCTTCTGTGGTTAATTTACCACCAGTTTTCATCTTCTCTTGAACTATCTTAGCTTTTTCTTTGAAGTTTTCTGCTTCAGCCTTTTTCTTATCTTCTTCGACTGCCACATTTTGTTCTTCAAGTTCAGCTTTAAGTTCTTCTGCTTGTTTGAGAAGTTCTTTTAGTTTATCATTTTCAACTTTAAAGAATTCTTTGTATTCTTTGAACTTTTCAAAGGATGCTTGCTCTTCTTTTTTCAGATCGTCAATTTCTTTTGATCTTTCTAAAAGAGATTCATGCTTTTCTTGAGAATCAGCTGCGTGAGTTTGCAATTTCTTATGAGCTGCATTTGATTTTTTACGTAGTTTGTTAATATCTTTAGAAAGAGTAGATATTTTCTCCCAATCTCCAGTCACTGACTGTATTTCCTTGAGTTCTTTTTTTAGACCTTTGATTTCTTTCTGCATTTTTTGTTCTTTATCAAAGCTCATAGGTTGAGTTTCAAGAGTATAATCTAATTTTTCAATTTGTTTTTTTATTAATGAAGGATTTGCTTTCTTATCAAATTTGTTAGCTTGATCGCCAGCGTTTTTCTTAAGATCTTTGAGTAGTTCAAGTTGTTCTTTAATTTCAGTGTTGAGTTTATCTCTTTCTATTTTGAAATCTTTTACTTGACTAGTAATCTCATTTCTAACATCTTTTGATTCTTTAACATTACCAATAAGAGCACTAATTTGCTTATTAGTTTTTGATCTTTTATTAAACCAAGATTCTTTTTCTCTGTTAAGCTTGTTAAGCTCTTTCTTAATCACTGCAATTTCTTGTCTTAGATTCTTAAGTTGTTGTACTTTTTCGTTGATTTGTCCTTCATCCATTATGTTAACCTGTTTGTTATATTAAATAAAAAAATATAAAATAAAAAAGAAAGTTTAGCCGAAAAGAGCGCCTAATCCAGCTGCTGCTGCACCATCATCTTTTTTCTTTTCTTCTTTCTTTTCTTCTTTTTTCTCTTCTGCTGCCGGAGCTGCGCCTGCTGCTGGAGCTGCTGCCGGAGCTACTGCTACTGCTGCTTTTGAGATTGCTTCTTCGATATTAACACCGTCAAGAGCTGCTACTAGAGCTTTTACTCGACCGTCATCTACTGTGACACCAGCTGCTTCTAAAACTTTTTTAACTGCTGCGTCTTCAACTTTTTGTCCTGCTTTATTCAAAAGCATTGCTGCATAAATGTATTCCATTTTTTTTACCTTTTTTTATTTTTAAAAAAAGGTCCCGTAAAGCTTTGCTTTAAGGATACCTTGATTTAATTTTTAATTTATTAGTTTGATCTAATACTTGACAAATGTATCAACATTTCTCAAGTGTTGCGTCGTAAATAAATTACTCGCAACTATCCAAAGAGAGCGCCAAGTCCTGCTGCTGCATCTGCCTTTGGCTCTTCCTTTTCACTAGAAACCTCTGGTTTCTGTGTGCCAGTAGCTTCGCTACTGAGCATGTCGTTGTCATTTGCCTGTGCGCTTGCCGCTGCTCCTTTTAGTTCGTCGCTAAGAGCGTCGTCTGAAAGAAGACCTGCAACTGCAAGCATTTGGTTTTGAGCTTTCACTAAAGTATCGCCAACGGTTAAATCAGTAAGGATGTCCTCATTGATTGCTAGGTTTTTACTTTCCATGGAAGCTTTCATAAGAAGAGTTTCAATGGTATCAGCGCAAGGGTATGCTGCTTCAACTGCAAGGTTGAATGCCCAGCTAGCCGCTGTTCCAATATCATTAATGTATACTTCTTCATCAATATCAAGTACTGCTTTTGTTAGAATGTCTCCATTTTCATAAATTGCAGTAAGTTCAAGTCCAATTTCCATTGGTTCGATTCCAAGCCGTGTTAGAATAGCCGCAAGTTCTGTACTTACAACGTCTCCTTCTTTTGCTACAACTGTATCTGCTTTAATTGCAACTTTACCAGCATCGATTCCTGCTTTGATTCCTACTGATCCAAGTTCCCCAATAATAGGTCCTGGAGCAAAACTTGTAGGTCCTGCTGGAACAACAATTTCGTTTGGTGCAATTTGTCCTCCTTTAATTGCTGTAAAAGATTTATTCTTCTTTAGAGTTTTAAAGAGTTTGAAAGGACTTTCATTTGTGAAAAGTAATGCAGGCATTCCCTTAAGATAAGGAACTAAATCTGCAATTTTCTCTTTTTTTGATTCTTCAAGTGCTACCGTAAGCAGTCTTCGTTTACTCATTCTAATAAGTACTGAACCTCTAAGTTGAGTTCTCATATTGTTTAACTGTTTTGCTGGAAGATTTTCCATATCAACAGCGCCAATATAATCATACTTATCTATAAGCTGCGCAAATTCTGCGACAAGGTCTTTCTTTTTTTCTGAAACATGAGCCATATTATTCTACCTTTATTATTAAAGTTTAACAGGTTTCCCCATTGTAAATTTGATTAATGCTCCTCGAACATTATGTTGTTCCTTAGGAAGATGATGCACGATTTGATCGTAAAAATATGCAACGTTTGTAGCAATTTGCTCATCGGTCATATCTTCTTTACCTGCATTTAATTGAATAACAGGAAATTTCTTAGCACTAATTTTAATTGTTCTTTGAAGTCTATCATAAAGTGCTTGTAATGAACCTTTTGGAGGTACAACACATCCTGCTTTTGGGTTTGGCATTTTTCCACGTGGACCAAATACTCGACCAAAAACTCCTGCGATTTTACCCATCAGATTTGCTTGAGCAATAAAGAAATCATATTCAGCTGCGAGTTTTTTCATAGCTACCTTATCATTCTTGTATTTATCTAAGTCCATCTGAGTAATTGTGAAGTCACAAACTTTGTTAGCTTCTGCTTCAAGTTCTCCACCAACAATTGCACAAACTTTCTTTGGTCGTACTTGTTCTGGTACGGTTAAGAAAAATTCTACTTGGTCAGTAGGGTTTTTTAGATTAAGATCTTTCAAATTCACAATAAAATCTACTGATTGTTTGAACTTTCGAGGGCTATTAGCTTCTCGAAGGGTTTTGAGTGCGTTTAATACTGTTTTTTTATCCATTTTAAATATAACCTCCTACAAATGTAGTTGTATCATCATTAATGCCTTGGAGTGTAATCAGAAATCGCCTGATTCATGCAAGGCGAATTTCGTTAATCCGATAGCGTTCGGAAAACTCCGCATTAAATAATGGCTTAGAATACAGAAGAATGAGCATAGAGAGCGCCTAAACGCAATATAACATTTTCTTCCGCATCAATTAAGCTTTGCTGCCACGAAATGAAGAGCTGAAAGCTTTCAAACCGTGTGATACGTAGCGGTTCATGCACAATTATTGAATTGTCGCATGTGCAATCGATAGAATTCGAAGAATTCAGTTGATTAGCAGTGTTGTCTTGAGAAATCATAAATCATTTATAAAAGTGATGTTTTGTACAGAAAAATTAATATATTGAAAAGCCATTTCTAAACTCATGGGTAATGTGTATGAAGCTTCTAATAGTCATAGTAATATGATCATAGTTCAAGGAGGAACAGTCAATCTTGAAGAAACATTTCATAGATTTGCTCAAGATGTTGATCGTTTTGTTGAATTATCACATACACAGTCAAATATACTACTAAAAAAAGAATTACTTGTCGTAACTCCCAAATATATTCCATTAGAACACAAGAAAGGAAATCTACCTATAATAATATACGATATTAATAGCGATACAAAACCATTTGCAGTAATAAACGTCTCTGCTATGAAAGAAAAAGTATCCTACCAATCCCCATGGGAAAATGAAAATCGAGACTATACAATATCAAAGACAGAAATAAAGGAGCAAAATCTCTGTGCATTTGTTAATTGTCAAATTTCTCCTCAAGATCGTCTAACTAAAGCAATAATAAATTATCTAAACATTCTCACAAACAATAATATTTTACAGAGTATAAAAGTTTATAAAGATGAAATTCCATATTTATCTTTTCGAGTTTAATATGAGGAATTAAGAATGAAAATAGGTTTTAGTACGGAAAAATATGTCACAGCTCAAACAGAAGCAATTAAAGAACGAGTTGGGAAGTTTGAAAAATTATATCTTGAATTTGGCGGAAAAATAATAACAGATTATCATGCAGCAAGAGTACTACCAGGTTATGATCCTGGATCAAAAATTAAAGTTCTTCAAGCACTAGAAGATAATGTAGAAATCATCTATTGCGTTAGTGCAAAAGATTTACAATCAGGCAAAATAAGACAAGATTTCGAATTAACCCATGATGATTTAGCGTTGAAGGAAATAAAAGAACTAAAAGAAAAAGGCTTAACAATCTCAGGATTAGTCATTACACGATACGAAGGAGAGAAAGCGGCAACCAATCTAAAAAAACGAGCTAAAAATTTAAGAATTCCAGTCTACACATCAGGAGAAGAAAAAGAGTATGCTAAAGATATTGGTAAAACAATCGAATTCTATGCAAAACAAGATCGTATTAATACAACAAGCCCTGTTATAATAGTTACAGGAACTTCCCCTGGAGCAGGAAAATTAGCAACGAGTTTAACTCAATGTTATCTTGATAATAAAAACGGCATAGGTACAGGCTATGCAAAATTAGAAACCTTTCCCGTGTGGAATTTAGATTTAGATCATCCAATTAATTGGGCCTACGAATCAGCAACAGCAGATCTATTAGATTACAATGTTGTTGATAAATTTCATCTAAAAGCATATAAAAAAACAGCAATAAATTACAATCGAGATATAGATGCATTCCCTACACTTCTAGAAATGATTAAATCAGCTGTTAACAAAAATAATTTTGTTCACACATACAAATCACCTACCGATATGGGCGTTAATATGATTAAAGAAGGAATCATTGACGATTTAATATGTCGAAATGCAGCAAATCAAGAAACTATTCGAAGATGGTTTGATTATAGAGAAAAATTCCATAAAGGATTAGAAGAAGAAAAAACACTTGAGAAAATGAACCTTATTCTCAAAAAACTAAATCTTAAGTCAACGGATAGAAAAGTTGTTGAAGAAGCACGAAAAGTAATTCGACGAACAAATGACTATCCTATAAACTATTCAGCAGCAATGCAACTACATAATGAAAAAATAATCACTGGAAGAAACTCATATCTTCTTCGAGCAGAATCATCTCTTCTTATCAACGCTATGAAATACCAAGCAGGATTCAATGATGATTTGCGTGTTCTTCCAGAAAATTGGATTCATCATGTCCAAGAACTAAATACCAAGAATTTTAACAGACAAATAGATGGTTTAAACATCTCGGAAATGTTAAACATTCTTGCTAGCAGTAAAGGAGAGAACCCTACTGCGAAACCTTGTTTAGATCAACTTCTTAGCTTCAAAGGATGTCAAATGCATCTTACAAGAATGCCATCTTCAAAAGATAAGACTGACCTGCGCGAACTAGGAATTAATCTAACTTCCGATGTGCAGCTTTCTATAGATTAGAATCTGTTTCTTTTTTATTTTAATGTTTTCTGCACATAGGAACGCTTTTTCTTAGCGCGGCGTCTTGGCAAAATATTAGCAATCAGCAGAGCTACAAGAACCGCTAAATAAAGTTGTCCAAGAACAGCTTCAAACACAGAAAGACTTCTAACCACTTCTGAATCAGGAGATATATCTCCGTAACCTACAGTCGTCAGAGTTACAAAACTAAAATACAAAGAATCACCATAATCCATGGTTTCAACTTCAGTTGTGAAAGAACTAGGATCAACAAGTGTTGCAAAATGAAATACAGAAGCAAAAATAATTCCTAACAACATATATACACAAGCAGCACCATAAACAGTATTCGGCGTAACTTCATGATGATTAAGAATATGATCAATAATAAGTTTAATAGTATAAGCAAAGAATAAAACTGCAACAATAGTAACCAGACCTGAAAAAACCACATTATTCAAAAATAAATTCATGAAACTTAAAAGAAGATAGGAAATTCCTAAAGACGACGCTATAAAAGTATGATCCTTAGAATCACTATCTGCATAAATCGCAGCTCCAAAAACAAACAAACCAAGAATCCAAAGAATAACAGTTTCAAAAGCTTCCTGTTTGAAGAAAGGATATACGAGAAGCAATAGAAGCAGAGAAATGAATAGATAAGCGAAACGCCCTCTCATTTTCTTTAAATGTTTTCTAACCATTAAATCTCTCCTCAATCATACTAAGCGTATGTAAATATTGTAGGAGAGTTAGTTTATAAAGCTAGCGAGAGATTAAAATTTAGAAAAAGATAAAGTATTTGTTATACTATCAAAAGAAACAGTATCACCTAAACGAATAGGAATCATACTAGATTCATGACCAAGAGGAAGCTCATAGATAACAGGAATATCTAAACGACGTAAAAAACGTTCTAAAAGAGGAAGATATTTTCCACTTTTATTCATATGTCCAAGAAGAATAGCTTTGACATGATTTAATTTACCTGAAAGATAAAGTTGTAAAAGCATAGTGTAAATAGAAGCAGGTCTTTCTCTAACATCTTCAAAAAATAAAACATCCCCATCAGAAGGTTGAATTTCAAATTCAGTTCCAAACAAATGACAAATAATTCTTAGATTTCCTCCAAAAATTTTACCTTTAAAATCAGATTTATTTAAAAATTTTGCAGATGATAAAACTTCAAAAGAATAATCATCACCTTTAAGACAAGACTTAAGCAAATCAAGATATTTAACATCATCAGACCAAGTTAATTTAGATCCAATATTTGGACCGTGGACTAAAACGCCTGAATAATTTTTTTTATAAAAACCAACTAATAAAGCAGTAATATCACTATGACCCATAAAAGATTTTTTTGAAGATAAAATTAAATCCCAATCAAGATTAGCAAGCAACTCCATAGAAGCATAACCTCCTTTAATTGCAAAAACAAAAGAACCATTTGAAGAAGAAAAAGCGTCATTAATTTCATCAACCCGTCTTGATAAAGTTCCTGCGAAATAAAGATCTTTTCGTAAAATATCAGATCTATAAAAAGGTTGAAAACCCATAGAAATTAATCGTTCTTTAGATAATAAAAATTGATCACTAGATAATTTATTTGAAGGCGCAATTAACCAAGCTTTATTATTTTCCATTGTCAAAAATGCAGATATGCCAATATAAATAAGTATCTCTTATTAAACATCCCAAGAATAATTATTTTTCCAGTTTAATATCTCATTATTAGACAATCCAATATCTTTCAAAGTTCTTCCAGATTTCATAAAATCGACACCAACCAACTCACTAGCTTCACGAATCATTTTTTCATATTTAGGAGTTTCAATATTGAATATCTTAGCAATTTCCACAGTAGGTACTGCTCGTAAAGGAATTTCTTCCATAAGATAACGATGATATAAATTCTTAGGAGCAGGAGATCTATTAGGAGTATCTTCAGTATTCATATAAGGAGGAGTATTTTGAATCATAGTGTGAAGATCAGATATTTCGACACCATAGGCGATATTTAACCATTCATTAACAGTTCTAGGTTTTATTCCCACAGCTTCAGCAACCTTACATCGTTCAGCATCCATTTCTTCCATAAATATAGCATACTCAGGAGTAATTCCATCAATATAAAAATTAAAATCTTCTTTATTTAAAATTCTTCCAGCATTTTTAATCATGCCAACAATATGAAAAACAGGACTATCATCAAGACCCATTAAAGGATTACGAGTATTAATAAATTGAGGATATAACTTCAAAATAAAATCATCAACACTGTTTTTCTTTGAAGAAGGAACAGTCGCATAAATAAGACTATTTTTTTCAGATTTTATATGTGAATGACCAATAGCAGGAACTTTACAAGCATACATCAAAGTATCTGTTTCTGAAACAGTAATATCAGAACTAGGATTTAATTTTTTTACAAGATTGTAAAATTCTAAAGCACCGCCAACACCAGGAGATAATAAAATAATATCTTGATTTTTAAGATCAAGAGCCATTTTTTCAGCATAATAACGATGCGCAGTAGCATCACTAACAATAAAAATTTTATCATTAGATTGAACAGCAGATTCTAAATCAGAAGTAGCAGATTCAAGTTGAGCAACACCAGAATATAGACCAGATAAAAAAACAGTATCACCTTGCGCATTAATCAAATCAACTTTTTTTGGAGTATGGGAATATAAAGTTACAGAATTACCTCTTAATGTCGAATAAGCAGAGATTGCATGACCTCCTTGTCCAGCACTACAAACAAGAATTTTTCCACTCATATCTTTATTTATAGGATTCATTTTAAACCACCATAAACTGTTGAAATAATTCGTTCAACAAATTTGTTTGCATGTAAATCAAGAATAGGAGAACCTCCTTTGTAATTTCTACTCATACCAGTTCCAGTACCATTTATTTCATTAACTTTAGTACCAATAAAATCAACACCAATTAAATATGCTCCAACTGCGTCAGAAATTTTTCTTGCAGAATTAAGTTCTTCTTCGTTAGGTTGATAAAAATTAGAACTGTGCTTTTCATTTTTAGCCCAAGGAGCGGATCTATTTTGATGACGCATAGACCATAAAAATTTACCATCTAAAAGAGTAATCCTAGTTTCATCACCAAAAAGAGGTTCTTGTAAAACATAATTACCTTGTAAATCATTTTCAGAAACATCTAAATTAAAAATATCTTCGATTAAAGATAATTTATTTACTCCAGCACCTGCACAACCAAAAATAGGTTTAATAATAATAGAACCATATTGATTAATTAATTCTTTTGTTTGATCAAAAGAATTAAAATAAACAGTTTTTGCAACAGGTAAAGAATCATCAATAGAAAGTTTAATTAAACCATCTTTCAAAGTTAATTCTTCAGTTTCAGGTTCATTAAAAAAATAGGAAAAAGAATTATTTTGTTTTAAATTTTTCAAAAAAGAATATTGATTTCTTCCAAAATCTAAACCCGCATTTTTTGAAGTTTCATCACCATAAATTATAAACATATCTCCAGAAGGAAAATGTGAACTTTTAGATTGTTTAATTGTTGTAGGATTAACAAAATCAAAAGCACGATTAATAGAACCATCATTTAAATTGTAATCTCCAGGATGTACCAAAACAAGATCAACATCGGGACGAGCATTTAATAATTCCATAACTAAACGGCTAGTTTCATATTTTTTATCGACAGGAGTTTTTTCAAAACCCTCTTCCACAGACATATAAACAATTTTATTCATAATCATAACCTAAAATAACTATAACAAAAGAAAATTGAAACTAACTTTTAAATCTTTCTATAAATTTAGCCTTTTTCTTGGAATTTCCAGACCATCCAACCCTCCGACAAATGAACCCGAGTCGAATCAACAAAGCAATTTAACATAAACCTTAATTTTATTCCTTTGTTAAGAAAAATAAGCTCAATCTAAGCTTAAATTACTCCATTTACTGCTCATAGAAGTAACAAAATTCAACTACCCTAATATACACATCACCTCCTGAGTGTGGGAAAAACCATACTAAATCAGAACATTTATATACTAGTACATACTTATTATGTATACATTAATTCAAAATAAAAAAAGAGAAGTGAAAAAATGGTAATCCTATTCAATCAATTCAGCTTACCTGAAGACATTTACGAAATAATCTTTGCGACAACACAGCAAGTTCAAGTAGCTCGTTTGCTTATTGACGAAATCAAAGTCAAAGGTGGCGAAATAGGAAAAACAGAAATGAGCATGTTCGCAACAGCATTACACGAAGGTAAAATCGTAGAATCAGTAAGTGAAGGACCCTTTAGACAGAAAAAGAAGGTGAAGATATCTTATAACAAACGTCAGTTTTACGATCGGATTTTGACTCCGATGAAAACTATGGGCTTAATTGACTACGACCTTTACAAAAAAACATACAAGATCAGCGAGAAGTTCAATAAGAACATGATGCGAGTTGGTCTCATGTGGCTCCAAGAGCTGCGAAAACCCCCATTATCCTAAAAAAACCCTTAGAACAAGCAAGAAATCACACAATCCTTTTAACCCCAAAGAAGGCCTCTATGGATGCTTAGTTCTTAACAAACCACCCTCCCCAATACAGTAACTTCAGAGGCCTTCGCTTTTTTTCCCAATCAAACACGGATTTATTACAAACAAAAAGCTATACAATAAGGGCGGATTAACGCTCTTATTGTTTTTAATCTTCTAATAGAATTTGATGAGAGAAGATTAAAAACTCAAGAAGCGAAGCTACGCGGAGTTTTTTTCTACAAGAACAAATTGATGCGAGAGAAACAAAAAAGAATAAAAAAATAAAATTACCCACAAATTAATTCAAATTATGTCCTTCAATCCTAATCAATGATTTTAACTCACGGGACAAAATATGAAGCTCCTTTTCAATTTCCCCTTTATGTTTTTCATGAGTTCGAGCACCCATATCGCCTTCTTTTTTTTCAGCTTCTTCAATATGTCGAAGAGTGAAAATCATGTATTTGAAGTCATAAATGAAATCTCTAAATTCAACAACCATATCTTCTTCCATTTTATTAAGAAGTTCTGGAATTCGTTCAGGATTGTTTTTATGAATTTCATGTAACTCTTTCCGAGTATCTTTGAGAAGAGTTCTACTATCTTTCATACTTTTTCGTAATGATCGGTAAGAAGACAATTCAGATTTTTTCGCTAATTCTAGCGCTTGTGTAGGATCACCTGCCATAATATCACCAACATAAAACAAAATCAAGAACTATTTAAATTTTTGCTAAATTTAAAAGAAATGAACACAAATATCTCAAAAAATTATTAATAAAAAATTATTAATCATCTTAATCCACAATATAAACATAGCAATAAAACAACATAGCAACAGCACTAGACAGATGAAGCTAAGATATATAAGTAAAACAAATAAAAAACAGCTTATGAAAAGAAAATTTTATGTCGACACATGCATTTATCTTAATCTTTGGAAAAAAGAAAAACTATTTTGGGAGAAAGCATTATCTTTTTTTGAAAAACGAGAAGAACATGATGAAAAAATAAGCTACTCCAAGCTTATTATTAAAGAATTAAAATACATATTATCTGAAAAAGAGTTTGAACATAAAAGAAATTTATTTAGAGAAAATAGATTTGAAGAAATAAAACTTATTACAGAAGATATTATCAATGCCAGAAAAATTGAAACCGAAATAAAATACGAATTAAGTTTTTATGATATTCTTCACATGCTTCTAGCAAGAAAAAGTCAATCAATTTTGATTACAAGAGATAGAAAACTAATAAAAATAGCAAGAAAATATAATATAAAAACAAAACGACCAGAAGAAATTCTATAAATCATTCAATTTAGACAAATCAAATTCTTCACTTGAATGCTTCTTACGTAGTTTACGAACTTCATCAACAGATGAAATTTCTGAAGAACTAATACTTCCAAGTTCTTGTTTCCAAACAAATCTTCTCACAGCATCGCGAATCACATCTGAACGATTTGCATAAATTCCTTCTTTAACTAAAGAATCAACTCGTTCAATTAAACCATGATTGAGACGTATTTGTAAAGTATCCATTACCATTGTAATGTATACGTAATGGTTAATATATATAAATGTTTCGTTTAATTAACTCTGTTCAAAATGGAACTTTGTTCTACTATGCTTATTTTTTGTTCAAATAAACATCTAAAGATTTCGGCGGCTCATTTTTATAACCATAATTCCCCCATCCGGAAGCAAGTTCATTACCTTTCGTATCTATAACCACCCAAAGACCCTTGTGAGTCATAAGATTTACTTTTTTTAATGCTAAAGTCTTACCATTTTCATTAAAAATATCTAATTCAATATATGTTTGGGAATAAATTCTCTCGCCTTTTTTATTTATATGACATTTATGAAAATTTCCATCTATATCCGCAATAGCATAAGCTCCATGAAAAGAAGTAACATCAACATAATTTTTTTCATATAGTCTTTCACCATCAGGCAATATATGCCATCGATAAAACCGTTCTTCCTCATGAAAACATTTTCCAACAACAGCTAAACCATTTTTAAAATTACTTACCTCATCATAAATTGGAGGAATAACTAGGAAAGCATTACTGTCAACATAACCCCATTGTACATATGAGTTAATAGAAGAAGGACAAAATTCCTCCTTAGTTGGCAGACCAAATATTCTTCGATTTTCAACTACTTTATCACTAACACAAGTATCATTTTCACAAATTATTTTCATACCAGGAGAATGATATATGCCTGAATGAAAAGAACTTCTACTTTGAGATTTAACACTAGAACTAAACAGACCAAATAATAGTATTCCTGTAATAATATGTTTTAAACTCATCATAAATACCTTAAATAAATGTAATCTAAAAAGAGTAAAAGGAGACTTAATTTAAAAATGTTAGTGAAAAATCACCAACTCTTAATTGTACCAACAACATTCTTGTGCCAAGAATTAACTATTGAAAGAACATTTTCTCGGATAAAATTTTTATCCTTGATTTTATACACATAAGTATAACCACCAGTTTCTAAATTTATTTGTCTTTTCTTAACAATATCTTTCTCAACAAGTTTTTTCACAGCTTTCTGAATGGTTGTTCTATCCTTATTCATTTCTTCTCCGATTGTTGAAGCACAATATGCCTCATCCTGTTCGATAAGAAACATAAACAAAGAATATTCAGTCTTATTCAAATCAAAACTACATCGAATAAGATCCGAGAAGTCAATGGTTTTGCACGCGAAGTGTAATTTACCCATTATTTTCCTCTAGAAACCTTTGAGCATCAAGCGCAGCCTTACAACCATCACCAGCAGCAACAGTTGCTTGCCAGTATGCATTAATATCAGCAACATCTCCAGCAGCAAATACTCCAGGAACTTTTGTTTTTGATGTTCCAGCTTCAGTTACAATCTGTTGATGTTCATTTAATTCAAGAACATCTTTGAAAACTTCAGTATTTGGTTTTCTACCAATAGCGATAAAAACACCATCTGTTTTGAATTCAGATTTTTCTTTACTTACTGTATCTTCAAGAATAACACCGGTAACAGTATCGTCTCCGAGAATTTCTGCTATTTGAACATTTTTTTTAATATCTATTTTAGGATTATCTATTGCTCGTTGAAGCATAATTTTTGAAGCTATGAAATCATCGGTTCTATTCAGAAGAGTAACTTTACTTGCAAATTTTGTTAAGAAATTTGCTTCTTCCATAGCACTATCTCCGCCACCAACAACAATTACTTCTTTTTCTTTAAAGAAAAATCCATCACATGTTGCACATGCACTTACGCCTTTTCCTATTAATCGTTCTTCGCTTTCTAATCCAAGATATTTTGCTCTTGCACCTGTTGCAACAATAACTGTTTTCGCAGTATATTCAACAGATCCAACTTTTACTTTGAAAGGTCTTGATGAGAAATCAACTTCAGTAACCATTTCGAATTTTGATTCTGATCCAAATCGTTTTGCTTGCTCTCGCATATCTTCCATTAATTGCGGACCCATTATTCCTTTTGGAAAGCCAGGAAAGTTTTCAACATCAGTTGTAGTTGTAAGTTGTCCTCCAGGCTGATCCCCTTCTAGGATAAGAACTGAAAAGTTTGCTCGAGAAGCATAAATTCCTGCTGTAAATCCTGCAGGTCCTCCTCCAATAATTAGTACATCGTATTCTGTCATAATAAGTCACCTATAATATTAATTTAAATTAAAACTTTGAAAGCATTTCATCAATTTTTTGCTTTAGCATTTCTTTTGGTGCAAAACCAACTTGTCTTGCTATTTCTACACCTTTTTTTAATAGTAATAATGAAGGAATTCCTTGAACTCCAAAAGGAGTTGCTAAAGCGCCATGATCATCAGTATTAAGTTTTGCAAAAATAGCTTTTCCAGCATATTCTTCGCTAAGTTCTTCAAATACAGGACCCATCATTTTACATGGACCGCACCAAGGCGCCCAAAAATCAATTAGTACTGGTAGTTCTGCGTTCTTAACTTCTGTTTCAAAATTTTCTGGTGTTATATGTATAATTGCCATGTGCCTCCGGAACGCACAATTGATTTATATACTTGATGAAAAAGTGACAGAAAATGCGAAAAAACGCACTATGAAAGGTTTTTCAATGTGAAAATTTATAAAACAAGTCTGTTTTCGGCAGCAGGCGCAATTAAAAAACAGATATAAGCGCATGAAGAAACTAAAATGGCAATTCAATTATTCCCACCAAAAAAACTATCTACAGAGATAACAACAAAACTAGCAGAAGCTTTACAAAAAACTAAAAACCCACTCACAGAAAAAGAGCTAAATACATTTAGAATTTTCGATCTAGGTAAAAAAACAAATGAAAAAGGCCTTGTTGCTAAGATAGTATATCTGCCAGGAAATATTCAACCCGTATTTTTTGATATAGAAAAAGATTGTTCTCAATCAAATTATATAAAACATAATTATGAACATGATAAACAAAAAAGATTTGGAAACAAACCAGTAATTAAAAAAATAGGCGAAACATATGATATTCCACCAACCCGTTTTAATGTTTTATTTAATGGTATTCGTTTTGATCTTAAAAAAAATGGAGAAACAGAAGTTATTAATCCTCATATTTATCGAATATCAATCCAAACAAATGAACATCAACATCACCACATAGAATTCTTTGCAAAAACAATGAACTCTGCAAAATGGATATATCTTCCTTTCCGAAATACACCATCCAGAGATGCATTTAAAAATTATGTTAATGGTTTTGATTACAAAAAATTAATAAAATGAGAATTAAAGAAGAGGAATAATTCGATCTCTTCCTATTTCCATAATAAATGCTGCAAGTTTAGGCCCTTTTTCTTTACCAACAATTGTTTGATAACATAAAGTAAAAAATACAGACATTTCCATTTCTAATTCTTTAGGAATTGCAAAGATTGCAGTAGACAATTCATCTTCTGTGTTTGTAGTTTCCATGGCCTTTTTCAACAATTCAAGAGCTTTCTTTGATTTCTCGTCAAGACTTGCAAGATATCCTTCATCACGTTCTGATTTTACACTAAATTTAAACTGTTCATCAGCGTATTTATCTAACCAATTTTTTACACAAGAAATTCTTATTGCAAGACGTTCTTCATCTTTAGGATTTTTAATTTCTTCTCGGAAATATTCAAGAGTTGCTTTTTCATCCATATCTTTAATTTGAAGAATGGTAGTTATATGTCTAAAATTTATTTGAATAGGCATTTCTTTGGAAATATTTTCAATATTTTCATCTAATTGAGAAAATTCATAGATTAATTTCTGTTTTGCAACTTCGCGTTCTTTAGCTTCTTCTTTACCATAAAAAATTCTTTCACATTTATCGTAGTCTTCGTAAAGTTTGAATACATCAGTGTCAAAACTAATTGCAAATTCTGTATTTGGTCTTGTACCAACAAAAAGATATCTTAGAATTTCAGGTTCGTAGATTTCTAAACAAGAATTTACAGTAATAACATTACCTGTTGATGAAGAAATTTTTCCACCAGCTCCTTTAATTCTAACAAAATCATACATTAAATAGCTTGGTGCTGTGTGTCCCCATATTTGTTCTGAAATTTTCTTTCCAGTATCATATGATCCTCCAACCGTAGAGTGATCTTTACCACCTGGTTCAAAATTAACATTTTCATATGCCCAACGCATAGGCCAATCTACACGCCATAATAATTTAGCATAACCTTTTTCTCTAAAATCGAATGTTTCTTCGTGACCACATTCACAAATAAACGATAAAGTATAATCACCATCTCTTTTTAGAGATACAAATGTATCTTTCATACATTTTGGACAGAAAATAGAAACAGGAAGCCAATCATCGGCCAGATCTTCTTTTCTATATTCATTAAGAATGGATTTAATAGCATCAGTATTATCAAGAGCTTTTTTTATATCTTCAGCATAATCACAGTTTCTATATTTTACTGATTGACGAATAAATTCTGGATTAATTCCTACTCGTGCAATAGATTCTTCAATATCTTTCATATGTTTTGAAGCATAGTTTTCTGTTTCTCCGAAAGGATCAGGCACATCAACAATACATTTTCGTAAATGTTCTTTTAACATATCTTGTTGAGGCATATTCGCAGGAACTTTTCTGAATACATCATTATCGTCCCAAGAATGAATATGTCTAACATTCTTTCCCATTCGCTTAAACGCTCTCTTCACTAAATCAACAGTAATGGTTTCTCGAAAGTTACCTATATGAATTACACCTGAAGGAGTAATTCCTGATGCGCAAGTATAAAGCTCTTTTTCACCGTGTTGAGCGATTGTTTTTCTAACTGCTCCAAAGGACCAGTGTAGAGAAAGTAAGTTATCATCTGTCATAGTGTTCTCACAGAACAGAGCTTGATTTATAAAAATAACGTAATTAAGAAGAAAATAGAAAGAAAAAAAAGAAAAAAATATTGTTATGTATTAAAGATCGTAAGTATTACTATGCTAAATTAACATTAACTGCTTTTGGACCACGGTCCCCTTCTTCAATATCAAAAGTTACTTCGTCGTTATCTCGAAGTTTTACACCATCTGCTACTCCAGACATGTGTACAAAATACTCTTTCTCATCATCTGAGACTACAAATCCAAAACCTTTGGATTCATTAAAAAATTTTACTTTACCATTCATTTTATTTAACCAATTTTTACTTATGTTTCAAAAAATACCCAAGAATTCCCAAATTCCGAGAACCAAGATAATATTGATTGAACAAGACGCAGATATGACTTCCTGCTTATAAAGCTACGTATTAAAAATGATAAAATTATGCTCGTCTAAGCACACGAATACTCCATCTATCATCTTTTTTAGATAATAATTGAGATTTTTCTTCATCTTTAGTAACTGAATCACAAACATCAAAATTGCAACCGTTATAATATTGAGCTAAATAAAACAGTGTTCCGGACTCAAATTTTTCAAAAAAATCATCAAATTTAATCACAACATTACCAACACGAAATTTCCTATTTGAAATACCAAAATAATGATCAAAAACATTAGACAAATAAACTTTATTAAAAACAGAATAATCAACTTCGAAACCTAAAGGTAAAGAACCAATAGTGTTTAAATGTAAAGAATGCTCTAAATTCATAAAATCAGCAACTAAAAGTTCCAAATTATCAATATTGTTTTTAAGTTTTGCATAATCAAGTTCATCGAAAAATTTGTTTCTAAAATAAGAATTAGATTCAAAATGTTCAAAACTAAATTTCGCCCCTATAAACGAAGTAATATCTCCTCTTTTAAGAGCTTCAATACGTTCTTTTCCATATTGAATTTGAAGTTCAGCATGATCAATCGCTAAAACTTTAGCACCTGATGCAACTAACATTAAAGGAATATCAAAAGATCCTGCAATAGAATAAATATAGTCAGAAGGACTAGGATTCAATCCTTCTTTAACAATATAAATATTCTCATTGGTTGATTTGTAAAGATTATCCATATCTGAAGTTGTTAAACCAATCATAAAATAACAAAATACAAATTCAAATATAAAGATTAGCTAAATATAGTAGAAAAAAGTAAAAAAACAAATAAAAAAATAAGAAAAAGTTGAGTGATTACTACTAATCTCGATTACTTCTAGGATATTTTGATTTCTTACTGGAAGGAGATTTAGTATATCTACCTGAAGGTCCGCTACTAGGACGTCCTCTTGGACTTCCACGAGAAGAACTATCAGATCGTTCACCAGAACTAGAACTTGCTCTTGGAGCTCCACGAGAAGAACTATCAGATCTTTCGCTAGGTCTAGAACTAGGTCTAGAACCAGGTCTACTCCCACTAGAAGGTCGTCTATCAGATCTTTCACCATCTCTAGGAGTTGATCTACTTCCTTGAGTAGGACGTCTAGATGAACCTCCTCGACTTCCGCCTCGAGAATCGCCTCTAGGGCCTCCTCTGCTTCCGCCTCTGGAATCTCCTCGATTTCCTCTTCGAGATTCAGTTGCTCTTGCGGATGAAGTTGTTCTACTTGGAGCTTTAATTTCCATAGTAATTTCAGGTTTATCTTTTTTCTGAATATCAAATTCTCTATAAGTATTTAACAATCTAGAAAAGTTATCATAATCTCTGTAGGTTAAAACATTAACTACTAAACCAGTTTTACCTGCTCTTGCAGTTCTACCAATTCGGTGAACATAATCGCCAGGTTCGTTTGGAATATCAAAGTTATAGATGTGAGTTACATCATTAATGTGTAATCCTCTTGCTGCAACATCTGTGCAAACTAAAACTTGATATTTTCCTTTGTGAAACTGATCAATTGTTAGTAATCTTTTTGCTTGGTTTAATCCACCATGGATTGCAGCTGCTTTGATATCATTAGCTTTTAGAGTATCAACAACCATGTCGACTCCTCGTCTAGTATTACAAAAAATCATAACTAAATCAGAAGTTTCTTGCTTCAATAAATGAACCAGTAAATCTTTTTTATTTTTAGAAGGAACATCATAATAAACTTGAGTTAATTTTGTAGGATCAACCATTTGTTCTGCTCGAACCAATATAGGATTGTTCATGTATCTTTGTGCGATAGATTTTGCAGGCCCATACATTGTTGCAGAGAATAATAAGTTCTGTCTTTTCTTTGGACATGCACTAATAATTTTCTCAACATCAGTTATGAAACCCATTTCAACCATTTTATCAGCTTCATCTAATACAACAATTTTTACATTAGACAAGTCCATTGTTCCTCGATTCATATGATCCAAGGTTCTACCTGGAGTCGCGATAATAATATCTGCTTTTTTTAGTTGTTTCATTTGTGGATTAATTGAAACTCCACCATAAATTGCAATAACATTAAGATTTTTATCAAAAGAAAGTTTAACAATCTCATCTTTTACCTGTTCAGCTAATTCTCTTGTAGGTACTAAAACAATTGCTTGGATTCCTTCTTTAGCTTCTGTTTTTTCAATAATTCCTGCTCCAAAAGCAAGAGTCTTACCACTGCCTGTAGCAGATTCGCCTATAACATCTTTGCCTTGTAAAATTAAAGGAATAGAATCTCGTTGTATCTGTGTTGGTTCTTCAAAGTTCAATCTTTTGATTGCGCTTAATAGTTGTTCACTTAAGTTAAAGTCTTCAAATGTAGTCATTTTTAATTGCCTCTGTACGTTATACTTATATGATCCAATAGAAAAAGCGAAAAGTATACGTTAAGCAATTACCAGTGCTCTCTCACTCACATAGTGTGTCGTGTAAAGGGAGAGTATTCAGCAACCCTTTATAAAGCTTTATATAAAATACAGATATAATGAATAAAAAATTAAGCTTTAGAAATCTTTTTAAGCAATCAAATTTTGAATTTGTGTATGAGAAGCTCTACGCTCAAAGGAGTAGGATTTGGATTAACGTCAGGAATTATTACAACTTTAGGTTTAATCATCGGACTTAGCTCAAGTACAAACTCTCAAGGTATCGTTCTAGGAGGAATTATTATTATTGCAATTGCAGATTCTCTTTCCGATGCATTAGGAATTCATGTTTCTGAAGAATCAAAAAAAGGTAGTTCAAAATCAGTTTGGAACTCAACATTATGGACTTTCATTTCTAAATTAATTGTCGCTCTTTCATTTATAGTTCCAGTTTTATTATTCTCATTATCAAATGCAATTATTTTCAGCATAATTTGGGGATTAGCATTAATAGGAATTTTTAGTTATTACATTGCAAAAAAGAATAAAGAAAAACCAGCACATGTTGTTCTTGAACACATTCTTATTACAATAATTGTAATTATAGCAACTCACTTTATTGGAAAATGGATTGGATCAAGTGCTTTATTCATATAATACTATTTAAGTATTATTTACTAGCAAAAAGAGAACAAATATTGTTTAAAATGTGCACTTTATGTAATAATCTATTATTCTCATATTGTATAAAATTTGTATGAGAAAAATCTTCTTCCTTTGGAATTTCCCAATTTTCATTCCATTCAGAAACAACATCATTTGTTCTGCCTTTTTCCAAATTTCTTTTAGTAAGAATTTTTTTATCAACATCCAAATAAATTAAGTGCCTATTAACAGGAATATATGATTTCTTACTCCCCGCAGAAAAAGGAAGTTTATAATCTGTAGAAAGTAAAAATTTACGAATATTATTATTTTCAGCACAAGAATCAATAACTACATTAAAACCATTCATAAGAAAATTTTGTTTAGCATAATTAAGAAGATGCCACATATAATTATTCTTTTCTTCGCCCCGAGTATCAATGTTTCTATCCATTAATTCAAGAACAGTTTTCCCATAAAGAGTTTCTCGAAAATCATCGGTTGATAATCTAACATAATCAAATTCTTCAGTCATATAATTAGCAATCAAAGATTTTCCTGAACAAGGATAACCTGTTAACACCACTAAGTCTGGACGATCCATAAAAGAGCAAAGTGCTTATGAGAATATAAAGATTTAGAAAAAGGAATTCTCTAAAAAGTAACTTTTTCTCTTTTAGAGTCTCTTTTCATGAAAGGATTAGGAATAAAAGAATAAACAGTCTCATTTTTTTTCCGGTCTGATTTTGCACAAACCACATATTTAGAATTAGCTGGAAAAATTGCAGTAGTACCTATTTTCTTAAAAACTTCCTCTTCACCTGAAGATAATTCTCTAAAAACTAAATCACGTTCTCCACTCAAACTCCAGCTACTAGAAGTTTGAAAATACACCATATATTTACCATCAGAAGATATTTCAGGATTAGAATAATATTTTGAAGCAGATTCTTTGATAATGATTTCTAAATCTTCTCCTATTTTTTTGTAATAAATACAATTTTGTTTATCACTATTATCGCCAGTAAATAATCCGGAGAAAACAAAAGATCCGTCATTTGCAACATCAACAGTCACATCAATATACTCATTTAAGTAATTTCCTTTTGTGAGAAGCGAAACATCTCCTCCCAGACAACAAAATTTCTCAGGAGTAGAAGACTCAAGAAAATTAACAAAAAGTAAAGAAACATCTTCATTTTCAGAACAATATTCAGGATGAATTATTAAAAATTGATTATTGTCTGATATTTCGAATAAATCAATACCATCAGTATATTGTTCATCAAAGTCATATAATTTTTTTTCGTTGTTCTTTTCAACATCAAATAAGTACCAGGAAGATGAGTTAACATTACCTTCTTGTTTTACGTAAGTAAGCTTAGTTTTTGAATCATCTACAAGACGAGGTCTAGAAAAATATTTATCTGAAGATTTCACAGAAGAGCTCTTTGAAGAATTTACATCATATAAGTAAATAGTAGATCCTGTTATTTTAGATTTATTTTTAGTATATGAGACAAAAAGAACATTTTCTCCATTATCAGAAATATAAGGCGAATGAGCATCTGACTCTTTACCATCATTTACACAAATTAATTTCTCATTAAGAAAATCATAAATAAAAATTTTATTATTTACAAAACAGTCATTATAATCATTGTTATCGCAAAAAACAAATTTTTCATTATTAGATAAACTCATACCCTTTTTGAAAGTATAATTCTTAGAATCATGAGTATAAGTTTTTATTTTATCACTTTGTTGAGAAAAAGATAATGTGCTGGCTAAAAATAAACTTAATACAGTCAACTCGACTTTTCTTATAATATCTGTTAGTCCCATGCATATCACATACTCTAAAGAAGCAAAGTGCTTATGAGAATATAAAGATTTAGAAAAAATAAAAGAAATTGTATGTTTATTCAACATACAATTTAAGTTCTTTAGGATTGTAATTCCAATCTTTAGCAACTCGACCTGTTCTCTTATAATACTTTACAAGTCTAAGAATTTTGGATTCTGTTAAAGTTAATCCTCTTCGTGCAGGTTGATCTTTATTGTTTTCTATCATATGTTCTTTAATTGCTAAAACTTTTTTCATCAAAGCCATTACGTCTTCAGGAAGTTTCTTTGTAAGATCTTTTTCTGCAAGAATTGCGCTTATTGATTTTCCTACGATTAATTTAACATCAGGAATTCCATATTCGTCTCGAAGATAAAGTCCAACTTGACTTGGTGTTTTCCCGTCTTTTGCGTATTTCGCAACAAGTAGTTCGATTTCCTTCGTTGAATATTTAATCCATGAAGGTACTTTCTTAACAGTAGGTTTAGTACTACCAGACTTACCTTTTTTTCCACTATGCATTCGTGCCATTTTTTATTTACCTTTTATTTTCAAAAGGTCCCGTAAAGCTTTGCTTTAAGGATACTTTGAATTTTTATTCAAAGTCCGTTAAAGTTTGCTTTAAGGATAACCTCGTATCACCAAGCCATCCTCAAAGGCACAGAAATTGTTGCCGGGTATGACTGAGTAATCAATTATGGTTGAGAAGTCAGGATTTATTTATAAATATACCTAAAACCACCACATTTATAAACAACGAATTCCAATTCAATAACATGAAACTATTCAATAACGAAAAAGGCGATATGTATAATATGCAACACGTCTTAAAAGGACTTGTCATAGGATTAATCATTGGTGCAGCAATTGTTTACTTAATGCATAAAGGAATCATTCCTATCAATCTACCTTAAACATTTGAATTAAACAAAGTAAGGCAGAGTGATAGCTCTATTTTCTAAATTTCAATCCATTGGTTAAGTTTATAAACGCTTACTTATTCCTCAACAAAACTATGAACGGCGTAATTGTTAACTACAAAGGCGGAAAACACACTCAAGTGGGTAATCAGATGATTATTATTCTTGAAGGAGTTTCCACAAAAGAAGACGCAGAGAAATTAGTAGGTAAAAAAGTCGTTTACAACACAGGTAAAAAAGACATTACTGGTGAAATTCGATCAGCTCATGGAAACAGCGGTGCTGTAAGAGTTCTTTTCGAAACTGGAATGCCAGGTCAATCTGTAGGTAAAGCAGTAACTTTAAACTAATTTAACTGAATATCAAAATAAATTCGCTCTAAGCGAGCAAGGAAAATAAAATGGCAAAACCATGAAAACTTGTTTTTCATTGGCTTGACATTTTGAATGAAATGAAAAATGGCAAGAGAAAAAGTATGCAGAACATGCAAAATCATCGTAGAGGGTGATCTTTGTCCAATTTGTAAAAAAGCTTCATTTTCAAACAACTTCAATGGTCGAATGATCATTATAGATGCAAAACGAAGTAAAATCGCACAAGAGAATAAAATCGATCACAATGGCGAATACGCTATCAAGGTAAAATAAAATGAATATTACTATCAAAGAACAAAAAGAAAACAAACTTCTTAATCGAACTGAAATTTCAGCGACTATGACTTTCGAAGGAACAACTCCTTCACGACATGACGTTCAAAAAGAAATTGCAAAAATTGCAAAAACTAAAGAAGATCTAACTATCATTAAAGACATTCAAACAGCTTTTGGTACTTGCAAAGCAACAATTAATGCATTTGTTTACGGTAGCGACGAAGATATGTTTGCAGTTGAAAGAAAGAACCTTGTTGAAAAACACGTAGGACGAGAAGCAAAGAAAGCAGAGGGTGAAGAATAATGGCTCCAGCACCAGCAAAAAAAACTAAAAAAAAATATAATATTAGTAGCATTTACGAAGGCGGAAAAGCTAAAAATAGATCATGCCCTAAGTGCGGTCCCGGAACTTTCCTAGCAGAACACAAAGATCGAAGAACATGTGGTAAATGCGGATATTCAGAACGAATTTGATATCCATAAGGGTAAAAGCCCGTTGGTGCCAAAAAACATTTATTTTTTGAGCATTTTCTTATTAATTATTAATATTTTCTTGGCGAAGCTCTATTCTCAGTTAAACTAATAACCTAAATTTAGTGGCCACAATCATCACCACAACTTATTTTATATTCTCCTACTTATTCTTAACTAGGAGGAAGAACCATGACTCAAACAATTTACAGAAAAATCATTCAAAATACACCCTCAGAACTTCTAAAAGAAGTAAAACAAAATATCAAAAAACACAAAGATATCAGAGGCTCAAAAGAATACCTATCAGACGTTCTTGCATTCGGACAATCATTCGATCCATTCATATCTCTAAGAAATATTCATTTACACAAAATACAATATAATTTAGATCCTAAAAAACTTCAAGAAAAAGATAGAAAAAAAGGAAAAGTAAACATTCCGATAGCAAAAACAACACAAGGAAGAGAACTTGTTAACATGGCATTGTTTCTAAGAAATGATTTAGATGAAGATTATATTATTGGCTTCCCTGCATTTAGAAAAATCGCAAACTCATTCGGATTTAGCAGCATTGAAGATGTAACACCACATAAAACATATGCAGAAGTAGAAGCACATAAGAAAAACGCATCAAACGAAGCAGAAAAAGAATTCGCAACAACGGTTTCTCAAATTAAAAAAGATCCTAGTTTAATTAATACAGTTCAAAGCATTGTAGAAAGAAGACAGGTTCAACAACTTTTAGATTTAGATGCAGAAAAAGAAAAAGCATTAACATACATAAACGATCTATTATTATCTCAAAGAAATAAAACAGATTCATACGATTATTTATTTTCCCTAAGAGGAGGATTATTCAGTCAATTAAAACAACAAGAAAATACTCTTCCACCAATTCTTCTAAATTATTTATATGAACTTACAGATAAAAATACTGAGTTACCAGTAAACGAACATATTTACAAAACAAATGTTCTTAGAGCATATGTCAGTTTACACCAACCAATAAAAACATCAATTGCAATTGGTGATTATATAGATGACATAGAGTATATCAACTCTTTAGAAGATAATAATAAATTGAAAAAATATTTTTCAACAGAATCATTAACAGACATTGCAGATTTAATTTCTAGTGAAACAACAACACTTGCAAATGCAGGAAGAGTTCTTAGAAAAACAAATATACAAAATGCAAGAAGTGAAATGACTAAAAATTATCTTAGTAATAATCCTAAACTAAAAAAAGATTTAGATGAAATACTTAAAGATACAAAAGAATTATTTTTAAAAAATAATCAATGGTTAAACGCATCAACAAGTGTTCCAATAAAACACATTAAAGATTCTGAAAAATCAGAAACGCTTAGAATTCTTTCACGAGATGACTACAAAGCAATCATGGAAAGACATCGAGGAGAATACAGTAGTAAATCAATTGATGAATTAATTCAAAGTCAAAACATTACTGCAAACATTGATGAAATAAATAACATAGTTGTTGCGAAAAGAAAACTAAATATTTATAATGATGATAAATATGCACCAAATCTAAAAACAGAAGATGCAATGATTAGAATGGCGCCATGGAGAAAAGGAAAATTCTCACCAACCGAATATGCAAGCGAAGAATTTCAAATGGAATTTGCAGAAATTATGAATAGACTTGAAGACCAAAAAGAAGAGTTCAAATTTTTCAATCTAGATACACGAGATATTTACAAAGCAGCAGAAAATAAATTATACAGTAGAGAATTTGCAGAAAGAATTAACAAATCATTAGATAAAATTAAAGATTTAGTTTCATACAACAATGAAATCAAAGAACTAAATGAAGAAGCTAAAAAAGTTAACAATCATCATCTTGTTATGAAACCTAATTCTGGACATTACTCCAGTAATAAAGATTTCAAATATTTAAGTTCCGCAATTGTAAACAGAATTAAATCCACAGCAGAAGTAAAAGAAAGTCTTGAAGTTCTCGAAGGAATTGTTGACGCAAGCAAAATCGAAGAAGCAAAAAAACAATACAGAGAACTCACAACAACACATAGAAACTGGAAATGGAATTCTAAAGTTTACAACGGGCAATTCGAAGAAGGAATATTAAATGCTCAATGGAGTAAGTTTGATGAAAGCAAAGGAGAATATCGAGCAACGGAAAACAATATTGAATACATCAATAATCCGCAAGTATTTGTTGATACAATTATGCAGTTTATTCCTGTAAGCGAAGACCTTATTGAAAAAGCTCAACACTTAACAAGTTTCAAAGCAAAACCTAAATATAAAAATGCAGGAATTAAACAAATCGATGGAAAAACTTGGGGCGCATTTCAAAAAGCAACAACAAATGATTTTATTGATAAAGATCTAGCTAAAAGTATTGAAGTATTGTATGATAAAATTCAGGGATAATTTATTCCTGTAATTTTTTCGCATCGTGATTAAGAATAAACTTCATTTTGTCAACAAACTCATTTGCTTCTTTGATATAAGCATCAATATCGCTACCAGACATTTTCACAAGTTGATGATGTCCAATATCTCTAGATAATTTATAGAATTTATTTAAAGTGTCAACATATTTCTTTTCTATTAATCTTTTTCTAACAAAATGATCTTCTAATAAACGACCAACGTGGTGTGGTGCTCCTGGAACAACATCAATATGCATCAATGCAGCATGCGCAGCATCAATAACAGCCCAGTATAAATCCACAATTATATCAAGAAATCTTCTTTCTGCTCTTCGAATAGTTTGAGGAGCTCGTAAATAGTAAGCCCATACTGCTTCTTTTGTCGGTCGGATTCGACCTTGATCAAGGAGGCCTTGAATTGGCGCGAAGAAACCTTCGTCCATAACTGCTTTTCCTTCTCGAATCATGTTAACAACAATTGGATCTCCGCTTCGGAGGTAATCCCAGAATTGACCTAGGTGCATTGTTGTAATGTGAAAATTATTTGAAATTCCTGATGCACAATTTTCAATGATAACTCGTAATGAAGTAACTACTTCTTTCGATAGTACAATAGAAATGTCATTTAGAATGAGAAGAACGTCTATATCAGAGCCTTGTTCTTTTGCTCCTCTTGCTGCACTCCCAAATAAAATAACTGATTTTAGAAGGTCGTTGAGCTCTTCTTTGAGTTTTGTTGCGAGAGTCTGAGTGAGTTGTAAATCTACCTCGTCAAAATGATATTCAACGGGTCGCTTCTTATATTGAAAAGAAATTTCTACCAATCATCACACCTCAAATTTATGAGAGGTGCTGAAAAAAAACTTTTTTTCATTCACCTCTAATTTATTAGAGGTCCCGAACAATTTATTGTAAGGATACCTCTTGTCTTTACGTTAGCTTTAATTATTTATAAACTTGTCCCAAACTACTCTAGCTTGGTTTCGCTCCAAAGATTCCAATCATTTGAAGGATTATACGCACCAATAATGTAATTAGGAGGTGCTCTATAACCTGCAGCTCCGCCTAATCCTGAATAAATATTACCAAAAGCATTACCGCCACCGCCACTTGATCCAAAATAACCAGCACTTGGACCCATGCTCGCACCGAATGAACTCCATAAAGCATATTGACCTCTTCCAGGTTCAATACTATCTTCTTCGTGACCTTCGGAAATAACATCTCCTTTGAATCCTTTAGCTTGTAATCTTTTAACAGCTTCTACTGTCGGGAAAATTCCTTGTCCGACAGGTAAGTGTCGGTGATCTCCAGTCATACTGTCTACAACTTGGACTCCTCCAACAACATCAGCTTCGCCTAATCTATCCATTTGATTAACAAACCATTTGTTGAATCGATTAAGACGTTTTTCTTCAGACTCATCTTTCTTACCAGGAAAATGATTATACCACATTGACAAGTGAGCAGTATCTAACATTCCAGAAACGTGTTGCTTTGCAAGTTTTTTCATTTGGGAATCATTGTACTGACTACGATAACGAGGATCGTCCTTCATCATCTGAACCATATCTTTTCTAGACTGTTGAATAATTTTAATAAATTCTTCAGGATGACCACCATAACCTTGAGGCCAACCAAGTTCAGGACCAATATGAATTGGTTTTGCTATGTCAGGATTCTTTTTCGTTTGCTCCATCGCATAAATTCCTAACTCAGCATATGATTTTGTTGTTTTATCAAGAGCATATTTTTCTGCAGTGGTAATATTTTGTATTGAATCCCATACTCCTGATGCTTGAGCGTCTGCATTAGCACTTATTTCTCTAGAATATTTCAATGAGTGTTTTGTTTCTTCAATTGAATCTTGAAGTGCTTCACTCTTTTTCTTATATTTTGTAGGTAAGAATTGACTTCCTCCTGAAATAGGAGATTCAGGAACTAGAAGACCTAGTTTTTGTAAATCTTCTTCTGATTTACCTTTCTCAAGTTCTTCATACTCTGATCTTGCACGTACTAAATCTTTAAGTTCATCTGCTTGTTTAGCATATCTTTGTGAGAATTGCAATGACTGTCCTTTTTGTTGAATAAATTGTGTTTCTAATTGTACTCTTTGAAACCATTCTTCGGGAGAAAGCCATTTACTTTTATCCAAAAGTTCTTCTTCGTTTCTTTTCTGAGCATAATCTTTAAACTCAGTCCAAGTCATTTTTTGAGCCTTGAAATCACTTTTCTTTTTATCCCAAACAGGAACTCTTTCAAGAAGAAATTGTTGACTATTTGCATCTCCAACAAGTTTATTTCCTTCATCATCTAAGAAATCACCAGGATTAACAGTCGCACCATTATGATCTACAAAATGTTCTTTTGCTTTAACCCATTCAGGAACAGCAATTGTTGGAACTTGCGCAGCACTAAACTGCATTATAGATCCTGTTCTTTGATCAACAAGAGTTTTTACAGTATCTCGGTTTTCATCGTAACCTTCAAAGTCAATGAAACCTGTTGTATCACTATCATGAAAAGAAGCATCAGCCATGTTTCTTTGGAACTCTTGACTTAAAACATCAACACCGCCACCGAAACCTACTTCTGCGTTAAAATTAATTACATCTTTAATATGTCTAATATCGCTCCGACGTTTTTGTTCGTTGAAACCTCTTTGACCATCAAAGCCATTCATATTATTAGTACTTGTTGGTAACTCAATACCTTGAACCTTAGCACCACTTACTTGAAGAAGTTCTTTCATTGCTTGTCTTTGTTCTTTACCAATACTTGAAACTCCTCCACCCATAGCAGCATTAAGATCAGTCTGTAAAGTTAACTGCATCAATCCAGAACCTTGTCTAATAGCAGCAACCATATTTTGCAATACATTTACTTGACCATTTGCTCCTCTTTCGCCAATTGTTACACCGAGTTGACTAATAGGAACTATAGGATCAGAAAGTTTTGGTCCTCCTTCGGAACCAGCACCACCAGCACCACCATTTAGAAATCTATTTTCTTCCTGTGGACCTAAGTATCTGTCTAATTGTGCAAAATAATCTTCAGCCATAAATTTGTCTCACCGTTATGTATTCATTCAGGAATTCTTTATTTATAAATATTAGTAGTTTACGAATAGATTACCATTCGAGAAAATAAATTTTAATAAGAAAAAAAGGCCTTCACCCGACTTAGAATTGAGTTGGGGGGATAAAGTAAGAGTGAAGGCGCAAGGGAGAAATGAAATTTCTCAAATTGCTTGCAAAAATATAAAGTAAAAAAAAAAGAATCCCTAGGAAAAATTCCCAGGGAATTCATGCGTTAGTTCTTTCAGAGGAAATACCTTACCTGAATGGTAGTATTTATCTCAGTACTTCAATGCCTAGCTCGTTTGAGAAATCTTGACGCTGTTGCGCTTGTTCTCTTGCTGTTTGAGGTCCTACTAGCCAAGGCGATTTAACTCCAGTAATGATTGTCATTACTGTTAGTTTTCCTTTCATCTCATCACTAACTCTAGCTCCCCAAATAACGTTTGAGGAATCATCCATAGATTCTGTCACTAATTCACCAATTCGGTTTATCTCGTCGAGTGTCATATCATGTCCACCGTGAATCTGGATAATTGCACCTTGTGCGCCTTCGTAGCTGATGTCAAGAAGAGGATTGCTTAATGCTCCTTTTACTGCTTCGTCTACTCTGTTGTTTGTGTCGGAAGAACCTACTCCAATACTTGCTACTCCACCAGCTGTCATAACTGCTTTTACGTCTGCAAAGTCTAGGTTTACTAAGGAAGGTACTGCGATTGTTTCAACAATTCCTTTAATCATAGTTGCTACTAGTTCGTTTGCTACTGCAAATGCTTGATTAACTGGTAAGTTACCTGCAATTTGTACTAATCGATTGTTGTCGATTACGATTACAGTGTGTGTATTTTGTCGTAGTTGTTGTAGACCAAATTCTGCTTTGTCTACTCTTGCTCTTTCAATTTTGAAAGGCATTGTTACGGTTCCGATTACGATTGCTCCTGCTTCTTTGGAAGCTTTTGCGATAACTGATGCTGCACCTGTACCGGTTCCACCACCCATACCTGCACATACGAAAACCATATCTGCTCCTTTTACGGATTCTTTGATTTCAGAAATTGCTTCTTCTGCTGATTCTTTTCCTACTTGTGGGAAACCACCTGCTCCGAGTCCTCGGGTTAGATCTTTTCCTAATAAGAATTTCTTATCAGCTTCAATCATATTAATGTGTTGTAGGTCAGTATTACAAGCAATAATTTCTGCTCCTTCAATACCTTTTTTGTAGAGCCAATTAGTCATGTTTCCACCTGCTCCACCAACACCGATAACCTTGATGTTTGCTTGTCCGACTGACATTCCGTCGAAACCTTGTTGTTGTGATGTTTCTTTTGCTGCGTTTACAATAAAGTCCATACCCATTTTAATTCCGTCCCCCTAAATTTTTTATTTAGGATTTTTTTATGGCATCGTGTGCCATTAAAATAGCAAAAAGCGAATTAATTCAATTTGTCTTTTACTAATTTTTTGCATTGAGAAGGCTAGCGCTGACTATGACATCTTCGCTCGTTTTTGAGTTGGCACCTCACACAGTTGCCCACACCCGAATTGATTTCGATTGTTTCTCAAACACCCATTTCAAGCAATACATTTGGTATAGAATGTTGAGTATATAAAGATTACTGTTCTAGAAAATCTATTTCCAATCAGTAGTTACGAACTGATTCAGACTCAAAAAGGATCTTCTTTTTGCCAGGATATAGACCCATGGAAGACATCTGATTGTACTGATCTGGCGTTAATGTAAGCAGAATGAGGTTGAATTTGTACTTGTCAGACATATATAGTGCGTTTCGTTTAATTGACTCCGTATCCATCTCTTCACCAATAACTAACACATTAGCACTTTTCTTTTCTTCTTTACCGTGTAAAACAATCATTTGTACGCCATCGAACTCTTTTATAGACCTGATGAACTCAGCAACAGCAGATTTACGGTCTTGGAACAAATCAAGGAGAAATCTATTAGCCTCTATATTAAAGTAATAGAGTTTGAACTTCTTAACATGCTCTATCTCTATAATATCATCATCAACCAACCTATTGAGTAATCGATGAACAGTAGCAGGCGGAAGTCGTGTTTGCTTAGCAATTTCACGCAAGTAATATTTTTGATCATCGTGATTTATAAAGAACTTCATAAGCTTCAGCAATGAAGGGGCTATTAGAGCCTCAAGAATTTCACGTTTAACCACCATATTACAAGTGTAATATTCCATCCTTTATAAGTATTTCTCGTTTTTGGAACAATGTTCCAAATATGATAGACTGTTCCACTTATGGAATATTGTTCCAAATCTGGAATTTACTTATAATTGCGCCATTTCAAAGTAAATGAACGCAGTTATCTAAAGGAAAATTTAAATACTACTAAGTAGTTGTGATAATATGGCATCTAAAGCATCCATATGGTTAACTATAGCAGCTTTAGCTATAACAACACCAATATTCTCGCAAACAAAAAAATATTCTTTTGATGAACTAGATAGTCTTAAGGTTCATAATCCTAAAGAACTAATTAAAAATATTGTTAATAAATCGTTTAATAAGAAATTCATCAAAAAATATGGAGATTTTTTACAAGAAATGGGAGATAGTTGTTTATCTCGTCATGGAGGAATATTTACTCTAAATAAAATGTATACTTTGTTGCCTAAACAAGCATTCAAAAAAGATCCCGGATTTTTCATTAATTTAAACAAATATTCTCAGGAATATTCTATTGGTAGAACATATAAATCAATCAATAAAAGATTAGTAAAAAAACATTCTTCTGAATTGTTATCTATAGCAAAATATGCCGAATCAAATACGCACATGGCATTTAATGCATTGCCTAAACGAGCATTCAAAAAAGATCCTGAATTATTTGTGGATATTTCTAAAATAACCAAACGAGGTACCTATCATTATTACAAAAACTACTCTAGAAAAATAATTAAAGACAATATTGATTTCATTTTAGAAATAGCAAAAAAATCAAATCTATCAAAATATTATTGGTTAAATAATGTCAAAGATAGTATTTTAGAAAACTATAAACCTGAATTACTTGAAATTGCTAAAAATGTTAAAGTTAATGCAGGCATAACAATAGATAAGTTACCAAAAAAAGAATTACATACTAATATCAATTATTTTGTTAATATCTCCAAAGAAAAAGGCGCATCCACAATTTATTATTATAAAGTTATGGATTGGGCGCTAAATCACAACAAAAAAGAACTGCTAGACTCAATAGTTAATTTAAGTTCTAAAGAAATAAAATCTGCTTCATATAGATACGATCAGTATTATGAACCAAGATTGAACATACTAAACAGTGTAAAACAGTTTAATATCAGCAAATTTCAAAGATATAGAGGAACAGATTTATTGGAAACAATAATCGAAAACGTTGCAGACACATCTTCCTCAAAACCTGTAGCTTTAATAATTTTGAATAAAAATGACCACAACGGCGCTTTCAACCGCGACAATGATCAATTAGAAAAGTTAACAAAAGCATACAAACTTTTTATTTATGAAACAAATAGCGACACAGGAGCATATAAAATAATAAATCAAACCTATCAAACACAAGGAGAAATTTCTGTTTTAGGTTTAGGAGGTCATGGTACTATGCAAAGTTTAATTTTAGGAAAATATTCATGGCTAGATAATTCAACCATAGACCTATCAGATGAAAATGAATTAAGAGAGCACAGTCATTGTTTGGCAGATACGGCTATAATCATTTTAGATGCTTGTTTAAATGGTAAAGAAGAAGAAAAGGGCGATAATTTAGCTAATATGGCTGCACGTGTCTTTCCAGGAAGAGAAGTTTATGCTCGCACAATAAGCAGTAGCAGCAATGAACTATTTTTTGATGAAAATGACAATTTAATAAATGTAGTTCTGGGTTCCAAAAAAACAACTTACAAAACTATATTTACAAATTAATATTAGGTTTAAATAAAAAATTTGAGTGATTAGACTAAATCTAATTCCTCCAACTCATCAACATCACTGATTATAATATAATTCTTCAACTTCTTCCAATTAAGAAATAACAATTATTCTTTTCGTTTCAAAGACGAGTAACTTGGAACTAATGCATAAAAAGGCACATTTTTTTCTCTAAGAGAAGAAGTAATATTCTCATTCTTAACATGATAAGCCCCTGTAATCACATAAATAGTCCCATTAGTCTTATCCAAAGCATCCGAAATATTATTCAAAAATGCAGTTTCTCGTTGAGGGTGATACGTTGAATCGAGTTCATTTGCTAACATATCAATAATATCACCTTCAGTTGTAACCATAGATTCATAGATAGGAAGCATAGATTCCAAAGTTTCAACAATAACGCTTTGATTTTCCAAAATTTGAGTTTCCAATCCAATAGCACCATCTAACCATTCAAGTTGACTCTCTTCATCTCCTGTAAAAAGAGTTTTTTTCTTAAACTTAATGTCAAAAATTTGATCATCTGAATAAATAGGTCCCATAGCAAAATAATTCATATTATTTGAGGTGGATAAACTAAACCATTCCAGTGCACTTAACAAAGAGTCTTGTTCTGTAAATGTTGAAACAAGATAGGCATTTCTTTCAGTCAAAGAAATATAAATACGATCAGTAGACAAATTTAGGTTCTCTTTATCTTCGACGTATCGATTTAATCTAGTACAATACTCAAACAAGCCAGTTGTGAATTTTTCAAAATAACTTTCCATTTGATCTGAAATAACTAAAGCTGTTACATAGGCATTCGTATCCTCCATACCTCGAACTGAAAAAGAAATATCCAATTCACTCAAGCCAAAAAAACGAGAGTTTTCATCTGCTGAATCAAGCAAATAGGACAAATCTTCCCCCTCTAAACCACCTTCCATTAGAATTATATCTCCAGAACGAATATTAGCATTCAAAATAGTTGAAATTTCTTTATTATAATATTTATGAACTTCTCCCAGTAATACAACTCGAGAATTTTGAAACGAAGCTGTAGAATCAATGCAACTAAATGAGGAATCTGCATATGCTGTTAAAGTCAATTTTTCAGAATCAGGTGCAAACTGTTCTGCATCGATAGAATTCATAGAAGAATCTGCTTTTGCTTTTAAATAATCACAATCAACAAATTTTTGTGAAAAACCAAGATAGGATATAAACAGTAATGTCCCCATCGCAAGTCCATTTTTTATCCAGTTACTCATATTCAGTGATGAAAATGCATGTTAATTTATTAATGTGTGCTTTCAACACACAATAACCAAGTCTAAAAAGAAAGAACACTATTGATCATAATATAATTCTTTAACTTCTTCCAAAGAAGCAATATCATCAACATTTCTATCAGGTCGAAGAGCCATTACCCGAGGGAACCTCAAAGCATAGCCAGATGTATATGTAGGACTCTTTTGAATCTCTTCATAGGCTATAGAAATAACAACATCAGCCTTGACAACAACTTCCTGTCCTTTCTGAGATTGCACCAAAGGTTCTAATAATGTAGTCAGTTGAGAAAAAGTCACAGCATCAGGATTCTCACTATCAAGTTCTTTCATTCCAGTTCCAACTTTCCCGATGGTAAGAATATCGCCATCGTCGGTTCGACAGGCAAGAGTAAAACTAGTCATCCATGCGCTTCGTTTCCCAGAACCCCACTCAGCTCCAACGATAACCAAATCAAGATCAGTCATGGTTGGTTTAATTTTAATCCAGGCTGAAACTCGACCGCCAGGTTCATACAAAGCCTGAAGATTCTTAATCATCAAACCTTCATTGCCCGCATCGAGAGATTCTTTATAGAAAATCTGAGCTTCTTCTTCAGTATTAACTTCAATTCCTTTCGCAAGAACAATATGCTTAGGGGCATCTTCAATCACAGAACGAAGCTTTTGCAATCTCTTAATCAAAGGAAAATCAAGAAGAACTTCATCCTCAAGAGAAACAATGTCAAACACTGCCAACTCCACAGGCAATTCTTCAGCCAACTTATCAATCTCATATTTCCGTCTAATCCGCTTAGAAATATGTTGAAACGGTTGATACTTCCCAGTCTTAGGATCATAGCCAACGGCCTCAGCATCCAAAACACAATTTGTACAGGAAACATTCTTGCTCACGGATTTAACAACATCAGGAAACTGCTTAGTAACATCCTCCAATCTTCGCGTGAATAGCTGAACTGAATTGCCTTTCTTATGAATCTGTAATCTAAAACCATCATATTTGTATTCTAGCCGCGCAGGTAATCCTGTCCGTGCAAAAGCATCGGAAAAATTTTGCTCCTTACGAGCAAGCATACATCTCGCCGGCGTTCCAACAACCAACTGAATATCATCAAGAGACTTTCCCGCTTGGATATGTTTCATAACAACTGAAAAATCCGCGGTCAAATCAAGAGCTCTCTTAATTTTCTCAAGAGTCTCTTTCTGATCGTAGCCTTTTTTAACTTCGAACTTGGAAGTCTTTGTAGGTTCATCATAGGTGAAACCATCCGTAAAGAAAGCATAGAAAAGTGAATCTCGAAGCGTTCCCTGGGCAATTCCTACCCTTAAATCTTCTAGAACGGTTCGAACAATAAATTTTGCCTCGATCGCATCGGCACTGGTAAGCAATTTGCTTATGTCCGCAAGTTTTCTATCCTGGGATCCTGTCCCTTCCATGGAAGCAATCTTTTGTAGAGTTACAAACACATTATGTAATGTCAAAGCCTTAGAAAATAATGTTCTTTGTTTTTTCTTTCCAAATAATTCTTGAGCAACTATTCCTAGATCGCCATGTTTCTGAAAAGATTTTGTAACTGCAGATTCATCATAGCCGGATGCCTGGGCAATAACTTTCAAAATAAGCTTCGCCGCAATACCAACAGTTCGAGAATCCCATTCAGGAAATACTCTTCCTTCTAGCAATAGAACAGTTTCTTCAATTGCAGTCTCAGGAATTTTCTTCAAGAAATTAGCCAAAATCTCTGTTTTTTTCAAACGAGAACTAGTTGTACACAAATCCTCAAACACATCTGCGAGTTGCTTATACTTCATAGAAAAATGAACGGCTTAATGATATTTAATTCTTTGCTTCACAGGACAGAACCCAAACCAAGATTTCTCAAGCCAAAAGAGCCCTACCCTCCATCCTCAATTTCTCCCTCACTGGACACTTGCGTGTGAGCTATTTAAACGAACCCGGCTAAAAATGAGTAAGGTGAAATCAAATGGATAATAAACAAATCGAAAAACTGTTTTTCAAACAAATTAAGGATCTTACAGCACGAACAGCAATGAGAAGCTACGATTATCAGTTCTCAGATCATTGGTCACGAGGAATGTAAATATGAACAGCGAAAACAACTCTAAATACCCATCACAAATCAGCACATTCATGACACAATCAGGACTCATTTCTCAAGAAGAACAAAGAGAAATGGAATCTTACCTTTGGAATACAGCTTTTGAAAGCGTATTTTAATTCAAGCTCCAAACATTTAAAACACTTCGCACCCATCTCTAATCCCAAGAATATCAAGGAAATATTTACAAAAAAATATTTTCAGGACACCAAAAACCGTAAAGAAAACCTCGCATTCCAGTTTTAAAAAAACTGGACTTTACGGTTTTTTAGTGTAACCCATACCAAGCACCATATATCTCACCGGTTCTTGGGATCTGAGATTTTTTCTTATAGAAAAGAAACATTTATATATACACACGTATATACACATATATATACTCTAAAATGAAATTTATATTAACTAAAAAAGATATCATTGCACTCAATCAAGAATTCGACCAAGGAACAATAATCAATGAATCTAGCCTTGATTATGTAATATCATATGTTCGAAGAACTGAAAATTGGACCAAAGCTTTAGCATGGTTAATTAGAGCAATACTTATAGATCATGTATTTGAAGAAGCTAACAAACGAACTTCAGCATTACTGCTCAAAACATACGTAGAATTTGAAGGATATAATATAGAAACTGCAGATACCATAAAAATAATTAAAAAAATCGTTACTAAAAATATAACAAGCATCAAAAAAATAGAGGATTTGATACAAAATGCAATTAAATAAATTTATTAAAAAAGCTCACGAAATAGTAGTCAAAGATAGAGTTCACTTCGACAGTTTATTACAATTTGAAAAAACAAAAAAACTTCAAACAAAAGACAGAGTAAATTTCACAGTTGATAAAGTAGTAATTACTGAATTTCGAAGAACTTGTAAAGCCAAAGGCTACAATATGAGTGCGAAAATAGAAGAAGCTATGAAAAAGATAAATAAGAACTATTTTTAAACAAATTCTATAAATTTATAAATTCATATTGATTTTCCTTGCTTACAATGAGCACAGAAACAAAAACTGAAGAAATAAATATTAATCTCGATCAAATAGTCATAAATGAAGATTCTCGTTTTGTAGAAAAAACATTAATAGCAATGGTTCAAATCGCAGGAGAAAAATTATATAATGCGATAGCACTCACTTCAAAAAAAGCAAAAAATTTTATTAATTATGAAAAGAAAAGTCTTCTAACTAAAAACGAACCAGAAGGTATTTGGATGGGAAAAATATATGATAAAACAGTGGATCTTTATGTGGACAAAAACGATAACAACCAATTAGTAATAAACAAAAACCCCTACGAAAAACAATTCGGACCAGGATCTGCTGAAACTTTAATTCAAGAAGCAAAAGAAAGAGTAGAAAAACAAAATAGAAGTAAATCCAATTATGGCTCTCTTAAGTATGCTAAAGTTTTAGATTTTAACCTTTAATTACACCCATAGGTTTCAACTTAGCAACAACTCTACCAATATGAGCATCGTGGCTAACCTTGATAACTTCATCAACATCCTTGTATGCACCAGGCGCTTCATCGGCAACTCCTTTTACAGAACCAACTTTCAAATGAATATTAACTTTTTCTAAATCATCTTTGATTTGCTGACCATCAAATTCTTTTTTCGCAGCGAATCGACTCATCATTCGACCTGCACCGTGAGCAGTACTTCCGAAACTAACATTCATTGCTTCTTGAGTTCCTACTAAAAGATAGGATGATGTTCCCATGCTTCCAGGAATAAGAATTGGTTGTCCAGTTTCCTTGTAAACATCTGGCAAATCTTCAGATCCAGGTCCAAAAGCTCTAGTCGCGCCTTTTCTATGAACCATAACTTCTTCTTTTACACCATCAATTGTGTGAAATTCTCTTTTCGCAATATTGTGAGTAACATCATAGACTAATTGAAACATAGCATTAGGAAAAATTTTCTTAATAGCTTTTTTTGAATTTTCTGCAATCATATGTCTATTTGACCAAGCAAAATTAGCAGCTGCACACATTGCAGCATAATAATCCTTACCTAGTTTACTGTCGATTGGCGCGTAGATTAAATCTTTTTCAGGTAAAGCTGCAATAACGTCAGGATATTCATCTTCCATTAATCGAAGATAGTCCGATGCAACTTGATGTCCAAGTCCTCGCGAACCGCAATGAATCATAAACACAACTTGGTTTTTTTCTGTAATACCAAATACTTTCGCGACTTCAGGATCTTCGATTGAATCAACGTATTGTAATTCTAAGAAATGATTTCCAGCACCAAGAGTTCCTAATTGTCTTCGTCCTCTTGCTTGTGCTCTTCGAGAAACTTTTTCATGATTAGCTCCTTCCATAAAACCACTTGATTCGCATCGATCAAGATCATCTTGCATTCCATGACCCTGTTCAACTAAAAACGCAGGACCTCTATCAAGAATAGAATTAAGTTCTTCTTCAGTTAATCTATTATCAGATTCCTTACCAACACCACTCGGAACAACTTCATACAATGCATCAAGTAATTCTTTTACTTTTGGTTCAACTTCTTCTTTAGTCAAACTTGTTGCAAGTAATCTTACTCCGCAATTAATATCAAAGCCAACGCCACCTGGACTAATAATTCCATCTTTCATATCGAAAGCGGCAACACCGCCAATGCTAAAACCGTAACCTTGGTGCGCATCAGGCATCATTAAAGATTGTCCTTTAATACCTGGAAGTCTAGCAACGTTCATTCCTTGTTGTAATGATTTATCATTTTCAAGTTGTTTCATCAACTTTTCAGAAGCGAATATTTTCACAGAGGTATTCATATCACCCTCTTGCTCAATCTCGTAAGAATAGTCATTAAGTTTTTTTATTTTCGCCATAGTTTCACCCGTATATCTCAGCAATAAAATTGATGAGTGGTCAGGAATTTCATTCCAAACCGAACGTATTATACAAACAAAGTCTCATTTATAAGATTTATTAAAAGAAGAACAAATAAAACAGAAAATTTATTAAGTGCATACTGAATTGAAAATATATGAAATTTATGCCACCACCTCCAACTCGCGGCCAAAGAGAGGAATCCGAATTTAAAGAAAAATGGAATTTTCCCAGTGAACTAGAAGGAACAGTAGTTAAATCAATTAAAGAACTACAAGAAAAAATTCCTACTAATGGAACATTCAAAACACCTTATCTTTATTCTAATGCTGAAGTTCCTAACGAAGGAAAGTTCTCAGAAGGATACAAAGTTTACGCAAGAAATACCTTCGACGGGAAAACTACATATGTTGCATATCAACCGAACTGTTGTGAAAGTATTATCATCGGTCACCCAATAATTAAACTTGTAGAACCAGAGGGGAGCGCAGCAACAGATGCAATTCCTACTGCAGGCAATGAATCACACATATATTTCAATTGTAAAGAATGCAAACATACTCTTTATCATAAAGAAATATAATTAAATATCAACGACAGCAGTTATTTCAACAGAGTCATTTTCTTCTTTAATTTCCATTTCATTATAAGTCATGTTCTTAATTTCCGTCACAAGATCATAATCATACTTTTTATCTCCAGAAAGAACAGCATCTATATGAAAAAAACCTTGATCGCATTTCCAAATTTCAAGTTTTTCAACGTTTGGCAATAATAAATCAGCATCATCAAATAAAAATACTAATTCATTCATAAAATCATACAATAAAGATTCAATTTTATTTGCTTTCAAAGCAATTTCTTTTCGAGTATTACTTTTAACTTCATATCCTTTTCCTAAAAGAATTTCATAAAACGCCAGTACAGATGTTGCAAAGCCATCACTAAGAGAATCAGCTTTGACTACAAACTTTTCATCTGCAGTATGAGGTAAAAATTCATATGTTCCCATTCTAATACTCATCTAAATCATTGAAAAAACCAGTAGAACTTGGTTTTCTTTTAGGTTTATTTAATTCAACTTGATCTGCAAATCTTGAAGATTTTTCGAAATCTGAAGATTCTTTTTTTGGAGGAGCGTTTAAAATAATTTTATCTGTCGTATGCTCATCATACATCTGTACTGATGAAGGTTCTTCAGATGGAGTTTCAAATTGAGATTCCATACTATCCATAGGCGAACTAGATACAGTTGTAGGTTCATCGAACATTGCAAATGCATTTGCTGTTGGTTCAGGTTCGGGAGTTGATGAAGTATCATCATTGAACATTGCAAAAGGATTATTAAGTTCCGTCTTTCTAGATTCAATAGGATTACTAGGAGCAGAATATGATGGAGTAGATGAATAATCAGACATCATTCCGTCGTCTTTTTTCCCCAATTCCTCTTCAAGGATTGTAATTACTCGTCGAATTGTATTCGCAGAATCTTTTTCCGTATCAACAGTTAAATGTACCATGTACCTAACTTAGAACTTGAAATATTTAAATGTTTTCAGAGAATGTCTTTTTCTAGAAGAAAATGATCGTCCGTAGGATATTCTTTAACAATAGCAAATTCAAGATCTTCTACCCAATCGCGAACAATCTCATCTTTCTCAGGCTCTCTTAATTCAGGGACTAGTTCTTGTAGAATCCATGACGCAATAAGTAGTCTTTTTCCTTCATTTTCAATAAGTTCAACAGGAATATCAAAGTCTTCTTGTAACTCTAACCTGATAGCTTCAAGATCCACAGATTTTCCTTCCAGGGCTTTAATCTCTCCTCGAGTCAACATTCCTTCATCATCTTCTAAATCATATTCTTTAGCAACTGTTTCAGAACGAAGACGTAATCTGTTACTCAATTGAACTCCATCTTTGAAACCAGCAGAACAATAGTGAACAGGAATACCAACGGTTTTTCCAAAGTCAACCAATTCCTTAGCCAACTCCTCACTTTTTCTAATACCATAGGACAATAAATCTTTTACAACATATCCTTTTTCTGTTAATTTGTTTTCACTAACATCACTATATTCTAATTCGTTTAGATTTACGAACTTAATAATTCCTGTATTCTTACAAAAATGAATAAACTCTTTTGTTTTTTCTATCATTCCAGGAATCGCAGGAATTTCAACACCAACATCGATGGAAAGATCTTCTGCGAAAAGAAGTTTTACCCAGGAATCCATATCTTCCATATTAGCATGGAATCGAATTTCATCTAAACCAGCATCTTCCAATTTCATAATTGCTTCTTGGGTTACAAAAGGCAGAGAAGTATACAAATGAATATGAAAATCATTTCCAAATTTTTCTTTCAATGCTTTAATATATTTAATAGATCGATCAAGTTTTGCCAGAGGATCTCCTCCAGTTAAACTAGCACCTTTTGATTGACATTTTTCAATTTCAGAAAACAATTGTTCTAATCCTTCTTCTTCATCAGGATTAGTAATAATATGTTCGTTAACTTTTACAATATCCTTCCCTCTTTTATCATCAGAGATAGGACAATAGAAACAAGTATAATGACAAAAACCAGTTACAAAAATAACTGATTTCTCTCCTTTAACACAAAGATCGCATCCTTTTGCTAAAGGACCATGGCAAATTTTTTCACATGTTTCTAATTTCATTTTAAATAAACATCCTCTGGAAGTTTTAAACCTTTGTTTAAAACTTCAAAATCTATAAAAATATATTTTGATAGTTTGAGTTTACGAAAACTGAAGAATTTATAAAAATAAATTCTGATAATTCATAAAGATCGCGTCAGCAGTCTCATTCTCAGTCATGCCTTTAATCTCTGCAATCTTTTTAATACTTAAAGCAACATTCATAGGCTCATTGACTTCTCCAGGAACTGGTCCTAAAAAAGGAGCGTCAGTTTCAGTAAGTAATTGATTCATAGGGGTATCTCGAACTAATTCTTGAGTCTGTTGTAATTTAATAACCACAACTGGAATGGAAAATGTCCAACCATTGTTTCGAATTCGTTCAACAAATTTTCTCTTACCCATAAAACAATGCATAATAATTTTTTTCACATTACTTTCTTCAAGCATTTCAATAACATCAAGTTCTGCTTTTCTTGAATGAACAATAAGAGGCAAATTCATTTTTTCTGCAAGAGCAATTATTTTTTTGAATCCTACTTTTTGTTTCGCAATAAGTTTTTGTTTAGTTTCTTTGTCAAGAGCTTCCGTTTGATCATCTTCTGGTGCAAAGGCATAATCTAAACCTACTTCACCAATAGCAATGCAATTTTTCTGTTGAGAAATAAATTCTAATTCTGCATCTACTTCTTCTTCAGTAGATTCATGAACATGTGTTGGATAAAAACCCAGTGCAGGTTTTACAACATCATATTTTTTTGCAAGTTCTAAAACATTTCGATTGCTTTGAGAATTAGTTCCATTTGAGATAATAGCTTTCACTCCAGCATCAATAGCTCTGCTAACTACTTCGTCAGTCATTTTGTCAAGCGGAGGATAATCCAAATGCGCATGAATATCTACAAGTCTCATAATCTCTGATAAAAATGCCTTGTTTATAAATATCTCTTTTTTAAACACAAAGATTTAAAAGAAATATATGATTTTAGTCATTTATGAACATTGACAAAAGTTATTTTAAAGGAATGCCTTCTCGGCAATACACAGCAATTAAAGAAATTTATACAAAAATAAAAGATAAAACAATAGATGAACTTAGAGAATTCAGAAATAATCTTCCTTTAGCAGAAAAATTTAATCTGCAATTCATAAAATACTATCTAAATATAGGAAATGTGCAAACACAATATAATGTTAGTAATAATTTAATTACTAGAAAAACACTAGGTAAAGAATAATTACTTTTTCTTGGCCATAAGAACGACATTATCTCTAGTATTAGGATCAGCAACATTTAATAAATTATTATCTTCATAGAAATAAAATTCTTCTTGAAACTGTTTTTTTATTTGTTCAATAAAAGGAAACAACAACAGTCTATCATAAATAGAAATATTGTTTTGTCTTTCTGTGAACACAATAGACCCTCTCTTTTTTAATTTAGTTTTTGCAATTGAAAGTAATCGTTGAGGAAATATATTTGTATCAATATCTAAACAAAGGATTAAATCGACAGAATCCTCTTTTTGTTTTTCTAAAAATATTAAATTATTTTCACAAACAAAAGAAATATCTTCATGTGTTTCTTTGCAAAAATCAATAATTGCAGAATCAATATCAACACCAATTACTTCATCAAAGGATTCTTTGAGAATGCTTAATTCATGGGCAGTTCCGCAACCTAGAGATAATAATTTATTACCTGAAAAATATATATGTTTTTTTAATTTTTCTAAAAGAAATTCTACTTGAGGTTTACGATTATTTAAAATAATTTTTTGTTTAGAAAAGAACTCTTTTTTTGAAATCATTTTCTGCCTATTTTTTTGAAACTCTCAATTAGATCAATCATATATTTTCCATCTTCGAGTTTGTAAATAAGAGGTTGTTTTTTGTTAAATAAACTTACTAAATCCAGTTCATAGGAACCTGGTTTAAGAATTTTAATACTTTCAATATCAAGAACAACAGGTTTAGAATGATCAATGTCACTTCCTAGAATATCATAAACATCTTCTTCAATTTGTTTTTTATCATCATCCGATAATTTGAAGAGTTGCGGTTCTTCTTTTTGAAGTTTCTCAAGACGTTCTTTTTTAATGAAGAAAAAAAGTTTACCAGAACAAGTGTCGCAACCCTTAAGAATTTCTTCTGACCCATCGTCAATAAATTTTCCGCAAGCTACGCATTGGTGTGGCATTTCATAAACCTATTTCTTTTTAGTCGTCTTCTTCTTAGTAGCCGCTTTCTTTGGCTTTTTAGAAGTATCCTTTGTGAACAATTGAATTTTATCAGGATCTTGTTTAATTTCTTTAATTACATTCGCAGGACCAATAATAGTCATGCCTCGTCTATTTCCAAGAACCATATTAATAAATTGATGTCTAATCTTTTTGAAAAAATCCATATCCTTTGCTTCAGGATAAATAACGGATAATTCTATTCCTGTGAACTTATCTGAGATTGATTGCATTGTTTTAGTAATTAATGCAGCTTCTTCGTCAGATTTCAATCTCCCTTCAAGTAAAACAATCTTATCAGTTTTCACTTCTTTGAGAAGTTTCTTAATTCTTTCTTCTGAAGAGAGGCCCTCAATTTCCGTATATGGTATAAATTGTAATGTTAACATTTTTTGCACCTTTATTTTATGAAAGGTCCCGTACAACAAATTGTTGTAAGGATACCTCTATTTTGTAACCTCAAAGAGTTCATCGTAGAACTTAACAACATTCTTTCCAGTCTTTGCGCTGACCCCTAATACTTTGTATTGAGGGAATGCATCTTTGATTTTTTTAATTTTAGATTTTTTCAAGTCAATTTTATTTCCTACAATTAATACAGGAATTTTTCTTGCTTCTAAATTTCCAATAATTGTTACATTAACTTGAGAATAAGGATCTTTTGTTGCGTCAAGAACAATAACAACAGCATCCATGTCATCTAACCATTTGATTGATTCGATAACACCTCTTGTTGCTTCTTTACTTCTAGTCTTAGCTGCTTTTTCTTTCATACCTTGCTTCATGAAATCTTCATAGTCAATTTTAGTTGCGATTCCAGGAGTATCAATAAGATTAAACTTTAATTCTCGACCAGTTTTTTCAGATTTGATAATAATCTCTTCTTTTACGGCGATTTCTCTCGTCTCGTGAGCAATTGCACTCACAGAACCCATAGCTTCAGCTTCACCTAGCCAATCTTCGCAAATCTTATTCGCTAGCGTTGTTTTTCCACCATTTGGAGGACCATAAAGTCCAAGCTTTATCTGCTTCTTTGAGCCGAAGAGCTTTTTCCAGAAATGTTTTTTGAAAATGTTAAATATACCCATCACACATACCCCTATGTTTATTAGTAATAAAGGAGAATAGGAAGTTTATAAGTTTTATCATAAAATCAGAAATAAAGATTAAAATAAGAAAAAAATAATAAAATAAAAAAAATAGAACTAAACGTTCTTTTTCTTCTTCATCCAAGAAAAGATTCGAAGTTTTTTGGATTTTCCGTAACCACAGCTTGCACACACTTTCTTTTGAACGTGATAAGCTCTGCTTCCGCATCGTCGGCAAGGAATATGTGTCTTCTTACCAGACTTTTTACCCATGGATGCTGTTCCTTTACTCATCTTAAGTCACCTACTGCACACTAATATTAGTGATTGTGTCTCCTCGAATAAAAACAGTTCCTAACTTTCGTTTAAGAATTTTGTCGCCTTCAACGGTTTCTTCAGAAACTTTATCGTCGATTTGCGTAACAACCTTTTTATTTTTAGGTTCGTATTCTTCTGCTTCTTCTAAAACAGTGTTGATATGAATATCGAATGCTTGGAGTTTACCTACGTATCTCCATCCGTTCTTTAAGTCTACAAGTACTCGTTTTCCACGAGATTTATTCAGAGCGTCTAATGGTCTTGACATTTGTTCCATGATTTAATTCACCTTAGCTTTTTAATAAAACAACATAATAGCTAAATTAGAAGCATTATGAGTTATTCTCCAGAACTCAACAGCCATTTATAAATCTTACTGGGTTTTGTCATCTATTTAAAACAATAAAAAGCCCTCAGTAGCTCCTAAGAGAGAAATTTATGGATTTAATACGCCAACTAGTATAGTTTAAGATGTTCTTGTGAGTTGGCAAATCTCTTTGCAAAGTGCGTATGTAAATAATTAAGATCTATTTTACCCCTAAATTTTTCAATTCTAGGCAAATCCAATCTATCTGCATCCCACATAACCATAGGAACAATTGCGTTTATATTAGAATTTATCTCATAATTATTTATCACAGGATAAGCACCTAATTCAGAGGTATAATTTTGATGATTTTTTATAGTAAACACAATAGTCTCCAAATCTAAAAAATTAAACAAAGGATAAATTTCATTCTCAAATATTATTACTCCTCGTTTTCCATGAGTATCATCTTTAGAATCATCAATTCTAGCTACATCATGAAAATATAATGCTGCGAGAATATCCAGTAAATATTTTTCATCTATTTCTTCTTCTTTGATTATTCTTTTTCCATATTGTACAACTCGTTTTACATGTTCAAAGCCATGATCTTTCAAATTTTTACCAACCATAATCTCTTCTACAATAATAGAAATGTTTTTTTCAAACTTATTAATCATTTTAATTTAACTTCCCAACATTTTGATGGCAAATATTCTGTAGGTCTTCTTCCGAAAACATTTTGATCACCAAAAAATCCATGTAAAAAGTATTCATTTTCTTTAAGCACCTCAGAATCAATATCAAACATTCCCAAAGAATCAATATCAGACCGGTAAATATCTAAAAGAAAGAATTTTTGTTCAATTCCTAATTTTTTATGCCCTTCTAAGGTATAAGAAAGACCTTTAATATACATTTCATGCAAATCTATTCCTCTAACTCTTAATGCGTGATAATCAATAACAGGATAGCCATTTTTTTCTTTAAAATTTGTTATTTCAAAATCTCGCTCAGAATTGCTATAATCCAAATCAATCGCAGTATTTGCTATCAATTTTAAATCTCCATTCTGAAATAAATCATAAGGAATGTGAATTCCAATCAACAATAATCTATCTTCTTCACTCCTATATGCTCTATGTATTTGCAATGCATCATTAACTAAATTAAAAACCGGCACCCCATCAACAACTCTTTCCTGAGCTTGTGTTTGAAAAAGAGAATCTTTTTGAATCATTTCTCTTTTTTTTATATAATCATTATTTTCATATAATTGTAAAATTCTTTCTTGTTCATAATTAGGCATAGATAATCCTAAATCACTTACCGTTTCCCAAATTCTATTTACCGTTGGAAAACGGATTGCTCTAAAAACAGTAAGATTTTCTTTTTTATTCAATTTCTGTAATCCTGCAAGAATATTAATGTCTTTAATGTAATGTAATTCAGAACTAAGAAAAGGAAAGGAAATTTCTTCAAAATTCAAATCATTAATTAAATTATAATTTTCAGTTAAGAGTTTTTCTTTAAGTTCAAGAGAAAGATAAGAATTCGTAGTTAAATTTCCACTACTCTTCATAATACGCTCATTCCATCTACTAAGCATACTTTCTAAATGTAAATCATTCATGTTATCACTATAAAGTAAGGTTAATCATATCTTTTAAGACTTATTCATACGAATCATACGAAAGATATATAAATAAAACATAATTTATACATATTAATGAAAAGAAAAATAATCAAACAACAAACAGCATATACTCTAACTCTTCCAGTAAAATGGATCAGAGAACATAATATTCTTCCTAAAGATGAAGTAGAAATAGAAGAAAAAGAAGATTCTTTAGTTATTCGTACAGAAAAACAGCTTAAAGCAGAAGAAATATCTCTTAAAATAGAAAAAAGCAATCCTGATTATTATAGAATCATGATAGAAAATCATTATCTCAAAGGATATGATATAATTAATATTGAATTTGAAGATAAGAAAATATTCCCAATCATTCAACAAATAACATCTAATTTAATAGGTTTTGAAATACTAGAACAAAAAGAAAAATTCTGTAAAATAGGTTCAACAGTTCCTCCATCAGCAGAACAATTTAAAACACTTCTAAATCGATGTTTTAATATTATCACATATACTCAAGACAGTATCAAAGAAGATTTAAATAAATTATCTTTCCAAAACCTAACAGAAATTGAAGCACAAAGTAACGATGCAAGAAGATTTCTATTATTTTGTACTAGAGCATTACACAAAACGTCCATAATCACGAGAAAGGAAGAAAGTTTCGCACATCTTTTTCTAGAAAGACTCATTCTAATCGAACACAACCATTACTATTTATACAAAAAAATATCTCAATTAAAGAATCTCAAAGTAAAAAAAGAAGTTAAAGAAATATATAATAAAGTCATAAAAATGTTTAATCTTTTCAAAGAAATGTTCCATAAAAAAGATCTTAAAAATTTCTCAATAATAAGTAAATACTGGAACGATATTTACTTCAAAGAAGGACATAAACTTATGAACAACTGTTCCGAAGAAGAATCCATTATAATTTACCATACAATGCATTTATCCAAATTAATATTTTTAATTTCTCAACCGAATTTTATAATGCTTAAGTTAGAATAAAATTATATGTCCTCTATATCAAGAGCAGAGTCCTTATTCTCCTCAAAATAGCCTCTACAGCTAATTATATTAGAATCAATTTCAAACTTCACATCCAAAATTTTCTCTGCAACATAAACGGATCCTAGGATTCTATCACTTATATTTTCAGATTCAATTGTTCCTCCAAGCAAAGCCAGAAGAGGAATAAGAGCTTCAACAGTATGCGGATTTAATGCTTTATTTAATAATCTATTCTTAAACGAGTCAAGTAAATCAAATAATTTTTGTTCTATAAAATTATCTTCTATTCTTTTATCCGCACTTATTACAACTGCATTATCATTATCAAATCCATGTTCATCTCCATAATATGCAAAGAGATGTAAATTTACACAATCTATACAACTTTCTGCGTATCTAGTATTAATAGTTACAGGAACCTCGTAGGATTTCAATCCAACTTTTGAAATATGAGCAAATGATTCTAATAATTCTAAATCTGCCATCGATTTACTTGCAAAGAATTCTCCTTTAATTGCCACGAGTTCTCGTGGTTCTACAATTAATGCTGGACGAGAGTCTTCAGAATCTCTAGGTTCGATAACAACAGTTGCAGTTCCTTCATCATCAGTACAAAAACTTAAATTTTCAATTTCAATTGTCGCAGTAGATGTATACCTGTGAATAAGTCTTAGGAAAGTTTCTCTTAGAGAAGTTAAACTAGGAGCATTTTTTAGATGTGTTCCACCAAGTGCAACAAAGGTTGTTTTTTCTTTAGCGAATAATGCGGCCACCATTAATGATTGTAATGGCAAACTAACTGGATCCTCAAAAAACTCTACAAATATTTTTTTCTGATTAAATATTTGTTTTGGATAGAATGCTATTGTTTGAGATCCATTTCCAGAACCTTTCACTTGAGCTTTTGTTGCTTGTGCAAATAAATCAATAGTTTTAATATGAGAATTGTCCAATCCTTTTTCCTCTCGGTTTGAAATACAATTAATCATTTCAAAAGGAATTTTTGTTACAGATGAAAGTATAAGTGCGCATCGAAGAAGAGATCCTCCTCCATTATGTCGCGATCCATCTATAAGAATTGATTCATTCATAGAAAAAGAAAAATTGTTCGTAGTAATAAACTTTACTGGAGTCTTTTTATAGCTTCTTCTTCAAGCTTTTTAAGGTTAATCTGGTCAAAGAGTGATTGAATAAGCTCATACATCTTCTCTCTGTCTTCTCCTTCCATGTGAGAACTTATGAAAGTGACTCTAGCTTCATTGTATAATTTTTTAGCATAGGAAATCTGTCCTGCGTTTATTGCTGATTGGCATTCTTTTGTTAATTGCTCCAATTCTTGATAATAGTTTGACAGAAATTTAGGAGAATATTTATCTTTCTTAACTTCTGGAAAGAATACGTCTTTTGCAAGAGAAGCATCTCCAAGTTGAGAAATTTCTGGAAGAAAAGCTTCAACATCAGATTCTTCATATATTGGTTTCATATGAGTAACTGGATCATCTAATAATATTCTTCCTTCTTCTTTTATATGATCAGGAATAAAAGCTTCATCTGAAATTGGCGCATCATTAATAAATTCTGATTCTGACATGGGATAAAATATTTCTCTAGCTACTCTTTTCATCGCCAGAATGTCGCGTTTTTGTTTATCTAAAGATTCATCCATATTATTTCTTCCGTTTACCTACTTTTTTTGTGGTTTTTTTGGACGAAGTCCGAACCACAGAGGAAGCTTTTGCTTTCGACCGCGTCTTCTTAACAGCTTTCTTTGAGATAGCCTTCTTTATAGGTTTTTTCTTTATGATGGTTTTCTTTTTGACAGCTTTCTTAACAGCTTTCTTCTTAGCAGCTTTCTTCTTAGCAGGCTTCTTCTTAGCCACATAACCTTCCTCAGAAGACCAATCATAAGAATCAGGATCATGATGAACAGGATGGAATGTCATTTTATCATCTATAGAAGTATATGTTCCCTCTTTGTGAACTTCTACTTCGATTTTTTGTTTTTTTCTAGTTGGAACTTTAACTTTAGGCTTCTTAGGTACAGATTTATATTTTAATTCCACCATATGAACTTCTTTGGATGTGTTTACATCAACGATTTCATTGCTTTCCTCATAGACAGTCTGTTCTTCTTCGTACTTTTTTACTTCATCATCAGTATCACTATTTGCTTCTTCCACTAATTTATTGTATAAATGTTTTACAGATTTTTTCTCTTTCAATAAACCAAGTTTTTTTCTTAGTTTTTCTGCTTCTTTTGAATTAATAGTAGCTTGTTTTGTTGATTGTATTGATTCTTGAACAAGCCCAGGATCATTTGCTCTCACTTTAATTTGCCGAGAAGTCATGTGTTCTTTAGTCTTACCTACTCCCAATAGTCTAGCGACAACTGATCGCTTTGGTTTCGAATGAAGAGACGATGGAGGACTTATTTTCATACTTATTTATTCACCCTATATAATCAACACAGCCTTTAATGAGTAAATTCGTTTTAAAAACGTTTTGTTAGCACTTAAGAGTCAAAGAATCGAGAAAAGACCAAATATACCTCAAAACATATAAACTAAAGATGCTAAAAAAGGAACATGGCTGAAAAGAACGAGGTAGTAATTGATACAAAACTTATTGATCAACTTTCTCGAAGAGTAGGGCTAGCAAACGATTCATTTCAAGAATTTTCTAGTTCAAAAAATAAACTCGATGGCGATATCGAAAAAAGAAAAAAAGAATTCGCTGAACGTATTAAAAGAGTACATAAAGATCTAGACGATATCAAGGACGCGACTAAAAAACTAAGAGATTCTGTTTTCTCAATGGGTTCAACCCTTACTGATAGAGTCACCAAAAGAGATTTTGAGAAATTCAAAGCTAAGATCGACGCTTGGAACTTAGAAGATACTATGCACAGACCAGAACTTGAAAGATCTTTTAATAAATACAACGACAAATAAAAATTAATCAACTAATTCTTAGCAAGCTTCGCATTCTTCTTAGCATCTGCTAACAACACAGCTCTAAGTGCAACTCTAGCAGTACTAATATGTTCCGGAGAAGGATTATTAGTTGTTAATCTTTGTAACCATAATCCTGGAGCCATAAAAATCTTAAAAATCCATAGTCCAGTTCTTGCACTGAGTCTTTGAAATTCATAACTAGCCCCTATTATAATTGGAAGAAGAGATATTCGAATAATAAGACTAGTCCAGAAAGGTATTTCTTTAGAAATAAAAAGAGTAATTAAAATTGTGAAAAGAATAACTACAAAAATAAATGCAGTTCCGCATCTAGGATGAATTCTAGAAAATAAAGAAATGTTAGCAGCCTTTAATGGCTGTCCTGATTCATAGCAATGGATTGTTTTATGTTCAGCTCCGTGATAAGTAAATAATTCTTTGATATCTTTGTATTGACTTACAAGAAAAATGTACAAAACAAAAATAGCTAATTTTGTTAAACCAGCTACAATATTAAACAAATAAGTAGGAATTGAAATATAATTATTTAGTAATGTCGCAGCACCTAAAGGAGCAACTTTGAATAAACCAATAGCAAATACCGTACTTACCAAAACAGCAATAACCATCATAAATGAAAAAGCAGATTTCTGAGATTTAGTAATTTTCTCCCCACTCATTTCTTCTTTGTGTTCACTACCGTTCTCACCCTTACGTTCGCTTGGCTCGTAAGCATCTTCAATTACTATGTCAGCAGAATAGGAAAGAGATTTGTTTCCAACTTTCATCATTTCGATAAGAATAACTATTCCTCTAATTATAGGAATGTTCAGAATTTTGTATTTTTTTGTAATTGAAGAAAAATTGAAAAATTTCTTTTGTATTCCTGTAGAACTATTTACAGCAATAGCGTAACCAGTCTTTCCTTTCATCATAACACCGTTAAGAACTGCTTGTCCTCCGTATAGAGGTTTAGCTGCTAAGAGTAGAACGTATAAAATGATTAATCGTAATTTCGATATAAAAGCCATAAAGATTAGAATTAATATGAGTTTATTAAACTTGTTAAGAATACAATTTAATTACTTTTTAGCTTTTTTAGACTTCTTTGTCTTCTGTTTGGACAAAGTCCGAACCGCTGAGGAAGGTTTAACTTTGTTAAACTCGCGAGAAGACTTTGTCTTTGACCCGACTTTTGCTTTCGACCGCGTCTTATGATGTTTCCCCCAAGGAACTTCATAGAAAGTAAATGCTTTCACAAATCGAGGGAACCGTGAAATAATTCTAACACTTCGAGATAATTTTGCAGTTCGAGAAATTCTCCCAGCAATCTTAACTTCTCTAAGAACCTTTGATACTCCTTTCTCCACTTCTAAACCCTCATGAAGAAGAGTCTGTCCTTCAGCAAGTGATTGTGAAATATAAAGTAAATTTCCTATTCCTTCAATAAATCTAAATGCTAGTGCAAAAGGAAATACAGCCAATATATCCAACCAAGAATGTCTTAGGAATTTTTTGAATGGTTTGATTCTAATATATTTGAATATAAGATCTATAAGGAAAATTGTAACAACAATATAATCTCCAATTACAAGCCAAGTATGATAATGGTGAGCCAAATCTTGGAAACCCCATTCTATAACAATAATGATCCCTAAGAGAATTAATGAATAAGGAATTGCTCTATCAATAAAGAGTTCAAGATGTTTTGCCCATCGTTTCATACAATCAGATATAATTACTTCATTCTTAAACTTTACCCTAAAGAAATAGCAATATAAAAGTCTTGAAAACTAAAATATATCTTCAAAACGAAGAGTTAAGACTCTCTAGGCATATTTTGTCCAAAACGAACATTTATATATAAAGAGGACATCACAGAGCTTCAACAGGGAAGAAAAAGAATGAAGAATTGGGGTAACGTATTCTTCTCACCAACAAACAGATTAAACGAATACTCCGCTAAGATAAAATGTTAAAACTCAAGGCGTTAAAACCTGCACTGAGAGAAAAAAAGAGATATATAGTATATCAACTCGAAGCAGCAGACAATAAACCAGTAAAAATGTTTAGCTACCAGCAGGCGCTTGTAGAAAAACTCCATGAATTATTAGGAGTCTTTAATGCAGCTCATGCAGGAATTCTTCCGTTGAAATTCGAAAATACTACTCAAAGAGGTATTCTTAGAGTAAATCACACAGCAGTTGATAGTGTACGATCATGTTTTGTACTCATTGACGAGCTAAACGAAACTCCTATTCGAGTAAGCACTCAAGGAGTTTCAGGCATAATGAAAAAAGCAAAGGAAAAATACCTTTGTTCATAATTAACACGTTTTGGAGGAAAAAATAAAATGGGATTACCAGCAGATCATCAAATGATGGGATACGATAGAGCAATTACAATGTTTAGTCCAGATGGACGGTTGCTTCAAGTAGAATACGCAAAGAAAACAGTTCGACTAGGAAATACCGCAATCGGAATTACATGTAAGGACGGAGTTTTACTCGTAACAGATAAAAGAATAGTTGACAAATTAGTTGTCGCAGAATCCGTAGAGAAAATTTTCGTAATTGATGACCACATCATATCAACAGCGGCAGGAATTATTGCCGACGCTAGAGTTCTTATCGAAAGAGCTCAAACAAAAGCTCAAAATAATCATATTACATATGATAGTCCAATTGATACATTAAGTATTGTTAGAGATATGGCAGCACTTAAACAAGTCTGTACACAATCAGGTGGATTAAGACCTTTTGGAGTATCAATGTTAGTAGCAGGCGTTGATGAAAAAGGACCATCACTATACCTAACGGATCCAACAGGATCATATTACCAATTCAAAGCAGTAGCTATTGGTGAAGGTGAAGGCGATGTTCAAGAAATGCTTCATAAAAACTACAAATCATCAATGACAGTTAACCAAGCAATAAAGCTTGCTGCTGATGCAATTAAAAGTTTTTTAGGAGAACAATTCAGTATCGACAGATTAGATGCAGCATTTATCGATGCAGAAACTCGAACAACTAAAAAATTAACAAATGAAGAAATTAAAGCATTACTTTAATTCGTAGAAAAAATGGCAAAGGGAAACAAATTAATTGACGACCACATTCAAGTCTCGTTAAACATAGCTAGATTAAAAAGCCATGGACGAACATTTGAAGTAGCTATCGATCCAGACAAAGTTGTCTCATACAAAGAAGGTGATCATGTTGATATCGAAGAAATGGTACAAGCACTAAATGTTTATGCCGACGTCAAAAAAGGTTTGTTAGCTTCAGAAGAAGCAATAAAAGAAGTATTCAAAACTGAAGATGCTTACGGACGTAAGGCCAAGAACAATAGTGACTGGACAAAAGAAATCCTGAAGCAAATAATTGACAAAGGAGAAATTCAATTTCATCAAAAATACAGAGAAGAACTTCGGAAAAGAAAGCATAACAGAATTGTTCATTTAATTCATATTAACGCTGTGGATCCTAAAACAGGTTTACCACATCCAGAAAATAGAATTGAAGCTGCAATGGATGAAGCGAAAGTTAAAATCCAAGATTTGAAAAAAGCAGAAGAACAAGTTGGTGATATAATCAAAGCTTTACGGCCGATTATTCCAATATCAGTTGAAACAGTAACATTACAGTTAATTGTTCCTCCTCAGTTTAGTTCAAAAATCAGAGGACGTATTGCAGGAAAAGTAAAAATTATTTCCGAGCAATGGCTTGATGATGGAGGTCTTCTTCTCAAGGCAGAAATGCCAGCAGGTTTGAAAAACTCAATAATTGACGAAGTCAACGGTGTTTGCCAAGGCAAATGTACAGTTGAAGAAGTCAAGAAAACATAGAATATGTTTTTGGGATGTATAAAACCATTAAAGGTTTTTAAGCATCAAAAATTAAAATCAAAAATGAAAAAAAAACACACTATAGGTGAAAACAAATGAGTGAATTATTAATAAAAGCAAAAGATATCGTGACCCCAGGTCAAATACTCGCAACAGGAATGGAGTATCTACCTAGTCACGGAACATACAGAAAAGACGACCAGATTTTAGCGAATCGTTTAGGCGTTGCTATCATCGATGGCAAAGTCATAAAGACAATTCCATTAGCTGGAGTATACAGTCCGCGTCGAAACGACGTGATTATTGGAAGAGTAATAGATATTATTAGCCCAGGATGGAGAGTTGAACTTAACTGCCCATACAGCGGATTAATTCCAATTAAAGATGGAACATTTGAATTTATTCCTAGAGGATCAGATCTTTCTCGATATTTTGATATCGGAGATTACTTCGTTGGAAAAATTACAAATGTAACAAGTCAACAACTAGTTGATGTGAGTACAAAAGGACCAGGTCTTTACAAACTCAAAGGAGGAAGAATTATTAACATTAATACAAATAAAGTTCCTCGAGTTATTGGTAAAAAAGGTTCAATGGTTTCCATGATCAAACAAGCAACCGATTGTAAAATTACAGTTGGACAAAATGGACTTGTATGGATCAACGGAGAACCTAAAATGGAAAATCTAGTTGCAATAACAATTGAGAAAATCGAAAGTGAATCCCATATTAGCGGATTAACTGACAGAATAAAAGAGTTCCTTGAAAAAGAAACCGGAAAGACTATCGAGATCAAAGAAGATCGAGGCGAAAGCGAAGAAACTCATAAAGAGTTCAGCGAGCAATAAAATGAAATACGATAAAAGATACGACGGAAGAGCAATGGACGAAACACGACCTATTGTTGCAAAAGCAGGTATTCTAAAAAATGCTGATGGTTCAGGTTACTTCAAAATTGGAGACACAATTGCATACGCTGCAGTTTATGGTCCAAGAGAAATGTACCCTAGATTCCAACAAAATCCTAAAAAAGGAGTTTTAAGAGTTAATTACAATATGCTTGCCTTTTCAGGTCCAGGTGAAAGAAATAGACCAGGTCCAAATCGAAGAGCAAAAGAAATCAGTTTGGTTTCAGCTAAAGCTATTGAATCAGTTGTTGATCTTAGTAAATACCCAAACGCAGTAGTAGATGTATTCATCGAACTTCCTCAAACAGATGCAGGTAGTCGATGTGCAGGTATTAGTGCAGCATCAATTGCACTTGCAGACGCAGGAATTATCATGAAAGATATGATTGCAGCAGTTGCAGTAGGTATGGTTGGAGATACACCAGTTGTAGATCTAAGTTACAAAGAAGAACAGCCAGATGGCATGGAAGCAGTTGATATTCCAATTGCAATGATTCCAAGCACAGGAGAAATAACACTTCTTCAAATGGATGGAATTACCAACAAAGAAAAAATTGTTGAAACAATTAAAATGGCTAAAGGCGCATGTGAAAGAATTGCAGTAATTCAAAGAGAAGCACTGCAAGAAAAGTACGCAAGAGGTAAGAAAAAATGAGTAGAGACCAAAATACCCCTAACGGAAAACCACACATGATTAAAGCTTTACAAGAAGAAGCACGATACGACGGAAGAGCTAAAAAAACATTCCGAGATGTTGAAATCACATTCAAAGCAAGTAATACTGCAGATGGTTCTGCAACTATTAAATGCGGAGATACAGAAATCATCATTGGAGTATCATTAAGTGTTGGGAAACCTTTCCCAGACAGACCTGATGAAGGTGCACTAATGGTTTCATGTGAACTTCTTCCAATCGCACACAACGACATTGAATCAGGACCTCCTGGAATCAATGCAATCGAAATCAGTCGAGTTATCGACAGAAGTATTCGAGAAAGTGGAGCTTTAGATGTAAAAAAACTATGCATCGAAAAAGGCGAAAAAGTTTGGATCGTAAACGTTGATGTTATCCCAGTAAATCATGACGGAAACATTATCGATATTGGTGCACTTGGTGCTATCGCAGCTATTAAAAAAACCTTATACCCTAAATTAGAAGATGGGGTTGCTAACTACAAAGAGAAATCTAAAGACCTTATTCAGTTAAAACATCAACCAGTTTCAGTTACTGTTTGTAAACTTGGAGATCAAATTTTTGTTGATCCATCAAGAACAGAAGAAGGAAGCATTGATGCTCGATTAACTATTACAGTTATGGAAGATGATAATATTTGTTCACTTCAAAAAGGAGGAATTACTCCTTTTACAATTGATGAAATTGAAGAAGCATTTAATCTTGCAGTAGAAACATCAAAAGGTTTACGAAAGCACCTATAAGGTGATTTTGATTTCCATAAAGGCGAAAGCCTGTTGGTGCCAGAAAACAATTGTTTTCTGAGCATTTTTATTTTTTTTAATTATTTTTTTTCTGATTATAATTTACATGAAGCGTCAATTTATGATCATAAATCTTATCAATAGGAATCAGTATTCCAGTTTCTAAAACATTTCCAAATTCTTTATTATGAGCAGTTCCGAAAACCTGTAAATTTGGAGAAGTATTTATGTAAATATTAACTAAAGGAGGAATTTGTTGATCTATCTTTCTCATTTCAGCTTGAAGAATTTTATGGCCTTCTTCTAGAGAACGATTTTCAAATAATTTTATATTATCTTCATTAACTGGTCTAAGATATTCTTTTTCTTCCTTAGGTTTAAATAATTCTTTTTCAGGTTTACAACACTGATCAAAATAAGTAAGAATTAAATCCAATGCATCTTTATTATAATTATCATAGAATGTAACTTTCCCTAAAAAATAATTGTGCTTAGGATTTTGAAGAACCAAAGATCCCAAACCATCCCATAAATTCATTAAAGAGAACATACCTAACTTCATATTAGCTTGATATTTTGGTTGAATAAATGAACGTCCAAGTTCAATAGATCTAGAAAGATATACATCATTAAATTCTTCTGAGAAATTAAATAATTTTGATGTTGCAAAAGAAGGGTTCCCATCAACATTTAAAGGAAAATCTTCAGAACCAAGCATGTATCTATAAGCTCCTACAATTTCTTGATCTTTAGAATTATATACAACTAATTGTTGATAAGGATTTTCCGAATGAACATCATATTCATCAACATCTAGTTCTTTCCCAGTTCCACCACCACTATGACGAAAAGTGATTTCTCTAAGTCGACATACTTCATACAATAATTTTAAACTATTATTAGTTGAGAAAGAATGAATTTCATTATCTAACTTATTTGTATTTCTTAAAAAAGTTTCTTCGTTGAGTAACTGTCTTAGTTCGTCTCTGTTTAAAGCAGGAATTATTTTTTTCATTTTATTATTTGCCATTTTTTAAACCTGTTTTCTTATAATATGTGTTAAAGAATGCCGTTAATAATTCTTTTCTTTTTGTTGGTTTTGAAATAACAGGGAAAATCTCCTTGTTAAAATATGTAATAACAATATTCAAAGGATGTTTTTGAAAACCAATTTCGGTTTGTCCTGTTAAAGGATGGATAAATTTACCTCCATAGGTAACATCCGCACCAGCTTTTTTTAAATATTTATGAGCAGCATAGAATTGCTGATCCATAGCAGTAGTTACTCCTTTCGCAAATTGCGAATTATTAAAATTAGTATAATCTATATCTGTTTCTTGAGCTTTGGAAAAATATCTCGCAGAAGAATGAATTGAAGAATCATATCCACTAGGAAATTTAACTTTCGAAGGATTAATTCCAATTGCAGTCATGTCAATTAATTCATCCAATAAAATCAAAGCATAATCTTCAGTACCTTGCAGTTCTAAATTTTTTTCCAATTTGCGAATATCAACACCAAGATTAGAAGAATAATAAGGAGTATTTCTTAGTTTATTTAACCATCGAGCATTTGCAAATTTAGCAATCGCTTCATCCTGACCACCAGGAAGATAAAATTGAGAAGCTTTTGTTAAAGTATCAACAAAGTCAGCAGCTCTAGCTCCCATTTGTAACCAAAAATACCATAAAGGATTTCTTCGAACATTCGAAGGTTTAAAATCAAGCCAAGCAGCAGCCATGCAAAGAATATCATCAGATCCTCCAGGACCGAGAGTTTCTCTAACATATTCTTGAACATAACCTTTAGGAATAGGTTTTGCTTGAGAAAGAACATCCTGCCATCGTTCAGAATTTTTATAATCAATTTTATCATCTTTCTTTAGAAGACCATAATGAAGAAATAAATCCATCCGTTTTTTACCAGATAAATTTTTCAAAATAGGATCTTTATATTTTATTTTGGTCAAAGAATTAATATTTAATCCTAAACCTTTCATCATTTTTTTATTTATAAGTCTAGTTCTTCCACCACCCATTTCAACACCATAACGATCAAAAACAGGTTTTCGTACATCTTCGTAATTATCAAAGGATCCACCGAATGCGACACCTTTAATAAAAGCGTATAAATCAACAGGAATGCCTTTCAAAAAATTAAAATCAAATAATAATTTAGAAGCATCAATATCATTAACAGTATTAGATAATCTAGAAGGTTCCAAAGCCATATCAACCAATTTTGCAAAATTATTAATATATTTTTGAGTTTCAATTAGAAATTCTTCTGCAGAATTATAATAAGGAAATTTATTTTTATTTTTAAATTGAGATAAAACTTCATCAGTTATAATATCATCAAGAGTTGTGTTAGGCCTAATATTACTGTGAAATTCACAATGACCTTGTTGTGCATGTCCAACAATTGCACGAGGAGTTAAATTTCCTGTTAGTGTTCTTGGAATTAATTCAAAACCCACAGGATTTGTCAAATCAGTAATTATTTGATCAGGAGTTGCTACCTTTTCATCCCAAAATAAAGAATTTCTAAATCTTTTTTCAGCAGGATATTCTATTTCCAAATATTTAGAAAATAACTCTAAAGGCAAATCATTAAGAGAATCTAAACTTACTTTTTTAGGATTTACTAGTTTGGTGTTCTTTGCAACAAATGCAAGCCTCTCAATAGGAGTTCTTTCCAAATAATCTTTTCTAATTGCAACATAAAGTTCAAGATCCTTTTGAGAAACAAAGTTTTTCTTTGAAGGATGCAATAAATTTCGTAAATAGTCAACTTTAGTTAAAGATTCCATCCCTAAAAGTTCTTCGGCATTAAAAGCATCATATTCATCAGTTATAGGAATACCTTTCTTAAGAATGTCAAATTTCTGTTTTTCAGAAAAAACCCCTGTTTCTTTAATCTGTACCACTGTAACTATTCTAAAGTGGATATTAACTTATAAATCTGAGCCTGAAATCCAATAAAGCTTTTTAAAGCAAAGACTCTTTCAGAACAAAATGCAAATAACAAAAAAAGCATGGGAAGAGAGAATAAACTCTCTTCGAGCACAAGAAGAAGAACTAATAATCTCTAGAGGAGAAATAATTAGAATTCTCGCTGCAAAAATCGAACAAACAGTCCTTTCCCAAGCAGAGAAAGCACTAAAACAAGGAAAAATTGGCGTTTTATTCTCAGGCGGTGTTGATTCAACACTCATAACACATATACTTAAAAAAAATAATATTGATTTTCATTCAGTAACAATAGGATTCCAAGATAATGAGGAACAAAAACTTCCAGAAGACATAGAGGAAGCTCGAGAAGCCTCATCAACATTACAAATAAACAATGTTGAAAAAATACTTTCTTTCAAAGAAATTAAAGAAGTTTTCAAAGAAACAATCGAAATTTTAGGAAAAGATTTAGCAAACGTAGTTAATGTAGGAGTTGGTAGTGTAGAATTTTCAGGAATTCAAGAACTAAAAAAAATAGATTCTGAAATTACTCAAATATTCTGCGGTCTAGGTAGCGAAGAAATTTTTGCAGGATATCACAGACATAAACAGGCAGATAACAAACATGAAGAATGTTGGAATGGCTTGAAAGGAATGTACGAAAGAGATCTTCTAAGAGACTTTGCAATCTCTAAAAAACTAAAAATTGAATTCTGGACACCTTTTCTAGATGAAGAATTAATCTCTCTATCAATGAACATCCCTATTAAATACAAACTAAATGATGAAGAAAATAAGATTGTATTACGAGAAGCAGCAATTATTCTAGGACTGCCTCAAAAGTTCTCATTCCGTCCAAAACGAGCAGCACAGTACGGCTCTCGAACAGATAAAGCCCTTGAAAAACTAGCAAAACAAAACGGTTATAAGTACAAAAAGGATTATATCACATATATCCTCAACTCCAAATAAAATAGTGTCTTCTTGTAGCAAGGTTTTTTCTTGCGACTAACGAGCGAAGACGAATTAGAGGATCGCAAGAAAAATAAAACTTCGCAGTGAAACTCGAACGATGAACAAAGTTCATACTACGTGACACGAAAGAAAAAAAACAATGGCAATTAACGAAACTATCAACATAACAAGCCAATCATTGCTTGCTCAGAATCCTCTTATTACTAATATAGTTTTAGCTATGATTATTTTCTTCGTCGGATTAATTGTTGGAAGAGTTGCTAGTAAACTAATCGAACGTATCTTCAAAGATTTCGGTGTTGATAGCACAGTAAAACGAACTACAGGATTAAAAGTTTCATTTCAAAAATTCCTTAGTAAACTAGTCGCATATGGATGTTATATTCTCTTTTTCATAATTGCATTAAACCAAGTTGGTATCACACATCTTTTACTAAATATAGTTGTAATTATTTTAACAATTATTGTATTATCAACAATAATCCTTAGTTTGAAAGACAGCATACCTAATATGATCGCATATAGAACCATAAAAAAACGTAAAGCAATCAATATAGGAGATGAAGTAACTTTCAAAAACGTTGAAGGAAGAGTTATAGAAATTAATGCATCAGAAACAATTATTAAAACAAAGAAAAAAGATCTTCTTCATATTCCTAATTTATTATTTGTTAAAGAACCTTTTGTTCAGAAGAAAATTCAAAGTCATAAGAAGAATAGAAGATTAGATTCATTTACTAAAAAAGAAGATTAAAAAGAAAATAAAAAAATTATTTATCTTATTTCTGTAAATCAAAATAATTATTTACAGCTTGAAAATATACTTCTTGCATCTTTTGAGGTAATGCAACAAGAACAGCAGGTTTTAGTGAACTAATTTCGTGTTTTAATTGTTCCTCTGTTGAAGTATGCTTATGAAAAATTCCTTCTGTTAAATGAAGAGATTTTTTAGAAATTGAATCAGGCATTATTTTCCCTTTTTCATTATACATATTAGAATCTAAATTAAGTAATTTGTTTGAATACGCATCTTGTACATCTTCAAATTCTTGTTTCTTATTTATGGAATCTTTTTGAACAATATCTGATCTATAAGATTTTTCCCCTTCGTTCTTTTTATAATCAAAAAAAGGACGATTAAGATGATTAATATCTAAACAAATATTACAAGTATCTTTAGGCTTTTCAATCAAAATAGACTCTTTTGAATCAGTTTTTTTATCAGAACTAAGCGAAAAAGAAACCCTAGCTCCAGGTGTAGTAAACACATCAATTTGATGAATTGCATTTCTACAACTTAAGGAATCATAATTGTTTTCTTTCAAAATTAAATCAATTTTAGCAGTTTCATTCAAATCATACAAAGCCATAATAGCATTTCCAACAGATTGTCTTTTAGAAACATCATTGTCTACAAAGTCTTTAGAAATATTTGATAAGTCATCAGATGAATAACCAACATAATTGTCAACAATATTCTTTAAATTTTGTTTGTCAGTATTAAAATTTAAAGTATCTAAAAAATTATTTGGTTCAGGTATATATTTTAAAACAGAATCATCAGGTAAATTCTTCGTAGATAAAATATCTGCAAAATTCATCATAGATAAAATACCCATAGTCTTAGCTTTTTTCTGTAAACGTTTAAGATAATTTGATTCATTACTAGGTTTTTCATCAAATTTATTATCATCTTTTTTGTCATTAGTTACCATAATGTATTCACCTAAGTAAAATCAGACCAGAACACATATATAAACCTTTCGGTTTTGTTACTCCTGTTGAGTGATGATGCTTCCTCGTAAATCATCCCTTGTGGTAGATTCTACCTTTACAAGCACTCTCTGACCAATCAAATCAATATCGCTCATTACAATGACTTGCTTGTAATTCTGCAATCGACCTATGAAAGAACCTTCTTTTTTCCCTTTTTCATCAACGAAAACAGAAAGAGTTTTCCCAACATAATCTTCATTGTAATTTTGAGTTTCAAACCAATCGGACAATTCTTTACTTCTTCTTTTTACTTCTTGTGTTGGAATTAATTTCATTTTCGCGGCGACAGTTCCCCGTCGAGGATAAAATTTAGAAATGTTAATAGCATTGAATTTAAAATTTTTCAAAAAATTCATTGTTACATTCCATTGCTCTTCTGTTTCACTTGGATAACCACAAATAATATCTGTTGCTAAAGTCATGTTAGGATTTTTCTCCTTCAAAACAGAAACTGCTTCTTCGAATTCTTCAATAGCGTAGGGCCTTTTCATGTTTTCAAGAACATTGTCATCTGCCGCTTGAATAGGAATATGTAAGAATGTAAAAAATCTAGGTGATTGCATAATCTCTGCTAATTCATTTCTATACTTGTAAGCGAAATCAGGATTTAACATTCCAATACGAACAAAAAAATCTCCAGGAATATTTTCAATGAGTTTCAAAAGTTCAGGTAATGTTGTTCCAATATCAATTCCATAGGCTCCATTGTCTTCAGATACAAGCCAAATTTCTTTGATGCCTTTCTCGACAGCAGTCTTAATCTGTTCAATGATGCTTTCAGACGTAGCACTCCTCAGATGCCCTCTCGCGAACTTAGTTTTACAATAAGTGCAATTTCCTAAACAACCAGAAAGAATAGGAATGCTCACAATTACCTTTTTGTGACGTAAAGTGGGTAAAAATGGTCTTTCCCAAGGCCCTTGCTTCCGAGCCAAGTTGTGCACTATTTCTCCCGCAAGAGTTTTATCGACAATTTCCACAATATTATCAAGAACATCAAGCCCTATAACACTGTAATTCTTCATCCACAAAGCTCCTTTCTCAGATTGAGAAATGCAACCTGCTACAACAACTATTTTGTTAAGATTTGATAATTTTTTGAGAAAACTGAAGAATTTATCTTCAGTAGGATTTTTGACAGTGCAAGTATTCACAATAACAAGATCAGCATCAGAAATAAGTTCTTCTTCGGATAAATCAGAAGCTCCAATTCCAGTTATTTCATAACCAGCTTCGAGAAGATAATGAGCCATTGTTTCGCTGTCAGAATAATTTCTAGAACAACCATATGTTTTGACAAAAATCTTCTTATGCTGTTGCATTTCAGTCATCTGAGCCCCTAAAAAGCCGTTATGTTTATAAAGTTGCATGTCTCTTTACTTATTGGTGGTACGCACATGACAGACAAAGGTTTCCCTCAAAATTTCATGCATTACGATTCTGAAAAATTATTAGAGCAATATAACGAACTTACAGCGAATGTAAAAAGCGCTTACAAGCTAGGAGATACGGTTGGACTTCCAACACTAAAAGAAGATATAGATCATATTTTTATTCTTGGTATGGGTGGCTCAGCAATTAGTGGCGATCTATTGAAAATGTTCTTAGAATCACAAGACTTTCCTATTCCAATTACAGTCATACGAGACTATGACATCCCACCATACATGACAAAAGACTCATTAGTCTTTGCAATTTCTTATTCAGGTAACACTGAAGAAACACTAAATGCATATCGAAGATCACTTCGAAAAACTGAAAACATTATTGCAATCGGTACTGGCGGAAAACTTGAAGAAACTGCAAACCTTAATCGAAGATCATTCCTTCCAGTTCCAAAAGGATACCAACCTAGAACTGCAGCAATATCATTCTTATTTTTCCCACTAATTAAAATTCTTGAAAGACTCGATCAAATAAAAAAACAAGAGCACATCATTGCATCATTCGTTGGCGACATAGTAAAACCAGATTTCAAAAGATTAGCAATTTCAATCAGTGCGAAATTATTCGAAAAAACTCCAATTATTTATGCTTCTGGAAAATATTATCCACTTGCATACAGATTAAAAACTCAAATTAATGAAAACGTAAAAACACATGCGTTCGCAAATAAGTACAGCGAAATAAATCATAATGAGATTCTAGCATTAGAAAGATCTCAAGAACAATATCATGTTATTGCTTTCCAATTCGATGACGATCATCGTAGAATTAAGAAACGAATGGAATTTGTTAAAGAGATTAATCAAAAAGCTGGCGGTTCAACCACAGAGATTAAACTCAGTGGACCAAATATGTTGACCAAAATGTTTTCTGGACTCCTAATCGGAGATCTAACAGCATATTATCTTGCGCTTAGATATGGACGAGATCCGTCTCCAGTTCCAACAATCGAAAAGCTCAAAGAAAAGATGGGCCCTTATATCAGCAATTAGACGAATACAAGCTCTAGAACTGAATAAGGAGATTCTAAAATAGATGGGAAGCTTTATAAATCGATAATTATTCCTCGAAAGAGCTACAATACGGGGTTGTGGTGTAGCTTGGCCTATCATCAGCCGTTTGGGACGGTTGGACCCCAGTTCAAATCTGGGCAACCCCACCATTTTAAGTAGCAAATCAAAATTACATTATCCAGGAGGAATTATTATGGCTTCAAAAGCACCATCAACAAAAAGATTCGGTAGTCGATACGGAAAAACTCTGAAGAATAGATTCGGAGCTATCGAGAAACTACAAAAACAAAAATACACATGCCCTTCTTGCTCAAGAAATCAAGTTAGACGATTAAGTCTAGGTATTTGGCAATGCCAAAAGTGTAATCACAAATTCACAAGTAAAGCTTATACAGTTTCAAAAACTGCAAATATTCAAACCAAAGTTACTGAATTGTAAACTTTGAATGAGGAATAATAAAATGACTCAAGAAGAACAAGAAAAAGCAGAACAAACTGACGCGAAACAAGAAGATACTACAACTGAAGCTGAAGAAGAAACCACATCTGAAGAAGAATCAGTGGAAGAAGAACCAGAAGTAGTTCTTGAACCAGTAAATAATTCTGAATACAAGTGTTTTACATGCAGCAAAATTATCAGTGAAGCATACATCAAGAAAAAAGTTCGATGCCCATATTGCGGATCAAAAATAATCTTCAAAGCACGAACAAAACCTAACACTGTAGTTGCAAGATAATACCATGGAATGCGTTGCTTCAGTTAAACTTACATGCAATGATGAACAATCAAGTCACATCGAGAAACTCTTTGCTACTGGAGACAAAGAAATTTCAAATGGGAGAGCAAAATACGAGCTCCTAAAAAATGAGAAAGGCCTTGTTTTTGAAATAAAAGCAAAAGACGCTGTTGCTCTTCGAGCAATGCTCACAAACATCACAAGAACACTCAGCATATACGAAAAATCAAAATCAATACAATAGGTGAATAAGATGGGAGAACAAGATATACAACAACTAAGTTTTATAGAACAGAATCTCGCAGCAGTCTCGCAACAAAGACAAGCTCACCAAAGACAAATTCTCGAAATTGAAAATGCAATAACTCAACTTGAAACCGTTAAAGAAGGATATGAGATTGTAGGTTCAATCATGGTAAAGAAAGACTCTGCTAATATCAAAATCAGTCTTGAAGAAAAAAAAGAAACACATAAGGCTCGAGTTAGCTCTTTAGAAAAACAAGAACAAACATTACGAACAAAGGCTAAAGAACTTCAAGAAAAAGTAATGGCTAAATTAGAAAAAAAAGAATAAGGTGTTTTGTATGAAAGAAACAGTAGTAGAAGTAATAGAATACATGAAAGATCTTACCCAAGACGATAATGTTCCTAAGAATGTCAAACTTAAAATGACAAACATCATTGTTGAACTTAAAACTTCTTCCGATGAAAATATTTCTCTAAGAGTTAATAAAATTCTATCAGATCTTGATGAAATTGCTAGCGATGCTAATCTTGATCAATTCACCAGACAACAAATCTGGAGCCTTACAGGAATGTTAGAAGGCATTTAGAAGGCTAATAGAGCCCCTTAATAAAGCTCATACTTTATCATAACATTTATAATTCTATTTGTATTCTCATAGTGTATGAAAGAACGAGTAACAATAACAATCTCTGACGATTTACTAAAACTTATTGATAATCAAGTTGATGGTACAACAGTAAAAAACAGAAGCCACGCAATCGAACTCGCTATTTCAAAGAGTGTACGAAATAAAGAACTCACCCAAGGAATTATTCTTGCAGGTGCAAATTACGAAATAAATCAAGATGGGAAAAAAATTCCTACATTCATGGCTATGGTTAATGGGAAAACCATCATTGAACATAATGTTAAAGAATTCAAAAAACAAGGCATCACAGATATTCTTATCAGCGTTTATTACAAAAAAGAACTCATCAAAGAACTATTTGGTGATGGAAGTAATCTAGGAGTAAACATAAAATACATTGAAGAAAAAACTCCTTCTGGAACTGCAGGAACAATTAAAAAAGCTGCAGAATATATCAAAGGACCATTCGTTGTTTGTAACGGAGACGGTCTTCGAAAAATTAATCTTAAACAATTCTTTGATTTTCATAAAAAACAAGGAACACTAGCAACAATTGGATTAACAACAGTAAATGATCCTCAAAATTATGGTGTCGTTGTTCTAAATGGAAGTCGAGTTCACAGTTTTGTTGAGAAACCTCGAAGCAACATCCCAAGTAATCTAATTAACGCAGGAGTATACATCTTCGAACCTGAAGTTCTCAAACATTTCCCTGAAGGATATGGTAAGTTAGAAACTGACGTGTTCCCTAAGCTTGCAAAAAATGAAGATTTTGCAGGATATGTATTCTTTGGAAAATGGAATTATGTTCGATCAGAAGAGCAACTCCACAAAGCTATCAAAGATTGGTAAAGATTTATATAGTTCTCAAGCATCAATTTTACTATGAAAGATGTGTTTCATGCGTATGATATTAGAGGTGTTGTACCGGAAGAAATTAATCCTAATTTTGCGTTCGATCTAGGTAAAGCCATAGCAACAGTCCTCAAACCAACGAGCATAATAGTTGGAAGAGATGCTAGATCCAGTAGCGAAGAACTACTGAACGCATTAATAGAAGGTCTAAGAAGCGTTGGAGTAACCATAGTCAACCTAGGTCTTGTAAGCACCCCTCAATTCTATTTCTCACTAATATCATCATATGCAGATGGTGGCATCATGGTAACAGCAAGTCACAATCCTAAAGAATACAATGGATTCAAAATATGCGGTCCAAAAGCAGAACCTATTTTTTCTGAAAATAAACTTCCTGAAATAAAAAAAGTATTAGAAAAGAAATCATTTATTGAAGAACAAAGCAAAAAAGGAAAACTAATGAATGAAAGAATTCAAGAAAAATATGAAGAATTCTTTACAAAAAAAGCAAGACCACTTTCTAAAAAGTACAAAGTACTGGTAGATACAGGAAACAGTTTAGGAATTATAGATACCAATATTCTCAGAAATATTTTTCAAGATAAACTAGAAATTGATGTATTATTCGAAGAAATCGATGGAAGATTTCCCTATCACGAACCAAATCCAATAAAACCAAAAAACATGGACGTTCTTATGACTCGTCTTGATGACAAAAAGAAAGAATATGATTTTGGATTTGCTTTCGATGGTGATGCAGACAGAGTTGTATTTTTCTTAGCAGGAGGAGAAATGGTCCCTCCAGATATAATTACTGCCCTAATAGGAGGAGCGCTCGCACAAAAAGGAGAGTCCATAGGCTACGAAGTAAGAACATCGCGACTTGTTGAACAGTTCTTTAACAAAAAAGGAATTATTGGAAAAAAATACAAAGCAGGAAACGCCTTCATGAAACAATCAGGAAAAGAAGACGATGTAATTTTCCTTGGTGAAAAATCAGGCCATTATATTTATCGATTATTAAAATACACAGATTCTCCTTTACTAACAATCATACTAATTCTAAGATTAATTGATGAAAGTAAAAAAACATTAAGAGAACTTGTTGAACCTTTTATGAAACTAGCAACAATTCCAGAAAAAAACTACGAAGTTAAAGATCCTGATGAATTCTTAGAAACCATAAAAAAAGAATTTAGTGAGTTTACCATTGAAGAAATTGATGGTGTAAGCGTATATTCTGAAGAATTCTTTTTTAATATTAGAAAAAGTAATACCGAATCTCTTGTTCGGCTTAATCTTGAAGCGGACTCCGAAGAAGTAATCGAAGTAATTCTAGAAAAAATCCAGAACATTATTGAACCACAATAATGTTTATTGGCCGGTTTTTACAAAATCTAGCCAAATAGGATGTTCTCTTGATTTTATATTAGCAAACTGAAAAATTTTTCCGTAAACAGTATCAGGAGTTGATTTTGATTCATGATGTAAAATACAATCTGCAACTTCATTATACCATTTATTTGCTTCTGGATTTTGTTGAATAAAAACATCTAGAAAATTCATTGATTCAAAAGAATGATTTTCAATATCTTTTACCTTACCTAAATCATGAAGCCATGCCGCGATTACAAATACGGTTTTGTCAAGTTCAGTTTCATTAATTAAATCTGCACAAGTACGGATAAGTGCATCTGCATGTACAGCGTTACTCTTATCTCCCCAGAGATCCATAAAAAATTGTTTTGCTTTTTCGTTCATAATGTCCACCTTTATAGTTTCCATTTCTTCACACATTATACACTCAAAACAAAATAGATGACAATCAACATATCGTTCGGGATTGATTCTGTAAGATTGCCAATCTAAACTTTCATAAGATAAGTATATGTCAGAATAATATAAACATTCTTTGGGATGAAAACGGTTTGTTTCAGACAATCTCTGAAGCAAGTCATTTCAGTGTTGTTTTTTGTATATTAGTATTAACAATACCTGCCAAAACGACTGATTTTGTTTCAGAAATAATTTTGTTTCAGGAACGTTTGAAGAAATTTAAGCAAATTTCTAACAAATAAGCGTCATTTAAGGAAAATTAACGACACATATTTAAAAAGAACTTTCATTAAAAATAGAATGCACGCAGTCGAATTAAAAATAATACAGCTTCTTGGACGATCTTCAGATAAAGAATGGAGAACAACAGAACTTGTTCAGAAACTATTTTCTAACGATTTTGAACAAATAGAACAAAATTTAGACAGCAAAGATAAACTTAAAGTTCTTGAAGCGAAAAGAAAAAAAGCACAACTGCATAGAAAAATTCTATATCACATTAACAAACTAGTAGAAGAAGATTATTTATTCGTTGCAAAAATAGAAGGTAAAGGAGAAAAACTTTTTGCACTAAACAAACAAAAGAAAGTTGAAAATAAAAGAGATGAAGAAATTCGTTCAGTATTCGAAAGTATTTCGGATCAAAATAAAGACGATGCTTTACTTTCAAATCTAGGATCATATATTGATAAAAAAATAATTCATGTCTTCAATGAAAAAAATTGGACAAGTAAATTAAACGCCATTCTTCTAAGACCAATTACAAACACAAACGAACTATATCAAAGAATAAGTGAACTACATCCTAACTATAATGACGTATTAGGAATATATGATTTTCAAGAAGTAATAGAACACGCAACAATAGACGACGTTCTTCGTTTTCTAAAAAAAATAGATTTAGATAGTAAAGATTATGATAAAAGAATATGTTTACACATAGATACAACAAAACAAACCAATGTAAGTAAAATACAATCATTTGTTGAATCAATAACAACTCTGGCTCCAGAAAATATTTCTTGCGTATTCTCAATAACAAATGAAAGTTTAAAAGATCAAACAAAACTTTTCAAAGAAATAACTAGACTTTGTAACGAACATAAAGTCAGACTTCATATTCAAAATAAAACAATTCACGAAACACCAATACTCATAGGTAAAGGCGGAACATACACAATAAAACGAAGTGATTGGAAAGCTTACCAAGAACTAGATATAAAAAGAACAATAGGTTTATGTTTTGCAGACGCGAGTATTGCAATAGATTTACGAAAAGTGTTTGAAGAAGAAAAACCATTCGAAATTCTCAAAGAATTATTTCCAAAAATTGCAAAAACACTAATCCTGGGAACGGCAGCATTAAGAAAAAAATCAGATATACTATTTAGTAAAATAAATGAATTAAATAAACCATTTCAACATCAATTCTTTGCATACGCAACAAGCTACATTCGTTTATGGAACTACGACATGAAAGCAGATTATTTTGACTCATTAACAGTACATCTACAAGGAGCAGCAACAGAATTAGAAACAATTGCTAAAACTCAAGAAACAGTTTTTAGAGCTTGCGGATTACCAATCTCAGTAAATCTCTCACTTTCAAGTGCTTTCAGAAAATTTGCTGAAACATTATCAAAAAGAAGATATCATAAAGTAACAATAGTATCAAAGAATGACATACTTTCACCAGAAGTAAAGAAACACATAGAAGACAGACAATCACTTCTTGACATAATGAGTTCCGACAGAGTTCGTTTCTTCAGAGCTGAAAACGGCACATCTAAAAATGTTGTTGATGAATTCTTTATCCTCCTAGAATTATACAAAATACCTCTTTTCGCATATGATTTCAAAAAACGACAGGGTGAGGTGACACTCGATACATTTTTTTAGAGAAAAAACATGGAAGTAAAAAGCACAAACACAAAAGATCTTTGGATGAAAGCACTAAGACTAATTATGTCTGAAGGAGAAGAGTATCTAGACAGAGACGGTCGAACATGCAAAGAAATTATGAATCTACAACTTATACTTGAAGAACCAACTTCAGAAACAATCAATCAACCAATAGATATAATCACAAACTTCCAAGACTGGATTTATCCTTCCAAAGAAGAACTAACAAGCGTAATGTTCAAAGAAATACGAACTTCCGCATACGAACACACATACGGAGGAAGAATGTTCAAATTTGGAGGAGTAAAAGATCAAATGAGAGAATTCATAATTCCAGCACTAAAAAATAACTCTCTATCACGACGAGCAGTCGTCTCAATCTATAATCCAATAATTGATTCAGACTTAACAAATAAAAATACTCCCGCATTAATGTATTTTCAATTCAGAATAAAAAAAGGCAAATTATTACTAACAGCAAACCTAAGAAGTAATGACATACTAATGGGTTGGCCAGCAAACATCTACCAATTGTTCAAAGTTCAAGAATCCATTGCAAAAGAAATGGATTTAGAAATAGGTTCTATAACAGTTATTAGTAATTCTGCTCACGTATTCCTGGATAGAGAAAATCCTCTGTTTGATAAATTGAAATTATAATTTAAAAATAAAAATAAAAAATTATTTCAAAATATAAAACTTATTTAAAAAAGAAGAGTCTCCAGTACGAGAATAGTTAAATAATAGGTTCTCCGCTTCTGATTTGTGTTTTGTAGACTCATTGTCAGATAAAAAAAGAACATTATCTTTACAATAATTATTAATCGAAGAAACAGATTTCTTTAAAAACAACTTTTTACAATCAGCATTTTCAAATAAGGTAGAAATATTATTTTCCAAAGAAATTCCGCCTTCAACAAGTTTATCGCTAAACAGCAAACTATAAGTATTTTTTTTAGACATTTTATCACCTTTTCATTTGTTTTCAAACAAACTAGTAATATTATGGGGAAAGAAATACATAAAGATGAGTCTTAAGGTTCTTAAGATAATAAAATTAATCCGAAGAAAAAACGGAAAAAATGAAAAAATTAAAAATAATTTCTAAGAACATAAAAATTCTTCAAATTTGATTTTTCTCCAGTTAATAAAAATGCATTCATTAAAGAAAAAGGAGCCATAGAAACTCCTGAAGAACCATTATCAAGAATCATAGTTCTCTTCATCAAATATTTAACGGCTTTAGTTTTATCATTTTTGCAATAAAGCTTATTAAACCGAACATCATTAAAAAAAATATCTGTACGATCTTTTAAAGATGTATCTTTGTCCAAAGATTTTCTGCTATAAAAAAATGCATAGTTTTGTTTTTTAAATATATCAAAATTCATTTATATCACCTTTTTTGAGCGATTTTCGCTCTAATGTTGCTATTATTGAGTGGTATTTAAATCAAATTCTTAAGAACCTTAAGATTTCTTAAGGTTTTCACCACTTCCCAGTTACTACAAACGAAAGATTTATATAGTTGAAACGTCCTGATAATATATCTGGTGAAAAGCTAATGAGCAAATTAGAAGATAAAATCAAGAAATTCGGACGAAATCTAGTTAGAAAACCGTCTAAACTGCTCTTAATAGGTTTTCTAGGGCTTCTATCCTACGTCGCTAGCGGACAGACAGTGGCATCAGGACAATTCTACAATCAAGACCAAAGCGGCACATATTTAGGAGATCAAACTGTGAACATGTGGGTTGCTGAAGATAGTGCAAATACAGTAACAAATACAAATTTCACATTTGCGCACGAATTCAATATAGACCTAGGTCCTAACAGCAATCAAGAAATTAACCCTTCTCAATACAATTCCCTCGCGAAAATCATAAGCGGAGGACAAGATCACACAATCAATTTCACATCTCAATCACAACCAGAAAATGTAACTGTTTACGATATCACAGGTAAAGCAATTAAACAAATCCAAACAAAATGGGATGGACAAGATATGGCAAGCGCCTACTGGAACGGAAAAAGCCAAAACGGAAGCAAAGTAAGTCCAGGAATATATTTCTTAGCTACAAAAAACGGCATAGTAGAAAAAGTCGTTCAAACAAACAACGGAAACTACTTTGGAAACCAAGGAATAAACAGCAATTTCGAAACAGAAGTTCAAACAGAAACACAATCACAAATGCAAACAAAAGACTTACTTCTCTTCAATAAAGAAGTTGTAAGATTCATAGACCCAGACTCAATATACATGCCATACAAAGACACAGTAATACTAGAAGGAGGAGACAACGGATGGATAGATCCTATTATTCTAGACTCGATACCTCAACACCAAGACCTAACATTCAAACTCCGAGACGGATACACACAAGCAGACCTCACAGGATTTATTATCAATATTAAAAATAACCTAAATATGGACCCTATGGGAACAGCAGTAACCGACGCGAACGGAAACGTAACATTCCAAAACGTTCCTGCAGACAAAACACTATACTTAGAATATGGAGGAATCCCAAGTCACTATGCAAGCAAAGGAAACCTATGGAACATGCCAACAGAAATAAAATTCCAACAAGACACAACAGCAAGCGATACAGTAAAGATAACATTATTCCCAAAGAACTTAATTATACCTCAAACAATCAACGATCCAGCTCCAGCAACTATTGACACAGTAATGGCTAATGAAATCAGCGAACAAATTCGACCTTCACCAGATAATAGGTTAAATGCTGAAGAAACATTAAGACAAACTGTTAGACTATATGTCAACATGACAGGAGTAGACCTAACAAATTTTATGAATCTTCTAAATCAAGGAGATAGCTTGTTTTATGGAGAAGAAACAAGCCCATATATTGTAACTCATCCAGGAAATGGCACGCCCTTTGCTATAGATGAAATAAATACATTAAATTATGATATTTATACTAATTTTAGTCATCCAGATACAATCGGATGGAACATTATCAAAGCAGGTAACAATACAGATACAAGAGGTATTAATCAATATAATAATAACATAAATAATGAAAACAATGATATTTTTAATATATTACTTGGCGGAGCAATTGAAGTATCGCTTGGCGAAATTGGATTCTACAAAGAAATTTATGGTCGAAGAACTGGTAAAGATAATGTTGTTGGTGTTGGAACAAGTTATATGAATTCAACAGGAGCAATGCCAACACTTGAAGATAGAGCAATATTTAAAGTAATTAATCAAAACCACACAAACAGGTTAGTAAATAATTCAGATTATTTTAGTCTTGAAAACACAACAGATACACTATAATTTTTCTAGTAATTTTAATCCTTCTTTATCAAATTTAGAAAAAGCAAACCACTTCTTCCCAAGGTCTTTCAAAGAAGCTCCAAAATGATAAACATTAACATTATCTATAATCAAAAAGCGATCATGACTCTTATCAAATTTTTTCAAAAATATGTTCCTGTGTTGTTCAGAAAACTTTTTTACATCCAATTCTAGTTGTTTACTTATATTCTTCGAATATATAATAATTTCAACATTTTCATTCTTTTTAGAAAATAAGGTTAAAACAGTTTCATCAATATAATTATCAATCAAAATAATTGATTTATTAGCTTTTTTTATTAAATCGCAAACAAATTTGTACGCATCAAAAACTTCCCCATCAAAAAATATTCCTTTAGATGCTTGAATATCTTTAGATTCAATTGCTTTGAAAATAGTATCAAATTTTTCATCATATTCTAAATGTTTTATTTCCAAAGCACCCAATCTTTGAAATAATCCTGAATTAGAAGCTATAAACTTACGCATAGCGACAAATGCTCTTATAATTTGTATACTAACATTAATTGCTTTTTCACTTCTCAAAACTCCTGCTAGGGCCGTAATTCCATGTTCTGTGAATGCGTAGGGTAGAGAGCCTCCAAGATGTTTTTTCGAAGGTGTCGCATTTTGCGACACCATAAATGATGTTTCTTTTTCACTAAGTTGAAACATAAAATCTTCAGGAAAACGTTTTATATTTCTTTTTACTTGTTCTCTTAAACGTCTTGCTTTAACTTCATACAATTCAGCTAAATCCCTATCAAAAATAACTTGTTTTCCACGAATAGTAAATATTTTATCCTTAATATCCATAATAAATATATAATTCAAAGCTTAATATAATCATCTTAGAAAAATACACAATATTTCCTTAAAAATAAAGAAAAAATAAAATTAGTAAACTCTAACATTTGATTCTTCATAAAGTTGAAACGTCGCTATTTCCGTTGTCAAACAACAACTACGATCGAAAGTATTAGTAGGAATATATTGAAAGAAACAACCATCATGATATTGGTTCCAAATAGTATCATTTTGTGGATTAAATAAACTATCACAACCATTTAACAAGTTTCCCGCAAAACCAATATCACAACTTAATTCTTCAGGTTCGCAATAAAAATTTCCAGAATATTCAAATCCTTGAGGACACCATGGATCTCCTGTAAATATATCTGTTGAAGGAAAATCTAAACCATCATTTCTACACTGCATTAAATCTCCAGTCACATCATCTCGAACAAACACTTCTTCGCCGAAGTCATCCACAGCTCTCAAACATCCTTTGTTAATCTCCGCGTTTGGATCTCCGCCTACGCAAGGATAATCTGCACAAGCTAGTTCTGTGTTGCAATAAGTCTCTAAAGTTTCATAACTAACAGGAAGAACACTTGGCAAAATAGGGTCTAATGCAGCGTAAGCAGTAATGCTTCCTATAATAACTAGTTCATTTCCAAAGGGAACAAAATTTCCGTCGTTCGTACAACCAAAGTCTTTAATACAATCTAACTCAGTATAACCACCTTCAGACTTATCAACATCTACAGAAATAATATTTTCAACAATTTTTTCTCCAGTAATATAACAGTCAACATAACAATCAGTTCCAAAATATGTTGTGAATTCCTCACAAGTATAATCACAAACCTCTTCACAAGGATCAAAAGAATTTCCATCTTTCTCGCAGAAAGCATAACAATCTTCTTTCTCACAAACATCAACAATTCGCTCTTCGCATCTACCAGCAGGATCGCATCCTACAATAGGACCAGGAGAAGAACCTATTTCTCCACCAGGATCTTCTTCAGTAACACTAGCAGTAATTGGATTAACAGGATTAGAAGAAGGAGAAGGAGGAATTTCACTCCATGTTGGATAAGATTCACTTTCCTCCGTTGTTGTATAAGATGTTACTAAAACAGGATTTGAAAAAGAATCATAACTTATCTCAACAATCTCAGAATTACAAATTTCAATTTCCTGACAAATACTAAAATCTCCTGCGCAAGCTTCGATAACACAATAATCATCTGATAAAGTATTATCACACAAAGTTATTTCACTTTGAGACAAAGGCATACTTTTTTCTTTTACAAAACAACCAATAACACCATCACATAAAGGTTTTGCAGGAGGATGATTAATATCAGTCAACTCACAACAATAACCATCACCTGAAGATTGCAAGTGCGCATCCCAAATAACTCTTGAAGCAGCAACTGGTGCGTTCACCCAAACCGGAGCGCCTCGCATTTTATCAGGACAATCTTCTCGCTTCACGCAAGTGTTTCCGTTCAATGCGACATAAGTATTATCAGGACAACAAATTCCATCAACTAAAGTTGAACCATCACAACTTGTTGTTATAATTGTTTCATCAATTTCATCGCCACAACACTCGCTGTGAGTATTGACATTATTTTCTCCGAAAGGAGAATCAAGCGATGCAACATAAGTAGTTCCACTAACATTCACAATATAAGAACCATTAATTCCAGCTACAGCCCAAGTTCCACCACAACCTGAAGCTTCACAAACAGCCAAAGATGCATCGCAGTCAAGCCAAGCATTTGGCGCTAAAGAATTTGTTGAACATTTAACTTTACCAGAATTTAAAATATTAGCTAATGGAGAACCGCTTGGAAAACAACCACCACTATTGCCAGGATCAGTACTTAACACACAATCATCAACATTATCACAACATGCTCCTAAGAACTTATTCTCTCGAATATTTGCACTCGGTGTTTCGAAATGACCTACATAGGAAGAATTATCTACAATGTCAGGATAATAACTTGATTCGTTCCATCCGAAATCATTCGGATTAATTTCCGATGAAAGAACAAAAGTTTGCGTTTTCCAATAAACGAAGTGTTTTCCTGGATCACAACATAAATATCCTAAAGTAGGATTGTTATCATTACAATCAATACATGTTCCTGCGACACCCGGTGCTGCAGTTCCAGCTGCGCCAACATATGGGCAACTAGTAGAATTAATAATATCAGTCCATCCACTTCCTACTAATTGTTCTGAACAAGTTCCATCATCTATACAAATACTCGTTGGACCAACAACATCATAGTACCAATCATTATCTGCATCGAGATAACAATCCACATATCCGCCTAGACAAACCGGCGCACAAAAGCTTGCACAATCAGGATCAGCACAATCAATCAAACCATCAGAATCATCATCAATACTATTTGAACATGCTACTGCAGAACTTTCAAAACCACAAGGAAGATCCCCGCCAACACAATCTTGATCAATTCCATCTCCGCACATTGCAAGAGTTTCTACAGCTCCAGGATATGCTCCTGGTTCGCCATCATCGCAATCAGTATTATCAGTAATATAACCAGGATCGCAGTTTCCATAAACAATTTGTGAAACAGCAGGATTTCCAAAACCATCTCCATCAAGATCTTGATAACAAGTTAATTGTAAAGAAAGTGCATATTTATCAGGAGTAGCATGCTTATCCTCACTTACAATATACATGTAAAGACCATTAATAGAATCAACTACAGCGTCAGTTTTTGCTATAGATTGAGAAGGTATTCCTGTACTATAATGAAAACCTTCTGATTGTGTTTCAATAATAAATTCTTGTACATATAAAGACTGTTGTGGATTATCATAAAGAGCATAAATATTTTCTTCTCCTGCAATAAGTAGAGATTCTCCAGTCCAAACTCCTGTATCAGTAAAATCTTTAGTTACAGGATCATATTGATATATGAATATACCCGTACTAGAAAGTTCAGTAGCTACAAAATAAATCTTATCATCGCTTCCTAAAACAACACTATAAATATCTCCCTGAGTGCCAAAAGACATTGTACTAAATCCACCACCTATGTCATTTCCAGAAGAATCATATTTAGCAATGCCTATTGAAGCACCACCTTCAACTACTAAAACGTCATTATTAGAATCAACAAATACTCCTAAAGGATTTCCATAGTAAGACTTTGCCCAACCACCAATTAAAAAGTTATTAAAAAAATCAAAACTATCACATTCATAACCAGAACAATAAGCCGATTGAAAAGCACTACTAAAACAATCATTACCATCTGCTGCTTCGTATGTAGCTCCAAAAGATGCTAACATATCTCTTGCATAAAAACCTAAAGCACCATAACAATTAAAATCCGCAGGTTCAGAAACAAAATTACTTGTAAAACGATTCAAATGAGATCCTTGTAAAAAATAACCTTGAGTTTGATCATCATCGATTAATGAAAAAGTATACAAGTGATCTGTATTATCAACAGCTAAACTATAAACATCCGAACCAGAATAAAGATGATGAGGATTAGGATCAACTATAGAAGTTCCACCATAAGAATCAGTAAATGAATGAGGATCATAGGAAAACAATGTTGCAGGAGGTACAGAAATATCTGTGGAAAATTTTGTCAAATGCCAATAATCTCCTTCAACAAAAGTATTACCTGTTAAAAAAACTCCTGCACTAACATAAAATTCATCTCTATCACTATTTGCCTTAATTCTAACATTACTAAAATCATCATTTTGACACAAATAATGTTCTGTTTGAAGAATGTTAAATGAAGAATCATACTTTGTTAAATTCAAACAATGAGGAACAACTTCATTATTAATAGAAACGACATATACATTTCCTGCAGCATCAAAATCAACATGAGCATATGTATCTCCTACAAATGGAGTACTAGCAGCATAGGAAATAGAAGCGAGAACACTAGTAAAAACAATTAGAAATAAGATTCCAAATAATGCTTTTCTCATAACCCTGCTCACCCTGTCATAACACCAACAATAATACTATAGTGTCAAGATTAGGCATTTATAAACATTACCCTTAGAAAATTATTTCTTCTTCACTACAAACATAGCGTGATCCATCTCAAGAGGACTTAATTCCTTGTAATCGACGATTGAGTATGCAGGATTATTCTCAAGTTCATCTCTAACAACTCTAAATATGTCTTTAGGATTCTTTGTTACATCAACACTTCGTGCTTTTAGAGCTAATAGTCCAAAACCATCTTTTTTCAAGAACATGTCGCAGTTTTTCAAAAATATTTCAGTTTGATTTCTTTGAGAAATATCCATGAAGATAACATCAATGTCTTTTGGAACAAATTCTGAATATTCTTGAGGTTTGTTAGCGTCTGCCATAATTGGAGCCATGTTTGTTTTGTCTTCACATAGGAAAACAAGATCTCTCATTACTCGAGGAGCAAAATCTAATGCATAGATTTCTCCATCGCAAACCATGTCTGCTAAGAAACTTATTGTATAACCGTGGCTTGCGCCAAGATATAGAACTTTTGAATCCTGTTTGAATCCAATTTGAGAAATTCCTAAAATAATTGCTGCGAAGAGTTTACTTCTTTCAGGATTTGCTTCTCTGAAAACTTTTTCTCCTCTTCGGAAAGTTAATTCTTCGAAATAGGATTTTCCATCTGCGCTTTCAATAAGAATTTTTGTTGTTTTTCCTTTTTTGTCAGAAAACACTCTTGGGAATTTTTGAATTTGATTAATACCTTGTTCGAAACTTGGCATTTGTGATTCGCTAGGAGTTCTATCTCTTCGAGTAGCACCATCACGCTTGAAATCTTTTCGTGGAGAACTATCTCGTTTGCTTGTGCCACTTCTGGTAAAACTTCCTTCTCTTCGAGGAGCACCTTCTCGCTTAAAACCGCCTGTTCGCTTATCGCTAAATTTAGAGCCGCCTTCACGTCGAGGACCTGATGGTCGTCTACTTGAACCGCCTCTTGAAGGTTTACCTCTTGAAGATCCGCCTTCTTTTTGATAGGAAGAAAAATCTCCTTTAGGTTCAGAACTTCTTGAACTTGAATTTGATCTAGAAAAATTTCTTCGAGGCTTATCGCTTGATCTTTTAGTAAATGTTCTTTCGCTCATTGGAATCTAGCCTCCAAACTTTTTCTGTATTCATCGGCTTTGAATTCTCCACCGAAATAATCTAGTCTAGCACATAGAGCTAATTTATCAGCCAACATTCTTGCAGCTTTACCTTTATCTTCTCTTTTTGCTTTTTGAACAACAGGATGATTAAAGATATGTCCATGCTTTGGACTCTTTGCTCCAGATCTTAAATGTCTGAATAATGCTTTTTCTGCTCCTAACAATTGGATGGTTGATGCGGGTAGTAATGCTAATTTTTTTGCAGAACCTGCTCCAGCTAATAATCGAGCCGCAATTGTTGTTCCTGCTAGTGCAGTCATATTTGGCAGAAGCTTTTTTAGTCGAGCTTCTAAATAATGTAAGAGTGATTGTTTGAATTGATAGATTTCTGTGACTTGTCTTGCTAAAGATTGCACAGCAATATAATCTGCTTCATCGAGAGCAGCTCCCATTTCTTGACCTTTGACAAATTCATCAACTAATTCTACTCGAGTCTTCCCAGCAACCATTTGACAGTATGCTTCATGGTCATCGATTGCTCGATCTACTTCAGGAACACTATAAGAATACCAATCTCTTAATCTTTTACTTAGAGAATTTAGTTGAGTAGTAAGATCATCAACAGTATTAAGAGCTTGAATAATAAGAATATCATGGTTTACAGCCGCAGCTATACGGACTTTAGTCATTTGAATAAGATTTATTCTTTGCTCTTGAAAATCTGTCATGAACTCTTGAGAAAGATGCTTCATTTATAAATGTTTCAAGGAAAATCTTTATAAAGACCTCTTCAGTCCTTCATAGAACTTGTATATAATAATCATAAGAGGATGTCCTTAAAGCAAAGCTTTGCGGGACCTTTTATAAAAAATAAAAGGAAATCAAAATGGAAGGAGAAATCAAACACGTTGCTACAAGCTCCCTGAAAAAAGGCAGTTATATCATCTTAGATGGAATTGCATCAACAGTTACTGATATTAGTATTTCACGACCAGGAAAACACGGTCACGCAAAAGCTAACATTATGGCAGTTGGAATGCTTGATGGAAGAAAACGTAATATGGTTGTAACCGACCACGAAGTTGAAGCACCTGTTATTGGTAAGAAAAATGCTCAAGTCCTATCCGTTAGCGGAGACATGGCAAATGTTATGGACGCAGAGACATATGAAACATTCGATTTGAAAGTTCCTGAAGATCTTAAAGATCAAATTGTCGAAGGAGTTACAGTAGTATACTGGACTATTATGACAGATAAGGTTATTAAACAGGTGAAATCTGACTAGATTTCAACTGGTTTAAGAAATTCGAAAGAATTTGTTAAAACAAGTAAAAAGCGATTAAAGATAAAATAAAATGGCAAAATTCCCAGAAGCAAACACTCGACTTTTCAAGAACATGTTCGTATGCAAAGATTGTAAAACAAAATTCAGAGCACAACAAATGAAAGTTCTTCAAGGCAAAATCTCTTGTCGAAAATGTAAAAGTCGATCACTAAGAGTCGTTAAGTCGAAATAAATAATTTTTTAATTATTATTCTCTTTCTTTATGTATTATATAATAACACAATAGAATTCATTCTTCTTCATTATATAAAATATTCATTAGTTCTACAAATGTTGCTGCACTCCAAGCTTGAGCTAGACAACCTTTCGCTTCCTGAACTGAAGCACTAGAAATCTCACTTGCTGCGCCCATATAACCATCTTGTAAAATATCATTAACACTAGCAAGTTGAATTTTCTTGATTATTGGTTTATATTTTATAAAATCAATATCTTCTAAAACAATCGCCGCAATATTATTTACAAAATACCAAGAATCTCCTCGATGATAACTTCTATCATCTTGACCCGTATGATTCGCTTGATATAATTTATGATCAGGAGGTAAAGTTGCTAATCCTCCCCAAGGCATTAACAATTCTTCAATATATTTATCAACAATTGTTTTCTTTTCAGATCTCTTGAATAATTTTGGAGAAATATATAATGCAAGAAAAATATTTGGCCGATAAGCATAATCCGGTTCTCCTTTTTTATTATATCCATCAACAACTAATCCTGCAAAATCATCTCTAATAAATTTAGATCTTATTTTTTTCTTAAATTCCTGTTGCTCATTATATAATTTTATGTTTGATTCATTATTAACAATCAATTCAATAAATAGAAGAGAGTCATAAACAGAATAAAATAATGCTTGTATTTCAATTCTTACTCCTTCTCGACCATCGTCTTGAAATGATGTATCCATCCATGTTTGGCAAGAATCATTTTCAAATAATCCTTCTTCATTTTGATGTAATTCTTTTGACTTTTCTAATGCTTTCAACAATTGTTGTTTCCAAAATACTAATTCTTTCGGAGAAATGATATTGTATAAATTTTTATTATTTCTAAGAAGAGTAATAAATTCTTTTGCTCTTTTAGCAAGCCAACCTAATGCATCAATACTTCCAAGTTTTGCTTTTGGAAATCTATTTGGTAATGTCCCATCCGATTTTATACTTCGCATGTGTCTTGATATAATAGTTTTTATTGTGGGAATTAAATATTTATGATCTTTATGGCTGGCTAGAGAAAGTAATCCTCCTAAACTAATCAGTTCATCTCGACTCCAAAGTTGGAAAAACCAAGGAAGTCCTGCAAGTATTCCTTTTGTTAATCTATGATCGAAAGAATAAACTTGAGTAAGTGCTAATAAACTATTTGCTGCGCAATATGCTGCAACTTTTGTATCTTCATATTTAATAGAATGATCTGAGAATAATTGTTTATCAGAATTATGATGAACATTACTTAGAATCTCATCAAAGTGATAATAGGCTATGTCAGCTAATACTCTTGCTTCGCTAGCACTTGTCGCACTGCTAAAAACAACATGGTTTCTAGGAATAAGATCCAGCGCGTCATAAACCCAATAGTTTGATTGGATTCCTCTTTTTTTATTTTCATCATATTGTGCTTCTCTCCAAGAATCCAAAACCATAGCTTTTTTTATTCCTTTTATTCCAATAAAATGTTTATAGGAATCTTTTCCCTCTTTTCTAAAAGAAATCAGTATAAAATTTTCTTCCACAACAATTTCATAGTTTCTTCCTAACTCTGAAGGATCGTATGCTTCTCTATGATCAAGTGTTAATCGTAAAGGACCTCTCATTCCAAGCATAGTATACATCAATGTGTTTTGATAAAGAGCGACAACATCTTTTGCTCCGCTTTCGAATGTTCTTTGAATATTAAATCCTTGATGAGAAATTTCTGTGCATTCGCCTTCCTGAAGAGGCGTAAGACTTTCAATTGTTTTTTGTAATCTCCAAGATTTAGTTTGTAAAACGTGCCATCCCTGATAACTAGATTCATTATCAATAGCATAATAACTACCATAGGAATTTGTCAAGACTCCTTTGCATGGACCTTTTGTTTCAAAGTTTCCATTAGGTAATTTGTATGTTCGTTTTATCATTTTTCACTTCGTTCAAAATGCTAAACCAATGAACAAGTTCATGGTTTTATCATTTGTTATCTTGTTTTAATTGTTGTTTGGTTAATTTCAATGCTTTTTGGTGTGCCGCCAAATAATGTCGGATCAATTGTCGCCAATCAGCGTATGTTGAAAGTGCATGAGCATTCATTTTACTTGCAACTCTATCTTGTTTCGATAAAAATGCAAATCTTTCTACTGAACGATATAAATCATCAAGAACTTTTTGTCTTTCTTGTTGTTTGTTAATAATAAAAACTCCAGGATGTTCTCCTACAATTTTATCTTTTACGTGTTGACCAAATCCTGCGTTTGTTGTTGTAATTGCAGGAACTCCAAGTGCCAGCGATTCTAAAGGAGTATAACCCCAAGGTTCGTAATTACTTGGGAAAATTCCTAGATGACAGGCACTTACGGCGTTATTATAATCCATATCAATAAATCCATCTCTTCCATTCAAAAAAGCAGGTACTAAAACTATTTTTACTCTATCATCTGATCTATTAAAAAGACCAAGTTGTTTACTTTTTTGTAGAACAATATCTTTTTGTTCATCAATCTCATGTGTAGATAGAGGAGGATCGTGTTTTCTCTTCATTGTTTTTGCTCTTCTTCTCATTTGTTGTAAACAATCATCAGAGCAAAACTCTATCGGCTTATTAGATTCAGTAAGTAAATTTTCAATAATGTGTAAATAAAATGATTTAGATTTATCTTGAATAGTATGTAATAGTTCGTCGAAATTATTTGCGTTTTCAAGAAGTTCAACTCGCGGACCTCCCGCAGTAGTAAGCAAAAAGAAGAACATAACAACTGTTTTCTTACTTCCTTCGTTTTTCAATTGTTCATTTAATTTTGCAAGTGCTTCGATTGTCAAATCCATTCCTTTGTTAACATATTCATATCTTCCACTTGTGTAAAAGAAAAGAGTTTCATCAAGATCAAATGTTTGATAGGGAAAGAAGTGACTCATAATGTGTCTTTGTAATTTATGTTTATTCGTCAGGTGTTGATAGGATGCTCCTTCAAATGTTGGATAGCTATCAAGAGCTAGACCGTTTGGTAAAACATCCGCTTCTACACCAAATAATTTACTTGCTTCATAGGCAGTAGTTTGTGAGACTGTTGTGAAAACATCTGCTTTTTCTGCACATGCTTTTTCAGTAGTATGTTTTTCTAAAACTCCTCTTTTCTTTGCTTCTTCCATAGGATTTATTTTATCAAGTATTGAAACAAGATCAGTTCCATCAGAAGCAATACTTCTTCCAAGCATAGTAGCATGTGTTGTAAACACTGTCGATATGCTTGATCTGTCATTATGACAGTTAAGTAAAGCAAAGCCGCTTAGCCATTCGTGGAAATGTCCTATAATTTCTGAATTTTTAAATTGTTTATCAATTTCTTTTAAGAATTCTCCAACTCCCCAAGACCATATCAAAGGTTCATTGAAATCTTCTCCCGCAAATAAAGAATCAATACCATAGGCATCAAAAAGGAATCCTTTAATTTCATCTTTTTTATTATCGAGACTTCGAGCGTCAATAAGAATTGTTGTTGGTCTTCCTTGAATATCCCAAATTCCGTATTGACATTTTATTCCTTGCTTTGCAAGGTTGTCAAATACTTCTGCAATAGGTGCAGGTGCTTGTTGAGGAATAAAATCTATAGGTAAATAATCAAACAACGGACCAATAAGGAAATAATTATCATAATTCATTTTCATCAGAGGGACTTTTGAGGTTATCACTGTGTATATCCCGCCGACCTTGTTGGCTACTTCCCAGCTCACTTCAAAGAGCATTGGTGGTGTTTTTTGCATAGTTTATTTATATATGGAAAAAGTCTGTTTTGCCTTGGAGCTTAATCAAAAAACGACCTGATTCGTGCAAGGTCGTTTTTGTAAAATTAAATTGTATTTATCAATCTCCGCATCAAAGACTATTTACATATCACCTCGTAAATATTTATCTACTAAATTTTTGTAAATTAGTAATCTGATTCTTTTTGGATCAGTTTCTTTTGCTAGCTCTTGAGCTAGTTCTTCTTCGCTGAATACATTGCTAATCCACATTGCAAAATCATGTTTCAGATCATTAACGTGATGGGAAAGAACATCGTGATGTAATTCCTCGATCATATCAGCAATTTCGACATAATGACCAATCTTTTTACCATTAGCTAGAACAAATTGTTTGTCTTCTGGAGCTTCCACTAATACAGTCGCACCATCTTTTTTTATCTTTTCTTTCATAGTCTCACCTCTGAAAATAATTTATCAGGTTTTTCTTAGCAGTATAGATGCAGGTGAAGAGCTTATTGTTGGTTTATCTACAAAGCTTCCTTTCTTCGCTTGTTCTGCACTATAAATCGTGTGTGCCATGTCATTAAGTAAATGCATGAAATGTGTGTAATGTTCGTAAGGATTGTAATCCTGACTTGCTAGTTTGTAATCTGCTTGTTGTATTAGATTTGTATTAGCAAGTAATCTCCAATGCGCGATTAATTGATCATCACCACTCATAATCACATGAGGATATAATGATTTTAATTCTTTGATTAAATGTTGTTCGAGAGGAGTAAACTCAGCATCATTTTGTTTTGCTTTTAACATCACTCTAGATTTCAAGGATGAAAATATTGTCGAACAAGTAATCAGTTTTTCCTGTGAAAATAATTCATGAACTAAAGATTGAGTTTTGTGATTTCCAAGTTGAGCGAGGGAAATAACAGTCATCTGTGTTTGCGGTTTATCATCAGGAATATTAAATGCATCAAGCACAGGTATTGATGTATTTGTGTAATTAACAGGAAGAACAGTTGATGAATTTGCAAAAACAATTCCTTTTATTTTTTGTTTTCTTAATGCCTGCGAAAGAGATTTCGATAATGCATGTTCGTGCGCAAAGAATAGAGATGCTTGTGTGTTAAAACATTCTTTTAGAAGATCCTGTTCATGTATTAACTGTCTTGTAATTTCTTGATCACTAAGAACATGGAGCGAAGAGTTATAGTATGTTGTTAGAAGGAACTCTGGTTTGTGTTCGACAACAATTCTTTTCAATATATTGAAAGTTTCGTGGTGTCTTTCTTTTAGCAGCTTCAAAAGGAAACCAGGTATTGCCAGATTGAAAGATACTCTTTTCTTATGTCGTGAAAGTAATCTTTCTAATTGTTTTATTCTGTTAGGAACATTCTTCTCTACAGCATGATACAACTGATCTGCGTTCACTCTTTTCTTGTTGAGGCCAATATCAAATACATTTAGTTTTTCAATTGGTGTGGAAAGTTGGAGAGTGAAGACTAAAGTGTGTGTTGTGCTCACTTAGTCCCCACCCCCTTGTGTGTGTTAAAAGTAGGATTTTTTTTCTCGAAATCTAATTTTGTATACATATCCATACATTCAGCTGCAGGTTTTTTCCAGTCTTTTGCTTTTGCTTCTGCTAAACCTTGTGTAACCATAGCTTTACTAAGTTCAGGATAAGTAAGAAGAGAAATAACTTGAGAAGACATTTTATTAATATCCCAGAAGTCTACTTTGAAACAATGATTGAGAATTTCGCTTACTCCAGATTGTTTTGAAATAATTACAGGAGTTTTTTTCTGCATAGCTTCCAATGGAGTTACTCCAAATGGTTCCATCAATGATGGAAGAACAAAGACGTCAGACATTGCGAAGAAATCTTCTGCTTCTTTTCGATTATAGAAACCGTGAAAATAAAAATCATCTTTAATTCCTAATTGTTGTGCTAGAGCAATAGATGCAGCTAATTTATCTCCTGTTCCTGCAACTACAAATCTAGTATTAGGTTTATGTTCGAGAACTTTCTGTGCCATTCTTACAAAGTTCTCCGGTCCTTTCATCCCAGTAACTCTTCCTATAAGAGAAACTATTTGACGACCATCTTCTTTGAGAAATGAAAGATCATCAGAAATTGTTGTAGAATCACTCATTTGAACTCCGCCATTATGAATAACTTCTATTCTTTCATCATCAACGCCATAGTTTTGAATAAGTGTTTGTTTAATTGAATTACTTATTGCAACTACTTTGTCTGCTGAATTGAATCCTTCTTTTTCTACAGCAAAAATCTCAGGATTAACCCCTCCAGTTCCAGCGGCTTTGTTAACTTCAGTAATATGGACGTGTGCGATAAAAGGCTTTCCTGATTTTTCTTTAATAGCTTTTGCCGCAGGCAATGTGGTCCAGTCATGAGCATGTATAATATCAAAATTATCAAACGATCCATCGTCGTGCATTTTTTCAACTCTTTTTGAAAATAAATCCATTTCATCAAGAAGTCTTTCTCCATAGAGTTGCACATTTCCTTCAACAGGAACTTTTTCTTCATGGCTTGGATTTTGTCCAAACTGCGAAGGAGCTTTGCTTCGAGAGCATTTATCAAGAAGTTTTTTTACTTCTTCATATTCTTCAGAAGTTTGATAAGCAGACATTAGTGATCTGACTTCGTGTTTAGAAAGATGAGCATATTTAGAATGTAAAATTTTCATATCAGGTTCTTCATCTTGAGCTCCTTTGAATCGTAGAAATTTTGCATCAAGATCTTTTGTTGAAAACGGCATGACATAGTCTATAGAAACATTATTTGAAGCAAGTTCTTTGGTTAGCTCATAGCAAACCATACCTACTCCACCAGCGAAATGTGGTGGAAACTCCCACCCGAACATTAATACTCGCACAACACACACCTATTTAATAATAGGATTACAATTAAGAAGCTAACTTAACACACACCGCTTCCTCTTTTTGAAATGTAACCCTACACAGACTTAGAGTCCGAGTATTTAAAAAGCTTATGCTTTTGCCCTTTGGATACACATAATAAGTTATATAACTTACTAAAATTAGTAACTTATTTAGTTTAAAAGCTAAACAAATACAAAAGTTTTATATATTCCTAAGGTTTGAAAAGAATACAGAAATGATAATTGCAACCATAACTCCAGTTCAAGAGCGCTTGTTAAGTTCGTTATCTCAAACACCTGCAAGCGCTTCTGAATTGGCCAAATCAACAAAAACAAGTCTTCCTTACATACTCTCTCAGCTTAAACTTCTCGAAGCTCGAGGAGTGCTAGTTAGAAAAATAAAAAAAACGCAAGGATTGCCTGGAAAGCCTCGGCAAGAATATTCTCTAACAAATCCAATAGTAAAATCAACAGTTCTTCGACCAGGCTTCGCAGAAAAAACAGATTTCGAACAAGATCTAGGCATGCAATTATTCTTACAACTCTATACTCAAATACCAGAAGATCATAAAAATTCCATGAGCGAATATTTCTGGTCCCATGTTTCCGATTTCAAACTTATCAAAGGACTAGGAAAAATCAATATCACATCGAAGAAGATTGAACTTGTCGCAATGACAACAAAAAAATCTCTCGATCATTTACGTAAAACAATAAGCAGCCACAAGCTACAAGGTGCAAAGGGAAGTATCGATGTAGCCTGCTGGGTGCATACAAAAGAGGAATTTATTGAAGGAATCAAAAACAAAGATTCCTATTATCTGAATCTCGCAAAAAAAATCGAGATTCTTATTGATGACGCGGGTGAGATGCTAACCATCAAGGAGATGGTCTAAGAGAAAAGGGTGTAAATATGACAAACAAATTATCTCGTCTCATATCAGAATTAGACTACAACGATTTACTATTATTACAGAAAGATCACAATGCAGGGAACATTGACAAACTCATAAAATTTCATTTAAAAGAGAAAAAAGTCAATCGCCAAACTAAATGTCCTGTATGTGGCGGCACTGTCAAAGAAGGCGTAGGTTTTCATCTACAATTCGGTCCCCCTGAATTTAGGAAAAAAGCTACTTTTGATGGTGTCGACTGCATGCACTACTTTCTAGAAAGCATGAAGAAGAGAAAAGAGATTACAAATACTGATGAAGTGATGATGGTTAAGAAGTAAAATTATTTATACAGAACTCTCAGAATATCTTCACCGAATTCTCTAATCTTAGCCTTTCCTAGGCCAGATATATCCAGCAATTCTTCAACTGTCATCGGTTGAACTTCTAATAATTCCTCCATTGCTCGATCATTGAATATCATATAGGCAGGAATGCTTCTATCCTGAGATTCTAAATATCTCCATCGCTTCAAAGCTGCTCTTTGAGTTTCCATAACTCCTGGATCCACAGCAATCTTTTCCATACCTAGTTTTTCCTGTTTCTCAACTCGACCAGTTGTTGTATTCACGACATGGCGTGATAGGAAAGGAGAGATTCCTCCTGAATAGGAAACATGTAATTCTCGCTTTGCTCTAGTGCAAGCAACATAAAGTAATCGTCTTTCTTCTTCAAATTGATCGTAGTCATCCTTAGTTGCAAGCAAATCAACGTAATGATGATCTTTTGCCTTACAAGGATAGTTCAGAAAATTAGATCCTGGAACAAAAACAAACTCCGCTTCCAATCCTTTAATACTATGGACTGTAGATAATGTTATTTCATCTTCGAAGGGAATTCTATCTAAATCTTTCTTCTCGTCTGTTCTTAGAACATATTTTATTCTACGAGCATCGCAGAGTTCTTGGAATTTCTGAAGACTCTTATTTGTTCTAGAAAGAATAAACATTTCATTTCTAGGAGCACCAATGCCTTCAAGGTAATCTATGATTCCTTTTACTTCATCATCTTCATTCTTATAGTTAGTAACAAAGACATGACCATTATCATCCGTTGAAGACTCTAATGCAGCATAGGAATTCTTCCCATTGTGAGTTTGACCGATCAAAGTGTTTGCAAATTTTACAACTGCCTTCGATGATCTGAAATTATGATTGAGTTCGACGACGCTTGTTTTATCATCGATGTATTCATAGATTGTTTCGGGGTTTGATCCTCTCCATGCATAAATGCTCTGTCTAGGATCTCCCACAACAAATAATTGTTTTGGATTGAGATGTTTTATTAACTCTTTTTGTTCTTTGCTTACGTCTTGATATTCATCTACTAGAATCCAAGAATAGTTCGGCATGATATCTGGGTGTTGTACATATAGTTTATTCACATCAATGAGTTGGTCAGTATATGTTCGTAGATTTTGTTCTTGTAATTGTTTGTGAACAAAAGCACAAAGTTTTACTAAATTCTGAGCTGTGATTCTTTCTGAGAATGTTGCCGTTGCAATTTTTTCTTTGAAATGATCAGGATCTCCATCTCTTTCTATGTAAGTATCAAGTATTGCTCGAAAATCATACATGAATGAAAAGAATAATTGTCTTTGTTCTTTATTTCGTCGTTCCCGCGATGTAAAATAATGACTAATGAACATATCTACACTGAAACCTATTTGATTTAATCCTTGAATAACAAGTTGGTTGAATTCTTTGTGAGAAACCATTCTTTTGTTAATACCATAGAATTTAGTTCCGTTTTTGAGAAGTTCTTTCTCTGAAAATGAATTAAATGTTTCCACTCGTATTTCCTTTTCAGGAAGGAGTTTAGAGAGTCTTGAAATCATTTCTTGCTTTGCTTTTCTAGTAAATGTTACTGCAAGAATGTCTTTTGGATCGACTCCTCCGAAATTAACAAGATAAACAATCTTGTGAGTTAGGACACTTGTTTTTCCACTGCCCGCTCCAGCGATGCAGAGTTGTTTTGCATCATTGCAAATAATTGCCTTTTTTTGTTGATATGTAAATTTTCCCAGGAAAAAATCAAGTTGAGAAAATAATTTTTTATCATTCTCAGTTATTTCTGAAATTTTATATGTCGGAGCAACAAATTGATGACTTGGTTCTTCATCTCTCTTTTTTACAATATCATCAATATTTAGAGAAAGAGCTCTTTCTTCTAATTCTTGCTTTCCTTTTCTACTAAGAACAAGAACCTGATAGATTCCTTTCTCTTTTTTAATTTCAATAAGATCTCTTGCCAAAAGAGCATCAAGGAAAACCATCAGTTCGTCTTCGCTATAACCGCCAAGACTTCCAAAGTAAATCTTCTTATGAAGAAAGCATTTTTTCGTCTTCTCATTCACTTCTCCTCGAAGACCTTGAATAAGTAATTTTTTCCCTAGAGAGAAAGATAATTCATTGATAAATAAGAATAAAGTAATATGATCTTTTCTAGCTTTCTTGATCACGTCTAAACTTCCATCAGCATTGAATTTCATAACAAAAGAAGAAATAAATTAGCCTTTATATAAACATCGGCCGTGGCTGTCCAGTGGAATTAAAAAATCATTTTTCAAAAAATCTAACTTTGAAAGATATATTCAATATACCAAATATAATATTAAAAACTAAGAAAGTAATAGCTACTTTAGCAGTAGAACCCATATTCCAATTAGTTAGAACAAAATAATGGAATATCAACGATAAAATAATAGAACCATAGAAATTTGCCGCTAATATTAAAGATTTTTTCTTATTCATATACGACAACGAAGGAAGAAAATATATAAAACTATCTAATCAGCATTTAAGCATAATCCGGCAGCACCTAGGATTCCTGCATTCTCCAGACTTGAAGGAACAATAGTAATGTCTGTAACAATAGAATCTTTGTAAAACTCGAATGCTTTTGAAACAGAACCTCCTATAACAATAATTTTAGGCTTAGCTTCAGAAATAATAACAGAAATAAGTTTAGTTAAATGAATTCCATATTCTTTGAAAAGATTTAGATCTTCTTGATAACCTTGGCCTGCTCTTTCAAAAGCAGTTTCTCCATCAGTTCCTTTCATTAAAAAGAATTTTCCACCACAATAGTCTTCAAATGTTTTATCTAAATAAGGCAACTCTCCAAATTCACCTGCACTTCCATCTTCTCCAGCGAATAATTTACCATCGATAATAATTCCAGCACCAACTCCCGTTCCAGTAATCAAACCAACCATGTTAGAATATTCTTTTCCAGATCCAAAATGTTTTTCTGCTAGAGCAAAGCAATTAGCGTCATTGTTTATAAACACAGGAATATCATAGACTTTTTTTATTTCATCTTTTAGATGAACTTCATCCCACGAAGGAATATTATTTGTTTCGTAAACAATTCCTTCTGCATCCACAACAGCAGGAACTCCAATACCAATTCCTTTTACTTCAGAACTAAATACTTTTCCAATTAAATCAATAATTTGCTGAATAATTTCTTCTTTTGTTCCTTGAGATTTAGTTTTTTCTATGAGAATATTTTTTAGAGAATTATTTTCTAAAACGCCAACTCTAATATTAGTTCCTCCAAGATCCACACCGATATAAGTCATAATTAGTCCCCATTATAATTTATCGCGATCGTAGATGCTGAGAAATCAGCAGCCTGTAATGTAATCATATGAATATAATGAAGCACGATTGCTTCGTGTCCTTGCGTATTCACAAGCTTTTGTAAACATTCTTTTTCTAATTTCTGTTTCTGCTCACTTATTTTAACCAGTTTTTCAAAAGAAAAATTATAGAACAATTCATAATAAGAATTTAGATACATTTGCAAGTCAACAAGAAGTTTCATAGTCTCATCACTCAGAGAAATCATAGAATCGCCAAAGTATTGCGCCATGTATTTGAAATTGTCAGAAATCTTTTCCAAGTTCCATGCAATCACATACCAGAAATGTCCTTTCTCTTTTTCAACAAGAGTTTGATTTAATAATCTTTCACAAAAATTAGTCAGTTTATTATTTGACTCTTCATGGCCTATTTGTCCATGCAAAAGAGAAGCATCCTGTTTGTCGAAAGCCTCGATGAACTCTTCAATCTGAGTGTTTAGTAAACGAAACGCTCTTCGCAATGTTGCATTAAATTCTTTCGCGTCGACAACTGCGACTTGACCTATGACGATTCTTAGTTTGGTTTTTTCTTTAACCATGAAACCAACGAAAAGAGTTTGCAAAGTCCACTCAATTGTTTTCTGTTGTTCTTTATCATAGTTCAAAACTACAATTTCATCATATCCTTGTTTGTGAAGAGAAGAAATTTGCCATTTCAAAACTCTTTTAGACATTCCTTTAACATCTAATTCAATTGTTTTTTTACCAAGTTTATCCTGTGGCGGAGTAATTATTAATTTGTAATCTGCGACTTCAACATCTACTTCGCCGCCCTTATCTAAATTCTGTGATTGTACCCATGCAGTCGGCAAAGACACGACCAGAGTTTTATCTGCAATTTTAATTATTTTTCTTTTCATAGTTGATCCACAGTTATTTTTTTGAAGAACTCTTCAAGCTTGTAGGCAGTTTTATCCCAGTTAAATTTTTCAACAACTGTTTTTCTAGCTTGTTTCGCAAGTATATCTCTCTCACTCTTTCGTTTTGCTAAATACATGATTTTTCTTGATAGGATGAATGAATTTTTCTCAGGGAAAAATACTCCATTGACTCCATCATTAATATAATCTCTAATATAACCAACAGGGGTTGTAATAATAGGAAGTTGACAACTCATTGCTTCAAGTGTTGATAATGACGTTGTCTCAGTTAATGACGGAAGAACATAAAGATCCATTAGAGGTAAATACCTCATAACGTTTGATGTTGCAGGAATATAAATAACACTTTCTTGTTTTTTGAATTTTGCAACTATTTCAGGAACTCCACTTCCTATTATCATAAGTTTAAATCTAGGATTTGTTTTTTTAATAGTTAGGAAAGCTCTAAGTAAAGTATATAGATCTTTTTCTCTAGCTATTCTACCATGATATCCAATAACAAAATCATCCATTTGTATTCCTAATCTTTCTCTTTCCTTTTGTCTTTCCTTAGGATCATCAATAGGTTTAAACTTATTAGTATCAACACCAAGATGAATTATCTCTTTAGGAGTATTAATTTTTTGCCAAGTGAATAATTCTGCAACTCTTTCAGAAGGAACGACCAAGTATGATGATCTTCTATATAGTAGTCGTACAGCAGCTTTAGTTGCGGGTCCCGTATATCTCTTTAAAAATTTTGTTTCAACAGCCTTTGTAAATAAATCCCAATCAATAGAATGAATAAAACTAACTGTTTTTTTTCTAAATATTTGTGCTAAAAATAAACCCGTTCCACCAATAGGACCTAGAGTTTGAGAAAATACGATATCTGCTTTTCTAATAGTTCTCACCATTTTACTTGGTCTGAACTTTGCCAACTTAAAATCGCCAAATACTTTTTTTGATGTTGGTATACGAACAAACTTAACATGTTTCATAGATATTCTTTCTTTACTGTCTGGACAAACCACAGTAATATCAAACTGATCTTTTAATCTGGGAATTATTTCAGTGAGAAATCTAACTATACCATCCCATCGAGGGAGAAAATTGTCAGTCACTATCACTAATTTCTTTCTCTTCATCTTACTTTGTAAAACTCTTCTGCAAATCGGACACCGTGTTTCATGCCACTAATAAATGCTTTGTAGTAAACAGCCCATTTCAACCATAGCCACCACAATGGCGTCGTATGTTGACTTTTGAACGCTCCTAATGCTTTTAGTTTTTTTCTAAAATACTTTTTTGAAATATCAATAACCATTCTAGGTTCTTTATCGACTTTGAATTTAATACCATAGAGAGCAAATACATAAACATCTGTTTTGAACAAATCTCTTTTTGCTAAATCATCATATGCATCAAGTAGAAGATCATGTACTGCTCTATGATCAGGATGAGAATCGGATCGACCGTGAGTAATTATTTTTTCAGGTCGGTGTTTCATAATAATTTCTTGCATTCTTGATTTCAAGTTTCTTTTCTTAAAATCATCTTTAAACTTACCTTCTTTAACACCAAAAAATATAACCCCATCTCCACCAATGATTTTATCCGCATCTTGAGATTCTTTTACTCTCATCTTTGCAATAATTTCTCTCTTGAAATAGAAATGAGAAAGCTCTCCGTACGAAAAAATAACTGTGATTATTTTCTTGCCTTCTTCGACATATTTGGCTACCGCTCCACCAGCGCCCAAAATCTGATCATCAGAGTGAGCTACCACTACCAAAACGGTCTCTTTGCTTGACATGAGCTTCTCTAGAATCTTTTTATTTATATAGTTTACATAAAATCAATAAGAAAAGGATGCAATCGCTGGGAATCGAACCCAGGCCAAGAGGTTGGAAGCCTCCTATCCTACCATTAAACGACGATTGCATAAGAATTTGTCGTAACTTCGAGAACAACTATTTCGTTTATAAAAGTATCGTCAAAAGCTTAAGAATACCTTAAGAACCTTAAGACAGGATTCTATATAGCTTCTAATCAATAATATAATATGTCTTCGAAAGAGACATGGAGGCGCAAATATGAACGATAAACCACGAAAATTTAAGATTGCCAAGAAGGATATTGCAATGTTAAGATTATTGCGAGAAAATTCAAGGCTAACTTTAACCCAGATAAGTAGAAAGACAAAGATCCCCATTTCTACATTATATGATCGTCTAAAGCTTCTGGAAAAAGATTCCATCGTCAGACACACCACATTAATTGATTTCGCCAAGTTCGGACTTTCCACAAAAGTCCATTTTCTTCTGAAATCTCCCCCTGGCGTAAGAAAACCCTTGCAATCATTTTTGCAAGCACATCCAGATATTAACTCAGTCTATGAGATGGCAGATGATTTTCAGCTATTCGCTGAAGGTATCTTTGAGAATATGACTGCAGCTCAGAAATTTAAGAACAATCTGGAGAATACATTTGATCAAATTGAGTCTAAAACGCGCTTTATAGTGCGAAATCTCAAACAAGAAGCATTCTGTATAAGTTCTTAGAAAAAACCAGAGGCTGATCAGAGCATGACGAGAATGAAAAGGTGAACCTTTTATTCATGCCTTGACCAACCTATGGTGTGGTGTTTACGCCAAAGCTTATGCCAAAGCGTAAGCGTGGTGTTTGTGTGTGAGGTCTTTTAAGATACGAATCAGGCGGGCTTAAACCGCCAGATTGTAAATACCTATCGGTATTGAACGTTAAAACTATAATTAAGAAAATTCACTATAACCCGACATGAAAGCAGCTTCCTCAAAGCTTAATGCATCATCTTCTAAGAGTTTATCAACAAAATCAGCAGTGTAAATGTCATTTTCAACATTATCCATGATGAAACTTTTTTCTACTAATTCATATTCAAATTCGTTTTTCATACTTACACCCCCATGTGAGTATTGTATTCCCAATAGTATAATATAAGATAGAAAGAAATATATATGTATTCCCAATAATATATATACAATATATGGTGAACTCTTAAAATGGACTATCGAAAAATCATAAAATTCGGGAATAATTCCCATGTCGTATCACTTCCACAGGCCTGGATCCGTAAGTACAGCCTCTCTAAAGGAGATGTGCTAAATTTGGAAATAATTGGAGATAATCTTATGTTTAGCCCTCAGAAAGAAGCAATTTCTGAAACTGAGACCAAAACAATCAAAATCACGAAAGATACAACAGCTAGAACCATCAAGAGAGCCCTCATAAGTTACTACGAAGATAACTCAGATACAATAATATTCTCAGGTAAAGAAATAAGTAAATACACAAAGACCATAACTCAACTCGTAGAATCATATATTGCTCTAGAAATAGTAGAAATTGGAGAAACCCAAATAATATGTAAAATTTACATTAATTCTGACGAAGTAAACATAGAGAAATTCACAAAGAGAATAGATAATAGTATCAAAACGATGATCTCGGAAATAATAAAACAACTCAATGAAAATAAAATAGACGAACTCAATGAACTGGATGAAGATATGATTCAAAGAGAAAGAAACATAGACAAAATTGTCAGAATGATAAGAAGAATAATAAGAGAAAGATTATACAAACAAAGAATCACACCAAAAGAAACACCTCTAGATCTTCTAAAATATTGGCAGTTCGTTGCAAACATTGAACGACTATCAGATAATCTTGCAAAAATAACTAATTTAATTAAAAATAAAGAAGAATACGCCCGAGTCAAATCAGTAAAAAATCTCTTCAAAGAAACACTAGAAAAATTCGCAGAAGTAATGCTTGCATTTCACAAGAAAAACAAAGAACTCGCCTATGAAGCTTCTGAAAGTCTAAAGAAACATTCTAATAACATCATAAAAGAACAAGAAGGAAAAATTCATAGTAAAGTTTTAGAGCTAATGTATGAAAACAAAGAGTTCATGATTCGAATCAATCGGCTGACTTATTGAATCACTAACAAAACTTGCCTTGCAGCAAAATTAAGCAAGTCGACTAAAGAGCAAAGCGATTTAGAGGATTGACTTGCTGTTAAAATTTATACTCCAGAGGAGATAATACTCGTAAACTGCGCAATATAAAAATAATAATAAAACTAAAAACCAATCCTATAATTGCCTATGTAATTACCTGAACCAATTATTTTTTGAAAGCGTCCTGTTCTGTTATCTACATTCTCTTTTACATAAAGAAAATCATTAGTTCCTATGTTCAAACCGTTTAAATCTTTATGAACATGTAAAAATTTAGATATAAATGTTGATGAAGTTTTCATTTTTTGCACTAAACTATCATTGTTTTCATTCACATCAGCTTGAGTCGTAGACAAATACTCGATCAACGCACTAGGATTTTCTAATTCTAAACCTCGAATAACAATTGTAGAAAGTTTTTCATTAGCTTCAGCATTTATTGCAAACAAATATCCTCTAGCAACATGAGGTAAAAATAGCATCCCTGGTTTTAATAAGTCTTTATTGAAACCATATAACTGCCCCTTAGGAAGACCATTATAAATATCTACTCTAGTAATTACTGCTTCAACAATTAAGGGATCAGAATTATTTACTGGAAGTTCTCGTACAAGTTTTTGTCCAATTAAGTCTTTTGCAAGTTCTTTGCCATTTTTATTAAAAAAATCTTCTTTAAATATCATAAAAGAGCAAAATGTAAATCACCTTATAAATTTAACTTAGAAATACTAATTATCTTCAGCAAACTCTGCTTTAGCTAGTGCAACGACAGTAGCATCATTTCCTTGACCAACTAACCAAGCAGCTAATTCTTCCATATCAAATCCATCTGCAATATACTGTTTAAGATATGCTTTTACCATAGAGATATGTTTTTTATCATCAAGAGCATTTACAGCAGCATCAATATTTTCTTCATCATATTCATGTTGTAATAAAAACTGTTTGATAACTTCATCTTTATACTTCGGTCTTTGTTCTCGGACATATAATGCGATGTGTAAAGGATTGTTATCAGCAGGCTTTCCTGTGATATCTTCAATTGCTCCACCTACTACTGCATCTGAATGTCGTTGTCGGCTTTTTGCAATGAATAATATAATCGCACCTAAAGCTACAAATATAATTAGGAACCAAAGAACCATATTTCCTAATTTAGATTCTTTCACAACAGTTTCTTCTGCATCTTGAGTTGTATCAATTACATCCTCAGGTAAAACTGGTTGAGATTGCGCAGGAGGCGTAGTTGTTGTTTGAGTTTCTTCTTCCTCTTCTTCAACAGTACATGCATCGCATACGCCACCACAGTCAATTCCAGTTTCGTCTTGGTTTTTAATTCCGTCAGTACAGTTTGCAACTGCAAGAGATCTAGTCACATAATAGGAACCGCCACCGGAGCTACCTCCACCGCCATGACTATCTTCTTCCTCTTCAACAGGAGGAACATAAGTTCCTTGGGTTGCTAAAATAAATATTGAAAAATTATTTGTTGCCCAATAACGAACATCATCAAGCGAAATTCCACTTATAGGGTTTAATCCAGATGAATAATTAATAGTACCAGCACCAATATCATAATCTTCATATTTGAATATTACCATATTACTTGAATGAACAAGACCTAATTCAGTCAAATTAAATCCAACCCAATAAGTAGTTCCGTTGGAATAATTTAATTCGGCTCCAAAGACACTGTGGATTGTATAATCTTCCCAAAAAGTTACATTAGTATCATTAACCCAATCAGGATTTATTTTCTCAACAGTAAATGTTGCAGTATCTGAAAGATCAACTGATCTAACTTGTACATAAAAATCATCGACTGTTAACACCAGATTATGATCTTGATCAGATCGAACAAGGAATTCAAGATCTTCCGTTCCAGTTCCTGAATCTGCTTTTCTTTCAGTGGTACCATAACGCATACTTGCACTTACAGCACTTGAAGTATCAAGATGCAATATGTGATTTATAGAATCATAAATATATACATAAACAGGACCATCATCTGAAGTGCTCAAAGCAATTCCTCCAGTTTCATTCAAGTCAGTGATGTTAATATCTAAAGAATAATTTCCAGGACTCAATGCAGATACATTCGATAACACACAAGCACCATAAATACTGCAATCAATAGTAAAATTAGTATCATTTACACTAGCATTAAAATAATTATTAAATTGTTGCGAAGGATCAGCATCTATAAAAGGAACAACAATAGCATATGCTTCTTCTTCTAATCCCCAATCTAAAGTTCCATTAACAGTAATATAAGGAACACTGTTATTTACAAAGAAAGATTTTGTTTCATTCTTTTCATTACCTGCTAAATCAAATCCATGCCAAGTATAACTAATAGTTTTATTAGTTTTTAATAAATCATCTAGCTCAACAAAATATCTTTCTGAGTTTGGATAAATTAAAGTTCCATCAGTAGTATTTTCTGCGCTTAAATTCTGTTCATAAGCTGTTTGATTACTAGTATCATATTCAATCATAATTTGAGTTGAATCAATACCATACTCATCTTGCCATATAATAAAAGCATTTACATCACTATCTACTTCATGTAAATCTTCAGTTTCAATACAATCTTGACCAACTCGAACATCACAAGTATCATTAATTGCAGTTGGAGAAATACGATCTAAAATGATTGGTCGAGTAATTACATAATAAGATCCAGAACTATTACTAACATTAAGAGTTAACAAATATTCTCCATCAACAGTGTAAGGACCTGTCGCATTAATTAAAATATTCATAGAACTATGATTTGTTAAAGTAGAATTACTTCCTGAATCAGATTGAATCACATCATCGCTCGGATTTGTAATTTCATAGCTATAATTATTAAAGAAATACATTTCAGCACTCAAGTTAAATGCTTGATTAGCATAGAACATTTCACTAACATAATTACTTGCGTTTCCGTTTGAAGTATCCACATAAGGTTCTCCATGATTAATTACAAAAGTTCTTGACTTAATTGTTTCTCGAGATAAAATATCAGTAACATAAACTGTCAAATTAACTTCTCCTGAATATAAAGATAAATCTAATAATAATGATTCTGCATTATTAAAATTCCCATAGGTTAACAAAGATCCATTAGCCACAGAATAAAGATTATATTGTCGGGAATAAATAGTTGAAGCATCGAGTAAACTAAAAGTAATATTAGTTTCAACACCTGGAATTACATCACCATCATTTACAGGATAAGTAATTTCAACTACAGGTCCACCCATATCTTTTGCAAATGTAATATCAGTATTACCAGTATTTGTTTGACCATTTCCTGCAAGATCACTACACATAACATATACATCATTTTCTCCTTCTGAGAGACCAGTCACATTACAATGATATTCGCTAGGCATATACAAAGTTTTATTACAACTACCCACAGTAGGACTAGTGTTTACATCCATATATACATCAATGTAATATTCGTCATACATAGACCAAACGCAACTTAAACCAACTTCTCCACTTAGTGTAATCTCAGTCCAGTTAACTCCTTCAGTGGAATCAATATAAGGATCAGTTCCATCCCATCCTACAGAGATAACTTCTAAAGCATCAGGAGTAATTAAATCAAGGTATAAAATTCCATTTGAACAATCTTCAGTAGGTAAATTATATCCATTGTAAGCTCTCACGCAAAAATAATATGTTTCAGTATCAACTAAAGGAAGTCCAGTAAACGAAATTGAATTCATAGAACCAGTATGCTCAGTCCAATTGAAAATAGAAATAGGATTAGAAAGAGTTCCTAAACTATACGAATAATGATCAATTCCTGATTGAGGATCATCTCCTCCGGTCCAAGAAAAATCAATATTAGTATCAGGTGTTAAGAATCCATCATCAGTTATTGTCATTGCTGTAGGAGGACTTATATCAACACTAACATTATAATTTATTCCGCCAGAATCTTCTGCAGAATTTCCTGCATTATCATAAACTACAAGTTTAAACGTATAACATTTTCCACTGTCAAGATTAAGAACATTATAAGATTCTAAACCTATAGAAAGATTTGTTTCAGTCACATACGATCCGGTGAATCCAGTACAAACACCTTCAGATAATAAAGATTCATCTTTCAAAAGAGTTGCATGACTCATTCCTGAAATAGTATCAACACCAGTGTTAAAAGTAACATTAATTGAGTCAATAGTTCTTGGTCCAGTTTGATAAGCGATTGCAGCTCCAACAGGAGGAATTCTATCAACCATTACTGCAGATGTAGGCACATTCCATCCAGTCCAAACATTAGCAAAAGGATAAGCATTTTTTGCTCTAACAGCAATATAATATTCTTCACCATCTTCAAGAGTAAGTTCTGTTTGAACAAAGTCATCGTCCAGAGTATTTGAAATACTTAATATATTATTCCAACCAGGAACAGGATAAAGTTCTGTACCAATAGCGTATTCATAAGTAGATATTCCAGTTTCATTATCAGTAAAATTCCATTGAAGATGAAATGATTCACTCGCCCTAGAATAAGTGCTCGCATCAGGAACAATTCTTACAGAGCCATGAAGTATAGGAGCAGTTAAATCTTCGATTAAAATACCATTAGTAGTTTCTGTATCACCAGAATTATTTAATGCATCATAAGGAACAATCCATACATAATATCCTTCACCATAAAGAATTGTTGGATAAGCACTCATTGTAAATGTATAATTAAAAGTTTCATTATCAACAGCCACCCAAGGAGTTTGATTAACTCCAAAATCATCAAAAACCGCAAGTTCAAAATATCCTTCTTGTAACGGAGTTGGCAAAGGTTGTGACCAGTTTGCATAAATGTAAGTGTTATTTGTTGTCGCTCCTTCATCTTCAATAACAAAGTCAGTTGTAAGAGTCCGAAGAATTGTGAAATTTGTCAAAGTAGATGTATTTGATTGTGATGCCTGATCTTCAACATAGAATGTTGCGTTATAATCTCCTTCAGGAATAGCAGATAAATTAAATGTATATTCATATTCTTTGTTAGCAACAATCTCATTATAAGTAAGTGTTGGATAATAATTCGTTACGCCGTCTGTTAAATTAACAATTATCGAAGATAAATTCAATGATGTTTCATCTTCAACAATAAATGTAGGATAATATCCTGATGCAGAAATATTTGGTTGATAAATTGTTTCCGTAAAATTAAATGTTGGTGGAAACTCATCGTAACCTATTATGAAAGATGTTGCATCACCAGCAACACCTTGATTAGTTCCCCAAACTTGCACATTATTAATACCAGATAATAATCCTAAAGTAAAGTTAAACCATCCTGTTGGTTTTGATCTATTGTAAATATAAATTGATTCAGCTACAGAAATAGTGTCTTCTACAGTTTCATTAAGAGTTACTTTCCAAGTACTTGCTCCTGCAGCAGTAACATTTGCAATTTCGTAATATAAGTAATAAGATTGATTATGATTTTCAAAGTTTACATAATTACTAGCTGCTAAATCCCCAATAAGACCATAAACATCAAACGATTTATTATCAAGATAAACCGCATCAATAACTCTAGTTTCTAAAAGTGCTGCCTGGCCTAATTCAGTATCACTCCCATTTGTTGAAATATCAATACCATTATTTGCACTTGCATTAATACTTGCATTAATATCTAAGTGACCAATAATATCTATTGTAGCATCTGTTGTCGTTGCTACATAATCAATAATATGAGGAGCATCAGGACCTACGTTCACATTTAATCCTCTGGTTGAGGAATTTCCAATATTACCATTAGCATCTTCACAAGTCACATACCACTCATAATAAGCATCTAGCATAAATAAATAAGACATATTATCATTTGTATCATTTACAGGAGTTGCAGAATCTTCAATACTTCCATTAATTACTAAATCACAATCAAATGAAGGTCCAGGAGCAATATCTGAAACTTTGTAACTAAAATCAATGGATGAATCACTTACAGTACCACCATCATCAGGTTCATATAATGTAATTATAGGAGCAGCTGCATCAAAGTAAGCAGATCTAGTCGTCGAACTTGTTGTTGCGCCGGAAGGACTTAGACATCCAATATACCAATCATAGTATCCATTAATTTCAGGATTTATAGATAATATGTTACTCACGCATTCATCAACATCATCACTTGCAACAGATGTACTATCTATAAATAATTCACATTCATAATATTCTTCTAAATCAAATGGATCGTCAACAATATATGAAAATGATTCACTTGCATTTCCTGAAAGAGTTGCTGCATCTGCAGGCGATTGTAAACTAATATTTAGGTCAGAGTCCATTTCTTGTAAATAAGGATAATTATTTGATTGTAAATTCCATGTTGATCCAAAATCCCAACCAGTATTTTCAAAAGTTGATTGTGTTTGCATTTGGGATGTTGTCTTTGCAGTTCCACATAATGCAGATCCACAACTAGAAACTGCTCCTGCAATAGTAGAATCATAATAGGAAGAAGTAACAGAACCTCCTGTAATTAATCCTGCGAATCCAAATTTTTGAAGAGAACTGGATACATCAAAATTAGCATAAACATTTTCAATATCCGTATAATCAGATTGTCCTATAAATCCACCTGAAGTTGTACCCATTGAATTACCAAAAGATCCTCGAGAATAGGAATCATCAATTTGTGAATCAATAGACCATCCAACAAGACCACCTATTTTTGAACATATAGCGCCAGTAATAGTACCTCTACTAAGAACAACATTCGCGCCAGAATATTGAAGGACAGAATCATTGAGAACATACACGAGTCCTCCCGCTCCTTTATCATAAACAAGCATAGAACGGAATTGCACTGTTCCACTAACATAAACAGAATCAATTGTAGAATTATAAACATTAGATGCTAAAATAGCAACACCATTATATCCATCAATTGTAGCATTTTCTATAACAAGATCAGTAATTGTTGCACCATCAACAAATGCAAATAAAGCAACATCATGATCTGAAAAAACATCTTTTGAAATATTTAAATTTCTAATAACATGACTATTACCAATTAAATTTCCTATGAAAGGATTAACACTTGTTCCAATAGGTTCAAAAGCAATACCTGTACAATCAATGTCAGTAGACAAAGCATAACCAGCATTAAGACTATCATTTATGTTTTGTAGTTGAGTACAATTTGAAACCGCATAGGTTACTCCTAATGGAGGAGGCGAAGGATTAACTGCCTGTCCCGTTATCAAATTAGTCTGCGAACTAGAAATTATATACCCACTTTGTACGCCAGAGATTGCTAGTAATCCAAACATCATAACAACTAGAGCAAGAATCCAAATTCCCTTCTCAGTTATTTTTCCTTTTTGGATCATTTGATGTCCACCATAAGTGCAGTTCCAATTTTGATAACCCTTAGGTCAATGTTGTAGAATTTTACTAGGTCTCGAACAGTACCCATTTCAATAGTGAAATGTTTAGAAATAGAAGTATAAGTCTGATGAGGATTCCCCCTCAAAAAGTCAAGAAATTCTTCTTTTGTTGGTATTATTGTCCGTTGACCTCACGCGTGTTTCTTCGTACTCTTCTTACTAAAGTTCGAAGCCTTACGTTCACTTCGTTCGTAAGCACCCTCACACAAGTAGTACAAAATTGATTAATCATTAAGTATATGAACTCTAATCCTTTAAAAGCATTTATCTTGTATAGACTATACTTCGATTTAAATATATATAAGCTTGTACAATTAAAGAAGAGTAAATATGAATCTATAGACTTATTAAAGCTTATTTATGCTCGATATTAAGTATAATAAATAAATTTATTAATATAATTAAAAAATAAGAACAAATTAAACTTCTTTAGAAAGATATATATTCTTAATAGGTATTTGAAAGAAATCAATAATTTCTAGCAAATTAATACTAATGTATCAATTTAAAAGGAAGTAATAATTATCCATCTTAACAATGAAAATATTAGTATTTTGTGATACCCATGGCGATCTTTTTTTACTCGAAGAAGCGATGAAAAAAGAGAAAGACGCTGAATTCACCATATGTCTTGGAGATACAACTATCTTCAACCAAGACATAGAATTAATCTTCGAAGAATTAACAGCTTTTCAAAAACCACTCTACATGATGTTTGGTAATCACGAATACGAAGAGGATGTTGAAGAACTCTGTAAACTTCATAAATTTAATTTTATGCACAAATCATACAAACAAATTAACGGTTACGATTTTCTTTTCTTTGGCGGAGATGGTTTCAGTCGACGAGATAAAGATTTTGAAAAAACAATGAAGAAGCTCGCGAAGAAATGCAACCCAGAAAAAACAATTCTTTGTTTACACGGACCGCCAATAAATACCAAACTCGACGTTCCTTTCGAAGATCATCACAGTGGTAGTGAAAGCTATAGAGAATTTATTGAAAAATTCAAACCGCTTCTTGCACTTGCAGGACACATTCACGAAGGAGAACACGAACACGATATGATTGGGAAAACATTTCTTGTAAACCCAGGTCCTGACGGAGAAATCTTCGATCTGGAAGAATTACATAAACAAAGAATAAAAAGTAAAAAGAAATAAAAAAATTCTATTGATATTGACAAACCCAATCAAGAAGTTTAGATTTTTTATCTTTTTTGAAATCAGTTCCAGTAAGTTCAATTTCAAAAGTTCCTTTATTAGATTCATGATAAGAACCCATATTTAAAAAAACAGTTTCTTTTCGATTTACTCCTTTAGAACCACCTTCAGTTCGATAATCCCACCAAAGTTTAGCACCAGAAACTAAATAACCATTTTCCAAAAAAGGAATTAATTTATCAACAATATTAAAATCTTTATACTCATCTTTAGATTTATTAAGATCAGCTTTAAGAAGAACAGTATCATACTGATGAGCCCGAGAAAGTGGCTCAACCTTATTCGAACCTGCTAAAGGTCGAATAATTGCAATAGATCCAATAACATCTAACTTTTGTACATAGGATACTCTCATTTGAGATTTAGGTATTATTTTTTCACTTTTGCAAATATCCAAATATTTTTCTTTTTCAGTTTCAAAAGAAATCCCTTCAAGAGAAACAGAATTCAAAAATATATGTCCATAAACAATAGGTAAAGGTAAATCTTTCAAAAAAATCATTAAACTTTGGTTTTTCTAAACCGCGTAATTCCACTACAACATTTCCTTGAATCATAATTACATCATCTCTATTAATTGTTCCGCGAATGCAGCCGCAGCCGTAGGACCATTTGCAGTAACTAATTTTCCATCAACAACCACTAATTCATCAACAAATACAATATTGTGTTCTTTTAAAATGTTTAAAGACCATTCATCTGCAAACACAGTTGCGTGCATTCCATTAATTACATCAAAGCTTGCTACAACAGCAGGCCCATAACAAATTGCTCCAAGAACAATATCTACTTCTCTCACCTTTCTTAAAATATCGCCAAGAATTTTTTCTTTCATCAACTCTGGACTTCCAGGGCCTCCAATAACAATAAATCCTGCAACAGAATCATCAATAACAATTTCTGATAAAGAAATATCTGCTTTAACTGTTCCTCCTAGCTTACCAGTGCAAGTTCCTTTTTCTTGGCTCGCAATAATAATTTCAAAACCAGCAGCTTCTACAACGTTTCTAGTATTGAATAATTCTTCATCTCGAAAATCCTTTTTTGCAATAACAAAAATAACTTTATTCATTCTTCTTCACCTTCTTTAGTAACTTCTTCACCATCATCTTTTTTCAAACTTAGAATAGAATTTTTCTTATGAATTATTATATCTCCAGACTGAGCATTAACTTTTATGGTGATCATAGCTAAAGATGAAGTAATAGCAGTAACATTGTATAATTGTTTTCCACCAACGGATTGTAAAATACAAATGTAACTTGTTACTTTTTCTTGATCATATTCTTTAGAAAGTAAACCACTCGCAATTTCTTTTAATTTATCAACATCAATAAATGAATCATCAAATTTTAATTCATCAATAAGACCTTCTTCTTTGAAAGCGTCCTCGAAACCTACAAATTTTATCTCTTCAGTATGAAACAATGCGAGATTATCTTTTTCTTTAGAATAAAATCCTAATTGCCAATCTTTAGTCGTTTTAAAATCGCTATCAAATTGAATAAAACCATGAGCAAGATAATAACTTGGATTTTCTTTTTCAAATTTTTTATAGCTTTCAGATTCTTTTACTTCTTCTAATATTTCTGAGAATTTTTTTGTCATAATATTCACTCCCTATGAGCCTCAGCTCAGAGATTAGTTCAACTAGACACTTTAAAAAAGCTTTCTATTAATTAATGTAATCGCGAAGCGTAATTTATAAACAAACCCTTAATTTGTGAAAAGCAGAGCTTTTAATTAAAAGCGAAGTCTAAAAACAAAATCGGAGAACATTTATAAATAAAAGGCCTTCTCAGTTGATATAATGACTGAACCGAACAAATTCCTGCGTATAAGCGCAAAGGATAAGCTCCACATCAAACACTTCCTCAAAGAGGTAGAACAGATCCGTGGACGACATACTGAGCTTATTAGTGTCTATATTCCTTCAGGCTATGATATCAATGGAAAAATGTCACAGCTTCAACAAGAGCAAGGAACTGCGACCAATATTAAGAGCAAAAGTACTCGAGATAGTGTTATCGCTAGCCTTGAAAAAATGATTCAGCATCTTAAATTATACAAACAAACTCCTCCTAATGGACTTATACTTTTCTCTGGTAACGCAGCAGACCGTGAAGGTCAGCAAGATTATAGAGTTTGGGCTATAGAACCTCCTATTCCTATGAAACAAAACCTCTATCGTTGTGATAAAGAATTTGTTTTAGATCCTCTTCGAGAAATAGCAGACGATAAAATAGTCTTCGGACTGGTTGTTATGGATAAACGAGAAGGAAACGTAGCTTTCCTTAAAGGAAAAACAATTGTTCCTCTCAAAGAAATGCACAGTGCAGTTCCTGGTAAACACAAAACAGGAGGACAATCTGCACAACGTTTCGAAAGACTGCGAGAAGGAGCAGCAATTGAATTCTATAAACGAATCGCAAAAAGCATGATGGATGAATTCTTAGAAAGCCAAACAGATATTCAAGGAATAATCGTTGGCGGTCCAGGACATACAAAACATGAATTCGTTGAAGGCGGATACATCACCGATCAACTAAAAAGAAAAGTTTTAGGAATTAAAGACCTATCATATACCGGAGAATTCGGTTTACATGAACTGGTTGAAAAATCAGAAGATATTCTAGCAGAAGAAGAACTCGTTAAAGAAAAACAATTAATGAGAGAATTCTTCGAACGATTAGCAATAAAACCTAACAATGTTGGTTACGGAGTAAATGATGTTCTTCGATTAACCAATATGGGTGCAGTTGATAAAATACTAGTTTCTGAAAGCATTGATGATGCAACTTTAGAAGAACTTGAAAAAGTAGCAACAGAGTATGGAACAGAAATTGAAATTATCAGTGTTGAAACACAAGAAGGCGCACAATTAAAAGACCTGGGTAAAGTAGCAGCATTGTTACGATATCCTGTTATGGATTAATTCTAATATAAAACTCATAAAGGAAGACGAAAGAGGCAAAACCTTTCAAGCGGAAAGTTTTAAAATTTTTTATAAACATAAAGATACTATTTCAGGCGATAATTCTGAAAATGTTAAAAAATTAATTTATTTTATTACAGGTTCAGCGGAAATCACTTTAGGAGATAAAACATGGATCGTTGAATCTCCTGCAAAAATAGAATTTCCTGAAAGAACATACCATAAAATTAAAGCAATAACAGATATAAGTTTCATGATGTTTGAAAATCCATAAAATAGTTGGATAAATCGACCAAGACAATATATATCACTAATTCTTATAATTATTAACAAGATTAAATAAAATCACAAAGATTTATATACTTGGTAAGATTTATCTTACTGGTGATTATATGGACATAGGATTAACAAAAATGAGCACGAAAGGACAAATCGTTATTCCAAACGATTTAAGAGAAGATTTTGCAGTAGGTGAAAAACTTATTGTAATAAAAAAAGATGATAAACTCATCATAAAAAAAGCAAGTCAAATGGATGAACAATTTCTTGACGACATAGAATTCGCTCGACGAACTGAAAAAGCTTGGAAACAAATTGAACAAGGAAAAGGAATCGAAATGGAGTTTGATGATTTCATAGAGGAAATGAAGAAATGGTAAAAATAATTTTTACTCCTAATTTCAACAAACATTTCAAAAAAATAAACAATAAACTGGAAAAAGAAAAAATAATTAAACAAATAAGCAAAATAAAGAATAATCCTGAAATGGGAAAACCAATGCGTTATGAAAGAAAAAAAACAAGAGAAACATATATTTCGCCCTATCGATTAGCATACGCCCTAATTAAAAATAAAATATACATATTAGATATTTATCACAAAGACAGACAATAAATTATGCAAACAAAACTAAAACCACTTAAACAATCCTTTCATTCTTTTCTTCGCAACGAATTTCTCTAATTGTTTCTCTATATCTTTAACAGAGTACTTTCTTTCATCCGATCGAAAAGCACTGGTATGATATTGAGACCTTCCTGCAGAACTAGTTTTGAACTTGTGCTTCTTATGCAATAATTCATGATACATAACGAACTTCAGTAATTCTCGATCGTCTTTTAGAATTGTGCTCAGAGTAACTAAATCTTTTGCATAATTATAATGACCCATTGTTGTTTTTGAATCTCTTCCAAAAACTAAATTAGGTTGATTCATAATACCATTAAAATATTCTTCATTTAATTCATGGAATAATTCTATAAGAGACGTATCGCTTTCTTGCCTATCAGCATAGTCAGTTAAATGTTTGATAAAGCTATGATAAAAATCCTGTTCGGTTGATTTTACATTCGTTCTATAAACTCTATTCAAAAGATGTTGTAGAATTCCTATTTGAATATCTTCATCAACATCAGAAAACTTTCTAGAAAGAGAAAATGTTAGCGAACTATACATTCCTCTTCGACCAAGCATAGAAACATTTCCATTGTAATCACTAAAGCGTCCTGAGTACTTTAATTTAAGTTCAGGCGCACCATCTATATCATCAGGATAGAGTCCTTCAAATGCTTTCTTAAGAAGTTCTTGTATTTTCACATAAAAGACTAAATGCTTAGAACTCTTAAACTTTCCCATTAACTTTTTAAAGAAAGCCGAATATATGAAATTATGATAACAATAAAAGACCCTATTTATAACCTAGTGGAAGTAGAAGACGAATTCGTTAATATCATAAATAATCCTTTCTTTCAAAGATTACGATCAATCAAACAAGTATCCATGCTTTTCTACGTTTATCCTTCAGCAAAACACGATAGATTTACTCACAGCATAGGAACTTATCATTTAATGAAAAAAGTTGTTGAGAATAAAAGAATGAATCTCAGCGATAAAGAAAAATTTAATCTTAAAGCTGCAGCTCTTCTGCACGATCTTGGACACAGACCTTATTCTCATCTTTGGGATCTTATTATAGATGATCATGATCATGAAGCAATGTCTGCTAAAATAATCACAGAAGTATTCGTACTTCCTGAAGTTGCAGACATAATTCTAAGAAAAAATAAATACTATCCTTTACTCTCATCAGTTATCGATGTTGATAAACTCGACTACATGGCAAGAGATTCATATTTCTGTGGAGTTGGCTACGGTAACACAGATGTTGAACGAATTGTAAATCATATGTACATCAAAGATGACAAACTTTGCGTTTCTCCAAAAATAATTCCTTCCATAGAACATGTTATTACAGGAAGAATTAGTTTATTCAAATCAACATACTATCATCACTCTGTTCGATCAATGGATACTCTCGTTACAAGCATATTTCAAAGAGCAAAAGATCTTTACAAAGAAGGAAAAGAAATTTTTATCGATCCCTTACTTGCAAAGTTCATCAAAGGAGATTATGAATTACAAGATTTTCTTTTATTAGATGATAGCGTCATCGAGTTTCATCTTCGAAAATGGTTCAATGAAAAAGATCCTATAATGAAAGACCTGATGGAACGATTCTTTTCTCGAACTGGATTCAGAGCAATAAACACATCTTTGCAAGCAGTAAATATAGAAGAACTCAAAGAAAGTATTGCAAAAGATTTTGATCTTAAATATTATTTCTATCAAGATATTGTTAAAAAAGGAGTTTATGAAAGTGAAGTATACATCGAGAAAGATGATGGAAGTTTAATTCCTCTCTCAGAATATTCTTTATATATTAAGAAATTAACAGAAGTCTGTATTCTAGAAAACTTCGTAATAGGTCCTAAAGAGAAATTAAAGAAATCTTAAAAAATAAAATAAAAGTGCGGAACAGTTAATGAACCGCAATTAAAAATCTAACAACACAAATAATGAGTTCCTGACCAAAAAGGTTCATTTGCTAAAAGAGTATTATTTTGAGCAGAACCACCACCACCACAACCAATCATATCAGATAAATATTCTAAACCTATATCAGATGAAACTTTCATTGGACGAATACCAAATACACAAGTTAATCCTTGAGATGAACAATATTCAACTCCAGTTGTAACTCCATCTCCATTAGCATCAGCAATTAAAAAAGATTCTGCCTCTTCTGGCTCACCAACCCAATCTGTCGGTTGAATTAAAATAATACAAGAACTAGTTAAAAGTTGAGAAGGAACAAGTTTACTATCTTTTGTAGCAATAGATTTAACAGCTAATCCTGCAGCATTTTCCTCATAAGCGTAAGTATCTACATGTGCGACCTTACCACCGAATTGAATAACCATTGCCACAACAGCAATTACAATAACAATACCAACAATATAGAAAGACGAATAATCATTTTTTTCTTTTTTCACTTAAAGCACCTCGAGCAGTATAATAGACAAATTCTAAGAATCAAACTATTTAAAGTTAACTAAATCAACGAACACAAGCACCATCTACACAATCAGAAGGACATTGGACAAATTTATCCTGAAATACTCCTTCTTCAGTACAAATACTTTCATGAACATAACAAGTTCCTTCAAAACAATCTTCTCGATGATTCGCATAAATCCCACTACTAGTTTTAGTCAAACAATAATCTTCCCCATTATCGTTGTAATGAGCTACTTCGACAATACCTTTTGTATAAATATCGTCCCCGCCATCAGTTTCGGAGAAACAAACATTACGTGTAGAAACATGTCTACATTCCCAACAACCATAAGGACAAGTGCTGAAACATTCATCTTTACCACCCTCACATAATCGTTCTGTACAATCCTCTTCTTTTTCACAAATACCATCACCACAAACAGGAGGATTCTCTAATAAAACATCTTCAGGAATAGTCATACAATCAACTTTACAATTCCAATTATTTTCAGGATATTCACAAACATCATCTCCGCAGGAATCATCAAAATCATAACTACCCTGTTTAGCCACTAAAAGACAATTTTCTTGTTCCTCCTCAGGAAGATTAATACAAACAGATTCATCACCAGCACGTATTTTAAAAAAATAGCAATAATTTTTCAAAGAATTTCCATCTATTTTCTTTCTACCAAATGCTGAACAATTATTATTTTCATTTAAAGAAAAACCCATAACGCAAGAACTAAGTTCTTCATCAGATTCAGAAAAACAAACTTTGGGCGATGCGGAAAAATAACCAATCATCAAATTACAATAATTAGGATAAGTTGCAGATTTTTCAGTACATAATTCTTGATTAAATGTTTTATTAAGATACACATGTCTACATTCAGTTAATATAGATTTCTTAAATCCTACAACATCCAAATCACCAATTTCTAAAAAATTAACTATATCTCCAGCATCATTTAGCAAAAATTCAAATCCCTCACAAGAAACAATACCATTGAATTCAGGTTCCGAACAAGAAGATAAAAATAACACCATGAAAAGCAAAATAATAACAAACCAAAACGAACTACGAACCATAAAAATAACCCAAAGAATCAAACTATATAAAATTAACTAAAAAAATCAGTTTCCCAATAACAAATGTTTCAATCGCAAAGGAATCATTGTCGGAATTATCTGAATTTCAACACCCCATAGTTCAAAGAATTGTTTAACTTCTTCAATCTTTTCATAAGGAAAAAAAATACTATTTTGAGAAAATCGTTTTGCACCAATTTCTTTGAGAAAGCCTTTCTGATCATTTCGACCATTAAGAGCATAATATAATCTAGTTCTTTTTGATCCTTTTACATCATCCAATTTATACTTAACAAGGGCTATTGAAAAGAATCCTTGTTCTTGAGAAATAGCCTTTTTTCTCAACAAACTTATTCCCTCAAGGAATATTCCTTCCTTAGCAATAAAAGATTCACTCCTAAATTCATCTAATGTCACAGAATTTATATCAAGAACATAAGAAGATAATTTTTTCTTAAAATCACTCTCTGTGCTTTTATCTATTAAACTAGCAAATATAATTAAGATATCCACATCATTAACTTTTGTTTTCCCCTTTACAAAAGATCCAAATAAAATTATGTCTTGAATATTTTTGTTTTGTTTTGCCAAGTCTCTAGCTGTTTTAAAGAATATATTTGGAATAGACATTTTCAATCATTTTTTTAATTCGGTCACAAGTATCTTTTGATGTAGTTCGACTATAGGTAGTTCTATACGTATTAAATTCATCATCTAATTCACTGTATAATTCAGGAAAATCCTTCTCCAACATTCTAAATCGTTCTTTATGATCTTTAGGAGCGAGACCTATTTTCTTAAGAAGAATAAAATCATGAATTGCAAAAAGTGCTTTAAAGTATAAAATTGTTGAACTAGTATAATCATTCAAAGCATAGACTGCTTCTGCAGATTGTTTAAATGTGTTAATTTGTTCTTTAGACACCATGTTAGTAAGAATAACTATTAAGAGTTATTTAAACCTTTCGGTTAGTTAGACTAACCTGTTAGCAAGAATAACATTAAAGACTTAATAAAACATAAATGTTAGTTCAGCTAACAAATATTAACTAAATAAAAACAGCTATTTAAACTTTACGCGCAACAATATAGATGCTCGTGCTTGCTTCCTGAACAAATTCTTCGCCTTCTTGACTTCCATACAAGCCCAGAACTTCAAATCCTTTCTCTTCAAGCGCAGACATTAGGAAATCAACACCATACAACTGCATGTCCCAAGAATCGGTTTTCTCATCGCTGCTTCCATCCATGAAAATAATTTCATTTCTATGTTCAACGTGAATAAATTCATCTTTCTGATGAACTGTGTTCTCAGTGTATCGAAAGACTTTCGTTCCATCAGCAGCAGTATATTCTTCGTCGTGTTTTTCAGTTCCTTCGAACTGCGAGAAAAAATTATAATTAAAAATATCAAAAATATATATTCCTTCATCAGAAAGATTTTTCTTAACATTTTCAAGAACAACATCTTTGAATTCTTCTTGAGTCACATGACCTATGGAATTATACATAGAAATAACGCAATCGAATTCTCCTTCCTGAGAAGTTCTCATATCTCCTTCTTTGAAATCAATATCTAGATGCAATCGCTTCGCTTTTATTTTAGCAACATCAAGTAAACCTTTACTATGATCAATACCAGTAACAGAGAAACCTTTTTTCTTTAGAAACAATGCTTGAATTCCAGTTCCACAACTAATGTCGAGAACTGACTTTACATTCAACTTCTTTAGAATTCTAAATAGAAACATATTTTGATCTCTATTCTTAGAAGAATTAGGAAGTTCTAACAAATCATAGTATTCGGCAATCTGATCGAAGTTGTATTGTTTGAGCATGGAAGAAAAGAAATAATAAGAGAATAAAAATCTGTCGGTAAAAAAGCTCATTTAATTATCTCGTTTAATTCTTGAAAATTATTAATAAAAATTCTAGTTCTCTCGTCAAACTCCTTGTAATACTGTGTTAGCTCTTCTCCTATTTTTATTGATCTTTTAGCAATAAGAGTATTTCCTCGTTTTACTATGTTCCCATCATCAGAATGGTTGCAAAATCGCACGTCATCAAATGCCAAATGCCATTTGTTTTCAACAAAATAACCATAATGTTCAATAGTTGTACGTTCATTGGCTGTCAATTTAGAATATTCTTCTGGAGTTAATACCAAATCCAATTCTTTGTTAATAGAATATATTAATCTCCCTTTTTCTACATTTTCTTCTGAGAAAAGACCAATTCCATGAATTGTGCTTGGTTTTAATTTGTATTTTATATGAAACATTTAGATCTCCTGTTTTGAATGCCAAAAAACTATTTTTTTCTCTATAAAAGAAATTACTTGGAAAAAGACTATTCCTGCTATGGCAGATAAAATTATTGCTGCAAATGTTTGTACTGTGTTTAAATGATACGAGGAGACAACTATCAAATAACCTATTCCTTTTGTTGCTCCTAAAAATTCTGCAACTATTGCGCCTTCTATTGCTAGACTTGTCGAAATTTTTAATCCTTGAAAAACGTAAGGCAAAGAATGAGGTATTCTTAGTTTCAAAAATATTAATTTTTTTGTTGCTCCCAGTGATTTGAATAAATCCAGAGCATTTCTATCAACTGAGTGTAAACCTTTTATAGAATTTACTAATATAGGAAAGAAACATAGTGTTGTTGCTGCAATAATTTTAGATATATGTCCTGTTCCAAACCACAAGATAAGTATTGGTGCCAGCGCCAACAAAGGAGTAACTTTTAATGCCACTGCAAATGGATAGAGTGATTTTTCCATATCTTTATTATAAACAAAAATTATTGCTATAATAAATCCAATAGCCAATGCAAGCATAAATCCTGCTACTGCTTCCATTAGTGTAAAGGATAAGTGATACAATAATTTAGAAATATTGTTTACAATAAACAAAGCTATTTTAATAGGACTTGGAAGAATATAAACAGGTAAATTTAACAAATGAATTAATCCCTCCCACAAAGAAAAAACCCCTAATATTATTAGTCCACGAATAAGAATTTTTTTCACTACAACTCAACTCTTAATGTCTTCACTAAATTAATGTATTCTGAAGAATGTTTAATCTCTATTTTTCTTGGATGCGGTAAAGAAACCTCAATTATGGATTTTATTCTCGCAGGTTTTTGTGAAAGAACAATTATTTTATCTGCAAAAAAAACTGCATCTGTAATTGAATGAGTAACTAATAAGATTGCATCAGGAGAAATATCCTTATTTGACCATAACTCTAATAATTCTTCACTTAACAATTCCCTTGTAGGCTCATCTAAGGAACTAAAAGGTTCATCTAATAATAAAATTGAAGGTTTTGTAATAAGTGCTCTGGCCAGATTTACTCGTTGTTTCATTCCTCCACTTAATTCATTAGGAAAGGCGTTTTCAAATCCTTCAAAACCTACCTTGTTTAAATACTTTCTTGACAACAAATCTCTATGTATGTTGTTTGTTAATTCTAGTGGAAGTGCTACATTTTCTAAAACTGTTCTCCAAGGAAGAAGTATTGAATCTTGAAAAACAAAACTTCTGTCTTTATTGATTTCATCTTTGTTAAAAAAAGAAATCGATCCTTGCGATGGAGCAAGGATTCCAGATAATATTTTTAAGAGAGTAGTCTTCCCACAACCACTTGGACCAACTATTGCAACAATTTCTCCCTTGTTCACTGAAAAGGATATTTGAGAGAGCACTTTCAAATTATCATAATCATGGGAAAGTTTATCTACTTTAACTGCTACAACCATCATCAACACCAGGTTTATAGAGCAACATAGCATCTAAATCAATAGATTTTTCCATAACACCTTGTTCCAATAGTATATCTTGCATATCTTCCCATACTGATTTTTGCATACAACCAATAGCTAAATTATCAGGTTTTACTAACTCTTCACTAGCAAGAATCTTTTTGTATTCAAAATCATATTCTAATTCGTCTGAATAATGAACAGTTACATTTGCAATTTCAGAAGGATTTACAAAAGTATAATCCCAACCCTCTAGTGTTGCAATTACAAATTTATCAACAAGTTCTGGCTGTTCTTTTAACAATTTTTCGGATGTGAATAATGTCATAGAGTAAAAATTAATCCCGTAATCACTTGGCCAAATTAAATTTACATCGTAGCCTTTTTCTTGAACTACGATTGGTTCATAAATAATAAAGCCCGGAAATACATCTACTTGTCCTGTTAAGATAGGTGTTACATCATATTTTACAGGAACTTGTTCAACTTTAGATTCATCAACACCTGCTTTTTTCATGAGCGTTTCAAAAAGTGCTTCCGTATCTGGCCAAGATCCTACTTTTTTACCTTCAAAATCTTTTGGCTCCGTAATATTTGAACTAGCTAATGAAAACCAAACCAAAGGACTTTTCCTATAGATTGTTACTAAAGGAACTACAGGAATTCCTTGTTCTCGTGCAAGTAATATTTGATCCGCTTCTGCTAAACCAAACTGTTCACTTCCACTTATTACTAAAGGTATTGGTGCTAATCCCGTTCCTCCTTGTTCAAAGTTTACTTCTAAATTTTCTTCTGCATAAAATCCTTTATCCTTTGCTGCATAAAATCCTGCAAATTGAGCATGGTGAAACCATTCTAGACGTAAATCTATTTTTTGTATTTGTTCTGTTTCAATAACAGTTTTTGTAGTACTACAACTAACAATACTTATTGAAATTAACAATATTATTGTAAGTAAAATGTATGATGTTTTCGATATTTTCATTATTTGCGACCTCTTTAATTGTTTTCCAACACCGAACCACACAAAAAAAAGATAATCCTCAACAAAGCTAGGCAGGGATCAAACCTGCACCTCCAGATCAAAAATCCGGAAATCTGCCAATTAATCTACTAGCTAGTCAAAAATAATAAATATAGAGCAATACATAAAGCTTTTGGTCAAAAAATCATGTTTTTAGCAAAAAGTTTATATATTATTGCTAAATATATATAAATATGAAACTTGATTCCAAGGATAAACAAATACTTTCAATTCTAGATTGGGATGCAAGAATGCCAATTACAAAAATTGCAAAACAAATAAAACTCAATAAAGACGTTGTCAGATATAGAATTAAAAATTTAGAAAAAGAAAAAGTCATCAAAGGATACTACACACTCATCAATACAACAAAACTAGGATTTCTTTCTGTAAGAACATATTTTGATCTAACAGATTATAATCAAAAGATAATTAAAGAAATGAACAAAGATTTAGATAAAATATTCAACGCAGGATATATATTTTCAATTGAAGGAAAATATCAATTAGGAATTATGTCTTGGGAAAAATCAATGTATCAATTCCACAACAAACTTAAAAAATTCAGAAATAAATACGGCAAACACATTCTTAAAGAAGAACATAGCATATTCACAATAATGCATCATTTCCCTCTTAAGATTCTTTCTAAAGAAAAAAAAGAGACAAAAACATTGAAAGAAGAAGAAATAGTAATAATAGATAAGAATGAAGAAGAAATTTTGAAAGAACTTTCAAAAAATTCTAGATCTACAACAACAGAATTAGCTAAAAAACTCAATATACCTCAAAGAACTATAGCATACAAAATAAAAGAACTAGAGAAAAAAAATATAATTCTAGGATTCAGAGCAATAATAGACACCCATCAACTTCAACTAGATAACTATTACTTAGAAATATTCACCCATAATAATAAACAAGTAAATCAAATAAAAACATTTGCAGAACAACATGAAAATTGCACATATGCATCAGAGATATTTCAAGGAGCAGACATAGAATTAGAAACTGAATTTGAAAATAAACACGAATTAAGACTATTCATAGAAAAATTAAAAGAACTATTCCCTGAAATTAAAAAAATAACAACACAATCAACAACAGAATATTTCAAAATAAGCTATTTTCCTGAATAAAAAATAAAATAAAAATTCTATACGCCTAAAAATGCTCGCACCATTGGCGTGAATATTAGGAATAAAATTAATATCAACAATAGCCATCCGATTCTAGCCCAGTACATTTTACCTTTCTTTTCACCGTGGATTCGTCGTAATGATAATCTAATCATTTGACCACCATCAACAGGTCCTAGAGGTAAGAGATTGAAAGCTCCTAAACCAACACTTAGCATTATAATCCAGAAAATAAATTGAGTGAATCCATTTGTAACTTGATAGACCCAATAAGGAATTCCTTGTTTAACTTCGAACTCAGTTTTAGCTCCAAGTATTCCTAAATAACCTTTAGTCTCATCCATAGGATGTTCAGTTGTAATTATAGTTCGAGTCGAGTTCGGTCCTGACAACAAGAGTTCATCGCCGGGCGATACACATGTTAACGATTTCGTTAAATCAGCACTTGTCAATATATCGTTTCCATTTATTGAAGTAAATATTTCTCCAGGCAAAACACCTGCCATTGCTGCAGGATAATCTTCTTGCACATCACCAACACTAAAGCCTGTTGGAGTAACCATCATTCCTGTTAAAGGATTCAACACAAGCATCAATAACAATATTCCAAGTCCTGCCGTTAAGAAATTCGCACCAGGTCCTGCTGCGAATACAGAATATTTTACAACGTCAGATTTCTTTTCTAATTTTTTCTCATCAGGTTCAACAAATGCTCCTGCCAATGGTCCAAAGAAAACAATACCTGTGTTCTTGATTGGAACTTTGTGAGCTTTCGCAATAAGTCCATGACCTCCTTCGTGAATCATCACAACTATGAATAAAGGAATTAAAACCCACAGAGGAATAAATATTGCTGCTCCTGGAACATGAACTCCTGGTAATACCACAGAGAATGATGCAGGTGCTGCTGGCACGAAGAATAATTGATAAATACTATAGAATACATATCCAAAAATGAAAATCATTCCCATGAATCCCACTCCAATGAATGAATATCCAAATAGCTTAAGACGCTCTGGGTGTTTGTCTGCAACTTTTTGCATCCATTTAATTCCAAATTTAGTACGTCGTAACGCAATAACTCTACCTTGCCAGTCAAATTTCTTTCTGAAAATAATGAGAGAAATGATGACGAGAGCGTAAAAAATGATCGTTGCCCAGTGTTGTGCGAAATATTCTGCGAATGCCATGTCCATGCATTAGGAATTCTTATTTAAAAAGCTTTGCGAAGCAAAGCTTGCGAACGATAGTAAGCTAAGCTTAAGAAGCAAAGCTTGCTCCTTTTTAGAGCAAAATACATAAAGAACAAGCCATTTTCACTATTATGAAAGACTCAATCAAATATTCAATAAAAGATATTCTCGATACATTCTACAAAATAGAAGAATTCGACTTAGAAAAAGCAAAAGAAAAAATAAATAATACTAATAATCGTCCTGAAGTTGAAATAGAAAGCACATCTTACTCATTCAAACTAAGCAACATAGAATCAAAGAAAGCATCTGTTCATATAATTACAGGCAATGAGGAAATTCAAGAAATAAAATATCCACATTCAATATATAAGAAAATTGCAGATACTATTTGTATGAATTATGACAAATTTCCTATTAACCACAGTAATGGTTATTTCTTAATAAGTACTATTAAAGATAATAAAAATTACCAAACATTAGACGATGTTTTAAAAGGAACTCAAAATCTTCTTGAAGCTCAGAAAGGAATGAAAGCAGTTATTAATTACGAAGTAGAGGGAAAGGCTAAACTTGCTATAACATTAGCAAATATTTAAAGAGTTTTTCCAAGGTAAGGTCCGTCATCAGCGTATCCTAGAATTCTATAGTATTCTTTCACACCAATACCACTAATAACAATCATTTTATCATAGCCGTTTTCTTTAGCAATTTCTTCAGCCTTTGCCATGAGTTTTTTTCCAAAACCTTTATGCTGTGATGATCCTTCATCATGATCTCCAAGGCCAATAGCTGCCCCATAGACATGGAGTTCTCTAATGATTGCTGTTGTCGAAGTAATTTCATCTCTTAATTGTTTTCCTGGAAATCTTAATCGGCAGAATCCTGCGATTGTATCATTAGCAATATCTTCCATGGAAATAAAGAATTCTTTTCCACCACTTGATTCATATTCTTGAACAACAAGAACAATAGAAGGCTTGTCTGTTTTTTTACTTCGTCCTGTTTCTCTTGCTCGAATATCTCGACTTTCAGTTCCTTTCGTTTTCATCAAGTTATCAACGTATTGTCGAAGATTGGTTTTATCAACACCACCAAGAATTTTATACGACGGTATGTCGCGTTGAACTCGCATAACCCGACAGTATGGTTCTACTTCAGGTAAAAAATCTGCAATTACTTCTGCAGCTTCGCTTGTTGAGATTGGTTTGAAACTACCATCTTCAAAATCTTTTTGTAAAAGAGTTCCAGGCATAACCATAAGAGGATAAAGTTTTAACATGTCAGGACAATAATCAGTATCTGTGAATAATGCGTTGAGACCATCAATGTCTCTCTTTAGATCTACACCAGGTAAACCAAGCATCATGTGGAAATTTAATTTGAAACCAATATCTTTTAATTCTTGAATTGATTTTTTATTATCAACAACAGTATGTCCTCGCTTTACTGAAGCAAGCGCATCATCATAGACACTTTGCACGCCAAGTTCAATCCTGGTTGCACCCTGTTCAAGCATAACATTACCATGTTCTAAAAATCCCCAATCAGGTCTTGTTTCAATTGTCATTCCAATACATCGCACAACTGCTGTTTCATTTCGTTTCTGTTCGGTCTTAAGATCCGAGTTTCCTTTCAATTCCAACATTTTCTTCTGAAGTCTAGGAGTTCTTCCTTCTTCAAAAATATCTCCAGGTAATTCAAAAAATTCTTTAAAACTATCAATGTCAAATTCGCCTTCTTTGAAAAATAATTCTGAAAAATCATTCATTGCTTTGAAAGAATCCATGATAAAATCATCTTGATATTCTTTTTCTCGCGCAGGAAATGTTCCTCCCATAATAATAAGATCAACCTTGTCAGCAACATGACCTGTAACCATATATTGTTCCAGTCGATTAAAAACCTGTAAATAAGCATCATAGCCTGCTCTTTCCCCTCGCATTGTCGCTGGTTCAGAACCAGTATAACTTTGGGGCTTATCTCCCCAAGGACTATCAATTCCTCCGGGACACATAGTGCATTTTCCGTGAGGACAGGGATGAGGACTTGTCATAATCGCCACAGGCGTGACTCCAGAAAGAGACCTGTTAGGTTTCGTTTGTAAATTTCTTCTGAACTTCTTTGCAGTCTCAGGGTCTGCACGTAATAATAATTCGATGTCTGTTGGAATCTTAACAACGCTAGCATGGGTTCTACATAATTCTATCTTGAGATTAGCGATAGCTCGTTTATCCATATCAGGATTTTCTGATAATTTTTCAAAAAACTCTTTTACGTATAATTCCATGAAAAATGGAATGTATAAAGGCTATTTAAAACATAAGTTTTTTATAATATCTAGAAAGACACTAATAACATGGATTCTTTTGATAAGCTACAGCATGCCGACGACGTTCTTGTGAAAATAAGCGGAATCATCTTTAATTTTGATAATGTGACCCCTTCAAACATCGATGAGGAGTGGGATAAATTCAAAGAATCAGAATGCAATTATTCTCCTCAACTGAAATACAACGAATTCAATCCAAAGCAATATATTAAAGAATTAAAAGAAATTGATATTCCTAAAGATACTCCAATAGGAGAATTATTTGACGATTGTCGAAATAAAATGCTCAAATACGCAACCATGCTATTGGATGTAGGAACAGATCATTTCAATACAACAAACTATTTCGGTAAAATTACAAATGACCTTCTTATGAATGCTCATCAAATTATTGATATGAAACTTCCAAAAATTAAACCATCAAATAAAACAATCCCTTCTAAAGAACTTGCAGAAATAATGCAAAAAGAATTTGATAAATATAATATCGAAGGTTGGACTATTAAATTTAGAAAAAATTCATCATCTCCTGTTTCAATAAATGCAGGTGCAAAGACCCTAATAGTTAACAAAGGAAAAACTTATTCAGATTACAGAATAAAAAAACTTCTTATACATGAAATTGGAACCCACGTTCTTCGAGCAGTTAACGGACACAATCAAGAATTCCGTATTTTTAGTGTCGGTCTTCCAGGATATGAATATACTGAAGAAGGTCTCGCAGGATATAATGAAAGAGAACAAGGTTACAAATCAAAACAAACCATGATTCGTTATGCAATCAGAGTTATCGCAACAAAAGTTGCAAGCATGGGAGGCTTCATGGATGTTTACAATGTTATTCGTCCATTAGTTTATGATAATGAAAGAGCTTTCAGAACAAGTATTAGAATTAAAAGAGGACTCGGCGATACAAGTAAACCTGGAGGACTTCTAAAAGATCATGTTTATCTTCAAGGAATGCTTCTTATTGAAAAATTCGTAGATGAAGGCGGAGATATAAGAGATCTCTACGCCGGAAAGATTCGCGTAGGCGATGTTCACCTTGTTCACAACGGAACTCTTAAGCCAGCAAAGATTCTACCTGATTTCTTACAATAAAAAAGTCTTTACACAATACACTCATTAATGTTGTGCAAAAGTTAATAGCCCCACCCGACACTCACACAAAATAAGATTATAGAAAGGACTCAAAACAGTTGTGAAATGACTGGCAAATAGTTTCTTTTAATAACTTGCTCTGCACAACATTTTCTTGTAAATTTTCTTAACTTTTGCTTGTCCTTTCGATGAAAGATCTCCAAAGTTTCCAAAAAATATTCTTGGAATATACACTTTATCCTTTTCATCTACACCGTTTGCGCCAAGATCATAAAACATAATATCTTTCTTAGAAGCAGACTGATAATTCAAAACATGTTCTACTTGAAAATAAGCTTGAAAAAATAACGTTGTTTTTTTGTTTATTGTAGATCTAAAAGAAATAAGTTTTTCTTCTTTATAATAGTCCATCAATGCTGAATATATTTTATCATAATTAAAATTTTGTTCCGGAATACTATTTACTATTTCAGGATAATTTTTAAAATCATCAAAGATTTTTTGTTTTTCAGTTTTTTGACAATAAATATTTTCTAAAAATCCTAAACTTAAACCAATAATTGTTGTTAGTGCAAATAGTGTCTTTTTCATATTTCCCTTCAAACTATTACTTGGACTTTTTTTCGTACTCTTTATTCAAAGCATTAATGCTTTTGTGAAGATCTTGGCTAAAACTACAAAATCTAACAGACTCAAAGTAATCTCTAATTTCATAAATTTCTTCTTTGGTTGTTCCAGTTTTTTCTCTAGTTGCTTGTTCTATTTCAGCACTATTTTTTAAAACAACTGTACCATACTTGCCTTTTGTCTCTTCTGTGGCAGGCGAAATTGAATAATAATCGAGTTTTTTATCATAAAACGAATCTTTCATAGTTATTTTAAAACCATCTGATGAAATCATACTATATGTAACTTCATCATAAGCAGTGCCTTTTTCATTATATGTAAAATTAACATGTATCTTACCAAGCTCATCGTCATAAACTAATTCACTGTTTGTTTTACGTTTTTCTGTAAATGATCTTGTCTCCGTAGGATACCCATCAGGATTTGCAGAAGGTCTATATCCATAAAATTTTTCTGTGATGGTGCAAAATAATGAATCTTTATTGTAATCCTCGAATGAAATAGTTTCATAAGAAAAATATCCTGTTTCTACAACATATTTCCCCTTATTATTTTTTTCATCATTAAATTTAAGTCTTATTTCAGGTTCAACACCGCCTCTAATTTTTATTGAAACAGTATGTTGATGTCCACTAGGATCATATGCCATACCAAACTTAGAAGAACGCGTATCTACAACATAGTCTGCATCATTATCATATTTTGTAATAGTATCTGTGAGATTGAAAGCTTCTCCAAGACTATTAGTGAATGTTTGAGAGTTAGATTTTAATGTTAAGAAACTAACCCCTATAACACTTAAAATTACTGCCTTTGTTAATTTCGATATTTTCTTCATAGTTAATCCCTCAAAAAAGCTAAATGAAGAGAGAATTATAAATCTATTTATTATATTTAAAAGAAAAGCCCCAAAAAAGACCCGAAACTCAGGTATAAGCCTGCCCGAACTATTTAAAAACAGTCTCTTCTTCTCAACAACCATGCGAGAACAAATCCAAGAAGGCACAGCCCAACTCTTCCAAGACAGAGCTGAAATAGTCTCCAAAGAACTTGACGTTTTTTACAATCCTAAAATGGAACTCAATAGAACAATAAGTATTCTCGTTCTCAAAGCTCTCGATAAAAAAGATATTCAAATTGGACTTCCTCTCGCAGGCAGCGGAGTAAGAGCCGTACGTTTCCTCATGGAACTTCCTGAAGACATTATAAAAAACATAGAAGTTAATGATTTGAATCCAGAAGCAATAAAACTCTTCAAGGAAAATCTCGAACTTAACAAACTCGATGAAAGCAAAATCATAACTCACAATCAAGATGCAAACGAATTTCTAAACCAATCCAAAGGTTTTGACTACATTGACATAGATCCATTTGGTTCTCCTAATTTTTTACTAGACTCAAGCGTTGCTCGTCTATCCCGAGGAGGAATCCTCGCAGTTACTGCAACAGATACAGCAGCTCTCGCAGGAACATATCCAAACACATGCAAATTTAAGTATTGGTCGGAGCCAGCACTCTGCCCTCAAAAGCATGAGATGGGAATTCGAATTCTTATTCGAAAGGTTCAGATGATGGGCATGCAAAGCGAAAAAGCATTAATTCCAATTTTTTCCTACCACGACGAACATTATTATAGAATTTTCTTCCGTTGCGAAAAAGGTAAAACTAAATCAGCAAAACTATTTGATAATATTAACACATTTTTTATTTATTGTCCTAAGTGCGGATTCACTGAATCAAAACAACACAAGGTTAAATTCTGTTCTCAATGCAAGAATGAAAGAGATCTTCGAATCAGCGGTCCTTTGTATTCTGGACAAATGCAAGAGAATGAATTCATTGCAAAAATGATCGAACAAACAACAAACGAACAAGAAATTAAATTTCTCAATCAAAGACTCGATGATAACAAAGTTCCAATAGTAGGAAGCTACGACACACACGACATTTGCAGTAAGCAAAATTTCACCGTGGAAAAAATTAAACTCTATCTTGAAAGATTAGAAGAAGCAGGATTCCAAGCAGCAAGAAGTGTTTTTCCCATTACTGGAATTAAGACAAATGCTAATTTTGAAGAATTGAAAAAAACTTTCAAAAAATAACTATTTCTCCAATAGCAAATCGCTGTAGGAAACCGAAACCAAATCTTCTTCTGCAATATTAAACAATTTCAAATATTCTTGACATTGCTTATACAAAATATCTTTATCCATGGTACCCGTTTCATCAATGGCTTCGATTTCAATAAAGTTCCCTAAACCTTCGACCACATCAACATGAAACTTAATATTATCAATAAAATAAATCTCTCTCTTCTTATCCACAACAACAAGAACTCCTAATGCGCTTGTTAGTGTTTCTTTAAGTTCTGGCTTGGGTTCACAGTGATAAATGTCCACATTAGATTGTTTAGGTCCTTCTTTGTCCTCTCTTTCATAATAAATTAAAGTATTTTCAATATTACCTTCACGCAATTTTAAACGACCATTGGGAACAACAAAATAAGTATCAATTTGATGATCGACTCCTTTGAAGTCAGCATTTCTTGATTTTAGAATTTCTCTTACTGCATCCTGGTTGGATGATCTCGCCTTTATCTCAATATTTATTGCCATGTACGAAAGTAGAAATTAGAAACTTAAAAGAATATAGAGTTTAGAAAATAAACTTTAGAACATAAGATACTCATCTTGTTCTTTGAGTGTTCTATTAGCAACTAAATTTTTAATCAGAGAAAGTACTTCATCTTCACTCATTCCGCGAAGCTGAGCTTCAATTATAACAGCTTCCCTAGTCACTCTACCGAACTTATCTGTAACAAGTCCTTGAATGATCGATAAGATTTCAACAGTTTTATCCATACTCATATCTCGTTGTAGACGAGATGCCATGTTCTGCTGAATATTAGTAATTGAGCCAAATTGATCCATATTTCCCCCGAAATAGCTTACTATAACTTGATTTTGCTAATAATCTATAATCAAGCTATAGGAATACTTCTAGTATTAGCCCTTTATATAGTTTGTTGTAGAAATATGGGTTTTTGTATACTAATGGTTGTCAAACCATTCGGCTTCGAATAACAAATAAGAAGACTAATGGTTGTCAAACCATTCGGCTAAGAGCGTCAGCGAATAAACTGATGAGTATAAATAAAACAATAAAAAATACTAAGAAAGACGCTTATGCAAGCATCTTAATAGTAATTGACACGATTAGAACGATTGCTGCGATTGCTACAATTGCTGCAATAGCAAATCCTTTTTCAGAAGATGATTCTTCTTTCTTTGCTACAGCCTTTGATACTTTTTTAACAGTTTTTTTCTTTGCCATTTTATTTCCCCCTTTATTTTTTCATTACGCAAAAAACATTGCGGATGCTGCATAGTACAGATTAAGTGTTCCTGACCATGAAAGCACTCCAGTTTCAACCAATGCTCCTAAGATGAAAACGCCCATTGCAATTGCAAATAACCAGAAGTTATAGGTAAATACTTCTTTGTGTTTTTTATCAAGAAAAGCATTTTTGAGTGTATAGACTAAACCAAGAACCAATAACATTCTAAGAACTACCAGTAATGGTCCTCCCATAATGATTTTGAAAAACATATTGAGTACAAAAAACCCAATAATAATTGCGATTAATATTCCTAGGAATTTTCCCATCTCTTTTGATTCAGAAACAATATCCCTACTAATAACAGCTCCCGCTATACCTGCTAAGATATACGCACCACCTTCTAATAATATGTGAGGCAGGGTTATCAGAGTCATTATTCCTCCAACACCAAGTGAACTTTTTCCTAGAATCGTTGCTGCTGCAACTGCTCTCATACCAAAGATTGCTCCCCATGCGGAAGCATTCCATGCAACGAAGAATGTTGCTCCATTTCCTGTAAGTAAGGATAGGAAAAAACATGCAAGTAATACCCACCAGTTGTTAGCGAGAATGCTCCAGAACGTTGGGAAGCTATATGCTGCTCGTCCCATGATTGCAGGATCTAAAAATAATTGTTCTCTAAAAATACTAATTGTGTTCCATCCGAACTGTGCACTCATGAATGCAATAATATAATATGCGAAGAATACACCAAGGAAGACACCAAGATAAGCATGAATTAAACCTTTATTATCCTCATATAATTTCTTCAAAGAAAATTTTCTTTCCTTCTCTTCAAGTTTCTCTTCGGTCTTGAAAAGTTTATACAAAGAAGGAATAATCAATAATGAAGTAAATATAACTGAAGCAAGTCCTGAGTTAGATCCGAATAATAATCTAGCTAGTAAAATACCTATGACTGAGAATCCTGCCCCTAAAAAGAACGACAAAGCAAACTTTTTCTCTAACCAACTATCAGGAAATATGTGCTCAAGTACCATTATAGAGGAAAGAACAGCAAAGTTGACTTATAAAGTTTTAACATCACTGTTCAATGGTCATGCTCATAAAGTAATGTAGCAGCATGTTCATATTGTTTCTCGAAGAACGTAGCATTAGAAGGGAACTCTTTTGCTAATTTTTTGTATATTTCTATATTATGATTAAGCAATTTATCCACAACAGGACCTTCAGAATGTATTTTTATTGATTCATTTGCTTTCAACCAAGAATCTTGTTTTAATCGTAACGTGGAACCAAATAATAACATAAGATCTTTTCTGTCAGTATTATTTTCAAGAGATTCTAATATTTTATTTTCTACTTTAGATAAAGTAGCTTGAACATACAAAAGATTCGAGAAATGAAATAAGCTAATAATAGGAAACATAGCAGTCCCCAAACCTTTGTCTCGATTATCTAATTTGTAAACAGAAGTTTCAAAAATATCTTCTTGCACATTAGTTAAAAAATTCACAGGATGAGTATCTAAATTAGGAACAATAGAATTTTTACCTATATTATTAACATTTTCTATTGTTTCTTTTAATAAACCAAGATCCTCAGACGTTTTTGCATTTAAAAAATATTTATCTGCAAGATCTAACGGAGATAAACTGACCTCGTCCTGATTTAACAAAGCATTTTGGTATTTAGGTAACTGATTGTAAACATGTAAAAACAAATCTCTAACTTTAGAAGGCTCACCATCTAGAAGAAGTTTTATAGAAGTATCTAAAAGAGTATCATGCCAATATTGTTTCATGGTAAAACGAACTTTCTTTTCCCCGTCTTTAGTAAGATATTCTGTAAAATTGTAAACATCGGCAACATTTGCTATATCATCGTCTATCAAAGAGTTTTTCATGATAATATTTTGTTTAAATTCAGATTCTAAATCAATTTTATCTTCAAGAGGAGCTGACTTTTTCAAAATAGTATATCGTACAGGATCGTCTTTTTCAGTTTTGAAAAGAACCTGTTGCACTCCGCCATCAAAACCAGGTTCAAACTCTTGTTCATCCATAGGAATTTGTTCAGAAAGATTACAAACCAAAGCATCTAAATCTCTAGCTTTCTCTTTTTCACCAATTGAATCTTTATACAAAGCAAACAAACTCAATTGAGAAATATCTTCATATTCTTCTGCAAGTTTTATCGCTTCATTAGCGTAATAATCTTTGAGCTCCGGCTCAATTGAAAGAGGAGTTGAAAATAAAAATAATTCTAAAGGGGAAGCTCCTTGATAATCTTCATACATAATAAATTTTCTTGAGAAAAATAAATCTTGTTTTGCTTTTTGTAAAGACTTGTCTTTATAGGCTACATCGACAAATGCGCCAAGTACACTTGTTTGAGATTCGTGCTCAATTAGTTTTTTTAAATACTGATGAGGAGTCTTATTATCTTCTCTTAATACTTCAATATATTTTTCAAATTGATCGGAAGAATATTTTTTAAATAAAAGAGGGAAACTTTTTTTCATTTTTGAAATATGAAATTGAGAAGGAACATTATTAACCAAAAAAGTTCCCAAACCATAAATAGCATATGTAGCAACACCTACAATTAACAAATTCAAATATCCTGCTTTGAGAAAATTTTCAACAGCTTCTGCGTTTTGAGAATCATATGCTTTAGGATTTGATAAAAAAGAAGCAATTTCATATACTTTACCAGGAATTTTCATTGCTGTTAGAAAAGCAGTAGATGTTGCTCCTACAACAAAAGGTTTCCAAAGAGAAGGAGAATATACTTTCTCAGGTTCAACATTCTTTTTTTTCAAAAACTGTTTCCATTTTCTTTTTGAAGGATATGTAAGACTTCCTGAGATAACAAAAAAAGCTGAAAGAGCCAAAGGTTCATACCACTTAAAATAACCCGTAGCAGCAAGAGTGGCCATAGGTAATCCAAAACCCCAAGCTAATTTTTCATAAATTTTAGATCTAGGTAACCAGAATGATTGTTTTATTTCCTTCATAGAATTGGATATAAAAGACTTCATATAGCCACAAATATAATTTTATTTATATAAACATGTCATCAGAAAAAGTGGTAAAAAAACAAAGAAAGAATAAAAAATAAAAAAATTTATTTAACAACTATCGCAAGAGTCGCCTTCGCATCCAGAACATCCAGCTTCTGGAGCTTTGAATTTCTTCATGTCATCGTCTGTTGGTTTTCGAGCTGCTTCAACTTTTAGTTTAAAGTGAAGGTTCTTTCCAGCCAGAGGATGGTTTGCGTCAATTTCAATTGTTTCTGCTTCTACTTTAGTAATTACAGCAGGGAATGTTTGACCTGTAGGTGCTTTTACACCGAGCATCATACCAACTTCAACTTTATCTGCGCCTTCTCCTAAGTCTTTCTTAGGGACGGTTCTTAATAGCTGTTCGTTTCGTTCTCCGTATGCTTCGTCTGATTTGATGTCGACTTCTTTTTCTTCGCCAACTTTCATACCAACAAGAGCTTGGTCGAAACCTTTGATAAGCATTCCTTCGCCAGCTAAAACTGCAAGAGGATCTTTACCCTCGGATGAATCAAATACAGTTCCATCTTCGAAAGTACCTGTGTAATGAACTTCAACATAATTTCCTTTTTCTACATTATCTGTCATAATAAATCACCAATTAAGTGTCAAGGAAATATAAATAAAAAATATTTCCAGGACGCCAAAAACCAAATTTAGTGGTTTTTGAGCGTATTCGCAAGAATAAACTAGTCCTTTTAAGTTTATGGTTTATATCCTGAAAATTAAAATAAGCAAACATAGAAGGACAAAGTCTGTGAGCTTTGATTTCGAGTAATTGCGTAATTTTTAGGATGTTAAAAAAAGTATTACTTTTTTTAAACAAGGGTAATAAGAAATAATAAAAAATAATGCTTCCCAGCACTATTTACTCTTCACTTTCCTCGGAATTGTTGAAAAAAGCAGTGAGTGTTTGATTTTTTAATTTTGCTTCATAACTTATTGCTGTCATTTAATTTACCTCACACACAATACACAAAAAACATCTAAGAAATACACCATATTTCTAAGACGCTTCAAAACGCAAAGCAAAATCTCAGACTTAAAATCTGAGCTTTGCGATTTTCAACGCAAAAAGAGGGGTTCTCTTTGCGGTACACACCTTTGTTTCATTCCATATGAAAGAATGATTCACAACACCAAAACCGGATTCGATTTCGATAAAATTAGTTAAGAAAAACTGATATATAAAGCTTGTGTGGTTGCGATGATTGTATTGCAGACTATACTTTTTTTCGTAAATAAAAATATTTATGAAGAGAATTTTCCCATAGGGTAAAAGTTTCTAGCAATGATGTGTCACTAATGGTCGTAGGAAAAGAAAAAAATGTGTTTCACTAAGAAGGAACAAAAAATATATCAAAATTCAAGAGTTTTAGAAAAAAACAAAAAAATAATTAAGAAAAAGAAAAAAATTATTTGAGTCTTACGGATTCAAGATTTCTCGGAGCGGTTGTTTCAACTCGTAAAGCTTTGTGAATACTACTTGCTAAATCAAGAACTCGAGATTTTTCTCCATGATTAACCAAAATTTTTCTTGGTTTGGGATTACATCTCTGAACAAAGTTCATTAATTCTCTTCTGTCAGCGTGACCTGAAATCTCAAATTTCGCAACTTCCATTTTAACGTCAAAAGTATCAATTTTATTAGGTCCTGCAGAAATACTAAACTCTCTCGCACCGTTCAATAGACGCTTCCCTAGGGAGCCTTCTGACTGATAACATGAGAATATTAGAGTGTGCTTAGGGTCTTCACAAAGAGCCTGTAAATAGGACACACTAGGCCCTCCTACAAGCATACCACTTGTTGCTAAAATAATACAAGGCTCTGTGCTATCAAGGATCTCTTGTTGTTCTTTTCGACTACCTACCCGCTTAACATTATCTGCTAAGAAAGGGTTATTGTCTTTATGGAAAATTTGATTTCTAACTCCACTATTCAAGAACTCAGGATAGGCTGTGTAAATTGCAGTAATATCCCAAACCATTCCGTGAATATAGAAAGGAACATTAGGAATAGTCCCATCTTTAATCATTTTATTCACAACAAGAATCATTTCCTGTCCTCTACCTGAACCAAGAGTCGGGATGAGAACTTTTCCTTTTCGTTCTACGGTTTTTTTAATAAGATCTGCAACGTATTGATCTTGTTCCCTTACTGGAGGAAGTTTATTATCCTTACCACCATATGTTCCTTCAATCATTAATGTTTCTAGTCTAGGAAACTTTGTAACCGCAGGTGCAAGCAAACTTGTTTTTGCATACTTCATATCTGCGCTGTATAATAAATTGTGTAAACCATTTCCGATGTGTAAATGAACCATTGAACTTCCAAGCATGTGTCCTGCATTGTAAAGAGTAATTCTTACATCAGGAGTTATATCAGTCACTTCTTCATAACCAAGAGTAATTGTGTTTTTTACAACTTCTCGAACTTCTTCACTTGTGTAAATCGGATCTTTACCTTCACCAATCATTATTTTTACAACATCAAGTTGAAGCAAAGCCATGATGTCTCGTGTTGGAGCTGTACAATAAACAGGTCCTTTGTAACCAAACTTGAAAAGATATGGAACAAAACCACTATGGTCTAAGTGTGCATGAGATACGATAATTGCATCCAATTCTTCTATTCTAAATTCAGGAGCTTCTAAGAAAGGATAAGCACTATCAGAAGAAACATCTATTCCGCAATCCAAAAGTATTCGTGATTCAGGAGTTTGTAATAAGATACATGATCGACCTACCTGTCGAGCTGAACCGAGATATGTTATTCGGACCCATTCTTCTTTTTTCTGTCGAAGCCAACCGTTGTAAACACGTTCTCCAGTTTTATGGAGAAACTTTCTTCGATAGTCAGAATTTTCATAAAGAACTCCTCGAATGTTTTCAATAATATTGGATTTAATTGGCGGTGTTCGTTTTACCTGAGGAACCCACATAGTTTTTTTCTTTATTTCATTAAGAGTTTCTGCAGCCTTACCAATAACCAATCCTGGTTTTTCCGCTTCTATGATTACAATTGAACGTTGAGCTTCGAAAATAATAGTTCCTATTACTGCTTCTTCAGGAATAATTTTTCTTAATTCCTTTTCAGCCTTTTCTAGACCCATACAAAGAGAAGGATCAGGTCGAAGTTCTATTCTTTTCTTTACCTTACTAACTGCTGCTCTAACAATACCGCCGTCGTTATTGAAAAAGTCGATATCTTTAGTATAGAGTACGATGTTTGCTCCCTCAAAACCAGCGTCACTGATTTTTTCTTTAGGGACTATTTTAAGTATTTCTTTTATAATTTCTGAAACCATTTTTTTTACCATGGTGAAAAAAAATTGGCCTGGAAAACTAAAAGTTTTCAAGGATCATTTTGTTCACCTTTTATTTGTGGAAAAAATAGTCCCGAAAAACGTTAATTTTTCAAGGACCTTAGTATATCACATTAGATTTTTCTTTTGTAATTACGAATATAATTTTTTTAATTTATTGAGAAAATTCCTCTTAATAATTTTAATAAAATAAAAACAAAAAGATAAAAACTATTTAGCGTGAGTATCAACTTTTTTAGAAGCTACTTTTTTCACGCCGTTTTTATCAATAACCATAATATTAATTCCGTTTCCAGAAGCAATATCTCTTTGCATAGCAGTATCAACAGCTTGAATTGCCAGTTCGATACCATCAGCTTCGCTTAGATTTGGTTTGTAATTTTGTTCAAACATACCGAAAACATAATGGCTTCCTGAACCGCTTGAAAAATAATCATCAACCTTATGTAAAGTTCCGTCTGGGAAAATATCATAAAGATGTAAACCATCTGAATCAGATCCAGCCATTAAAAAATGCGAAATATCTTGCATCATTTTTGGTTGTCTAATCATTCCGTAAACCCAATTACGTAAAAGATTTGCTGCTTCTTTAACAGAGACTTCTCGACCAAGTCGAATTTGTCTAAGTTTTAATTCACTCTTGAGATATTTCTCAAGCATTTGGATTGCAGAAACAGATCCTGCAATTGTGATTGCGATATTGTCAGTAATTTGCACTACTTTTTCCCAGTTCTTGTTTGCGATTTGATAGCCAACAGTTACTCTCATATCCGCTGCTAAAACAATACAATCTTTGCAAACAACACCGACAGTAGTTGTACCAGATTTCATTGAATTTGATTCAGTCATATATTCACCCAAAATATAATTTATTATTAATGAACGTTATAGAAAATGTGTTCGATTATGCGTTATAAGTCTGGTTTTATTTAAAAAGGTTTCGCAATAAGAAAGTAAATCTTAAAACCTCAGAAAGAACTGTAATAATATGAAGAAAGGCATAGAATACTGGACTAAAGACCATCTGGACGCCCTAGAGCAAACTAAAACGTTTTCAGATATTGGGAAAATAGCGCTAAATATTCAGAATAACATGCCTCAAAACCATGCAGAAGTCTGTGGACCCATCTCCACAGGAGGAGTCGGTTCCATCGAAGACAATATGTACATTCTTGAAGAAACAATAAAAAAAATTGAATCCCAAGGACAATTAGTATTCAATCAAGCACCAATGGAAGATGCAATGCACAGAATCTACAGCAAAGAAAATATTGAAGGATATCCATGGGCACTATTAGAAGACATATATCTTCCTCTTTTCATAAACAAAAAAAATCCAATCAAAACATTCTACTTCATTAACGATTGGAGAAGTTCCACGGGTGCAAAGTGGGAACATGTTAATGGTCTACTACTTGAAAAAAAAATACTCTATCTGCCTGAAAACTATCTTCAAAACGAGTCAAGCGCAGTTATTCTAAGAAAATCAGCATTTGAATTCGAAGAAACAAGCGTAGACAAATATATTAAGAAAAAAGCTTCCTAAACAACATATTTAAAAACAAAAACCAATCCCAAAAACCAAGTAAATATTATGCCGCGGTCGCATAGTCTGGTATTGCGCAGGATTGCTAAAATTTGGACATTTTGTTTGAATTTGCAAAGATCCTGTCCTTTTAGGATCATGGGTTCAAATCCCATCCACGGCGTTTTTTATTTTCAATAAAAACTTGTGAATGTGACCTGCTTGAAAATCAAAGATTTTCAGCACAACGCTCACTTTGCTCGGTTGCATCCACGGCGTTTTTCTTTTCTTATTTATTAAATCGAGAATAAACTCGTTTAAAAACAGAATTATAAGGGATTATTTGAAAACTGAATCTCCAGCGATCAAAAAGAATCATCGAAACAAAATTGACAGGAATCAAAAACTTTGATTGAACTGTTTTGAAAAAAGATTCCGCAGATTTACAAATTTCAAAATAATCTCGTTTCACAAGATGAAATTTTGTTTTTACATCATAAAAAATAAGATTATTTATTTCTCTGTCACTAATGCTAATAAGATCAAATTCAATCAAATCGCAACGATTCCATTCTTTTCTCAAATAGTCCATCAATTCTAAATACTTAGAAGGAACAATTAATCTATATTTTATTAAAATTTCATCAATCGAATCAAATCGAGATAATTGAAAAATAAAATTATTCTTTTTGCTTCTTCGCAGAATAGATTGTGCAACAAACTCAAACGCATAGCCTCGCAGATTTCTTTCATCAATTAAAGAGTAAATTACCATAAAATAAACTATAAAACTAATTAGTAAAATAAGTAAGTGAACAAAATCAGAAATATATCCAAAAAATATAAAGAACAATAAAACATAATAGAAAAGGATAGCGGGGGGAAGATTTGAACTTCCGACCTCAGGGTTATGAGCCCTGCGAGCACTCCTGACTGCTCCACCCCGCTATACGGTGTGGAGCAGAGAAATAAACAGCAGTTTATAAATCTACTCCTGCAGGAGTAGCATTCTAAGTTCAAAAAGAGAATTAAAAAAAATATTTTAATAAAAATAAAAATTAAAAAAATATACATTAAAATTATTTAAGATGAGATTCTAACTTCTGACGCTGTTGTTCATACAAATCTAAAGGTTTCTCTTTTCCTTCAGCAAGTATTTCATCAGCGTAATCTTCTCTAATCCATTCAGATTCTTTAGAGTCATCAAGATATCTTTTTAATTTGTGAGCAACAGTAAGTCTGTGAGTTTTATCTCGGTAATGATATGCATAAACAACAATACCAATAACCACAATAAGCAATGCTAAGAATCCTATTTTATTTCCAAGTGTAAGTTTATGTTCAAGTTCAGCTTCTTCTGCAGATGAATCAATTTCAGAATTATCTGATCCTGCAGTTCCTAAATTATTTCCAGATGTTCTAGCTAACGCAGGAATTCCATCGTCTTGCGATGATGAAGATGTCGCAATAACTTCTGGTTCGTCGTCCGTTATATTAGTACTTGAATATGTAGAGAATCCTCCGCCGCTTCCGCCACCTCCTACGTCTCCTGTATCACAAGAGCTTGTTTGGTACTCATCGTCACACATGTAGCCGCTTGATCTAAGAGTATCAGTTTCATCAAAACAATAAGCTAATATTTTTTCATCGTCATAAACATCAACACATTCTAATTTATCCAGTGCTATTGCAAATGTTCCTGTGACAGTTGCATTTGCCCAAAGATAATTTGGTGTAGCTTCATGATCAGTGTCAATAATATAAGAAAGTGCATCATCAATTTCCGTCCATGTTCCATCTGTTTCATTAAACCAATAAATTTCAAAAGTTGATTCTTTGTAACCATAAATGTCTGCTGCAAGATAATCAATTTGCACATAGACCCAATCCAGAACATCAATAACTGCTTGGTCTGTTTCGAAAGAGGCATATCTAATTGCGTTTGTAAGACTAGTATTAACATGTAAAGGTTGCTCAGTAAATTCAGTAACATTAAATGTTCCATTAACAGAAGTATTTACTCCAACTGAAGCATTCGTTTTAGCACTTACATTTGTAATATCTATTGTTGTGTTTGCAATAAAATCATAATCTCCATTTGATCCAATTCCGACAAGCATCCAAAACTCTTCGATAGTTTCTGTTCCTGCGAGATCAATAGCTTTTATTTCTATTGTATAATTCTCATCGTTTGCAGGAGTGTAATTATACGCATATGTGCTTCCTAACTGCAAACTCATAAGATTCCAAGCTCCTGAATTAATTGAAACAGTCATATTTGCAATGCCTGATGTCACATCACTTGCATCAACCAATAATATAACTTGATAATCTTCTGCAGGAGATTGAGGACTTGTTGTGAAATTTTCAACGACAGGAACAACGCTATCAATAGAAATATTTTCTATCTTTATTGTTTCATTATTTCCTGCTAAATCAATTGAATAATATTGCATGGATAAATTACCATTTGGCAGAATAAATGGAACTCCAAGATATGTTGACCATAAAGAACCTGAATAATTATAATAACTTTCATCAATATTTGTTTCATTAACTGTTAAACTCATTTGAACTTGAGATTTATACCATCCATTTGAACCAATGGTTCCAGTTAAAACAATTGTTGTATTTGGATTTGTTTGATCCACAATAATATTTCTTGATGAACTTGTTGCATTATTATTTTGTGGAGAATTATCATAACACAAAACACTCCAAGAATTAATTCCTTCTGTTAAACTTAGTTCTTCTGTTGTATTTGTTGATTCAACAACGCCGGCGTTCGTTGCATTTATTGTTCCATTTACAAGAACACTACAATTCGCTATTCCATAGGCTGAGTCATATGATTGATAAGTTACGTTTGTTGATAAATTCTGAGTGTATAATGTTGCGCTTGGACTTTGCAATGAAATAATTGGAACGCTTGTATCTCTTGTTGTGATTTCATAAAGATCAGTCACACCCCATAAACTTCCAGGATCGGAACAATTCACATACCAATTATAGGTATCATCAATAAAATTAATTTCAAATTCATTTGCCCCAAGACCAAAACTACCACTATCATTTACAGTTCCGTTAATGTATAAATCACAATCAAAAGTCGTACTATAATTATCACTAATATTAAATTGTAAAGTTTGTGCAGAAATATTTATTGGTGATTGGTTTGCAGGACCTAAAGCAACAACAACAGGAACAGATGAATCAACAATAGTTAGGTTTTGAATATCAGAAAGTTCTTCTTCGCCAATCGCGGTTAAAGGTGCGAATGCGTAGAACTCATAGGAAGCATAATCTCCAGTTGCATTCACAGACCAATTTAATGTTCTAACTTCACCTTGTGTTAAATTTATAATTTGAGGATTTGCACTTGTTGTATAAAAAGGAGTAGCGCTACTATTTGTTGAAATAATTCCTTTGTTAATAGGTTCATTTAATGCAGCTAAGACATCAAGTCGAGGAAAACTTAAGTTACTCGAGGAATCATTTCGTAAAGGTCCTGATGCAATAAATGCTTCTTTAATATCATCTGCACTTCGTAATTCTCCGGTTAAAGAATAATAATATTGATTTAGTAAAGCTGCTGCTCCAGCAACATGAGGAGTTGACATTGAAGTTCCGCTTCCAACACCATGACTGCCAGTATAATATGTTGATGTGATTGAATAACCAGGAGCTAAAATATCTGTAAGAGGTCCTCTGTCAAAATCAATTGTAAAATCATCTTTTCTAATAGAACTTACAGTAAATGCTCCACTAGCACATGCAGGAACAGAAACAGTGTTTTCTCCAGGATGATCATTTCCTGCTGCAACCGCAACAAAAAGTCCTTGATCGGCAGCATAATTAACTGCTTTTGCAGTTGATTGATCATCACAATATGTTGAATAATTTCCTGCACCAATACTCAAACTAATTACAGAAATATTATATTCATCTGCGTGATAAACACACCAATCAATTCCTGCAAGAATATCACTTTCTAAACAACTACCGACATTATTACAAGCTTTCACGGCAACTAGTTTTGCTCCGGGAGCAACTCCTGTGAATGTTGCATCTTCTCCAGCTGCAGTTCCAGCAACATGACTTCCATGACCTGGAGTCCAATAATCATCATCCATAGGATCTGCATCATCATTAACAAAATCATAGCCACCAATTACTTTTTGATTAGGGAAACTTGCGTTACCTCCAAAATCAGCGTGGCCATAGGCAATTCCTGTATCAACAATACAAATTGTTTGACCAATACCTGTTAAATAATTTCCGCCACTTTGTTCTAACCAAACATCATCAGCATTAATCATAGGAATAGAATCATCATTTGTAATTGTGAAAGTTTCTTCAAAAGCAACTTTTTCAACAAAAGGATTATTTTGTAAATCTTCAAGAGCATCTTTTGTCATTGATGCTGCGAAAGCATTAATAACTTCATATTCTCTAACAATTAAAACATCAGATGAACTCATAGTTCCAAAAGAATTTTTCCCAAGACCTAAATCATCGAAAACTCTTTCTCGAATATTTTTAACCTGTTTTTGTCTTGCATTTAATCTATTAATATTAACTGATTTTGATTTTGTTGAAAACAAAGAATCTTCTTCAATAATATTTTCAACATCCTTAAGAGTAACAATTACATCATATAAAATATTATCATCAAGTTCATCTAAATTATTAAGAATATTAGAATCATCAATAATTTTTTCTTCTTTAATTTTTTTAGGATCCAAATAAATTGGAATATTTGTACAATTCCCCCCATTGCAAGTTACATTCACATAAACTGTGAAAAAAGTATTTTGTTGTGCAAATGTTGTAAAGTTTACAAAACTTAAACTTAAATCAGGGTACGCAGTTACACTTATAGTATAATTTCCAACATTATCAACTAAATCAGTGACATTCAAATAATAAGTTCCATTAGCAGGAGCTGTCCATTCAATTAATGATCTTTGATGAACTGCAAAAGGACCATTAGTAACAACATCGTCATTAAAAGCAATACGAGTTGTATGATTAACATCATATAATGCTAAAAAAGTATCAGCTCCATTAAGGAGATCTCCAGTTTCAATTCGGTATGATTCGTTTTGTGTTGCGTTGAACGCAATCCAATCTTCATCGCCCGCAGGATAAAAAGAATGATATTGTTTTGTTCCGTTTGTTAAAATATAATTCGCACTTGTGTATACATCATTGTATTCATATTGATCTTGATTATCAAGAATAGTTTGATTAAGATAAACAAAAGTTTCATTAGTTGAAAGTTGATAATCACTCAGGTTTGTTTGAGAGGAACAATTAACTGCCCATTTGTAACTTGTGTTGTGAACCCAAGCAGATAAATTTGATAGAGTCAAATTATATGTACTATTTGTTAGGTTCATATTAGTCGTCGTTGTTTTTTCTGCCCAGCTAGTCCAATTTCCCCAAAGAACACATGTTGCATTCTCAGTTGCGTTAAGAAGAGTGATTGTGAACTTATCTGTAAGATGATTATCTCCGCTCGTCGGATTATCTAAGCTTATGGATAGATTATCCGAGATAGATTGAGTAGAAAAACCCAGTACAGCTGAAGCTAGGAAAACGAATAGAAATAATATAGTTATAGACCTAGTATTGAATCGCATGACAAAATACCCTCACATCATTTAAAAATGTAGAAAAGTTAGTTTATAAATATTCCTATTAAAAATTTAATTATCTTCAAGTCCAAAAGACTCAATGAATCGTGTTACTGTACGATATTCTGCAAGATAATCATATCCTCGAGAAGTTAACTCATAAACTCTAGATTTTCTCTTCTTACCTTCTTCTCCTTCGCTAACAAAATTTTTCAGCATTAGATCTTGAAGGTATTCAATCATCATTTTATGAGAAAGATTTGATTTATACAATAAATGGGTTGGCTTGATAGTTCCACCTTTAGCTTGAATTGCCGAAAGGATGTCATGGATGATTTGTAATCTATCTCTCTTCTTTGCCATTTGTGTTCAAACCGTTGTGTTCATTGTATTGTGTGTCCATGGCAAAGCTAAGAAATCATTTTTGATTTCGCATGTTTTGCCATTTTTCGTTTCACTCAAAATTTCAAACCAATGAAAATAAATATTTTCATGGTTTAGTCATTTTATTTCTTTTTGATTTCAAATAAACTTCTTAGTAAAAATAAGAATCCTATTAACATAAGTAATAATCCGGGAACGTATAAAGCACATAGCTTATACGCTAATGCTAAAAACATTTGTCCTAAGAACAACATTCCAAAACCTGCTGAAATGAAAAGCTTTGGTAAGCTTGGTCGTTTAAGGAATCTTTGCACATGCTGTGCTGTGATAAATAATAGGAATATTCCTGTTGTCAGGAAAAATACCATTCCATGTTTCTTTGCAAATATCATTGCAAGAGTAGTAATTGATAATAAGAGTGCGAAAATTTTAATCCCTCTTTCTCTAAGAGTAACGTATGCAAGTAAAACCAATGCAATTGTAAAAGCTGCAACATGAAGTATTGTTGCGAACATACTCAATGTCAAAACCGAGTTTGTAGCTAAAGAACCTACAATATCTTGGGAGCTAACTCTATTAATAATCAATAAACCTAGAATTGCTTGTAATAGATAACTTCCACTAAGACCTAGAAATGCCAATCCGAAGATTGCTGTAGGTTTGTGACCACACATTTTGTAAATACTATACGCTCTGTAAGCGATGAAAAATGTCACTAGCGCAAATATTACATAGAGAACAATTTCAGGAGTGTTAAACCAGCCAGGCATTGCAAAATCTAAAAGTTTCATAAATGAGTAAAGTTCGAAACAGAATATAAAAGTTCTGTTTCTAACCCTTAGAAATTCACTAATTTCAAAGGACGTAGTATCCCTTTTAAGCCTTACGGATTCATTTTCTAGATTAAAGCTTAACATCGTTTATAAAGAATTCTTCTCATACTAATAGTAAGAAGATCGCCACGCTTACGCTTTGGCGTAAACACTGTTCTTCTACCACATCCACAGAGGCCTGTAAACACCACGTTCACGTTCTATTTGACAGGCCTCTTTTTTTCACCATTATTAATATAAATAAAGAAGTAATTTTATTTCTCATGGAAACTAAACAATGGTATGTTTACCTTCTTGAATGTCAAGACGATTCAATTTATACAGGAATAACAAACGACGTAGAAAAACGAATGGAAGTACATAAATCAGGAAAAGGTAGCAAGTATGTTCGACAGAAAAGATTCAAACGATTACTTCATACAATCAAAGCCGTTGATAAAATCGACGCTGCTAAAATGGAATACCAAATTAAACAATTGCAAAGAAATGATAAGATTACATTCTTTATGAAACATCCTATGTTGGATTTCTCCGTAACTAAAAAATGATATACCTAAATGGAAAAACAATAGAAAGAGCGGACAGCACCCCGAAATTTCCTCCAGCCCTAGCATACGCCATGGTTAAAAAAGGAATTGCGGGTTTTGACCAATGCGCACTATATGATCCATTTTGTGGAAAAGGAACAATTGTTTTAATTGGAGGATTAAACTTTTCTCAAATAAACAAAATTTATGCTAATGATCTAGATGAAGAAGCATCAATAGCAACAGAAATTAATTTAGAAAAAACAAACATAACAAATTATTTAGTTTCAAATGAAAATGCTAATTCTAAAATCATCAAAGATGCCAATCTAATCGTTGTTACTGATCCTCCTTTTGGAAGAGCTTGTGAATGGGAAGGTTCAATAGATCTATTTCTTGAAAACATGACAAAACAAAATGTTAAAAGAATAGTTATGTGTTATGATAAAAACAAAAAATTAGATAGAACAATAAATAATTATTTTATATTAAAAGAAAAAGAACTAATTAAAGATCGTTTTATCTACACCATAGAAAATAATTAGCAAAACACCAATTTTATAAGAACATAAACATATCTTTCTTACATGAAGCTTCCTCCGAAGACAAGTGCATGCCTTGCACCAATGGCTCGAATCACTGACGTCGCATTCAGATCTCTCTGTGTGAAATACGGCGCAGGAATGACCGTAAGTGAATTAGTAAGTGCAAACGGCCTCATACAAAAACAAAATCGTTCTTTTGATTTAACAGTTCGAGCTCCTAATGAAAAATACTTTGCAATTCAACTCTTTGGAAAAGAAGCTAAGAACATGGCAGATGCTGCAGAACTTGTTTCGGAAAATTCTAATTATATAGATATTAATCTCGGCTGTCCAGTTACTAAAGTAATTAAGAATGGAATGGGAAGTGCATTATTAAAAAAACCAAAACAAATTGGAAAAATTATTTCTGCAATGACTGATAGAGTTAATAATCCTATCACTGCAAAGATTCGAATTGGTTTTTCTCAAAAAACAATCAACGCAGTGAAAGTTGCTAAAGAAATCGAAGATGCAGGCGCATCCCTATTAACAGTCCATGGTCGAACAACAGACCAAGGCTATACTGGAAAAGCAAATTGGAATGTAATTAAGAAAGTTAAGGAAGCTGTTGATATTCCTGTCATTGGAAACGGCGACATAACAAATGCTCAGACAGCAATTGATAAACGAAAAGAATCTGGAGTTGATTATGTTTCAATTGGTAGAGCAGCTTCTGGAAATCCACTATTATTTTCTAAAATAAAAAATAAACTTCAAAGAAAAAAAGTTAAAGAAATTTTCCCTAAGCTTCGAATACAAAGTAAAGAAGGCTTAGAAAATCCAAAGGATTTACAAAGAGATAAATTCAAAGTTTTCAAAGAATACATGAAACTTTCTGATAAATACAATACTTCTTTTTTACATAAAAAATTACAAGCCCAGCATTTCACAAAAGGAATTGCAGGTGCGAGTAAAGCTCGAGCAACGATTGGCTCTGCAAAGACAAGCGAAAAATTAATTGAAGCAGTTAAGAATCTCTGTGACAAAGCTTAAATAGAATATCATTCTAATTAATCACATGAAAATATTCGCAGGAGTTGATGAAGCTGGCCGCGGGCCAGTATTAGGCCCTCTAGTCATGGCAATTGTAGCTTGCACTCCTGAAGATAAAAAATTCTTCAATAAAATTGGAGTCAAAGATTCTAAACTTCTCACAGAACCTAAGAGAAGAAAGCTAGCGAGAATAATCAAAGCTAGATGCGAACATGTTATTATCAAATCAAGTCCTCAACAAATTGACAAAGCCTTAATCAATCCTTCATCTTCATTAAACATTCTCGAAGCTGAAGTTTCTGGAAAACTTATCAAACGATTATTAAAAAAATCTAAAGTCGACGAAGTAATGTTAGATCTTCCTGCAAAGAATAAAGAAGAATATCTTAACCACGTAAGAAAAAAAGCAGAAACTAAAATACCAATCAAAGCAGAGTTCAAAGCAGACCTTAATTACATTGAAGTTTCCGCAGCATCTATTCTCGCTAAAACAACAAGAGATGCTTCTATAAAAACCGTCGAGAAAAAACTCGGATTTCAAATTGGTTCTGGCTATCCTGCAGATCCAAACACCGTAAGATCTCTTGGAAAACACTTCGAACAATTGAAAGAAGAAAATCTTGTGAGAAAACAGTGGAAAACTGCAAAGAACATTGAAGACAAGAAAGCACAGACAAGTTTAAGCAATTTCTAGCAATCTTTTTATACTTCGTCCCTTCAATAAAGCACATGAGGTGTCAAATTTTAATTATAGTGCTCTTACTACTCCTATCAGTAAGCGTTGTTTCTGCTCAAACATACGAGGACAAAGAATCCTTAATCATTCTCCAAACAGTTGATAACATAATTAATTTAGTTTCAACAGGAGGATCCTACCAGGTTAATCAAATAGAAGCAAGATATACTACAAGACCTCTAGAAACATATAGACAAACAATAGAATATCTCGAAACTAATCCTCAAGCAGAGATTTTAGATGAATCAATATTTTTTGAATGGAATAATCCTTCTTCTAATTCAGTAAGTGCACAAATCGAAGCTCAAGTAGAAACCCTAGGAATTTCTGTTCCTATTAAAACAAAAATTAATTTTCCATTAACAAACATTCCTTCTGAAGTTCAAGACTATTTACAATCAACCGATTCCATAGATTCAAATCAAAACATAGCGCAGCTAGCAAGTTCTTTAGCAGGTGATGAAACAGATTTATTCATGGTTGAGTTTGTTCTTGCAGATTGGGTTAATCGAAATATAGAATACGATTTATCAACATTAACAAGTGAAGCGAACCAACCCTCAAGCTGGGTTTTAGAAAATAAATATGGTGTTTGTGATGAAATTACAAATTTATTCATCTCGTTAAATAGAGCTCTTGGCGTTCCTGCGAGATTCGTTTCAGGTATTGCATATACTGATTCAGAATTATTTGATGAAAATTGGGGAAACCACGGTTGGTCAGAAGTTTATTTCCCAAGCGTTGGCTGGGTTCCTTACGACGTTACATATCAACAATACGGCTATATCGACGCAACACACATAGCCATAGAAAAAGGTGTTGATGGAACCGGTTCTTCAGCAGAGTATAGTGCTTCAGGCTATGATTTCCAAATACAACCAGAACAATTAGACTTTGAAACATCTATTGTAAGTGAAGGAAACGATCTTTCTGAGAGAACAACAATAAGTGTAAGTGCTATTGAAGACGAAGTTGGCTTTGGTTCTTACAATGTTATTAAGGCAACTGTAAAAAATAAATATAATCATTATGCAGTTGAAAGATTAATTAGCTCACAAACAACAAACCTTGAATCAATTACACCTAATCAACAAATGGTCGCATTAAAACCAAGAGAAGAAAAAACAGTTTATTGGTTAGTAAAAATAGATAATAATCTTCAAGATGAATTTGTGTATTCATTTCCTGTTTCCATAAGTAGAAGCATAGGTCCTTCTGTTGAAACAGTTTTTAGCGTAGCGGCACATAATAATATATACAGTAAAGAATACATGGAACAATTTATGCAAAATCAATATACAATCGCAGAACCTCTTCCCATTCTATGTCAACACAACGAACCAATCCTATTAGGCGACAGTGCTCAAGTAAAATGCACACTTACAGAATCAACAAGCCTAAGTGTTTGCGACAATACAAATTGTAAAACTCTATCTTCAATGGAAGACTCTGTTTCATTTGACTTGAACACAAACAATGTTGGTTTTCAAACAATGAAATTATACAGTCCAATAAACGATCAATCATTATATGTAACATACAAAGTAAATGATATGGCTAAAGTAAAGTTTGGAGAAATTTCAATTCCAGAAACATTCACATATGAACAAGTCGGAGTATTAGAAGTTAATATTCAAAGAGACTCATTCGCAACTCCTAATAATATAAGTTTAATATTAAATCATCCTTTATTCACACAAGAATGGTCTTTTGAAGAATTAATTAGCGATCAAAAAATAAACATAGAACTCATAGGGGCTCAACTAAAGAAAGGAACAAACACATTCACAATAAGTCTAAGATATTTGGATAATTTCGGAGAAGAAATAGTCATAGAAGAAATTGCAGAAACAAAACTTGTTAATCTAACAACAGGACAGTCAATTAATATTATTGGAAACAGCATCAATGGAAAACTTTCAAAATTCTTAACAACTAAAGTTTACAATGCTAACACCGAAGAAGCTAAAGAAAAAGTTCAAAAACAAATAAATCTCGCAACAATTATTATCATCGCTGGATTGGTTCTATTTGTTTTCATAAAAGCAGTTGGTTCTTTTAGTAAACATAGAGAATTGTAAAACAAAAAAAAGACAGGAATTTATCCTGCGATGTAATTGAAATCATACTTTGCGCCTTTCAACGCATTAGTCATTGTTCTAGCCCGAATCATGTTGAATCGGTTGTTCAATGCTTTAGAAAATAGTTCTTTCTTGTATATATTAGTACTTAAAGGTATTTTACCCATTTTGTTTACACACCACACCAGCCACAGACAGCAAACATCAAGCGACTAAAATACCAAAGACATTCTAGATATATAAACTTTTTGTCATTTTAATGGCAATATTACTATTTTGTAGAATTTTTGTCATCTAAAATGGTAAAAATATTATTTTTTCCAATTTTTGCAGAAATTATAAGCAAAATGCAGGATTTCAAGAACAGCATTTATAAACCACCTTACTTTACCTTATACTCTCCCATTACTGAGGTCAAAAAATATGATTGATATTAAACTTATTCGCGATAATTCAAAACTTGTCATCGACAATATGAAGAAAAGACATATGACAGATAAAATACATTTAGTAAATTCTATTATGGAAAAAGATGAGAAGTGGCGTTCTATAAAAAAACAGATTGATGATCTAAGACAATCACGAAATGAACTGTCTAAAGAAATCAATGCTACAAAGAAGAACAAAGATATTTCTGTTGGAGTACATAAACTAACAGAATTATTTAGTAAAGCAAAAGACATTCCTAAAAAAATCAAAGTTTTAGAAACTGAAGAAACAACTCTTCTTTCTGAAATAAATAAAGTTCTTAGTAAACTTCCTAACATAATGCACGATTCTGTGCCTCGAGGAAAAACAGAAGAAGACAATGTAGAAATTAAGAAATGGGGAGAAATAAAAGAATTTCATCACCCAGTATTAAATCACGTTAGACTAATCGAAGATCTTGGCGGTGCTGATTTCAACAGATCCGCAGAACTATCAGGAAATGGATTCTATGTTCTAAAAGGAGACCTTGCTCTAATGAACCAAGCATTAATTAGATTTGCAATTGATAAAATGATAAGTAAAGGTTACACATATGTTGAACCTCCTCTTATGATCAGACGACGAATTCTGGATGCCGCTATGGATACAGAAGGCTTTGATGAAACAATCTATCAAGTTAACGATGAAGATCTTAATCTAATTGGAACAAGCGAATACTCCTTACTAGGTCTTCACGAAGAAGACGCTATTGAAGAAGAAAGACTTCCTCTAAAATATTTCTCATATACAATGTGTTTCCGTAAAGAAATTGGATCCCACGGTATAAACGAAAAAGGACTATGGAGAACACACCAGTTCAACAAAATAGAACAGTTCATTTTCTGTAAACCAGAAGAATCATACGAAATCTATGAAGAAATGCAAGCAATCACTGAAGAAATCTTCCAAGACTTAAAATTACCATACAGAATTGTAGAAATCTGCTCAGGAGATCTGTCTCTATGGAAATCAAAATCAGCAGACATGGAAGTATGGAGACCAACCACTGAAAGTTATGGAGAAATAACATCACTTTCAAATTGTACAGACTTCCAAGCAAGAGGTTTAAACATCAAAGTTCTTCGAAAAGATAATGAAAGAGAAGTATTACACACATTAAACAATACAGCACTCGCTACATCTAGAGCTTTAGTTGGAATTATTGAAAACTTTCAAAATGAAGATGGAACAATAACAGTTCCAGAAGTTCTACGACCATATATGGGCGGCGTGGAGTTTATCAAGCACATGCAATAAAATTATTATTTCTTTTCTTTTAATTTTTTCTTGACCTTAGCATGGGCATCTTTCAACTTCTTACTAATATCTTTAATCGTAACTTTAGCTCCAGAAGATTTTTCTTTGAATTTTTCTTTAGCCGAAGCTAATTTCTTTTCAATAATTCCAGAATAATTCTTAGTGAATCTATCCCAGTCAGCAATGTCTCCTTCATAGATATCAAAGAATAACATATTATTAAGTGTGAATTCTGTTTTGGATACTGGTTTTTCCGCAGGATAACCTATTGGAATAATTGACTCAACTCTAGCTTTACCATTCAATTCGAATAAATTATCAACTTTTTCTTGATTGAAACCACTAACCCAGCAAGCACCTAATCCTAAACCATGTGCTGCTAGTAATATATTTTGAGTTGCAGCCGCTGCATTTTGTCGAGCGAAGATTTCTCCCGGAGCGCCGTACCATTTTTTCTGAAGTTTAGGTTGAGAACAAACTACTATGACTATAGGAGCACCGCTTATCCACATTTGATCCATGCAATAATCTGGAAGTTCCTTAATCACTGCTTTATCTCTAACAATAATGAATCTATAATCTTGTAGATTTCCTGCTGAAGGAGCTTTCATAGCCATCTCTATAATAAAATGAAGATCATCTCTTTCTACAGGTTTAGCTTTGAAGCGTCTAATGCTTCTTCTTGTTGCCATTGCATTAAATATATCCATTATAATCACCGTAGTTTTTGTCCACACATGTGGCAAAAGTTTGAACTTGAATAATTTTTTGTTTTACATGCAGGGCATGTTATGATCACAGGCTTCTGTGAACCTTCTTCTTTCATTTCTTGTCGCCGCATTCGTTGCTGCTCAGCTCGACGTGCTTTGTCACGAGCTTCAGGAGCCGATAAACTTGCTTCAGGTCCTGCTAATTTCTCAGCTATCTTTTCTTCCGCGACTGAAGTTTTCTTTTTAATAGCAATTACTAATTTAATAACACCAATAAGTACAAATAACAGCCCAATCCACAAGAATAGTTGCATGGCTTCTGGATGCTGAGTATTATCTCTCCACAAGAGGATTTTTGAGATAACAAACATGACCACTCCAATTCCTAAAAATATACCATAGTGAATTGGTTTTTCCTTTGGCCTTTTCATACATCCAATCTAGCAAAGCTGCTTTATAAACATTTGCAGTTTTTATAATCTTATAATTACAGCGTAAGATTTAAATATGTGAACATTCAGGAGTAGGGATAGTATACTTATGTGTAGGTGTTAGTTATGGAAAATTCAATGAAAACAACGTGTAAAAAGTGCAGTAAAGAGATGGAACCCTCAGAAATGAGAGCTCTAAGTGATGGACAAGGATTTGTCTGCATCAATTGTTTTGAAAATACATCGGACCCAAACAGTTTTAACAAAGATAGGTTACGAAAACCTGCTGAAACAACTACTAACCCTTCTACAAAGATAGACACCTCAAAAGGTTTCTTCACAAAGAAAGAATATATTTGTGATGCTTGTAATTACAAATTCAATAGAAATCCAGAATTTATAGTTAACAAATGTCCTTTCTGCGGAAAAACAGGCTTTGTTCATATGAAAGTCGAAGAAGGCGCAGATAAATTACTGGATTAATTCTAAGATAACACGTCTATTGCCTTGTAGCGAAATTTATTAAAACGACTATCGCTAGATAGGAATCGGTTTAAAAACAATTCTTCGCAGCGTCGTGAATTGAATGAACGATTCGAGAACGCCAGTGAACGAAAAGCTCGAATCGTGAAACCCTACGCGTAAAACATAAACAACACGAGACAAACTCACATAAGCTTTTTAAGCATGGGTGAAACCCTTCAATACTGTGAAAAATATGAGCAATAATCCTTGTAATAAAGATGATACTTTGAAGACAACATCGAAAAGTCTTGGGAAATTCGAAGAATTTACAAAGAATCTTCTCTTCCCCCATGAAACCATTCGTGCATTCCAGCACGAAATGATCGAGACGATCGCTAAGGCTATTGATGAGAAGAAAAACGCCGTAATCCATGCTCCAACTGGACTTGGTAAAACCGCAGCTAGTATTGCGCCAGCATTAACAAAAGCAATCGCAGAAAACAAAACAGTATTCTTCTTAACATCAAAAAACACTCAACATAGAATTGCAATCGAAACACTTCAAGCAATTAAAAAAAAACACAATATAGAAGTTAAAGCAACAGATATTGTTGGTAAAAAATGGATGTGCATTCAACCAGGAGTTACTCTTCTCGGAACCGGAGAATTCGCAGAATATTGTAAAGCAATGCGTGAAGATAAACGTTGCCCATACTATGAAGGATTAAAGAACAAAGAAAAACTCAGCCCTCAAGCTCAAGTAGCTCTCAAAGAACTAACAATCAAAAGCCCTCTTGTGGTTGAAGAAATTGTTGAAATAGGTGCAGACCACGAACTTTGCCCCTATGAACTCGCAATGCTTCTCGCAAAAGAATCTCAAGTCATTGTAGCAGACTATTATTATCTCTTTCATCCATCAATTCGAGAAAATTTTCTGAAAAAGAATAATAAAACATTACAAGACAGCATCATCATCGTAGACGAAGGTCACAATCTTCCTGATAGAATTAAAAATCTTGCAACAGCAACACTATCAACAATCATGCTAAAAAGAGCAATCAATGAAGCAAAAAAATTCGAAAGATCAGAACTTCTTACAATTTTCGAAAGACTCAACGCTCTTCTCAAACAAGTAGTACCTGAAGATAAAGACGAAGACTATTTCACAAGAAGCAGATTCATAGATGCGGTTAACAATCACACAGATTATACTGAACTAATTAAAGAATGTAACAAAGCAGGAGATTTAATCAGAGAAGAACAAAAATACTCTGCAATTGGAAGCATAGGAATATTTCTAGACGCTTGGCTTGGTAATGATACAGGTTTCACAAGAATCATTTCTAAAAAAAGAGGAATCAAAGAAGACAACATCCAACTTAGCTATAGATGTCTCGATCCTAGCGTTGTTGCTAAAGAAGTAATCGAACAATCTCATTCAACAATAATCATGAGTGGAACGCTAACTCCAACAAAAATGTTCACAGAACTTCTTGGTTTTCCAGAAACAACAATTCAAAGTGAAATTCCATCTCCATTTCCTAAAGAAAACCGTCTTAATCTAATCGTTGCAAAGACAAGTACAAAATTCACAACGAGAAGCGAAGAGCAATACAAAGAAATAGCTAGAATTGTAACAGATATAATCAATGAAACTCCTGGGAACTCAGCAGTTTTCTTCCCTAGCTATTATATGAAAGAAAAAGTAGATTCATATCTCAACAAAGTTGAGAAAACAGTCTTCCACGAAAGACAAGAAATGTCTAAAACTGAAAAAGACGAGATGATCGATAAATACAGAACATACAAGCACACAGGAGCAACACTTCTCGCAGTCGTCTCAGGAAGCTATGGCGAAGGAATTGATCTTCCAGGCGATGAATTAAAAACAGTCGTTGTTGTAGGCCTTCCTCTTAATCGTCCAGACCTGGAAACAGAAGCTCTCATAAAATACTACGATCAGAAATTCAAAAGCGGTTGGGACTACGGCTATCTTTTCCCTGCTTTCAATAAAGTTATTCAAAACGCCGGTCGAGCCATCCGTAGCGAAACCGACAAAGGAGTAATCGTTTTCCTAGATGAACGTTTCACATGGCCTCGATACTATCGATGTTTCCCAGAAGGCTGGGATGTGAAAGTTAGCGTTAATCAATATAGAGAAAAGATTCAGAAATTCTTTGATAATGCTTAAAGATGTTTAAAATTAAATGAGTTTAATATTTCTTCTTCTGCGAATTTAAATTTAGTCACAATATATACATTATCATGAGGCTGAACTAAATTATAATCATCTTGATTCAATTTTAAACGATTCCAAATACCCTTTTCTAATTCAAATATCTCTTTTGCATGTTTTTCTTTTAAAGATACAAAAGCATCATGATTTTTAGGTTTTCTTTTTTTAGAAGTTTCAAAATGAGCTTTTACTATACTTAAAGGAAATAAATACAAAGATTTCAATTCCAAAGCATCTTTTAATTTATCCGCAGTAGGATAATTCTTTTTCATATTCTTAGTTATAGAATGGTAAGCAAAAGCATAAAATCTTTTAACCTCATTAAAGTTATTAAATCCCATTAATTGCTTCTCGTTAATAACTCCTCCATTAGTATAGGAAGAAGCTTTTACTTCAACATCAAAAGAACCCTCTCTGGATGTTAAATCAGGCATCAATCCATATTCTCTAGAATCAGGTTCAAGTAAATTAAATATATTTTTAACTAGTTTTTCAAAATGCGTACCAACTACTTCTCTAGGATCATCCATATTAGACCTAATTAATCATAACTATAAAAGCTTATCTGCAAAATAAGCCATTTCATCAATAGTGAATATAAACCAAATAAATATTCACAAGCGCGAATTTATAAACTTAAAACAAACATCAGAACACAGAGGTTAAAACAATGAATACAAAAATATTAGTTACTGGTGCTATGGGTCAGATCGGTTCTGAACTCGTTCCTGCTCTACGAGCAAAACATGGAAATGAAAACGTTATCGCAGTAGGTTATAATACAAAACCAAGCGATGAATTTAGAAATGCAGGTCCTTTCGAAGAAGTTGACGTAAGAGATAAAGACGCAATCAAAGCATTAATTCAAAAATACAATATCACAGAAATATATCATTTGGTCGGTGTCCTATCAGCGGTTGGAGAAGATAATCCTAATCTAGCATGGGATGTTAATGTCAACGGATTAAACAATGTTTTAGAACTTTGTTTAGAATTTAAAATTGAAAAATTATTCTGGCCAAGTTCCATAGCTTCATTCGGTCCAACAACACCGATGGAAGATACTCCTCAAAAAACAATTCTCGAACCCACAACAATGTATGGAGTTACAAAAGTAACAGGAGAATTACTATGTCAATATTATCACATTAAATACGGTTTAGACGTAAGAAGTCTTAGATACCCAGGAATTATTTCTTGGAAAACAGCTCCCGGAGGAGGAACAACTGACTATGCAGTTGCGATCTATTACGACGCCATAGAAAAAGGATCCTATGATTGTTTCGTTAGCGAAGACACTAGATTACCAATGATGTATATGGACGATGCGATAAAAGCAACACTTCAATTAATGGAAGCGGATTCTGAAAAAATAAGCATTAGAACATCCTACAATTTAACAGCAGTTAGTTTCTCGGCTAAAGAACTTGCAGACAATGTTTCTAAACACATAGAAAATTTCTCATGCACATTCAATCCAGACTCAAGACAAAAAATAGCAGACTCTTGGCCTTCAAGCATTGATGATTCTCAAGCTAGAAAAGATTGGAATTGGAAACATGAATTCGGTCTTGAAGAAATATCTGTAGATATGATTAAAAATTTAAAAAATAAATAAATAAATAAAAGAAAAAATTATTTTACACAGTTTTTAACTGCGTTTGCAACAGCATCAGCTACGCCTTCTTCAAAAGGTCCAGGTATGATTTTATCCTTACTAGGATTCTCAACCATGGCAGCTAAAGCCTTAGCAGCAGCGAGTTTCATTTCTTCAGTAATCTGCGGTGCTCGAGCATCAAGTGCTCCTCTGAAAATACCAGGGAATGCTAAAACATTATTAATTTGATTTGGAAAATCACTTCTACCAGTAGCAACTATTGCAGCTCCTCCAGCATAGGCATCTTCAGGGAAAATTTCTGGTGTTGGATTTGCCATTGCAAAAAGGATAGCACCATCATTCATTGATTCAACCATTTCTTTACTAACAAGATTTGGTTTAGAAACACCAATAAATACATCAGCACCATTCATCGCGTCTGTAAGATTTCCTTGTCCTTCAAAACTACTTCGTCCGATTACTTCGAGTTTATACTTATTAACTCCATCTCGTTCTTTTGTGACAATCCCTTTGGAATCTACTAAAACTAAATTCTTAACACCATAGTTAAGTAAAATTTTAGATATTGCAATACCTGCAGAACCTGCACCATTAATAATTAGTTTAATATCTTCCATTTTTTTATCAACAACTTTTAATGCGTTGATTAAACCAGCAAGAACAACAATTGCAGTTCCATGTTGATCATCGTGAAATACAGGAATATTCATTTCTGCTTTTAATCGTTCTTCAATTTCAAAACATCGAGGTGCAGAAATATCTTCTAAATTAATACCACCAAATGAAGGAGCTAAATATTTTACTGTTTTAATTATTTCTTCAGTATCTTTTGTATCTAAACAAATAGGAATAGCATCAACGTCTCCGAATGCTTTGAATAATACTGCTTTTCCTTCCATTACTGGAAGTGCACCAAGAGGACCAATATCTCCAAGGCCTAATACGGCTGTACCGTCGCTAACAACAGCGACCATGTTCCATTTGGATGTTAATTCATAAGCTAAGGAAGCTTCCTTAGCAACTGCGCTTGATACTTCGGCAACACCAGGAGTATAAGCCAATGATAAATCTTCTTTACTTGCTAGAGGCACTTTAGATTTTATTTCTAATTTTCCTCTATATTTTCTGTGAAATTCAATTGAGTTTTCCATGAAAGCATATATGAGGATTTCCTTATATAGATTTCGTTGTAGTGAAGAATAACAAGGATTTAGTAACAATCGATTAATAAGAAAGAAAGATTTTTATACAACCAAGCCTAAATAAACAACATGAAATCAATTCATCTCATCATAGCAGGCCCTCCTGGATCAGGAAAGGGAACTATTTCTGAACTTCTTTGTAAAGAACTAGATATAGAACATATTGCTATGGGAGATATTCTTAGAGAACACATTGCAGTCCACGATGAACTCGGTGAAAAAATCGCTGAACCTATCAAAGAAGGTAAATTTGTTCCTAATAAAATAACTGAGAAAATCATGAAAGAAAAACTTTCTTCGCTTCCTGAAGATAAAGGTTTTCTCTTAGATGGTTTTCCTAGAAATAAAAAGCAGGCAGAGTTTATAGTAGACATTGCTAGAATTGATGCTGTCGTAAAAGTTATGCTTGACGACAACTCAATCATTGAGCGTTTATCAAAACGAAGAGTGTGCCCAAAATGCGGAGCAACATATCACTTAAAAAATAATCCTCCTATAAAAAAAGGAGTTTGCAACGAATGTTCAACTGCAATCATTTATCGTAGCGATGATGAACCAGAAACAATTAAAGACAGATTAGCCCTCTATCACAGCGAAATAAAAGAAGTTTTTAATGTTCTTGAAGAAAAAGGAATTCATTTTGTTGAAGTCCCCGGAGATTTCGATCTGGAAAACGAATCAAACATGATTGTAAAATTAGTTAGAGGCGCATTCTAAATGGCACGACAAAAAACAGCAAACAGAAATCTTATTTTATTCGAGACAGCACTGGTTGTTGGTCTTATTACAATTCTCGTTGAAAACTGGATTGCAAATTTATCTCTCCACGCATTTTGGAAAGTTATTATCATGATGCTATTCTTTGGAGGAATATTTTCAATCTTCTTCAAATATATTGAACCTCTTGCAGAAAGCACAATCAAAGGAATAATAAACAAAAGAAGAAAAAGTAAATTTATCATTCACTTTATGATCATCGCAATAATGTTTGTTCTATATAGTTTAATCTATTTTAATCTAACTTGGATTTAATTAAAAAGTTGCTTCACAACAATTGTTGCATAGCTTCCTTTACCAAGAACAAAAGAAATCTTCTGAACACCATTAACAAAGTCTTCTACTTTGCAATCTTTAACTTTAAAGAAAGAAGGTCTTTCAGCTCCCTCAAGCGTAAGAGAAGGAATTTGTTTGATAATAAAATCTAAAGTATTCAAACCGAACTCGTCAAGCTCGATGTCAGAATCAAAACCAACGAGAAGATCTTTCCGTTCTAATAAATGCTCATCAACTAACAATTCTTTTGGAAATAAAAGAATTCCCTGAGAATATTCAACTTCTTTTACACTAAAAAAATGCAAATCGCAAACATCTAAATTAAGAATATCAAGTTCGATTTGCATTTTTTGGTGTCCTAAAAATATCGGTTTATTAAAAGTTGAACAAGTTGATCCTATCAAAGGAGAACATCCATTCATAGATATTTTTTTGACATCTCCAACAATTCTTTTCTTTAGAAATTCATTGAAGAGTTTACTCTGCACAGAATGAACATAAAATAATAATATCTTCTTCGGCATTCGAAGCAAAGCACCAACAAAATCAGTAGGACGTTCTTCCAACCAATCGGAAACTGCGTCCGCATCAATATCGCCTTCAAGTAAGCCAGCTGCTTTTTTGAAATCTTTTTTCAGAAGAGCCATGCCTATTTCAACATTGTTTGTTGAGAATCTTTGATCATCAAAATAATTAGGAACAATAAATGAAGAAGGACCAGGACCAAGACCAATACTGATTCCTCGTACAATAATAGTAAATCGATTACCTGACAGATCTCCGAGCGTCAGATGAGCCCTGGTATAGCCTTTGAATTCAAGCTTAATATCTTTTAGATCCAATGCTTCAACCTGTTCTTTTCCTCGGCCTCGAATAACCACATATTGTGTCGTGATTGCATTCTTATCCTTGGTTCCTGCATAGGAGATTGATTTACGAGAAATTTTCAGAGACTTAGCTACCTGGGTAACTGCTCTTTCAGTAGTATAATTGGTCTTTTTGAGAAGATAGAGATGGTAGTTAGTAGGAGCATCATTAACAAGGGATTCATCTAGAATCTCGTCAACGAGAAAGTCTCCTAGCTCAGTTTTTAATTTCATAAAGAAAAGAACACCAATTATCTTTTAGGTGTTTCGTTTTTAATCATTTTATGATGTCTAGCTCTTATTTTCCCGTGGAAAATATCAAACACATGGTTTTCCCGTTTAAATCGCTTTTTAAGAACAGGTATTTGTTCTTGAATTTCCTTCAATCGATCATCGTAGCTATTTTTCTTATGCATATATTTAGCCTGAGATAAATTTGCTTTCTGGAAACGTTCAACCTGAATATGTTTTTGTAAACGCTTCAAAGAGATTGCTTCAAGTTCTAATCTGTGAATTTTATCTTTAAGTCGCTTTCTATCAGTCCAAATCCACCAGAAATATGAAATAACAATAAGACCAAAAACCATAAGAGATAGTTCTTGCCAATGTTTGTAAAAGAAATTTTGGCTTGATCTAATAACAACATTCACAGTTGTTGATTCTGCCTTTGCAGCATCAAGAGAAGAAAATGCATCTACTAAATGTTCTTCGGCTTCAGTATAACGTTCAAGTTCAAACGCATCTTCAGTTCGTTTAATATGGATTTTTGTTTCAAGAGCACTAACACCCTGAGATTCAAAGGTTTCTAATCTAGCATAAATAATATTTATTCCATCGGACAAAGCATAGGCTCGGTCTTTTCTATCTTCAACTTTATTAACATAGTCAAAGACCGCTTCATAGGTGAAACCTTGATGATCCAATCCCTTGAGAATTTCTCTCGCCTGATCTGCAACTTCCCCAGTAATATTGCTTCGTAGAACCTCGGCAAAATCAGCCCGTTCCAAAGCGAAATATGCTTCTTCAATAGTATCATTTACTGCAACAACATTGAAACCTAGAATTTGCATTTCTTTCATGGTTTCTTTGGCATCGTCGATTGCAATGAGGGCGTCCTGTCGACTCACTTCTGCTAAAGCTAATGATGATAACAATACCAAGCTCAGACAGAGCACCAATAATATAAATTTAAATTTCATTCTCACTTCTTCTTTTTACTTATGCTGCGTTTTGCAGTACTAACTTTCTTTTTATTGACTTTCTTTTTTACAGGTTTCTTTTTAGCCCGTGCTGTTTTTTTAGGTGCTGGTTTTGCTTTAGGCTTAGCCTTAACTTTCTTAGAACCTACTTTTTGTTTAGATTTTTTCGGCTTTTGTTTTTTCAAAGGAACGAGTTTATTTTTCTTGGTCTTTTCCTTAGCGTGCCTAATAACAATTCCATCAGCTGATTTTGTTATGGTCTTACCTTTCTTTGCAGTGTTCATCTCAGCCGTAAGATGCTCATTATCAATTTGAGTTAAGCGTTCACCATACATGCTTGTTTGACTTTCATAGTCGGCCTTTGTAATGGATTGTTCAACGAAATATGCATGTTGCATGTTTTTAATGGATTCTTTAACTTCTTTTTGTTCCCTATCCAGATCTTGAAGAACACGTTCAGCACGGAATATTTTCAGACGTTTATTACGCAGTTTGATCTGCTGCTGTCTTACTTTTGCAAGCCGGGCTTTTTGTTTATTCATTATCGAAGTATATGTTGTTGCACTAATAGCGTTCTTTTGGAATCTATCAATTTGTGTTTCTCTAATTCTATTTCTAATAGAATCTTCTTCTTCCATAAGCTGTCGAAGTCTTCTGTTTAATAGATATCTTCGATATGCTCTTCGTCCAAAAATAAGGAAGAAGAAAAATAGGAAGAAAAGTATTATAATTAACCACCAGAAGTCAATCACGAAGAAAACAAAGCTGAATTCTTCCGCTTCCAGAGCCATGGTTAACTTAGCGCTTTCCAATCTCTTAAGTGCAGTCAGATAATCTTCCCGATCGAATGCTGCCTGAGCTAACTCAATAAGCGCTTTGGTTTCTGAAAAGTCTTTCTCAATTCCGAAGAATTTCGCAGTGAAGGAATGATGTAAATCAATCTTATTAAAAATATCTTCAATACCGTCTTGCACATCAAATGACATTTCATTCATTTCTGCAATCTGTTGAGCCAGATAATTAGCAGTTCCATATTCGTGATCGTTTAATGATCCTTCCGCATCTTCAAGGATGGAACGAATTAGATTTGATGGGAATCCTGCTTCTTCCATTTCAGCAATTTGCTGACGAGCTTCTTCTAGCACATCAAGAAGATCTTCTTCACTTATGACATGCACTAATAATAATATATCTCTGTTTTCAACAAATTCTTGGTCAATTCCAATTCCATCTACCTTTCCTTTGATAATAACATTCAAATCATATTGACCTTCTTCCATGTATTGTGGAGATACCACTGTAATGTTGAAATATTTAGTTTCGTTGTAAAGTATTACATCAATGTATGCAGGTTCCACAACCATATATTCACTCATGTATCCGTCAAGACTGATTGTTAAATTAGTCATTTCAGTATACGGGAAAATATTCTTAATGCTTACATTGAATGATTCTTTTTGTCCTCGAACCAGTTCTACAATGTCTGATGAATTTACTATTTGTAATCCTCTAAGCACAGAACTAACAAAGCTTCCACCACTCATTCCTCCACCAGTACCGCCACCGCCAGTAGTTCCACCAGTAGTTCCACCAGTAGTTGTGGTTCCGCCTGTTCCAAGAGTTCCACCTAGTTCATTCACAGTTACATTTACAGTATCAGGAAGAATTAATCCTAGAGAACTAATATCTGTTCCATTGTCAGTAAATCCTGAGGTATTTGTTAATACAAGGTATGAACCAATTGTTGCATTCCCAGGAATGTCGAGTTCAATAAGCAGATCGTAGCTATCACCCACAATCAATTCAGATAGGAAAATAGTATCTGTTCCGAATGCGAGAATCCATTCCGCAGGATAATCAATCCATAGAGTTACGTTGCTTGCATTTCCAGTCCCTATGTTTTCCACAGTTGCCTGGTATGCGACGGTCGTATCGTTTTGAGTTACTGACTGGGTGTCAGATGTTGGAACACTAAACACAACAGAAAGTACAGGATTTCCATCGGACACAACAATGGTTGCATCAACGGTTTGATTAAGAGGATCAGCACCGGCAGTTGTTGAATCAAGAGTTATAACAACTTCCTTAACAATTTCGGTTGCCACATCGAAATATTCATAAACAGTATTTGTTCCAGGAGGAAGAGTGAAATTAACTTTCTTATCGAAGTTCCCTTCCGCAGAGTCAGTGCTAAATGAAAAGTTTAAAGCGAAGTCTCCAGTATTATTAATAGTAATATTTCCAACACTTACATTGTCTCCAAGATTGTCCGCAGACACAGGAGGTATTGTTGTTGGATCAATTGTCCAAGTATAATCATATTCCACATCAATATTTACAATTGCACTCGTGTCTTCATTGCCAACCGTATCGTTTGCAACGAGTCGAAGATCATATGTTGCTGAGTAATTAGCCCAGAAAGTTCCTTCAAAGAAACCTGAACCGGCATTGTATGTTAGATTAACTTCGTTGTATGTTCCGTTTGTTGAAACTTTCCATTCTAAAGTCACATGATCAACCGCGGTTAAATTATCAGTTACATTTCCATAAACAGTAACTAAAGTTCCAGGATCAAGATCATTTTCATTGTCAGGACTTGTTGTCAAACTAATAAATGTCACATCCGTCTGATCAACGGTGAATGTTCTATTCGCAGTAGTATTGCTGTTTCCGCTTGCATCATTACAGGCAATATTCCAGTTGTGATGTCCTTCTGAAATTCCGCTTGCTCCGATTGAAGTAATAGACCCGGATACAGAACTAGTATTTGTTGTTGTCAGATTCCCATCAATGTATAAGGAACAATTTATTGTTGTTTCATAATTGTCAGTTACATTAAAGTCAAAGCTGACAGTTCCGCTTGCGAAATCATAGCCATCTGCTGTTTCTTGAGTAAGAGTTGGCGAAATAACATCGGATACGATAAAGTAAGTAATATCGGAATCATAGTTACTACTGCTATCGTTTGCTCCGAAAATTACAGTATAATTTCCAGTAAAATTTGAATCGGTAAATGTAAAATTATATTGAGGTCCGCTTCCAAGAACCGTTTGAGTATAGCTCGTTCCATTAGGAAGTTCAACACTTGCATTAACAGAATCTACTCCGAAAGTATCCGTAGCATTAACATAGCAAGTTATTGATTGGCTTAGATTAATTGCCGAAGGAACACAGTATAGTCCGCTCAGAGTTGGAGCGTTTGTATCGGTTGCGGTAAAGTTCGCGGTTTCCGTTGAGTTCACATTACTTGATGTGTCGCTAGCAATAACAGTTACATTGTATGTTCCTATGTTTGCAGGAACTGTGAAGCTCGTATTATAGATAACGCCACCAGCGTTTGTTAAAACAATTTGAGTAACGGTTCCATTAGGATAGGAAATGTTTGCAAGAACACTTGCGACTTCAACGTTATCGCTTACGTTTGCTGAGATAACAATATCAGATCCAACCGAACTTGATTGGCCAGTCGGCGCAGTTACAATCACAGCAGGAACAATATAATCTTCTGCAAATAGCCATCCACTTATTGTTGTGTTTTCATTTCCGCTAGTATCATTTACAATAATATCAATACTATAGTTCCCAATAATATTTGGAACAGTCCAGTTCAATTCATATTCTGGCGCACTAATTAAAGTAAACTCCGCAGTTTCCACGGTCCCATTAGGATAGGTTATTTCTGCGTAAACAGTATCGACTTCAATATTATCTGTTGCGTTAATATTGAAAGTCACCACATCACTTACGTTCGCAATTGATCCAGTAGGTTCGAGTGCAGTAGCAAGAGGATTTGTTACATCGTTAGCAACAAAGTATGTTGAAATATTATCAGTGTTTCCGCTGGTATCGTTCCCATAGAAGGTAACATTGTATCTTCCGATAAGTTCAGGAATTACAAATGTTCCATTATAATAATAAGCGCTTGTGTAGGTCAGATTAACAATTGTGTTTGTTCCATTAGGATAGGAAATATTTGCATAGAGAACATCAACTTCAACATTATCAATTGCATATGCTGCAAGATCGACGGTGTTAGTAGTATTATATTCCGTTCCCGGAGTCGGATAAGGATCTTTTACATTCGGATCCGTTGGATCAAGTGAGATGAAAGTCGTTGTTTCAGTATTATTCACATTACTACTTGAATCGTTTGCGATGAAAGTTATGGTATAGGTTCCAATTTCGTTAGGAACCGTATATAGTTTGTTATAGGTTGTTCCTCCAGTATGATCAAGAGTTATTTGATCAGCAAGGCTTCCGTTTTCATAGCTAACGTTCACATAAACAGTATCGACTGCAATATGATCATCAACGGTTGCTTGGATAAGTAAAAGTGTTGAAACATTGTGACTTGTTACTAGAGGAGATGTTGGAGTTACGTCAGGATTGAAAGTATCCATTCCGTTGAAATCAGTAACAATGGTTGTGTTTTCATTTCCAGCGGTATCTTCTGCAATGAAGACTACACCATAGGATCCTAGTTGCGTAGGTAATGTATAGTTTGCTTCGTAGATATCTCCGCCAGTGTTTGTTAGAACAACTTGAACAATACTAGCATCAGGAAGAGTTACGTTTGCAATAACACTTACAACACCAACATTATCTGTTACATTAACAGAGAGCGTTACGTTTTCTGTAATGGAAACATTTGTTCCACTCACAGGACTTGGACTTGTTACCGCAGGATTGAAAGGATCTTCGGTTGTGAAATAACTTGTTTCTGTGCTGTTTAGATTTCCACTCGTATCATTAACATAGTAAGTAATATTATACCGTCCAGGAAGATTTGGAATTGCGAATGTGTTATTGTAAATATCACCAGCTTCATCGTTAAGACTTAGATTAATTGAAGTTCCATTAGGATAATCAATTGTTGCCCACGCATCATCGATTCCGATTTGATCGGTTCCGTTTAATGAAATAGTAATTGTGTCTGTTACGTTGAAAGCAGTTCCAGCACTAGGAACAAGATCTCCAACGACAGGAGCGTTTGTATCTTGACTTGCGAATTCAATTATTTCGCTGCTATTTACATTTCCACTTGTATCGTTTGCAATAATTGTAATTGTGAAATTATCAAGAACGTTTGGAACGGTGAATGATCCGTTGAAATAATCTCCAACGCTGTTGTTTAAAATTATTTGTTCAACAAGAGTTCCGTTTGAATAATTAATTTGAACATAGACCATATCAACATCAATGTGATCTGTTACATTGGTTGAAATCTCAATTGTGTCTGAAATTGTTTGCGTTGATCCATTCGTAGGGTCTGAAGTAATTACTCCAGGATTGAAAGGATCAAAAGCTGTGAAAAAAGAATTAACGCTGTCGTTGACATTACCACTTGTATCATTGATGATATAAGTAATATTAAATTGTCCTAAAATAGACGGAACAGTAAAAGAGGTGTTGAAGGAGTTTAATCCGGATGGACTCAAAACCAGCTCTTCAACTGTTCCGTTTGGATAGGAAATTTGTGCAACGACAGTGTCAACCCCAATACTATCAGTCGCATTAATTGCGATTGTGATTGTGTCGGTGATGTTTGCATTTGTTCCAGATGTTGGAACAGGCGCGCTCACACTTGGAACGAATTCGTCTTCAACGATGAAGTAACTTGTTTCTGTATTATTTTCATTGCTACTTGTATCGTTTGTGTAGAAAGTTAAATTGTATCTTCCGATTAGATCAGGAATAACAAATGTGTTGTTGTAAATATCTCCTGTTGGAGTTAGAGTTAGATTAGTTGATGTTCCGTTAGGATAATCAATTTGAACAATTACATCGCCAACGCCTATTTGATCTGTGACGTTTGATGAAATTATTACTGTGTCTGTAATATTATAGTTTGTTCCACCACCAGGAAGAAGACTTCCAACGGTTGGAGCATAAGAATCAATCGCTGTAAAGTTTGAAGTGATAGTATCATTCATGTTTCCACTTGTGTCATTAACATAGTAGGTAATATTGTAGGTTCCTAGAACACTAGGCACATCGAAACTACCATTGTAGAATGGAGCAGGATTTGCAGATAAGGTTACGTTAACACTGGTTCCATTAGGATAATCAATTTGAGCAATCACAGTATCAACTTCAATTATGTCAGTCGCGTTAATTCCTAATTCTATTGTGTCAGTAATGTTTACATCTCCGCCGGCTGTTGGAACAGCTGCACTCACAAGAGGAGGCTCAACATCATTAGCAATAAAATTTGAAGTCACAGTATCATTAACATTACCACTAGTATCGTTTATGATAAAAGTAATATTGTATTGTCCAGTCGCATTAGGAATGGAGAAAGTTGTATTGTATACATCTCCTGTCGGACCATCGAGAACAATAATTTCTGAAGTACCATTAGGATAGGAAATATTAACAAGAACAGTATCAATGCCGACCAAGTCAGTTGCATTAATAGTTATGTTAACTAGATTAGTAAGATTATAGTTTGTTCCAGGTGCAGGATTAGGACCACTAACAACAGGATTCTCATTATCTTCTGTTGAGAAATATGTTGTAACGGAATTATTTTCATTTCCACTAGTATCATTTACGAAATAAGTAATATTGTATTGTCCTAAAACAAATGGAATTGTGAAACTATCATTGTATAAATTTCCCCCTTGATCAACAAGAGTAATATTTGTTGAAGTTCCATTAGGATAATCAATCTGAGCAATAACAGTATCGACATCAATCTGATCACCAGCATTCGCTTGAACAGTAATTGTGTCGTTCGCATCTAAAGTAGTTCCAGCACTTGGAACAGCGCCACTAACAGTAGGAGCGTAAGGATCCTGTGCTGTAAAATTTGTCACAACAGTATCATTCAATCTTCCAGATTCATCGTAAACCAAGTAAGTAATATTGTATGTTCCTAAAAGAACAGGAACTTCAAAAGTAGAACTATAGTTATCTCCAGAAATTGTTGTCAAAGGAATAATAACACTCGTTCCGTTCGGATAGGAAATGTTTACACTCACATTATCAATTGCATAATTATCAATTGCTGTGATTTGTAAATCAATAGTATCAGTTATGTTTTCAGTAGTTCCATCAGGAATTACTCCTGATGCTTGAGGATTAGTAAGGTCTACGGCGAATGTCCAGTTAGCTCCTGCAAATTCTGTGTTCGCACCATTATCTTCAGCTTGACAATTCCATTCGTAAACATCTTCACTCAAACCATTCAAAGTAAATGTGGTTTTATTCCATGTTCCCGTAACCGCTTGGCTTTGATTGTATCCCCATCCACTTACATTGTGGTAAAGACTTATATTCACAAGAGCCAGATTATCGGTTGAATTACAAACAAGATTTATAGATGAGGAATTTGAATAAAACATGTTTTCAGGAGATATCAAATTCACAATGGGAACAGTACCATCTTGAACAACGAATGTTCTTTGCACAGTATCTAATCTATTATTTGATGTGTCATTTACAAAAATGGTAATGGTATAGGTTCCAACAAAAGTTGTGTCCGTAAATGAATTACCATAATAATCGCTTCCTTGAGGAGTTAAAGTAATATTTTTTACAGTAGTATTAGAATATAAAATCTGAGCAATAGCAGTATCAATACCAACATTATCAGTTGCAAGAACAGTAATTGTTACAGGATCACCGGTTGAATAAGTACTTCCAATAAAAGGAGTAATAATAGAAACGCTTGGATCAGCAACATCAGTTCCAACGAACCAAGTTGATTCACTATCATTTACATTTCCACTAGTATCATTAGCAATAATAACAACACTATAATTTCCAATTTCATAAGGCACAACATAGGATAGATTATATTTATTTCCAGTTGCAAGAGTTAATTCTATTTGTTCAATAAAAGTTCCATTAGGATAACTGATATTTGCAAGAACAGTATCAATGCCAACATCATCGCTTAGGTTTGCCGCGATTTCAATTGTTGAACCAACAAAAGGACTCGTTCCTAAAGGGAGTAAACCAGAGACAGCAGGATTTTCGATGTCATTCACAATAAGCCAAACTGTTTCATTATCTTCATTACCACTGGTATCGTTGAAATGATATACAATAGTATAGTTTCCAGGCAATGCAGGAGCAGTCCAATTAATAATATATTCAGGAGCAGGAGAAGGTGATAAATTTAGAATCACATTTGTTCCATTAGGATATGTTATGTTAACCCAAACAGTATCTATACCAATAATATCAGTTACATTAATGGTGAAATTAATTTCTTCAGTAATATTAACATTCGTTCCGTTTCCAGGTTCAGGAGCGGTTGCGACAGGATCGGAAGTATCTTCCGTAAAGAAATATGAAGTCACAGTATCATTAACATTACCGCTAGTATCATTAACAAAGAAAGTAATATTAAATCTTCCTAGAAGATTTGGAATTGTAAATGTTTCATTGTATCGATCGCTTCCACCATCGGTCAAACTTAGGTTAATTGAAGTTCCATTAGGATAATCAATAGTCGCATAGATAAAATCTAATTCAACATTATCAGTTACGTTTGCTGCGATTTCTTTATCAGTTCCGATTTCTTCGGTCGTTCCAACAGAAACTAAATTAGTAACAACAGGATTGACAGTATCAACAACAACGAAATAACTTGTTTCAGTATTATTCTCATTACCACTAGTATCATTAACAAAATAAGTTACATTGAATCGCCCAATCAACGGAGGAGCAACAAAACTATTATTGTAAATAGGAGCAGGAGAACCAATTAAAGTAATATTAACAGAAGTACCATTAGGATAATCAATTTGAACAATAACAGTATCAACATCAATTACGTCAGTAATGTTTGCAGATAAATTAATCACATCGCTTACGTTGAAATTTGTTCCAGCGCTTGGAACAAGATCTCCAACAAGAGGAGGCTCAACATCGTTAGCAATAAAGTTCGAAGTTATGGTATCATTAACATTACCATCAGTATCATTAATAATAAAAGTAAGATTATACTGACCAGTCACATTAGGAACCAAGAAAGTAGTATTGAAGATATCACCAGGACCATCTAAAGTAATATTTTCCGAAGTTCCATTAGGATAATCAATCTGAACAATAACAGTATCAATACCAACCAAATCAGTTGCATTAATAGTTATGTTAACAAGATTGGTTAAATTATAATTAGCACCAGGAGAAGGAGAAGGACTACCAACAACAGGAGCAACATTATCTTCCGCAAGGAAATAACTTGTAATAGAATTATTCTCATTACCACTAGTATCATTTACGAAATAAGTAATATTATACTGACCAATAACATAAGGAATTGTAAAACTATTATTATAGACAGGAGCTGGAGCAGCTGACAAAGTGACATTAACACTCGTTCCATTAGGATAATCAATCTGTGCAATCACCGTATCTACATTGATTTGATCCGTTGCATTTACCTGCAAAGTTATAGTATCATTAACATCGTATGTTGTTCCCGCGCCAGGAAGAGGAGCACTCACTTCAGGAGCATAGGGATCTTCCGCAGTAATATATGTTGTTTCAGTAGAATTTGTATTTCCATATGTATCATTAACATAGTAGGTAATATTATACTGTCCGAGAATCAAAGGAACTACAAAACTATTATTGTATAAATCTCCACCAGCATTTGTTAAACTAAGATTAACACTTGTTCCATTAGGATAATCAATCACAACCCAAACACTATCAATATCAGACACGTCTGTCGCGTTCGTTGAAATTTCAATTGTTTCTGTGATGTTTCCAACATAACCTGCTGGAGGCGCACCAGGAGTAACAAGAGGATTAACTAAATCATCCGAAATGAAATAACTTGTTTGTGTTGAATTAGTTGTACCATAGGTATCATTAGCATAGTATGTAATATTATATTGTCCTGCTAAATCAGGAATTGTAAAACTATTATTATAAAATGGAGCAGGAGCGCCTGTTAAAGTAATATTTGTTGATGTGCCATTTGGATAATCAATGACAACCCAAACACGATCAATTCCGAAAGCATCTGTTGCATTAACAGCCAATTCTATTGTTGTCCCATAGGGATAATTTGAACCTGCTACAGGAGAAGGACTGGTTACCGCAGGAGCAGCAGCATTCGCACTTACTTCAACAGTATCGGAATCACATAATAAATCAATAGTGTCATTCTCACAAACTTCAACCGTAATATTCCAAAAACCATCCGGTATTGATGAAGTCCAATTATACTTTGTTTCTAAACTTGCAAAATCATCAACAATTATTTCTGTGTGAGTTGTGTTATCAGCAGTAATATTCATAACCATGTTATTTGATTCGTTATCAATTGTTGTCCAGTTAATCAAATAGGGTAAGCTGGTTATAACTTCGCTAGCAATAGGATTATCAATTGTTATTGTAGGAGCGAAATTAATTCTGAAATCTCTAATAAATGTTGAGTTAGGATTATCCAGAATATCATAGCAAGTTGTTTGAATAGAATAGTTTACGTTGTGATCACAATTGTTAAATGCCTTTTCAGCAAATGTGTTTGCCGTATCATTATAGACAGCCATAGAATAGTTTGTTGCGTTGTAGGTAACATTTATGGACCAATTAATAAGAGTTCCAGTATCGACGGCAATATTATCACAAAGTTTCAGAGTCCAATCCCCATAGATTTCTTCTCCATCGAAATTAGATCTATTTTCAAACCAGGAATCAATCCAAGCAGCAATGCCACCAGGACAACTACCAACACAAAGAGCATCTAAAGTATTTGAAGGAGAATATAATCTCAGTTGTACATCATTAGCAAAAGTGTGGTCTATATCAACCCAAACATCCAAACCTGAAGCAAGCATTTCACCATAGTAAGGAACTGAAATAGAAGATTCCACAAATACAGGACAACCATCGTCAGGAATAGCAAGAGCAGGAGCTTCGCTTAATGATTGAGTAATCGTATGAGGATGATTTGTTTCTAAAATACATCGAGTTACGTTTTCATCCGCAGTCACATTAACAATAAAACTATCGATTTCATATCTAGTATCATCAATAGGTGTTGGTGAAACAAAAGCAACACCAGGAGATTCAGAATCAACATTGAATGAAACACTGGTCGATGAATTTCTATTTCCTGAAGTATCATTACAAGAGAAATTCACATCATAGCTTCCAGTTAGCAAAGGGTGATTAATAGTAAAAGTATCAGAATCTAATTGAGTCATGGAAATATTTGTTGCGAAATTATCAATACTAAAAATACAAGCATCTAATTCTTCATCTCCTGAAACTCTAATAGTAACAGGCGATCCTACGGTTGAACCAGCAGGAGGAAGATTAGGAGTTAAAAGAGGAGATATTGTATCCGCAATACTTATGTTATTAGACATTAACAAAATACCATCTTCAGTTCCATCGTTAGGAACAATTCCGCATTGCCATCTTTCAAGTCCATACAATTCTTCTGAAACAAACAAACTTGGCCCGTTAGTGAACAAAGATTCAATTTGCATAGGCGTTAATGCTCTATTATATACAAGGAAATCATCAAGAGTTCCATTAAAATGAGCTCCACCAGGAGTATTAGTACTATTTTCATAAATACCTAGTTTGAAATCTCCTTCTCCAGCAGTTAAATTATGCGATGACCAAGCTTCCAAAGTTCCATTAATAAATAATGAAATATTATCTTCATCAATAACAAGAGCTATGTGATACCAAGAATTAATAACCAAAGGCGTTGGATAGGCAGTAACATCAAAGTCTCCAAAATTATCATATACTGCTAAATTACCATTTAACTCATAGAGATTCCATCCAGTGTCCGCTTCCCAGGTTTCATCAGACATGACATTCGGATCAGAAACAGCAATTTGATCAAACTTCGCCCAAATAACATAGGTCTTAATATCATTATCGTGATAATGTAATTGCGAATCATTTCCAAAGTTGATGGTTGCATTCTCACCATTAAATTCGTAGGCTCCAGCTCCGTCCCAACCAGCAGTTCCATTCCATATAGCATTACCTACGCTTCCATTAATTTGCGGAGGATATGCATAGTCCTTAGTATGAGTTGAATTACTTCCGCCTTCGAAAGGAGTGTTCAAAATAAACAAAGATGAATTATCTAAATACCAATTATAAATATTTTTTACATCATCACCATCAGCATCATAGGTTGATTGATTGCTACAGGTAAGATTTTCAGTATTCAAAAAAGTTCCATAGGTTGAATTCAAAATAGGCGCCGTGTGTGTAGGAATAGAATTATTAGATAATGAAAGTGTTGAACTGTTTTTAGCAAGACCGTCTTGAGATAAATCGTTAGGAGTTACTTGACATTTCCATTGTTCCGAAGAAGATGTTTCTTGAGAAACAAGAAGGTCAGTTCTATTTTCATAAAGTGCTTCGATTTGTTCAGCCGAAAGAGTTCTATCGTAAATACGAACTTCATCTATGCTTCCATTAAAAGCATAAACTTCATCGTCATCGGAATATCTACCAATTTCTAAATCAGAAGCAGGAGTATAATCGATGGATGCTGCTGCTATGGTTTGATTTGCTTCTTCAACACCATTTACATAAAGTCTCATAACAGATCCATCATAGGTTGCTAAAACATGGTTCCAAGATCCAGTTGTTATTGTGCTCGCTCCGCTGCTCAAATAAATTGCAGCAGATCCAGTAGGAACCAATCCGAAGTAAACTCCACTGGTTCCATCTAAATAAAGACCATAGCCTGATTCAGTTGCACCAGTATCATGAACATTACTAATAATACCATCATAGGCATCTTGCGTATTAGGTTTTATCCAAGCTTCCAAAGAAAGACGAATACTTAATCCCTGCACAGGTAGAGAAACATAATCACCGGCACTCACACCGAATTCATTTCCTAATCCGGAATCGAATTCGTAGGCACCGTTTCCATCGTAGCCACCGGTCGCATTCCAAGTTGCACCGTTTACGGTTCCATCGTTTCCATTTCCAGAATAATCTTTTGTATAAGAATTATTACTTCCACCTTCAAAAGGTAGTTGATAAACTGCAAATGAAATTCCGCTTTCATACCAAGTATAAATATTTTTCACATCATCGCCATCGACATCTGCGCTTGATTGATTATAACATGTTAAATTATCTTCAGGAAGATCTCCTCCGGTTGAAGAATTCAAAATAGGATTGTTATGTGTTGGAAGAGTGTTTGTTAATGTGAAATTTGTTCCAATAGTTGCATTTACATTTCCTGCAGTATCATTTGCAATGAAAGTCACAATATAATCTCCAATAATATAAGGCAAAACATAGCTTGCATTGTAATGACCACTGGTTTCATTTGTTAAAACAATTTGAACAACCGTTAGATCAGGCCAAGTAATATTTGCAAGAACAGTATCAACATCTCCATCATCGGTAACGTTTGCTGCAATGGTAATTGAACCATTTCCAACATGGTAACTTGTTCCTGCAACAGGACTATCGGCAATTACGGTCGGAGGAATAGTATTTGATACGTTGAAAGTTGTTGATTCAGTATTATTCCAATTATTGTGAGTGCTTGTATCATTTGCAAAAATAAGAACAGAGTATTCTCCGAAAACATTCGGCGTAACAAATGATCCATTGTATAGATCATCCGCATCTCCATCAAGAAGAGTGATATTTGTTACGGTTGTATTTGGATAGGTGATCTGTGCAATAACAGTATCAACAGTTCCATCATCAATCACAGTTGCATTGATAAGAACAGTTCCTGCAACAGGATATTCCGCAGGTGTTGGTTCTACGTTTGTTACGTTTGGATTTTCATCATATTCTAACCAACTAAATGTTGCTGCTTCTTGAACTCCAGACGCAACTTCAGTTGAAGTTTCAAAAGGAGATGTTTCAAATTCAGAAAAAATAGATCCGTTCCAAAATAAACCAGTAAGATCGTCCGCATCATCCATCGCAATAGCAACAATATCATCGGACAAAGGATCTTCAGTTAATCGCAGAGAAGCAATATCTCCACTTGCGAAATCATCTGTTGTTCCTTGGTTAGTCCAAGTGTTAGCTTTTGTAAAAATAGTATAATTAATTCCTGAACCAGCATTTTCTACCCATGCAAATACTGCTTGACTTCCATCGGATTCCCAAGCACAATCAACGTTTCCATTGTTTAATCCTGAAGGTTCTGATGTTGTATCTTCTGCAGGAGGACTTGTTAGGAAACCACCACCATCCCACATTCTCATCATAATATCATTAACAGAATCTTGCCAAATGACACCTATATGATCGGACGAGGAATCTGAACAAAGTCTAACAACATCAACCGCTTGACCTGAACCAATTGTATTTTCACTTCCCCAGGATCCAGTGTACGGTCTATATCCAACTGCAATTCCAGTTCCGTAACTAACAATTCCCTGACCACTGCTTGCTTCCCAGGCGAAATCGAAATTAGGTTCCGTTGATGAAGATGAAGAACTTGTAATTGTTGAAACAGATCCAAATGAACTTCCATCCCAAAGAGCCGCATAGATTGTTGATACGGATGTATGCATTAAAAGCATAATATCATCGCTTCCAGTTTTTCCAACAAGTTCAACCCATCGCACAATAACAGATGCAGGAAGAGTTAGAGTTGATGCTCCAGAATATGTAGATCCATTCCATGTTCTATAACTTACAGTAGTATCTGCAACTCCACTTGTTTCATAAACAAAGAATGCATCTCCGCTTTGATCCTCATAGGCAAGATCAGCAGATTGATAACCAGAGTTAGGAATTCCCGTTGTTAGTGTTTGAAGATTTCCCCATGTTTGTGTTATTGTGTTAAATATTTGTGCTCGCGCATTATTTGAGTTATCAATTGTTAGCAAAGCGATTTCTTCCCGTTCATGGTTTGCTTCACTCATGGTCCATCTAATATCCCCTCCAGTCGCAAGAGCCCCTGTTTTTTCAAAACCAACATAATCAAATTCGTTTAGAACTCTATGTCGAGGAGTGTTTGTATTTAACTCACTATAAACTAACAATCCTTCTATGCCCGTTGAAACAGTCACAGTATAATTATCAGAATACCAATCATCCAGACTTGCGTTATCATAGCAATGAACATTCCAAATGAAAGTTCCATCTGGAAGATAGTTTGTAATATTTGTTTCCGTATCATTTGCAACATTGTATAGTGTTGTTTGTGCTGCCCAGGTTCCTGTTTCATTTGTATATAATGTACAATTTGCAACCGTAGGATAATAATCTTCATTTGCGGTGAAATTAAAATCAATTGGAAGACTTGTTTGTGTTGATCCATTCGGAGGATAGTCCAAAGTAATAACAGCAGGATAACCATTTGAATTTGTGAAATTAGTTTTCTTAGATTTATTTTTTTTATTATTATTATCTTTCGCAAAAATAGTTACATCGTATAAACCAGAAACTCCTGGAACAATAAAACTATTGTTATATTTATCTCCAACAGCATTGTTTAATGTCAAGTTGAAAAATGTTGAATTAGGATATTCAATTTGAGCAACCACTTCAGCAATGCCTGCAGCATCTGTCGCATTCGCTGCGATTTCAATTGTTTGTAATGTGCTAACTCCTAAACCTGCTACAGGAATTAATCCGAACACGCTCGGTGCGGTTGCATCGACAGTAAATGTCCAGTTTGCTACTGCAAAACTTTCTTGACTCGTACTGTCATTAAATAAACAATTCCATTTGTAGACTCCATCGGAAACTCCACTAAGTGAAAAACTTACTTGATCTGCAGTTCCACTTGCAGGTTTTGTTTCTACTGATTGCCATCCACTAATATTATGATAAAGCGTTGCATTCGCAAGTGCAATATCGTCGGTTCCATTACATACAAGATTAAATGAACCTGTTGTTAGCGATTCTCCATTTGTTGGACTGATTAAAATAGAGACAGGAGGATTGTCAGTTGCAATTCCAATGGTAAAATTTGCCGGTGAATTATGATATGATGAATAAGTGTTTGATCCTGCGAGATCTATTGCTCGACATCTTAAATCAATATCTGTCTGATCTGAAATTCCTGTTAGGTCCCAGAAGTAAGATCCTGTTGTGTGATTACCAACAGTTGACCATCCGCTTTTGTTAATATCAACCCAAACATTTGTATAAATAATTGCGTCTGTGAAACTTACAGTCTTATCTACAGAAACTGCTTTAATTCTAAAGTCTTGGTTGGTGCTTGTTTGCCAAGCGCTTAGGATTGTTGGATTTGTTGTTGTTAGACTAAAATTATAATTTGTTGTATCTAAACCTGTTCCTGTGTATGTTGTTGGAAGATTAAATGATCCAATACCAGTCCATGTTGCGCCGTTATAAATTTCTAAATACAAATCAGGATCTGCAGTTGCTTGATTAACAGATGCTCGCGGATCAAAACTATCTACTTCGACTGTTATTTTTATGGAATCAACGGCAGCAAAATTACTTGCAATATCCGAGTATGTTACTGGTGTAAGATTAGCATTGCTTGTTGGAAGAATTCCATTTATTGCAAATTGAAAACTAGCACTTCCATCATTACCTGAACTTGATACGGTTGCAGTTCCTGTTGCTCCCGCCGTTGCTTGAGATTTTGTTCCCCAGGAACCACCAGCATTATTACGTGTTGTTCCAGCTTGTATTTCTGCAATTTCAGACCAGCCGGTTCCTGAAATACCAAATGTAGCATCTCCACCATCAAATGCGAATACATAGAATGCTCGAGTATTTGCAAGCGTTGTTGTTACGCCCGTAATAGGATGCGTACCCGCATTTCCCACAATAACATCAGCTCCAGCAAGATGTAAAGGACTTGAAGTTTTAACATTATTTACTCGCACATAATAACCCCAATAATCATCGGATGATTGTGCTGGAACAGCAAGGCTTGCTCCTTCAGTCCCGTCAGCAACTCGATAGTATGCTCCAGAATGAGCATCGGATGTGGAAGTTCCTGCTTCATTAATTAATGTCCATCCTGTGAGCGTATTAGCCCACTGAGCAGTATTTCTATTATCATCACTTCCTAGAATTAATAGTAATAAATCTCCAGCAACAACTCCTGAAGGTTTTGTTAAAGTAAGTGATGCTCCTGGCACTGCAGTATTTGATGTATAGGTTTGTATAACTGGAACTCCTACGGTTCCAGGAATAGTAAATGTGTAATCGGTCGAATCCGTCACAGTATCTAATCCTGAATAGTTCGCATCAATAACATAGGTAATCGTATCTAGTTCAGTATCCGTTGATCCGGAACATCGTAGTGTTGCATTTCCCTCAAATGTACTTGAGCAAGTTCCACCATCGCAGGAAATTGCGGTTGGTGTTGTTGGTGGCGAATTAGCAGTTAGAACATTAAAAACCGCATCATCATAGTCAGTATAGGTTGCACCATCACAGGCACTTGCAATTGCAGAAGTAAATTTGTTAATAGCTCGAACAGCGTGAGTTCCTACAACAGCATCACTAACAAATGTTTCTGAAAAAGTATTATATCCTGTTGCTCCACAGATTGGATCTCCAACGGTTTTTCTCTGCCAAGAAATTGATGACGTGCTACTTGTATAATATAATGCGTGTCTGTCTGAGAGAGCATCGTAACAATAAACAGTATAATTTACTCTAATAGTATCTCCTGCATGAAAAATCGTTCCGTTCAAAGTTTCAATAGTAATATTTTCTACACTTTCATCGCTGTGACAGGTTCCCGTAGTTACAGAATCAATACAAGCATCGATGGTGTTAGAAGGATTAATTTCAGGTCCAGGAGCCAATTGATTAGCAGCGCATTGTAACAACGATGAATTAACAAAACAAGGAGAATCACCGCTAGCTCCACAGTATGGTGCAGTGTATGTTGCGCTGTAAACACCGTAGGCAGGATCGACAGGACTTAGTTCTAGAATATATTCTTCGCCCGCAGTAATTTTCTTGTATTGAATCCAACCACCGATTGTTTCACAGACAGTATCTTCTTTTGTTGTACCATTACAAGTTGTAATTTTTTCCGGACATGTTTGTGTTGCGAAATTCCATGTTGGACATTTGTATAACCATCCATCAACTGTTGGTGCTCGAACAAGAGCGGTCGCTTCTGTGAAATCAAGTGAGGAAGGATCGATCGCGTAGACTTCTTCGAATCCCATTTCAGAAATTGCTTCTGGGTTAATGGTGTCCAGTCCCAGCTCCATGTCTTCTTCCAAAAGAAGATCTTTGAATCTGATTTGTTGGATTGCATTGTTTTGCGTTTGAATCTGCAAAGGAGTTCTCGTATCTAATTTTTCAGCAGCAACCGATAGAGATGGCGTGGTTTCTAATACAGCCTGTGTGCTAAAAGAATTTTTATTTGGTTTTTCTAAAGCTTCGTAATCATCAAGTAAAACAAATCCAGAGTTCAGTTCCTGACCATCTGCATTTCGCAGAGTGAAATTAAGAACTAAACTAAGGTTTGCAATGGTTTCATTAATGGATTGATTAATGGTTTCGTTAATGGTAAAATTGATTGTTTCATTGACAATAGGAATAACTGGAATAATTGTTTCATTAAAAGAAAATGTTTCATTAGTGCTTTCATTAATTGGTTCAGTCGTATTAATGACAACAGTTGTATTCTCTTCTTCAGGAAGAGGCCCGATTAAAGTTTCATCCGTAATATTATAATACAAAGGAGTCCCGTTGGTTTCGTTGAAGTATAAAGAAATATCCAGAGGATAATCAACAACAGAAAAATTTGAATCATTATCATCAGTGATTGATTCGTTCATAATAGGAATAATTTGTTCTAGAGAATTGTTTGAAGAAAAGCTTTCGTTGAGGAAGGATCCGTTTGTTGCAGCAAGTGAAGCCACACTACAAATTAATAGAAATAAAACTATTAGTGCTAAAGACGACTTTATCCCTCCCTGTTTTTTTGATCTCATGTAATTAGATCCTCGCCCGAACAGTAATTTTCGAATGCGAATTTATAAACAATGTAATCATGTAGAAAGAGCCAACACTCAATATTTGCATACAAATCATAGCTAAAATAAATAGAGCTATTTGTAACTAAATAACCTTGCGTTTAACCACCCATTAAACCCCTTCGACGTCATTATATATGAAAAGCTCCTTTATAAACATAACGTTTTATTTATAAAAAAACAGTCTAAATAAGCATGGAAGTAAATTGAAATATAGAAAATGAAAAGAAATAAAGAAACACGTCTAAATTAATGGATATCTTCGAAGATTTCCTGTGATGGATATACTTCTAAACCTTCAGGAGTAATTTCAAAAGAAACAATCTTTTTGTGATGTGATGCTCCTCGCAGTTTCAGAATTTCAATAGCTCTCTCTCGGATATTTCCGCGTTTAATATTGTATAAAACTACAACACCATCTGCAAGGAATTCTTCAACTCCAGTTGTACTATAGGTTGTTGGAACCTGTGATGTTTCAGTAATTAAAAAAACAGTTGCGCTAATCTTTTCAAAGAAACGAAATAACTGTTCGATGTAAATACGATAGGAATCTTCTTTCCCAATAAACGCAGATGCAATCGCAGTTAAGGAATCCACAACAACAATTTCTGGTTTGAATTTAACTGGAAAAATAATGGGATCGATATCAATAAGTAATTCTCCTTTAGCTTTTAATAAAAGAGCATCTACGCTTCTTGTAATATCAAAAGGATTAAATCTTTCAATATGTAATTTATTATTTTTAATAAGCTCATTAGGTTTAAATCCTAATTCTTCCATGTGTTGAACAAGTCGTTTTTCTGATTCTTCAAAACTTACATAAAGACATTTTTTACCTTGATGCGCATTATTAGAGAGCATTTGCAAACATAATATTGTTTTACCAGAACCAGCACCACCAGCTACAAGAATAGATGATTCTCTAGGAATACCTTGCATAAATAATTGATCAAGACCTTTAATTCCTGTTTTAACATATTTTTCTTTAACTGGCTCTTTCTTTTTTTTAGAAATAGCTTTAGCTTTGGCTTTCTTAACTTTAACTTTCTTAACTTTAACTTTCTTAACTTTAACTTTCTTAACTTTAACTTTCTTAACTTTAACTTTCTTAACAGCTTTCTTTTTAGCCACAGCTTTTTTCTTTATGCCCTTTTTGGTATTAACAGAGGCTTTCTTAGACGCCTTTTTCTTAGGGGCAGATTTCTTCTTAGATACAGCTTTCTTCTTAGCTACAAACTTCTTTTTCACAGGCTTCTTCTTAACAGAAACTTTCTTCTTAGCTACAACTTTCTTCTTAACTGTAGACTTCTTTCTAACAGGAGATTTCTTTTTAGAAATAGACTTAGAACTAGACTTAGAACTAGACTTTTTACCTGCACTCTTCTTTTTTTTCAAACTCACCTTACACTCACCATACTACTTGAACTTTTTAAATATTTCCTTTAATAAGTCTCATGGAACCTGTAATCGCCACAACCTTGCCTTTTTCTTTGACAATCTTATCCACTTCATCAACCCAAAGATATTTTCTTTGTTTGGTTTTTACTCTAAATTTAGATGGATAAGATTTTCCTGTTTTAATAGCTGAAATAAATTTCTTCTTTTCTTTCAAAACATCTCCTTTGTGTAATAAAGAAAAAAACGATCTACCCACAAGATCTTCAGGTTTGAAACCACCTATCTGTTTAACATTAGGAGTTACATAAGTTAACACTCCTTCAGGAGTTGCTGAAAAAATAATATCTGAAGAATTATCCAACAATAATTTATACCTTTTTTGTTCTTCTTCAAGGTCTTTCTCTGATTTCTTTTTTTCTGTTATTTCCCACACAATCCCCTGGTAATGAGTTATCTTGCCCTTTGAGTCTCTTCTAATAAAAGTCTTATCTTCTATCCATTTTATATTTCCTTTTTTATCAACAATCCTGTAAATCCGCTCAAATTCTTTTGTACCTTTTCCTTTACTATATCTCTCTACTTCCTTGCCTACTTGCTCTAAGTCATTCTTATAAACAACTTTCTCAAACGCAACTTTTCCAGAAATAAAATCAAGAGCAGTATAACCAAATATTTTATTTACATTATTAGAAACATATTCTACAGGCCATCCTTCTTTATTTTTCCATAAAAAAACAACTACAGGACTATTTTCAAGAATAACCTTCGCTTCTTTTGCCTTATTCTGAGCCTCTTTCAAAGTTTCTTCTGCTTTCTTTCGTTCAGTAATATTATTATCAACGCCTCTATATCCTGTTAAATTTCCTTTTTTATCAAGCATAGGAACTCCATTTGTTAATAATACCTTTTTATCCCCTTTTTTAGAGATATTAATATTTTCAATGTCAACTAGTGGTTTCTTTTTAGAAACAACATCTCCAAAAATATTTTTTACACGTTTTGATTCTTCTTTAGGCATAAAATAAAAAGGAGTTTTTCCAATCATCTCAGCATAACTATAACCTAATATTTCTTTAAAATTACCCGATACAAAAGTATAAATTCCTTTCTCATTAACTTCCCATATCCAATCTGCTGAACTTAATGCCACATCACGAAATCTTTCTTCACTTTCTTTCAAAGATCGTTCTGCCTTTTTTGATTCAGTAAAATCATGACCTATCGGAACAATAAAATTAATCTTGCCAGAATTATCCTTTACAGGAGAAAGAGAGAAATTAATAATTCGTTCTTCGCCAGTTTTAGAAATATGAGTTACTTCTTCTTCTATAAATTTTCCTTTTGCAGCAAGAGAAATAGATTTTTTTAACCAAACCTGCAGTTTTTTATCATGGGCCCACCAAGGAGTATTCCAAAATAGTTTTCCCAAAACATCTTTTTCTTCAATACCAACCATAGAAAGATAGCTATTATTAATTTTGATGAGTTTTCCATCCGTAGACATTAAACCAGCTAACGAAGGAGTTCGTTCGAAAATAGTTCTAAAAACTTCTTCGCTTTCTTTCAAAGATTGTTCTGTATTTTTTGATTCAGTAATATCAATAAGAGATACTACACGCAATTTAGTTACAGGAATTATTGAGAGTTTAAGATTAATAATTCTAATATTTCCTTTCCCAGATATAAAATTAAATTTATATTCCGTTGGAACTTTTTTTGAACCTTTTGATCTCTGAGAATGATACTTTTTCATTCTTTTCAAATCTTCAGGACTTACAAAATCAGACCATTTTTTCTTATCAACAATATCTTCAGCATTCATTTCTGAAAGTTTTTCAAATTCATCATTGACAAGAGAAAGAATTCCATTATCACCATAAGCAACCATAGCAGTACCAGTATTATCAAAAACAGCATGATATTTTTCTTCATGTTCTAATGCTTTTGTTTTCTCATCCTCAAGATCTTCAAGCATGTTTAGAAGTGCTTCGTGTGTCAATAATCTAGTTTCTTCATCTTCTTGATTTTCTTCAAAAGCATCATCACTATCATCAGAATTCCCAATCAAGTTTGAACCATCGTCTGAATTCTCAATAGACTTTTCTTCTTCAAGGGCAGATTTTTTATTCTTTTTTGTTTTTTTCATCTTTTCTTAGATTTTGATCTTTTTGAGGATAATTTCTTTTTTATTGTTGTTTTAGCTTTCGACCGTGCAGTTGATTTCGTTTTATTTGCTGTCTTCTTCTTAGCTACTCCCTGTTTGGGCTTAGCCCGAACCGCAGAGGAAGTTTTAGCTTTCGACTTCGTCTTAGCTACTTTCTTAGTGGTTTTCTTCTTAGCTTGTGCTGACTTTTTCGGTAGAATAGATTTATTTTTAACAGGAACTTTTACAGGTTTTTTCACAGATTTCGTCAATCTATTTTTCAAAACGGCTTCTACATCGATTTTTTTTCTTGGAACAACTTTTATTCCTAGCTTCTTCTTTAATTTTATATTTTCACTTTTCAAAAAAATCATTACATGTTCTCGACCAATAGCTAGTTTAGCGAATCGTTGTAATTCTTCTTCTCTTTTCTTAGTCATGTGTTCAGCTTCTTCTTTAGCCTTAATAACAGCACCCATGTGAAGTTCCTCTTTTCTTACACCAACCTTCAGAACAGCTAATTTTAGGCTGGTTAAGATTCTTCGTAAAGAAATTATAAGTTTATGAACTTCATAAATATTTGAATCAGAAACACGAGTATCCAAATCACCCTTGCTAATTTGATTAACTGTTTTTGTTAATCTAGAAATATCTTTAGTCATATATCGAGAAAGAATAAACGAACCAAATATTAATAATATAAATATAGAACCTATATTTACAAAAGCTAAAAATAAAAATTTATTTTGTATTGGTTTAACAACAGCATCAGCATCTAATTCTCCAATAAGACACCAATCCAGATCATAAAGATATATGGAGGATCCTAAAATAGCATCACCTTCAAAATTATAAGAAGGAGTAAGTTTAGAATGAACCAAAGCATTATGAATTTCTAGTTCTCCAGGACTAAATGTTTTATGAATAAAACATTCATCAGATAATGGCGTATTAGCAATTTCAGATACAAATTCAAGATTTTTATCACCTTCAATAAAAGATTTCGACATATTATCAAACCCTATAAGATAGGTGTTAACAATATCATCTTTCTCAGGGTCAATAAAAATATTTTGAATTTGTTTATGATCAAGAGTTAAAAGCACATATCCAATAATATCGCCTTTTATGTTTTTTACAGGACTTCCACTTAATAATTCACAGGAATCAATAATTGATTTACATCCTAATAAATCCGTGAATTGAACATTTTTATTTTTTTTCAATAAATAAAATAATTCTTGCATATGTGTTTGAGGATGAGAACTATCAAATATGTTTTGACCAGCCAAGGAACTATTTTTATAATCCCATAAAATATCCCCTTCTAAACCAAGAAGAGCAATGTCAGCATACGCATAGTTAACTTTCATAACACCCATATAATCTTCCAAATCACATAAAGGTTTAAATGAATCTGCATATTCGCCCACATAGGTTGTTGTTGCAACAGTAAGTCCAACCCCATCAAGAGTTTTACTTTCAACTGGATTAATATACATATATTTTTGTCTAATAGAACCATCTGCTTCCTGCCAATCATAGAAACCTTCAGATACTACACCACCTTCGGATTGTCTCATAACGCCCCAAAACTCAGGAAGTTTATCAGCAAGCAAATGCAAATCCAAATCAACAATTGAAGACGTTGCATGGAAACGTGAAATAAGATCGTCATAATCAGTTAAAGCAGTATAACCTGTTTTACCAACCGGTTGAACCGCTATGCTTTGAAATACAGGATCATCCTGTAATTGAACAATAGTCTTAGGATGAGCAAGCAAATAGTCATTAACTTCGTCAGAAACAGTCTCAGAAATTATTTTAATATCTTTTTTTGCAGATTCTGACTGAATAAGCACCTGTTCTTCGAAGAAATTTATAATATAAGGAGATTGTATCATAACAGAAATATCGCTAGTTTTTTCAGTAAAGAACAAATCGAGAGTATCAAACTTATTTTCAAGAATAACAGAAACATAATCCTTATATTGATCTGCCATCAAATCATTAGAAGAAGAAAAAATAAAGAAAGAAGAAAGAACACTAACTACTAATAAAATACTAATAAAAAACAGCAACAAAACTGTTAAAAACCTCATAATCTCCCTCTCTTTTTATTTGCAAAAACACTTGAAATCTCTGCTTTAAATTCAATAGCTAAAGATTTTTCAATAACCTTTTTTTCATATAGAGAATCTACGTATTTAAATAAGTTCTCTTCGAAAATTTGATCCTGTTCGTTTAAACTATCAAACTCAGAATCACCTATAGGTCCTAAAATATCATTAAAGAGAACTTTAAGCTTTCTTGCTATCTCTTCATGGGAAGAAAAAAGCACTCTAATTGGTTTAATCTCTTTAACAGGAGTAAATGGAACCGTGAAAAAGAATGTTGTTCCTTTGTTAAGAACACTCTCTATCCACATATTACCTTTCTGTGATTGAATAATTCCTCGACAAATAGAAAGACCGAGTCCAGTTCCACCATATTTTCTATACATGGTTTGTTCTGCTTGAAAGAATGGTTCAAAAATTCTTTTTTGATCATTAGTACTAATACCGATTCCTTGGTCTTTAACTGAAATCAAAGCATGATCTTTAATTTGTTTTACTCGAATCTCAATAATGGAATTCTCAGGAGAAAATTTAATAGCATTATTAACAAAATTTCTCAATATCTGCATAATTCTATTTGGATCAACTTCGAAAACAGGTAATTTATCCATAACTAATTTTAGTTTAATATGTTTTTCAGGCATGAATTCCTTCATTTCTTTAACAAGAAATTGGATTGGTTCTTTCAAATCTGATTTAATAAAAAAGAATTTTAATCGCGCAGCTTCAATTCGAGAAATTTCCAAGAAATCAACAATTATTTGATCGAGACGATTAATATTTCTAAATACAATATTTGTCGCATCTTTTTGTTTAGCGCTTAATTTTCCAAATGAACCTGATAACAACATTTGTAATTGTCCTTTCATAGGCGTCATAGGACTACGAAACTCGTGAGAAGTAATACTTAAAAATCGGGTTTTGGTTTTATCAATTTCTTTGCGTTCATTGTGAACCCCTTCTAAAGCAGCACTCATGGCATTAAAATTCCTACCAAGATCTTCCAACTCATCACCCGTGTGAATATCTGTTCGAACAGTAAAATCTCCTTTAGCAATTTTTTGAGTTGCGTCATAGATTTTTTGAATAGGATTGGTAATTGTTTGAGATGTTTTTAATCCTGCAATAAAAACAAATATAAGAGTTAATATCACCACAACAAACAAAAGCAACATTGATTGATTGAAAGATTTTTGTAACTGTTCTTGAATAATATCCGAAAGCATATAGGCTTCATCTTCAGGAAGAATAACAACAAGATACCATGATTTACCTTCAATAGGAACTTTTTGATATACTTTAATAAGTTGATTTCCATTTTCATCAACATCATTAAATATACCTCTATCCCCAACAATAACAGATGAAGAAAATAATGGAGCTGCTTCTTTGCTTTCATTAATTATGTATATAGGATCGCTTGTTTTTCGGGAAAGAATCACAGGCCAAGAAAGAATTTGCCCCTCAGCATTCTCATAGGCAACATCAACCAATTTTGCATGTCCTGTTTTTCCTATGCTAAATGATTGAACCTGTTCAGTAATAGAAATGGATTTAAAATTAACAATAAAAAGACCTTCCCGCACAGAATTCCCATTTTTCTCCACATCAACAGGACAGGCAAATCTAATAGCAGGAGAGTTTGTTTGTCTTGCAATACTTATTGGAGACATATAAATCGTATCCAAAGGATATTCTTCATCAATAACTGTTTGGAACCAAAGTTTATCTCCTTTATAGTCTGAAAAATCTTCATAGCCCCATTTTACCCCATTAACAATATAACCATTATGATAAAACAATCGAATCATATCAATATGATCAGAACGAGAATTATATACATCTTTAAATTTATCCTGAAGGCGATACCATTCAGGAGTCAAAGGTGAAGTATAATAATGATCATTACTTACAAAACCAGCATCATTCACTTGTTCAATTAGCTTCTCAAAATCGAGCAAAGAATTCATAGTACTAAATGATGATTTGAATAAATTAATCTTTCGTGCAATTCCATCCGCCAATAAATAAGATTCTCGATATAAAATTTCTTGCGAATCTAAAATTATTTGTTCTTCAATATCAGAAGATATTTTTTGAGAAAAATTATTAAGATTAATAACAAAAAGAGCACCTACAATGATTAAAGGAATAAGAGAAATAATAAGAAAACGAAAAACCAAACGTCGAGTAATTTTATAATGAGAAAATGAATACTGGAATCTTTTTGAGAATATGTCAGTAATAAGTAAAATTAAACCACTCACTAGAGCAACTAAAATCAATGTTAAATACATCATTCGAGAATCTTGAATTGTAGGAATAAAAAAATGTATTAAGAAATAAAATAAAAGCAACATAATCACAAAGAATCCTATAACAAAGAAATAACTATAAAAAATACTACTCTCTTTATGCATACCCCACCCCTTATGTACTATTTTGCCCCCTCAGGACAATTAAAATATTTATTTGTAATTAGTAACTTTATCCATGAACATCTCAGCTTCTTGGATAAGTTCTTGATGTTGATTCATCTCAAGCGCATAGAATAAAGCCTTTGTTTTCTTAGCTCGAATCTTATTTACTATAAGTGAAACAAACTTAGCAACAGGAGATTTACCCTGATAAATAAGTAAATTCGTTAATGAATCGAAAATTAAATAATCATAATCTTTTGTTAATTGCTTTGTGATTCCTAATGATAATTCTGAAAGCGCGCTTGGTGAACTAATAAATTTACAATCAGGAGCCTTTGGAGCCGTTGAAGTAATTGAACTAGTAATCGCATCTATAAAAAAGAAATTACTAAAATCAACTTTTTTCTTAGTGAAAGATTCTTTTAGAGCACCTACAGTTTTGTTTAAAGTAACAAAAAGAACTTTTTTCTTGGAAAGATTCTTAGCAACATTCATAGACATAAGAGAATATTTTGAGCCTGGCACTAGAACAAGCAATACTTGATTTTCCTTAATATCCTTCGCAAGAGTCATTTATTTAACCAATTTTTTAACATGTTTAACTAATTTATCAACATTTTTAACTAAAGTATCAACATCGAAAGGCTTCTGTAAGAAACCAACAATGTTCTTATTTTTGAATAAGTCTTCTTTTTCTGCTTCGTTGAGTCGAACAACACTCAGATAGGCAATTTTTATTCCTTTAATTTTCTCAACAACTTGTTTTACAGGTGTTCCGGGCATCATAATATCCATAAGAATAAGATCTGGTTTGTCTTTTTTTAATTTTTTAAGACAATCATCACCATTAATTGCAGAAATAACTTTATAGCCTGCATTTTCTAGAACTGTTTTTACTGTAGCGTTAACATCAGGTTCATCATCCACAACCATAATAGTTTTTACCATAAAATATACCTCATAGAGCCCTAACCCTATATTAATGAAATAATCATTTACAAGAATAGAGCATATATAAAGTTTACTCTTTTTAAGAAGGCTACAAAGAACAATACAGAGTATTTCAGGCAAGGATTTATAAATATAATTTCATCAACAGTAGTGAGTATGAAAAAACAAACAAAAATACTGTTCATCATTCTATCCGTTTTAGTTGGAGGATTTCTTCTCTACAAGGTTTTTCAGAAAATTCCTGTTCTTGAAGTATTAGAAACAGTCTATCAGGCTCCTCCTCTGGCAGTAGGATTATTCATTCTTGTTTCAATAGTTATTATGTGTCTTCATACATCAAGATGGTATCTCATAGTTAAGAAGACTATTCATACAATCCCATTCTGGACTCTCCTAAGATACAAATTAGCAGGCTTTGGTGTAAGTTTCATAACTCCAGGGGCAAAAATAGGAGGAGAAGCACTTAGAGCATCGTTATTACAACGTCACGGATCAAAATTCAAACGAGGATTCACAACAGTCATGATTGATAAGCTGATTGAGCTATCAACAATAGGTATCCTCTTCGTCATAGCAGTTATTATTATCCTTGCAAGTATTCCCGTATCTCAAGAAATAGCAACATTATTAGGAATCGTAGCAGGACTGTGCATAGGAATCATCTTTTATTTCTATTTTCAAATGCTTAGAGATAAACATTTCTTTGTAAAAGTATTTAGATTCTTCAGATTACATAAAATTAAGAAATTAGAATTTTTTGAAAGAAGAATTGTTGACTTCGAAAGAATCATGGCCTCATTCTATAAAGAACATAAAAAAACATTTTTTGTAGTTCTAGGAGTCACAATTCTTTCTTGGCTTCTGATGTTTGTGGAATTCACATTAGTATTAACAATACTAGGCCTAACAGGCGTAAGCATAGTAAAAGTATTCTTTATAATCACAATGTTAGCAATAGCATATATGGTTCCTGTCCCTCTTGCATTGGGAGTTCTAGATGCAGGACAGGCAGGAGTATTCGCTTATTTCGGCTTGCCTATAGCGGCAGGTATCGGTCTTTCCATGCTGATTCGTTTCAGAGATCTGGCTTGGACAGTTGTAGGTCTTAGTTTACTCGCTGTAAAAGGATTCTCATGGAAAAAGATTGAAGAAGAGTCAAGTAAAAAAGGCGCTTTGGAATTAGAGAAGGATACTGAAGAAGAAAAACTGTTCAAGAGAAGTAAACCTAAGAAGAAAACTAAAAAGAAAGCTAAAAAAACAACTAAGAAAAAGAGTAAAAAATAAATCACATAAAACTTTGAATCAATTGAGTTAATTCTTTACCATCAACTTTTCCCTTAAACTGTGACATTGCTTTTCCAATGATAGCGCCTAAAGGAGCTCCATCCATTTCTTCTACAAGTTTCTTAACTTCTTCAGAAATATCTTCAATAGAAATAGGTTTGAAATCATTATAATTAATTTTCTCACCAGCATGCAGTTTCAAAACAATATCGACAATAGAATCTTTTGTAATTAATCCTTCGTTTAATCTTTCAAGTAGAACAGGAGCGTAAACCATCATGTCAACATCAATGCCATGTTTTTTCTTAATCAAACCAGCAGTTGCGTAATACAGGTCAACAATAAAGTTAGGTTTAATATTATCATATTCAGAAGCAAGAATTTCAAGATCAAGTCCATCTCGCAGTAATCTTTTTGCAATATCACTTGCGATTCCAAATCGAGTAACCAATTCCTTAATTTTTTCACTTAATAATTTTGGAACGACAATTATATCTTTGTTAATAATAACTGGAGAGACATCCGTTTCTGGATACATTCTTGCTGCTCCAGGCATTGGTCGCATATAAGCAGAATTCCCATCAGGAAGTGCCATTCGAACTTGCTGTAATAATGTAAATATATTTGCTCTTTTTTGCGCTGCTAGTAATGCTCGTCGAGCAACTGTTTCATTAGCAGCTATAATTACAAATCCATCCTTTTTAGGATCTGCACCAAGAGCATGATAGATTGCATCTTTTTCATCCTGAGTAATTCCATATTTAGGTAATTCATCTGCGTGGAATAATCCTTTCACACCCATTGTTTTTGCATGGTCGGAAAGTTCAGAACCGTATCTTCGTCCTGGTTGTATTTCTAATCCAGTAATTCCTGCGAAACCTTCAAGTCGCAGACCAAGAACTGCGCCGTCTTCTGCGTCAAGTCCTGATTGAATAACTTTTGAGCTTGCATCTTTGAAAACAAGCGTCAAATCTACAATGTCATGATCAACGTGGGCTCCACGTTGTTTTAATTCTTCAAAAATTCTTAGAAGATTGTGTTGTCGGAGCATTTCATTTTTTGCAAGCGTTGGAATCATTTTCAAATCTTGAGCTCCTTTAATTTCCACACGTAATCCTTCTTTAATAGAAATGTTAACATCCTGTCGAATTGTTCCTAAACCTCTTTTAACATTATCAAGACTTCGAAGAACCATTCCAATATATTCTGCAACTTCTTGAATTTGCTCTGGCGTTTTCATATCAGGAGCAGTTGCGATTTCAATAAGAGGAATTCCTAATCGAGAAAGATTGTAAGTTTTTGCATCTGTAGTGTCAGAAATGTTTTTAGCAGAATCTTCTTCTAAACAAATTGATTCAATACCAACATTCATATCTGCAATTTTTCCATTAACAGCAATTAATCCAGTTCGTTGAAATCCAGATGTGTTTGATCCATCAACAACAGTCTTTCGCATGAATCGAACTTGATCAACAATGTCTGCATCAAATAATTTTGCAATCTGTAAACATGATCGAAGTGCATCCGCGTTTGGATCATGAGGAGGTTCCTCATCTATTTCCACAAGGCATGTTGTATCATCATAGCCTTCGTAGAGAAAATGTTTTTTCTTTTGCTGTTCTGCAAGTGCAGCCGCATCAACTTTTCCGGATTCTCCTGCGCTAGCACGCAGATGTCGCTTGACCATAAAGTCAGCTTCTTCATCTCGGATTGTTGTTGGACAATCACAAAATAATTTTTTCCCTTCAATTTGTTGGTGAATTTCAATTCCACACTTTAGTCCTAACTCTAGAATATCTTCTTTTGTTATTTCTGTTTTGAGTTCCGGAATATTCATCTGTTCACCAAATAATTAGTAAAAATGTTTTTCAGTAATTGAATCTTTTTCTCCAACAAAATCTTTTTCGAATAAACCTGCAACATCTTTCTTTTCATTATTACTAAGAAGCCAAGCAAGTTTCATATAACTCGTCTCAGGAATTAAACCGTTGAGATGGCCGATTATACCTGCATCTCGTAAAGATCTCGCAGGAGCATAAACATTAAGATGTACTCGACCATAGAAAGTTTGTGTTGTCATAACGACAGGCATTCGTGAAAGTAATTCTGTAATTGCAGCCAGGTTTTTCTTGTGACCTTTTGTATCATCGTCAACATCAGTTATAGGAATGTGACCAAGTCCTGAACCTGCAATAACTAAACCATCAAAATTTTTGTATGCTAAGAATTCTTCAGGATACATATTCGGATGACTATACAATAAACCAATTTTCAAATCTTCTTTTAGTAATCCAATTCCTGCCGGAACTCCTTTTCCTTCTTTTATTTGAGGAATGTCTCTCAACATAGTTACTTCTTTCTTTTGATAGTCAACACGAGCATATGGCGCAGCATTAACTGGCTTGAAAGCATCTCTTCTAGAACTATGCATTTTTCTAGCATTAATTCCTGGAATAATTAAACAAGTATCGTCATCGGTGTTTTCATGCATACATACACCAACACCATAAAAATTATTTGTTGCTAAAAACTGTGTCGCGCAAATTAAATTCATTGCTGAATCTGAACTTCCTCTATCACTACTTCTTTGCGATCCAACGACCATAACACCCACAGGTAAATCTTTTAGCATATATGATAATCCTGCAGATAAATAATGTAAAAAGTCAGTTCCTGAAGTTACAATAAATCTTTGTACTCCTTTCTGTGCCTGTTTGTGAATAGCTTGTGCGATTTTATTAAAGTGAGAAAATCTGAAATCATCTGAAAACATATTTCCTAGAAATTCACTTGCAACATAGGCAATATCAGATAGTTCTGGGAACATAGAAAGTAAAGCTTCAGGTTCAAAATCCGCAATTACTCCTCCAGTTTTATAATCAACCTTGGAAGCGATTGTTCCACCCGTGTGCATAATAGATACGCTTGGAAGAGAAGTATCTTGAGCAATAAGCTCAGTTGTAGTAAGATCGTGAGATTCTTCAGCAATTTCCTGGACAGATTCAATTCTTTTTGGATGGATTCCAATATTATATCCAGAAGACAGTTTGAGAACAACATAATCTCCTTCCTGAGGAAGAAGACGACCCTCAAATGTCTGTGTTTTTGTAGTGAGGCTGACAAGAGTATTTGCTTCGATTTCGTGAATATTCATTATAAACCTCTAGGAGTGCTTCAAGCATATAAATATTACTGAATTATATGTCTGAAAGTTCCATAACTGCCTTTGCAGCAAGCTTTGATGTCATGTTCTTCACATCCTTCCGAGGATTAACTTCTACAATATCAACCATAGCAATCTTTTCAGTTTTCTTAAGTTCTTGCAAAGAATAAATCAATTCTCGACTACTCATTCCGCCGTGTTCAATATATCCTGTTCCAATTGCTTCCACTGGATCAACAACATCAATGTCTAGAGAAAGATAAACTGGCTTGTCAATTTTAGAACAAATTTCTTTCATTATTTCTTTTATTCCTTTGTCAAAAATATCTTTCATGGAATATGTTAAAATATTTTTATCCTTAAGATAATCAACTTCTTGTTTGTCCCAGTTTCTTGTTCCAACTAAAATTATTTGTTCCGGCTTCAAAGTTCCATCTTCAATTAATACTCTCAGATAATCTTCTTGAGTCGGAGGTCTGAAATCATCCATCATATCTGGATGTGCATCAAAGACAACAAAGCAAAAGTCAGAATTGTTTTTTGCAAAGCCTTGAACAGCAGGACAAGTTATTGAATGATCTCCTCCGAGAAGAATTGCTTTCTCATTTACAGAAGAAATATATTCTTTTATTTTATCATGACTATTCTGAATATGTTTTTCATCAAGATCTAATTCATCAAAACTAAACTTTGGTTCGAAACCATCTTCGTTCGCAAAACATTCTTTGAGTTGTTCAATAATAACTTTAGGAGCTTCATTAGCACCATTACCATGGCCTAATCCACCACCACTAAAAGGAATTGAAATTATTTTCATTTTATCGCCTTTGGATTTTTTCAAATGTACTGAAGAACTTTTCTCTGACTGCACCGTCTCAATTTCATCCAAGTCGCAGAAGTCCGTTGTGAAATTATACGCTCCTGCATTTTCAAAAACAATTTCATCTCCGACTTTAGGATTTTCTAAATAAACTCTATATCTAAATAGATCCAATGAACAAGGAGTTATACCTTTAATAACGAAAGCTTTACCTTTTCCTTTTTCCAGTTCTCCTTGAACCAGAAGTTTCACAGGAACTATTAATGCATCCATGTCGGTATTGTAAACAGATGCATCCACAATAATATTGTTGTCGTGAATTTGTTTTATTGTTGTAATCAGTTTAACTGCAGGTGCAGAAATGAATCTTCCCGGCTCGATCATTAGTTTAATTTTTTTTTCATGAAGAAAAGTTTTGAATTCTCCAATATGCCGAGTAATACTGCTCATTGCGTCTTTGTTTGTATTAGCATAATGAGCTGGAAGTCCTCCTCCAATATTAATAACGCTTAATGCTTTGAATGATTCTGGAGTAATTATTTCTTCAATTTCATATTTTAATTTCCATTCTGCAATGTTCTGTGTTTTTCTATGAAAATGTAAACCAAGTAAAGATATTTTTGATTTTAATTCTTTATCTTGAGAAATTTCTTTTATTCTTTTGTTAATAATATCTGCGCCCATTCCAAAAACAAAATACTTTTCCGTCCGAATAGTATTTTCTTTTAATTTAAGTCGTAGGAATAATTCAACGGAAACATCTTTTATTTTAATATGATTAATAAATAAATCTAAATCTGCTTCGTTATCAACTGCGAATCGTTTAACTCCTTTTTCTAAGAGTTCATCAATGTCCTGTATTGACCATGCTTGCGCAAGAAAGAAAACTCTTGATGCATCTTTAACATGTTTTAGTTCGTTAACAAAATGAATACTAAATAAACTATTTGTGTTTTCTTCTAAAATTTCTGTTACCAAAGAATTTGTTTTAGAACTGTAGGAAACTATGTCTGCTATTTGTTCTACTTCTTTGTATTTTTCAAGGACAATTGATTTTGATAATTCAAAGTAAGGAGACTTCATTTGAGGACTCCATCTTTTTTCAATTCGTCAAGTGCAGCAAGCATTGCCAAAGGAAATTGAATTGTTACATCTCCAATAACAGTAACCGCATCACCATCATCTTTGACTTTTCCCCAAGACTTTGCTTCGCTTGTATCAGCTCCACTCATTGATCCGTTTGTCTTATGATCCGTTGTCATAAAGAGAGCATATTCTGCTCCTCCGTTAAGAAGTGTTGCAAGAATAGCATGATGTTTTGAAATGGAACCACCCAAACAAATTACTGCTTTCTTTTGATCATGTGTTGCCACGAATAATATGTTTCCAAAATCTTTTACCACATCTACAATAAAGTCTTTATTCTTTTGTTGAAACAGGTATAAATGAAATCCAAATGCACCATCTGTAATCGCAGGGCAGAATATAGGAACATCATTCTTTGCTGCTTGATAGAGAATAGATCTTTCATCATCTAATAATAAACCAATTTCTCTTAGAAGATCACTCACAGTCCATCGTTTTTGTTTTTGATAGAGCTGATCAAGAATTGGTTTAATCATATCTTCGAAATGCATATAGCTTTCGTTGGTAATTTGTAAATTTCCAACTCTGTTGATTCCTTGTTCGTGAAGTTCAACATCATCTGCTGAGAAAGATCCAATAGCAAACTTTTCTCCACTTGCTTTCATAATATCTTCTTCGATACCACCAACGGTTGTGACAATGGCATCTGCCATCTTTAGTTCAATAAGTTGAGCGAAGAAACCCCTTAATCCAGAAGTAACCATGTTCGATGTAAATGTTAGGAATATTTTTGCGTTGTTTTTCTTTATCTTTACAATTAATTCTTTTGCTTTGTGTAATTCTACACTTTGATAGCCAACTCCACCGAATTGATCAAGGAGTTCTGAGACAGTTAAATTTGGTTTCCATGTTAAATCTTTTACATACATAATAATCACCTATTCTTACAAACAAATAATCAACTACGCCTTGGAGCAATATTAGAATTCGACATGATTTATGCAATGTCGAATTTAGACCATCTCCGAAGGATGAGGAGCAAAACTCCGCTTTGTTGATAATTTGTTGTTTTAAAAATGTTAATAAAAAAATATTATATTTAGAGTCGTAGCTCTGTCTAGAAAGAGAATTGTCGGTTTAACTCCGAGATTTGACTGTGTTACAAGTTGTCATACTAGAAGTCTAAAATCGAGAAGCATTTATATATTTAACGCCTGTTAAACACAAAGCAGACAGCAAATCGTGCTGGATACACATAAATAATTCTTTTTAAAAAATACTTGAAAAGGTAGTAAATACATGCTCTTGGCCCATGTGTCCCAGGTATCTCTTAATAAAATTTGATCCTATGGAGATATCAATAATTTCAGAATTAGAAGTTTTTACTTCATTACCATATAAAACACCATTAATATTAAAAGAGTTAATGCAAAATATATCTAAACGCACCTCATCAAAAATATAATTAGGATTAGGCCCTGGTTTGAATCTTTTGTTTGTTTTCTTTTTAACATATTCTCTTCTTTCTTTTTCTTCTCTATCAGAATCATAATGTAAGATAACAGAAGAAGGAAAAACGTAAACCGAACCCTCTTGATATACAGCTTCTTTAAGTTTTCCTAAATGCCATTCATCAGTCTTCCAAGAAACATATGGTTTAATATCTTCTCTAGAACGTTCATTTTTATGGACAAAAGATTTTTTTTTCAATATTAAGAAATAATCATCAATTGTGAATAAACCTTTGTGTTCACTAAGCTCCATAATATACCTATATTGCTAACATAATAAAAACATTTCGGAAAAAAAGCTTAATGACTTATAAATGCAGAATTATCCGTAATAACTAGGTTTTTCTTCTTTCATTTCATTCCCTCGAGCAGAAGTGAATTTTTCTTGTAATTCAGCATAGGCTTTTTGAATTTCTTTACTTGCAGAAGGTCGAACTTTGTCTAAAGCTTTTTCAAAAGATTTCATACTTACAATGGATGCATTTTCATCAGCTCTCAGTTCAAGCATTGCTGCTTCTCTACAAACCGCTTCAATATCAGCTCCAACATATCCTTCTGTTTTTTCAACAAGCTTTGTAATGTTTACATCAGGCGCTAAAGGCATATTTTTTGTTTGTATTACAAAGATGGATTCTCTTTCTTCTTTTCCTGGAACTCCAACTAAAACTATTCTATCAAATCGTCCTGGACGAAGAAGAGCAGTGTCTAAAACATCAGGTCTGTTTGTCGCTGCAATAACAATAGTGTCATTGAGTTCTTCCATTCCATCCATTTCAGTTAATAATTGATTAACAACTTTTTCATTTGATCTATTTGTATCAGATGAACTTCGGCTTGCTGCAATAGCATCAATCTCATCAAAGAATACAATACTTGGTGATGCCTGTCGTGCTTTCTTAAAAATTTCACGAACTGCTTTTTCACTTTCACCAACCCATTTACTGAGAAGTTCAGGTCCTTTTACTGCAATAAAGTTTGCTTCGCTTTCTTTAGCTACTGCTTTTGCTAGTAATGTCTTTCCAGTTCCTGGAGGGCCATATAGTAATACTCCTTTTGGAGGTTTGATTCCTAGAGCAATAAATTTTTCTCGTCGTTTAAGAGGCCATTCTACTGCTTCAATAAGTTCTTGTTTTTCTGCTTGTAGACCGCCAATGTCTGCATATGTTATATTTGGAATTTCAATAAGAACTTCTCGAAGTGCACTTGGTCGTACAACTTTTAGAGCGTTCATAAAATCGGATCGTGAAATTTGAATTTTATCTAAAACATGTTGAGGTATTGCTTCATCTTCATCTAGTTTTAATTCAGGTAATAATACTCTCAGAACAATCATTGCTGCTTCTTTTGCAAGACTAGAAAGATCTGCTCCAACAAAACCATGTGTAATATCTGCAAGATGTTTAATATCAACATCTTCTGATAGAGGCATGTTTCTTGTGTGGATTTTTAGAATAGTTTCTCTACCTGCAACATCAGGTGCTGTAATTTCAATTTCTCTGTCGAATCGTCCTGGTCTTCTTAGTGCAGGATCAAGTGAGTTCGGAATGTTTGTTGCGGCCATAACAACAACCTGTCCTCGTGTGTTCAGACCGTCCATAATAGTAAGAAGCTGTGCGACTACTCGTCTTTCTACTTCTCCTTTTGATTCTTCTCTCTTTGGTGCAATTGCATCAAGTTCATCTATAAAAATAATTGATGGTGCGTTTTTTTCTGCATTTTCGAAAATCTTTCTTAGGTTTTCTTCTGACTTACCATATAGTGCACTCATAATTTCTGGTCCGTTGATAACAAAGAAATTACTTTTTGTTTCACTCGCTACCGCTTTTGCTAATAGTGTTTTTCCAGTTCCTGGAGGACCATGTAATAAAACTCCTTTTGGAGGCTCGATTCCTAGTTTCTCAAATATTTCAGGATACTTCATAGGAAGCTCGATCATTTCTCGAACTTTAGTTAGTTCGTCTCCTAATCCACCAACGTCTTCGTATCTTACTTGAGGAATATTATTATCTTCTTTTAATTCAACTGCTTCACTAAAAAGTTCTACTTGGGTTTTTTCTCCAAATAATACTGGTTTCTTTTGAGGATTTACAGATACAACTACAAATTTTAAATCTCCAAAACCGAACGGAGCGTTTCCTAATAGATTAACTCTAGAATTTCCACTTACAGAAATAAGATCTCCTTTCATAACAGGTCGTCCTAGTAAAACTCTGCTGAATAATAATGTTGGATTGTCAACTTTAATTTTTAATCCTTCGGTTGCAGGAGCTAGTTCTATTTTTGTCGCTTGCTCCATCTCTGCTCTGATAACAGTAACAAAATCTCCAATACTAGTTTTTGCGTTTCTTCGGATAAGACCATCCATTCTAATAATATTAAGTCCAATATCTCCAGGAAGAGAACGACTTACAACCGCAACGGTTGTTCTATCTCCAACTATAGAAACATAACTACCTTCTTGAACTCCTAGAATTTTCATAAAAGAACTATCAAGTCTAACTATGCCTTTGTTGACATCGTCTTGAATTGCTTCAACGACTTTGAGTTGGATTGTTTGATCTTTTTCCATTTTAATATTCCATATTAAAATGTTAAACCGATGAAAATAAATTTCATAGTTTTTCCATTTTTTCTTTTCACTCTAAAATATCAAACCAATGAAAATAAATTTTCATGGCTCGGTCATAAATATGATTCACCTTGTCAGTACCTATCTCACCTTAAAATAATAAAAAGAAAATAAAACTAAGATTACTTAGCTTTTTCTTCCGCTTTGATTTTCGGAAGTTGTATTGGTGATGGAAGGTTGATTTCTTTACTTAAAATCAATGCTTCTACATTACAATTATGTAAGATTCTATTGAATACTACAAGAGCAACTTGTTTTGGTAAAGATTTTTTTTCTTTCCATGAATCAATAATTTCTTTTCCTAATTTTTCATCAGCTAAGTAAATAATTTCTCCTTCAAGTTTAATATGACCTACATTTGGTTCATATTGAACATTAAATGCGAATTTAATACTGAAAGCCTGCTGCTTAGAACCAGAAACCATTTCTGATTGACCAACTGCTAGAATATTAAGTCCTGATTTTATACTGATTTGTTTTGATACTTTTGCTTTTTTTTCTACATCAATTTTTGTAAAGCCGAAATTTAATATTGCCATTTTACCACCTGATTACACACGCTCAAGGCGCGTTTTATAAAGAAGAAAGAGCCTCGTTCCCTATATAAAGATTGTTGTTCGCTAGGAGAGCTCATTTAAAAAGAACATCAATAAAAACCCTTTCGAACTCCAAATTCATCTTCTCAACAACATTCTCATCTTGAATAATCAATATATTCTCATCATTCCTTGTATTAGCATTCGCCGTAGGATTGTAACTCCCAACAATCAGAGTTTCATTGTCTATTAAGAATGTCTTCTCATGCATAACATATTTGTTTCCATCCTTGTAGACAGAGATATTATGAGAAAGTAAATATTCGTACTGGCTGTACGAAGCTATTCGTGTTTTTTCAAACAAGACTCGAATCTCAACGCCTCGGTCTCTTGCAAGAAGCAATGCATCAGCGATTGGTCGCGATGTAAAACTGAAGGCAAGAATATCTATTGACTCTTCAGAAGAATCTATCTCTGCAATTACTTTCTCTTCGCAGCTATGCTGAGGACATAAGTAGCCATCAATCATCGAACCTGAAAGATTCACATGAACAGGATTAGTCTTCTTTGTTCTATCCGCAAGATGATCATAGGCTTCTTCATAGAATGTATTCAAAGAAGGAGATGATGCAATTAGAATAACATTATCATTCTTGTATGTTCCTCGCATTGTTGGATTCCATGTTCCTGTAAAAATTAGTTCATTATCAAATGCACAGAATTTATTGTGCATCAATCCTCTTGATGAAACCGTCGGAAAATTATCCAAAGCATTATCTTCGAATAACAATACATCAACGCTTCGCAAAGCAGAAACAACGGCCGGCTCATCAATATCATAAAACGCACAAGAAACATTTTCCGATTGAGAAACCAAATCAACAAGAATTGCAGAACAATTTATTTCTTGACAGACATAAAGATCTATCCATCCTTCTTCAGAAACCACATCATAGGAAGCACTGACTAAATCTCCTTTGTATAATAGGAATAGTAAAACAATATAGATAACAATATACAAAATATATTTCCCTTTCACAATATAATATAAGAATTAATCATTAAAAAAACTAATTACTATTTATCCGCAAGATTTTTAGACTTGAAATTCTAAGAATGCACAAGGCTTGAAAATAAAGAACTATTCAGTTCGCAGATTTTGAAGAAAATTAAAACTCTTCACCATGCTCATCTTCGTCTGAGGATATTTATCATGCAACTTAGTAATAAACTCGCTTTCTTTCTCTGGAGAAACTCCATCAAAGCCTTTTATCTTTGCAATCTCTTCTATTTCATGAGCAGTAACAATCTTTAGAGGTGTAATTACGGTTCCTAAAAGTTCATCAAGTTTACCTTTGTTAAAAAACGCTTCCAATCGTTTTGATATGTATTCTTCCAAAACATCAGAACATAATTCAATTGTTCCCTTAGAAGAATCTTCTTTCTTTTCAAAGAGAGCGACAGTTAATCGTCCTGAGAATATATTATCAAGGAGGAAAAGAAGTACTTTTGTGCTTAATCTATTATCATCGATAAGAGCATAATTTAGCTTTACATCTAGCTCAGAATGAACACGAAGTTCCTTTCGAACTCGCTTCTCGACCACTTCAAGGAACTTTTTCTGATCGTAGCTTTCTCCTGTGAAGTCGGATGTGTAATTTGCCATAAAGGTCGTAAACAGGCTCTAATATATAAATTCTACACTTTCAGCCTGCTCAAAAGTTTTAGTTACTATTTTGGAATAGAAACAAATGAGAAATCTTTATATATCAGTTTTGTATTCTGTCTTTTAAGGGGAAAACTTAGAAGTATAATATTCAATATTAAATTCCTAATCTCACCTCTTTTTCCCGAAGAGAGTTATTTTCGAATGGCTCTCTTTGGGTCTATTTTTCTATGAGACTTTCTCTTAATAATTAACATAACAAACATACCAATAAAAAATCCTGATAGGAGAATAAACAAATCAGATTTATTGAAAGGAATTATTCTCTTTGATTGTTGAGGAAAGTAATCTTGCAAATCACTTAATGCCAAAGCGTATTCTGCAAATAAAAACTGAGTTACTTCATCTCCTTCAAGAAGAGGAACATAATCATAATAACTATAACCTAGAATTGGAAATATATCTTCTTTTTTATGTTCTTCTATAATCTCTGCAGTTCTTTGTAATTTTGCATCAATCACATCAGAGATAGAAGTATTCTGTAATGAAATAGATGAAAGATATAAATTAACATCTGCTTTAGTTTTTGAAGCTTTGAATAAACAAAGAGCGAACTCTTCTTGATCTGCATAAGCATAAGCGTAGCCAAGATTTGTCTTATGCTCTTCTAAATACATTTCAGGCAAGAATGTTTCTAAATAATTCATTCTACTTTCAACATTTCTAATCTCTTCTCCACATGCATGCTGTAAAGAAAAATCATCAATAACTAGTTTCTGACCTGGAAGTCCAAAAAAAGCACTCCATGCAAAACCACTATAATATCTTTCAATCGCAGAAGCTAATAAACTAGAAGAAATATTTGTTCTATTAACATCATCAATATATTGTTTTGCTTCCAATAATCTTTCTTTTACAATAGAATATGTTTCTAAGTCAGAGAATGTTTCAAGAGTAATATTATCTATTTGATTATCAAACTCATAAATAGAAAATGCTAAACGTTCAAGATTTTGCCTTAATAGCTCCTGATCTTGATCTTGCAATAATAATTGTCTAAATCTTACATTTGCTGAAAAGCAAAATGAAGCTTGAGGATAAAATTTATTCTGAGAAGATGCATTAATAGACTTATTGTATAATTCTTCTCCCACTACAAATAAATCATCTTCATATAAATCCTTTTCTTGTGCATTAGACATTAATTCTTCGGTTCTACTACAAAGAGTTTCAGAGGTTTCTTTCATTTGAACTTGATATGCGTCTGTTGGCGTAGCAATTACTGATTTTAAATCAAAAGGAGTTTTGATAGCTGCAGCATTAAGAGCTTCTCGTAAATTAATAACTGGAATAACTTCAATAGATATATTTTCAAAGTCCTCTAAAGAAACAAAACTATTTCTTGTAAAATTATCGCTTGTGTTAATATCCTTCAGAATAGCTGTGAAAGGAATAATTGCTTTAGTATTATTTTTTCTTTGTGCAGCTTGGACTTTCTCTTTAATTCCTGCAACAGGACCAATGATTCCTCCTGAAGTAATAGTTCCAGTCATAGCAACGTCTTTTCTCAAAGCAATATTTTCAAGAGAAGCCAATGTTAATACAGCTGTTGCTCCGCCGGCACTAGGCCCTCCAATAATAGGTGCATCTGCATGTATGGTATAGAAAAAATCATAACTGTTACAATCAACATCAGAAAATTCACATGCAACTTCGTTTGCTAATCTTGTTGCTACTTGAGTATCTACTTTTGCTGTAGGATATGATTCAATAAAAATAGAACCGCTTCCTGGCTTAATATTAAGATAAAGTTTTGCAGTGCTTCCTTTCAAAGTCCCGTTATCTTTTTGACTAACAGCAAGAAGTGTAAATTCGTTAACTGAATTTGTTTTTACAGCACTAGCTAATCCTGCGGAAATAAATAATAAGAGAATAATAATAAATATTAGTTTTTTCATAATACACCTACAAAATATATCAACACCTTGAATTGAAACCAAAAATCTACATGATTCATGCAATGTCGATTTAGTGAATTCTCTGAGGAACAAAGAGCAAATATTCGTTTTGATATATTAAACAGCATAAATAACACCTAATGATTGTTCCGTCCTCTTTTATGAACTTCTTTGAGTCGATCGAAAACTTCAACAGCATTCTCGCTCTTTTGGTATCCTTTCTTAAATGTTTCAAAAAATTCGTCTGCGTTTTGATAATGCGTACTTTCCAATGCTTGTCTAAGAAGATGTAAATCTACTGCTTTATCTTCGGTTTTGTGAGAAAATAATGAAAGTCCAAAGTCAATAAGAAATAATTCGTCATTTTTATTAACTAAAATATTAGAGCTTGTCAAATCTCCATGAATAATTCCTTCATCATGCATTTTTGCAATCCATTCACCGACTAATTCGAATTGTTTTCCAAAACTTGGTTCTTCAAGAAGTCTATCTCTTAGTCTAACACCATCAATATGTTCCATTTCAATTACAAAGTCATCTTTTTTGATAAGTTTTGGAGTAGGAATTCCTAAATCTAATAGTTTCTCAAATATCTTTATCTCTCTTTTTGTCCGAGAAGATCTAAGTTTATCATCCAATTGTTTAAGACGATAGGACTTCTCAGTACGGGTTTTTGTAACAGATTCACCATTTAATGTAATAGTTGCTTCTGCTCCTTGAGAGATAATCTTTTCCATGAAAGAAGAGAATAAGGAGAATGTTTAAATATGTTTAGAATACAAAGCCTTTTTTATTTGCTAAATCATAGGATTTTTTTGCAAAAATAGAAAATGAATGAAATCTATCTGGATTAATTCCCATTTTAATTAGCTGTTCTCGTCTAGGTAAAAGAACTGTGCCTTTATGGCCTAATTTATATTCTTGAGCTAAGGGTTCTAAAGTTTTAACATAACTAGCATTTGCCAAAGTACCTAAATGTAATTTATTAATTTTCATAGATGTTGCATAATCAACCCCACCTCTACTTAATTCGAAATAATTATCTAAAGGATAGAAATGAGTCCAATCAATCACATTATTATTATCAACTTTAAAAGAAGAATAACCAATTTGAACATCACCTAAATAACAATTCAATGTAAATTTTTCTTGATCAAATGAAAAAAGATCATCTATTTCAAACAATGCTTGAAGTTCTAGCGGAGAGCGCTTTTTAATATCTTTAATAAAATTCTCTCGACTTAAATCGGTTAAATTAATCATTGTAAAAAAAACTACTCCAAACCATTCAAAAGGTCATCCATTTCATATTTGGATAGTTTCCCTTTATTGAGTAAACTCATTACTGGTTTTTTATCTCGACCACCAACTACGCTATCGAATTCATAATCGTCTTCGTTAATTTCTTCTGCTTCATCTAATATTGCTTGAGCAGATTCAAATTTACCTTCACGTTGAGCTTCTTCTTTATTGAAAGCCTCTTCGTACGCTTTTTCACTCACCGCATCAAAATCAGTCTCAAAACCTTCACCAAATTCTTCGAACATATCTTTATCGTCCATGTCCGCTGTTGCTTCGTTTTTTAGATTCATAGTATCACTTCTTTAGTTTTTGAGTTTTTATTTTGAAACGTCTCCGTCTCTAATGAACTTTGGCCATCTTCCTGAAAAAAATCTAAATAATCCTAGATAGATGCATGCAAGGACAATTATCCAAATTAAAGTTGCGTTCATTTTATACAGCCTCTTTGTTTAATCCATAAGCTTTTTTCAAATCTCTTTGTATAATTTCTACTTTGAAACCAGGATCACGAAAATCTTTTTCATAAGAAGATAAATTTGCCATAACTTCAGCAGCTTCTTCAGAATGTTCAATAGTAACTGTTGCTCTAGAAATATTATCAACAAAAGTTTCATATTGATTAATAAGAGAATTAATAGAATTTAATTTTCCTTTTTTGAGAAATCGTCCAGAAAGAACTCCAACCCCTTTACCAAAAAAGAAAGTAGCTGCAGCAATGTATAATGCAGGACCTTCAGAAAAAGCTCCTCCAATTGCCAAACCAGCTGAAATCACATCAGAAGGCAATCCTTTTAAAAGATAATTCTTTGCCCAAGGAAGATAAACATTTTTAAAAGTCAACGTAAGAAGTTCATTTTCAATTTTTTCTTTTTTCCAAGAAAGATGATGTGCTGGGCCTTTAAATTTTTTACCTAAAGGTAAAAATTCATTTAAAGATCTTCCATGCAGATCGAAAGAAGATTTAATAAATTTATGTACTTTTTTAGGAGTTTTAGTAGAATCATAAGTCATAAAATTAATAACAGGATTTTCTTGTTTTTCAATAAATTCTTTCGAATTTCTCATAGTAAACAAATTTTCCTCATTATCATTACGAAATTGATATTGTTGAGGAGTAGAACCAAAACTAAGTTGAGTTCGTTCAGTTAATTCAAATACTTTTAGTGCCATTTTGTCTCGTCTCTTTATTCTTTAATAATTACAATATCTTCTGCCACATTAACTTCAGAATTTTGAAGTAATCCGTTGATATAATTGGTCATTCGGACCCATTCATCGACAGTCATGTCCATTTTAATCGGAGCTGATAACTCGACTCCTTTACCTAGATCAATTGTAAATCTTTGTACCATACACTTTTTGAAAGATGATGATTTATAAATCTTTCGTTTTTGTTACTACTTTACAATGAACACAAATAATGCTAAACTTATTAAAGTCATTAGAACACTCTTTAAATAAGTCCTAGGTCTTAAGATCGTTGAGAAACTCTCCTTTGGAGACTACAATGACGTCGATTGAGTAGCCTAGGACCCATTTTGGCTTCTTCACAAGAAATAGAACTTAATTCTTCTTTTTTTGACCATAAGGGATTCTAGTATAGTTCTTACAACCAAAACAAGAGTAAATAACCTTTTTCCTCTGAACTCGCACTCTGCAATTTCGTCCAGGAACGAACAGAACCTTGCAATGCTTACAGTAAGAATGCTTTACTTCAGGTTCTAATTTATGATTACATTTCATAGAAATACGCCGAATCAGCCACATATATCTACTAGCACTAGCGTGGTTACTATATCGATTCTTTTTGACAAGGGAAAACAAGGAATCTATATGAGATTTGACAACTTTTGCCCTTTCTTTTTTCGCGTGATGCTTACTCATAAAGAACACACAAACACATAAGTATAAAAAAACTTCTAAAAACTAAATATATCAATATAATGAATAAATTACAAGAATTCATCAAGAAATTCACGGAAAAAGAAATTTTCCCTGAAAACGAACTCGTTAAACAAGGTAGAGAGTTTTATCTTCAGAAAAAAAATATTCAAGAAACCACAGACAAAATAGGTGAAGAACTAATCCACGCAGGAATATATCTTGGTGAGACTAAAAGTAACATATTCACAACTTCACTACATCTTCTTGAGCTTATTTCTCCACATACAAACAAAAAAGTAGTCCTAGATGAAAATACTGCATGGTTATTCGCTTGCGGTAGAGATGTGTTTGTAAAAAACATTGAAAATAATTTTGATATCGAACAAGGAGAATTTGTTATTGTTGTCAATAAACGAAGCGAAGTTCTAGGTCTTGCTAAAAAAAGCAAAGATAAAAATAATATAATCTATAAGAACATTATAGATATAGGCGATTATCTAAGAAGAGAACAAAAAAAGAAGAAACATTAATCATTTTAATGCCCTCCGGGTTCCAGAAATACTTGTATTTCTAAGAACCTCAATCGCAGGCAATTTCTTTCCAGCTAACAATTGTAAACTAGCTCCGCCACCCGTAGATACATGAGTCATATCTTCCTTATATCGAGTCTTTTTCAAAGCAGCTCCAGTATCTCCACCACAAACAATAGAAATTAAACCATTTCTAGCAATGTGTTTTGCAAATTGCTTTGTACTAAGATCAAAAGGACCATATTCGAACATTCCTGTCGGACCATTCCAAATAACTGTTTTTGAATTACTCAAAACAGCTTTGAATAGCTTAACAGACTTAGGACCTATATCATAACACGCTTTTGATTTAGGAATTTTATCAATATCAACAATAGAAACTTTTTTCTTTCTCTCAGCCAGAGATAATTTTATTGCTGAAGGAAAACAAGAAGCAAAGTCAACAGGAAAAATTATTTTCTTAGGATATTTTTTCAACAATTTCTTAGCTTCAGCAACGAGAGAATCATCCACCAGCGATTTTCCTACTTCTATATCAAGTGCTTTCAAGAAAGTAAAAGTAACTCCGCCACCAAGAAGAACCTTATCAACCGAAGGAAGTAGATGTTTTAACAAAGGAATTTTATCTTTTAATTTTGCAGCTCCGAATAATAAAACAATTGGTTTTGGATGCTTGAGTGAGACTTCTTTCAATTCTTTTGCAACCAGGAAACCATATGTTTTCTGTTTAAACAACTTAGCCAGCGCAAATACTGATGAATCCTTACGATGCGCAACCCCAAAAGCATCATTGATGTAAATATCTGCATGTTGTGCAAGAACTTTTGCAAAAGGAACGCTTCCTTTCTTTTCATCTTTCCAGAATCTAAGATTTTCTAAAAGAACAATCTTATTATCAGACTCAATAGGAGCAAGAACATTAGCATGAAGATAAACTGTTTTTTTCAAATAGAAAGCCAATCTTTGTGCAACAGAACCTAAAGATAATTTTTCATCATATCCATTTGGTCTTCCAAGGTGAGTTCCTATAACTATTTGTTTTGGTTTTTGTTTCAGAACAAACTTTATTGTTTCCAAAGATTGTCGAATACGCAGATCACTCGTGATTTTTCCATTATGTAAAGGAACATTAAAGTCGCATCGAATAAACACTCTTTTATTCTTAAAATTCATTTTCTTGATATTTTTCATCATTAGGACCTCTTTTTCAACTTAATAAAACAAGCATTATCTAAATCGCCGAAGGTACTCGCATACAAACCATAAAAGAAAGATTGATGTTCATATTTTTTAATCCCTCCGCCTTCTTCAGGAACCAAAGGATCATTAGCATAAATATATGTATCATCATATCCTGTAATAATATTAAAATGAAAATTAAAAGCAGGTTTCTCCCTGTTCAAAAAATTCGTTGTCATAAGAGCACCAAAAGGTCTTAAAGCATCAATTTCTGATTTTATTTCTTCCAAGGAAGGCACATGCACATGTAAGCTTCCTCCAGCTTGAATAAATTCTTTAAAATAAATAATTACTTTCTTATCTTGATCAGATATTTTTTCATTAGATAATGCTAAATCTAATTTTTTAACAACATCTTCATTTGAACAATCCATATCAGCCAAAGTAAATAATTTTGGATGCATTGTTGTAATTTCAACATCAAAACCTTTACCAATAAGATAGCTTCCTAATTGAGGAGCATATGTTCCTACTTTATCAACAGAAATTTCTTTTTTTAATTTATCAAAACTAATTGGAACATCATAATACTTAAACAACATAGCCAGTCCTGCTAAACCACAATGAACGCTTCCTTTTTCTTGATAAATAATTGGAACATCTAATTTCATTTGTACACCTCGGTGTGCAAATGTTCAAAAATTCTTAATTTTTGTTTCATTTTTACACCTTTAATTTACGAGAAAATTGATTTACAATTATTCTCTATTTTCTAAATTAATTCTTAATTTATAAACTATCAAAATAATTTTTAACTTCTTTCTTCGTTTGCACAGTTGCACCTTTAGCTAAAGAATAATAAACTTTTTTTGCCCTTGTTCCCCATGAATAATCTCCTTCTTCTTCAATAACTTCCATCTCAAAGTCTCCTTTCTCAAAACCTTTTCGTAATTGGTAGTAAATATTTCTTTGAGAAGTCGCTGCGAAGATTTTAATATAGTGTTTATGAGCATCATAGGCAGTCATCATTCCAGTTACGAAAAGAATCTCTTTAAGCCGCTCACGGACTAAACTATACGAAGGTCTTCCTCGAGGCATGAATTTATTTCAATAGTTGAAATATATAAACCTTCTTATAAATTTTAACACTTAAAATATATAAACACCCATTATCACCACAAAGTTTATATATTAGTAATGAATTATAATTCATAACTAATGCCAGAACTAAACAAAATATCTGGCGGAGATGAAAAAAATGCCAAACAACGATAGAACAGGCCCTGAAGGAAAAGGTCCAAGAACAGGCCGAGGAAAAGGTCTATGTAAACCAAAAGAAGATGAAACAACAATACAAGAACGTCCACGAAGAGGACTAAGAAATGGATTCGGACTTCGCGGACCAAGACGAGGATAAATAAATGCCTCGCCCTTGTAAACGTCGACGAATAAGAGGTAGACCTGGGTCTAATCTCTTCAAACCTGCCGGCGTCCCTGCATCGTCTCTGGAAACTGTCGATCTTAGTCTTGCTGAGTTTGAAGCACTACGTCTTCATGATTATCAAGGAAAAGATCAGCAGGAATCCGCAGAGATGATGGATATTTCTCAACCCACATTCTATAGATTAATTTCTTCTGCAAGAAAGAAAGTTGCTGAAGCCATAACAACAGGCTCTGCAATAGAAATCGAAGAAAAAGAATAAAATAAAAAAAGAATAAAAAAAACCTAATATTTCTTGAATGCTTCTAGTCTGATTGCAAATAACTAATAAAAATAGAACTATAGGTTCGTTTTTAAATGAGCTTATAGATGTAGTTTAATTAATAGTTTTAATCAATAATTAAATTGAACTATTGTTCGCTTTATAAAAGAGCCTATAGAAAGCAAAAATTTATAAATTAACTTATAAGTTCAACTATTAAAATGAATGAAAATGATTTTGATGAAAACATAACAGGCAAAATAGAATGGGAATCTCAAGGAGCATATTATAGATTCAAACCAAATGAATTACCATTTCAATTCGAAGAATCAAACGAATTAAGTGGACAAGCACAAAATACAATATTAGCCTTAGGAAGATTAGATGGATTAACTCAAAAATTTACAAAAGAAGAAATCTCATTATTTCAATTACCATTCATGCTTAAAGAAGCTCAAATGAGTTCAGAAATAGAAGGTACTCGATCAACAATATCAGATGTTTTCAAAGAAGAGAAAATAGAAGAAATAAATCCTGAAAGAAAATTAGATAATCAAGAAATAAGAAATTACAGAGAAGCAATGAATTTTGCATTTAAAAAAAAGAACGAACCAGTCACAGTTGAATTAATTAAAGAGATTCATAAAATATTACTCCAAGGCGTTAGAGGAGAAGATAAAACTCCTGGCGAATTTAAAACAAAACAAAACGCAATTGGAAAACGAGAAGATACATTGGACTCAGCTAAATTTGTACCTGCATCTCCAGAAACAACACCTAATCTAATAGAAAATCTAGTTAAATATACAAATGAAAATATAATACAAAAACTATACCAAATAGGAATAATACATTATCAATTCGAAGCAATACACCCATTCAGAGATGGAAATGGCCGTATCGGACGTCTATTATTAGTACAATTATTATGTATGAAAAATATAATTTCACATCCTCTTCTTTACATCAGCGAATATTTAACAAGAAATAAAGATACGTATATTGAAAAATTATTCAATATAAGTTCAAAAGGAGAAATAAAAGAATGGTTATTATTTTTACTTAAAGCAATAGAGGTTCAAGCAAAAAAATCATTCGAATTATTAAATAAAATAGATAATTACAAAAAAGAATTACACAAATTATCGCCACAAATATCTAAAAGTCCAAATATGCACATATTAATCGATTCTTTATTCAAACAACCGTTTTTCACAGTTCGAGATGTTATGAAAATAATAGAAATATCTCAACCATCAGCATGGGGTTTGATTCAAAAATTAATTGACCAAAAAATAGTAATAATATATGATAAAAAACAAAAAAAGAAACTTTATGTTGCTTTCGAAATAATTAATTCATTAGAAGATAGAGAAGTTTTCAAGAATGAAAAATGAGGAATAATAAATGAAAAAACAAATGTTTTCAATAAAAAATAAAGAAAATGAATTCGTGGTATATCAAAGAGGAATTGTTGGATCCATTTCATTCAAAACAGAAAAACAAGCAACAAATTTCATTAAAGAAATGAATACAATTATAAAAAAGGATTTAACAAAAAAATTCCCTTACGAAATGAATTTTTTTGAAAAAATAAAAACCTTTCTTTTTAAGAAATAAATTATATTTAAAAAAAAGAATAAAAAAGACTTAATATTTCTTGAATGCCGCTGCGGTGTCTGCAAGGTCAACATGACCAATAAAAACCATTCTACAACAATACCGTTCAAGGCCTAATTCATCCAAAGCTTTTTTGCTGTCTTCGCCTGCTTCGACTTTCTCTTGGAATTTCTCCCAAAGATGTCCAATAGGTTTTCCACAACTCATACATCGTACTGGAATAATCATTTTTTATAACCTCTATCGGTAAGATTTTTGTCGTTTAGCTCGCGCTTTTCCGTGACTATTTGGTTTAACCACTTCTTTTCGTCGAACATCTGCAACAAGAAGTTGTCGATCGTAATCGAGGAATACTTCTTTTAGTTTATTGTCTTTTTCTACAAGTGCTCTTGCAATTGCAAGTCGAGCTGCTTGGGACTGACCCATAAAGCCACCACCATGGGTTGTAATTTTAATATCTAATTTCTCAACTGCTTTCCCTGCAAGAATAAGAGGTTCTTGCATTTTTAAACGAGCGATTGCTGGTTCGAAAACATCGATATTAGTATTATTAACTGTAACTACTCCTGATCCAGGTGTAATTGCTGCTCTTGCTACTGCTGTCTTTCGTTTTCCAGAAGCGATAATTGCGTTTGATTTAGTTGCTTGTGCCATTTTTGGTGCCATATTTTTCACCTATGCATTTTTGAGGACTTCTGCAACAGTCACATATTTGAGTGTTGGTAATTTGTCCACGCTAGCTCCTTTAATTGGAGTTGTTGTTGCGTCTTTGAATTCTTCAGGAATACCTACAAAACATAAAACTCTTCTCAAAGCTTCTGCCCCTTTATCTTGACGATGTGGAAGCATACCTCGAATAACTCGTCGAACGTATCGATCAGGCATTCGTGTAATGAAAGGACCTTTAGCTGGTGTACCTCTATCCATATCTTGTTTTGTTTCTCTAAGAGTTGTTGCTCTTCGTCCTGAAATAACTGCTTTATCAGCATTTATAATTCGAACTTCTTGACCAAGTAAAGCTTGTTTTGCTGCAAAGGATGCAAGTCGTCCGAGGATTGTTTTTTCTGCGTTTATTACTATCATTTTTTTACCCCATAATTCTAACTTTGCTTCCTTGAGGATTTTTCTCAAGCAATTCTGCAATGCTTAGTGTTTCTCCATGAATGGATTTGATTTTGTCTCTTGCGCTGTCTGAAAAGCTAAGAGCCGCTACGGTGACTTTTTTGGAGAGAGCTCCTGAACCAAGAACTTTTCCTGGTACGACGATTATTTCTCCGTCCCGTGCGAATTTTTCAATCTTGAAAACATTAACTTCTCGTCTATTACGAGTTGGTTTCTCAAGATCTACTGCAATTCGTTTCCATAAGGGAACGTTTTTTTCAATCGCCGCTATCTTTAGCGACTCGATAAGTTTACTCATCTGCTTGTTTTTGTATATCATTTTTTTATTCTCAACGATTGTATCTTGTTAAAAAAGCACATGCTTTTTTTAACATGCCAAAAATCATTTCTGATTTTTTAGCATTTGCAAATGGTGCGAGGGACGTGGTTTGAACACGCGTAGGTACTAAACCACACGGCCCTCAACCGTGCCCGTTTGACCACTCCGGACGCACAACGTGTCGTAAGGAGCACGAACGTTAGTGAGTTCTCCGGCACCCTCGCAAGGCATTCACTAATTTGCAACTATAATTCTGCTATGAGTTTTTCAAACCCAGCAATTTGCCCGTTGTATACCTCCATAGCTCTAGTTACAATTTCTTTTGCGCTTAATGCGCCAAATGATTCAACAGTAAATACGAAAGATTCTCTGTTAAATTTAATATCGACAATGTCTTCATTAACACCAATACATGCATCAACCAATTGAGGTGAGTTGATTAGTTTTGCATCAATTAATCCTTTGTCATTAAAAATTAATTTTGGATATTTACTTTTGAACTCGTCAAAGTCTTTTGCTTTATTATTAACTTTGATTATTGGTTCATTGTAATACCAAATTAGTCCTGGACTCCACTTGCTGTGTTGCTTGCCAATTCCAAGAACTGCTGTTGCTTCTAATTTAAGGGTTTGACCTTCTAGAAGTTTTACAATAATAGTGTCTTCAAAAACAGGAACTACACTTGGGTCCTTGCTAATAAGGTCTTTTGCGTAAACTGTTTTAGGTCCTACTAAGTCTAATGATAATTTCAATTGACATTGAGGACATCCTGCACCTTTACATGCGCAAACACTTTGCATCTTGTATGTATCAAGGTCAGTCTTTAGAACTACAAGACCTAATCGGTGTGCAACGATTTCATCATAAAGAACAGAATCATTCTTCTCGAATGTTACTTCTTCGATTGCCATCGTTGGAACTTCACCCATCATGAGTCGTCTTAGCGTATTTGCATATGCTGGTGTTACTCCTTTCAGTGTGAAAACCAATTTGTTGTCAGTTTTTTCTTGAATATTTAGATCCATTTTATAGTTCCTCTATACTCTCCGTCCTCGTTTTCCGCCTTTCTTTCGACAACCGCCGTGTGGAATTGGAGTAACGTCTTGAATAAATCCTATTCTTAGACCCATTCTTGATAGTGCTCGTACTGCTGCTTGACTTCCAGGTCCAGGATTCATTGGTCCGTTGTGGCCGCCAGGTGCTCGTACTTTAATGTGTAATCCAGAGATTCCTTTTTCTTTTGCAATTTCTGCTGCTTTTTTAGCTGCTGTCATTGCTGCTGTCGGACTACTTTCAAGTCGATCACTTTTTACTACTTGACCTCCGCTTGCAAGTGCAAGTGTTTCGGTTCCAGTAACGTCAGTAATATGGATTATTGTATTGTTATAGGATGCAAAAATATTTGCTATTCCCCATCTAATACCTGATTCTTGTCTCATTCTGATACCTCTGCATCTTTTGGAGTTTCTTCAACTTTTTCCTCAGCTTTTGGAGCTGCTTCCTTTACAGGAGCCTCTTCAACTTTAGCTTCCGCTTCTGGAGCTTCTACTTTAACTTCTTCAGCTGGTGCTGCTTCAGCTACAGGTTCTGCTGCTTTCGCCGCTGCTGCTTCTTCCTTAGCTTTTGCTTCAGCTTCTTGTTTAGCTCGGTCTTCAGCTTCTACTTTTTTCCGTGCTAAAATTTCAGGACTTGCTCTTTCAGCATGTTCTTCGTTAAAAATAGTTGATGTTGCAATGAAATCAATTAATGCTTCTTCTTTTACAGTTACTAAATAACTTGGAGAAGTAATAACTTTACTATCAATTGCAACATGTTCGTGTACAATAAATTGTCTTGCTTGTTTTACACTTTTAGCTAAACCTTTTTTGAAAACAACGCTTTGTAATCGTCGTCCCATCATGTCATCAAGTGTTAAACCAAGAACAGTATCGAATGATACATCTCCTGATGCTAAACCAAGTTCACTAATTCTACGAAATAAACTTTCTGTTTCGATTTTTGCTTGGTCTGATGTTAAAGAAATAAGTTTCTTTGCTTGACTTTTGAATTTCTTCAGAACTGTTTCTGTTTTCCACAATTCTTTTTTGTTCTTTGTTCCAAACTCTTTTGATAATCTCTTTTCTTCATCGATTCGAGATTTAATCCAAGGATGTGATGGAGTTTCATACTTTTTTCTAATTTTTCTAGGGTCTCCCATTTTCTTTCACACTCCTATTTTCTTACGCTGGTTTTTTTCTTTCCAGCAACTGCCTTACCTTTGTTAGGACGGAAGTTAGAACCAGTTCTTTGACCTCGTACAGGTAGTCTCCATTGGTGACGTAAACCGATGTACGATTTCATTTTCTTCATTCTTTTAAGATCTTGATCTTTAGTATAGTCTAGGTCTGCTTGGAAGATATGTTTGTCTTCGCCAGTTTCGTAGTCTTGTTGTCTGTTCAGATAAAATACTGGAACGCCTGCTTTTTCAGGATCTGCTAAAACACCTTCAAGTGCTTTTACATCCTTTTCAACCAGATCTCCGGTAATTTTCATAAAGTCTATTTTTGCAAGTGTACAAATAGCTCGAGCGAAGTTTTCCCCAATACCCTTAATTTTTTGTAAAGATAGGTAGAGTGGTTTTTCCCCTTTCAAGTCAGTATTGTTTACACGTACAATGTGTCTAAATTCTGCCATTTTTTGGTTTTTACCTTCAATTTTTTGAATGCTTAGAATCAATTACAATAAATTGTAAAGATTCGTGCAACTCTTAATAACCATAAATTTTCTTGCTGAGAATTAGCTTTACTTTCAAAGAAAGTTTGGCTAGTCCCTCAACGCGTCCAACTCGGGATTATTAACAGCTGTAGAAACAGTATATTGTTTATAAACTTAACTCTTAGATTTATCTCTTCCACCACGCACGGGATTCAATTGAGCGTAGCGAACATTGTGCCGGAAATTTTTATTTCCGAGCATGAACCGGTTCAAATAACGAGGGAAGCTTCATAAAAGAAAGATGGGGCGGCGCCCGGGATTTGAACCCGGACTAAAAGATCCACAGTCTCATGTGCTAACCGAGTTACACTAACGCCACCAATTTATTGGTTAACAGACTGACTTGTTACGTAAAACAGATAAAATGCTGCTTTAAGTATAAGTAATCAAGCGAAAATGAAGAGATTTTTAAAGGTAGCGGATTTGCTCATATATCATTATTATCTTTAAAGTGAAAAGTCAAATGCTTAGAATGTTATAAATCGAGGCAAATTATCGTTTGATTCTCAAACGAAGCCTGTGTTCGAGCTCCGCTGCGAAAGATTAATAGTTCATTGCGGTAGATTTTATGCACTTCGGCATAAAATGCAATAAACTAAATCAGCTACAAGGCAAATGACTTTTTGTATATATTGGGTGTAATTGTATGAATTATGAAGAAATTGAATCAAAATGGCAAGAGAAATGGTCTGAAGCTAAGATCTTCGAGCCTGAAGTAGATCCTTCCAAACCTAAATTCTTTGTTAGTTTTCCCTATCCCTATGTTAATGCATTTCCTCATATCGGTCATCTATACACATTTATGCGTGTTGAAGCAATGTCTCGATACAAGCAACTCTCAGGTTGCAATGTGCTTTTCCCTCAGGGTTGGCATGTCACAGGTTCACCAATTGTTTTAGCAGCTAAACGTGTTGCAGACAACGAACCTAAACAAATCAAAATTCTCAAAGACATGGGAATCTCCGATGAAGATATTCCTAAATTCTCAGAACCTACACATTGGGTTGACTTTTTCGTTCCAGAATTCAAAAAAGATTGGAAACGCCTAGGAGTTAGTGTTGATTGGCGAAGAGAATTTATTACCACAGATCTTAATCCACACTACGATGCTTTCGTTCGATGGCAGATGAACAAACTAAAAGAAAAAGACTATGTTATCAAAGGTAAATTCCCTGTTGTTTGGGATCCTAAAGAAAACCTTGCTGTCGGAGATCACGATCGAAGCGAAGGTGAAGGAGAAACCACTCAAGAATTCTGTCTATTCAAATTCAAACTTCCTGATGGAAAATTATTAATCACCGCAACCCTACGACCAGACACAGTCATGGGAATTACTAACATGTACATCAATCCTAAAGAAACATATGTAGAAATTAAAGTTAAGGATGAAACTTGGATTGTTGGTAAGCCTATTATTGAAAAATTAGAGTATCAAGATTTTAACCCTGAAATTATCCAGGAACATCCTGGAAAAGATTTTGTTGGACAAAAAGTTGAAACCTATTCAGGTCAAGAAATTCTTGTTCTACCGGCTAGCTTCCTAAAAAGCGAATACGGTACCGGAATGGTTCATTCCGTTCCTTCCGACTCTGCCGATGATCTCATCGCTCTAAGAGATTTACAAAAAAACACAGATCTTCTTAATGAATATAATCTTAATATTGAAGAAGTTCAAGCAATCGAACCAATCGCTGTTTTTGATACTCCTAATTATGGAGAATTTCCTGCAGAAGATTTCCTAGAAGAAGCTGACGTTAAATCTCAGAACGAAAGAGAGAAACTTGAGAAAATAAAAAAAGAATTATACAAACTTACTTTCAATACTGCGACATATAATGACAAATACAAAGAAGGATTTTCTAAAAATCTTCAAGGCGTCTTAGTTAAACACGGACAAGAAACAATTAAAAGAGATCTTTTAGAAAAAGGAGCTATCGCTTTATTCTATGAACTTACTGGAAAAGTAGTTTCTCGATCATTGGCAGAATGTGTTGTAAAAATTGTTTCCGACCAATGGTTCGTTGACTATGCAAATCCTGATTGGAAAGATTTGACACACGAATGTCTTGATGATCTAAAATTATATCCTAAAAAAGTTTACGCACAATTTGATTATACTATTGATTGGCTTCATGAATGGGCTTGTACTAGAGAAAAAGGTTTAGGAACTAAACTTCCTTGGGATGAGAAATGGCTTGTCGAATCACTTACTGATTCCACAGTATACATGGCATTTTACACAATCGCCCACAAGGTTCAAGAAATTCCTATGGATCAGGTCGATGATGCATTATTTGATTACGTCTTCCTAGAAAAAGAAGATGCTCCAATTAAAGTTTCAAAAGAAATTGCTGACGATCTGAAAAAAGAATTTGAATATTGGATGCCCTGTGATTTTAGAAACAGTGGTAAAGATCTTATTCAAAATCATTTAACATTTTACATGTTTGGTCACGTAGCACTCTTTCCAAAAAAATATTGGCCTAAAGGAATCGCAGCAAATGGCTGGGTAACCGTTGATGGTCAAAAAATGAGTAAGAGTTTAGGAAACATGATTTCCCTTAGAGACATGGCTGATAAATTCGGTGTTGATGCATCACGATTAACAATACTATCAGGCGGAGAAGGTATGGACGATCCTAATTGGGATAGCGAACTTGCAAAATCTCTTGATAATAAATTCAAACAACTTTCAGAGTTTTCAAAAACATGGCATAATAAAGGAGTAGATTTAGAACGTCCTATTGATAGATGGCTTAAATCGCAATTACACAGCATCATAAAAGAAGTTACTGAATGCATGGAAGAAAGTTTATTTCGAAGTGCAATCACAAAAATATTTTTCGACATTCCTAGAATTGCAAAGTGGTATCTAAAACGAACACAACAACAACCTAACAAGGAACTAATGAAAAAACTCATAGAATCTCAAATTATTATGTTAACTCCTTTCACACCTCACCTTTGCGAGGAAATTTGGGAATCCATCGGCAACGAAGGATTAATCTCAACCCAGGAATGGCCTTTGGCTAACGAAGATATGATCAATGGAGTTGCTAATGCTCAAGAAGAACTAGTTAGCACTGTTATTGACGATATTCGTCAAGTAATAAAACTTGCAAAAATAGAGAAACCAAAAAATACAACTCTAATTGTTTATGAATCCTGGAAATTTGATCTATATAATTTACTTTCTGAAACAATGAAAGAAACAAGAAATCCTAAAGATCTTATTAACGCAGTTATGCAAACTGAACTAAAAAAGAAAGGACAACAGGTTACTAAAATAATTCCTAGAATTATAAAATCAGGAACTCCTGAAACAATTCTTTCTCAACTTGAAGAAATACAAGCTCTTGAAGAAGCTAAAAATTTCCTAATGCATGAAAGTAATACAAATATTAAAATTGTCAAAGCAGAAACAGTTTCTGATAATCCAAAAGCAGCACAGGCAAGTCCTGGTAAACCTGCGATCATCGTGGAGTAAACATGAAGGGCGTAATCTTCGATCTAGACGGTACTTTGACCGATTCTGTTCATGCGCATTTTCTTAAACATGAACGTATTGGTAAAATTCTTGGTTATGATTTAACAGAAAAATACTTCCATGAATCAGCTAACGGTATGGATGCAAAAGATTTTTTTCCAACCCTTCTAAGACATTATGGTATTGATCCAAAAAAAGTTTATTCTAAAGCAATCAAACTACATCACAAATTAACAGATAAGGAATTCTTTTCACATATTAAATTATTTCCACATGTAAAATCTCTTCTTAAAAATTTAAAGAAAGAAGGTTACAAATTAGCAATCGCTTCATCATCTCCAGCAGATATGGTTATACCAACACTCAAACAATACGATATAGAAAAATATTTCGATGTTATTGTTGACGGTGATGATGTAAAACATACAAAACCAAATCCTGCTCTTTTCCTTCTTGCAAGAAAAAGACTAGGAATAAAAAAAGCAGATTGCATTGTTATAGAAGATGCTCCAAAAGGAGTAGACGCTGCAAGACGTGCAGGAATAAAATGTATTTGTTTAACCACAAGTAACCACTTAGATGAAATTCCTGATTACGCAGTTATTGCAAATAGTCACAAAAAACTTTTTGATTTAATAAAAAAAATAAATTAAAAAAAATAATTCTAAATTGCATCAGCAACCGCTGCACTCATTGAAGCAGGGAAAGTTACAATAATTATTCTTTTCAAAGCTATCAAAGGTTCAGTTGCAAATGGTGCTTGATGAATTAATGTTAACAACAATGCTACAATAAGAAAAGAAAAAACATATGTCACAACAATTCTTTTAATGAATTCTCCTACATGTGAAGAAAAATTCTCGTGTTGTTTGTGATAAGTATAATATACAAATAAAGTAATGAATAAAACAGACATTGCAAAAAGACCAAAAATATTAGCCCAAGGAAGTGTTTGTCCTAGACGCCAAGTTTCTTCAGTAAATCCAACAGGAATAGCAAGAATAGAAGCTCCAACGAGAACCTGAATAATATCTCTAAGTTTTACTTCAGGTACGAATTTACGAATAAAGGTATGATTCTCAATATTCGCAGAAATACCACTTTTATTAGCATGCTTATTTGTTTTTACCACAAAACACCTCTACAAGTCTTTAAACAAAGCTCACATATAAATATTTGTATAAAACATAGCGTTTATATACTATTTCTCATTCATCGATCCTGCTAGGCCGGGTAGTTGATCCTTACCTGTTACGTCAAATGGATCTTCGGATGGGCCGAAGCGTAGAGGGCGGCCTTGGCAGTGCTATGGTCTTTGGAGGACTGTTTGATCCTCTGTCCTTCTTGATCGCTATATTTATGAATTTGGTCAGGCCCTGACGGGAGCAGCCATAAATTAATGTATCGGTGTTTGAAGGGTTGCAGAGAGTAGGAAGTCCAAAGGTTAAGCCATGATGTTGTTTATGTGTCCACCTCTACGCACGCACCTTTCTTTAGAAAGGTCCTTTAAGCTATGCTTAAGGCTGCCTTTTTTTAATATTCTTCGCACTGCGGTTCAAAATATGCTTGTGGATGATCGCATGAAGGACATTTTTCAGGAGCTTCTTCAGCCTCTTCTAAATAACCACATTTTTTACACATCCAATATACTTTGTTTGTTTTCTTAAACATAGAATTATTTTCAATTTGTTCTAATAATTTTTTGAAACGATTTTCGTGATGTAATTCTGCTTTTGCAATTGCGCGTAGTCTTTTTGCAATATCAGGGAAACCTTCTTCATCAGCAATATCAGCAAATTCAGGATACATAGTGTTTGTTTCATAATCTTCGCCAGCAATAGCGGATTTTAAATTTGTAACAGTATCACCAAAAATAGTTGGAACTTCAGTTTCAATATTAACAGCTTCATCATCTTTTTTGATCTCGTTAATCATTCTCATAAGCCACTTTGCGTGCTCTTGTTCATTAACTGCAGTTAGAAGAAATACTTCTGAGATTGTTTCAAAGCCTTCTTTTTTTGCAACCTTTGCAAAGAATGTGTATCTATTTCGAGCTTCGCTTTCACCAACGAACGCTTTTGCTAAATTTTTTAGAGTTTGAGTCATAATAACACCTAGGGCTAAGTAAAATATAATCATCTATAAAGATTATGATTTAGAACAATAAAAGAACAATAAAAAGCAGACCAAAACCTGTAAAACAACCTGCAGAAACAAAAGGCATCGCAGGATAGAATTTATCCTTTTTAGCGTAATAGAGCAATAAATAGAGAGCTACAGCAGTTGCAGCAGTTACAATTAAACTTAATCCATAGGCTGCTAATTTCTCAAATCCAAGACCTAAAAGAGCATTTAATACAGCCCCTGTAAAAATCAAAGGAAAAATAATATCTCCACCGCCAAGAATTGCTAGTCGTCGAGTTCTTTTTACTTTTTTTCCTGCCATTTTCTTAACAGAAACTTTCTTTACAGATTTTACTTTCTTCTTTGTATCATATGCAATCGCTAAACCAGGAAATAATTTTTGTTCTGTTGTGAAATTTGCTAGTTTAATCATATGTTTACTTTTCCAAACCGCATAAATATCATATAGAGATATTAGTACCAATAAAGCAGCTGCCCAAAGGACAGTAAATAGAGGAACAATTAATAATGCAATTCCTGAATACATTAAAACTTCAGTAATATTATGAATTATAGGATTCTTATATTTTAATTTTAGAAAGGCCAATACTATTGCTAGAATTAAAGCAATCAATGCCGGAATAAATACTCCTGCTGCAATTGTAATTGCAATGGTTACAGCCATAAAATACCAAGCTTTCCAAATAAAACCACCCATTTTTAATTTAATTAAACCCAATATCAAAAGAGTTCCTAGTGCTACAGCTATTGCAATATACAATAGAGAACCCAATCCTTCAACTTCAGGTCTTGGTCCCGCTGCAGTTTCTTCATAAACTACAACAATAGAAGATTCGTTCGTCATTGGTTCTGTTACAATAACAGTTTCAACATTATATGCTAGAATTCCTAAACCTGCTAATTGAGAAACTAAAAATAGAATAACAAGAAAAATAGTTATTCTTAGATCATGTTTCATAATAAAACCCTGTCGAAAGAAAAACTTCCTCTGAGCTTTTTATTTGTCATAAAAAGAAAGAAAAAAAAAGGCTTTAACTACTTTTTGCTTTTACGCTTAGTAGTTTTCTTTGCCGTCTTCTTAGCCTTAGGTTTAGCTTTAACTTTGTTAAAATAGCTATCTTCGCTCAAAAACTTAGTAGTTTTATGCATCTTACCTACTTTAGCCAACTTAGAAGCTCTTGTTGCAGCTTTAGCAAAACGCACTACTCTAACAATTTTCAAGACTCTAAGAATGCCCACTGTAGGAATCGCAGCTATAATATCAAAAACATTTCTTCGTAAAAAATCTCCAAATCCGTCTGCGTGCCTATACAATACAAACAAGTCTGTTATGAACAATGCAGTTATTGCAAAATCAACAACTAAAATAATTGTCACAAATTGACCTATATCAAAAAATGTTTCAGATAACAAGACTATAAATGTTAACGCCACAGCAATTAACATAACATAAGACCATATTTTTTCAAAAACAGCATGAGAAGGTAAAAGTTTCTTAAATTGTTTTACTTCTCGCTCTTCTATTTTTTCTTCAGGTTCTCTTTCTCCAGACAAAATATTCGCAACGTAGTGAAGACCTACGACGAGAACTGATGCTGATAAGAAAATGACGAAGTTAAGAATCATTTGTAGAACGCCTGCAAATATAGTCAAATACGCACCTAGTAATTGCGTAAATAAAAGACCTGTTACGATAACGCCTATACCTGCTATTAGGAAAGATTCTTTCTTTGATTGTCTTAATACGCCTACGGTTAAACCTGCAAGAATAAGAACGATAAATTTAACTGACTGCATTTCATTTTGTAATGTGAATGCTCCATCTAGGATCGCGATTACTGCCACGAGTAAAAAAAAATATTGACTTAATTTTTCTAATTTCATAATCTACACCAATTATTTCTTAGCTTTCTTTTTAGCCACTTTCTGTTTCGATTTTTTCGAAACCGCTGAGGAAGGCTTAACTTTGTTAAGCTCGCGAGAAGACTTTGTCTTTGATCCGACTTTTGCTTTCGACCGCGTCTTAGCTACTTTTTTTACTACTTTCTTTTTAGCCACTTTCTTCTTAGTAGTTTTTTTAGCTTTAGCCTGCGCTTTCTGCGCTTTCACATAAGCTTTGTAATGTCTTTTACTCATAACCTTCACTCGTGATTCTCGATTAGAAAGGTGTTCATCAATAAGTAATTCTTCTGGAACAGGTGCTTTTGTCATGCTAATCATAGAAGCAAAGAACATAAGTGCTCCAATAAAACCTATAATGAACGCCCAATCATTATTAAAAGCAGGCCCAATGAAAAGAATTGCTGAAAAAAATGCTAGTAAACCAATAAGCATGAATCCTCCTGATAAAGGAGCAATTTCAATTCCTCCAAATATATTTATTTTGTTACCCATTTTATTTCCTCCAAATATTTATAGTAATTTAATAAGATCGACTACTCTATTTGAGTATCCCCATTCGTTATCATACCAAGCTATTACTTTAACTAAATTTCCTTCGATTCTTGTAAATTTGCTATCAAAAATACTTGAGTGCGGATTTCCAATAATATCTGTACTTACCAAAGGTTCATCTTGATATTCTAAAATCTTTTTCATGTGATGTTCTGCCACGCTTTTTACAAGAGCATTTAATTCTTTTATTGTTGGTGTATGTTCAAGTTCACAAACAAAATCAGTAAGAGATCCATTTACTACAGGAACTCTAATCGCAATACCATCCAATTTACCTTTAAGATTAGGTATTACTTCACCTGTTGCTTTTGCTGCTCCTGTTGTTGTTGGAACAATATTAGCTGCCGCTGCTCTTCCTCGACGAAGATCGGCATTAGGAGCATCAACAAGTCTTTGATCTCCAGTATATGCATGAACAGTTGTCATATATCCAAATTTAATTCCATAATTATCATCAAGTATTTTTACAATAGGCGCTAAACAATTCGTTGTACAACTTGCGTTACTTACAACATGATGTTTTGCAGAATCATATGTGTGTTCATTAACACCAAAAACAATTGTTTTTACATCAGGACCTTTTGGTGGAGCACTCATAATTACTTTTTTTGCTCCTGCTGTTATATGTTGCTCTGCAAGTTCTTTTGTTCTAAATCTTCCAGTTGATTCAATAACAACATCAATCTTAAGATCTGCCCAAGGTAATTGTGTTGGATCTTTTTCTGCCAGAACTTTAATTTTTTTGTCATTAATAATAAGTCCTTCTTCATAGACATCTACTTTACCATCAAACTTTCCGTGAACACTATCATATTTGAAAAGATAAGCCAATGTTTCTTTATCTGTGAGATCATTACACGCGACAAATTCTATTTTAGGATCATCAATACCTGCTCGCACTACCATTCTTCCTATACGGCCAAAGCCATTTATTGCTACTTTTTTTACCATTCATATCATCTCATAAAAGCAATCAATGTTAAAAAAATCAAAGATTTTTCGCAAATATTTATTGCTACTCGTTTCATTTTTATTCTCCTGGCGAAATGCCAAGTTCTTTTTCTTTCTCAGCTATTTTCAATGTTGTCTTGATTACAGTGTCAGGATTCAAACTCATTGATTGAATTCCTTCCTGCACTAAAAACATTGCAAAGTCTTCATGGTCACTAGGTCCTTGACCACATATACCAATATATTTCCCTTTTTCATTTGCAACTTTAATAACTTGACTAATTAATCTTTTGACTGCTTCATTTCTTTCATCATAGATGTCTGCAATTATTTCAGAATCACGATCACACGCTAATGTAAATTGTGTAAGATCATTTGATCCTATACTAAATCCATCAAAAATATCTAGAAATTGATCTGCAAGAATAACGTTTGAAGGAACTTCACACATTACATTTACTTTCAGTCCGTTTTCTCCTTTCTTCAAACCATTTGCTTCCATTTCTGCTAATACTTTATGACCTTCTTCAATTGTTCGGCAAATAGGAATCATCAATTCTAAGTTTGTTAAACCAAAGTCTTCACGAACTCTTTTAATAGCTCGACATTCAAGTGCGAATCCTTCTTTGTATCCTTCTTTATAGTATCGAGATGCTCCTCGCCATCCTATCATAGGATTACTTTCTACCGGTTCGAATTGTTTTCCACCAATAAGATTTGCATACTCGTTTGATTTGAAATCACTTAATCTAAGAATAACTTTTTTTGGATAGAATGCTGCTGCAATTTTTGCAACTCCAAAAGCCAATTGATCTACAAAGAAATCTGCTTTGTTTTCATATCCTTTTATTAATTCATCAATTTTTTCTTTTGCCTCATAGTCCTCTAATTGGTCATAATGAAGCAAGGCTAATGGATGAATTTTAATAAAAGAATTAATTATAAATTCCATACGTGCTAAACCAACACCTTCGTTTGGAATGAAACTATCAGTAAATGCCTGATCAGGATTACCAAGATTCATCATAATTTTAGTTTTAGTTTTAGGAAGTTGATCTAATTTTGTTGTTTCGATTTCGAAAGGCAAAATTCCTTCGTAAATAAATCCTTCATCACCTTCGCTACAATCAACAGTCACTTCTTGACCGTCTTTAAGTTTCTCAGTTCCGTCTTCAGTACCTACAAGACAAGGAATTCCTAGTTCTCTAGAAATAATTGCTGCGTGGCATGTTCGTCCACCACGATTAGTAACAATCGCTGATGCTATTTTCATAATTGGTTCCCAGTCAGGATCAGTCATTTCAGTTACAAGAACTTCTCCTTCTTTGAACTCGTGAATATTATGTACATCTCTAATAACTCTAACAGGTCCAGAACCTATTCTTTGTCCTACACTTCTTCCTTCGACTAAAACATTTCCTTTTTCTTTCATAACAAATGTTTCTAATTGAGTCATATCTTTTTGAGAGTGCACGGTTTCAGGTCTAGCTTGTACAATAAATAAATCTCCAGTAACTCCATCCTTTGCCCATTCCATATCCATAGGTTTGTGATGTCCTGCTTTTTCACTATAGTGATCTTCAATAACAACAGCCCATTTAGCAAGCAAAGTTATTTCTTCATCGTTAATCGCGTATTGATTTCTATGAACAATATCAACATCAACATTCTTCACAGCTTTGTTTCCGCCTTCATCGTAAATCATTTTTATACGTTTATCACCAATTTTTTTGCTAATAATAGCATCCTTTCCTGCTTTTAATGTTGGTTTGAATACTAAGAATTCATCAGGGTTTACAGCACCCTGAACAACATTTTCTCCGAGACCATATGCAGATGTAATAAATACAAGATCTTTAAATCCGCTTTCAGTATCAATGGAAAACATTACTCCACTTGAAGCCTTATCGCTTCGTACCATTTTTTGTACGCCAATTGAAAGTCCAATTGAAAAATGATCGAATCCTTTGTCTACTCTATAACTAATTGCTCGATCTGTAAATAAACTTGCAAAACATTTTTTACAAGCAAGAATTAATTCTTCAGGACCTTTAACATTAAGATATGTTTCTTGCTGTCCTGCAAAACTAGCATCAGGTAAATCTTCTGCGGTTGCACTGCTTCTTACAGCGACATCGGTATTTCCACCGTATTGTTCAGATAAATGATTATATGCTTCTATAATTGCGTCAGCAAGATCTTGAGGGAATTCAGCTTCTCTAATTATTTTTCTAGCAGCAGCACCTTTTAATGCCAGGTCTTTCATGTTAGTCGTATCAAGACCATCAAGAGCTTGTTTAATTGCATCTCTTATTCCTGCTTTATCAAGAAGATAATTATATGCATATGCAGTAACAGCGAAACCATTTGGAACACTAACACCTTTAGGAGTTAACACTGAATACATCTCTCCGAGAGAGGCGTTTTTTCCTCCTGTTAGAGGAACGTCTTCTATTCCTAATTGGTCAAACCAAAGAATAAATGCTGTTTTTTTGTCCACTTGTCAAACCCCTTTTTGTAATAATAACAAACAGAGAAAAAAGCCACTTGAAACAAGCAGTCTCACCTCTTCTCCCCATTGAGTTATTTAAAAAGAATTCACGAAAATGAGTATTTAAATATTGGTAGTAACTAGGGAGTAGAAAAAAACTAGAAATAAACAAACTTATATTCTTTTCTTATCGTTGTTGTATCTATACGAGATATAATATCTGAAAATCGTTCTCGTAAATCAGCCAATATAGTATTAAATTCTTCTTCACTAAAAACTTCAAATTCAGGTTCATAATCCCATTCAGAAAGCACACATACATCATGAAGAACATTTTTTTGTTGTTTTAAATAATTTTGAAATTCTTTAATGCGTTTTACGCTAGCATTTCCTAAATAAATAAAACATTTGTAATATAAAATTCCTAATTTAGAATAATCAATTGAAATAGTATATCCTTCAATAATACCTTGTTTTTCTAATTCTTTAATTCTGTATTGAACTATTCTCACAGTAGAATTAACTTTTTCCGCTAGTTCGACTAAAGAAATTCTGGCATTTAAAGAAAGTTCGTTTAGAATTTTCAAACTCAAATCATCTACAGCAACTTTATCGCTGGAATCAACAACCAATCTGTCCACAACATCCCATTTGTCAAAAAAATATTCTCTGGAAAAAATACTTGTTTTATTTATGATAGAAAGAACTTTCTCTCTAACTTTCTCACCAAAGAAAGATAAGATCTCATTTTTCACAGAATCAATTTTATGCATACCGTCAACAACTACAGAAATAAACAAATCCCATCTTCCTTGAACTGTTGTAATCCAACGAATATATTCTTTCTTTTTTAATTCGGCAATAATGGTTTCTAATTCTTTCTCACTCAAATATTGAAAAGACAAACATAACTTAAACATGACTTGTCCTAACTTAGATAAATTAATCACTGGTTGATACGCTACAATAATTCCTTTATTTTCAAGCTGTTTAATCCTATATGCCACAGCTTCAGGTGAAAGACCAACTTCTTTAGCAATCTCAGAATGCGTAGCTCGACTATTTCTATCTAAAGCATACAAAATCTTTCTGTCCTTCAAATGAAGAGTTTTTGCCATAATTTAAGGAAATCAACATTATTTATAAATATTTTGTAAAAATCCTTAAAAAAATGGAAAAAAGGTTTATATTCTATGCAATACTACTTATTAGTAACAAACATTGAAATGAATATGTTTGAAAAAAAAGAAAGTGAAAATATGGCAAAAATAACATTCATAAAACCTACATTGGAAACAGACGCAATTTGGGATCCTATCAGAACAAGCCCCTACCTTGGAATTTGGTATTTAGCATCGGATTTAAAAAATAAAGGACATGAAGTGACATATTTAGATGAGGTTGTGCGAGATAATGGTTTAACAAAACAAACTCAAACAAATCTAATAACAACTGCTAAGAATCAAGAGTACAAAAAAATAGCTGATCAAACAATAAAAGAATTTCAAAAACAAAAAATGAACGACTTTAAAACATTAACTCCTGAAAACTTTGTTAGAAAATACAGTGCATTCAAAGAAGAAAACACAGTCAAACGAAGAATGATTCGAACAGGACAGCCAATTTCTTCAACAATAAACAAACTCGAAGAATTACAACCAGATATAGTAGGAATCCCATTAATCTCATCAGCAAATTATTTAGGGGCAACGCAATTAGCTAGCGAGATTAAAAACAAATTTCCCAAAACAAAAATAATCTTTGGTGGACAACACACATCATGGGACAAAACACTTCAAGATAAACCATACGTCGATCATGTAGTAGTAGGAGATGGCATCGGAGCAATAGATAAAATCATAGAAGGAAACGCACCAAAAACAATATATGGTGGATTTCAAACCATGGATAAATTCCCTTTGCTTGATCCAAAAATTTTAGAGAATGTTGGTTATCCTAAACAACCAACACACACATATCCAACAAATGGTCGAAAAGCAATAGATTTTATGTTTTCAAAAGGATGTTTTAACAATTGCGAATTTTGCGTTGCTGGAAGTCAAAAAAATAGAGTAACCACAACAAAATATGAACGACTTTCTAAACAACTCAAATTGTTCAAAGAATACGAAGTTAAAGAATTAGTTCTTCAAGATGATGCATTTCTTTGGGATCGAAGACACGTACAATATCATCTTCCAGCAGTTCTCGGTTTAATGAAAAAAGAAGGACTGTACTGGCAAAATAACGGAGGAGTTGAATTTGAAGCAATCGATGACTTCGTAACAGAACAACTCATCCACTACAACAAATATGGGGAAGGAAAAGTAACTTCTTTGTATGTTCCTTTTAATCCTCGAGCATGGAATAAAAATAAAAGCGCGTCAAAATCTATGACAGGACGATATCATAAAAATTTAGAAAACCTAAAACGATTACGAGAAGAAGGAGGAATTTATGTTTTCACAAGTGCAATTATAGGAACGCCAGAGCAAACAAAAGAAAGCATACTAGAAGAACTAGAAACAGATAAAACACTTATTCAAAAAGGATATATTGATGCAGCATTATGCCTAAGCGCAACAATGCTTCCTGCAACGCAATGGTTCAAAAAAAATGGACATAACATAGTAAATAAAAATGACTGGGCAGGATATTCTCTATTCACAACTCACCACAGAACAGAACATCTTAGTCCTCAGGATATTGAAGAAGCAGTAATCAATTGGAATAAAACGCTAGATCCAATTCAAAAAACCTACAAGTGGGGAACTGCATTCCCAAACAGCGAATAAAAAAGAAAGAAAAAGCGAAGTCTTGAGAATAAAATTCTCAAGGCATTGGAAAACAAAAGTTTTCACGTATTGAGAAAAAGTAGATTTTCTACTTTTTCAAATAAACAGTCTGACTTGGGAATGCGAACTCAATCTTCTCCTTCTCAAAGGCTCTTTTAATTTCAAAATTAACTTCGTCCTTTGCTTGAAGAATCATGTCTAAATCAGCAATCCAATAAATCAACATAATTTCCAGAGCAGAATCTCCAAAATTTGTGAAATAAACTAAACTCTCATCCTTTGTACTTTTGTTCTTCTTAACAATAATTCCTAGGATTTGCTTAGCTTTCTCCATTTTCTTTATTGAAGTTGAATATTCAAGACCAAGAGTTGCTTTCACTCTTCGAGCTTTTTCTCTAGTAATATTTTCAAGAATAGAATCTGCAACTTTTTTATTAGGTATAACAATATGAGTTCCTTCGAATGTTTCCATAGTTGTTGATCGAAGACCAATCTTCTTAACAAAACCATCTTGTCCTTCAACAACAATTCTATCTCCGACTTCAAAAGGTTTGTCCGTAAGAACTGCTGCTCCGCCAAACATATTAGCAAGAACATCCTGAGCTGCTAAAGCAAATGCCAAACCTCCTATTCCAAGACCTGCAATGAGACCTGTAATCTGGACACCTAGATGATCTAGAATAAGCATTGCAGCAATTGCATAAATAATAAAGTTAAATAATTTTTTTAACAAAGGAAATACTGTATCTGTTCTCTTTGCTGACTTCTTTGTTGTCATAGGCAACAAATAATTTTCTAAGAGAGAGTTTGTAATTCTTGAAACAAACCAAGCAATATTAAAAATTACTAAACCTGCTAAAGACTTAAAATAATAGAAACTAAATTGTTCAGACATGTTCAATATAGAACCACCATAAAACAACCCTGCAAGTATAACTGCAAAAACAACAGGACCTTGTAGTGCATGCACTAACAAATCATCAAGTTTTGTTTTTGTTTTCTTTGATAATGCTTTGAATACTTTCGAAAAAAGAAAGTATAATATCTTTGAACCAATAAACGCACCAATTATAATTGCTGCATAAATAACATATTGAACAACATTATTTCCTAAAAGTGTTGCTGCTAGAATATCTTGAAGTGCCATTTTATTTTACCTTATTTTTACATCGTTTTGAAATAAATCCCATTACATTCTGACAGGACGTCTTTAGAATTCTCATTACCGCTTCTTCAGTATAGAAAGCTAAATGAGGCGTAATTATAACGTTTTCTCTATGTATTAAATCTTCATTCTCAACGAGAACTTGTAATCGTTCCTTGGAACAAGAATCTGAAGCAATCAATTGTGCTTCTCTTTTGAAATCTGTTTCTAATTCTAATACATCCAGCGCTGCGCCTGCAAGCTGTTTTTTGTTTAATGCTGCTATCATTGCAGAAGTATCAATGAGTCCTCCTCGACTAGCATTAATAATCATAACTCCTTTTTTCATTAACTTAAATTCTTCTTTTCCCAAATAATGTTTTGTTGAAGGAAGTAAAGGTAAGTGTAAAGTAATAAAATCAGATTTTTTAAGAACTTGATTTTTTGAAGCATATGTGAAACCTAATTCTTTCGCAGCTTTTTTGTTTGGATAAACATCAAACGCAATAACTTTCATACCAAATGCTTTAGCATACTTAATCATGTATTGTCCTATTCGACCGGTTCCGAAAACACCCAATGTTTTCCCAAGTAAATCTCTTCCTTGTAAACCTACATAATCAAATTTTCCTTCTCGAGTTCTTCTGACTGCTTCAACAAGATGTCTGTTTAATGCAATCATCATTCCGAATGCGTGTTCTGCCACCGTATTTTGACCGTAGAAAGGAACATTACTCACAGGAATTTTTTTCTCAGCAGCATATTTTACATCAACATGATCATAACCAGTAGACATTGTTGCAATGCCTTTTAGTTTTGGCATTTTATCTATAACTTCTTTAGTTACTTTAGAGAAAACGAAAACTACTGCGATTTCAGTATCCTTATATCTACCAGCGTTTCTACTTGTAAGAGGACTGTCAACAAATGTTAATTTATGTCCTTTTAGTTCTTTTTTGAAAAACGCTTTTTCAGCAGCTTCTAATTTGAATAAAGTAATTTTTGCCACAATAACACACCTTCTTGAAAATGATAGCTTCGGATATGTTGACCTTGGTCAACGCAGGGAAATTTGAAAAATTTCCTCTGACTCTCTTCTCATCACAAAACCAATAATGAAAACGCTTCAGATAACCTACTCTCAATATTCATACGGGATCTTCAAAAATCAAAGATTTTTCAAGAGCGAAATGCATCAGATAACTCTCTTCTCATCACAAAATCAGACGGGAATAACCTCATCATTTGCATTCAATAGTATGAATTGATAGATGTCATGCATTTTCAGCATCCTCAGAAAGGAACTTTCTGGGACACCAGAAGAACAAAAATTCTTCTTAGTGTAACCTCATCATTAGCAATTATTAGAATAATTTATTATATATAAAGTCTCTCATTGCCAAGAAATCTTCAGTGGTAAGAGAATATAATTCCTTTTCTTGCAATAGAGCATCAAAGCCTTCCAGACGTTCTCGAACCTCATTCTTAGAAAACGTACCAACGGAGGCTTTCATCAGAAAATTCTTTATCTTAGAAGCTCCGTGTAAATGGAAATGAGAAAGAACGATGTCAGCAGGAGATTGCTTTTTGAGAGTCAAAATAATCAAAGCAGAATCCACGCTTGGAGGAGGATCGAATGCTTCAGGACTAACAACCCTATCGACAGTCACATCATAAACGGATCGCACAACAGAACCAATAATAGAATCACCCACCAGCTTATCCGCAAAAGCTTTTCCCACAACGCAAACTATTTTTTCAATTCTCTTCAAACTTAATTTAGAGAATAGTGGTTCGCTAATGTGATATGGAATATTTGCAACAAGCTTGTTGAATTGAAGATCAGCAATATGATCTAAAACATTTCCCTGTATAAAACGAGCAAAGCTTGGTTTTTCGCATCGATTATCAATCTCTACGCAAATAAGTTCCTTCGGAGAAGATTTAGCAATATGTTCGCTAAGAGCTCCTTTGCCAGAACCAACTTCTAGAACCACATCTTCGGAACTAATTTCTGCCTTCTGAACCATATCGGCCAGTAACTTTTCATCAATCATGAAGTGTTGTCCTAAATCCAGATCGTTGTCCATAGAAGCACTAAATAATATCTTACTTTTATATCTACCGTTAAGAATATAAACGCTTGTCGAGTCTTTCATCCTATGAATTGTTTTATCACATGTAACAAAACAGCTTCAGAAATTGGAGCTTTAGACATTAAAGAACTTCTCAATAAAGAATCAGAAGTCCATGAAGGAGTTTGTTTAGTTAAAGACCTATCTGCAGAAGATTTTGCAACTCTAGCATATAGAGCACAATCTGCTCACAGAGTATGTATACATTTATTTGACTTCAAAATTTCAAAAGGTTTTGGAGAAGATGAACTAAGACAAGCAACAAAAGATACATTAAAAAAAACCAATCTTGATATCTTCGAAGATGCAAAAACATTCGGTGTCGATACAAACAATCAAACAACACAGTCAGTCTTTGATTCTACAGAAATGAGTCGAATTATTGGCGGAGCTCTTAATGATAGCTTTGAAGAGAAAGGTTTTGATATCAAAGTCAATCTTTCCAAACCTCAATTACCAGTCTTTGCATACATTATTGACAATCATTGCTTTGTAGGAATTGATCTAATAGGTTTCGACCTGATGAAAAGACCCTACAAACTCATAACTCAATCAAGTTCTCTTAACGGAGTATTCGGATACACTATAGCTAGACTAGCAGGTGTAAAAAAAGATAGCGTTGTTCTGGATCCTTTCTGCGGTAGTGGAACAATCCCAATAGAACTTGCATTATTTCAACAAGAACATTCTTGTTTTCATTTTGAACATAAATTCGCAGGTCTTCAAATTGACTTTACTAAAAAAGCATTCAATGCATTAGAAAATAAAATAAAAAAAAATAAAATAAGTAAAGAAAATAAAATAACGGGATTTGACAACACATTAAAAGTTATTACAAGTGCAAAAAAGAATTCAAAAATAGCAGGGATTCTAGATGCAGTTAATTTTTCAAAAGTTGATATCGAATGGATTGATTCTAAATTTGATGAAGGAGAAGTTGAAATTATCATAACAAACCCTCCGAAAGAAAATAACAAGAACCAACACACGGACGACGTAAAAAAACTTTACGATGAATTATTCTATCAAGGCAGATTTGTTTTATCAGATGAAGGAACTCTTGCAGTTCTTACAAATAGAACAGAAACTTTACTTGAACTAGCTAAACGACACGGATATACTCATAAAAAAACAATTGACTTACTTAGCGGTGAACAACCATACATCTTAATGATGTTTAGTCCGCCACCAAGATTAAAGGAGTGATAAATATGGCTAATTGTGATATGTGCGGAAAAATAAGTGACAGACTTGTAAAAGTTAAAGTTGAAAACTCAATGATGAGTGTATGTGCTAACTGCAAACAATATGGAACTCAAGTAGAAAAAACAAAAGGAAAGTTTTTTGCTAACGCATTTGGTTTTAATAAAAAATCAAAAGGAAGTTCAGATGTTGAAGAATACATTGATCCTCAATACGGAAAAATAATTAAGTCTGCAAGAGAGTCTAGAAAAATTAAACCAGAAGATTTTGCAAAAAAACTTAATGAAAAAGAATCTATTTTATTAAAAGTTGAAAGCGGAAATCAAAAACCTAGTTTTGCTCTTGCAAAAAAACTAGAAAATTTTCTGAATATTAAACTTGTACAAACACGCTCTGTTACTAAAATAAGAGCAGAATATAATAATCAACAAAGCGAAGAAAAAACAGGTGGCAACCTAACGTTTGGAGATGTTCTTAAGAACGCTTTGAAGAAGAAATAATTTAGTTTAAAGAAATAGATTTATCTAAATCAAAAACGTCTTTTATTTTTATTAATATAGCATTTTTTACTTTATAGTCAGGATTATCTTTTACACACAAATCAAAATATTTTCCTGAAGAAAAAATTTCAACAACACCATTTATTCTAATATAAGCTCCAATTACACAAATGGAAGAATTCTCTTTAAGATTTTTAATTGTAGTATTCATTTGACAATCCGCAACTAATAACTTATCATCGACAAACCCTAAGGAAATTACAATATTAGCATTAGGAAGATTATTTTTTGAAGAACTTGCAAGAACAACTTCTTTTCCCTTTTCAAAATTAGATTTCCATGTCATACATCATCACCTTTTAATTATCCAACATATCTATAGACTCTTTGCCCGTGTTCACTAAAAATAGGCTCAAAACCATCACTATACTCAATAAGAAGTTCTAAACCTTCAGGAGGTCTATTAAGTTGAGCGATTGTTTTCTTAGTATCGTCAAAATGAACAAAACAAGTATTTGTTTGATTCAAAATATCTTTTGCAAGAGGATAACTTTGTATAGAGAACAACACCGATTTACTTATGGTTTCATTCTCATACATAATAGGAATATACGAAGGACCTTTTGTAAAATATTCAACATGAACATCTGAAAGACTATTACTTGCAGTTGCACAAGTCACATTACTAAATGATTGCACTTCTTGGATTCTCTTCATAGCATCCACATGCATATCTGTTGGTTCTTGCAAAGGAATTGCTCTGAAAGCAATCATTGATGCAAACAAGAACATACATATAAAAAGAATAATAGTAAGAGGTCTCAAAAACGCAATCAACCATTTTTTTTCTAATAAATTAACAAATGATATTCCTGCATAGAACGCAAGAATGAATACTCCTAATACTAAGAAAGGATAGTAGAATAAAGATAATATTAAAGCAGCGAGTAAAAAGAATTTTGATGTTGTTGGTTTTACTCTGTTTGTAATTATTGTTCCTCCGATTCCTAAAATGAATACGAACAAAGAATAACCCATTATTGCTCCAAAGAATAAAAAAGAACTATCTAAAGAAATTATATGAAATCCTGAAAAGACGTTTTGTGTAAAGCTCTTCAGGACAAATAAAGAACCAAGAACCACAATTAATAAAGCGGAAAGATATCTTTTAATCTTAGTTTTTTGTTTTGCAAGCTTGTGGAATAATAAAAACGCTGACGCGAAGAAACCTACGAAAGGCGCTTGCAAAAATATTAAAACAATGAAGACTAAAGAAAGTAAAAAAAGAAGCATCATTTTTGTTTTAGTATATCTTTTCTTCTTCTCGCTTTCTAAGAATATGAAAAGCAAAAAGGCTATTTGTACAAACAAGAAAGTGATTTGTTGCAAACCTGTAAACAATAAAACTATTTGTGTTGATAAAACAGTAATAAGAGATGCAGAATATAATTCCTCAGGAGATTTAGTATACTGTCTAGCTATTAAAATAAAAAACACAAATAATAGAACAGACAATACTATTCCTAAAACAAGAACTGCCATATCTAAAGATAATATCGAACTTAAACCATTTACTACATGTTCATATGCTGAAAGAGAACTTCCTTGTTCTATTGCTTGAAGATGTTGATATGTTTCCTCGCCAGAAAATAAAAATCCATCTGGAGATCGTAAAAAGAAACTAGTTAAAACTAGACCTACAAATAAAAGCCCAATTGCTAAGATATACCAATAGTTTACGTGTTTCCTTTGCATGTGAATTCATACACCTTCGTTTGTTCTGTTTCGAATACATTTTCAAAGCAAGTACTTTCTTCAAAAAGATTTTGCTCCGCATATACTCTTTCAGTATTTGTTGATATGTAAACGTAATCAATTAAATAGGTTCTAAAAACTTGTTTCGCTACAACTTCTGATCTAGTAAAAAACACTTTTTTAGCATCATCGTATCTTTGCTGTGCTTGCGGCGCAAATAAAAACTGCTCGTCGAAAAAATTCTTTCTTTCTGCTACAGCATTAATAATATGCCCATCTTGAATAGTTCCAAGAATAGTTGCATCCTCAGGAGTGTTCTCTTTAATGAAAACCATGGTTTCTAATTCCTGTGGCGTTGGCGTTCCTTGTTTTATCACACCGACATAAGAAAAGACAGGAATGAAAGCTATTAGAACAAGAACTAATAAACTTATTGCCAGAACAGGCCTCATGAAAGATAGTTTTGTTTTTTTGAGATAGGATGTTGCTTTGTTAATAGTATAAGCGCTCAGAAGAGCAAGTGTTACAGTTCCAAAAATGATTCCTTCTTTGAAAGGAATAAACCCTAACCAGGTTAGTAATCCCCAGGAAAATGCAAGAGAAACCAACAATAAAAGTTTTCTATTTCTTTCAGTAAATAATACCATGTAGATTGCATAGAATCCTAGAAGCATAGGAACAAAACCTACCAAAGATAGTGCTAAAGGAACAGTCATACCGGAAAAATAATCAGCCAGTAATTCTTTAGGAATTCCTCCCCATAGTGCTTGAACACCGCCAGTGAATAATTTCTTGAATAATAAAATATAATACCAAAAAGCAAAAATCCCTGAGAAAAACAACAATTCAAACTCCCTTTTCTTTATAGGTAAGAATTCCAACCTGAGTAAAACAAAATAAATTCCTGCTCCTAGAGCAAAACCAAGTATTAGCGAACTTGTAAATGCCGCTATAACAAAAGTAACCAGAAAAGCCACAATAGCATTGGGTTTAGAATCTATTTGCATAAATGAATATATTAGTATGAGATACAAAACAAAAAATAATATTCCTGGAGTTACTTCATTAAGGGAAAACGAAAATAACGAAGGACTAAGTGCTGCTAGCGTTGTTACTAAAATACCAACCCACCTGGCAGGAAATAATTTTTTTGTAATAAGAAATATGAATACCAACGCTATGATTCCTAAAACCACAGCAATATATTTGAATAGAATTAAAGAAGGCACTATAATTGAAAGAACAGCTAAAGCATAATAGAAAAAACCATTACCAACATGAGTTCTTCCTTGATAACTTAAAGGATCAAAATGTAAAGGCTTCCCTGAATCTTTTATTGAATCTATTTGTCTTTCTGCAAAAAATGAATCATATGAAGGCATAGCTACCTGAGCAACGAAATATATTTTTAAAGCTAGAACAAGAACAAGAATAACTACTAGCACAAGTTCTCTCTTTTTGAATTTCATTGAAGAATATGAAGCAGGAAAGGTATATAAAAAGTTCGTTTTTGTTTAAATAAAAATAAAAAAAATAAAAACGCAGTCGAAAGTAATGAAAATCAAAGATTTTCAGTATGCCAAAAATTATTAATTTTTGAGCACAAAAGCTTCCTCCGCGGTTTAAAATAACTTTTAAACAATAAGAAGAAGTTTATCTCTTCCGTTTAGCTACTTTTCTCTTGGTAGGTTTTCGCTTAGCGCTTGTTTTTTTAACTGCCTTTTTAGCTACTTTCTGTTTGGACTTTGTCCGAACTGCAGAGGAAGATTTTGCTTTCGACCTCTTTTTAGTTGCTGGTTTTCGCTTTTTAGCTGGTTTTTTCTTTACTATACCAAGTTTCTTCTCGATGAGTATTTCTTCTTTTTCGATTCTAAGCTCTTCTCGCAGGATTCTTTGTGTTAAAGCTTCAATGTTAAGATCCATCCGTGCGATTCTACGCTCTAGAAGAATGAGTACTCGAAGACTATACACAATAGCTGCAAGAGTTCCGATAATAATCCCTAAGATTACAGTATCTGCTGCCATATATTTTACACCTCATTAAAATGCACATTTTTTAATATGTGCGTTTTGTTAGAAATCTAGTTTATTTAAACATAAATCAATCCATTTTCAAATGGAAATATCATGTTTACATAGATTTCTTCAAAATCAGTACGAATACTGATAAAGACAATTCAACGAGTTTAGTATTTAAATGTATCGCATAGAGAAGTTCTGAAACAGCGGAATCAATAGAAAATTATTTAAAGGGGCTAAATGTATTGAATTGTATACCGGTGGGTATTTTAGGGTGATAATTATGCTAAAAATGAAACGTATTAGCGAAACATACGATATGAGAGTGTTTACCGACGCTGGTGATTATTTCGGCGACATTGAAGAATCTATTCTTACAAATACAAAAATCTTCGGATGGAAAGTACGAGCTACAAAAAACTCATTCCTTAACAAAGTGTTAGGAAGTGCAAAAGGAGTTATTGTTCCTCATCAACTTGTTAAGTCAACAGGAGATATTATGATCATCTCTAAGACCGCAATTCCTTCCTACAAGAGCGACGAAGAATAAAATCTTTATTTTTAATTTCTTTTTATTATAAGTAATTAGTGATAGCTAGATAAAAAAACAATGCCGCCTTGTAGCAAGATTTTTTATCACGACTAGCAAAGCTAGAGGATCGTGATGAAAACAAATTTCGCAGCAAAGCTCGAACAGTAATGCTTAACAACAAGTTGTTGGCACAACACTCGTTTTACTCGGTTGAACCCTGCGCGGCATAAACAAAAAAAATGATACAATACACAAAACTGGATCACCCTTGGCCTTATCATTATTATCTTAGACAAAGTCATCAAGGGTTAAATCAATTTTCTGGATTAAAAAACTTTTTAGAATTAATGAGATCAAAATGTCCTCACGAAAAATTTCTTGAAGGACCAAGATCATCCGCTCTAAAAATTTCTTCAGGTGCAAAAATGTTTGAAGTTCCACAACACGAAGTTTGTAATCTTGCACAGCAAGGCAATGATTGGGGAATGCAAGGAACAGCACATGGTAATGTACAACTCTGGATGATGAAGAACGATCCTAAAACTGTTAGCGTTGAAGTTCCTTTATGGTTCGATGAAGAAGAACTTTCTAACAAAGGTTTTTCTTTCGATAAGAAAGGCGCACTTTCTGGACACATAGATATTCTTAGAATCGAAGACGATAAAATTTGGGTTTGGGATTACAAACCAAAAGCCGCTAAAGAAAAATATGCAGACACTCAAGTGTTTATGTATACCATCATGCTTGCTCACAGAACAGGAATTCCTCTAGATAGTTTTATGTGCGGTTACTTCGATGAGAAAACTTCTTTTGTGTTTAAACCAGTTGAAGAACAAATAATAAAATTGCAAAAATAAATATTTTTAAAAATCTACAAACAGATCGTTTTTACTCACAGCACAATAAAGAACTCCTTTCTCAATATCAATTTCTAAAAAACTTGCAAATTTCCTTACCTCATCCAAACCACAATTTCCTCCTGAAACACCTATATTTCTAGGAGATGGAAAAGAATTAGAAGGAATAGGAGAATCATTTTCAAAATCTTTTTTTGTTGAAGCTAATTTATAGAACTTTCCTCCATCATAGAATCCAAAACCTATTCCTAAAGGTCCTAAAAATGTAGCCATAGTAAAAGGGTTTTCTTTTGGCCCATGATCTAAAGAATTATGTATGGTTTCATAAATAATACAAGACCATTCTCTGCTATATTTTTGGTGCATATTATAACCTCGTTCGTCAAAATGAGATTCAATAAGATGATAAGTAGAATTAAGTATTCCCGTAAGTAGCAAGTCAGAATATTTAGCAAGACCTTTTTCAGATTGATCAGGATATAACTCTAAAGCATCATAGATAGAATAAATGGTAGTAATATCTGATTTTTCAGGAGATAAGACCGATATAAATTTATCAGAAGGTACAAATAATTTTTTTAACCCGGTATCCATAAAAGAGCAAAATGAAATCGCAGTTATAAATTTAATCCCGAATAAGTTCTTCGAACGTCAAACCACGTAGCTTTGCCAATTCCATGCTCATAGCCATATTCTTCCCAGTATCTTCCATATCTTCAGGTGTTAAGAAATACCAAGGAGTTTTTGGGAACTTTATTGCAAACCAGGCTTCACCTGCAAAGACTTCTGCGAAATACAATAATTGGTCAACGTCATCCTTAGGAATATATTTTTTAGAACTGGATGTTAATTTTGCTTCAATTAGCAGTCTTCGTCCGCCCTTTCCTACAATTAAGTCAGGGCTTGCATATCTCATAGAACCAGAACCTGCCGATCTAATAGCAGCCCATTCTTTAGCCCAAAATTTATGAATTAAGTCTCGCTCTGCAGCGGTTCCTCTAGATTTATGTGACATGTAAATAATTAAAATAAATTAATTTATAAAAGTTCTTCGAGCCTGTCCAGTGCAGTTTTATTATTATGATAGTTTTTAACTGCATTGATGAATTTTTGATCATCTGAGTGAATTAAGAAATTTTTCCCTTCGAATTGTGCCTTGAAAAGATAGGTATTTACTCCAATAGGAACTTTAGCATCAAGAATAATATCTGCAACATTGCATAAATTAACATATGTATTGTCAAAATAATTTACTTTTTGAACCATATCTCCTTTTACGTCAAGAACTGCTGCTGTAGTGCTTCCAAGATCTTGCATATTATGAAGAGTTGATGGCGATCTATTAGCATATTTGTTTCTTTGATGATAATTTGATAAAGTTGATTGTAAATCTTCAAAAAATCCAGTTATGGTGTTTGTTACTGTCTTTTTAGCTCGAGAGAGCATAGTACTCGGTAGTTCATATTTGTCAATATTCATTTTTTCCTCTGTGTAATCTTAGTTACTGTATTTGAGCATCTGAGGATTTCTAGAGCCTATTTAAAAGTATCCATTTAAAAACAACAAATATTGCGGAATAAGCTAAAAAACATATATTTATATAGTTTTGAGCTAATAGAGCTCGTATAAAGCCGGAAATAATAAATTACGGTCAAAACTCAATTCAGAGGTGAAAATATGAAACATGCAATCCCTTTAGCAGCAATGGAGAGAATCCTGAAAGGCGCTGGAGCTTACCGAGTCTCAGAAGAATCAAAAGTCTCTCTTAGACAAGTCCTTGAAGACATCGCTACAGAAATTGGTGAAGAATCAATTCGATTAGCAAGTCACGCTGGACGTAAGACTGTCAAAGCAGAAGATATCAGACTAGCAAGTCATTAATTTAGGGCTTAGCCCTAACTTTATTTCTTCTAAAAGTCTAGTTCTACTTTCATAAAGTCAAAAGCACATCGAACATTATCAAAAACAGTCTTAGCTTCTTCTTCAAGAACAGCAATATCTTTGTAACGTTGAGAGAAATGTGTAAGGATTAATTCTTTAGCGCCCGCTTGACTGGCAATCTGTGCAGCCTGTTGAGCAGTCATGTGTTTATACTCAGTAGCTTTAGCTTCTAATTCATGTAAATAAACAGCTTCACTTACCACAAGATCGGAATCCTTCGCCAGTTCGAAGCAGGCATCGGTAAGTTGAGTATCAAAAATAAATGAAATTTTATGAGAAGGTAATAATGTTGAGACATCTTCAGGTTTGATGGTTTTACCTTCATGCTCGATTGATTTGCCTTTCTGAAGTTTTCCTACAGCAGGACCCATTTTCAAACCTAGCGCAGTAAGTTTTTTCTCGTTCATTTTTCTTCGTTCTTTCTTCACAAAAGAATATCCAAGACAAGGAATAGAATGATCTAAGTTAATAGCTTGAATTTCATAGCTGTCTGTTTCATGGAATACAATTAATTCAGGAGCGTCAATTTCATAGACGTCCAGATTAAGCTTAGTATCAAACTCACAGCTGTTAAGAGTATGATCTAAATATTCCTTTGTTCCAACAGGTCCATAGAGTTTGATTGTTTTCTCTTCCCCTGCAAAATTACCAAGAGTTTGAATAAGTCCAACCAGACCTGAAACATGATCTCCATGCCAATGGCTAATAAGAATAGTCTTGATCTTCTGTGCATTCAGACCAGCGAGAGTGATTTGTCGCTGTGTTCCTTCTCCACAATCTAGCAAGATACCATCTCCATTATAATCTATATATAGTGACTGGACATTTCGTTCTTTTGTAGGAACCATTGCTGATGTTCCTAGGAATACTAGTTTCATAACAAGTTAAGAACTATAAGAAGTTTATAAAGATTAGTTCTTTAATTTACTATAAAAATAAACGGCTCCTATGACAAAAACAGCTCCAAAGGATATAACATAGCGCATAGGAAAATAATTCAATAATAATCCTCCTATGACTGAGACCGATGCTGCAAGTATAACTCTAAAAGCACTATTTATTGAAACAGTTGTTGCACGTACTTTGTCTGGAATATGACTGTGCATATAAACTTCAATTAAAGGATGCTGCAGTTTATCAAAAAATCCAGTTATCAATAGAACAAATATTGCAAGGAAAAAATGAGGCGGAAGAATAAAAAATATTGTTGCCAAAAATAAAGCAGCAATTATTTCAGATATAATCAAAACTTTTTTTATAGGATAATGTTTTAAATAATTTGAAATAAAAGGAACAAATACCATAATTAATCCTAAACCAGAGAACACATAACCTAATGCATGAACAGGAAGAGTTAACTCCACGAGAAATGGTTGCCATGCTTCATAACCTAAATCTACAAAGCTCAAAAAAGCCCCTCCTAAAAGAAGAAATAATAAATTCTTTCTAGTTTTAATTACAGAAAAACCTTCTTTTGTCAAAGACCAATTATTTTTAAGAGCTTTTCTAATACTGGTTTTCTTAGGTCGATAATATTCATTTATTGAAAGAAACAATAAAGCACTCAAAAAAGTTCCTGCAGAAAAAATATACCATAACCAGTCCATAGAAAAATGTTTCACAATAAAGACGCCTATTAAAGGACCTATAACCATACCTAAACCCATAATGCTGCCAACTTTAACAAAATATTCATGCTTTAATTTCTTTTGTCTCTTAAAATTAAGATTCCCCAAAACCCAAGCATCTTCCGCTCCGGAAATAAAAGTGAAACTAATTCCTAACAAAGTCCACAATATGAAAAAAAGAAGCATACTGTTGGCAAAGGGAAATAAGAATATTATTATTGATGACGAGAAAAGTCCCAACAAAACTGATTTCTTTCTACTATATCCATCCGCAAAAGCTCCTGTAGGAATTTCAAAAAGAAAAGCACCTACAGCATATCCTGAGACCATAATACCAATTTCAAAAAAAGACAAACCCTTATCCAATAAGTAGACAATTAAGAAAGGCATTATAACCGCCAAAGAAAGATATACTAAATTACTTACATAAAATCTGCCCAAGTACTTCAATTCATTCTTTTTGAACAGTTTCATAGTATTTATTCACTAAACTCAGACATCTGCTTCTGAATAAGACCTGTGTATTCCTTAGTGATCAGCTCTTGGCTTTTCTTAGTGAATTCTCCAGGTGTTAAGTATAAACAAAATAAATCTTTATTTTTTGCACGAAGAAGTGCTGGCGCAACATCGCTTTCGTTAAGTCGCTTTTTATTCTTTGCTCTAGCAAGCATATTAACATTACCAACTGCGGTTGAGACTCGAATAATAAACTCATATTCTTTTCCTTTGGATAATTGTTCTTCTTTGAGCATTCTAATATCGTGCTCGTCAAAGAATTTGAGAATGTGAAGGTAAAAAGGAGTTTCTTCTAGAGAAGGCTCTGTGATAACAAGTGCATCTTGAGAATCTTCTTTTTCTATAACCGGTTCTAACTCTTCTTTTGTAATTAGAGGTTTAGGCTTTGGTTTAGGCTCAGGCTTTGGCTCAGGTTCAGAAATTGTTTCTGGTTCTTTATGCACGACAGGTTCTGGCTCAGGCTCAGCTTCCAAAACAGGAATTGTTTCCAATGCTTCTTCAACTTCATCGACTTCTTGTATACTGACTTTCTCAGTCTCACGTTCGCTTTGTTCGTGATCATCAACAACAGGTTCAGAAAAAGTTTCCTGAATAACTGTTTCAGGCTCGGGTTCTACAACAGCCTCTTGAATGGTTTTTTGAGGACTTGGTTCTGGTTCCTTAGGAGCGTGTCTTTCATTCAAAATAGTAACTGCTTCATCGTCAGTAACTAAAAAATATCTCCAGAAAAGAATTTCTCCGTTTGTTGTGTTCGCTTTGAATTCTTTTGCAAAATCTTTGAGCTGTCTAAGTGCTACTCTTTGATATACTTCAAGTTTATTATCTTGAATAACTCTTTCTGTTTTCAAAATATTAATAATGCTCTGTTCTTGATCCGATAAATATCTAAAACATTGTTCTAATAATTCAAGATTTTCAGGAATATAATAAAATGGACTTCCGCCACGCTTAGCGTGAGTAATACTTACGAGTTTTCTAGAAGATAATTCAGCGAGCATTGCTCCAAGAATAATAGTGTCTCCTCCAAGTACTTTTTTAATATCGTTAGGGACCATTGGACCTCGGTCTTTTAGAAGCTGTAGAATATTATCTCTAGATACTGTTGCCATGTTCAAATGTATCCCTGAGGAGTTTAAATATATTTGTATAGGCTAATATAAAGACCATCCTGTCGAAGCAAAAAGCTCCTCCGGACTTTTAAATAAATTTAAAAGAAAAGAAAGAAAAAAAGCTGTTTCCAGCCTATGGTCGTACCCACTTGATTTCCCAATAGGTTACGTCGTTTTCATCGTCAACGACTCCCATTAGTAATCTCTTCTTTGTGGAGTGAGCCACTCTGTTTTTTGCTGCAAAGTCAAACCAAGTATATCTTTCACCTTCATGAACAGGATATACAATCCATCGAGCATGATCTTCACCTGGTTTAATACCTCGGTCGTATACTCGAAAGTCAGCTCCGAACTTAAGTGCTGTTTTCACAACATAACCTCGATTCCGCATGTCTTTGTAAACTGCGTATCGGATCCAAAAATTTGGTTCTGCCTTGTCCGCTTTCGCAATAAACTTCTGGAAATCAATGGATTTATTTTTCCCATCGGAAATAACTATTCTCTTTTTTTCCAAAAGATACAAAGCCTCTGTTAAAGATAGTTGAACTTTACCGTCATCAAGAACAGTTCCAAATGCACGTGAGTTATTAAGTTCTCTAGCTACATCAGTAGCTTCAGTAAGAACTCTTGCTTGTGCAAAAACTGTCTTAATAGCCTGTTTACTTGGCTTTGTTGTTGCATTATCTACCACCTTTACAGATTCTAAGTCTGCTTCCTCTTTGGAAACAAGATCTTTAGCTGTAGCGGCAGACTTCTTACTAGCCTTTTTAGTAGTCTTTTTAGTACTAACTTTTTTAGTTACTTTCTTTGAGACTTTCTTAGTGGCCTTTTTAGCGACTTTTTTAGTCGCTTTTTTTGTAGTCTGTTTGGACTTTGTCCGAACCGCCGAGGAAGCTTTCGCTTTCGACTGTGTTTTAGCTGCCATAGCCCTTCAGAACAAAGATTGTTTTATAAACGTTACCTAGCCCAACATTTTTATACTCTTTAGCCTTGCTAAGAAGCCATGGGAGTAGCAATTAAAGAATTATTAACGCATACAGATGCTAGTCTAGATCAACTGCAAGGCAAGATTGTCGCAGTAGATGCTATGAACATGCTCTATCAATTTCTAACAACAATTAGACAGCATGATGGAACCCCTCTTAAAGATCATAATGGCAATATTACAAGCCACCTTACTGGCCTCTTCGCCAGAGTTACCAAACTTATGGAAAAAGGCATCAAACTAGCATTTGTTTTTGACGGAGAAATGCCTAAACTGAAACTAGAAGAAAGAAAACGACGTGACAATCTCAAAAATGAAGCTCTTGCTTCATATCAAAAAGCAGAAGAAGAAAAAGATGTCGAAGGAATGAAAAAATATGCTGGTCGTAGTACTAGAATAACAAAAGAAATTCTTCAAGAAAGTAAAGATCTTCTAAGTGCATTAGGAATTCCAATAGTTCAAGCTCCTAGCGAAGGTGAAGCTCAAGCAGCATTTATGGTTGCAGAAGGTGATTGCGATTACGTTGCTTCTCAAGATATTGATTGTATTATCTATGGTGCTCCTAAAGTTGTAAGAAACCTCAGTCTTTCTCAAAAAAGAAAAAAAGTAAACGCTCTTACATACAAAGTCGTAATGCCAGAAATTATGAAACTAAATGTCATTCTCAAAGAATTGGATCTTACTTTAGATCAGGTTCGAGTTCTATCTATCCTTGTGGGAACTGATTTCGATGTTGGTGGAATAAAAGGAATAGGTCCTAAGAAAGGATTAGCTCTTGTTAGAGAACACGGCGAAGATTTCGAAGCTCTCTTCGAACAGGTTAAATTCGCAGAATCATTTCCTGTAGGTTGGAAAGCTGTTTTTGATACTATAAAAGACATGCCAACCACGAAAGAGTATGAGCTAGAATGGAAAGATGTTGACAAAGACAAAATAATAGATCTTCTTGTCACACAACACGATTTCTCAAAAGAACGAGTTTTTGATAAACTCGAAAGTTTAGAAAAGAATAGACTAAAGAGTCAACAAACTGCTTTAGGTAAATTTTTCTAGAAATTAAAAGAAAAAAACCGGGTCGAAAATGCCTAAGCATTTCCTCGCGACTTTTGACAAATAATATTTCTCAAACCCTTACAAGGTTTGAATTAAAATTCAAAGAATAAAAAAAATAAAATAAAAAAAATAAGAAAAGTTACCTTTTCTTTTTAGCTACTTTTTTCTTAGCTGTTTTTGAAGGTCGCTTCTTGATAGTTGCTTTCTTCTTCGCAGGAGCTTTTTTTGCTGGAGCTTTCTTAGCTACAGTTTTAGCTGCTACTTTTTTAGCTTTCTTTACAGGTTTCCAAGCTAGGATTCCCCAAAGAACAAAACTCCAAAGACCACCTAACCAAGGAATTAGCGTTAATAAAACTAACCAACCAGGCAAGCCTCTTCGTTCTGTAATTTTCCAGAACCAAACAAACATGAAAATGAAGAACAAAAGCATTCCTACTAAACCTACAAAAGGAATTATAAGCGTTAACAACAATAGTATTGGCCACCAATGCATTTTAGCCATCTTAGCCATTAAAAATAAATTAACAACAGGAATCCACGCTAACCACGCGTTTTTCGTTTTTAATTTCGTTGCAGTACACATCATTGTTAATGAACTGTATACATAAAATATAAGTCCCATTAACGTAATAAATAATAATCCAGCACCTACTAAGAATGCAGGCATTAAACTTTCAGCAGTTATTCCATAAACCATATAAATATCACCAACAAGATACCAGACCTTCTATATTATAAATATTACCTTTTCTGAAGCGTATTTTAAAAACAAAAGCTTCTTAAACCACATATTTTTCTATATTTTTACTTATTATACAAGGTGCGTACATGGAAACATTTCATCAAAAAGTAATTAGAAACGTGCAAGGAAAATTTCTTGCTTACAAGACAACAGAAGTTGTTGGAGACAAAGCACTCATCGCAAATCTTGAATGGGCTAACCCTGAAGATGTGGACGGATTTTTTGCATTCGCAAATCAAATTGGTTCTAAAGTAGTTTATTTTGCCGAAGGCGAAGTTGTTGACGAAGACGCAAACACAAGTCAGACATCAATTCTTCAAGTTGGTTTTGTTCACAACGGAGTTATGCATCATATTAATGACGCTGACGAAGATGATGATGAAGACGATGATGATGAATACGAAAGCGATGAAGAGTATGAAGTAGTTGAAGAAACTCACGAACAAAGTGAACGTAAGGTTGAGAACGAAAGTAAACACAGTGAACAAACTGCGCCAGAAACTTCTCAAAATCCTGAACTACCTATTAATCCAGGAATGCATCAAGGCTTTTGATCATATAATTCTTTTTTTGTTTTAAAGAATGGGAGATTCATTACCCGTTCATTAATTATTTTTTCTATATTTTGTAATCCTTCTGAATCTCCAAGAAAAAGTTCTATGTATTTTTTTTCAGCATAGGATAACTCTTCAGACTCAGGAGAACTAATAAGAGCTGTTAAATATTTTTCAGTCGGAGATAATTTAGGAACAGGAACATAGCAATAATTAATTTTCGTAGAAAACTGATTAACCCAAATATTCAAGACATCTTGCTCAATAGGAGATAATTTTTTATAGGAAAAATTTTCTTTAAATCTATGATAAAATAATACGTGCGCGTCTATGAAATCCATTCTTATATCTTCAATGTAGTAACTTTACTCATTCCATGTTCGTTCATAGAAACACCATAAAGATTATCTGCTTCAGAAATAACACCATCATTGTGACTGATTACAACATACTGTGCTTTTTCACAATAACCTCGAACAAGTTCCGCAAGTTTCTCACTATTCTTTTTATCAAGTGCTGCATCTACTTCGTCAAGGATGTAGAATGATGCTGGTTGATATTCTTGAACTGCGAAAAGGAAAGCTAAAGCAGTCATTGTTTTTTCTCCACCTGAAAGACTTCTAATATCCATGAATCTTGTTCCAGTAAGTCGTACTTTAATTTCTACTCCTCCTGCAAACGGATCTTTTTCGTTTTCTAAATGAATATTAGCATCTCCTTTTGTAAGAAGCGTTTTGAAAATTCTTTGGAAGTTTTTCTCTAGAGCGTCGAATGTTTTAACAAAGAGTTCTTTTTTCTTACTATCAATCTCATTCATCATAATAAGAACATCTTCTCTTTCTTTTCTGAGAATTTCTTTTTTCTCAGACAATCGTTTATACTCATCAGCAACTTCGTCATATATTTCAAGAGCTCTCATGTTTACAGCTCCAAGATCTTCAGTCATTCTTTCGAATTGAGCTAATTCTCTTTTGATTAAGTCGTGAGCTTTGTTAGCATAGGGTTCTACCTTTTTGTAATCTTTATCTTCTTCTTGTAATCCGGAGAGTTCTGCTTTTAGTCTTGCATTCTCAAGACTTAGAATATTATTTTTCATTTCTAGATCTCTCTGTGAAGAATTAGATACTGCAATTTTTGTTTCTGATTTACTAATATGATCTGTTAATTTTGATCTTTTTGTAAAAAGTTCTTTGAACTGAGCCATGAATTTAGCTTGTTTCTTTTCAAAGTCTTTCAATTCAAAATCTTGAGCTTTTATTTTAATTTGAAGATCTACTTTTTCTTTTGCGAATGCAGATACTTCTTTTTCATGTTGTTTAATAATTTCTAAAATTTTTCTTTCTTCAGGTCCTACAATTGTTTCCATCTCAGAACATGCGTGTTTAAGATCTCCTTGTAAACTAATAATTTCTTGAGAAAGTTCCATTTTCTTTTCTTCGAAACTCTTTAACTCTGCTAGTTTTGCAGGATTTCGTAATTCAGATAATTTATCTCTTAACTGTTGTCTTTCTATTTTAAGTTTTGCAAGATCTCTATTTTTTTCACTAATATTATCTTGCATTTCTTCAGCTTTATTATCAAGATCATTATTGTGTTTTCTAAGTTCTGTTTTTTTACTTTGATCTAAATTAGCATCATCACTGTCAAGATGAAGAGATTTTTCTGTTTTAATAATTTCTCCTTCTAGTTCTGCTTTTAGTGCTCGTAGTCTATCAATAAGTTCTTCATTTTCTCGAAGTTTAGAAGCTACTGTAGCAATAACACCTTCGTCATCAGCCATTCCTGATTGTAATTGTTCAATTTTTTTATTTAGATCATCCTGTGCAAAGAGTCCGCCTTCTTTTTTCTGTTTTCTGAATCCTCCTTGCATAGCTCCACTCATTTCGACAATGTCTCCTGTAAGTGTTACCATTCGGACTTTTCCAATACCAATTTTTCTTGCTATTTCTATATTATCAACAACAAGAGTATTTCCGAAAACATACTCGAAAGCTTTTTTGTATTGAAGATCGAATTTAATAAGATCAATTGCTAGACCTTTAACTCCAGCACCATCCATTTTTCTTAGTTCATCACTAATAACTGGAGATCTAATTTTATTAAGAGGAATAAATGTTGCAGTTCCTAATCGTTCTTGTTTAAGATGACGAATAGCTTTTGCTGCTGTTTGATCTGTTTCTACAATAACAGATTTAATTTTACCACCTGCTGCAACTTCGAGAGCTTGAGAATATGCTTTTTCTACATTTCCAAGTTCTGCGATTGTTCCTTTTATTGCAGGATCTTTTTTCTTCATTTCTAAAACAGCTCTAAGTGCACTACTTCCTGCCATGGTTTCTAATAATGCGGATTTCTTTGCTTCTAGTTTTGCAAGATCATCTTGTTTTGACATGACTTTTGTTCGTGCTGTTGCCAGTTGTGATGAGTATTCTGAAGCATGAGAAAGTGCTTTTGAAAGTTCAACAGTTGTTGTTTTGAACTCTACTTTTTTAACTTTTAATCTATCAAGTTCTGCTTTATGTTCGGATTTTATTCCAGCAAGTTTTTCCAGTTTATCATCGATGGTTTGTAATTGCATTTCAACTTTATCTTTTTCTCTAAGAATATTTTGTTGTTGTTCTCGTAAAGCATTCATATCAATTTGAATTTGTTCTAATTCTTTATCAATTTCATCTACACGTTGATCTGCGCCTGTTTCTAATTCAAGATTATTTTTCTTTTTGAATTCTAGAATTTTTTTCTCAATAGATAATCTGTCGTCTTCTCTGATTTTAAGCTGTTTCTCAAACTCTACCTTTTTTTTATCAAGAGTAAATGTTTTATCTTTTAATTCGGATTGACTTTCTTGAAGTTCTTTTTGTCTTGCTTTTAATTTATCAAGTTCAGTGGTTATTGTTTCAACACGTTGTTTGTTAAGAGCAACTTGAACTTTAAGTTCTTCAACCTTTTTGTGAATAGCAACCTGCTCTTTTTCTCCTTTTGATTCAATCTCGCTGTTTATTATATCTACTTCGGCTTTTTTTGCATTAATATCATCTCGAAGTTTTTTTATCTCTTCTTCGAATTTGTTGATTTTATCAGTATTTTTGCCGATGTCACCATCATATTTAGCAATGCCGTCTTCCTTATCTTTAATGCCTACAAAGATTAATGTTTTTTTGTTTCTCTTTCTTTTATCTTCAAGATCTTTATACTTTTGAGCTTTATCTCTATCTTTTTTTAATTCTTTAAGATAGGACTCTCTTTCTGCTAGAATAATATCAGCTTCGTTGAGTTTATCATTTACTCTTTCAAGTTCTCGGACAGCTTTTCTCTTTTTGTCTTCGTAAACATTTATTCCTGCGATTTCTTCAATTATTAATCTTCTTTCATTCGAACTCATTTCTATAAGTCGAACAATGTCACCTTGGAGAATAATATTATATCCATCAGGATTAATATGTGCTAATGAAAGCATGTCAAGAATTTGAGTTCGTGTACAGGTTTTATCATTAATCTTATAGATTCCTTGACCTGTTTGTCTAATTATACGTGTGATTTTTACTTTATCTTCTTCAATTGATGAAAATATTTTAGAACTATTATCAAACCAGATGGAAACCTCGCCTTCTTTCGCAGGTTTTTTTGTTTTTCCACCGTTATATATTAAGTTTGCAGACTTTTCTACTCGTAATCCTTTCGCCCCTGCTTTTCCTAATACAAAACACATAGCATCTAATACATTACTCTTTCCGCTCCCGTTAGGTCCTAGAATACAATTAAATTCGTCTCCAAACAGCACTTCAGTTCGAGTTGCAAAGGACTTGAAGCCCTTCATTTCCATTTTAAGAATCTTAGTCAATTATAACCCTCACAATACACAAGTCTAAGACAGAATTATTCGTTTATAAAGATTATCGTTTTAGAAGCTCAAAATCAAGGTTTTGGAGAATATAAATCTCTTTTTTCTGCAAGTACGGCCGCATCTAAACATTTGTACAAACCGAAAAAAACCAAACTCACATAAGAAAAAGCTGCAATTCCTGAAGAATAGTCTCCTTGTGCAAATTTGTCAGCCATATACACATATGTACCAATTCTAAACGGCAAGGTTTGAATTCCAACAAAAAAAGCATCAAGCGTTTGTATAACTTTGTCTCCAAACACATCTTCTTTTGTTGCGATCTTATTTTCGGAAAGTCTAGAAGCTTGCTCAGAATATTTATTAATAAAACTTGCTTTGTAGGCAACACTACCAGGAATCATTGAAATCCCAAAATCTTTAATTATTTTACTTAGTTTTGACATTTTTGTTAACTCAATTTTAATAGAAGAAATAACTAATTATTTATTAAACGACGAAGTTCAATTATTTTCTCTTCTCGTTTTATTTTTTGTTCATTTTTATAATTTTCATGTTCTTTAGTTTCTTTTGATTCTCTTTCTTTTTCCAATATGTGAAACAACTTGCTTATTTCTTGTTCTTTGCTAAAAGGTTCACTCTTGTAGCCCACAGATTCTCCTTCATAAACAACATTAATATTATAATATGCATAAGATTTTGCTATACATTTAACTTTAATCAACCCCTTGAGAATAACTCCTGAATAAATCATAGAAGTATCATCCCCATCATAATATTCATCACCAAGTATATCTTTCGAATATCTTTCTTTAGAATCATAGCTATAATTCCACTTAGTTACTGTTTTTGCCAAAGCAAGCATTTCTTCTAAAGATAATTCTTCAAGAGTCATAATAATTTTAGAAAAGCGAAAAGAACATATAATATTTATAGCGACAATTGTCGTGTCTTAGAGATTACGATAAATATCAGGTAATAATTTTCCTTCAGCTTTTTTTAGATGTGCTTGGTATGTAGAATAAGAAATATTCATTAATTTCGCTAAGCGTTCCATTTTTACTTTCTTAGGATATTCATAATAACCATTATTAATAGCTATTTCCAGAGCTCGTTTTTGATTAAGAGTTAATTCAGGAAGTGCTTTTGAAAAAGAAATATTATTTATTTTTTCTTTTTGAAATTTTAAAACTTCACCACCTAATTTCTCAACAGAAATATTCAGAACATTAGACAACACATTCCTATCAAAACTAGCAAAAGTCCAAATATGAAAGCCATCCTTATTGATGATGTCAGGACAAATTCTAATAATGTTAGGATTGTAAATAGCTTCGCTGGATAAAGGTTCTTTAATCACAATAATTCCAAAGTCATTAGTCATTTCCAGATTAACAACTGCAGGAGATTTTTTCAAAGCATTCATAAATTGTTTTTTATTTTGTTCTTCTCCAAAAATAAAACCTGAAATTGTTAAATAAATATGATTTTTATCTTTATAATATGTTAAAGGATAGCCAGACATAGAAACTTGATACTTCATACTTAAATTTCCGAGAACTTGATTTTCAGCTTTTGTTTTTAATTTTAGAACCCACATACTAACACGATATATGTCGTATTTAAGTAATTTGCTATAAAAATTAACAATCTTATAATATTTTTTTTACGTTCTTGAAACTCGTTTTTGCAAATAGTTCCAAATTAACATCTTTTTTAATCAGAACATCAAGAGCTGCGCCAACATGTGTTGATCCTTTTGGCAGATTAAATCCAACTTGATCAGAAAGTCTCTCGAATTGAGCAAGACCTTTATGTCTAGCGACAATACTCGCAGCAGCTACAGCTAAACTTGCCTGTTCAGCTTTTGTTATGCGTTCATCTCCAACAGAACAACCAGGATATTCGTCGACAAGATGAATTATATCTTCTCCAAATAATTGTTTCAATTTTTTCCCAGTCTTTTCATGAAGATCGTTAAGAAGTACAGTTGCAGATTTCTTTTCTGCAATTAACATATTATATTCAGAAGGTTCTAATTCTTCTATGATAAATCTATCAGGGAATCTTCCTAAAAGCATTTGTCCAAGCATATCAATTTGTTTGTCTGAAAGAAGTTTAGAATCTTTAACACCAAATTCTGTAAGAATGTGTTCTTCTTCTTTAGAAAAATATGCTCCTACAACAATTAGTCCTCCAAAAGTATCTCCTTTCAAAGTTTCATCGCTTCCAATAACATTATGATAAATTTTTACAGGTTCAGTATTTTGTTTTTCTTTGCTAGCTTCGATTACAAAACCATTATGTTTAAGATAATATTCTATTTTTTCTTCCTGTTCGTCTTTGACTTGTATGACTAGCTTTCCAGAAGTATACAAAACCAAAGTAGCTCCTTGTTTTGTCATGCGAATTTCTTCGTATTCTGTTTTTGGACTGTCAAGTGCAAAACCTAATTCCATAAATTGTTTGACTTGTTCCGCAGTGACATTCTTACATACTATTGTCATAGAAAAACCTCAAGAAATAACAACATCGACATTTGAATAATCGTTTGATTTTCCAGAGAATGTATTAATAAGATTTGCAAACCAAATTTTCACATAACCAACATAAGGTATTCGACCAAAAGCCAGGCCTCTTGTCTGATCATATGTAATATTTGTTTCGTCTAAACCGTTCTTTTTGATTTGATAAGGATTATGATCTCCTTTTGTTCCATATACAAATTCTGTTTCGTTTTGTAAATCAACTGCTCTGTGAATTATAGGAATTGTTTTTGCTAAAGCATTGTAAACAAGAACATCACCAACGCGTATATCTTCTTGGTCAACTCCCGAGAGCAAAATTAAATCTCCTTTGTTAAAACCATTTGTGAATCGATAGTCTTTGAAATCTTGTTTAGTAATATTCTTTTTAGAATACCATTCTTCTTGCGGACAGACCTGCAAATTATCACAAATTGCCTGTGAAGCCCACCAATCATCAAAAGATCCGTCGTGTTCCATGCTTGAAGATACAACAGCAACCACAGGAAGACCTGTTCCAAAAGCTAATGCTAGAAGAGGATAAATTATGAATTTAATAATTAGGAATGCTAGAATAATATTTGCAATCCAACTTAGAATAGAATCATCATACCAAATAAAGTGCCAAATTTTCCCCCAAGTCGTCTCAGGTGGCTTTCGCTCTTTTTTAGGAGTTTTTGCTTTCTTCTTCATACACCCAAATCAAGAAGGCTTTCTATAAAAAGCTTTGGCTTAGAAAGAAATTAAAAATTAGCAACAAATCTTACTCCTGCTTTTTGTTTGCCAATATATCCTTGTAACCAGAACTGATGATCTTTTTTTAAATCAACTCTGACATTTCCTTGATATTGAGGTTTTTTTCCGTCTTCAAATATCACAGAACCACCCACCCTTATTCTATCATTACCATAACCCAAAGTAAGCATTCCAATTTTGTGCTTATTATTAAGATTAACATTAGCTTCAAGATCAACAGTAAAGCCATTTTTAATTCCTGTAAAATATACTTGAGGAACAATATTTTTCAAATAACCAGTTTCATCTTTGAAGACACCCAACGCAAGGGTTCCATAGATTTCTTGGTTTAAAATCTTTTGACCCATGTAACCAACATTAATTCCTTTAATATCGAATCCATTTTTTGAAACTCCGATTGGCAAAGCTAATAAGGCTTTTTTATTATTAGCAATAGCAGGAAATGCTTTTACAATATGCATACCACTAAACTCTTTATCATTGTAATTAAGATAAGTATCAAATTGCGTTAATTTTGGTCCTGGGCACCCATTAAAAAAATCTTGCGCAATGCAATCAATTGTTGACGTAGCAACAATAGATAAAGCAATTATTGTTTTGAGTATTTTGTTTTTCATTTTGTGGCTTTTTACACTCTGAATACCATTTATTTGCTCATTATTATCTTTAGTCATAATCATAACCTCTTTATGTTGTTACTATTCAGTGATTTGAAGAACAATATAAACTCTGGCGGGGGCTTTTCCCCCACAAACGCAATTTATTTAAACAATAAACCACTCCAAAACACCATGTTTGAAGAAATACTCACAAAACTAGGCCTTATTCCTAACGAAGCGAAGGTCTATGAAGCGCTATTAAGCCTAGGCGAAGCCTCAGTACAACAAATAAGCATAAAAGCAAGCATTCACAGAAGAACAGTCTACGATGAACTAAAAAAACTCATAGAGAAAGGTCTTGTTAGTGAATCTATTGTCAAAGGGGAGAAAAAGTTTATTGCAACAAACCCTGATAGACTTGTTGAAATCCTTAAAGAAAAAGAAGAAATGGTAAATACGATTTTACCTCAGATGAAAGTTAAATACAAAAATGCTGAACAAAAAGAAGAAGCAAGATTTTTCAGAGGAGTAGAAGGTTTTAAACTTTACTTGCAAGCTATTCTTGACGAAGAAAAAGATGTTTATTTTATCGGTGCAAAAGCATTTTGGCTCGATCCTCGATTACAGCATTACTTGCGTCATTTCGATAAAGAAAGAAAAAAACGAGGAATCAAATTTTACCACATTTTTGATCACGAAGTAAAAAAAGAAAAACCAGAAATTCTAAAACTAGTAAAAGGCGAATATAAATTTTTTCCAAAAAAATATTCAAGCAAAACAGCAATAGATGTTTTTGGTGATTACGTAGTTACATTTGTAGGTGTTGAACCGGGAAAATTATCAGAAATGCCTTTACAGTTCATGTTAAAGAGCAAAGAATTAGCAGAAGGATATAGAACGTTTTTCCAATTCATGTGGGATCATTGCGAAAACTAAACAATAAGAGCGCCTTTATCACTGAGAACTATAGATACATCCTGATCAACTTCAAACTTATCTTTTAGAACTTCTTTATTTGCAACTCTTTCTGATTGGAATGTTTCTGGATTCATAACTTGCAGTTCAGGTTCTAAAGCAATAACTTTAGTTTTATGAATTGTTTCTTTTTCAAGTTCTTTAGTATATTTTAATTCAAAAGCAGTAGTTTTTCCAGTCATCAAATCTCTTGACTGCATTAATCTTCCCATTGTAGTCATAAGAACATAATGTCTGTTTAAATCTTGATTTCTTGCTCCTGTTGCAACATAACTAATTACATTTCCTCTTTCAAATTTAGGAAGTTCTACAAAAATATTAACTCTAAAAATATCTTTTGATGTTTCGTGATCGTGACTGAATAATTGAGAATTAATTTTAATAATTCCACCGAAAGTATTATGAATTTTCTGAGCGAGCAATCTCATATGATTTTTATTTGTAAAAAATAAATCAACACCGTTTTTTGCAGGAGTTGTTTTACTGATGAAAACCCCTTTGCGAGCGACTTTCTCAAGATCTCGTTTAATAAATTCATGAGTTTCTTCTGTCGGATTTCTCAATTGTAAAATCCCTTCAAAGTAACCAGTCTTTTCTTTCTGACCAAAGTCACATTGTCTATATGAAAGTTTTACAGGTAAATGAAGTTCAACACCGTCCTTTTTAAGATTAACATTAATAAGTAATTTTTCTTTAGGTCTAATAATAAATTCATAGGGCTCTATTTCCATATCAATTTGTTTTTCTCCTAATGCTAAAGCTACTCTCTTTCGAATCACATTATCAAGATCCTCAAAAATTTTCCATCTTCCTGCTTCAAATACTCGATTAAACTCAGAAACCTGAATAAGAGGTGCTTCGTAATCTGTTTCTTTGTATGCACAGTGTTCGCAGAGTGTCCCTTGCTTAATTGTCTCCCCGCATTTAGGGCAGAATCTTTTTCTCATGAAGAATCAAAAACAAGAGCTTGCTTATAAATAGTAATGAAAAACTCTATCAAATCATAGTATAGTAATATCCGCATTCGAAAGGTTTAAATACTCTTTCTGTTTGATGAATTCCTAGAGAGAAGGGCTGAAAGTCCTTATTCGATTATAATCATAATTATGGGGTATATCAAATGGTGGACGAAAAAAAATTTTCCAAACAAATTATCAATAAAACAGTAGTTTCAAAGACAGGAAAGAGATTCGGAGAAGTAGGAGATCTAATTTTCGAAACGTCTTCAGGAGAGCTCATTCACATTGTTCTTAGAGAACCAACAATTTATACTAAAAAGCTAGAATTAGAAAGAACCAAGGATGGAGAACCTCTTATTCCATTTAGTGCAGTTATTGCAATGGGAGATTTCTTAGTCGTTGCCGAAGAGGATATCATTTAGATATCCGCTGAGAGCAAATAGCAAACGCGTAGTCGTTTGCGTAGTTGCTGAAGAAGACATTATTTAAGTCTTCAATTTTTCTTTAATTCTTTATTTTATTCAAAAATAATATAAAGAGTAGTCTATACCTCAGTTCTATGTCATTACTAAGCAATTCATCAAGTATTTGGACAGAAAAATATCGTCCATTGAAATTCTCAGAAGTAAAAGGTCAAAAACACATAGTTGAGAAACTCGAAGCTTTTGTCAAAGAACAAAACATGCCTCACGTTCTCTTCGCAGGTCCAGCCGGAATTGGTAAAACAACTTTATCATTAGTTATGGCAAGACAATTCTTCGGTGAAGGATGGAAATCAAATTTCTTAGAACTTAACGCGAGCGATGAGCGAGGTATTGATGTTGTTCGTAATAAAGTAAAAGATTTTGCTCGAACAAAAGCTTTCGGTGACGTTCCTTTCAAAATCATTTATCTCGACGAATGCGATGCTCTTACAAAAGAAGCACAGCAAGCACTCCGTCGAACCATGGAGAACTACACAGCAACCTGTCGTTTTATTCTCTCATGTAATTACTCTTCTAAAATCATCGATCCTATTCAATCTCGATGTGCTGTTTTCAAATTCAAACCTTTAGAAAAAGATGAAATTTTCGAAATTATAAACATGGTTATGAAAAGCGAAGGTTTGACAATCAGTGATGAAACCAAAGAAGCAATCTTTGAAGCAAGCCACGGCGACGTACGACGTGTAGAAAACATTCTTCAAAGCGCAGCAACCTTTGACAAACATATTACAACAGAAGCGGTCTACAGCATCGCATCTCTTGCTAAACCCAGAGAAATTGATGAAGTGTTTACGCTTTCCGTTGCAGGAAATTTCCTAGATGCAAGAAAAAAACTTCTTGATATTATGCTTCAATACGGACTTTCCGGCGTTGACGTTGTTATTCAACTTCAAAAAGAAGTTTGGAAAACAGAAGGCTTAAGCAATGAACAAAAACTTTCTTTCGTGAAAATGTGTGGAGAAGTTGAGTTCAGATTAATCGAAGGCAGCGATGAATTTATTCAATTACAAGCACTTCTAGCTCATCTAGTTTCTGAGAAATAAAAAATAATCAGTCTCAATTTCGAGATGCATTCCTAACCATGTTTAATAAATATTTTTCTTAAGAAAAAGTTAATATAAAAAAATTAAAAGAAAATAAAAAATAAAAAAATCTAATTTGTTGAACCGACGTCTTTGATTATGATCACGTTCTCAAATGTTTCTCCGTAATTATAATGAAGATCAATACTTAATAGGTCTTCATAGAGAACATCTTGAGCAGTCGTCATTTCTTCGATTGTACAAGTAACAGTTCTAGGTGTTCCTTCAAACAAAGTAATCTCTCCTTCTACAGGTGAAGCTTCTGTTGCGGCACCAGGAGTAGTGAAAGATCCCATACATTCAAGATCGACTGTTGCTGCGCTTTCATCAGGGAAGTAAAGTTGTACCCATACTTTGTTTCTATCAGGATTCAATTGTGATGTATCACAGTTTGAAGGTCCTGCAGAACCAGATGTTCCTACAGCATACATTTTTCCTGCACCAGTGTGTATAATATCAAACATCATACTAACTTTATTTCCTCCTTGAGGCATTTGTCTAAAGTTAGAAATTTGAACTGGAGCTCCAGAATTCTTTGTGTCTCTGATTGCATTAATTTCACAAATAGGACTGTTATCAGTATCAACTAAAGATCCCGTCACATCGTTTGCAATACAAACAGGTGTTGTAGATTTTGTTTGATATGAATAACATGCATCGACTCTTAATGTTTTAGGAAGGTCTCCTCGAGTATCTGGTTGATAACTAAGATCTTCGAAAACTAATGTTGTGAATTGACCATCAATAATTGATCCGTCAAGACCTTTTCTTGCTCCGTTAAGAGGATCTTCTAATACTTTTGTAGTATCAGGCCAAGTTATTGCAAATTGCTCAGGTAAAATTCCTCTGAGATCTAATCGTAATTCTTCAATGTCGAGATCATCTTCTCCGACATTTGTAATTTTCATTCCGACTGAGAAACTTGATGTTCCTCTATCAAGGATTGCTCCTTCTTGTGTTGGAGGCATTCCCGGAACAAACTCAAAACTAAGTGCTTGTGATCCTCCTATAAATGGATCGAATACAGGACCTGTTGGACTTTCTCCTCCTCCACATCCAGCTAGCACAATAGTAAGTGCGAGCAATGATATCAATATAATTTTTTTAATCATGGTTTTTACCTCTCCAAAAAAGCATCTCACTTTTTTGAGCACATTAAGTAATTTAAGCTACTCTTTTAATCGTTGTTCTTCTTGAAATTGAATCTGAATATCCATAACCCAGTTCAACTATTAGATCTGCTTCGTATCCTGATCTGGATACTGTTTCAGTAATTACATATTGACACTTTACAGTTTGACCTGCACCTGCATCAGTTATATGTACTCCTTTTCCTCGTACTGGATTACAAATTAAATGTTGATTTCCAATACGTGCATCAAGGAAGTATACTTTGTTGAAGTGTGTTGGATTAAGTCTTACAGGTGCATTCGGATTACATGCTTCCATTTGCAACATATCAAAGATTTCTCCTCCTCCAACATTTTTAACAGTAATATCAAAGTAAATAACATGTCGCGTGTTTTCTTGCTGTACTCTAGTTACTGCTACTGGAGCGCCATTACCTGATTTGTAAGTTATTTCTTTAGGTATACATACTTTATCACCAAGACCATAAGGATCTGTATCAATACAGACAGGTACTTGTGCAAATGTCGAGTATACATAACAATTTGTTACTTCAAAAATAGTATTTTTTCTATCTAATCCTGTTGGCCATGCGTTGATGAATCCTTTGAATGCCAATACGGATTGTTCTCCACCCGGGTAATCATAATCATCAGGTGCTAAAATATATTCGATTCCTCCGAATCGTTCGAATGAGAGTCCTGCTAAAAGTAAAAGCATTCCTCGTCCATGATTTAAATTATTATAATTATAATCCATTCCAAGATCCATGTGGAACATTTGTGCATTTGTGTCTCCGAAATCAGCATTATCATATGAGAAACCAACATCTTTCCACCAAGCGTCTTGTGCAACTTCTTGTCCTGAAACTGTTCCCCAAAGATTTCCTAGATTTTCTACATTGAATCCCCAAGCATCGTCTCCATATCGGTAACCGCTTCCTAGACCATTACATCCAGCCATAAATCCTACTGAATCAAAGAATGATCCTCCGCCAGTTCCTGCATTTCCAACATCAAGGAAACAATTTCCTCCAAATCCACTTGGAGGGATAATATCCATTCTATCGATTGTAATAACGTGAGGATCGTATCCTGTTACATACATTCCTCCTCTAGCCCATGATGCTCCAACATTATGAACATCTACAAAAATATCAAATGTGTTATCATCATCATAAAGTTGACCATAGTCATCTTCATAGAAATACATTTGAGAAGGTGGACTTACAAGATTACTAAATCTCGTCAGAACTCCTTGCTGTCCAGTATAAAAATTTGAAGTTGCAGGGTTAGTTTGTCCTCTTTGGAAAGGAAAAGCTCCTCCTCCACAAGAAGATAGTATTAGAACTGAAATAAGGAGAATAGCTAGTATGATTTTGTTTGTATACGATGACATGATGCTTCCACCTGTTATTCTACTTTTATGATTTATATACTTAACGCCTAAATAGGCATTTTTTAGTCAGTAAAGACCATCTGTGTTATTTTACTTATGTCCAAGGGTAAGATAATCTTTTATAATTTTCTGCATTTGTTTTATCTTCAACTCTAAGACATAAATCCGATTCAGGATGAATATCTGCTAGGAAAAGAGAATATTCCATTCTTCCATTCGCAGAATTATAAAATCCGTTAGTCATTTCAGAGTATTCTCCTAGAGGAATATCTTGACAAGCTCTCTTATCTGTATTTTCAATAAATACATATTGAGCTATGTTTTCACATCCGCATGTTCTTTTTGGATCTGAAATATCATCTTGATCATGACAGAAAACTTGTATTTGATTTTCTGCAGATTTAGGATTAACAGTCACAAATGGTTGAGCATTTGTATCTCCATAACATTTAGGTATTCCGCAATAGCTCCCTGTTTGACAAAATCCTGATTGTAAAATACAATCATCTCCTGCTTCAATACAATCAGATGTTGATCGATATGAACAAGCATGATCTGCTGAGAATATTTTAATGTCGCCATCTTTCTTTTTATCAGTGACTTTACAAGCTTCTACGCCTGAATGACTTGCACAATATTCACATTTTTCAACACAATCATTTTCAGATCCTTCAATAAAGATTTCCCAAGGATAGCAATCCCAGTCATCTCGAGGTTGTCGATCTTTTGAAAATAAAGTTCCTTCGGATCGTTTTATAAAAATATCTTTTTGGAAATTCTGCATATACATATATTTTATATCAACAGTCATTGTTGTCAGATAATTTGCACCTACACCAGTAATTTGTTCTTCGGGTAATTGACAATAAAGAGTTGCTTCATTATTTCTAAATAAAATTTCTTCCGGTTTACAATCAAGTTCATCAAGACCTAGTTTTGCTTCTACTTCTACTCGACCGACACTATCAATATCAATAGGTCCACAACCAGCATCACCGTTCGTATCAGTTTGTAAATTTTGAAGTGCGAATGAACCTCCTCCAACGTGCTTTAGGTGAATTACAAATTGAGGTTGTATGTATACTCCTCTCGGAACCATTTGACTTTCTATTCCTGTAACAGCAATCGGAGCTCCTTGTCCTCCAGAATATCCTTTTTCTCCAGCAGTACAAATTTTAGTTCTAGGATTAATATTACTTGGATCCATATCTATACAAATTTCATCTGCGAAAAATGTTTCGTAAGGATAACACATTGATAAATAAAAGGAAGCTTTGTTTGTTTCGAAATTTCCTTGAATTGGCAAACCATAAAATCTATCAAGTGCAAAGAAATTTTCTTCTCCATCTGGGAAATAATACGATTTTCCATAAAGATTTAATCTATCTTTATTAGAGTATAAACCTTGACCAAGAAAATCTTGAGTAATAGGCATAACGAATGAGTCATCATACTTTAGATGCGCCGTTGCTCTATATCCATCAGTTAAATCGAAAGCACCTTTATTTTCAACAAAGATTTGAACATCAAATTCTGTTTCTTCATATGCAACATCAGGAGGTGCTTGCGTCATAAAATTCACAACAAGACCATCTGTTCCTTTATGATAATCTACATTTTCAATTCCGTATGTTCCTGAACCGCCACATCCTGAAAGAACAAGAAGACTAAGAACTACTATTATCAAAATAAGATTTGTCAAGTTTTGTTTTATCTTTGTTTGTTTTATCATTTTTTAAATGCTAAACCAATGAACGAAGTTCATGGTTTCATGTTACTGAGATAGGTACGACTCCAGGTTCGTAGAGTTTGTAATTATAATCGACTTCAAATCCTATTGTGTGTCTTTCCCATGGTTCAACACCGGGAGCGGAAGGAATAAATTCTTCAACATACTGAGGATCTATTTGTAATGAACAAGCAAGAGTTTCATATGAGTCATATTCATTAAATTCATCTACTACTTCAACCAACCATCTTCCTGTTTCTTGATCAACTGTGTGATCTAATATTTGATTTCTTGCAAAACTACAATCATAAAGATGCAATCCTTGAGGTAAAGAAAATGAAGCTCTATGAATTTCATCTATACCTGCATTAGCAACAGCATCAGTAAAACTAGGGAACTGAACTTTAAGAAGAGCCATATATCTATTAGGATCTTCTCTGCTTACAATAATAGGATTTTTCAAAATAGATACTCCATCTTCTACTGCTGTACTTGCAGCTATGTAAATAGGTCCTGAATCAGTTATTACTTTGTCGCTTGCAGCATCTACTTTTTCTGCAGGTGTTGGACCATTTGCTGTTTTTGATTCGTAGAGAAGTCTATTTGCATATTCTTCTTCCATAAATGCTATAGGAATTTTTGTTGAAGATAAATATTGATAATATGCAGTTACATCAACATTATAATATCCTTTTGGAAGATCATTAAATTCACATCTTACTCTAGGAGATTTCGTTTCTGATGCATAAGCAAATTTAGGTTCTACATCACCTTGTATATCTTGTTCTTGAATATCACATAATGTTAAAATTGTAAGATCTTGATATGAATTTGCCGAATAGGCAATATCAACTACAACAGGTTCTCCTAAATGATAATATTCTTTGTATGTCGACACGTCCTCTATGGCTACGCCAATAAATTCACTTGTTTGTTCGTTCTCGCCAGTACCAATAATTTCTCCAGATCCTCTTTTCTTTTGAAGTGTAAACCATTCTTGCATTTGTTCCCAAAAATTAGCTTGTTTTATTTCTCCTTCTGCTTGAATTTGTCCTCTTTCAATATCCGCATCAAACTTTGCACTTCCAATATAAGAAATCATATATGGAGTTACCAACGCCAAAAGAATAAGTACTACAACAACACCTATTTGCTTCGTAGACATCCATCCTTCTAAGGCCGCGACATAAAGCATTCCTCCAACGGCAAGAAGTATCATCGCAATTACTGTACTATTACCTAAATATTTCGAAATGAAAGGAGTGTTTTGGAAAAGGAAAGTCATAACCAGATTCAATGCTAAAAATATGAATAAACCAGTAGCTTGTTTTTTAGTAATAAATTTGAAACCTGCAAAAACAAACATTAAGACGACTATAATTCCAGTTATCATAAGTGATGAAGGTTCAAGAGATATTCTTGGTAATCTAAATGGCAGAAATACAGCCATAGGTCCCATCATTAAAATTGCGATAGAAAAAAGTAAAGTGATCATTTTTTGACCATCTAAACTAATACCCATAGTTAGAGGTCTTTTTCCTTGCAATATTTTTCGTAAAGATTTTTCTTTTATGGATGTTGCTTTTTGAATAGCTTCAATTTTTTTCTTTGCTTTTTTATCCACAGCTCTAATTTTATCAGGTATGGTATTAGTATATGATTCTAATAGTATATCTGGAGGAGAATGTTTTCTCATAACCAACAGCATAAATGCTTCAGGAAGTGCATCTACTATCATGTCTCCTCCTACAGGGAAAATAGCATTCGCTAAAGTTCCTATAAGACCTATGATTAAATCAATAAAATAAAATATTATAATTTTAAAATATGATTTAAATGCCCCTCCCAACATAAAAGGAACAAACCAGAATGTTAAGTTGAATGCAAATCCTATGAGATCCCCTGCTACAGGCCAGAAAGCAATACCGGAATCAATAAGCGCAGAAGTTATAAAAGCGCCATGACTAGTAGCTTTTTTTACAAATCCATGAGGACCGTCTTTGATATACTCAATTTTTTTATCTCGCCAGTCTTTAACTTTGGCGATAGCTTCTGCTTTATGTTCTTCTAATTGAGCTTTTTGTTCTTCATATTGTGCTTTTCTCTCTGCTTGTTCTTCTTGCCTTTCTCTAGCTCTTTGTTCAGCTTCTTCAGACGTAGTATCAGGAGCATATGCTCCTTGTGGTTGAGGAGATTCTTTTTTGTGATGTTCTTTAGGAGGAGCTGCTTGTTTTTTTTCAGAAACTTTTTGTTCTTTTTTCTCTTCCTTCAATTCAGTAATTTCTTCTTCAACTTTTTCAGCAAGTTCTTCTTCTTTTTTTACAATTTTCTCTGAATCAATAGAATCATTTGTACTTGCAGACTTAGAAAAAGAATCATCACCAGAAGACGAAGGCTGAGAAAATCCAGAATGAGCACTACCATGAGAAGGCGTATCAGGAGGATTTTTTTTACCTTTATTAGAATCGTCCTTTTTTTCTGCCATTAGTTTTTCTCACCCACCTAAAAAAATAATAATCATTCAACACAGCTATTGAACGACTACACGTAATTGTGCTAAATCCAAATCTCGTCTAGGTTGAATAACAATTGCGTTAATTCCTTCCTTAACAAATGGATTGATATTTCTATCATACTGCATTGCATATGTATCAATTGGTAATGTGTTACCATTAATTACATAGTCAACTTTTTTGTATGAATTATCTGCAAAAATAGACTGTAAAATAATATCCACTCCTGCTTTTAGTTCTGCTGCGTTGAAAGTAGGTGTTCCTGTACTTGGAACGATTGGACAATTTGGTTCTTGACCATTTTCATCAAGATAGTATTCAGGACATGCATCACATTCTGCAGGTGTAACTACTGCAGTACAAATAGAACTCATTCCCGTAAATGGAACATCATCACACCAGAAAGCACCTGGAACTGAATCATAACAACAATCCATGTCGTAATCAGGATTACATCCTATTGGACAAAAATCGTCAGTATCATCGCCACAATCACCAACAACATTAGCATGAGGATCTCCCGCGTTATCTTCATAAGCACTTTCGCAATTTCCTACATAACTTGCAAGAACTGTGTTTACACATCGATCGTATGGATTAATTGTATCTACATCACACCAATAATTTTGATTACTTTCTTCAAAGCAACAATCTTTATCATCATATGTGTGACAATTTTCAAGACAAATACCGTCAACTTTTCCACAAAAACTTACTTCTTCGCTAGCGTATGTAAAAAGATCTTCGTGAAGATCAAAATAATAAATAGGATATTCTGGGTCTTCAAGTTGTACTTCAACTTGAGGCATATCAATAATGTATGATCCTTCTTGAGAAACAAATTCTATTCTGTTTTCTCCTTCTTGAAGATCAGTTTTTCCTAATGTAAGATGATTTGTTATTCCACAATCTGCAGTTCCAAAATAAATTTGGTTTCCATTTAATGAAATTATCATATTTCCTACCTCTGTATATGTACAGTCAGGGAAGAAAGAAAGATCTGCAGTTTTCATATGAGTATATTCTGCTTCTCCAATATAGAATTTTTGCATGTGAAAACTATTTGATGAATCAGTAACATCTCCTGTAACCCAAACATTTTGTAATCGGTACTCATGTACTCTCCAGAATGCAAATCCTGGTGTTGATACAGAGAAGAAAATAGCGTTATCTTGTTTTAGTAATCGTTCTGGTAAATCAATTGGAATTGGAGATCCTGCAGGAACAAATCCTTCGAAAATTAATATTCCATTAAGGTAAACAGATAGGTCTCCTTCTGATTCAATAACATTAAATGAAAGTTTAAGATTTTCTGATGCGCTTGGATCAATTCTGAATTCTGTAGTTTTTGTTTTTGTTTCAAAAGCTGATCGCTTAATATACACAGAAGCTTCAGTATGAACTATTTCTGCATCGGTCTGCGTATAAATTCTAAAACTGGCAAGGTCGTGTTCTATTTCGGCATCACTAATGTAATCTACATGTCCAACATATTGGCTCAAAGGCGTAGATCCTATAAGATGTGAATATCCGCCTGATGATGTCGGAGGAGTTCCTGGAACTACTTCATCGTCTAATAATGCCGCTCTATCTGCAGGAGGCAAAAATAGAATGTAAAATATAATAAGAAGAGTAATTATCAAAATGAAAAATGCCGCTCCAGAAGCGTTGTCTGCGCCGAGCGCTTGACCTTTTCTTTTTAAAAATAGTTTTGAGACCATGCTAGTATACATTGCGAATAAATCAGTATTTAAAGCTTTCTTAAAAGAAGCTCAAAATAGGCTTAAAATAAGGGAAATATTTGGAACAAAGTTCCCAATATCTTAGAAAATGAAGATTTTCAAAGAAAAGAATAAAAACCACTAGATAGTGAATAAAACGCCTCTTTATGGTAACCAAGATTTTTTATCCGCTAACTTATCAGGCAAATATTTTTCCATAACATAATTCAAACCATAGGCAGCGAATGCCTGCTGTTCGACACGGACTTTTGACTTTGCCATTTTCGCAAGAGCTTTTTGCCATTCTTTGTGTCCTTTAATGAAAGGATCATTTTTGATCATGTCTTTGATTTTTTTAAAATCTATATCTTTCAAAGGGTGTGTTGGCAAATCATAGCTATCAATATCGTCAGGAGTTACTCCTAAAAATACTGCTTGAGGAACACAGAAAAATTCGTTAATGTGCGCTGCGTTTCCAGAACCAACTTTCAAAGTTCGATAAATGTTTCCATACCCATATGGATCTCCATCTGTAAAAACATAAACAGGAAGTTTTTTCTCATCAGATAATTTTCGAATGAATCGTCTACATGCACGTGTTGGAACTCCACTCATTGCAATTAAAATACATTTCGTCTTTTTCCAGTATTGATGCTTATTTAGACGTTCGAACATACCTTGAGTTTCAACTGCTAAAATAAATTTTGCATTTGTTTGAAATTTCAAATGTTCTACGGATGCAGGAATAGAATACGCTCCGCTTCCAAATTGAGTACAATCAATTTTAATATTTTTTTTAGTTTCGAAATCTTGATCTATAACAACTAAATCTCCTGCAACTGCTCCGCCGTGTTCTCCAGGAATAAATCCCATTTGTTCTCGATTCACACCAAGCATTGCTTCAATGTCATCCATTACAGAATCACTTTCAGGTTGTTCTGAGAAACGAGCATCGCCCCAGTTCTTAGAAACATAATACGCCTCTCTTTTTGTTGCAGTATCTTCGCTTTTAACAAGTTCTTTGGAAAGACCCATCATTCTTAACGTTTGAGCAAATGTCTTAATCGTTGACGCGGTTAAAGTTCTTGTCTTTATCTTATCCATAATACGAAAGTAACCAGATTTCTTATCAAATGTAACATTACTAAGTGATCGAATAGGCGTTGTTAGTTCAGGTGATTTAGATTTCTTAATGGATGCATGAACTCCTTTTGCTATCTCTGTAATTTTTTGATTAACAAAATCCTCTCCTTTTGTTTTTAGTTTAGTTTGCTTAGTAGTTGCCATTATTCTTCACCTCGGCGTTTACTAGCGTTCTCGCCCTCACTTTCGTGAGCTTCTGCGCCTTCAGACTCGTCTTCTTTCGGTTCATCCTTACCTATTTTTGCCCACTCTTCGTCAAATTCAGTGTTCTTTGTAGGATCGAATTTTACATCTTCAACTTCTCCCCGAGTATGTTCGAGAATAATTTCAAGATTTCTAATAATCATTTCTTCATCTGCTTTATCTAAACCTAAAATTTCTTTTAAACCTACTGCAACATGAGGTATATATCTTTGAATAAAACTTCTTTTCTTTAATTCTTTGGAAACTCTGTTTTTCTTTGCAGTATATTTTGCAAGTTGCCGTCCTGCTTCCTGCAATGCAAGCTTGATTTCATCTATCAGCTCGTTATAATGAGCAATCGCTTCTTTACTTTCACTTGTGAAAGGAACCCACACTGAAGACATATGAACAACAACAGTTATTGGTCCAATTGGCAAAGATCCTCGTGATTGATTCAAACCATATTGTTTCCAATTAACAGCTTGAACTGCTTTTGTTACACCACAAGCACCTTGTTGAAATAATAATGGAACTCTGTTTGCAAATCTCATAAGCGTTCCTGTTTTATCTTTTGGTTGGAAGCCACCATATGCAAGAGCAACTTCAATTTGAAAAGGATTTCCTCTATATACAGAAGGAGGTCTAGTAACAGATGTATAAAATTCTGCATTAACTTCTTTCTTAACTCCTTTTTCTAATAGCTCCGCAGTAATTGGAGAAATACATTCAGGAGAAGGAGAATGAATTTTTACTTTCTTGATTGCCTCGATAATTTTCCCTGATTCTTCATGGGAAATCTTTCTTGGTTTTTGATTTGGTAATAATCTTGCGTGTTCACAAATTTCTTTTGCAACCTTAGGACTTACCTTGCTAAATTCTGTTGTTAAGAATTGTTGTAATGTTTTAGCAGGGGTGTCCGCAAGCATTTTGATAAGAACGCCAAACTCAATACCATATGGATGAGGTTTAATTTCCTCAGCCTGCTTCGGCATATCATCGGTTGCTCTAGGAAAAATAAGTTGTTCTGCTTTAGGATTTGTATAAATAATAGTAACGTGAGGATTAACTACAGCGGTTTCTTTCAAATATTCATCTACGCTTTGACCGCCACGTTGATAGCTTCCTTCAAGATCAATCTGAATTCTAGTTCCCTGGTCTTTACTCCATTCCTTAGTTCCTTCCTTGCTAACTTCAGGTTTGTTCTTTGCAGTATCAATTTTCAAATCACAGAAATATGCAAGTTCTCCTTTTCCAATTTTAGTAATTACTTTTGCAGCTCTACCGGTTGTAAGCTGACCATACATTACACTTGCACTAATTCCTATACCTTGTTGACCTCGAGACTGTTTCAAACTGTGGAACTTACTCCCATAGAGAAGTCTTGCGAAAATGTTAGGAACCTGAGCTTTAACGATACCTGGACCGTTGTCTTCAATGATAACTCTGAACCTGTCGTTCTCCATATCAATGATCTCTACGCTAATTTCAGGAAGAACGCCTGCTTCTTCACAAGCATCTATAGAATTATCTACTGCTTCTTTAATTGTTGTTAGAAGGGCTTTTCGTTTGTTATCGAAACCAAGAAGATGTCTATTTTTTGCAAAAAACTCTGCAACTCCAATAGCTCTTTGCTTTTCTGCTAATTCGTATGCTTTATGCTTTATTTCACCAGCCATATGCAACGAGTAGAAAATACTATCTTTTAAAGTTAACTGCTCCAAGACATAAATAAGTACCGTCTTGCAGCAAGATTTAACAAATCGACTATCGCAGATAGGAATCGATTTGATAATAAGATTTCGCTTCGCCGCAAGTGCAACGCGCGGTTTGAAAACGTAGTGAGCAAAAAGCTTGAACAATAAAACCCTGCACGGTACGAAAAAGAAACAAAAAGAAAGGGAGTCCATACTACAATGATTTTTATTTTGATAACAAGTATTTTTTAGCAACATCATGATAAATTGCTTGTTCAAGAGGATATTCAAAGTGAGGTATCAGCTTTTTATTGAGTAAAATATTTACGTCAGACCATTGTGAATATTCATCTCCATGAAAAGTGAAATTAGTTAATCTGCCCTTTTTAAACTTTCCAGAATATCTTGTCCTGTTTACATTTCCATTAACCTGAATTAATTCTTTAAGAGGAGAATAGTTTATTTTCATAGAGTCAGTTATTAATTCAATATTTTCTTCTTTTCCTTTCTCTCCAAAAGTTTCAATGATTTTTATTAACTTATTTGAATCAACACTTTTCATTCTTAGATCAGGATATTTTTCATATCTATATTCGTCTTTGTCTACTAGTTTATCCCAAAGATACGTAATAAGAGCATCTTCAATCAAAGGTAGTTTTGTTAAAACGCCATGTTCTACTATTTTACTATTTACAGTCTCACCAAAATTTCCACTAAGAGTGATATCAAATTGGTATTGAGAACTTTCCAAAGATCTTTGATAATGTAAAGTTGTTTCTCTAAAACAATCAGGACCCAAATAATTGTGATATATTGCTTTGTATGGCTCATTGTCAAGACAAATTGTTACGCGAATATTTTTGTTAATAATATCCCAACGAAATAACGGACTAGTATATAATTTGCTTTTTTCAAGTAATTGTAAGGACACTCCTGATTTAGTTCCTTTTTCAAGAAATACTTCTAATAGTTCTATTGGGAATTTTTTCATCTTATTCACTACTTAGTGAGTACAAGAACTATTTAAATAGTTGCTGTCGAAAATCTTCGACAAAGAATAATTTTATATATTCAACCATATTTCTAAAATTATGGATTTATTAGCTGAATTAAGAGAATATGGTTTTAGTGAAAAAGAAGCGAAGGTGTATTTAGCTCTTTGTTCATTGGGTTTAGTTACTGTGAATGACATTGCTGAACAAACAAATTTAATAAGAACTACAACATATGATATATTAAAACTTTTAGGAGAAAAAGGGTTTGTTGCTTCCACTAAAATAAATAAGATTCTTTATTTTGAAACACAAAATCCAAAACAATTAGCATCAATGTTAGATGAAAAAAAGAAAAAAATAAATAAAATCATACCAACACTTGCTAAACTTAGAGAACAATTATCTCCAAAACCAACAGTAGAACTATTCAAAGGAAAAGAAGGAATGAAAACAGCATTCAGAGAAATACTACGAATAAAACAACCCATATATGCCTATTCTAATAATAAAGAAATGGTAAAAATACTCCCTTTTTTTAGCCGGCATTTTATCAACGGAAGGGTTAAAGCAGGAATACCCATCAAAATATTTAGTGAAGAATCTACAATTACAAAACATTTACTTCAAGAAAAAGACAAAAAAGAACTTAGGGAAACAAAAATATTTTCAAAATTAAAAAAAATATCAATAAATCAATATATTTTTGGAGATACAATAGCAATATTTGGATCAAAAAAAGATACGCCTATTGGAATAATCATTAAACACAGAGAATATGCAGAATTACAAAAAACAATATTTGAAGAATTATGGAACAAAGCAAAAAAATAATTGAGACTTCCTTCTGTTCATAATTATCTAAACCAAATCAGTAATGCTCAAAACTATCTTTTAAACGTATCGATGAAAGAACTAAATATTTCATCGAGATTTGTTTGAGAATTAATAGAAAGTGCTTTGGAATAAGTTTTTGTATGAAGAGAATCTTCAGGAGTCATAACTAAACCATCATAACTTACACGCATAATCCCCATATCTAAAGAAGACTCAGGGAAAAAAGCCGTTTTTTCTAATAAATTATTTTTTTCTAATAAATTCTTACAATCATTGGCCTTAAGCTTTTCTTGACTTAAATAATGAGAATCAATCATCAAAACAGCATTATGTTCTTGCTTAAAATTGGAATTATTAAGTAGTTCAATCAATTGTTGAATATGAATCGCTCCAACAGAATTAGTCCCATCATTATTTGTTTTCAAATAAGGAGAAAATAGCATTGTTTTGAACAAAGCATCTTTATTTATAGAAAGCATATCATTGATATTGTTAATATTTTTTGAATGCAGAGTATGAAGAGCATTAATTTGAACATTATTTTCTAAAGAACGAACATTTTTAATTATATTATTATAATCTCCCATTCGATTAATAGAATAAGTATTTTGCCCTCCATCAAAACTTACATCTATAAACGCTAATTTTTCTGCAGTTTTTTTATCTAATAAATTTAAATTAGATCCATTTGTTATAAGACTAACAGTTTTATCGTGTTCTTTGAGAAAATAAATAAATTCAGATGTTTTATCAACATGTTCTTGATTAAACAAAGGTTCTGCACCAACAAGAGCAATATGTTTAAATGAAGAATCAGCAATTTTTTTAGCAATAGAATGATTCAAGTAAGATTTTTCTCCAGTATATTGCAAATAACAATGATTGCAATTAAAATTACAACTATTATTAACAGTGACTGTTAATATAGATGGTTTATCATAGTCATGTTTGTCAACGTCCAAGGGTGCTGTTCCAGCTATTGCTCCTGCCATAACACTATAAGTACACCCCTATATTTAGAACTATTTTTCCATTTTCTTGTTTTTTGAGGAAAAGTATATAAATAAACGAACAATTACTAGATTATGGCTGTTATTTCAAAGGAATTCCAAGGACAAGTAAAATTGGACCTATATGACAAAAAAATAATCTTTTACCTTAGCCAGAACTCTAGAATGCCCATTTCCGAGATTGCAAAAAAACTTTCCATCTCATCACAAAGAGTACAATATAAAATTGATCGATTAAAGCAAGAAGTTTTAGAGCCTGCAGCTTTTATGAATTTTCCATTATTAGATATTCCTTCATTTATTATTTACACACAACAACTAGACGATAATACCATTGAGCAACTAATGGAATCTAAAGAAATTTATTTTCTCATGCAATCATTAGGAAAATATCAATGGGTCATTAATGTTGTTACGGAAGACATCGAATTATTTTGCAAAGAATACTTGAGCGATAAACATTTTGAAATTTATCCTATAATTAAATCCATCCCTGATGATTACAATCCATTTAATTTATCTATAAAACCTAATCTTCTAAAAAAAGATCAAAAGAAACAATTAGACACAAAAGATTATCAAATTCTTAAACATATAGCTAAAAACCCTTTAGACTCTTTAATTAATATACAAAGTAAACTTGAAATTGATAGAAAAACAATCAAGTCAAGAATAAAACAATTTGAAGATAATAATATAATTCAAAAGTTCAGATATGGAATTAATATTTTCAAGATAGGATGCATAGCATATATACTAAAGATAGAAGTAATTCCAAAAAACAAACAAAGAATCTTAGAAGAGATACGACAAAATAACTTTTCAGGATTCATATTTGAATCTTATAACAATTTCACAATGCACTATCTTCCCCCATCACATAATGAGATAAGAGAATTTACAAAATATTTAGAATCAATAGATCCTACTATTAAAATAGATGTTATTCAAAATACAGAATTCTTCAAAGTGAAACTTGTTCCAGAAATAGTCGGCGAAATTTTTGAAAAAAGATCTAAACCAAATCTGTAATACTTATTTCAATTTTGCTTGTTCCCAAAGTTCTGAAAAGAATTTTTTGTATTGTTGATGTATTTGCTCCGAACTTATTTCAATTGCAGTAGGTCTTTCTCCCCAAACGAGATTAATGACTTTATCTTTAATTATAATAACACCAAGAGGGGTTTCATTAGATGTAAATCTTAATTTTATGTTTTTGTTTTCTTTGAATGCTCTCTTCATTTCTTTTTTTATACTTTTATGTCCAATAGCCCTATCTTGAATTTTTTTCTCTTCTAGTTTTTTATGAAAATTCGCAAGGAAAATCCTTGTTGCATCTGTTTGATATTCATTTTTGAATGCAAATGCCCAATAAAAATCATTTTCACTCAGTTCATACGCTATTCTATTAAATAGTGCTTTGAATGCATTGAAACCTTCGTGAATCACGCTGACTTGTTTTTTTCCTGCATTCTTTTGTTTTTCTCGAAGTTCTTTGATAACTTCTTTTAACTGTCTTTTTCTCTCATCTAAGATATTAAGAATTTCTGCAGGATCTGAAGCTTGGAAATGTTTAGTTTTTGATACTATAGTAAAACTTGCTAATCCTTTTTCTTGTAGTTTATGTATTGTTTCATAGACTTTTGCTGCTTGTAATTTGGTTTTTGTTGTTAGTGGTCCAATTGTGCTTGATCCAAGTTCTACAAGGGCGAAATATACTTTGATTTCCCTCTCTGTAAAGCCTAGTTCTTTGAATAATTCAGTGTTCATATTGTTTGAAAAGCAATCACAGTATTTAAATCTTATTCTCCAAAAGGGGTAAATTAAACTCATATAGCTTATAAGTAATCACTCTAATATGGTAAAAAAGGACTTCTTAGGGGATAATTGGCTTAAATATAGACCTCCAGAAACACCCGTTATATTTACAACTGCTAATGGATTCAATTTGGCAATAAAAGATGAAAGTCAAAACCTGACAAACACATACAAAGCAAAACATGGTTGGATGATGGGGCTTGACTATTTAGAAAACCACTATCCAGAACCATTTATTTATTACTTAGGTTCAACAGGAAACGCTGCAATGGCAGATTTTGCATACGCGGATATGCTTAATGAAATACTTGGAAAACAAAAAGTCACAGTAGTTTGCTTTTACCCAAAACACTACGACAGCAAAATTCTAGGACCTGATAGCAAAGGAAAAACAACAACAGGTTCAGATATTAGGAAAAAATTAGAAACATATCAAAGCGGAAAAGTATTACAAGTAGATTTCGAAGAAAAATATTGGTTTGATAATTTTGAAAATAATTATACGCCTTGTCTTGACTTAATGAATGAAAACGGATTTAATGTTAATAAAAATAATTCTAAAGACATAACCGAAGGATTTAATCCGACATACAAACAAGTAATGGAAGAGTTTGCTAAGCAAATTAAAAAACAATACGGCAAAATACCAAAAACTCTTGCAATTGTTCAGTTTGGAGCAGGAATGCTCTACGACGATACTAAACTTGTTATTCAAGAAAATAACCTACCAATAGATATTATCGCAGTAAGCACAGGAAATATTAACACAATAGCGGACAAAATATGTGACAGTTCAGAATCATGGCAAGAAAGTCTTGAAGATTTAACAAACAAAGGACATACATATGCGAAAAATTCAGGAGATCGAATATACAACATAAGTGAAGATGAAATTAAAAAAGGTTTACAAATTTGCTCAAATCTAAACATAGAAGCAGAAGCAAGCGGAGCGGCCAGTTTGGGATTTCTAGAAAAAGTAAATAAAATAATCAAAAAGAACTATGACTTAATAGCTGTAATTAACACAGGAAATGGAATAAAATAATCCTAAACCAAATCTGTAATACTCAAATCATCAATTGTCGGATCTGGAATGTTTTCAGGATCGAAATTAGGATCTAAATAATCTTCTGGCGAAGTTCCAGTTGCTTGTTCTAAATAAGATTCATCTCCAGTCTCATAATATTGCTGTAAGTAATCTAAATTTGTAAATTCATTACAAAGAGCTATGTTCTGTGTTAGTTCGACATAGGAACACACTTCGCTGTCTCCTAATAATAAGAAGGTTATATAACAGTCTTCTCTAGAAACTTGATCTTCAATCTGCGAACAATAAGAATAGTCTCCGTATGTTTCTGCGACAAATGTATAACAATGTCCAGCCATTGTTGGATTTTCCATAACACTACAATATCCTGCTGCTTCTTCGACAGTTGATGATTGAGTTGCTTTAGTTAATAAATCATCAACAGGCACATCATCATCAGGCTCATCATCAACAGGCTCAGTCGTTTTCGGTTCTTCTATAATTACTTCTTCCACAGGTTCTGCAGTTTCTTGTTCTTCTTCAGATGCTACAATCTTAAACGATCGCGATGCACGCGAAGACTTTGCGCCATAATATGCAATAACAGAAATTTTGTAGAGACCAGAATCCATATCATCTGGAAGAACTTCGCTTTCAATAAAATCTCTTCGCGTTTGTATTCCTCCTGCTTTTTCCCATTGAGTTACAATCCTATCAAGAGAATCAGTAACTACAAATTTGTATTGCGTTTCTATAAGTCCAGGATCTCCTTCATTAACAGTAGAAATATCCATCTCCAATGTATCTCCTGGTAAGAGAACTGTTTCTTTAAGATTTATTTCCAATTCAAACAATTGAATTTTATCTTGTCCGCCATTCAAAGAACTCAGGAGAAAAAACAATCCTCCGCCAACAAGAATTAAAACAACTAACATAATGCCTATCTTCGTAATAGATGAAGAACTTACTTCATGTTGATGCTTAACACTTGGAGGAAGAGGAGTGTGCTCGCGATTGTGGAGTCGAACGAACACACTATCCAAAAGTTTTTTGTCATAGCCTTGTTGAACAAGGTATGAATATAATTGATTTGCAGGATAACCGCCTGCTAAAGTTGTTTGTACATAAGTGTACAATTGTTTGTATGATTGATCAGAACTTGTTGTTTTACCTTGATCTTTGTGAGACTCAGAAAATGCTTGAACAATTTGTTGTTGATTATATCCTTGTTGTAAAAGCACTTGCTCTATCTGTTCTTTTGAAAAGCCATTTGCAAGTTGCGTTTTGATATAATCGGATAATTGACTCATTGTTCACCCATAAAATCTGGATTAATTTCAGGATCAAATTCACTTTCAATGCTTTGCTCTATTTCAATAATTTTGGGAAGTAATTGTGATCTGTATTTATTTGAATAATAATCTACTTTTGATAATTTGTCCATGTCGTCAAAGCAAAGAGGCGGAGGAAATTTTAAAACAGTAAATTCTAAGGAATTATTTTCATAGAGAACATCACCACTTAGTTTCCAAGGCATGTCTTCGCCAAAATCAACTCCTCCCCACATCATAGGTTTCATAATAACTGGTTCTTCAGGAATCCATCTTTTATCTTCTGATAATAATAAATTGTTAGGGAATTCTGCAGTTCGTTTACATTTTGCAGGAATAGTTATTCCTTCGTCGGATAAAAAGAATCCTTCGAAAACATATCTCCCAGGAATAAGAGTCGTAAAAGCAGATGATTCATTTGTTCTAAAAATAATTGTTTGTGAAAAAGATTTTTCAGAAGGTTTAGTTAGTTTTGTTAGAGTAATAAAAACGCTATCAGCAATTTCTTTTTCTTGAATACTATTGGAAGCCATATCCAATACTTTAATAGAAGTATTAATCTCTTGTAGCCTATTCATTTCGAATAAACCAAGATTTAGATCTACACCTTGCTTAGTACTTATTTGTTTAGCCACAGGCTCATAGCCCTCTTTTCGTAATTCAATATAACCATTCATTAGCAAAGGTGCTTTTCCTGAAAAATAGGAAACATTGAATTCATTATCAAAAACAGTTTTCCCTAATAGTTTCGAGGTGAATGAACCAATACCTGCACTGACATAAACATCTTTTAATGGTTGTTTAGTATAACTATCAATAACTGCAACGGAAACATTACCTGATAATAATTGATCAGGATCGTGGAATAATTCAACCGCTTCGGGAGAATTAATTTGCGTAGAAATAATAGACTCAGATTCTGAACCAAAATCATCAAACTCAGCAACGGAAGGATCAACAGTAACTTCAACCCAGGAAGAATCCCATTCTAAAGGACCATTACCTTCTGCAAAATCAGTCCAAAGTTTGTTAAAACGAATATTAGATTCCAGAGCAAAATTAAATGTAAAAGATTCTGAACCCGATACATCGTCTTCATGAATAGAAACAACAACAGGGTATGAAACATCATAGAAAAAATTATAGAATTGTTCAGGATCTGATTGTCCGTGAATTTCTCCAAAACTTTCTGCAAAATCTTGATACTTAGGAGATAATAAATCTCCTTCTGAAGGATTTATTTTCAAATAATAATCTTGAGGGAAATATGTATGAGTTACATCAATATTAGGACTTGTTAAAAAAGTATTTCCTCCTATTGTAAACTGATTGAAAAAAGCTTGTTCAGAAAGTGAAAGAGCAGATGTATTCATGGTAAAAAATAATTCAGAACCAAACACATTTATCACAGGAATATATGTTTGAAGAAGTTCTTGCAATTGTAACTTAACTGCCTGTTGCGACCAAATAACTGGCTCATAGGATGAAATATGATCTGCAAAAGGAGGAAGTGCATCCGCGGAAGCTCTAGAATATCTTCCGATTAGTAATAAAGTTATTTTTTCTAAATATTGATTGTTTAGTTCGTGGTAAGTTATTTCCGAAGCCAAAAGATAATATTTTTTTATAGGTATTGAAAAACTTGCAATATAACTATCCACACTTTTCTCTCCATTTTCTAAAATTACTTTTGTTTCAAATTCTGCTTTTGAAACAACACCATCATCAGTATATACAATAGATATTATTGGAACTTCATCCGTAATTTTAATGTCAGCATCTTTGAAAGAAAACGCTTCAAAATTATTTATACAAGCATACAAATTTTGCTGCACATAGTTTTGATGATCTAATTGCATTTCTTCGATTGTAGGAATAACAATAACAGGTTCTAAATTAAGATTTGGACTTGGGGCTTTGGAATGAAACCAATAGGGAATAAAATAGTCATCAATATCAGCAAAGAAAACTCCTTCACTATCAACTGGTTTAGCCCGATCGTAGGTAAATGGTTTTCTAGAATTAACACCAACAGGATCAATGTAACCTCCATGAGCACCCAATAATTGCAAAGATTCCAAAGTGACTGATTCTAAACAAGACTCAACATAATCCTGAACAGGTTTAATTGTTGCATCTGCATCTTTTACAGAATCCAATAACTGTGCTTCTTGAGACTTAGGCGCCTGTAAAACAAAAAACAGGAAAACTCCTATAACAAGCACTAAACCAATAATAACGAATAAAGAGATTTGTGCTTTTTTAGAATTAAAGTTTCTCAAGCAACAACACCTCTTCTTTTCTGAATAAAACTAAGAATAATTTCAAAGAAATTAATTCTTGAACGAAAAATAATGCAACTCCAAAAATTAATAGAGCTAAACTAGCAAAAACAGAAGGCCCTAATAATTGTATGAATACAACATAAATATTCATTTGCACTATTAATGAAAATAATAAAGCTATTTGGATAATACAATGTTTAAAAAATATTTTCTTAAAAGGTAATATAGAATATTTTCTCATAAAAAATGTTTTCGACAAAGCTTGAACTGCTAAAAATAAAAATAAAATGAGTAAAAGCATAAACAATGAAACAAAAGATGAGAAAAATAAAAATGCGAGAAATAAAAATACTAAATACATTCCCGCGCTTAACGCAAACGATATCCCTATGGCTGCAGTAGAAGCACGTTTTTTAAACAAAGAATTATAATAATATTTTTCTTTTGTTAATCGGAAAAACGTAAAGAGCAAAATACTAACTACAAGTATTAAAAGTAAATATATTATAGAAGATTTCAATTGATTCATTAATTCAATGAATTGAGCGTTTTCCTCTTCGGAAATATCTGCGCTGTTTTCTACAGCAGGAACTATTGTTTCCGAGAAAAAAGTTTCATGATTTTCTAAAGGAGTCAATACAGTTATAACAGATAAAGGAACAAGTATAATTAAGAAAAATAAAACTAATGAATAGATAAGAGACGTCACATATATCTGTTTCTTCGCATTCTTTTTTTGCTCTGACCTATTTACTTTTTTTAGTTTAGTTTTCATTTTTATTCAGTTTCCTTTTTATCTACAAAAGATGCAGAAAACTCTTCAACACCTACAATAACAATTTTTGCACTAATTACTTTTTGATCATCGACCCACGCATAGAATGCGCTGGATCCACCAACAGGAGCTTTTAAATCTTTAAATGAATCAGCAATTTCAGAAATGTCTTTTTCAAGTCCACTTTCATAAGTTAATGTAATAGTATAGGATTTTTCTTCAACAAACGGTTGTATATACCAACCAATATTATTTTCAAAACGATTTTCTTCAGGTGTGGATCTTCTTTCTGCTTGCAAAGTTATTTGTACACCGTCTGAAAAATAATAGCCAGAACCCGAATCAGCATTACTATAATCAGGTTCTCCTTCAGAATACATTCTTAATTGACATTGTTGTATTTCCCAATCATTAACAGGATTCCATCCAGGAATAGGATTTAACTCAGGATTATGTTCATAGCCTGAAATACCAAACCAACTACCTAGATTATTATAGGTTTGATTAGCAAAAATTGTTGCTTTCTCATCTTCCGCAATTACTAAAGAAGAAAATAATAGAATCATAATAATTGTAATTAATAAATAATTTAATTTGACCATAATGCTTCCTCCGGATCAGGATATACTATATTTTTCTCAACATTACTAACTAACTTCCCTAGGCCTACCTGTCCAAGACCAGGTGTGCTGGATTCTGAATGAGGTAATAAACCTAAAGTTGTATCAAGACCTTCACAAAAATCAGTTTCAGGATTCAAGTCATGACCTGCTAAATCACTAAAGAAACCAGTCTGAAAAGTATTAGTTAAATCTTTAGATTGGATAGCTGCCAATCGAACTGCACAAATAGAATCTAACCAACCAGTTGCTTGAGATTTACAAGCTTCAATACCTGTTTTTCCGCCCAATGTATCAAAGCCTAGTTCTTCACCGTCTTTTTCTATACGACCATCGGCAGAATCGCTCAATAAACCACCCGTCTTACCTGTAATACTCTTCTCGCCTGTAAATGTTCCTTCATCTGCTACACCAAATAAACCACCGCAGAGAATATTAAAAGCAGTATTAACAGGTCGAGCAACATAGGACTTAGTAAACATACTAACCAACCTACCTCCAATCCAATCAAAACCTTTTCTTTTTTCTCGTGCTCCGGAATAATACAAACATTCTTCTTCTGAGAATTGGAAATCACAATCGCTCATCGCAGGAAATCCTGTAGTAATGCTGCTTTGTATACATTTTATTCTTTTACATTGAAGTTGTTTTAGTTTATTGTGATTGTAAAGATTTCCTGTGAGACAAGCACAGGATCTAGAATCATAAATATTATTGAAAGGACTGAAAATAAAATCACCAGCCGTTAAATCCGCTTCAGCCATAGCGCCTAAAAGTTCATCTCGCTCCCCAGGAATATGGCCTGTTCCTAACTGAACACCCCAAAGATCTTGTCTTGCATTCGCAAGATTTTTTTCGTTAGTGAGTCGTGATTGAATAGGTTCCAATTCACCTGTTACTTTTTTAATTTCAGCATTAAGCCAAACTTTATCATCAGATTCAACACTGTTCAAATACGCAAGAGAAACTTTTAGATCAGCAAGACTTTTTTCGTCTTTAGATGTAAATATACTAGCATCATTTTTACTTTCTTTAGCTTCTTCGACCTTAGTTTTCAAACCATCAATTTCTGCTTTTCTATCTTTAGCATTTGGTTTTTTACCATCTCCTTCTTCTTCGCCAGAATCAGCAACCTTTACTTTTTCAGTCAAACCTAATTTAATCATTTTAGCCATTTGACCTATACCTTCAGGAGAACATTGCGAACAATGAATAAACATACATCCTGCTTTAAAGAAATATCCTAGTTTTAATTTGAAAGTTTCAGAAGGATCAATAGAAACAATATTGCCAGATTCGCCTTCAGTGAATTTGCTCGCGGCAGAATTTGCTTTATTAGTTAATCCTTTGGCGCCTCCAACCAGAATATTAGTCGGCATAAGTTTGGAAATGAATTTATTTATTTGATGAAAAACAGGACAAGCTGCATCCCAAATAGCTTCTCCCGCATCTGAAAAAAGATTTAGAAATAAAGAAGTTGCATAAACCACAGATTTTACCGTAGAAACAACTTGGTTTATTCTTGTGAATAAAGTATCAATCTCACAAAGCCAAAGAAGAAATTGCATCCACTTCATTTGTTTTCTTATCTTCAAATCTTTTACTTGTAATTCTTCAGCTAGAGAAACTAATTTTTCTTTTGCTGCTTCATCAGGACTTCCTAAAGACAAATAAGAAGTTTCAATGTTTACGGATAGTTGTTCAACTTCAGGTTGTATAAATCTAACATTTCCTCTTCGCTCATAAAAATTCAAAGTACAATTCAAAGGAATAATATCAGGAAGAACTTTTTCAGATGCGCCTCCAATTGGAACAACGAAAATAGGTTCATCGGATGATTTTTTTAGGAAGTAGGGAGCGTCGCCAACGAACTCACCACAATCAACATAATCTATATCTATTATCTCAGCAATGCCGGAATCAATTTCAAGAGGAAGATAAACATTCACAGGCATTATGGAAGCAACCCGTCTATCTACTGTCATAGTTGATTCTGCTTTTAGACTTTTTATAAAATTAGGAGGATAATCATTATTAGCTTCACAAACTTTAAAGACCATGTTTTTTATGTAAACATTTCCTGCAAGATCTCTAATTTCTATAGATACATTTTCATTTTCAGGATAACTTACAAAATTATCTATTTTTAATTCGCAATCAAACCTTCCTGCAGAGCTTGATTCACATACATTTTCAAATAAATCCTTTCCAGTGATTAATTCAGGAGCCATGCTAATAAATAATTTTGTAGAAATATCATCTTTCATTTGTATGGATAATACTCCTGTCTCTCCAGCAATAGAACAACCAGGAATAGAATAATTAAATTCAGAAACAGCCACAGGCTTATTGTTATCAATAGCGATTAACGAAGAAGTTATTCCTTTAAGTTGAGTTCCCATAATATCAGTTGTAGGATTTGTAAGAACAACTCTTTTTTTTGTGGTTTCTTGTTCTCCTAATGTAACAATAGGATAGGCATAACAATCAACCACAGGAGTGTCAGGATCAGTTTCAGTACAATAAGATGCTTTTGTTATTACTGAATTTGAAATTTCTGATGTTGCAAGAGTTATGAATTGAGGAGATATTCCTGCATCAGCACCCACAATTTGAATTAAAAATTCTGGAACTCCATTTTTAATATAACAAATATCCTCGTCACAATGATCAGGAGTCGGTCCAAAATAACTTATGTCTCCTTGTTTATTAATTAAAGTAAAAGAAGCAGAAATGGTTTTAGTAATTTCATTTCCAAATGTATCTCGGACAGTTACAGGAACAGATACTGTTCCTTTTCCAGGATTAAAATTTATATTTTCTGCTCTACAAAGAGATTTTAAACCAAGACTATTACAATTAAAAACAGCCTCTTTGTAATCTTGATCATATTTTGGATCTCTCGTTAAATCTCTTAAATCCGCTTTCACCGATTCAAGGTTTTCTTCATTTACCGTAAACTGAACAGTAACATCGTGGGAGAAAACTCCTTGAGAACTCACATACTCAACAGTATTATTTCCTATTTTAATAACTAAATCATTATTCACTTCAGGATCTTGGAAATCAACCTTCAACAAATTTGAATGTTCAGAGTTTGATTGTCCAAGTTTGTCTGTTACAGTCAAATAAAATTGAACATCTCCACTTACTCCACTTACATCTATAGATAGATTTTTTACTTCTTTAGTACAAACGCCATTCATCGGAATTATTTGTTCTGAAATAATTTCTTCGTCAGAAGAGAGAGTTATTCTATCAATTCCTGAACACATTCCAGAATCATAAAAGAATGCAGAATCTTGAATATCATAGCTTAATCCTAATTTTCCATTTCCTAAATCTTCAACTTCGAATGATTTTACTAAAGGAGCATCCTCATCTACAATAAAAGGCCAAGATAATACAGAAGGTTCTCCAGATTCTTGTTTGAATATTAATACATATTCTCCACCTGTAAGAGTGGCTTTTTCAAAAGAATGACTACAATAATAAATACCATTTCTATTAGCACAACTCATAGGATAAGAACTGCCATCTTTTTCTATGCTAACAGGACTCTGAGCTGAAGCATTTACAATTGTGGTATCAACGGATTCTCTATAACCAGGTAATCCTTGATCTCCAGAAATTTTAACACTAAATGCAGAAACCTGCATAGGTATGATAATTATAAGTGATAGAACTAAATAAATTGCAAATAAGCTGATGTATTTTTTCGACCCCATGAGACATATTCAAAGAAAGTTCATTTATAAATACTTCGGTATAATTATAGATTTAATATGACTCAAAAAGGCCTATACAAAAGATATTTAAACCGTATAAAGTTGATTTTAATATGAAACAAAAAACATACTTATTCATGGTTATTATTCTTCTCTTGCTTATTATTCTGGTTTTAGCATTTATGCTTTATGAGAAAGAGAATTCACAAATTCAAATTATCAACACAAATACATGTGCTGAAGAAACCGGTGAAATTATGAGTCTTGAAGAAGCTCAAAATATTGCAGCAAATAGCGAGTGTGGCGAAAAAGCTTTTCTAAAAACAATTACTTGTAATAGCAACACAGGTACTTGGTATATTGATTTAGAAGTTTACGACGACGTGTGGGCTGCGGAATTTTCTACTCCACCTGGTCGTCCTTCTCAAGAAGAATGCTTTCCCATATGTGTTATAGATGTTGGAACAGGACAAGTTAGTATAGATCCTGGTTGTGGTTGGACTGGATAAAAGAATTTAGAATCCGCCTAATTCAGCGAATTTACTCTGTCGACGTTGCTTCTCTAACCATTTATACACAGCAGAATGAGGACTTCCAGAAAGAAGAGTTTCAACAGCTTTTTTACTAATAGCTACTTTATCACAAAATCCAATAATTGCTATGGTTTTTCCATAAACACTAATGCTTGTATCGGTTAAATCTTGGATTGTTTCTCTAGCTTTACCGGAGGTTCCAATAACTCGACCTTTCAATCTAAGCATTTGATTTGGTGATTTTACATAATCAGACATGCTGATTAATTCGAGAACATAATCTTGTTTGAAAAGTTGCATTGCAATATCGGGGTTAAAACCTCGACCAATTGCTTTGATGATATCTTTGAGAAGGTATAATTGGAAGGAATCAGAGCTTGTTAGTTTAACATCTCCTTCTTTACTATCGACGTCAATCTTAACTTTTGTCTGATCTTCGAGCTCCTGCTTAATAGAACCATCTTTACCAATAAGAACTGCCACTCGTTCTTTAGGGATCTTAAGCTCATATGTGAATTCTTCCATCAAAGGAGAAGAATAATGTGTTGTTTTTAAAGCCTTTGTTTATAAATACTAATTAGTAGAAGCGTTCTTCATCTTAGCCAATTTATCATAAACTTCCTGAGGATCTCTTTCATATCCTCGCTTCTTAAAGAATTTGCAAATTACTCCTATATCTCGTCTAAGAAGTTCTGCTGCGTTTGGAGCATCAGCAGCCGTTGCCTGAGAAAAATCAATGAAAACAGGCGAATCATTCTGCACTAATATATTAAATTCAGATAAATCACCATGGACAAGATTAGAATCCATGAGAAGTTTTGTGATAGCTTCATGAACTTCTTCAAAGAATTCTTCCGGATCTTCAAGTTGAACATCTTTCAGTTTTGGAGCCGCCCGACCATTCTCGTCATCAATAAATTCCATGACAACAATATTATCTTTGAATGTAAGTGGTGTTGGAACTCGAATATGTTCTCTCGCTTTGAGAAGGTTTCTATACTCTCTCTGATTCCAAGCAAAAATAATTCTTCTCTTATCTCCTTTCGCATCAGCGTATCTCGGATCTTGAGAAATATATTCATACATCTTATTAAAATTACAATTCTCGAGACGATAAATTTTCACAGCGACAAGACTTTCATCCTTTTTCGTTGCAGAAAAAACATTTGCTTCTTTTCCAAGATCAATAGCACTAGTTAATTCTTCAAAGTAACCCTGCCCAGCAAGCTTGTCCAAATTACGAATCGTAAACTTATCAAAAACGTTTCCGTATGTTTTCCATTCTTCTCGAGATCGATTAACAACCATGTAGAAGAACAAGTATTGAAGCATTTAAAACAGTTTAGAAAAAATATGGGTCGGGAGGGATTGTTGCGACTAAGTCGCAGACGAAGGACGCAACTCGAGAAATTTCAGATGCTCAAAAATTAAGAATTTTTGGCACAATGTTCGCTTGCGCTCAATTGTTTCGAAGATGTTCAAATCCCCTATAATATCTAATCATAAGAGTTTGATGAGAAAGATATGGGTCGGGAGGGATTTGAACCCCCGACATCGCCCTTTCTTGGTAAGCGAAGCTTACAAGACTGTTGTCTTCGCCAACACTTCAGGGGCGCGCTCTGCCAGTCTGAGCTACCAACCCTTGGAATTTGTGAACAAATTACAAGTCCGGAGGAAGCATAGCTTTCGACAGGACAAGTTGTATCCACAAATACTGGACTTTAGATATCTAAGAGTTAGAATCTTATTTATAAGGTTTGTCAATATAATGGCTTTAAAACTACATAATCATATTTATAAATTAATGAATAATTAGGTAAATATGGCCTATAAAGTGCACAAAATACGTAATCTAGATGATCTAAAAAATGTTGAATTAAACTCTTCAATTTCACTATTTGCAAAAAATGCTAATGAACCAAATATTAACCTAATTTATAGTGGAACACTTATTGGGCGAAAAAGAGATGAAAAAAATAAGTCCACAAATATTAGAATTATAAACATAATAAACCACGACGGTAGAAAAGTCGTTGAAAGAACATATGATCTCATAGATCATTTTAAAGAAGGGTTTGAAAGTGAAGGAATATTCAAAGAACAAATTTTCAATCCAACCACCTATCCACGTAATGAAAGATCCTATGATTGGTTTTCTTCATAAAACTACAAAGTTAGAATTCTATACCTAGGCCACGTTCTGAACGATAGAGCCTGCAACTATATTAAATATCAAAACAACAACAAATGCCAGAATTACATATGTTTTGGTTGATTTCATCATTATGCTACCAAGAGCAGCTTGTTCTCCTACTTTATCAGGGCCGTTCTTAATTCCACTCCCTATGACTGTTAGAATAAATGCCAGTTGAACAACATAAAGTCCTACCACAATTTGGAATTGATATGTTGGAATTCCTACTCCAAACATTCCCAACAATGCACTTCCACCCATTCCTCCTGAACTACTAGCTAAATCTCCTAGAGAAGTACTTAGTTTTCCTAAAATTTTTGTAATCATGCTTGTAATTCCAACTACTATTCCAGAAATAACTGGTGTTAGGAAAAGAGTTTGACTTTTCATACTTGTAATTGTATCTCCCATTAAATCTTGGAGACGCTCATCTACTCTATGCATTTGTTTTATGTAATCAGAAACATTCATCAGTGCTTGACTTGCGACTAAAGGTCCTTTTCGACTTGATTCTACTAAAACTTTCATAGAACTTTCAATTATGTCGGAAGGATAATATTGCATTGCTCCTTTTTTAGTATCGAAAATTGCCGCATTAACATTCATCCCTAATCTAGTGATATTTGTATGTACAAGCATAAAGAATTTTCCTGATGTTGTATCTTGCATTTCGCTAGCTACTTTTCCAAAAGCAATCTCAGCAGGTATTCCATCACCTATCCTACTTCCTAATTGAAATAATGCGCTTGAGAATTCTAATTCTAATTTTTTTGATTGCTCTCTAATTTTAATAACTTTTTTTGATTTTAATTTAAAATATGTTCCTATCGACAAACCTATACCTAAGGGTATGAATAAACTGAAGAGCACTGCTCCTAATCCAAACGGACCAACCATTTCTCCAGTGGGGGCTTTTGTTACCGGATCCATTCTTTCACGATAGTTAAGAAATTGATATTTTATGGGGCCGTATTGTTCTGTAACTCCATCATACAAAGGAACTAGTTTTAATCCACCCGTATCTGTTTCTACAACACCATAATCGACAAGTCCTAATCCACTCCAAATAAGAGGAATCAAACCGATAAAAATAAACACAAGAGCTATAGCAATAGATAAATATAAAGGACTCAAAAATAATTTTTTCTTTCCAACATTAATAGATACTTTTTTTAATTTTTTTAATTCTGGATTCTTGGCAGTTATATCTCCTTCTCCCGAGCCTCCGGGGCGCGTGGCCAAAATAGTTTTTCCTAAATAGAAAACCATTACGGGCAAAGCCATATTATAAAAAGCGAATAAATGCCACCATCTAAATCCTTCCATGAAACTTACAACCAGAGGAAGAATAACTAGTGTTAAAATTGGAAGAACAACTCCAAGCATGTTTAATGTCGTAAGAGGTCCTTTTAGATTGTGAGCATAGTGAATCATTTTTTCATATGTTTCACTCAACATAACTTCAAGAGATTTATCTAAACTGTTTAGTCTTCTTTCATTGCTTGATTCAAAAAGAGATGCTTGAATAAGATGCATACTCTCAACATATTCCATGTTATATTTTCGCCAAGTTTCTAAATAAGCGGCAAGAGAATCTTTTACGGATTCATATTTTTCTGTTTCCACATCCCAAATAACTTTTCTCATATCCATAGACAATGGAGGACTGAGATGTTCGGATGCAAAAGCAATTGCTCGTTCAAGGTTTGACGTGTGTCTCATATATGTAACAATATAGAAAACCGATAGAACCATTTGATTACTTGCTTTCATTCGCCAAGTTTTTGCCAATGTCAAAGGCAGTTTTTGCAAAGGTATGATAATAGCTAATGCTGCGAATAAAAAGAACATAACGAAAAACATATTTCCAGATCCGCCTAATAATAAAGGAATCATGAAAAAGAAAAATATTGCTGCGAAAACTAAGACTAAAGGAATAAGAAGTGAAGCGCTGTATACTCCCGTCGGTGTTGTTTCTAAATGACATGTATTAATTGCTTCTTGAATTTTTGGTTCTGATTTTGGATCAGGTTTGAATGCCAAATATTTTTCTGAGAATTTACAAATATTTTCATAGAGTGTGAGATGTTTTGGCATATATTGTTGTTTGAATTCAGAATAAGCACGAGATTCTAATTCATCAGGCATTCCTTCATCTTCGCTTCTGCTTTCCATTTCGGCTTCCATTCTTTCCCGAAACATTTTAGCAACATCTTCGTAGTTCGCGTCCTTTTTTGCCATGTGTGATTAAACCTTTATATTAATTAAATTGTTAAGATATGACAAAGCAAAGAAATCATCTTTGATTTCGCATGTTTTTTTGCCATGTTTAGTCCTGATCAAGTTTAAACTTTCGCCGTTCGACTTCTTTCTTCAACCAATCATTCCATTCAAAGTATACTTCTTTAGTATCTTCTCTTCCTAGTTTCTTTACTACTCTCTCAACTATTTTGTGGAATCGATCGTTTGCTCTAATAACAAATTCTGCTTCCATTAAATCTTCCAATCCTGTTTCCATTGCTACGTCATGGATTCTGCCTTTTATTTTTGCTCGAAGTTCTATGTTCTCCCACATAGCATCCCAGTCACCAGTATATTCTTTGACTTTCGAAGCGATTTCTTTTAGAATTTCACTTTCTCCATTGAGAAGTTCTGCCGTTGGTTCTAGCGTGTCTGTTTTTGCATTATATTTCATGAGGTCTACGAAACCACCTTCGCTGTTAGGATCGTTATCCCAATCCTTTCGCACTTCAGTGATTTGTAGAACCCTTCTCATTTTATGCAATCCATCTGCTGACTTGATGGGGTTTGCAATGATAATAATGTCAGTTGCTTTGAATGATGTTTTTGGAATTCCAATATCGTTTACCAAACGATCATAAATACCATAAGGACTGTCTCCGTGAATTGTTCCTGCAACAACATTTGCTGCAGCACCTACTCGCATCGCTTCATACAATGCTTTCGCTTCTCCACTTCGTACTTCTCCTACGATCAATGCGGAATCTCCTAAACGTAATGTACTTCTAATTCCATCTTCTGCACTAAATTCATTTCCTCCTTTAGAAAGCGCACTTGCAACTTTTAGTTGCTGAATGTTAAATCCTAATTTTCGCATTGCTTTTCCTGGAAGCTCCAGTGTATCTTCTATTGTTAGAATTCTATGCCGACGCATAATTTCAATTAATAATGATGACAAGAAACTACTTTTCCCACTACTTCGCGTTCCGCAAACAAGAATAGTTCTTGTTCCGTCAATCAAGAAAGATAATAATCCTGCTGCAAGAGGACTAATCATTTTATATTTTATAAAAAGAGGAAGCGTCCAAGGTTTGTCTCTATGTCTTCTAAATGAAAACGCGAGTCCCGATGGATCAAGAGGTTTTGTAATTGTTGATGTTCTAATACTCGCTCCCGGTAATTCTAATTCAGTATCTAAAATAGGATTTGCTTCGTCCAAGGGTCGTCCTGAAATCATTCTCAGTTTTGACGCCCAACTTTCTGTGTCTGCAATTGTTGGATAAATATTAGTAATACAATCATCATAGTCTGCGTGAACAATAAACATAGGCAATTGTCCTGCCGGACTGTTAATAGAAACGTCTTGCATTTTTTCATCTTGCAAAAGAACTTCAATTAATCCAAAACCAACAGTATATCTTACAAGAATTCTAGCAAGTTCTTCTACTTGTTCTTCGGAAACTTTTAAATTTCTATAGGCTGCTAGTTCTTCAAGTAAATCTTTTCCTACGTTGTGGAAAATTTCTCTCATTCGAGAAGGATCGGTAAATTCATCTTCATCCGGTTTATGCTCGCTCATAATTTGTCTTCCCGTATCAAGAAGATCGTATAATTCTTCAGAAAGTTTGAATTCAGGAGGCATTATGTGATATAAATATTGTACAGAGTCAGGTCTATCAAAAACAATAACTTCAGTATCTCCTACCATGTAATTGTCGAGCTCAACGGCATTCTTAGGATATGTTGCCATGAGTTTTGTGAACATAAAATCTGGTTTGATTGTTGGAGTGAATAATTTTCTATATACATCTCTGGTTCCAACTTCGTATCCTTCCAAATAAGGTTTTGCAAGTGCAAACAATTTTGTTCCTTCAAGCATCAAAAGAATATAATCAAGAAGACTAACGTAATGTTGATGACCTCGAATAACTTCAGGATCGACTTCTTTATCCAAAGCGATATGTTCTCTACGTTTGATTCTTTTAATTCTAACATAACAACCAAGAGGATCTTTTTTTAGAAGTGAAAATAAAATATGATGCAATTCATTATATCTAGAAGATAATTGTGCTTGAACAATTGTTTGCGCTAATGCTGGAAAACTGAAGAGTTCTTTGTTTCGAACAAGTTTTGCATAAAGTTGAGCAATTTCTATAAGAAGAATTACTTGAGAATATTCATATTCATAATCATGTTTTTGTGAGAATTGTAGTTTTGTTGCATTAGGGTTTTCAACCAAAAGAGTTATTGCTTCTGACATGGTAATTTCGTCATCTTCAATAGCAGGAATTCTAGCTCTAGAATTATAGTCTATAAATAGAGTTACACCTTCTCCCTCCCTGATAACTTCATACTTAAGTTTATCGGGCTTCTTTTCTTTCGTCAGCAAACTAAGTCAGCACCCCTTTTCTGACCTTATTCAAGAGGAGTTCTTTTATAAAACTTATTGTCAAAAGAGCCAGAACAAAGCAATAGCTATATAAAAAAGCTTTATCTATACATGCATCATGGCAGCTAAAGTAAATCCGTACGAAGTTGAAGGTAAAATCGACTACGATAGACTAATTACAGAATTCGGTATCAAAAAGCTTGCTAAGAGTGATTTAGATAGAATTAAGAAGATTACAGGCGAAGAACTTCACCCATTTCTAAGAAGAGGAATCTTTTTCGCTCACAGAGATATCAAATGGCTTCTTGACGAGTACGAAAAAAAGAACAAATTCTTCCTTTACACAGGTTGCGGACCTTCCGGACCAATCCATCTAGGTCATATTGGAACATGGATTTTCACAAAATGGCTCCAAGACGTCTTTGACGTTGAACTATGGTTCCAATTCACAGATGATGAAAAATACTTAATTAAAGATAAATCTTGGGAAGAAATACAGTCTTGGACAAAAGAGAATATGCTCGACGTTGCAGCTCTTGGTTTTGATCCTAAAAAAACTCATTTCCTTATTGATACTAAACACGCAGGAATTATGTATCCTGAAGCAGTCAAGGTTGCGAAGAAAATTACATTTTCAACAATCAAAGGAGCTTTCGGATTCACAGACACAAATAACATAGGCAGTATTTTCTATACAGCCATGCAAACAGTTCCTGCATTTTTACCAAACGTGTTACGTAATGAAAAAAGACCTTGTCTTGTTCCATTAGGAGTAGATCAGGATACTCATTTCCGTGTTGGTAGAGATGTTATTGAAAAACTAGGCTATCATAAACCAGCAATTTTACATGCAAAAATGATGTCTCCATTAACAGGACCCGAAGGAAAAATGAGCAGTAGTGATGTTGACAAAGCAATTCTTACAAGTGACGATGCAAAAACCGTAAAAAAGAAAATTAACAAGTATGCATTCTCAGGCGGGCAAGCTACATTCGAAGAACATCGTAAAAAAGGAGGAAATCCTGACATCGATGTTTCATATCAATGGTTAAGATACTTCGAAGAAGACGATAAAAAACTTGATCAAATCTATGACGATTACAAAGCAGGTAAAATTCTCAGCGGAGAACTCAAAGCAATGCTTATTGACAAAATAAATGCTTTCTTAGCAGTTCATCAACAACGCCGAGAACAGGTTAAACTGGAAGATTATATATTCAATCCAGAAAAATTGAAAAAGAAGTAAATTATACTTCCCATTAGGTGAGAGAAATGGCAGAACCACAATTATTTCAAAAAAAAGCTCCAACGCCGGAGGAACACGTTGCTAAACATGGTAATGATGAAAGTTATGCCATGGGATCAGCTAGTAAACTCAACGATGTTGCAACTCGCCTAAAAATTCTTGAAGAACGTCAAGTTACTCTTCGTAAAAAATTACAATTAGCAGAACATAATATTATTGATTTAGAAAAAGAAAGTTTTCAAGAACTTCAACTTGTTTCTAAAGATATTCTAGAAGTAAAAAAACTTATCAATGATTTAACCGACAAGATCAGTCTCTTATCCGATGAAATCGGCAGTTTCGTGAAAACAGATGAATTCACAACTCTTGAAAGATATATTTCATTCTGGGAACCCATGGATTTCGTTACACGAGAAGAAGTTAATAACTTTCTGAGAAAAAAATTCAATAAAGAATAGAAATTCTGGGTTCAAGAACGATTAGTGAACGCACCAATGGATTTCGTTACACGAGAAGAAGTTAATAACTTTCTGAGAAAAAAGTTTCATGGAGAAACACCAACGCAAAAACCAGTTGAAGCTAGTTCTAAAGTAATTGAAGAATCTTCGGAAGAAAAAGAATAAAAAATTATTTCTTCAAGTCGTCAGTAATTCTACTTAGCTCAGAAACATTTTCTGTGAACACAGGTAAAACTTTTGCAAAGACTTTTTCCATTGCTTTAATTTCTGCGCCAACGTTTAGAATATTTTTATCGTACTCACCAATTTTACCAACAACTGCTTGATGTAAATTAGTAAATTGTCCTTTAAGATCTTTAATTTCTTGTTCCATAGCACTTAATCGTCCTTCAGCTGCAGTTTTCCAATCAATAATCTTGTTAATATCTTTTACAAGTTCATTCCATTTCTCATCGATAATTGCTTCGATAAGTTCTTCGTTAGAAACAGAATTTGTTGGTGGAGCCATTACTGGTGGCGGCATAGTTTGAGGCATTGCCGGCGGAGCTTGCTGTGATATTTGTTCTGGCATAAGATCTCACTCTTTTCATTTAAGGTTTTTGAATTAAAAATAGGATTGCAAAGAATCCAATGAACATTAATAAAATCATTCCAAGTACTTTCGGATGTACAAACGTGGCTAATACATTCGAACCAAAATCTTCCGATGCGGCCGTCGTTGGTGCGGCGGGATTCATCGAATTGGATGTTTGTCCGGATGCTTCTACAATAATTACATTCTGTGTTGAAGATTGATTTGAATATAAAGGCACACCATTTGATGTCGTAACTGGCAATCCTTCTTCAACAGCAGGCTCATCCAATAGTCTTTGACCGAATGTGGATGAAAGTCCTATAATCAAGATTATTACGAATAAAACAACCATCACCCATTTTAGAGGGCCTTCTTTAATCATATTAGAAAACATATCGTTATCGTCACCAACGAACATTCGTACAACAATGAAGATTAAAAACATAAAAACTATAAGAGCAACAAACCAAGGCGTCATCGTTCCAATGAGAGAATAAACATCTTTAGAGACTACAGCAAAAATTGCTGCAACAAGAGAAATAATTCCGTAGATACCTTTTTCTCCAGCAACATTACTAAAAATCTTAGATATGGATAATATTCCAAAAACTATTGCAAATACTAAAAGGAACATAAAAATAGGTCCTAGGTTTGCCAACAGTGAAACATCCATAAATGTTGCCATTCTTTATTCTCCGTCTAATTTTTTCCTTTATCGTCAGCTGCGCCTGTTAGGAAATCTTGGAATCGTCCTTGTTTATGCTTTTCATATTTGATTCGTTCATCAACATCTTTGAACTTTTTATCATTACCTGATCCAGTGATAAATTTAATGATTAAACCGAATACTAATACTGCAATAACCAGTGCTATTACATCTCCTCTAAGTAAATTGTAAATCCATGGAGGAACTATCCACCATCCCATTGATGCAATAAAGATTATAATTACCAAAGCTCCGGATGCAAGTGTGAACCATTTTCCAATTCCTTGCGAACCATCTGCTCTTTTTCCAGTCCATAATCCTAATGTTAAAAGAACCATAACTATGGCAACAAGCAAAAGCCCTATCTGAGGCAATGCAATATTAATAGCTTCGACTACTGTTCTTCCGCCAAGAAGAGGATAGCCTTGATAGTGTGAAAATACAACCGTTGCTGCTAATACTAAAGCAATCATCGTTGAGAATTTTTTGTTTTGATTTTCATCATCGCTTAATAGCTTGATTTTCAGTAATACTGCAAATACAATTGTAAATACTAATATAAATGGAAGTAGAACATCAAAGACTCCTAATTGTTGTAGTTGCCCTATAATTCCTCCGCCATAACTTGAATAATATGCCATAATATCGCCTCATAATTGTTTATTCTTCTTTGTCGTCTTCGTCTTCTTTCTTTTTATTTGGATCCTTCGGTGATTTCGTGACCCAAAAAATGAATAATGCGAAAACAATAATCATAATCAATGTCATTCCGTATGCACTGTTCCAGTTTGAAACCAGCCAGCCATATGCCATATCCAGCCATCCTAATGCGTTAAGCATAATAAGCAAGATACCAATTGCATTCAAAGCTAAAAATATTCTTTTGTAAGGCTTCATGGTTTTTGAACCAAGATCAAATTCGTTTTTCCCTGTGTGGGTTATACCCAGTGCGAGCATAAACATTGTCCCTGTAACAACCAAAATCATAGTGTTCGCAACGACTTCACTCAGGATTCGAACAAGTTCACTTGATGCAATTACAAAAAAAGCTGAAGTAAATGCAACTATCGCATTAAGATTCTTTCTAGAATACGCGATTTCTTTATCGCCGGATTTAATAACTTCTACCCCGAGTACTTTTGTTTTTTCCAAAAAGGCAAACATTAGTACAAAGACTAACAAAAAAGGGAGTACAACATCATACACACCCAATGTCGCTAAAAATCCGATAGTATTTCCAAGAATCGTTTGCGCCATACGTAGTACTTATCCCCTCTAGAAAGTATATAAAGGTTTCTATTGAATTTTTACTATGAAAAATCCTATATCATAGCTTTTAGCCCGTCTCCATTATGAATATGCTGAAAAAAATTTAATTTTTTGTTCTGCATAAAGCAGACATAAAGTGTTCAAAAACACGCATGAATGCGCATAAAAACAACTACAAGAATTTATAAATAAAACATAATTAGTTTCATCCATGACAATTCTACCAGAATCATTTGCAAATCAGCTTGAAGAGATGAAAAAAGCATATGATCAAAACGACAAACTTAGAGAAGAAGCAATAAAAAGTTCTAGAGATATTCTTAAGCCTGCAAAAAAAGCAATTTATGCAGTACATAAAGAAGATAATACTCTAGCAGAAGAACTTTTACAAGAAGCTCAAAAAGCAATTAAAATTTCCTGGGACCACGTTCAAAAATCTAATTTTGAAAGCGTTGGCTCTCTCAAAGCAGGAATTGAAGAATATGTTGAAGCAGCTTGCTTTCTTGGTTTTGTAAAAGATAAAACAATTCCTCTCAAAAATGAACTTGAAAAAGAGTTCAAAATAACAGAAGATGTATACTTAGCAGCTCTTTGTGATTTTGCCGGTGAACTTGTTAGACGAGCAGTTCTCAAAGCGACAAAGAAAGAACCTGAAGAAGTTGAGCGTATATATCAAACAATCGAAGAACTTTATGGCCTTTACTTGAGCTTTGACTTTCGTTCAGGAGAATTACGTAAAAAGTTCGACAGTTTAAAATACAATCTTGCAAAAGTAGAAAGTATTATGTATGACTTAGGCTTAAGAGCATAAGGCAATATTTAGGTGTATGAAATGGGACGAAGTAAATTTTCTTCAAATAATCAAACTCAAACAATTATTACAATAATTATTGTTGCAATAATAGTTGCAGCAACAATTTTTTTTATATTCAGAAATCCGGGTGAAACCATGAGCAATACAATTATTATTACTACAAACAAAGGAGTTATTGAAGTAGAGCTTAACAAAGAAGCATCTCCAATAACAGTTGACAATTTTTTAACATACGTTGATGAAGAATTTTTTGATGGAACAATTTTTCACAGAATCATGGATGGATTTATGATACAAGGAGGAGGTTTTACACCAGACGGTAAACAAAAAACAGCCCATGCTCCAATCACATTAGAATCTCAAAACGGTTTGAAAAATGATCGAGGAACAATTGCAATGGCTAGAACATCAGATCCTAACAGTGCAACAGCTCAGTTTTTTATCAATACAGTTGATAACGATTTCCTAAACTACGCTCCAGGTAACGATGGTTACGCAGCTTTTGGTATTGTTACAAAAGGAATGGATATTGTTGATGAAATAGTAAAAGTAAAAACTCAAACTTCACCAATGCCTGATTGGCCTACAGAACCAATTATCATTGAATCAATTAGACTAAAATAGAGGAATAGAAATGCATAGAACACACACTTGCGGAGAAATCCGAGCTAAAGACGAAGGAAAAGAAGTAACACTGGCAGGATGGGTCCACAGTATTCGAACCCACGGCGCATTAACATTCATTGATCTTAGAGATCGTTATGGTATTACTCAAATCACAGCACAGAAAGAAAGCGCTAAAGAATTACATAAAGAATACGTTGTGCAAATCAAAGGAATTGTTGTAAAAAAACCAGAAGCTAACAAAGCTTTAGCAACTGGAGAAATAGAACTACAAGCAAGTGGAATTAATATAATCAGCAAATCAAAAGCTCTTCCTCTTGATGAAAATGCAACAGAAGAAACACGACTTAAATTTAGATATCTAGATCTACGAAGTAAAAAAATGCAAAAAAATCTTATTCTACGACACAAAGCAGTTATTGCTATTAGAGAATATTTCGATCAGCAAAATTTCATCGAAATAGAAACTCCTGTTCTTGGTAAAAGTACACCAGAAGGCGCAAGAGATTATCTTGTTCCTAGCCGAGTTAACAGAGGATCCTTTTTTGCTCTTCCACAGAGTCCTCAACTATTCAAGCAACTTTTCCAAGTCGCTGGACTTGATAGATATATGCAAATTGTAAAATGTTTCAGAGATGAAGATCTTCGATCAGATAGACAACCAGAATTTACTCAAATAGATCTTGAAATGAGTTTCGTTGAAGAAGAAGATATTTACAAAATCATGGAAGGTATGATTAAAGATGTTTGGAAACAAACCATCAATGTTGATCTTGCAATTCCTTTCCAAAGAATTCCCTACGCTGAAGCTATGTTAAAATATGGAAGCGATAAACCTGATCTTCGATTCGGTTTAAAAATCCAAGACGTAACAGAGTGGGCAAAAAAAACAGATTTCAAAGTATTCAATGAAGCTCCTTGTGTTAGATTCATTAAAACAAAAGGAGAATTTTCACGTAAAAAAATTGATAAGTTAACTGAACTTGTAAAAATTTATGGTGCGAAAGGTCTTGCTTGGCTGAAAAAAGAAAACGGCGCATTAGCAGGAAGCATAAGTAAATTCATAACAGAACTTCCTTTCAAACTTGAAGAAGGAGAACATTGTTTCTTTGTTGCAGATGAAGAAAAAACAGTTGCTCCAAGTCTTGGTGCTCTTAGATTACACTTCGGTCAAGAATTAGGACTTATCAAAAAAGATGAATTCAAATTTGCATGGGTTACTGACTTCCCATTAATGGAATGGAGTGCCGAACAAGAAAGATATGTTGCAATGCATCATCCTTTCACAAGTCCAAACCTAGAAACATGGGATGAAATGAAAAAGAATCCTGAGAAAGCAAATTCTCGAGCATACGATTTAACTCTAAATGGAACTGAACTTGGCGGCGGAAGTATTCGTATCCATGATAAAAAACTCCAGGAAGAAGTTTTCGATGCTCTTAAAATTTCTAAAAAAGATCAAGAAGAAAAGTTTGGTTTCTTACTAAATGCATTCTCTTACGGAGCTCCTCCTCACGGCGGAATTGCTTTTGGTCTTGACAGAATTATTATGCTTTTAGTTGGCGCTGATAATATCAGAGAAGTTATTGCATTCCCTAAAAATAAGGATGCTGAAGACTTAATGACACAGGCTCCTGCAAGCGTAAGTTCTGAACAGCTTGATGAACTAGGAATTAGTTTGAAGAAATAGTTTTTATTTCTTTTATTATTTCTTTCTTATAAATCAAAGACAAGTCTTATTAATCAAACTACACTTTGCTCTTTTATGAGAACCGGTTACACATTATATCCTGAAGCTTTAGAGAAAATTAAAAAAGCAGGAATAAATGAACGATTGAAAAAATATAAAGATGAAGGTAACTCATATTCTCTAGGACATGTTTACAAAGATGACATTATGTATTCTAAAAAAGCATTAATTGAAGAAGGATACTATAAAACAATGCCTACGGAAAATAATTTTGATAAAGCATATCACAAACGAATAAATGAAATGTTATTTAATGAATTAAATCATCCTTGGGTTATTGAAAGACCGGAAGGAAGCGTTAAAGAAAAAACACATCCAATGGACATACTTCTCATGCTTGGCGTACCCGCATCAATTGTTCTCGAACCCGAAGAAATGTGGGATTACAAAAAATTCAATTTCTCTTCTCCTACAGAACTCATAACAACCATCGGAGCATATGTTATTCAAAGTTCCAAAGGAATTTTTACAACAACAGGACGCGGATGGAAAAGTAAAAGAAAAAACGGTTCAGAATTACTTATTGATTTTACGGCTTGTGGCCACGGCGATCCAAGAGTGGTTCAAAAAGACATTGCAGAATATCCAACAATAGATCCTCATGGAAATAAAAGTTTGTTTAGACCGGAGTTAGATATTGAAAAAAAAGGATTATATTGTCCAGCCTATGAAGAAAGTGCTTTTTTAGTTACTGTTATGAAATATATTGAACAAGAAAACATTCCTGCAAAATTTCTAAAAGACAACGCAAAAGAACTTGTTGAATGGGGAACAAACATTAGAAATGAGAGATGCGGAAGCGTAGATAGCCCTGAACTTTTCTTCAGCGGATTCGAATATGATCTTCCAAAAATAAGAAAAGACGGTACGGTTAAAGAATTATCAAGAAATTATATTAATAGTGCAAATAAAAATATATATGGAGCATATATTTCTCAGGAAGGAAATCTTGCCTATTGTATGCAAACCATGCAACGGGTGGATAATCCTTCTGTTCTAATCAATATGGAATTCACACCAGAAGATATGGATGATATGGTAAAAGGAATAGTTTACCAATGCGCTAAAAGCCTGGGAAGAACTTCAATAAACCAAATTCTTTCAATAATAGAGTATAAATATCAAGGTAAAGAGTAAAACCTAATTTTTATATAGTTTCTCTGCCTGTAAATATCTAATGAACAAAATCCCTCTACGTTCTGTAATCTACCAATGGGAATCATTGCTATATAGAGATAGCTCTTCTCTTCAAAGAAAAGATTCCTACGAAAAAAATTTTGGCTATAAAATTAACAGTCGAAACAAAGATGAAAGTTCAAACGAAGTTGAGTTTTCCATCTATGTTAACAATCCAAAACACAAAATTATTCTCGCTGGAGAATTTAACAATTGGGGAAAAGAAAACCAAGAAGAATTTACATTCTTAGAAAACGATGATGATTATCGAATTCTTAGAACCAATAAATTAAAACATAAAGACCCCTATCTTTTTTTAGTTATTTCAGAGAATAAAAAAGAATTCCACAGAGATCCTGCAGCAACATATTTTGACGAAAAAGGTAACTGTGTTTTTTGGGATTTCGATGATCCGAATGGATACAAACAAAAACATAAATCTCCAAACACATTAAACAGAACAACAAAAATTCTACAAACCGATCTTCCTGGTCTGGTTACTAAATGGCCTACATACAAAGAAGAAACAGATCTCTTCGAATTCATTTCAGAGTGCGGAGTTCTTGAAAAAATAAAAGAACTTGGTTTTAACACATTACAATTTCTTCCAGTAAGCCAATCAATCGATGGAGACAATTGGAAATTCAGATATCTTTCTCCATTTCCTTTTGCTTTACAAAAAAATTGGGGAAGTCCTGACTCTTTCAAAAAAATGATTGACAAATGTCATGAACTTGGCATCGCAGTTATACTTGATATTATTCTTAGCCACGCACCTTACAAAGAATTCAAACTCTTTGACATAAACGGAGAAGATGTCGGACTACACACATGGTTAAATCGTTTTGAAGAAGATGTTTTCTTAGATGAAATAACAACATGGGGAACAAAACGTTTCCGTTATCAAGACGAACAGGTTCGAAGATATCTTATTGAAAGTGCTTTGCATTTCTTAACAAAATATAAAATAGATGGTTATCGTATTGATAATGTTGATGGTATTTTACGACTAGGACCTAACGGCGAAGGATCTCCTCGAGAAGGAGGTCTAGAATTTCTAAAAACATTAACAACAGAAATTTATAATCTTGATCCTTTAGCACTGATTCATTTAGAATCACATTATTTTTATGGAGACAATTCTAAAATGCTTCTTGCTCCAATTGAAAGTAATCCTCGAGCATTGGGAGCGACCGCCTACGGTTCTTCCCGTTTAACCTATTATCTTCACACGGAACTCATGCCGAAAAAAGCAGACAATCTTTCCATTTGGAAATTCGAAAACATTCGTCGAGAAAAAGAATGGGGAAAATCAAATAGCACGGTTGCAGACTTTCACAATCACGATGCAGCGGCGGGTTTAATGCATGGTCGATCAACAGGTTCATATGCTTATGATGCATTGATTCTTGATAGGCCAGAACTTCACGAACATGCTATTGGAAAAATTCAAGTTATGGAAGCATTAATTGCATTCGGATGTGAAGGAAGAATTCTTGATTTAATGCAAACATTCCTTTTACAAAAAGGAAGCTTCGAACACGACAGCGCAATTCATTGGAAATTATTAGATAAAGATAATTTAGTTAAATTCAAAAAAAGCATAAACAAAATTTTAGACATTCCTGCATTCTGGCCGGAGAATGTTATCCACAGAGAATACACAAACATAGATGAAAAAAATAAAGTTCTTATTATTAATAGAAAAGGAAATCAAGAAGAATATATTTGTGCTATTAATTTTTCTTCCAATAAAATAAAAGCTTACACTATTGGCGTTACAGAAGATGCTTATGAAGTCATTTTCGACAGTAAAAGCGTCCTGGATAAAAAATATTTAAGCAGAGAGAGCACCAATTTCGAGCATTTTTCAAAAGAAATAGTTATAGATTTACAGGCTTATCATTGCATAGTTTTTAAACTTGGAAACTAAATTTACAAGGCTCGGGAAATTTAATAAATTTCCAAAGAAAATAAAAAAAATTCTAAGGTTTTACACCTTTTGGAGTTAAGAACTCTCTAGGTTCAGGACCTTCTTTAGCTCCAGAATATATTTCTAGAAAATGTTGGAAATTTTTTGAGAACGATCTTAGTTCTTCTTCAGCAAATCTTTTAACCTCTGCTCGATCTCTATTCCAAAACCATCTTTTAGCCGCTCTTAGTATAAAGTTAGTATCCCATACGGATTTTTCTCCTTTTGAGAAGTCTCCATCAACATCTGCTTGATCATCTAAATAAAGCCAACAATTCACTCCTAACTCTCCTTTGTCAAGAGTTACTTTTTTACCATCAATCATTACTTCAGTTTTTTTAAGAAGAAGTGTTTTAAAATCTAATTTCATATAGAATTTGAATCTACCACCAGCATCCTTTTTCGGAGTTTTCCATGCTCGCCACCAAATATCATGACTTATAGCTCCTCCACCATTATCTTTTTCATAAAAAAGAATTTCAAAATCATCTTTTCCTTGATAAAGATCTTTCCATTTTTCTTCAGGAAGATACTCGTGAAGTCTTTTGTATAATAATTCCCAGTTAAAAGTATCTTTAAGAGTGAGTTCCCATTTTAAGAACGCTTTTCCAAGGACTCTTCCAGGAATTTTAGTAGACATACCCAATATATGGACAGACCTCATTTATTAATGTTATTATGAACAAGACAGGTCAAAAAATGAAAACAGTTTTAAAGCATAAGCTCCTCATTCAGTCAAGAGAGGTTTTTATGGTTATAAAAACAATTTATAACCATAAAATTATGAGGTAATTTTTATGTCTGAACCTATTGTTCAAAAAGCTAAAGAACGAGTTCGTATTGCAACACATATAGAAGGTCTAGATGATTTACTCCTAGGAGGCATTCCTCAGGGACATTCTACATTGGTTTTTGGCTCTCCAGGAACAACAAAGACATCCTTAGTTCTCAAAACATTCTTTGAAGAAGTAAAAATAAATAAACGAAATAGCCTATTTATTTCTCTCGATCAAGATTATTATTCATTATACAATCAACTTGTTAGTCTAGGACTTTCCATGAATGAAATAAGCATAGTTCATATTGATAATTTAACAAATTTTGGAACCATCATGACAAAAGTTAAAGCTAATACTGAAGGTACAATTATTGTTATTGATAAATCAACCATGAAAAGAGAAATTAAACAAGAAGAAGGAGAAATCAAAGGATGGTTGAACATAATCAAAAATCTTATTAAAAAAATAAAACAAAGTGTTGAATTAGATCTTTTCGCACTTGATTCTTTAGAAATGCTAGAAAATCTTGCTGGTTTTACAAATCCTAAAAAAACAATTAAAGAATTATTTAGTCTTCTCGAAGATTTATATCTTACAAGTTATTTTATCAGTGAAAGAAAAAATCCTCAAAATAAGCCTATCTTCGATGAAGATATTTATTGCGATGGAATAATTTATCTTTCATTGGCATATTATAGTAGAAAAGCTGTGAGAGAATTAACAATTCTAAAAATGAGACAGACAAAGTGCACACATGATACACACACGCTTCGCTATGACAAGGGAACTTTCTTAGTCGAACATGGCGGAGAAAATCCTCTGGTTTAAAACAAACCCTGCTATTTTTATTATTACCTTGTAGCTTAATTAGAATTCCGCTAAGAGAGAATTCGTAAACCGGCCACCAGGTAGGATGGCTGTAAACTACGTATTAATAAAAAGAGGAGAAAAGATTAATATAGCCTCGATTATTTCTAATTTCTATGAAGTTTATCCATCTTGCAGACTGTCACATCGATGGTTTCAAAGAACAGAATCTTAGCGAACTAGGTTTTGCTGGTTTCAAATACACAATAGATTTCGCTCTAGATAATAAAGTGGACTTCGTTCTTATCGCAGGAGATTTATTCAACACAGCAATTCCTCGTGTCGATGCTCTTAAACAAACCACAAGAGAACTAAAACGACTGAAGGATGCAAAGATTCCTGTTTATTGTATTCCAGGAAGCCATGATTTCTCTCCGCACGGAAGAACAATGCTTGATGTCTTAGAATTAGCTGGATTATTAATCAATGTTATGAAAGGTTCCGTTGTTAATAATCAATTACACTTAACATATACTATCGATCCTAAAACAGGAACTAAAATTACCGGTGTCATGGGTAAAAAAGGAATGCTCGATAAAGAAATCTACGAACATCTAGTCGTTCCTCCTCGTAATGATTCATTTCATATATTTATGTTTCACACAGCAATCTCAGAACTCCGTCCTAAAAAACTTGAAAAAATGGAAGCTTACCCTGTAAGTTTCTTACCTTCAGGTTTCGATTACTACGCTGGCGGTCACGTTCACATCCGAGATAGATACTCAGGAGCAGAACATAGAAACGTCGTCTATCCTGGACCTACATTCCCAAACAGTTTCTCAGAACTAGAAGATTTAGAATATGGTTCTTTTATTTATTATCATGATAACAATTATGACTACGTAAAAATTCCTTCTAAGAAAGTAATTCCTTTCCACATTGATTGCGAAGGAAAAACTCCTAATCAAATTCTCGAAGAAAGTCTTGCTTTACTTGAAGGCGAAGATATTGTTTCTTCAATCGTATTACTTCGTTTCAAAGGAACATTGTCTGAAGGAAAACCTGCGGATGTAAATTTCAATGAAATAATGAAGTTCTGCTACGACGAAGGAGCATTCATCGTTCTGAAAAATACGTATAAGTTACAAGGAAAAATGTTCGAAGAACTTGGAGCACTTATTTCTGATTCTGAAAATATTGAGGAAGAAACAATCGATCAACACATTGGTCAATTCAAGCTCTCTGAAGGTAAAGACGAGAAAGAAATAATTACAAGACTTCTTAATGAACTAGGACTCGAGACTCTCGATGGCGAGAAGAAAACAAGTTTCACAGAAAGAGTTGTTGATCAGGCTAAAGAAATATTAGAAAAATAATGCTCAGAAAATAAAATATTTTCTGGCACAATAATCTTCAGCTCTATTGAGCTAAACATTTATTTTTAGCACCAACGGACGTCGTCCTTATGGAAAAAATAAAAAAATTATTTTTTGAATAATACTTTTCTATATACTGGAATTGCTAGGATAACAAAGATTATCAAATACCAATACCATTCAAATTTCATAACTAAGTTGTTAAACGCTGGCCAGACTGTTATTAAGAACAGAGTAAAGAAAACCAAAGCCAACTTGAAGAAAGCAAAATCATGCCACTTCATTCTACTTGCATTTTTTTCCATTTTTTTAATAAAGTTCATTTTTACACCTCAAGGTTTCCATCTCAACATTGTTCGAGGGAATGGAATTGCATCTTTAATATTATCTAATCCGCAGATCCAAGCTATTACTCGTTCTGTTCCTATACCATAACCTGAGTGAGGAACTCCGCCGTATTTTCTCAGTTCAAAATACCATGAATAATTTTCAGGATCTTCTCCTTCGGCTTTTAATCTGGCTTTCATATCTTCTACGTCCATGCTTCTTTGGCTTCCACCAACAATTTCTACTCCTGTTTGTGGAGCTAGCATGTCAAAACATAGTGCTTCGTCAGGATTTTCAGGATCTCTTGGTTTGTAGAATCCCATTACTTCAACAGGATAGTGAGTTACACATATAGGCACATCATAGTGACCCATAATTTTTTGTTCTTCAATTGTTCGTAAATCTTTTCCGAACGGAACATCCATGCCATCTTTCTCTTTGATAAGAGAAAGTGCCTCTCTGTATTTAATATTAGGCCAGTCTTTCTTGCACATTTCAATAAGTGCGTCAGGATTCTGTTCTAAAAGAGCGAATTCTTCTTTACATCTTTCTGCTACTTTAGTAATACAATATTTTAATTCTTTTTTTGCGAATGCAGTTACATCGTCAAGGTTCCACCATGCAGCTTCTGCTTCTGCCATCCAGAATTCAGAAAGGTGTCGTGATGTTTTAGATTTCTCTGCTCGGAATGTTGGTCCAAAGTTGTAAATCTTTTCTAGAGATTGAACTGCAGCTTCTCCATAGAGCTGCCAAGTTTGAGCAAGATAAACTGTAGTATCATAATATTTTACTTCGAAGATTGTGCTTCCTCCTTCTGATTGTGTTGGTTGAAGGATTGGTGCGTCGAATCTATAGAATTCTTCTTCTATAAAGAATTGTTCTCTCGCTTGAACGTATGCGCTTCTAATTTTTAGAATTGCCTGCTGTCTTCGTGATCGAATTGATAAATGTCTAATATCTAATAAAAATTCTGCACTTTGATCTTTTTGAATAGGATATTCATGACATTCTCCGATTACTTCAAAATCAATAACATTAATTTCAAAACCACCAGGTGCTCGTTCATCTGCTTTGATATTTCCTTTGATGGTGATGCAAGCTTCGATTTGTAGTTTATCAGCTATTGCGAATTTTTCTTCACCTAGAATTTCTTTTTCTACAACGCATTGGATAATTCCACTTACGTCTCGTAATACAATAAATGCTAGTTTCTTACTTGCTCGGATTCGGTAAATCCATCCTCGAATAGATACTTCTCCAGAACCTTGTGCTTGCGCTTGTTTTATACTTAGGAATGTCATACTGTGAGTGGAGAGTCTCTCCTATTTAAATCTCACGGAAATTAAGAATAATCAGCCAAATATCTCTTCAAATCAGAATAATTATTATCGCGATTAAGAATACAAACTAAAATAATCTCATTTTTATTAATTAAATATATAACTCTTTTTTCTTTATGATCATCTGAAAATCGTATTCGAAATAAAAATAAGTTAAATCCTTGGATTCTTTTATTTCTAAAAGGATTTTGTTTTGTTAACAAAAGCTTCTGTTCTAATTGCGTTTTAGCTTTGATAGAAAGAAAATCTGATTGTTTAAGAAATAATTTAGAAGGTTTAAGAACGTAGAGTTTTGAAGAGTTCTTCTTCTGTTCCATAATCATTTCGTTTATCAATGGTTTTGATGAGTTGGTTAATAAGTTGTAACTCTTTTTTTGAAACTGATTTTTCTTCAAATAGTTTTTCTCTAACGGTTTCACGAATAAATTCTTGAACAGTTCCAAAACCACTTGATTTAGCCTGTTTTTGTGCTTTTGAAAGTAAATCATCTGAAAATCGTATATTTATTTGTGTGTTCATGATATTTTTTGGTATCTTTTGGTATATTTAAATCTTTCGTCAAAAAACCAAATTCATTCGCACAATACAATGTCCCAAGAGCTCTTTGAGAACCATTTGTTCACCAAAATTCAGGCCTTTAGCAAGTTCTTTCACCTTAATCGAAAATTTGTCAGCGTTTCTTCTAACCCATATTTGGGTTTTATCGCCTTTAAAATCATGAAAGAAACTTACATTCTCCTTGCGCCCTTCCAAGACGCCAATCATTTCCCCAAGTTCAGCGTCATTGAATTTCACTGGCTTCCATTTCCAACCTTCTCCTTGCTTATTTGGTGATCCAAATTCAAAGTAACATTCTAATTTGTCATTAAGATATACCTTAAGGCAATTGTCCTTGCCAAAGAATGCTCTTGAGAGGTGTTGTTTCGCCATACAAGTAAGAAGTATAAAGAAATTTATAAGTAATTGTCTGGACTGACCAGTGTGACCTATGCGTTTTCTTCCCAGAGTTTGATAATCTCCACAACGTTCTGAACAGCTAGATGCATATCTTGTACAACAATAAACTCTGTCTTTGCATGAAAGTTTCTTTCTCCTGCAAAAATATTCGGACAAGGTAATCCTTTGTATGTAAGATAGGCTCCGTCGGTTCCTCCTCGAGTCGGTTTAATATTTGGTTCAACGCCGATTCGTTTCATTGCTTCGGTAATATATTCAACTACCTGCGGATGATCATCGAGAATAGGTTTCATGTTTTCATATTGTCCTTCATGGCTTAGTTCATATCTGGATCCAGGAAACTTTGCAATGACTTTTTTACAGAGTTCTTCAATCATCTCTCTGAATTCAACAATTGTTTCTGTTTCGAAAGCACGAGGATTCATTGTAACAGTTGTGGTTTCAACATCTCCAGTAATATCAGTAACATGTAAAAAACCTTCTTTGTGTTCCGTTGTTTCAGGAGATAGTTTATCCTTAGGCAAGGATTCGACAAATGAAGAAGCTATCTTTAATGAGTTAACAAGAATACCTTTGCCATATCCAGGATGAATATTTTTTCCATGAAAAATAATTTTAATTTTTTCCGCACCGAAATTCTCAACACCCGCATCTCCCGGTTGTCCACCATCAACAGTGTATGCAAACTTCGCTCCGAACTTTTCAATATCGAAATGATCTGTTCCTTTTCCAATTTCTTCATCGGGTGTGAATGCAACTCTAATTTTTCCGTGTTTAATTTCAGGATGATTAATTAAATATTGTAACGCGTCCATGATTTCTGCAACTCCTGCCTTATCATCTCCACCAAGTAAAGTTGAACCATCTGTTGTGATTAAATCGCATCCAATCAATCGATCGTAGTCTTCTTCTTTTGTTACTTCAACAATTTGATCTTCATTTTCTAATTCAATATCTCCACCCTGATAGTTTTCGTGGAAAACAGGTTTAACATCTTTTCCTGAATTAGAAGGAGCAGTATCCATATGAGCAAGAAAACCAATCACAGGAACTTCTTTTTCTATGTTACTTGGAAGAGTTGCCATAACATAGCCATTCTTATCCATTGCTGCATCTTCTATGCCTATTTCTAGAAGTTCTTTCACAAGATGTTCTCCCAATACTTTTTGTCCAGGAGTGGTCGGAACTGTTTCTGATAATTCATCAGATTGTGTATCAAAAGATACGTAACGTAGGAATCTGTCAACAACTGTGAATGAATAATCTTTGAATGCCATAGACTATTTGAGAATGAGGGGCTTTTTATTCTTTTCCATCCCAGCCAAGATTCAAAGTGGCTTTTTTCTTCACTTCTTTCTCTTTATACTTCTGTTCAATATGGTTAGAAAACTCTTTCTTTTCTTTTCCTGAAAAATATTTTTCTAAGAAATCTTTTGCAAACTCTTTGTATCTGCCTTCTTTCACTGCGTTTCTAAGATAAACCAATAGTTTGTTCATAAAAAATAAATTATGAATAGTTGCTAATTTATATCCTAACAATTCATGCGTTCGCAGTAAATGATGAACATATGCTCGAGAATACTTTTTACAGGTTTCACAGCCACATCCATCTTCAATAGGAGCGTAATCGTGTTTGTAAATATTTTTCTTAATTGCAATTCTTCCTGTCGCTGTCAACAGCGAACCATGTCGAGCGTTGCCCGTAGGATAAGTACTGTCAAAACAATCAACACCTTCGCCGACTGCATTCACAATATCCGATGGAGAACCTAATCCCATGAGATATCTAACTTTGTCTTCTTTGAAATTTGAAACCGAAAGAGAAATGCTTTCCATAAGTTCATCTCGACTTTCTCCAACGACTAAACCACCTAGTGCGAAGCCATCGAAATCCATTTCATTAATTTTATGTGTTGAGAATCTTCGATATTCTTCTCGAGTTCCTCCTTGAGCAATACCAAAGAGTAATTGATTAGAATCATATTCTTCTTTGAGTTTTTTATGTGCAACTAAACTTCTTTTAGCCCACAAATGAGTTCTCTTAATCGCATTAACATAGTCTTCGCCGTTTAATCCATAATGAGCTACGTCGTCCAATGTCATCGCCACGTCTGATTTTAAACGAAGTTGATTTTCAACAGCGAGTTCAGGCGTGAACATCATTTTCTTTCCGTGTTGATCTCGGAATGTTGCTCCTTCGTCTGACTTTTTGATTAAGAAATCTTTACTAAGAACTTGGAAGCCACCGCTGTCCGTAAAAATACAATTATTGAAATTCATAAATTTGTGAATTCCTCCACAGTTTTCAACAACATCAATTCCTGGAGATAAACTGAGAATGAAAGAATTTGTAATTATACTTTTGTAACCGAGTTCTTCTAAGTCCTGACCTTCCACGGCTTTTACAGAGCCCTTTGAAGCCACAGGCATGAAGAAAGGAGTCTCAACTACGCCGTGTTCTGTCTGGAGATTACCCACTCGAGCCTTTCCATCCTGAGCTATAATAGTAAACATAAGAGAAAGAAACAGATAGGAGAATAAAAAGATAACTAATCGTTTTCATTGTTAACTAGTAATGATAACGGGGAAAAAAGAAAACATTATATAGAAAAGAACAGAAAATGAAGATATGACTGAGGAAAATAACAATCAATTAGTTTTAACAAATAACAACATCGAAAAAGTAAAACCTGATTATTGTCCTCAAGATGAATATATTCTAAGAAAAAAATTATTTCTTAAACAAACAAATATTCGAGGACCTAATGCTTATTTTCCAGTAACGTTTCACGCAGAAATTCTTAGAGACGATTATCATCTAAGCCCGTTCGAAAAAAATATTGACAAATCAGTAGAAGGTTTAGGTGCTGCTACAGATTGGATTTACGATGACGATCCTACAGCAATGGATGAAATTCATAAAAAAGACAAAGAAAGACCTGATTTACATTCAAGATTAGCTTTCATGAATGAAACATACGAAAAAATGCCTTGGTATGAAAAAGTTCGTTATAATGGCGAAGAATTAACTGAGCGCGTACTTAATATAAATCTTAAATTAAAAGTTCCAAAAAAAGATTGGAAATTCAATCGTATGGAAATGAATGCTAACAATTTCCTTTTAGAAAATATTTGGAAAGAAAAGGAAAATGAAATTTATTGGAAATTAAAACAAGTGAGTCACCCTGAAAAATCAGGAGATACAACGAACTATAATATAATCATTCAAACCACTGATAAAGAAAGTGAACTATTAACAAAATTTGCTAAAGATAAATTAGTAATAGTAGCAGATTTCGAACTAGGAGATAAAATAGAAGTTAGAAGAACAACCATTAATGACCATTATGATTGAAGATTTAACTTATCTAAAAATAGCTTCAAATCAGAAGAAATGTTCTTATTTTCTAAATCAATAATAGAAATATAATCAAATCTATCAAATACCTCCGGTTCTGCAAGTTGTGGTTCTCCTGAAAGTATTTTTGTTAGAAACTTATTCGCCACAGCGATTCTACCATCAGGAACAGTAAATTCAACGGAACCAAAATATTCCAAAGGAGCTAAAGAAATATCACTCCCTAATTCTTCATAAACTTCTCTTTCAGCAATTTTTCTAAGTTCTTCTTCAGAAGGATCATTAGGATCTTCACACTCATCAATATTGGCTTTCCCGCCAGGAGTTTCATAATGATTATGATCTTTCCTGTGTAAAAGAAGGATTTCTTTATTCTCATTAAGAATAAAACATCCTGAGAGAATGATACGACCTTTGTTATCAACTATATGAGTCATAGGAAAAAGAAACAGAGAAGATAATAAAAAGCTTTAGTCTAGAAAACAATATAAAAGACTTCTTCTCAACAATTATCTATGAATGTTATATTCTTTGCATTGGCAAATACACTAATTTGGACTTTTTTAACTGTTCGTTGGAAAAACCTTAGATTAAAAGGTCTTAGTCCATTAAGTTCTTATGGTTTAGTTTCTGCAGGTTTACCTTTATGGATAATAACATTAATCATAATGAGTCAACAATATAGTATTGTTCATACGTCAAAATATATTTTGTTAGTGGTCTTATGGATTGCTCCCGTTATTATATCAAATTTAAGTGATTTATATTTAATAAAATTAAAACCTCTTTCGGAATTAAAAGTTTACAAATTCGCATTTGCGGCTTTAATTGGTGTTCTTGTTGATTTATTAATATTTAAAACAGCATTCAGTTATTTCACAATTATTGCTATCAGTTTATTTTTTACTTCAGGAATATTTTTATCACGTAATGGGATTAAAAAAATAAGCGAAATATCTCTATCGAAAGAACTATTAATTTTATTAAGCCTCAGTATAATTAGTGTTATTATGGCTTTCACATACAAAGCAGGTCTTCTAATACAATCTCATCCCGTCGTTCATGGAATGATTTTACAAATAAGTTCTCACACCATTCTATTAGCCATAAGTTTCTCAGCCATGAGAAAAGATTTTTTCAAAGGAATACTCAAAGTAAAAGATTTGTTTATTTTTGGTTTTTTAGTATATATCTATACTGTTTTTGAAGCATTCATATTCAAAGCATTACCAGCATCTACAGTTATAATGTTAGGTATTTTGAACCTAGTTATCTTTGCAGCATATGATTTGAAAAAAGGAGAATTTAGGTTAACACCTCAAATTTATATCGCAGGAGCATTAGCAATAGCAGGAATAATAGTAACAGGATTTATTTAATTACTCTCCTTTAATATAATGAGCTACTTCCTCTGGCTTCTTATTATTAAAAACAACTTCTCGAAGTGCCTGTGTTAGACCAAATGGTCGAGGATTCTGCCATATGTTTCTTCCAATTGCAAATCCTGCAGCTCCTGTTGAAAGAATTTCTCTACAAGTACCTAAAAATTCCATGTGCGGTTGTTTTTTTCCACCCGCAGCAATAACTCTAGTTCTTCCTGCGTTTTTTACAACCCATTTGTAACCTTCGACGTTATGATTATATTTTAATTTAACAAAGTCAGCACCTAACTCAAGTCCAACTCGTGCAGAATATGCTAGAATGTTTGTGGTTGTATCGCTTTTGATTGCTTTTCCTCTTGGATACATCCAAGCTATAACTGGAACGCCGTAATCGTGTGCGTGTTCAACAACTTTACCAAACTCATGAAAAATATGTGGCTCTTGCTCACTACCATCGTAGATTGTGTAACCAACAGCGTCCGCCCCTAATCGGATCGCTCTATCTACACTACATACTTGTTTACTTACAGGTGCTATGTGAGGAATACTTGTTTTCCCATTTAGTTTTACAACCAAAGGAATCTCTTTGTATTCATCGTGGTAATATTTTTCTGCAACGCCGTTTTGTAAAATAACTGCGTTGAATTTACCTTGTAGTGCGATGTCCAAAATATGTTTTGGATCTACATTGTGCAGATTGAAATCTGTCGGACCATGCTCTAAACCTTGATCATAGGCGATCATTAGAGTTCGGTCGTTTGTTAGGAGTTTCGATGTTTTTATTTTCATGATTATTACCTTTTAGTTTATTTATTATTTTTTAAGTCCAGGAAATTTTTATCAATTTCCAGGATGCCAATAATTAAGATTTTCTTAATTTTTGAGCATAATCATTCAAGACCACTCTTAATGCGATTTTTGTAGTAGAGAGTTTGACACGTTCAGATAATTCAGATAATCCGAAAACATCGAGAATCCAATTTGAGAAGTGGTTCGTGCCTTCATATACATGATGTCTGAACGTGTCATCACTCATAACTTTAATTGCATGATCTAATTCTTGCAATGAATGAATGACGGTTCCGTCGTTGAGTTTGAATGAATGATGAGGTTCTGCTCTTGGTAAAACAGTGTTTGTTTGATTTGATGGAGTATATGATTTTACAACTCCTTTGAATGAACCTAAATGTCGGAATGATTCTTCTTTTTGTAAAAGTCCGTTCTTAGCTCCTTTGTTTGTAATGGCTGATTCAGCTTCGACCATTCCTAGTTTCAAAGCATCTTCGATTGTGTATCGTCGTAATAATCCTGCAATAAAACCAGATGAAAATGCATCGCCGGCTCCGGTTGTTTCAATAACTTTCAAATGTGGTGAGGGAGTAATATGATAAAATTGTTTTTTTGAATAAGCTGTTGCTCCTCGAGGACCGTCCGTAATAATTATAATATCATCAGCGTGTTGAATAAGTTTTGGTGCAATCTCTTGCTCGTGTAGATGCTCGTTTCCAACGAGTAACTTTGCTTCTTCTAGGTTAAGTATTAATACATCAACATTTGAAAGAACATCTTTGAGAGCTTCAAAACCAAGTTTTGCTTGATAGTTAGAAGGGTTGAATGCAACTTTCATTCCGTTTTGTTTTGCTTTTTCAAAAATATATTTTAATGTTTCAAAAGATTCTTCAACCATTGATGAAGAATATAACCATTTTCCTTGAAGTGAACTTATATCAACATCATCTTTTTTTAATTCGTTGTTCGCTCCTTTGTATGTAAGAATAGATCTGTCTTCTTCAATAGAATCTAAAATAATAGAATAACCTGTTTGTCCTTCTTGTTTTCCTAGGAAATCAATATTCTCTTTATTCAAAATATCAAGAACTTTTTGTCCGTTCTCATCATTACCTATTTTTCCTATATATCCAGTTTTGAAACCAAGTCGAGAGAATGCCACAGCAGTATTTGTTCCACCACCACCAATTAAGAATTGTAAATCAGAAATCAATAGTTTACTGCCTGAAGGATAAGCTATGAAATCTTTCTCACCATCAGAAGAAACAAATTTAACCAGTTCAGACTCCGTTTTAGCAAATACATCTACGGTCGCACTTCCAACTGTAACTACGTCATACAAGACACAATCCACCTCTCACCCCTCTATATAGAAAAGTTCTTTATAAAGCTATCTCTTCCAAGCTGGTTGAGGCTTTAAAAAGACTCTAAAAATTTATAAACAACTACTGTTCAGTATTCCTATATGAAATCATATGTACCACTAAAGACAGCTAAGCAAGAAGACGATTTTACAGTAGGAGTAAAAGCATCTATCCTATCTCATCTTGAAAAAGAATTCACAGTTCCATTCAGTTTAGTAATTACAAGCGACGCATTCTTTGAATTCATAACATATAATACTCTTGGAGAACAAGTAAGAAATTTTATTGAAGCTCCATTACCAAAAATAGAACAGGTAAAAGCTTTCGCTCAACTATCAAGAGATTTTGAAAAAGCAACATTTCCTGGCGCGGTTTTAAATCAACTACGAGAATGTTTTGAACTTCTTTGCCTAGACGCAAATAATCTGGAAGATCTTTCTAGAGCATCACCTGCAATTAAACAAATCCTTTCTCTTAGAAGAAGTACAAACTATGAAGACATAGATAATCTTTGCCCTGGAATAATATTAACAAAAAATAATTTTGACTGGTTCATAAAATCAATCAAATCTGTTTATCTAAGTGCATTCGCACCTTCATCAATTGAATTCCGAGAAAAACAAAAAGTAAAAGATTTCTCTCTATCAGTAATTGTTTCTAGGTTGCCTGAAATGGCAACATGCTTTGAAGCAACACTAGAAGAAGATAAAAATTTAATAACAGTTCACAGCTATGTTGGTTTCATAGACCGAACAGGACTTGTTCCTCGAGATGAATTCAAATTAGATTTTGATTTCCTAAGAGTTATTGAAAGAAACATGCAGAAGCAAAGAATCGTTGCTGTTTTCGATATGGAAGCAAACAGGCCTTCCACAAAGCAATACATGACAATGAATGCTGCGAACAGTGCTGAAGAACCTTTAATCCTGGAAATTTCTCGATTGAGTAAAAAAATTCAACAAGCACTACAACATGAACGTGTAAAAGTAGAATACGTAACAGACAAACATAACAATATCTATCTCCTTGATCTAACTATACTTCCTAAACCAGAAGAAAAACAAGAAACGCTGGTAGAAGTCGAAGAAAAGCCTCCTGTCAACGAAGATATCCTAACACTCGCTCACGCACTAAGAACATTCTTACAGACTCATTCCTACGGAGAATTCGGCTCTGAAGTTGAAGCTGCATTGTTAGAATTACGAGAACCAAATGTAAATAATTTACAAAAAGCGTTTGATTTGTGTGTACAGTTGATAAAATGAATTTTATATACAAAATTTCTCTCGATCATCCAGATTTAGCTATTGGTGAAATCGAAGAATTGTTTTCTACTAAATTGAAAAAAATTACAAACGCAGTTTTTTTAGGTTCCGGTAATGCGGAAAACTTCCCTCGATTAGGTCTTGTGAAGAAGATTTACAAAGTTTTGAAAGAAATTAATGAAATCAGTGATTTAACAAAAAAAGATGTAAAAAATACTTTCAAAATAAGTGTTCTTAATAACGAATTGTTAACTGCACAAGATGTAAGTTCTGAACTCTTCGAATGTTTAGACAATCTAAAAGTAAATCTTGAAAACCCTGATCACCACTATGTTTTCGTCTATGACGAAGGGAAGATATTATTCTGCGAAGAAACGTTTGTTAATAATGATTCTGGCGAAGAAAGACGTTCTCACCTGAAAAAACACAATCATCCAACTGGAACACACCCAAGAATTGCAAAAGCCATGATAAATTTATCTGGGAAAGATAGTTTCTTAGATCCTTTCTGCGGTGCAGGAGGATTTATCATCGAAGGAGCGTTGATGAAAATAAATGTTCTTGGAAGCGATATATCTCAAGCAATGGTTGGAAGGTCGCTGGAAAATGCTAAAGCTTTGAAATTAGAAATTTCTGTGAAGAAAGAAGATGCTTTGGAATTGAAAGAGAAAGTTGATTCAGTTGTAACTGATTTTCCCTATGGAAAGAATTCTGCAGTTAGTGATCCTAAACTTTATTACAAATTTATTCGAAAAGCTCAAGAGATAACTGACACACTTGTGGTTGGTGTTGAAGATAAGATTGATCTGGATGAGTTGCTAGAAGGGACAGAGTGGAAAATCAAGAGAAATGTGAAGATGTATGTTCACAAGAGCATGACACGACGAATATTACTATTGGTTAAGTAAATTCTACGATAGATTTTTATATATCTTAAAATTCAAACTCTATATGGCAAAAATAGCGATTACTGTAGCACTTCTTCTACCTGAAGACATTATGGATAAAGCTATTGACATAAACAGCCAATCATCTGAAGATCCAATAAAATTAAACAAAGAAAATTGTTTACCTCATCTAACTTTATCTATGGGTGCTGTGGAAGAAGAAAACTTACCAAAAATTGAAGAGATACTTACTGAAATTGGGGAAAAGTTTTCTAAGCTATTATTAACAATAGATAAAATTAGCAAAGGACATTCTTGTTTTGAAATTGAAGACAATGAGAATCTTCAAAAATTACATGAAGAAATAATGATGAGATTATCTCCATATTTTTCCTATGATGCTAAATTGAACATGTGTTTCTCTCCTCCTGTAGTTGTTGAAAGAACATTATTCTGGATAAATGGATTTAAAGATAACACCAGTTTTGAAAATTTTTATCCTCACATAACTTTAGGAATCTCAAAACTAAATGAACAAAAACTAAATATTGATTTTATGGCTTCAAAACTTGCAGTGTGTCATTTGGGAAATTATTGCACTTGTAGAAAAATTCTCTTTTCTCTAGATTTAGATTAAACTCAGATGTCTTATAAGCTAATTACATCCTTTCTACAATAACATTTATATACTATATACTCTAGGATATAGTAAATCATATTACTTTAAGAGGTAGATATCATGGTAGTTAAGAAAAAAACAAAGGCAAAAGCAAAAGCTAAACCAAAGGCTAAGGCAAAAACAACAGCAATGAATAGTTTTAATAACGATTTCAAAAAACACAGCGGTTGTGCTGGAATGACATATTTCTTAGGATTCATTGGCGCAGCAGTATATTATATCTCAGCAGCTCCAAGTTTCTGGGCAGGTGTTTGGGGAGTAATTCAAGCTATTATTTGGCCAGCGTTTCTCGTTTTCGAATTGTTTAAATTTATGTTAGTTTAAACATAGACATATTGAGGCCTTGAGGGGCCTCGACTTTTTTATTATATAATTCTGTTGTTTAAAAAATAAAGCACAAGTCAAACAAAAAACTCTGAAAAGGTTAAAAATGGCCTTCTAAAGCTCTAAAAATGAAAACTCCACTAGACAAGCCCTCGTAAGATTTATATATAAAACTATATAGTAGAATAGCATGAAGTGTGTGGATTTATTCGCAGGGGTTGGAGGCATCAGGTTAGGTTTTGAAAAAGCTGGTTTTAGCACTGTTTTCTCTAATGATTTCGAGCCTGCTTGTAAAGATACTTTCGATTTGAATTTTAATCATTCTAAATTAATAATTGAAGATATAAATAAAGTCAATAATAAATCAATTCCTAATTTTGATATTTTATTAGGGGGATTTCCTTGCCAACCGTTCAGCGTTGCAGGATATAGACAAGGATTTAAAGATTCTAAAGGAAGAGGCAATTTGTTTTTTAGAATTGCTGAAATAATAGAAGAAAAAAAACCTAAAGTAGTATTTCTGGAAAATGTTAAAAATTTAGAAACCCATGATAATGGGAATACTTTCAAAGTTATTAAAGAAACATTAAAAGAATTAGGTTACACCGTAAGATCAAAGGTTGTTAATACTATGTTACATGGCAATTTACCTCAAAATAGAGAAAGAATTCTAATTGTGGGTTTTTTAGATAAAAATGTCGCAAATAATTTCTCTTTTCCAAATGAAATAAAACTTAATAAAGAAATTAAAGATTTATTAGAAAAAAACGTTGATGAAAAATATTACTATGAAGGAAAACCCCTTTATGATAAATTAAAACAAGATATAAATAAAAAAAACACGGCTTATCAATGGAGAAGAAAATACGTTCGAGAAAATAAATCAGGCGTGGTTCCTACACTAACAGCAAATATGGGCACAGGAGGACACAACGTCCCAATAATCCTAGATAATAAAGGCATCAGAAAATTAACACCAAGAGAATGTTTTGTTTTTCAAGGATTTCCAAAATCATACAAATTACCAAAAATCTCCGATTCTAAATTATATAAACAAGCAGGCAATAGCGTTTCAGTAACCGTTATTGAAAGAGTTGCAAAAAATATAAAGAAGGCATTAGAAAGTGGCAACTAAGAAAGAATATAAATATTATCAAAAAATATTGACAATTCTAGGTTCTCTAACATACTTATTTTCAAAAAATAAAGTTCCTTATCTTAATTATAGAGTTACTGAAAATTTATTTTGCAAAGCATTTTCTGCAAAAGATCTTTCTCGTGCAGATGTTTCTGCTGATGCATGCATCGATGATGAAGGAATAGGAATAAAAACATTCATCAATGGTAATGGCAAATCTCTACAAAAAGTCGCAGAATTTAATAAAGATAACATTCATTTTAGAGGATTAAAACCTAAAGAATTAATTGATAAAGTGACTGATCTAAGAAATGAACGAATTTCATCTACTAAAAGAATTTATGGTTTAAATTCTATGATTTATCATTGTATCGTACGCGATGCTGGTAAAATAAAAACCTTTGAGTGCGATATGAATTTAATTGACAAAAAATCAATTAAAATATTAGGCAGTACGAAAAATACTGTGGCCTTCAAAGATTCTAAAAACGAATATTCATTTAATATCACTAAAAGCACGTTGTATAAACGTTTCATAACCAAAAAGGTTATTTTTGAAATAGATGTTAAAATATTAGAAGATCCTTTTGAAGTTCTTGAAGAGAAATTCCAAAAAGTAAAAAAAGTTTATTATAAAAAAACTGTATCAAATAAACCATTTGTTATTTTACCATTATATTCTCCAAAAAAGAAAGAAGTTCAATTAAAAAGTGGATTAAACCAATGGAACGGAGGAAGAAAAGGTAAAGATGATAAAATTACTCCAAGAAATGTGAACGAAGTTTATATTCCTATACCTGCATGGATTCACAAAAGATTTCCAGGATTTTTCTTATCAAGAGATACTCACTTCAATCTACTATTACCTGACGGAAACAAATTAGAAGCAAAAGTTTGTCAAGATGGTTCTAAAGCATTGATGAGCAAACATAATGCAGATTTAGGAAAGTGGTTATTACGAACAGTTCTAGATTTAGAAGAAAAAGAACTATTAACCTATGAAAAACTACAAGAAATTGGTTTAGATTCAGTTATTATTGAAAGAATTGACAAAAAAACATATTCTATTGATTTCAGACCTTCTGGAACATATGAAAAATTCATTGAAGAAAATCAACAAGTTAAGGGGAAACTTAACTAAAAAAATTAACCACCATAATTAATTAATTTAAATACTTCATCCATAGATACTGCAACAGAATATCCGGAATTTGAAGAATTAATATTCTTTAAACCGCTTTTATTATTAACCCATTCTTCTACAAAAGGTATAAACTGAGATATAACGCCCACTACTTTGTGTTCTGAAACTAATCCATTCACAGAAACTTCGACAACAGGACCGCCACTATTACCATAATAAGAAGGACAATCGAGAATTATAGTTCCTTTAGAAGCATAAATATTAGCAATAATTCCTTTTCTTAACAAAGGCGCCTCATAATCAAACTGAGGAGAATGACGGAAACCAAGAGTTGAAGGATAGCCATACATAAAAACATCATTCGAAATAAATACATCTTTCAAAAACTTAGTAGCAGTCCGCGCATCCACACTAACAACACTAGAGGAAGAAGGGGAAATAGTTATTCCTTGATGATGATCAACAACATGTTTTTTACCTTTCACCAATTTAGACATTACACCCATTTCTATTGCGCAAACGTCTGAAGATTCATGATATAAAATATATTTAGAAACTTCCTCAAGAACAATTGAGTATTTAATAACATTTTTATCGCTCAACTTTTCAGTTTGACAAGTTAATTCCAAAACTGCACCTCTTAAATTTTTTCTTTCGTCAAAAAGGACATGTTTAGCAGTAATTAAAAATACTTTTTTATTAGTTTTTAAAAAAAAACCCGAACCTGAACTACCAGTATTAAACCGCAACAAAATAGGATATGCCAGATTATTTTCAGGAATAGCTCTCATTAAGAAGGAAAATGAGAAACCATATTTAAACATTATGTATAAATAAAAAAAATAACCTATTTCTCCCAGCCTTCTTCTTCAGCAGCATACTTCTTCTTTGCATAATCTCTTAGCATATCTATTATGAATCCGAAGAATTTCTTCTCGAACTCTAGGTACTGAGTAATTATATCAATATTGATTATCTCTTCTCGACCGTCGATTGTTGTAATTATACATACATGTCTTCGGTATTCTTGTTCAGAAGTGTGTGTTGCTCGAGTTATTTTTCTAAGTAAGAAGTATAAATCTAAGTTGTCCAGAATTTCTGGCTGATCGTAATATTCTTTGAGAGTATTTCCTTTCTCAATAGGAGTTTTTGGAATGATTTCTAATCCTTTCTCATCAACTGCATAGATTAACAATGATTGGAATAATCCTTCGTAGGCATCAATCATTCGTAGGAGTGAATTTTGTAATACGTCTGCGGTTCTAGTATATTTCAAACTAACATAAACTAAGTGATCTGCTCTCTTTAATTCGTCTCCTGCGTCTTCAAGTAGTTCTAACATTTTTAACCTTTTAATTTATTAAAAGTCCCGTAAAGCTTTGCTTTAAGGACACTTTATTTTACATTAAATAATACTTTTAACATGTTTTGCGTCTGAGCAATGTAATCTTTCATTTTCTCAGGTGTTAATTGTTTTAATTGATAATTTTTATCGGCCATGACTAATTTTTGCTTTCGAGCAAATTCAACATCGCTTGCTGCGTGAGTTTGCCAGTCACTTTCAACGTTTTGAATAACAACGAATTCTTTTGGCTCTAATAAATCTTTCTCTGTCATCACTCTTTTGAATCGATCAAGCTTGACTATATAACTCGCGGAAGGCGAAACTCTAGGTCTTAGAAATTCATTATCCACTACTGCTAATAAAATGTTTTCATGAGAAATCCTTATATTATTCAGAACACTCAGTAATATTTTCGGATCTGTAGAAAGGGGAAATGTTTTTGTAATAAGGTGGTGTGCAATCTGAACTGCATTTTCAGCCTCTTTTACGTACTTTTGTAGTTTATCCATTCTCAAATAGAAGCTTTACTCATCGCCGATGTCATCAGCGCTGCTTGCTAGAGACATTATTGCCTCTGCTAAATCACCATTCGCTTGTTTGATTGCTTCAATTGCCTCTTCTCTGCTAGCGTTGGTTTGTTCAATTACAGTGTTAATATCTTCTTCTTCGATGCTTACAGAAACATCTCTTTCTTTAAAGTCAAAATCTCCTGTGATTTGATATGTTTCTTGTCCCATCATGTTTACTTGCGCAACATCTGGATTACTAAAAATCATATCTCCTTCAGCTAGTCGAATAATAACTTGTTCAGCTTCAATATTTTCTTGCTCCATACCCATCTTTTTCATGGCTTGTTGCATTTGCTTAGAATTCATATTCATTCCTGGTAACATCTTATCTTTGCCTCTTAACACCAACCACGGTCAACTACATTGTGTTTAATAGAATGGTAACAATAATCACAGCAATTGTTAATCCTAAAATTAATTGAGGACTTAAAAGTACTTTAGATCTTGATTCTTCATAGAATGTTGTTAATCCTGCGCCGCTTGACGGCATTCTAATTTTGTTGTCAGCCATGGTGAAAGAAAAGGAAAGAGTTTGCGTTTATAAACTTTGCTTCATAAGCTCTCTCAACCCTTCAAACAGCCTTTTAAAGGCACTGGACCCAAAGACCCATATCCACAAGACTTAAAAATAACATTCATCTCGCATAATCTACAAATCTTATGGGTGTAAATATGACAGACAACGTACAAGCAATAATTGACAAAATTCTAGAATCAGATAAAATTACAGCTCCAGAGCTTGAGAAAAAAATTGAAGAAAAACTCTCAGCACTCGGAGGACTAATATCTAAAGAAGGCGCAGCGCACATCGTTGCTAACGAACTTGAAATTCAAATTAATCAAACTCCTAGTGCAGATGTTAAATTGAAAGATGTTCTTCCAGGAATGAAAAATGTAACAGTTCTCGTTAAAGTTCTAAAAAAATATGAAATAAGAACATTTGGAGCTGACGGACAAGGAAAAGTTGCAAGTCTTTTCGTCGGAGACGACACTGGTTTCATGAGAATAACATTCTGGAATGAAAAAACTACTTATCACGAAGCTATCAACGAAGGAGATGTTATTGAAATCCAACATGCATACTCAAAAGAAAATAATGATCGTGTAGAAATTCATATGGGAAACGCATCTCACTGCGTTGTCAATCCTGAAGGTAAAACCGTTGAAGTTAAAAAAAGAGAACAACAAGAAATAAACGAGAAAAAACTTGGCGACATTGCTGACAGCGACACATTCATCAACATAACCGCAACAATTGTTCAAGCATACGATCCTCGATTCTTTGAATCATGCCCTGAATGTAAAAAACGAATGACTCAAGAAGGAGAAGAATTTGTTTGTGCAGAACATGGTAAAAAAGTTCCAACATACAATTATGTTATGAATGTTTTCTTAGATGATGGAAGCGCGAATATGAGAGCTTCTCTTTGGAAAGAACAAATCCAATCTCTTCTAGGTAAAACAGACGAAGAAATTATTGCTCTAAAAGATAATACTGAACAACTTGAAGAAATCAAAACAGATCTTCTTGGAAGAATCATCAGTGCGCGTGCTCGAGTAAAACTTAATGAAGCATACAATACTAAAGAACTTGTTCTTTACGAAGTAAACGCTAATCCAAAACCGAATGTAGAAGCTCAGGGAATAAAATTACCTGTGGCTGAGAACGCTAGTGAACAGAGTGAAGCTCCAAAAACAACACCTGCACCTGCAGAAAGTAAACCTAGCAATGTATCCGAAGAAGTAATGGAAAGTAGTAATGAAGAGCTTATGTCCATAGACGATATTGGAGACGATCTATAGTGCTGGGTAGAACCCACGCATTAACAGGCCTCTTCGTAGGCCTTTTGGTCATCTCAGTAACTTCGGTTTCTTTAATACAAAGCTTTGCTTTAGTATTAATATGTATCTTTGGAAGTCTTCTTCCAGATATTGATTCTCCTAAATCATATTTAGGTAGAAAGTTCAAAATTATTTCTTGGATTTCTAAACACAGAGGAGTTTTTCATTCAGTTATTCCTTTAGCTATAATTTACTTCCTTACAAAATATTTCATAGGACAAAACTATGCTTTCGCTTTCGCAGCAGGATTCATATCTCATATTTTATTAGATATGATTACAAAAGAAGGAATTCATATTTTTCCTTTTGGTTTTAAAATAAGAGGTCCTGTTAGAGTTGGAGGATTTTTAGAACATATGTTTCTACTAGCACAAATATTTTTTATTGTGTTTATTTTTTACTGACGCTCTTTTCTTCAGATAATATTTTCTCTTGATGAACTTTTAACTCGTGATATCTTTGTTCATATATCTGAGCAAATGTTGTTAATAACTCTTTTTTAGTTAACTTAGTAAGTTTTCTTGAAATGTTTTTTCTATGAATAACTTTTGAAAGGAAATGCTTAATCTCTCTTTTTTGTTTTCTAACAAGATCTTCATATTCTTCTTCATTTAATCTATTGATTGCAATAATAAAGTCAGACTCAGAATTTACTTTTCTATCGAAAATAACTAATTGGCTTAGTTTAGATAAGTGCTTAGCTCTACTAGAAGGCCGTTTTGAGAAATAAATATTCTTAGCTGCTTTTTGTACAAGAACAATAAGAATAAACATACCTACGACATATGCTCCAAGTATAACAAAAGGAGTTGCTAACTGTTTAAACGAAGATGTAAATAAAAACGATCGTCTCAACATTTCAGATGTTAATACATATGGATTGTATTGCGCTGCTGCTTGTAAATATCCTGCAACGGTTTCCAAAGGCAATATCATATTTGAAATAAACAAGAATATTGCTCCTAGACTTATGCTGGCCATGTTTGTAGCCTGCTGAGTTGAGAAAGCGTATCCTATAGCCATACCTAAAAGTATGAAGAACGAAGCTGTTAAAGCCAATATGCAAATATTAACTCCTAAATTCGCAGTAATAATATCAATAAAGAAATACTTACTTGCTATTAAAATTAAAGATATTTGTACTGCAAGAATAATAAATGATGTTACAAATGTAGTGATTAAATAAAATTCATCTCTTGTTGGTGTTGTAAACACTCTAAATGTTGCTCGACTTTTTTTCTCTATAATAACTAGAGTGCTAGAAAGCAACATTCCAATAAACATTATAATTAAAACTAAAGCGTAGGGAAATAAAATACTTAATTGATTATCATCGGTTGTTACCGTTTCAATTTTTGTTGTAATAGGATTTACAATTTGATCTGAAGAAACAATCTCAATATTATTAATTTTATAACTAACAGATTCTAAATCTGATCTAATAGATCCTACATCTGAGCTAATATCGTCAAGATCGGTCTGAAGAGAACTAATGCTGTCTTGACTTTCTTCAGTTAATGCTTCAGCTTCCTCTAGCTTCGCATCTAAATTAGCCAAATCATCTTCAGTACTATTCAAATAAGATTTACTTGCAAGATATTCTTCTTCAACAATTTCTTCAAAACTATCATTAACATTATCATAATCATCCATATCATTATAGATTGTTCTTGTATATCCATGGAGTTTATCAAAGCTAGTTCCTAAATCAATTGATCCAGTATCCAAATCCATTTCACCAAGATTATCACCAATAATATCTGCATTACTAACAGAAGAAGCTAATTTATTCTGGATAACAACGAGAGATCCCAGATTAGTATCTATCGCTGCTGAACTTGATTCTAAAGTACTCAAAAGAACATCGGTTAAAGATTTACTTAATTGATCGGATTGTATTCCTATTTGTTCAGAAACGCTATCAATAACAGCATATACTATATTTACTCTACTTTTATCCACAACAAAAATTATTTCTTTAGAAGTCCCTTCGGCTATTTTAAAATCCTCTGGAAAAATAAGACACGTATGAAGTAATCCTTGTTCAAGTTGATCTACACAATGATTCTTTGATGGAAACAATTCCACTCCATAACCATTATCTGCAAGAGCAGTTACGAACTCATGAGTTAATGTGCTATTATCAGGACTTGTGTATCCTATGGAAATATCAATTGATGATGAAGAGTTAAATGCTAATCCAATAAGAAGGACAATAATAAGAGGACCTAAAATAACTGCCAAAATAGAAGTTTTTAATCTAAATAAGATTTTGAAGTTTTTCCCTATTGCTTTGAAAAATTTCACTTTTTTAGTTCTCCTTTATCTTTCCAAATAGAAACAAAGACATCATCTAAAGATGCTCCACTAACATTAATATATATTAAATTTTCATTTAAGTCCTTTGCCGCAGACATAAGACTAGTTAATGTCTTTTCAGGACTAGAAGTCAAAATATGCAATGTGTTTCTATCTACTTTTGTAGCTAGAACCGTTCTAGACTTTCGAACGCTCTTAATAATTTCATCATAGTTCCCAGGCAGGGTTTGAACAGTAATTTCTTTTTCAACCTTAAACTGTTTTTTTAGTTCTGTTGGATTTCCTGTAGCAAAAATCTTTGAATCTTTAATAATTACAATACGATCACAAAGATTTTCTAATTCTGATAAGTGATGGCTTGAAAGAATAATTGTCGTTCCTTTTTTGTTAATTTTTTTAACTATATCCCAAATATGAGTTCTTAAAAGAGGATCTAAATCTGCTGTTGGCTCGTCCAGAATCAAAATATCAGGATCATGCATAAGTGCACAAGCGATATCAAGTCGTCTTTCCATTCCTCCAGAAAGATTTTTTGCCTTGATATGTGATGAATTTTCAAGGTCCATTAAACTCAATAATGTAGCAACATTTGATTTTATGGTTTCTTTATTCAAATTATGAAGTGTTCCAAAATACTCTAGATTTTCTTTAGCAGATAAATCTTCATAGAATGAAGGAGTTTGCGAAGCAAAACCATAAATTTGTTTTACTAAACGTTGTTTTTTGAACACAGACTTATACAAATAATTGTCCTTGTAAGCTAAAAGATGATTTAATCTAAATACTACGTCTCCAGAGTCTGGTTTCAAGAAACCAATCATTGTGTTAAGAAAAGTTGTCTTACCTGACCCGCTAGCCCCTATAAATCCAATAATTTCTCCTTGATCGATATCAAGACTAATTTTGTCCAGAACCTTGTTCTCACCAAATGACTTGCTTATGTTCTGAATTTTAAGAATAGGAGCTCCCATAGAACAAGAATTCATAAAAACTCATTTATAAATATGTTGTTTTCATCTTTTAGGAGTTCTTTTTAGTAAAAGATATAGCAAAGCGCCTATAAGAATAGCCCCTGTAGCAATAGCTACACCAATAAGTAAAGAATGCATATCTAAAGAAGAAGCTGTGCTCGCAATTTCAGTCACTGTCTCCGAATATGCTATAGGCGCAGAAGAAGATGTAGCATCCACAACAATATCTTTAGCCGCACCACTAGAAGCAGCAATATCTAAGTCCATAAAATTACTAGATGAAGATCCCATCGAACGACTAGCTCCAAATAACCAAGCTCCTATTCCTAAAACAGCAACGGCTGCAAGAGATAAAAGACCAGGAAGTAATAATTTCAACTGTGACCACATAGAACTTTCTTCTTCTGGTAAAATAACAATAACTTTATTTGTTAATTCATAATGAATTACTTCACGACCTTTGTCGCTATAATGAAAAGAATCCCCACAAATAACACCTACTTTCATAAGTGCTTGCAAATTATAATGAACCGTTGATGGTGCTAACTTTAATTTCTTAGAAATTAATGATGCAGTGCTTTCTTTATTCTTTTTAATATAATTAAGAATTTTCTGGGCAGTCTCATTAGAAAGAGTTTTAGCAAGTTTACCTGCTCGAGATACTTTAATTACCTCGATTTTTTGTTTGTTTGTTTTATCTGCCATTTCATCACCGGTTTTCAGCTATCAATTGTCGCGAATGCCTATGAGTATCCTCAACAAAAAACAGTGTTCCAAATAAGTAAAATGCAGCTGTAATTATAAATAATACGATAAAGAACAACGCAGCTACAATTAATGAATTTGTGAAAAGAAGCGGTAAAACCAACACATAGTACTTATAGATTGAAAGAAAGAATAAAGCCACGTATATAATAAACCATAATTGAACAAGCAGTAATAATATTATATCAAGAGAATGTCTGATTTTTTTGAATGAACTTATGATATAAACAATAAGACCTAATAAAATTCCTCCCAAAAGAACATATGTCGCTGTGCTTTGAGAAATTCTAAGAGTTTGCGCAAAAATGTCTACCCCATAAATAGGAGAATTTCGTAGACTAATAACTCTAATAACTTGGGATCCTAATAAAACAGTTAATGATGTAACAATTAACCCCAAAAACCATCTGGACAATCTAAATGCTTTCTTTTTTTTCAATCCTACTAATAATACTATAGGGGCTCCAAGTAAAAACAACATCCCTAATATGCTAAATAAATAAATTCCTGTCAACAATAAAGCTTGACCTATTCCTCCTATGAATTGAGATGAAATCAAATTAACAAACCAAGAATGAGGTGTAGATAACAATCCTAAATATAATCTATCACCAAAACCTAGAATCATAGGCATCATATAGGTAAACGCATCTGTTACTAAATGTAAAACAAGCATTGCGCTGACAACTCTCAAAGCAGATCTTCTATATTTTAATTGTCTAATAAAATTAGTATAAACTTTTTCTCCATAGTTCCCAAATTTAGCCAAAAAAGACGCAGGAGAAAATGCTCCTTTGTGTTTTACAACAAAAAACAAATATAAAAACAACCCAATCATCAACAACGGAGCATCAATAGCAATAGCCAACCAAGACATAACTAAACTAAATACAACCACAAAAAATACCATAACAATGAAGAACATAAGTCCAAATCTCTTTGCATATGATTTAAAATTTATATTTTTAAGAGCATTCAGTTTAGGAGATAATAATTTCATAACGCTATGGTGTTCCGTAGACTTAGAAAATGCTAAACGAATACTTGCAAACACCAAACAAACAATTCCTAAATATAATCCTACCAATTCTATCTGGCTTGCATTATTAACAAGAGATGAAAAGAAGGGTTCAAGAAATGAAGATGTTTCTGGAAGAGCAGATGCCGCATAGGACACTAAATCTTTTATTATTAAAAAGAAATACCCAAATAAAAGCAACAAATCATTAAATGAATTAGCAACGCCAGTAAATATCTTGCTTATTTTTGCTCTATATAATATAACCCCTAAAGCAGACCACGAAATAATTTTTTTAATATAATCCCATTCAGGAGAAATGAACTCAAAAGCGTCAAAAATATTCAAAATAATAATCAAAAGAAGTAAAGCCTCTTCTATACCAATATCAATAGCCTTAACAACGCGTTTCTGACCCCTTTTCATACAAATTTCTAAGTGCGAAAGGTATATAAATCCTGCTCTTTATATTAATCATATGAAAATAGTTCGATTTGTACTCCTTGCACTCATCCTGTCAATCATCTGCTTTTCAGCAGTATCTGCAATCACAGTAGATGAACTCCTCCTAGAAGGAGAAGTATTTCTTATAGACAGCGGAACACTCTATGTAGATGTTGAGGAAACGGTTTATGAAAGAGATCTTTTCACAACAACTCTCATGTTTTTACAAACAAGTGAAACCGTTGTTAATGGAAATATGACTCTTGAAAGAAACGGAGTATATGTTGAGGCAGAATTCTTAGCCGATGATTTAGAAAACAACGACACATATCTTTTAGTAACCTGGACAGATTCAATTATTGAGAATTCAGACTATATTCTTAAATTTCTTATTGATAATGAAGAAGTTATGAGAAAAGAATTCAGCGTAGCAACAATTCCAAAACTTGTTGAAAACAGAAACTATGAAACAATAACTATAACAGAAGGTCAAGTTGATGGAGATGACGAATTGCGAATTCTTCTTGCAGATGTAGATTTTGAATATTCTGAAGAAGAATTTATTTCAGCACAAATCGCAGCAGAAGAAAATATTATAATTGAAAAAACAATTGAAAAAGAAACAATTACATTCAGCGATAACTCTACAGCGATTTTCTCAACAATTTATGTAACACTAAGTCCTCAAGTGAGTTTAGAAACACTCAGCATTATAGAAACAATACCTAAAGACATTGCTTCATCAACAAAATATATTACATTCGAAAAAGAACCAATAGTTCTTGAAGATGATCCTATTGTTATGTGGCACTTCGAAAACATCGATAAAGAACAAGAAATTTCTTACAAAGTTGAAGGAGACCTTGATGTAACAGGTCACACAGTTCTTCTTGCAAAAACAACAGAACAAGTTGAAAAATCAAGTGGAAAAGGGTTCTGGGCATTTATTCTAATTCCAATAGTCGCAATAATTATAATTTATTTCTCTAAATTTTCTCCTAAGAAAAAAAAGTAAAAGCGTAGGGTTGCATAAGCCACCTTCTGTAAGGACCGAATAAAAACCACTAATCAAGTTTTTACGATATCCTTCTGCCGGATTCTACTTAGCGTCTCAAGGACTTGCACTAGCAAGGGCGCGTCGTCTCATCCATTCCTTTGGAGACGTCTGCAGGTTAACTCAGCGTTGTCACCAACACTTTCGCGTGCGTCATCCCATAATCCAAAGGGGGTCTCGTTTCTGAACGGTTGCCAATCCTGTTAGGATTCTGCGCTTTTATTCGCAGTTGCATTTCCTGAATAAACAGGTAGTGGGTGGACTTTCCTAAGATAGTTAGACTATCCTGACCGAGCCACAACCCTACAAGAAAACACGAAGCAAGATCTGTTTATATGCTTAACTCTGTTTAGCATGAAGAAGCCAGAACACACAAAAGCTAATGTTTAAATAGAAGCTTTCTTTGAATATATTCATGAAAAAGGCAATCATCCTAATATTTCTTATCTTTATTACTATGCTTATCACTGCATGCGGTAGTTCTCAAGAAATCTATATGTGCTCAGATGGAACAGTAGCAGGAGATCAGCAAATAACAAGTTCTAGATATATTTATGTTTGCCCAGATGCTCGAAGAACCACAGATATCACTAATTGTTACTTCACTAAACAAAGTTCAATTGATTCTACGGAAGCAGAAAACAAAGCTACTGATTACGTTCGAGGATATGTAACTGCAAATGGCTGGACAACTCAATTTGTCAATGCATATATCGAAGAAGGTGATTGGTATTCTCAACTAGTTGTAGCTAAATTCGACGAGCAATCATATCAAACCACTGTGAAAATTGATGGAGAAAAAGGTATAGTTACTTGTATCCAAAATTGCGCATACACAGAATAATTATATAGGTGGTTTTAATCTTTCGAAAACTAATCTAATAGTTTTATCATCATAAGCTTTCTCCTTGAAAAGTTTCTTAATTTGATTTTGATTAAATCCTTTCTGTTCTAATCGTCTAACATAGGCTATTAGTTGAGACATTTGTTTTTCAAATTCTTTCTCTGAATGAGAAATTCTATGATGAATAAAATAAATAGCTATAATTAAAAGAATAACAAGAAGACTTCCAGCCAGATAAAACCACCAAGGAACAACATATTTCTCAGCTTCAACAACAGTTTCTAAATACTCTCCGTTAACTTGAGAATTTTCAGGAATAGTATATGGATTATCATCTTGTTCTTGGGCGTGTTCAAATGGATCGTATACATCTTCGTTTTCATCAACGAAGAATCTTCCCTCTTGTCGAGGATTCTCATCACAATCATAATCTACTTCAATACAGTTAAGATCACAAACATCATCAATTCCTTCAATACATTCTTGTGCATTAGCAAAGCTAGTTATGAGAATAAAAAGCAAAATTAGAAGAATCAATTTTAGGTTCATTCTGATATCACCACAAAAGTACCTTCATCAACTAAAGTAAACAATTCAATAACATCATCACTAACCATTCTAATACAACCATGAGATGCGGGTTGCCCTATTAGACCTTCTTCAGGAGTGCCATGAATATAAATAAAACGTTCGTAGGAATTTGCATTAGCTACTTCTTTTCCTTCCAAAGTTAAAATTCTTGTAATCACAAAATCTTCTTCAACATCAGATTGATCAGTATAAATTGTTGCTACCTGGCCCGTATCTTGACGAGCAGCAAAAATAGTTCCTCTTAGAGCCATTTCACCAATTTTATCTTTTATTGCAAGAACACCTGTTGGAGTTTTATCGCTACCTTCAATAGTACCGAAACCATATGCACTTGTAGAGACATCATATGTTCTAAAAATAGAAGGATTACTACTTTCTGTGTTTAGTAAATATAAAAATTGTTTTTCTCCATCAACAACAATCATAAAATCATTGTCATAACTAGGAAATTTCTCTAAAGTATCAGAATACAAAGCATTTACTTTCAAGGGAAGAGGAGTAGGACCTTTTATTGAACCTTCTATTGCTTTAACAAAAACATCCGAAAAAGAAGAAGCTTCTTGAGAATAGCCAGAAAGCATTGAATGAATATTTTCAGAATCTACCGTAGTACATGCAGAACTAAATGGAAGAAAATATTGAGAAAATATATTTGTGGATGCAAGACCAACATTTTCTGGCGTTAATTCGTAATGTGAAAAAAGATCACCATATGTTTTTTCGCTCAAAGTTCCATAAACATTTTCGGATTCAACACTAGCACGATAGAACACATCAGAAATCAACTCACTCTCATACTCTTTAGGATTAAAGAGATAATAAAAAGTATTTCTAAATGTTCCTGCTTCAACAAAGAGTTTATTTTTCTCTGTTATGAGTGAAGGTGTTGGTGTTAGCTCCGCAGATCTTGCGAAAGCAGATAATTGTAAGAAGGACTTACCCTCCTCTTCTTTATCTCTGGAAAGGGCTAAAGAAAAGGAGTACGGCTCTTGGTCTTTTGAAACAGACCAGGAAACCATAAGTAAATCCTCTTGACCGCAAAGTTTCTGTTTAACGTCTACATCGTAAACCTCAACAGGAACGGTGTTTTCTAAATACACACCGAAGGATAGAATTTTATCTGTAAAAGGGAAACTTGCTTGGAATCTATAATATTTTTTACCATCTTTACAAGTTAAATGATTAAAATCATTTGTGAAAGGAATCCATTGTAAAGGCGCATCAATAACATTAGTAATGCTTGTTCCTTCGACAGCAGTATAATCAAGATCGCCACAAACTTCTGGACGACAATAAGAAAGTATTGTTCTTGTTTCCTCTAATTGACTTAGAGTACTATAACAAACAGGACCTACTGAATGAATAAAGACAGGCTCGCCCATAGGATCAGGAATGAACTCTCTATAACAATAATTATCACTTCTTGCAGGAGTTTGAACTTTTCCTCGACCAACAAATATTCCTGCATGACCATATTTAGATGAACTTGTTGATACAAAAAGATCTCCTTGTCTAAGTAAAGAAGGATCATTAAATTTCTGATTTTTAGTTAATGGTCTATCGCATTTATCTATACCATTACCCGTTATTTGTAAAGCATAAGATTTTTCTAAAGCAAAATCGAAAACACTTGTAATAAAAGCAGCACATTGAACGCAACAAGTTCCCTCAGGGTTTTGTGTAAAGCCAGGATAAAAAATCATTTCATTGATAGAACAAGTTCTAGTCCATCCATCGTTATCGCATTCTATTCCTTTCTCTATACTGTCATCATAAGCTCCTCCAATATACTCTTTAGCATACTCAACTACTTCTCCGCAAGGACCTGTTTCTAATTCATATGAAGTCACAATTCCTTTTTCTTCGAAATAATTTTTCCATGCACAATAGGAATTTTTGAAAGCATCAAGATAATCACTCGTCATTCCATCAACATAGGGTTCTCCTTGATATGTTGTCATAATACAATCCCACATCTTTGTTAGATTATCAGAGAAAGCATTACAAGCAATGTAATCAGCAGTCACATGAACTTGAGCTGTTTTTGATTGTAAGTATGCATTTTTATCATTTTCAGCAATGCAATTAATTTGAGATTCTGTTTCTGAAACAAAACCTTCGGATTCTTTACAAAAATCTCCTTTTCCAAAGTCGGCATCAATAATTTTGTGAGCCATAAGAAGAGAAGGATCCACACCAAAAAGTTGAGCTGCATTAATAACTAAATCCGCATAAGTTTTCCCGTCGGTTCCGGAAACAAAGTTCGTTGTAAGTTCAAGATTAGTTATAGGATAAGATTCTTCAGTACACCAAGCTGCAGGTCCAACGACTGTTTCTTGCAGGTTCTCTATTTGCTGTGCTGAAGCTAGTTTAAGAACAGCAATTTCATCAATAGGAACTGCTCCTCCAACCATAGGAGGCTGTGTTGACCACAATTCTTTATCACTAAGAAAATCCAGAGTGTTTTCATCATCCTTAAGATCGGATAGTATCATTGTTGATTGTGTTTGTGTATTAATAATAAGATCAACATGTTTGTTATTTTTTGTTGTGCTTGTAAATGTCTTTGTTGGATCGAAAGAAAGATCAGTCAATAATTTTTTTGTGTTCTTAAAATCAAAAAAGTCTCCTGTATATACTTCTCCAGATGCAAAGAAACTAACTACTTGTAAAGGATATCTGCTTGGAAGAGAATAATCAATATCAATCACGCCGACACAGTTTTGTTGATCTTCTTTGTAAATTGAAATAAATTGATCGACAATATCAAGAGCCATTGCGTCCTCTTCTTTATTCATAGTAATAGTCAAAGAAGATTTATGTTTTTCATTAAAATCTCTCAAAACAATATCTACACAAGTAGAAAGAGTACCATTACACTTTTCTGTAAGATTATTTACAAATTCAGTCACAAGATCTAAAGAATCAATGTTAATATCTGAAACTGATTCCGTTGCAGGTATGAAAGAAATATAATTTGTAGGAATAGCTCCGGAAGTAAATGAATACTGAAATGAACCAGAACCACATGATTGAGATAAAGAATCTACAAATTTTTGAGGGTGTTCTCTTGCTTGTCTATAATTAAATTCGCCGGATAAACCGTTCTCATCAAGACCTTTTTGAATATCAACATCTTCAATGTCTCCCCAAGTTATGAGTGATTTATCAACACCTTTTCTTTGAGCTGCGTATTTAATAATATCTTGTAAAGAACCTGCGCCCCGATTATAAGCTATGGAAAGGAAGTAATAATCAGGATTCACAGGGTTAAGTGTGTGTTTCATATGTTTTTCAATGACTGCAGCAGCAGTACGAATTGCCATTTCATAATCTCCTTTTTTAATAAGATCGAAATCACAGAAAGAATTATCTTTACATGCAATAGGAGTTATTTGTGTAAGACCGCAAGCTCCTGAAGGATTACAATAAGGTCCTGCTCCGAGATATTGGTTTTGATAATATTCTCCTCCTGTCTCTGCAGCAATAATAGAATATAAAATTTCTTGAGGAACACCAAACTCTTCGCTTGCTGCTGTAATTATTTTATCTACGCCTTTTTCTTTAAGACCTTCAATCAATTGCATCATATCAATTCTTTGTTTTGCAAGAATTTCTTCATCAATAAAACTAGGATCAATTGAACTTGAACAAAATCCTAAAACTCCCGCGGACACTGCGTCAATTCCTGCTTGAGTAAAAGCAGATTCATAAATTGCTTCTCCTATGATTTTTTGCCCTGCACTATTTGGATGTAATTTATCGTTTGATGCATACATATCGAGAAGTTTAGCGTGATCTTGAGGATCTCTAAGTTTAGAATCTACATCAACAACAGCATCTACATTATTAGGTTTAGAAAGAATCCACGCATTTACTTGTTTTTGAATATCATAATGCTTTTGTGTCCATTCTATAACGCCGCCGTTATATGTTGTCGAATATCCTTTTGAAGATGTAATTGTTGCAGCTATAACTCTCATTCCATCTGCATGTGCAGAATCATACATTGATTGTAACCAAGAACTTATTCGTTTAACAGATTCAGAAACGGATCGTCCAGAAGAAACTTCATTATAGAGGTCATTAATTCCTCCAAAAATAATGATGTCAGTATATCCTTTGTTTGCCACAGTGGATTCATACTCATTGTTTAGTTGGTATGTGGTGTGTCCAATTGTTCCTTTATTTTCAACGGTTCCAATATTTTGTTGGCCTAAGAAAGAAACATATCCTCCATTCGCAGTTATGGAATCACCATATGCCACTACACGAAGATCATCTCCTAAAGCCACACCTGTAAACGCATCCTGCGGCGTAAACAAACTTAATGCTTGAATACCTCCAGAAGCATAATTTGGCCTATAAACTGCAGCAATATTTTCTTTTAAATCTAAGAAAGAATCTTTAGATAAGCCTTTCAAAGTTGAATGAATAACTTGTCCTTTACCAGAATAAATAGAAGCTTGAACCATTTCCTGACTATTTTGAGAATAAAATATTATATCTCCTGTTTGAATATCTTCTTGAACTTTAGAGAGATCGCATTCTTCTTCTAAAAGAGAATCACATAGACTTGTTCCTTGTAATATTATTTTTTTGTAATAATCATTAATACTCATACGATAATCAAAAACATATATTCCTGCGTGTTTTCCAATCCACCACAGCCAACCAGCACTATCAAATCCTGGCTCAGTAATTTTATATGTGTTTGATCCTACCTGTTGCTCCGTTATAGAAACACCGCTGAAAAAAGAGGAAGCTCCATTTTCATCTACATCCTCTTTTGTTTTTTCGTATGTATAAGGAGATTCTCCCCCATAAACGTAAGGAAGAGTGGAACCATCTGCAGTGTATAATTGGTAGTAATAATCTGCAATTTGAGAAAAACAATCTCCAGAACCACATTCAATAATTTTTTCTTCACCATAACCACCCATTAATCCTGTTGGATAATTTCCTTCTGTTGGTTTTGATTCAGCTTCAACAGCAACTGTTTCAAATTCTTTCAAAGGAACATAAATTGGTTTTGTTGCTTTTGTTGAAATAATAAGTTCTTCTGGTTTTTGTTCGAAATCAATATTATATACATAAGTTAAAGGGAATGCATCATATCCTTCATTATAACGAGCTAGCGCATCTTGAAAATAACTTTTTAGCGATGTTGAAAAAGTAGGAACACAATCTCCTTTTGGAGAAGTATATAGAGGATAAATATGATCTCCACAAATAGTTTTAGCAAAACCTCCTTTATCATCTGTTAATCGATATATACCAACTGTCTCAAAAAGATTTATTAAAGCTGCTTCTGAGGACTTTTTAGCAGCGAGTTTCAAGTATAATTGAGCAGCTTGTGCTTCTTCATTTTTGTATAAAATATCATATTGTTTTACACCGATAGGATTTTCTTGAACAATACTATCAGGGATAAAAAAAAGAATTGAAAAACCTAGAAGAAAGATTATAAAGCCTGCAAAAATCAGTCCCTCTCCTTTTTTACTTAGTTTCATCATATCCATACTGCCTCTACATAATCAGATGCAGATCCAAAGTCTTCTGCAAAAACTAATCTTATTTCGTAATCTCCTGCTTGTTCATATTGTGCTTCGAAAAAAGCAGGCAAAGTTATAGATTGTAATTTATCCTTAGATAGTATTAATGCTTTATCGGAATCTGCTTTTCCAACAAACAACGGCCTTATGTAAAGAAGTTTATCTTGATAATATACGTGCGCAAAAATTGCACTGTCTTCTTTTAAGAAAGATCCAAAAGCATCTCTTGCAAGAGTTTCCACAGGACCTAAATATTTTGTTTGTTTTACAGCCCTTTCACTCGACACGGCTTCATTAATATAAATTTTAAAATATTCATTAAGAGCATCGGCTACAAGCATTTTCTCATCACCCACCAATACAGGAGATTGCGCGAATGTACGTAGAGCTTGAGTTGTTAAAAAATCAGATTCTATTTCCACAACTTCATTAGCAATGTCTTTTGTATTTAATTTTCCCGATATTAAAATAAGAATGATTGCTGCCGCTATCAAAAGAAAAGTCATTGTTCCTTCCGTCGCATTTAGAAAATGCGAAGCTTTTCTACTTCTTATCATTCTTGATCAACTCGTAATAAGGCAGGATAATATTCTCCATCAATGTATGCGAGAGTATATCTTTCATCCCAATAATCCAATCCTCCTTTTGCTGTGAAAAAAGCTATTTTATCAAATTCAGGCTTTTCTCCTGTTAATTCATTTCCTTTCACACTTTTCAAACTCAAAAACATTCTAGGAGCAGGAACGTTTGTAAAGCACTCCAATAATTGTTTTTCATTAAACTTAGATACATTAATCGTGTTTTGAATGTCATAGCCAGTTATAGGATCTTTTGCTGCAAAACAAGTATTTGTAATTCTAGCTACAACTAGATCTCTGTCTAATACTTTAGGAACTGCAGCAAGAGAGTCGATATATGAACTTGATATTAATACAAAGGCAACAAAAGACAAAAGAATAAGAATTAACACAAGAGCAAAATAATAAATCTTACTACTAACAACAAAATTAGATCCGTCGTCTTCGCCTTGACCAGCGGCGCTTTCGCCTTTTTTGTTTCTAAATAGTTTTTTCATATTAATACCTATGAATAGTAATTAGCTAATGCGAGTGCTACTCGTTTTGCAAATATTTGTTTTGTTCCTTTATCCTCATCACTTATTTCTTCAAATTTAGAAAGAGTATCTCCCCATGAAGAAATTTTTATCGTAACTGTTGCAATGCTTCCTTCTTCAACTTGTTCGAAAGGATGACTTACAAATTTCAATTGGTTTGCTAACAATCTATTAATCTCTTCAGCCAAAGGTTTTGTTTGAGTTTCTTGATAAGAAGAATATACAACACTGCTTCTATAATCATCTTCGAATTGAAGATGTATTCTTAAATTAGAATCACCGTTTACATTAAATCCCTCTGCCTCTAAATCAGAAAGAATGTTTTTTCTTAATTCTTCAATAATTACTTTTTCATTAATAGTTCCTGACGAAGTAGTTATTTCGACCACAATATCTTCTTTCTTTAATATGTTTTTATCAAACATTTCTTGTAATAAAAGCTGTTCTTCTTGGTTGAAACGACCATTTACAAAAATAATTTTTGAGAATATTTTATTTATTGAAAAAAATGATGCATCTAGAGCAACTGAACTCATAACTCCAAAAATAGCAGAGGATTGATATTTCTCTTTAATGTAAGATAAGGATTGCCCTGCTATAACAATAGAATCGCTAGGAGCCACAGTTATAGCATTCCCTTCCACAAGAAGCGTTCTGTCAAATGATTGAGGATATGTATATGAAACATCAAAAGTAGTAGTATGAAGAGATTCCGTTATTCTAGAAATATCTCTAGCAATATATAAATCAAGAACAGATTCTTTGTCAGTAATAAGACCTGTTGCATTAATAAATGCCAAAGCAAGAAGTACAACTATACCTAACTCTATAAGTGTAGTAATAGCTATACCCCCCCTCTTTTGCCATCTCATAATAATCAAATACTCCCTTTTATTTTACACAGTTATTGTTTTTATGATGAAAAAAGAATACTTTCTTTTTTCAGCATCCTGAAAATCTAATGATTTAAATTTTCTTGATTTCTGGTTCTTCTTTTGCAAACACAAAAGTATCAGAAGAACCTTCGTTATCAATTACTTCAAAAGGATATATGTGATAATATCCTGCCTGATCTTTCAAAGTAAATCCTTTGTCAATTTCATAATTAAGAACATCATTAGCAATATCAAATGACTGAGCTGTTTTTCCATCTTCAGAAACCCACGGCAGAGGAAATTTCATATTAAAACTATCTGCAAGTTCATAATTATTTTCTCCTTTCTCAGAAATATATAACTGAACAATTGCCTGATTATAATATACTTCTCCAATTATTCCTACTTTAAAATCATAATACTTTGTGGTTTGTTTAAACAAAGTAGAAAAGCCTCCTGTCTCTAAATCAAAAATACATCCTTTCTTTTGTTCGGAAGCTAATGCGTTTTTCATACAATTAAACGTTTTTGTTAAAAAATAATCTTCTAGAACACCAAAACCAAGAGCTATTTTAGATCTATCTTCAAGAAGAAGACCTTGATTTTCTAAAGCGTTCAAATGCTGATCATTAATACAATCATCCAATTCCAAACACACACCTATAATGTTTTTCTCGCCTTCTTTTGTTAGTTTAAGATTTACATGCGGACCAAATAAATATCTATCATCAATATCATCATCATTTCTAGCATATCCTGTTCCACCAATAACAACTCCACCAGTCCAATACCATTCTTCCGTAAGATATTTTACAAAATCAAGATCCTGTTCTGCTCGGTGATAATCATTTGTACCTCTTTGGCCAAAAAATAAATCATGTTCTGCCGCTTCAGAATAATTCATTAAAATTGTTATATCCCAAGGAATAGGCATGAATAAACCTTCGTCGACATCATTTTTTATCTTTACAATGTCTTGCACTTTTTGAGAATAAGCATATCTTCCACGAGAATTTGCAAAAATAGCTGAAGAAACACCCACGGACATACAAGTTGGTTTTGGACAAGAATATTCTTTATTTATAGATATTTTGTAAGGTTTAAGATAAGGTTTTGTATCACTTTCCTTCCAATAAGGACCATCATTACAATGGCAAACACAAGCACGATTACGGCATTGTTCTACAGAATGAAAAGGATGCTTAAAAATTATTGCTTCCGAAGGACTTCCTTTTTTTTCTAAACGAATATCTCCTCCACCTGCTGAGAAAAACATAAACATTTCTGAATTACCCATTTGAAAAAAAGTTGTTCCTTTATCCGGACCATCGGATATAAGTAAACCATTAATTTCATCTACAATAGGTTTTAATCTATCTTGATTATCAGGGTTTTCTCTGAAAGCTTTGTTAAGCGCATGAAGACCGCCAATGATAAGCATAAGAGAAAGGACTATACTAATAAGAGTGTATAAAAGAGCAATTCCTTTCTTGTTTCCAAATTTCATAATTTAGCTTGTTGTTGCTGTTTCTTTTGCAGTTTTTGCTTCTATTATAAGCATACAAACATCTTTATCCGTTGCGCAGGTTTTTGCGAAAGAATCACCGACTTTATTTAATTCTAAAAACTCAATGGCGAAATCAGAAAACAAACATTTTGTTTTATCCGTTCTTTTAATTTGACAAAAAAGAGAATCGCTAGGAGTTTTTCCTCCATTCATATTAGCTGTAAGTTCAGCGCTAAGATATAAATTACCGTCAAAAGAAGTTCCTTCCAGATAATTTTTTATTAGAGCCAAATCATCGGCTAATATTTTAGTTGGAGTATCTTTGAATAGGCCTGTTTTTGGCAATTTGCTTTCTGGTTTAAATTTATAGGCTAATGAGCTATAGTCATCAGAATTATCGCAAGGACAAAGATCTATTTTGTCATTGAATTCATCATCGTCATAATCACCTGAACTGAGAAATGCTCCTGTTTCGCTCGAAAATATATCAAAACTATTTGTGGCCCACATAATAATAAGAACTACAATAATCAATACAGGAATTAAATAAACAATTTTTTTCATTTGAGCTTTTTTTAAATTTTTCATTATGCTATTCCTCCGTTTGTTGGTAATGGATGCGTTTCATCGCTTGTTTGAGTGTTTGCTTCATCATTAGGATTTTTATTTACAAAATCTTCTAGTGTAGAAGGTTTTAGTGTGTCTGCTACAAGATCTTCAGTATCCGAAAACTTATCAGCTAAAAAGTAAATGGATAAAACCATGACTACTAAAACAAGAATTAGTCCCATAATCATTTTCATATTTCCTTTTTTATATATCATCCTAATAATGCCTCCGACGCATATTCTTCTCCTTGACCAACAAAGACATTCGCAAGGGAACTCCAGTTATTAATTAAAACAAAAATTATCATTGCTACAGACAATACAATAATAATTGAAACTATTGTTGACATTCCTTTTCTTTGTTTGAATAATAAATTTCCGCAAAATAATAAATTTTTAATCATATGTATAATGCCCCCATTTCATTTTCTGCATATTTCATTGTAGTTAAGAATAATTGAAGATCTGTATTATGACTCGTATCGAAACCAGGAATGGTAAATCCTTTATCATGACTGCAAACTGTAATTGCATATGTTTCGTCTGTTTTTATTGAACCCTCTGAATGAATAGCGTTTTTATCTGAATCTTTAGTCACAGAAAGTAAAATTTCTGTTAAGAAAAAATTAGAAAAAGATATTTCCTCAACAAAATCCTCAGTATAAGCCAAACCGTCTAAGATATTAGGAGGAAAATTAGGTAAAACATCAAAGTACATATTTCTATTTTCAAAAAAGTATTTGGCGTAAGTTATTGTTTTATCTTTTTTAGGAGGATAAGGTGTTTCTTTGAGAAAATCAACAAACTGTTCTCTAGAAATTTCAATTGGCTGCGCTTGACCAAGCACTCTTCCTTTTTGTTTAACATTTATAGCATACATAATGAGACATTTCCAACCCGGAGTAAACCCGTCTCTTTGCCATAAATCCCTATTAAGAAATTCTCCTTCGTTAACAATCCAGTAACTCCTAGCCATTTTGTTAGCCATAAAATACATCAGTTCATACTCATCACCTTGACTAACTCTAATTTCATGAGAAATAGTTTCGCAAACATTTGATGATTCTGCAAGACCTAAAGATATTTCGCTAGTAATGGTTTGTGCAGCTAAGGAAGCTTTACAAGTTACTCCTTCAGCGACTTTTCCAGAAGTCTCTGCAGCTTTTAATCCAATACTCGCTACCGCTCCAAAACTAACTAAAGCAATAATAATAAACATAATTGTTGCAAGTCCAACAACTCCTCTTTTATCCAAATAAGCCACCTGTTTTATTCATAAATGAAACTATAAATATTAGAAAGAGAAGAATCGCTACTACAATAACTAGAATCTGGCTTATGCCTATGGCTACACCTCTTCTATTTGCCCTTTCCATGGTTGATTTTCAAGAAGAAGGAGTATTTAAAGGTAGCGGTAACTTCAAAGGTGGAAAAAAAGAATAAAAAATCTAAGAACTAAGAAAAAGAGCTTTTAGAGCTTTTTAGAAAAATTATTCTGCAAGATCACAAGCTCCTTCACCTAAAAAAGCAGCTTCGTCCCAAACACATTTAGTTGAAATGCATTGGTTCTCTTCACAAGCAGATTGAGTGTTTAAATCTTCACAATTTACAACGCCAGCACAATCATCACAGAATCGACCACTATTATATTCATTTGTTTCCGACCAAAAACAATCCACGGAATACTGACAGGCTGTTTGTCTCATAGTGTGATCTTTACATAATGAACGACTAAAATCATCACAAGTCAAAGTACAATCTTCAAAATACAAAGGATATGACTCTCCATTTAAAATAACGACTTTGTCAACACCAGTTATTATTTTTGTCGGCGTTACGTAAGAAGCGTAATTATCTTTTTCAGGAATAGTAAAAATAACACAAACTTGATTTTCTGGAGAAACAGAAATTTCATTATATGCTTGGAATCGTTCTATTGGTTGAGAACCGCAGAGGCCTCCTTTTGATTCAACAAAACCATACATCCTTATGTCTCTTGGGTCTCCAGGGCCAGTAAGCACAGGCGAAATAAACGCATAATTTTGATTTTTTCTAGAAACATAATTTATAGGATTTATATCTATTGTTCTTATTTCTGGTTCCGGCGAGGCAGTTTCAGGTTGCTCAAGATCATTAGTAAGCACATAAGCCATAGCACTAGAAAGAGGTTCTCCTTGTGCATTTAAAACTCCAAAATTTAATTTATATTTAGTATTAGGTTTCAATGTTGCTGTAAATTCTAATTTATTATGTTTGTCGCATGGTTTTTTAATATATTTATTTTGCTTAGTTGAAGAAAGTAATTTTCCCTCAGGAGGTATTTCTCGTATATTAACATAACATTCCGCTGAAGTTTTATAATTATTTTTTGCCGAAATAGGTACTTTTCCAGGATAAATCTCATTAGTTCTAAGCCCTGTTTCTATTATCTTGCCGTTAATTTCTAGATAAGCCACTCCTTGAGCATTATTTACACCAGGTACGGATTCAGTTCTACCTGCTTCAGGATAATTAGGGACTTCGTCTCTAGGAACAAGATAATTGGTATTAGACAAAGGAGCATTTTCAAAATCAATAATTGCATCTGTTCCGCTATCATCCTCATCACCAGTTCCATCACCTGTTGTTCCTGATGGAACTATTGTTTTCTTCCAATCTTCGAAAGCAGTTTTCTCTCCTGGCTTCGGCATACAACAAATTAAACCTTCTTTGTCTTTAGCAAAAAGTTTGTTTTGAATTGAAGAAGCTTCATTACATTCTTTAGCGAGCACATGACCATAGGCTTCACAACTTGTTCCTCTTTCAAACGATTCTACTCCTCCTTTTATGAAAAAGAAATAAATTACTAAAACGAGCAAAGCAATAGCTATAGTCACTATAAGACCTATTGTAAGTTCCGTTGCTTTTCTTGAAGAAAACATTTATCACATCACCAAATTAAAATAAAAATATGCTCGGTAAAAAATTTACCGGCACCAACGGACAAAAGTCCTTGTGGAAAATAAAAAAAAAATTAATTACCGCTTATTTTTGCGCAACATTTAGATCCCTGATTACAACCGGTTCCTGCAGGATTCAAAATATATCCAGTAGGACAAGATGTTGCAGAAGGTACACATTGACCATTATATAATGATCCTGTACACGCGTTTGTTTCTTGAATATCGCTAGTTGATCCAAAAAGAAGAACTGCCAAAACAACTAAAACAAGTAAAGCAATAGCTGCAATGATAATAACATTCATAGAAAGTCCTTGAGCTTTATTATTCATAGTATTTACCTCGTGTAAGTTATATACTCCTCTGGGAGGTCTTCATATTTAAATGTTTTCGTAGTTTCAATCAATTTTACCCCTAGCAACGCCTTGTAGAAAAATAAAAAGAATCAAATTTCGAGCTTTCAGGCGAGAAATAGACTTGATTCTTGATCAAAATTTTTGACCGGAGGTCAAAACAAAACTACGCTTTGCGTCAAAAAATAAGCGCCATTACCCTTATCTCCACCAACCAGTAAAGCTATTCGCGGTTTACTTGGATTATTAGCCACAGATTCCAAGCTCAACTATGGCATCCCCTGGTGTAGGATAATATGCTATTGGGAATATTCCTGGAGCTCCTCGACCAACGGTCTGTCTTGTACAATTATAGGTATAATATTCTATGGTCTCCTGTGAAGTTGTAAAATTAATAACCAAACCATAGGCAAAATCCCATTTATCCAACGTTTCGTTCTTTATTTCAACAAGAATTCTATCAAGCTGTTGACAGGACGTTTCAGTTCCCGGACAAATAATTCTATTTCTAATTCCACAATCACTCACAAGATCTTCAAAATTTACATCTCCACATACGGTTGTATCTGATAAAGCGCTAAGAAAACTTACAGCTAGCTCATTGTGAGAATATGATTTGTATATGCTTTTCTTTGAACTTGAAGAATCACTAGAAGCATATGAAAGATAAAACATCATAGCAATAGAAACTATTAGAACTATAACAACAAGACCAATAATTTCCATTTGTGCTCTTCTTTTCATTATCCTATAGACCTCGTATACTTTGTTATTGTCATAACACCAAAAGCATTTTGCCGCGTAACAGGATCATAAAGAGTTAAAGGAACCAATACAGGCTTGCCATCTTCTTGCATGAATTCTCCTGTTTCAGGATAAATTTTATTATCGTAAAGCAAGATATAATCAGGATAAGGATAAATTTGTTCAACTTCTAATTTCGCATTTCCAAGTTGTGTAAAATAATACTCTCTTGTAATATCTATTTTTTCTGAATCATTTAGAAGATTAGCAAATGCTTCGAGTTTTCTCACATCATAGCAAGATAAATCTTCTACTCCTTTTTTTGAGCAAGATAATTCTGCTAAGGATGTTGCATACTGAGCCAGAGAAACAGTGCTTAATTCTGCATACTTAACTTGTTGCTTTTGTAATTCTTCTTTTTCAGCACCTGAGAAAAAAACTATTCCAAATATAATTATAAGAAGTATAAATATGACAATAAAAATTGTTTCTCCTAATTGTATTTGTCCTCTTTTCATTTCGTTTCACTCATTCTAAGCCTTCTTGAAACAAAAAGTTTCTTCGAAGTTTTTTCATTTCATTTCACTAATTCTAAACCTTTTCGAAATAAAAATTTCTTCAAAGTCTTCTCATTTTAATAAACCGTAGGGCAAGAGCCCAATACTGATAAGTCATCATTCTGTTCTTGTAATCGCGAACCTAAAGTATATATTTGAGGAATAACTCTAAAATCAAATGATTCTTCCGCAACATAATCTTCTATTTGTGTGAGAGTTTGAAATGGTCCTGGCAACAAAGGATCTAAGCCCAACATTTGTTGGCAATTTGATGAAACGTCCGGACCTATAACATCTAATTTGTTTTTTTGCAATGTTGTTAATAATAATAATCTGTGTCTTGCTTTGTTCATATTGCATTCATACAAATTTTGAGTCCCGCTGAAAACAGCCCCATAAAGACCGGCTTTACCTATATATCCTGAATGACCTTCTTTTTCAGAAGTCGATCGTATTTGACCTCCGCCAAACTCTTCAGAGAGTTCTCCTAAGACAGAAGAAACCACAGGAACATCATCCGACATTAAATCATAATTATCAATATTAAAAAAATAATCCGATGCATCAAAAAAGAAAACATCTCCATAAGCAAAGACATCGTTCTTCGCAGGATAAATAAGAACCACATTTACATTATCCTCTTTTATAAATTTATTAGATGTCATACCAGTATCGTTAGCTAACAAAACATAGGTGTATTGAGTATACCCTTTCGGAACCGTATCAAAAGAATGTTCATTATCAATAACATATGTCGTTACGTTTTGTGCGAAATTTTCTGTTAGATCTTTAAAAAGTCTGGAGTTAGTATTATCTTTATTTTCAAAAACAAACATTTGATTTTTGTTCGTAATATACATAACCGTTGCTACACTATAAGGCACTTGCCAATTTTGCGTCCAAGTAATAATAGAATCTCCTTTCAAAGTTTCAGGAGTAAATAAAATATCATATTTTGTATCTCTAGCTTTCAAATCACCAACCCTGTAATTATAGTATCCATCAGCATCATCGCAGACAAAACTTAATTCAACTTCTGGCGTAGCATATGTTTTCAGCGTTCCTGATTTTTGTCCTGATGAAAAAATAATTGTTTCAAAATGTTTTACAAGACTTACTGAAATTTTTTGTTCTGTTGTTTTTGATCCGCTAGAAATAGCGGTAAAGAAAAAACCAAGTAGAACAGCTCCAATAATAAGAACAAAGATCCAATTAAAAGACATGCTTAATTGACCTTTTCTATCTTTAGTAAATAATTTCATCTTCCTTAGTTAAGAACCTGGTTCGAAGAACTGGAAGAACTAGTTGTTACCAAATCGTTAGGAGATGTAATCAAAGTTTTTCTTCCTTGTCCTGTCATAATCATTGAAAAATCTCCTGATTTTGGTTTAATACAAAGAACAGTTTTATCAAGCACAAGATTTGGTGCAAAATCTAATTTTTTTGTTTCATCAGAAGACACTAAAAAAATATTTGCTTGAGCATCGTCCTTAACACTATTTTGAATAATAAATGAAGGCCCAGAATCTAGTTCTGAAGGGATATCAGAAGAAATATCCGTACCTATTTGTTCAGTATTTACAAAACAAAGTAATTCTGCATTACAAGGGATTCTAAATTTCTCAGCAGTTACACTTCCATAATTATTATTATTTTGTATTGCTAAACTAAGATCGTCTTGAAATCTAATAAAATCAGAATCGCATTTTGTAGATAAGGTGCTTCCAATAAGTCTTGCACCAATAAAAATAATTGCTCCTGCAATTAGAAGCGTTGCAATAATTGTGAATACTTGATTTAGCTGTGCTTTTCTTTTCATTTTAAACCTTATGTTAGTTTGTCTAATATTGTCTTTGCTGTTTGCTTATCTAATTTTCCTTCTTTTAATAAAAGACTTACAAGTTTCTTTAGAGTATCATCATCTAAATGATGGGTTAATGCGCTTTTAGTAAACTTTTCTACAAAATCTTTTGGATCGATCTTACCTTGTATATTTCCTATGTTGGTTGCAAGAGATTCAATAATTTCATCACTTGATTTTCCTTTTGCTGCTTTAACAGTATTTTCAAGTGTCTTAAAATAATCTTCTCCAGGATGTGATGAAAGATTGCTTTTGCTTGCTAGATCATCAATATCATCAAATACATTGTGTTTTTTATTTGAAGACGATAAACTAACTTTCTTTTTAGCAGCTCCTTTACTTGGCGTTGACACATTTTGTGAAGCCACGGAAGATAATGCATCCAGTGCGCCTGTTTTAGATTTTTTTGTTGGTTTTTTTGTTTCAGAAAGATCCACATATTCTCCTGAACTTGGTTTTTTACCTGCTTCTCTTTTTTCAAAAATTTCTTTGCTAGGACTTGGCTTAGTTTCTTTTTCTTCTTTCGTATCTCCTGATGAAAAAGCACCTAAAATAGATTTTCGTTTTTCTTTTCTTTCTTCAATCCGTTGACTTCGCACTTCTCCCTGTTTCTCTCTTCGTTCTTGCAACATTTGCGCTCTTCTTTTCGCGGCTTCCTGTTGTCGTTTTGCAGCTTCCTGTTGTGCCTGTGATTGGCTTTGTGGAGATACTTGAGGACGTTGTTGTGTTTGCACATGTTTTAGTTTTTCAGATTGTAAATAATAAATATAATAAATTCCTCCGCCCATAAGAAGCAGTCCCAATATAATTAAAATTACTCCTAGAATATTTGTTTTTGATCCGTCGTCTGCATAGAAATCATAATCTGAAGTTGTTGAATCAGTTATACAATTTCCTTTGTAGTTACAAGTATAACCAGAAGCACAATCAAGATCAGTATCGCATTCTCTTTCTGGAATAACTTCTTGTTGACATGTTTTTACTGATTCGCAAACCCATCCGCAATCAACTCCTTCTTCGAAGCCGTCTTGTTTTCCATTTGTACATGTTCCGCAGGTTGCAACACATGGACCTCCGCAATCAACTCCTAATTCCGAAGGATCTTCGATGCCGTTAAAACATTGTAAATACAGCGGAATGTTTTCTGTTCCTGATACGCTGTTACCAGCAGCATCATATGCTGTATAGCACAATGTTTGTGGCACCAAAAGATCCAAGGGTTGATTCGTGTAAACATAAGATTGTTGAATATTTTGACATGTTGAATCATCTGTCAAACCGTATGTAAAGTATGATGCGCATTCGTGATTATCAGTACAATCAACAGAAGCACGGGTTTTATTCCATGCAGCTTGAAAAGACACCTCAGCTGTTGGAGGACTAGATTCACAGGAAGCACTTCCTGCAATTATTGTAGTATCTTCAGTTGCAGTATTTCCTGCTTTATCGCTCGCAGTAACAGAAAGAGTGTATGATTCTCCTGCACTCATAGAATAATCTATAATTAAATTATTTTTAGATGAGTCTCCATTTGTAAGAACAGTTCCGCTTGTATCAAGTAAAACATATGTATATTTGTCAATTGGAGATCCTGTTCCGTCTGTAAAAGCAATTGCTTTAATTTGACTTGTTGAACAAGTTGTTGGTGATGTTAAAATAGATAAATCAGGATTTTTTGTGTCAATAGTTATTGTTTCATATTGTTTAGAAACAACATTTCCTTTTTCACATTTTATTTGAATAATATTTTCTGCTTCATTCAAACTTAATTGTTTTTTGTGACTTGTTTCTCCAGTTGTTTGAAATAATGAAAAGCTTCCTGACTTTCCAATAAGATATTCACAAGCAGCATCTCCGCTTGTTTTAACTTCTAATAATGCTCCTGTGGTTCTATAATAGGAATCGCTGAGAACCTCTATAACAAGTGTGTTTTCGGGTTCTACATGAATAATTTTTATAGCTTCTCCAACGCTTTGTGCAACATTTCTACAAGAAATTAATTGAGTCACGTCTTCGTTATTGATTCCAAAATAAGATATTAATTTGACATGTGAAGAACCATAACTTGTTCTTTTGTTTGGATCATAAAGAGGAAATGCTTGAGGCACACCTTTTTGATTTAGATAAGTACATACAACAGGATCATCTGCTGAAATTGAAAGCGTTGTTTCTTGTTTAAGAGGATCTGTTAATGTTTGTGGAGAAACTGAGATAGTTATAACTGGATCCGTCACATCATATCCAAATTCATTTAATGTTGATTTGTAATATTCGCTTCCGTCCGTACAAATAACCATCCATGCATTTTGTTGTTCTGTTTGTGTCGTATCGAAAACAGAATAATCACTTGCTTTAATCGTGTCTGTGTGTTGAGTTGAACCGGTGAATCCGAATTGTTTTAACGAAGCGTATTGGCTTGACAAGTCAGAACCTACCGTACTCGGACCGTGTTTACAAGTAACTGCTTTTGTTGTTTCAACGGTAAATGTGAAATCTTTTGTTTTTCCAATTCCAAATTTAGGCGCTATGAGCTCAATGTCAGCACTTATTGCCGATGCCAATTGTTTTGAATAGTTTGCAGAATTTCCTGCCACATCTCTTACTTCATAACATAATGTTCCGTCGCTTACAGATGTTAAAGGAGTTCCGTATGAACCTGTGTTCATAATAGCACTTGCGCATCCAGTTCCTACAGGTTGAATTGCATATGAGAATGAATTTGTACATCCACTTTGAGTATCTAAACAAGTAATATTAATACCAAATCCTAAATCTGTTTTTGAAATTAAAGCCTGTCCTAGAGGAGGGAAAACATCACATTCTGTTGCAGATGGTTCTTTAGTGGTTACTGTTTTTGTTATTGTTGGACTTGATAATCCTCCTTGATCAATTGCAGTAACTTCCCAAGTGTATGTTGAATTTTTCTTAACATCTATTCCTGAAGGCAAAGTATATGTGAAATTTTCAGAAACAAAACTAGTCACATAGCCGTCAAGAAGAGCTGTTCCGCTGGTTGAAGATCCATTGTATAATGAAATATTGTATTGTACAGTATCGTTGATTGGTTCTCCTAAATCTAAGCTAAGAGTAGTTCCACAATCATAATCTCTACTAGTTATAATTGGACTTACAGGAGCAACCGTGTCAATTGTGAATGTGAATGTTTTTTGTTCAGGAGTGTCCGCTGTACAAAGCATGTTAATATTATAATCTCCATCTTCTAAAGTTTCAGGAATGTCAACAAGATGTTCTGTTTGAGGATCGTTACTGACAAATCCATTATGAGTAGATTCCCCATAATTAAATTCGTAATAACATTGAGCTAAAAGAGATGTTGAAAATTCAAGGGTTGGTTTTTTCTCTTGATAATGACTTCTCTCTAAAATAATATCAAACACCGTTGTTAATTCCATAGCAAATGAATAAGTATGACTTTTTTGCTCCATAGCCAAATTAAAACAAGTAACATTAATGGAATAATCAAATCTTTCTCCTAAAGGAACCACTTGTCCTTGAAAACTAAATTCTTTATCATAATATGTGGAAAATTCATGGATTGTTTCTAAAGGAAACTCAATATTAACAGGACCCAAATCATCTATTTGTTCAGGTACAGGATTTTCTATAAATGCGTAATGGCAACCCAGAAGGTCTTCAGAACTTTCTACATGAAAATTAGTTCTCATTGCAGCTGTATCTTGTATTAGTGGCGGAGTGAAATATCCAGTAAAATCAGACATTGATTCATCTTGACCAACATAAAATATTTTAGGATGATATATTATATCTCCTCCAGCAACTTCTTGTTTACAAATAACCAAAAAGGAATTTTGAAGAACATAATCCTCATTATCAAAAGGACTATCTATCGTTAAAAAAGAATATCCTGGAAAAGGGTTTGTAGCTCCTGATTGAACAACATGAAGAGAGTGCGTTTGTGTAGGACTTGTACTTCCTTCATTGAATTTTATTTGCATTAGATTAAACATGTCTACAAGATTTTCAGGCGGAGCTCCCAGTTGAGATCTTATTTTACAAACAGCATCATACTCTGTTTTTAAGAATATATCATCAAAAGGAAGAGATTTTCTTACGGCAACATCCTGTGTTTGTTTATCAACACCAAATTCTAAATGTTCAGGATTACTTATCCAAATATCCATAACATCCGCATCAACTTCGATTTCATCTTCATAGGGAATAATATTTCCATCTTTATCTTCTGCAATAATAACTAAATCATAAATACCATTAACAAGATAGGCCGTGGATGAAAAATTAAAAGTTCTATTTCCTGAGTCATGGGTAAAATCAACATCAACATCAAATTGATTCGATTGCAATTTAGCCTGAATTATTTCAACCGGTGCGTCGAAAGCACCGAAAATTAATTGAAATCTTGGAAAAGGATCATCCGTGGATTCCAAAGCAAAAACCGTTGATGAAAGTGTGAGAACTAGAAGTAAAATAACTATCAGTGTTATTCTCACCACCTTCATTTCTCTTTTCTCACCTTAAAAAATTAATAATTATTCTAACCACTTAAATCTAGGAGCTTCCCACGCGGTATCTCTTAATCTTAAATTGACTCGTTTTAGATCTTCTTCCTTTCCACCATTATCTTTTGAATAGAAATAAAGATGGCCTCCTTGATACAAGTCATAACCTAAACCATCTAACTGGACTTCATTTCCAGAAAAGCTTTTCATGTATTGCTGACCATTAGTATCCGGCATACAATCTTCTGATGCTGTAAAATTTGATACGTCCGCAGGATAACCAACACAATAATAGATTGTTTGACAACCATAATTATCGACAGGCGTTACTGTTGTTGTATCGTCACAGCTTAATTGAAACGATCGCGTAGGCATCCATTCACTACTGGCCTCATCATAAATTTCAAAAGTATTACCATTAGGAGTTTTACTTGCATAAACAGTAGTTGTTGGAGCTTCTTGATCAATTGTGAAACTTATTGAATCTCCATTTTTCATTTCTGTTATATTTCCGTTACCAAAATCACAACTTGTGAAAAATACGTGGGTTCCTGAAATATCTGGCGCGTCAAATTGGACGTCATCATAATATATGCTGTGTTCAGTATTACTGTTTGCCAATATTGATGTTGTTAAAAAATTAAATAGAGAAATACTGTGTGGACTTCGCGTATTTGAAAGTTTACAGCTTGCATCATATGGAGTTTCAATGGAAAGTTTTACTTCTTCGATATGATTAAATACTCCTCCTCTTGGTCGAGGATTGGTAATACTTTTATCTCCTTCAACAGTAATCTCGTATGTTTCTTCTAATTTATTTTGATAATCATCATAACATATTAATTCGAAATCATAGTAACCATCAGGTAACCAAGGATAGAACGTACTAAATTCTTCTCCATAGTATTTAAAATCCCCAACTGGATGTGCATTAGGTCCTAAAAATAATGTTCCGTAGCACAGAGAAGGTTCTTTCAAACTAAACTCGATTGATAAATTACTTGCATAAACATCTTCTATATCTAAAAGGAAACTTTTTACATCATATGTGAAATTTTGATCAAATTCAGGAGGAAGTGCATCTATGAAAAGTCTTTCAAATCGCACAGGTTCTAAATTGTGTGAACTGTCTTCAGAGAAATAAGTCATAATCATTTCTCCATGATGTAAAACATCTTCTTTAAGGAAGTGTCCTAAATTGTCAAATTCATCCAATGTATGTTGAGGATATAATTCGCAATTTCTAGCGTAACAATCTTGCTGAACACCAGGATCATCACAGGATGGACAATCTGTAAAAGGAACACAGGCAGAACAATTATTCACGGATGTGAATGAAAAATATGTTACAATTTCATTGGATCCGGATAAACTATCATTTACTACGTAGGTAATATTGATTAATTCATCTTTTCCATAAACAGGCAAATAACCGCCCGCTTCCGAACTATATTGAATTTGCTGAATTTCGTCTCGTAAAACAACGACTGTTTCAGGAGTTTCATTATCTTTGAAACAACGAACTTTGTCAGTTGTTGTATAAAATGAAAACTGAACCTCCTCACAATCATCAACAGGATATGTTGTTTCTGTTGTGGTTGAAGGATATTGGTATTTCCACAAGTGATAATAATTATCTGAATTTTTATTACATCCATTATACGGCGAATTAATATCGCCATCCCAGAAACAATCTCCAAAACTATAGGTATCATTACTTCTAGCATACTGAACATTATTTCCATAGAGAGCTTCACGTTCTCCAATCGTACCAAAACCATATTCATAGGAAACATTTATTCCAACGGAATCTCCGTTTGCTCCTAGACAATCAAATTCATTGTCATACAAATAACAAGCCATATTGTTTTTATGAATACATGTTGAAGTAAGAGGAGTGTGTTGCAGATCCAAATTTAAAGCATAATTTTCAGTTTCCTTGTCATGGGCTTCGCTTTCTTTAAAATAACAATCACCGTATAATCCACACATGTTTTCGTCACAGAATCCAGTAGGAGAACTATTGTCGCACTTGAAACAATCTTCTTTTTCTTCCATAACAGGTTTACAAACACCAATACCTAATTCGTTATTATAATCTCCCCATTCACAGCCAACCATTGAATCGTTTGAAAATTTATAACAATAATCATTTTCACATGCTGATCTTGTTTGATAATCATAACAAGAACTTACTTTTTCACAGGTGTCATAAACATCTCCGAAATTTGGCGCCGTATCTTTATAGCACAAACCTATTTGTTCGGCAGGCGTTGATTGGGATGTTCCTTTGAAAAGGAAAGACTCGCAATCATAGTCTACATAGTCATTTTCGCCTCTGTGAAAAAATGATTTTAAATCGTGAGCAGCATATAATCCAAAAAGACCATTACATAAAGTGCATTTAGATTTTGTTCTACACGTTGCACCAAGAAATCCGTGATTAGGATCATATTCTGTTTCTACACAAATAGTAGTAGGACCAACTGCTGGACAGCTAGCATCTGTAAGTAAAGATAAATTTGTTTTTCCTCTAAGCGACTCAGGACTATCTTTTATACAACCAACTGGACGCGCATCTTCTCCATTTGTAGAAACGCAATTTAATCCTGGTTCGTGAGGATCCATACAATAATCTTCACCGGTTGCAAAACAAGGTAAAGTATCATTGTAAGCCCAATTTTCATTTGCCCCATCAAGGGTTACTGCAGCGACATTATAACAATAAACAGTATTTGAGTCGAGGACATCAACGAATCTTAATGATCGAGATTGCAGATTTGGAACGAATTGAATAACTTCTTCATCCCCGCATTTATCTTCTACAAGTCCTTCTTTACAAACTTTAACTTTAAATCCTAGAATACTATCTGAACAAGAAGCATTTAGATGCCAAGAAACTTCAACATCATTTGTTCCTTCGAAATATTCTACGGATGAAAAAACGTTTCCAGATTCGTGTTGTGATTCATATAAGTCAAAAACATTATTTGATGAATGATCAAATTCGTTAAGGAAATATGGTTTTGCTTCTTCACAAGCATCTCCACAAACATCAGTATTACCTTCACACAATTCAAGACAATCAGTACATTCACTTAGTCTATCGCAGGTAAGTCCACAACGAGGAGAACACATGGATGTATCGTATGTACACATTGAAGTACAATCTATAATATCTTCAGTAGGTAAAAACGCAGGAAAACTTGAACACGCTAAAGAGCCAACATCGCCAAGTTCAAAATCTACAGTATCTCTAAATTGAGGTCTGTCACATTGCTCATAACCATCTAATACATGGTTTCCACAATCGCCAAAACTTACTGCGCCTTCACAGCTACCAGTATCAATATTTGTTGGTTGACCAATTGTAGTTCCACATTCCGCCATATCATAAACATCTCTGAATCGAACAAAAATTGTTTCGCCGTTTACAGTATAAGGAACACAAAGTCCCCAAGAACCATTAAACCAATCAGTAGTACAAGAAGCAAGGTTAGGTACGCACGAAAGAGAGAAATCCACATCTGTTAAATCACCAAGAACACTCACTGTTTGATCGCTAACAATACAAGATAGTTCATGACCGACAGGAGATAAAGCTCGTAATTCTACGTTTCCTGAAGGTAAATTATCCATGGAATAAAAACCATTTACGGTTGTTGTTTCAATAACAGGAACTCCTCCATCAAGATATTGAACACTAATACCTTCGAGAGGCTCAGTGCTAAGAATATCAGTAACAAATCCACTAACAGTATAAAAAGATTCGGTGCTTGTTGATGGGCCACAGTCATTTATACCATTATACACAAAATTTCCTGATTCTTCAACTAAAAAATCACAATATAACTTAAATGTATCATCAGGACCTGCATCAGGCGAATTATCAATAGGGTTATTTGTAATAGTATTACAACAATATCCTGTTTCGAATCCATCCGTGTTTAAGGGAGCCACGGTTCCATCATAACAATTAGAAATTAATTCTAAACTTTGAGAAGCACAAGTTGCTCCTGTTGCACCATCACCAATATAATGTGGTACAGAAAGATAATTATATACTCCTAAACAACAGCTTCCAGCTAATGCGCTTCCTGCGTACAGGACTATTGTCAAGAAAACAACTAGTAATAAGACTATATTTTTCAGTTTCACGAATCCTCACCCTTAAAAAGGACTTTACCCCAATTAATACTCAATTGAGGCTATTTTTATTTATAAAGCTTACGTTTCTAAAGGGCTTAATTAGGTCTATAAATGCTAAAAAGAACTAATTTAAACCCACTCGCCGTCATCGCAAGTACTTTCGCATCTATCAGAGCCAGAAGGAATGGAAAATATATATGTTTCTGGAGCAGTACAAGAACTGCCATCACAACAGAAATAAATATAATTATCACAGGCGATAAGAGGATTTCCAGATCCAAAAGGAACATCATAATCATGAATGTCTCCCTTATAACAAACAGAATTAGAACCTAAAATAACTGCGCCCGACACACAACAAGAACCACTACCAATTGGAGAATAACTATTTGCGAAATAAAATTCATTGGAACTCATTTCAACAGATGAAAAAGAATATCCTCCATCTAAATTTTTTGCACAATAACATTCAGCTTCATTATTAGAATTAGCTTGGCAAGAAGTATCGCAAGTAGTTGAAGCTTTACAATAATATCTTTCTGAATTTGTGAACGGTTCGAAAACACTTGCTGGAAGAGCATCACAAGTATTGCCTCTTTCGCATTTACAATATTCTAATTTCCAATAAGCGCACTCGCCATCATCAGGATTACAAGTTGCTTGACAAGTATAAGGCCAAGAAGGAGGATTGTTTGTATTACTATTATAACCACCATGAGTAATTACATCTCCTGTTAAAGAAATATCAGCAAGCGTAGGAGGAGCACAATAACCTTCTTCAATTAAATCGAGTTCTTCATCACTCCAAGAACCATCTTCATCAAGTTTAATATAACCAAAAGAATCTAGTTCAAAAGAATGTCTTGAAGAATAATTAACACAAATCAAATCTTCAGTCATATCCTTATTCATACAATCAAAATAATCAATTGGAGAATTATCTACTCCTGGTCCTTGGCATCTTGCGAATTGATTTATGTTATCATTTAAATCATTACATTCTATTTTATTCCAATCAGCATCAATATCACCGCCACAAGTATTTCCTCGAACTCCGCTACAATATTGTTCGAAGTCAACCGCAAAAACATCATTAATTACTTCAGCATTCAAACGAAAATTTTTATTAAAGAAAGAACCATAAACACTTTGACTAAAATAGCTCGCATTATAATCAACAGTGTAAACTCCGCCTGCATTGTTCTGATCGAGTAAAGCCCCATCTAAATATACATAAGGGTTATCAAGATTTCTATCCGGGAAACAAGTTCTAAAATCTTTTTGAAAACAAATAGTTTCTTCAGGAGCATAAGTTCCTCCCGTTGCATCATATGGATTCATGTTAAAAGGAATACAACAAACATGAGGTGCGTCGAAAAGATTTTCTGAATGCCCATAATAATATCCTCCGTTTTCATATATATCAACGTCATAGTCAGTCATTGGATTAAACGAAGAAGGAGATAAATCTCCAACATAACCATGCGGTAAACATTGTGCAACGCTAACATTTTTCAAAGCAGGAGGGCTTTGAATTGTTACTCCTGTTTCATTTTGTCGAACATAAAGATAAATAGAGTGATCGATATAGTCTTCAGAAGGATCAAAATTATTATACATAAAATAATCCAAAGTTGCATTCCAAAAAACATTTGATAAATTTACAATGGATTTATTTGTCATAAAAATAAAAGGTTCTTCATCATCTTGAAAAATATAAGAACTAATATCTCCGCCCGCCATAATAGATGCGATGGACGCGGATCCATCGAGTATAAAAGGATCTTCAACACTTGCCCAAGAATTATCTATGTCAGAATAAGGATTGCTTACATTTAATTTTGCTTGCGGTAAATCAAAAACTAAAATTCTTATAATTTGAAAATCTTGGTTTCCTCTATTATCAGTTATAACAACCGTAACATTATGCAAACCAACATCGCCGTACGATGTATTAAAACTTGCAGACCTTTGAGTTTCTTGAAATTCCGATGAAGAAGACCACAAATGCAAATCATCATCAACACGCGGATTTAAACAAAGATGATAATCTGAAAGATCACAAGCTATATTAGACTCTTCTTCACAACAAGTCCAATTTAGTTGTTCGTCGTAATCCTCCTTCCAGTCGTGATATTCATAGGTTAAGCTTCCTCCATCAGGATCAACACCGTAAGGAACTAATCTTGCAGTTGCATTTGCAAAAAATTGATAATCGACTTTTTCTCCGTTAAAATAAGTATCCTGTCCAGGATCATTCATATAATCTAAAACAGGATTTCTTTGTTTTAGTCCAGTCATAATTGTCCAAGGTCTTCCTTTGAGAAGTGAAGAATGATCAACTATAGTAAGAACATAATCTAAACGTGTTGAATCTTTATTACAATACAAACAAGGCGCTTGATAATAAAATAATTCAAAGGTTTCTTTGTAATAAGGATTTTTAGCACTGTTATTCCAATCTTCTAAAAAAATAAAATTAGGATCCCTAACATGATCAAGAAGAAGTCGAGAAACATAATTATATAATTGTCTTACGTTTGTATTTAATTCTGTTTGAAAACTTGCTTGTTGCACCGAAGCTCTCCCTTCTATCTGCACTGTTAATGGGTAATGAGCTTCAATGGAAATTCCTCTTGGTCTTAAAATTGTTGTATTAACAAAAACTTTTTTTTCATCAACAGATATTTTCATACTAGAATATTTTTCATAGGATGAAAGATTTACACAAGTACTTATTTTATTTTTAATATAGAATTCCAATTGCCTTTGCATTGAAGGGTTGCTATAAATTGAATCGTATTGTTCTGGTTTGCAAGGAGGGATTCTTGCGAAAGGATCAAATTTATTTGAACCATTATATGAACAAAGTTTTGGAAAATTATTTGCACCTAAAAAACCGCTTTGAGAAACATAGGGTTTTTCAAAATAACCGCTACAACCGCCATTAGTATAATGTTGTCTAAAAGTTTTTACATAATCAGAAAAATAAACTTCTTTAACAGGATAATAGCTTGTTAATTCGTATTCTAAAAAAGATATAAAAGGACCTTTAAACCGAGCGCAATCAACACGCGGTGAAATAGAATAGCTAATGTTTCTATTTACAGGTTCTAAAATTTCTTGATTTTTAGAAGTGATATAGGGACGTATAAATGTGTGAGGCAAATATCCTATTCCTTCTAACGATTCATAAATAGGAGTTAATCCTCCTTGAGATTCATAAATAACTCCACCTTGTTCTCCAAGCAATAATAAACCATCACTTGTGATACGATTAAGGCAACCGCCGACATAATTATTCAACGCGTTCAGTTCGATAAATTCTCCAACAGCACTTTGAGCTTGCGCATCCAATCTAGCATTAACAACTCTTTGATTTGCAGAAAGAGCTAGAGCTGCAACTATTAATAATATTAAACCTATAATAACAAATAGTGTAATCTGACCTCTTCTGCTCCTCATAGCAGTATTGTAGGTCTAATTATTTTTAAACCTTCTTCTTATTTGATGACAAAACTAGCATAACTCACAGTATTGTTATAATTGTCGTTTATATCACCTGAGAGATAGTTTTGCTCTAAAAAGATTTCTGGTTTGTTAAAAAATGCGAAGTAAAGTTCCAAAGCAAAATATCCAGAAGGATACATTGTTGTTTCTTTCGCGGTTTCTTCGAAAACAGATTTTTCTCCTGCTTTAATAGCATCTATAAATACTTTGTCAACTTTTGCTATGTTCTCCGGAATATGCTCTGTGAAAGGAACATAGTGAAAGTCTCTTCCATAACTAGTCAAATTAGAAATGAAAATAAAAGTTGCTTTTTTTCCTTGATCAACAAGAGTTTCTTTAATATCAACAGATAATTCATTCATGGAAGTTTCTGAACCTACAAGCAGAGGAACAATTTTAATTTGATCTTTATGTATGCCTCTAATAAACTGCAGAAAAGGAAGTTGTAATTCAATAAGAGCTTCTTTTGCGTGTGCCTCTTCATTAACTTGCATATGACCTTTATCAATTAGAGCTTTAATAAAATCCTGATCCGGTCGAATTTGACCCATAGGCGTAACAAAAGTTTCCGTAGAAGTTCCTTCTCCATGAGGAGATTGAGCCACTATAATATATAGGTCAGAATCTTGCTTGTTTTCTGCCAATGCTTTGTAAGCCCAAGACATACACGGACCTGCAAACTTGTAAGGAGCGTGAGGAACAATAATTCCTTGGACAGGCTCTCCGTCAGGGTCTAATCTAGTCGCTGGAAGCGCTCCTGGGCCTTTAGGATTCTCTACAAATAAATCATTAATCTGTTTAGAAAGGAGTTGTTCTGATTCTTCATAATATGTTTTGCTTGCGATTGGAGTTCTCATAGTAATATATCTATAGAGTCGAGCTTAATAAATATTACTAAAAACTAAGAAAGTGCTTTGATTATATTCCAGTAGAAATTGCGCAAGTGCTGTGATCTACAATATTATTAGTGCAAGTTAATATGCCTAAATCATAATCTACATTATTATACCATCGTGCACAAGTGGATGCGCCGAATTTGTAAATATCAGGTCCGCTAGAACATGAATCGCATTCTTCGCCAAGTTCAATATTACAGTTTCCAGGAATAGAATTATATTGGGCTGTAAAAGGAGTCGATGCATTAACTCTTAGATAAGCAGTCATTCTTCGCCAGTTGAATTCAGGTTCAAAACCTTTCACAACGTCTTCGAAATTTCTACCTCTAAGTTTTTCCGCAGAATTCTCTCCTAAAGAAACAACCTGTGTATCTCCCAGACCATAAGTGTAACCATATGACCAGTTGTTAATTAAACCAGTACCAAGGTAATTTTCTACGATTGGAGAAATGTTAGCGAAATTTCTATATTGAACAACTATATATTTTTCCTTATTAGTTCCAGATCGAGGAGTTTCAATTAATCCTAAAATTTCTTTATCACCATAACTAGCCATAAATAATCTATCGAACTGAGCTGCTTTGTTTGAAACAATCAAAGAGACATCTTCAGTAAGGAAAGCCATTCTTGATTCATCTGTAAATACTGGTTCTCCTAAATCAGAATGTTGAAGACTTGCATCTTTAGCAAACCATCCTGAAAATAAACCAATAAAATTTTTCCATAAATGTAAAAGAGTTTCACTAAACGTTCCCATCTTGAAAAATCCTTCTACATCAACTGCAGTGTCAGTAATACCTTGAGCCACAATAATTATATTGAATGATGGATTGTAGGAAAGACCTATATCATCAGCATTACCACTATAACAAAGATTGTAGAAATCCTCATTAGGAAATACACCATCGCAGGACTCTGCGAAATTAGATTCTAAACCAAGAAGATAATTTGATGCTTCCAAATGATCTCCTAAAAGATTGAGTACATCATGAACAGAAGTACCTTCTGAATTGTTGAATGAAAAACCAACAACAGTTCTAATATTTCCATCATCTTCATATGTTAAAGTACAAAAATCTTTAATAAAACCATTTTCAAAGAAAGAACTTCCTCCTGCAATTTCTAAAAGAGTATTTTCGGATTCATAACTACTTTTTTCGTATGGAACAACGTTTTCAAAAGATTCACAAATCAATTCGTAAGGCGCTTGTATAAATGGTAATGAAGTATCATCAAGTGTAAAACCATACAAAGTAGATGCTATAAGTCTGGATGTAGGAAAATCTCTGGTTTTCATCCACAGACCATTTTCTAAACAAATGTGAGTTCCTTTTACAGTATATGGTTCAACTGTGTTTGCAACAAGAGCATCACCAACAATAACATTATCAGGAGTATAAGCAACTGTTTTATCGTGTCTATCTAAAACACACGCGGTGAAATTTCCTTCATAGAATAAAATATCATTATATTCTGGATCATTCATAATTTGACCGACAGTATGATCATTTAATATAGGATTTCCGTGAAAACATCCTGCTCGAATGTCTGCAAAGTATTCTGCTTCGTTTGAAGTTCCATCTCCGAAAGCTTCTTTTGTATCATCTCCACAACATGCTCTACCAGTCCAGTCAAAACTTGCTTGGGCTTCACAAGCATACCAGTATTTTCCAGAACCAACAGATGTTGCAGTATCAGATAAACTGACATCATAAATAGAAATTGCATCAGGATATTCTGTTAAGAAATGTCCATCGCTAGGACCATCAAGATTATTAATCCAACTTCCATAATTCCCAGTACAATAATAATTAGGGGTGTTGTTAAAACCATTTTCAGGATTTTCGCTTAGGAAAAAATTATCAAAAGCAATTTTAGCATAATTATCATATTCAAAATTAATAGAAACAATATTCTCCAAAGGTTTATTATCGCACATTTCTTTCACAGGAAGTATTGCTCTATGCCATCTCATTTCTTCATACCCATTAACAAGATAATCATAAAGATAACCTAGTTCACAAACTTCAACATTATGATTGTCATCTTTAAATTTCAAAGAAACATTTGTGTTCTTAGATAAATTTGCAAGATTAAAAGCCACATCAAATTCAAGATAATCAAATGTAGATATATTAAGTTGGTTAGAAATTATGAAAACTTTAGTATTAAAAGGTTCTGTAACCTCTTTGTTACTTGGAGTAAATTCAGAAACTTTAATAAAATCTCTTGGCTTGGAAGGAGAACCTGAATAACTATCATAATTTAATAATGTGTGAATCACACCGCCCTTTCCATAAAAACCTAAATCATTAGTATTACGTCCTTCGAAAAGAGATCCATCTTCCTGCGCATTACATGTTGTATAGTCAGTGCAACATTCAGCAATTCTCGCATCACCAGCATGTTCATAACAAATAAATGCTTCCGGTTGCACCAAATCATTCACAGCCAATGCTTCGAAATCAGGAACCCAACTTCCCAGACAACAAAACTCACCAATAATTAAATCAGCAGAAGGATCACATCTATACTGTCCCGGATCACTCAAAAAGTCTCCTCCTAAAGAAGCACAAAAAGGACCAGTCATAGGGTCGGGATTTTCTCCACATATGGAATCAGTATCACCAGGTATTGCTGAATCTTCAAGTAAACAACAAGAACCAATAGTAGGATCTCCTAAATCTCCAGAAAGAATATGCTCACCTAATAAACAATAATTATCTTTTTCACAGGGAAACGCAGTAAAATCAGTAAAAGTTCCATCATTTTCAGGAGTGAGAGTTATATCACCACAATTATCAGCATAATTAGGTTGTGCTTCTTGTAAACAACCGGATAAATCCAAGCCACATTCATCTTTTTCATAAAGACTTGAACCTGATGAATCTAAAAATCCTCCTTCTTGACAAAATGACCAAGAACCGCCCGCACCCGTTATACAAAGTTCCTCATAAATAGCATCATAACAACCAGGATTTGAGATTAGTAAATCATCTAAAAAATAAGATATGGTTTCTCCACCGATACCTTCTGTGGTTTCAGGAACATAACAATTTTCAAAACACTGAGTTGAGAATTCTGCTTGAGAATTATAAGTGTATGAAGGAATTCCATTATATGCAGCACATACAAATTCATCAGATTCAGATAAACTATTTATTGTTTCATTATCATAAAAAGGACCGAATGAAGATAAAGAATTACCTTCTCCATCAACAAAATCAATAAGTTCACAATCACCATTATCTTCAAACAAAGCAGCCAAAGAACTTAATCTATTAGAACAGAAAAAAGATCCATCATTATTTGCAGGTTCAAAACTTCCTGCTTCAGCAATAGCATAAGCATTATTTGAATTTAAACTATTTGCATATTCATCGGTCGCATTACAATAATACCACTCAGCACCATTACTTATGAATTCAACATGATCATTATTAAGAGGCAACCAATGTGATTTGAAAGGAATACCTAATTGTCGAGCATCCCACCATTTCCATAAAAGACTTTCACCTTCTCCAGGAAGCCAAATGTTAAAACCGTTCTCTCGTTCAGAAGATTGTCCTTGAAAATCTTGATTACAAAAATATCTTGATTCTGATGATTCTCCTTCTTCATCATATGTTTGTCCAACATAACCCAAATCACTCCCTCCTTGCCACTGACAAGCAGGACCAACAGGACAATCACCGACAGTTGTTCTTGAAGAACAATCTAATGTTCCTGTACAATCTGGATCTGCAAGTGTACAATCTCCTTCAGTATCACAAACAGATAATTCTTCAGGACTTAATAATGAACTACAATCATATACTCCATCACAACTAGCAGTGTTTGTTGAAGTTTGTTCACAAGATTCTCCCTCTGAACAAGGAATAAATTCTTGAGTAAAAGATCCTACGCAACTAGCAGGAGCAAAAGCTTCACAAGCAGCACTCGCGGAAGTCGCGGAAGCAACTGTAAACTTTGAACAAGAAACATCGGAAGGACCAGAACATTGTGGAGGAACATAAGTACAACCAGGAAGGTTTTCAGGAACACAATTTTCTTGAACATTGTAATTACCATAATTTGAACAAGCAGCATTTGGACGATTAAAACAACCTGTCGGACCGGCATCATTTCCACAAACACCATCAGAACCATCAACTGCAAACGGATTCCAAGCAGGGAAATAAGTTAAATCTCCTGTGTGTGTTCCCGGAGGAACTAAATATTTTACAGGACCGTCGTTATCATAAGTGGTAGACCAAGGATATAGAGGTTCGTCATTATGATTTATCCACCCATGAACAACTGTGTTAAAACAATCAGCATCAGCTAAATCTGTATAACCATCATAATCATCATCTAAACCATCTTCACAATCAGCTTCACCAAATTTTACTGTTGCTTCACCGTTCTCATTATTTGCATCTCCGCCACCTTCAAAAGGAGTTCCTTCGCATAAACCGTCGTTATAATAATTACCTGCTGATGCCACATATGAGGAATCGCTCATTTGGTATGTTGGTTCGACTTTAATTTCATTTGTAGTTACAAAAATTTCTCCGTGAGCACCAGAACCTCCAGCACCACCAGGAGCACCATTACATGTGTCTTTACCATTAGATCCTGGGCCACCATTACCGCCATTACCACCATTAGCTTTGAAAGTGAATTTACCATCTATTAATCCAACATTTAAAGTTAGACGTCCAGCACCGCCACCGCCACCGCCACCGCTAGATCCGGCTGCACAATCGCAAGCAGTTGTATTTCCACCACCACGATTACCTGTTTCTCCATTACTACCTGAAACAGATATTATTCCTGAAGAAGAGCTTTCTGAATAAATTAAAGACTTAGCTTCTAAAGCAACATTTGCTCCACCGCCTCCTGCATAAGTAATAGAACCAGGAGAAAATTCATCATGAACATCGTCGCCACCAGCACCACCATATCCTCCTCTTCTAAACATAGTACCACCAGCACCACCGCCACCACCAGCACCACCATATAAATTTTCAGGAGTACATGCAAGCCAAGTAGCATCCCTAAAACAACCATCTCCGCCTTCTCCACCTGAAGTGTAAGAACTGGATCCCGAGGAACTAGCTCCTGCGCCATTAGAAGAACCATGACCTGTCGCAGCTACTCCATTATTAGCAGATGGTGCGCCTTCATTTAAAAAACTCAAGGTTGTTCCACCTCCTTCAAAGGTAATAGAATTAAAAGCCCATGTTGAAAGAGTTGATGATGTTCCTTGAAGTAAAACAATGGTTTGTGAACTTGAAATAGTACAGTCAACACTTGAAGTGTCGTCAGAAGGAAGATAACATTCTCCATCATTACTGCAAGTAATGCAATCAGGAGGACCTTCTTGTTCTCCGGGACCTCCGGGACCCCCAGGAAAACCAGGAGGAGCTGCAACGAAGGAAGATAATAAAATTAAAACTAGAAGAGATAATAAAATACATTTTAAATAGCTTGTAACCCTCAAATAAACATCCCCACCATTAAATAACTATTAAAAAAGCAAATTTAGTAGTATTTAAAGGTTTTGGAAAGAAACAGAATAAAACTAACCCAAAAGAACAACAGTTAAAGATTTTGAAAAGAAAAAAAAGAAAAATTGTTTAAAATAATTTAATTATTATAGATTAAGCTAAACCAACTTTTTCACAACAAGGTTTGTCCTTTCTACAACATCTCCAACCACCAAATCCTACAATAAGCAATCCTATACCAACAGCAATTAAACCGCCTACCTTAGTATTATCACGCACCACAAGTTGATGATCAAACCCTGTTGAATCAAATTGAAAGAAGCGACCCTGTGCTGTAGGATGAGAAGATAAATAATAGTTAAATTCCAACTGTTGTTTATAAGATAAAGAACTTAATAAACCAAGCACTGTTGAATCATTAAAATTATCATTCATAAATTCCGGAAACCAAATACTCAAAGCATTAGCAAGATGATCTATCAATTCAGATTGTTCAGCTAAAGATAAATCTTTTATATTTGCAAAAGGTTGATCCAAAACAAAATCATCTTGAACATTAAAACTTTGTATAGTAGCCAATCTAGACGCTTCACCAGCTAAACTTTCTTCATTAACTTGATTTGCCACACCATAAGTAAAACCTGTTAAGAACATAACTAAAATACCAACTATAGCAACAATACCAACTAATGATAAAATTGCAAAATTATTTTTTTCCATATTTAATACACCTCGAAATGTAATAAAACCTAGAACTCGCACTATATAAACGTTTTGGGAAAAAATCAGAAATAAACTAAAAAAACAATTTTTATTTTAGTTGTTGAGAAAAAATATTCAAATCTTTTGCGTTTTTCATTTCAATTGTTTCTTTTGCAAGACTAACTACATTGTATGAGATTCCTTTCTTCATGCATAGTTTCGCGTTTTGCATCATTCGACCAAGTACAATTCCTTGTTCTTTTTGTGTTTTTTTTCGTAGTTGATCTAAACCACTCAAAACACCCACATCTTTGCTGGAAAACTCCGCTAAAACCACGTGATTTAGGCCTCCGCGTCTTTGATGGATAAAATCCTTCTCCTCGTCGATTTCGTTATTAAGAACGTGTGTAAGACCTCCAAAAACAGCATTTATTTTAGTGCCTAACCCAATTACCATATCGAAGCCCTCTAAATTGATGTTTTTTTCAGAAATTACTCCGAATTTTACTTCAATTTCGTTTTTTTTTAATTCTTCAATTTGTTTCGGTGTTACTTTTTTTGCGTTTGTAGTTTTATACAATAAAATTAATTTAGAAAAACCTAATTGATGTGCTTTTTGAACAAATTCTGTTTCAGTCCCGTTCCGCGGCATTACAATATCCATCATTGTTTACAAGAAATTAAAAAAAATTAAAAAATTAAAAAAAAGTAAAATTATTTTTTAGTTTTTTTATTTACTACGTGCGCTTTTTTAGGTCGTGCTGGAGTTTTTTTACTCTTTTTTTCTACAACAACTTTTACATCTTCTTTTTCAAATGCGGTTGCTACAGTTTGAGTATCTGCTCCTTTTGCGATATCAAGCGTTTTTTTAGTAGGTTCTAAATGAATCACATTGCATTTTCTTCGTCGTGTTTGACCGTCAATTAAAACGTGGTTTTCATCGATGGTATCTACAATGACACAAGTTAGACCTGCGTCTCTTCCTGCAATTTTGATACATATTCTTCCGATTTCAAATATCATTTTTGTCTCCTTCTTTTTTTTAGTAGGTGGTCGCCCATTCCTACAAGATGGCAAGATTTAGTGTACGAATTATTCTTCGTCTCTTGCTTCTATTTTGATTATGTCACGATGACACCGACTACAAAGTACTCCCCCGAAAGGTCTTTCAGGGCGCTTTTTTGTTTTAGGTACTCTTGCAAGATCTTGTGCTTTAAGTCTTGGCATACCGTTTAACTTAGCGCCACAACGACCGCAGTGTGCGATCTGAGGTTTTCTTTGTTCGTATCTAAGTTCGGTTTTACCACCTGGTAATTTCCGAAAAATTCTACGAAGTGTTCTTGATTTAAACATTCCTCTTGGCATTTTTTTTAATCCTCGATTCAATGAGAGGTCCCGTAAAGTTTTTACTTTAAGGACACCCTAAGTTCTTACAATTCCCGTGACGATATTGCAATTCTTAGAGTTGACAGAAACAAAGAGCACTTTATAAAGGTTTGTCCGCTTTAGGGCTTAAAATAGGCTTATTTGAATAATAAAAAATAAAGAAAATAAAGCCTGTTTAGGCCAGTTTCATGAGCTTTCTCAATGTGGTTGAGAATATGATAGAGAACAAGAAATATGCTCCAAACCAACCCCATGTTTTAATCCAAGGGATGCCTCCGAAAAGGAAAATTCCTTCGAAGATTTTTAATTTTTTATTTCCTACAAGGATTGTTTCAAAGACAGATGATGCTTCGATTTTATGAAGCGGTTCAATGTATTCTTGTTTGTTGGAAACTATTAATGAGAAAAATTCTTCTTCACCGGAACCGTTGTGATTAACACTCATATCATAATATCCAGCAGGTCCGTGAAGCATCCAAGTAACAGAATTATTTTTAATATTCTGTGTTAGATTAGAACTTGAATTAAGTTCTTCAGGTAAATTTAGTGTTAGTTCTCCTGTTGCTCCAGGTAGTGCAACCGTTGTAACTGAAAAATCAATTCCTGGTGTAAGCGGAGCAAATGCAAGATGCATTCCTAACCAACCAAAAAAAATAATCAAAGGTAAGAATGTGTATAATGTAGATTTCATGGATGATTTGAAGTATTGCCCATTCATCTTCATCATTTCTTTTTGTGTCTTCATTGCTTTGTCGTTTTTACCTTCTTTAGTATACGCTTTAGCTTTATTTTGTAAACGTTTCATATCAGCTTTCAATACTTTAAGCTTTTCTTGATTCGTTGTATACTTGTAAATTATTGTTGTAAAAACAGAAACGAATAAACTAATAATTAAAATTGCCCAAAATGGTCCCCACGCTAAAAGTGGATTAAGTATTGGATCTAATATGCTTGAAAATCCCATTTTCTATCTATTTCCCCATGAACTTTCGCATCATTGGGTTCATATCTTCAACGTGCTGTTTTGCAATGTCTTCGTATAGTTTGTAGATAATCATTACGGTAAGTAATAACCCTGTTCCACTTCCAAATACTCCTGTCATATCTGCAATTGCAGCTAAGAAACCGATGAATAAACCACCCATAATTGTTAATGGATATATGTATCTTTTTAGTAATCTTTCAAGAACTCTTGCGTCTTTTCTAAACCCAGGAATTTGTAATCCTGATGCCATCATTTGTTTTCCTTGACTTTTTGGGTCAAGTCCTGATGTCTGCATCCAGAACCATGAGAATAATGTTGCTGCTGACATGAAGAACAATAGATATGTTCCTGCCTGAACAAACATAATTCCTGTTGCATTTCCTTGAATAATATGTTGTAATAAATTATTGTTAGTTAAGAAAGGTACGACTTTGTTTAACCATGCAGCTCCCGCTAGGTTAGCGAACAATTGAAAGTTTGCGACAAGTGCCGATACCAAAATAATAGGAATAACATTAGTATAAACGAAGTTCAACGGCCATCTAATTCCATGACCTCTAATTCTTCCAAACGATAGCGGTATCTCTACTTTCATCGCCTGTGCAAATACTACCAAGGCAAATATCAATAGTGTGAAAATTATAGCGCTCAATTTCAACAGAGCTCCAGTGGGTTCACCTATGGATACTAATCGTAATAATTCTGGAATTGCTCCAACAAATGCTTCAGGGTTAGTTACTGATCTAAGCGGACTAATCATCTGAATAAAAATAGCTTGAGATACACCTGCGGCAATGAATAATGATACTCCGCTTCCAAATCCCCATTTGTTAATTACATCATCTAAGAAGACAATAATTATACCTCCTATAATAATCTGAACAATCAACACAAGCGGACTAATTCCTGCTTGAGGGCTTAATCCTCCCATAAGGACGTAAATCGCAGCTTCTATAATAATGAAAAAATAAGTAAGTAATTTTTGAGTTCCTTGGAAAAGAGCTTTTCCGTCAGGAGTTGTTAAATTGAAATTTAATATTCCTGCTCCATTCAATAACTGCAATACAATAGATGCAGTAACTATAGGACCAATACCTAATGTTACAATAGAACCAAAACTTGCTCCTAATACAACTGAGAGAAATTCGAATTGACTAAGTGCGTTGTTACCAAGACCATAAATGTGTACTGCACTTAATATGAAGAATATAACTAATACAAATAAAGTCCATTTAAGTTTTTGTTTAAAAGGAAGATTTTTCTTCTTTGATCCTTTTACTTCAGGAATAAATTGTAGTAATTTTCTATACACACTCATTTGTAAAAATCCTCTGTTATTTGATTCGATTAAACTTATATTGATATATAAAAGTTGTTATCCTAAAAATCATTCATTTATGGATTCTTTTTGGGATGCCAAAATTTAAAGTTTGAGCATAAAAATAAAAAAATAAGGAATTTATTCCTCTTTTTCAGAATCTTCTACCTTAGGTTCTTTTTCCTTTTGTTCAGAATCTTTCTGAACCGCGGAGGAAGCTTTAGCTTTTGACTGCGTAGGTGCTTTTTCCTTAGGTGCTTTTTCTGCACTTACTTCTTTAACTAGAGCTTTAATTGGAGCAACGACAGTTACAGAACCGCCTTTTTCTTCAACTTTTTTAATAGCTCCTACTGTTGCTGCTTTTACTACAATGTCAAAAGCGAACATAGGAACTCCTGTTCCAAGAAGTTTGTCTACTTTAATATCTGCAAGATTGATTTTATATTTGGATCCGTCTTTTACTGCGTTTCCTTCTGCAACAATGCTTTCAATTTTAGTATTAAGTGTGCTTAGAGCAATTGTGTTAACAATTTTTTCAGTAGGATTTGTAAATCCGTGTTTACCCTCAAAGTTTTTGATCTTCCAGTATGAAGGTTTCTTTGCGTCTCCTCTTTTACCGGAACCAGCATTACCTCGGCCACCACGACTTCCTGCGCCTCGGTGTTTTTTCTTTTCTCCCCAACTATGGGTCCAACTTCCTCGGTGTCGACTGTTTTTCTTTCTGTGATTTAGAACCATTTTGTGACCTCTACATCATCTTTTTGATGAGTTCGTTAATTGCGTCTCCTCGTTCTCCAAGTGCTCCGCCAATTGTAAAAGCTTTTTTGATTCCTTTTCTTTCGAATCCGCCTTTTGGTGGTGCTAAAAAGAAAGCTTTTTTCAGATTTCCTTCTGAGTCTTTTTGCCCTCTTTTTTCTTGAAGCTCTTTGAGAGTTTCTTCATTGATTATTCCAAACGTTGTGAAATCTTTAACCTTGTTTAAACGTCCTCGAACTGTTGGTGTATCTTCAACAACCGCACAAGTATGTTTTTTATTTAGGTTAAGAGCTTTTAGAGTATCTCTCATGTCAAATCGAATACCAACAAGACCTCGAATTAGTACAACTGCGATTTTACTCATTTTGCTTGTACCTCTTCTACTTTATCGTCTACTTTAGCGTCTACTTTAGCGTCTACTTTAGCGTCTACTTTAGCGTCTACTTTAGCGTCTACTTTAGCGTCTACTTTAGCGTCTACTTTAGCGTCTACTTTAGCGTCTACTTTAGCTTCTTCTTTCGCTTCTTCTTTCGCTTTCTCTTCAACTTTCGGTTTGTAAATTGGTGGAGCTAGTTGTTTTCCAACGCATCCTTCAATTATTGAAAGTTTTTCTATATGTCTATCTTGAACATTAGTTATTGCTAATCTTCGAAGAGCTTGCATAGTTGCTTTGATAACATTGATTTTGTTTTTCTTTTGACCAAAACTTTTTGACCAAACATTTTGAATACCTGCAAGAGTTAGAATTTTTGCAACTTCTTTGTCACAGATTAATCCTTTACCTTTTGGTGCTGGCATAAGTCTAATAGTATATGATCCGCATTTTCCTTCAACTGCAAATGGAATAGAGTGGGCTTCAGTACTTTGATCCTCCCAAGATCCTGTTCCTCTTCGAACTAAAATTATATTAATTTTAGCCGCTGCGAAAGATTTCTCTCTTGCTGGAACTGTTTCTTTGGATTTCCCATAACCGACACCTACGTGTCCATTTTTATCTCCACAAACTGCATATGTTGCAAATTTTGGTTTGTTACCTTCTCGAGTTTTCTTTTGAGTTTGTCTAAAAACTCTTCGTTGTCCACCACCAAATTTACCTTTCGCTTGTCCAATAAGGAGAAGTTCAGATTCTGTTTTGATAAGTGCATCAACAATTTCTGGCTCAAGAATTCTTCGACCGGATCCTAAGATTTCATCTATGTTTGTGATTTCTCCAGATTTTACTTTCTTTCCAATTTCTGTTTTTGGAATCCATTTATCGAAAGTAGGTTCAGGTGCTACCTGAGGAGGTCTTGATTGTGATCTTCTTTTGTTATTTGGTTTTTTCATGATAATCACCTAAAGTAGTTTCCCCTTAATATCAGCAAAAGATTTTGGTAAGTCTTTAGCGTTTTGAATATGTTCTCCGCTAAGTCTTTTTTCCGACGGGAAAATGTCTGCTGTATGAGGTACGTTTAAACCTGCATCAACAACACCTTTTAGTGCTGCATATATTCTTGAACCTTTGTTTGGTGTTTGTAATCCCATGTCAAGAATTGCTTCTTTTACTCCTTTTGCAAGAGCTTCTTTTGCTGCTGCAAGTCCTGCTAAATAAGCTGCAGGAATGGATTTTGTGGAAAACTTCCAACCTTGTGTTTCAAGTTTCTTTGAATTATATGTACAAACAGTTTTATCTCCATCCGCTTCATAGTTAGTGAATTGAATGATTAAAGCTGTGTTTGTTCTTCGAATAATAAGTCTAGTTTTACCGCTTTTAAGAAGTTCTAATCTTTTCTTATAGTGGGTTCGTCCTTCTCGTTTTCTTCGATATTTAACTGTGTAAATTGCGTTTGTTGCCATTATTGCTCACCCGCTTTAGGATCTTTTGTTTTAGCCATTTGGTGCTCATTCATAAAAATTTTGATGTGTCGTTTATTACGGAAAAAGCCTCCTCCGGTTTTTCGATATAAAGATTTGAATGATGCCTGGTCAACAACTCCGTTTGCTCGAAGTTCTTTAAGAAAAATTCTTTGTGTTCTAACTTTAGCCATCCATGCTTCTTTTCGCGGAACAATTGCGGTTTTTTTACCTTTACGCTTACCAGGTCCACGTTGTAAACCTTTTCTTCGCTGATCTGCTTTGTGTTTTGCTCGTACTCTAGAAACTCCTTTTTTCTGAACTTCAGAAATAACACCTTCAGCAACTAATCCTCTAATATCAGATTTAGTAATTGCTTCTTTGATATCTGCTGCTCTTTCAGGAGTTAGATGAACTCTTTTAGGCGAACATTTCAAAACTACAGATGCTAATCTTTTTTGTACTGATAGTTTCATTGTACGTCACCTGCTTTTGTAAGAATTTTGTCGTGTTCTTTTTTCTCTACGACTTTTTTTTCTTCATCGCTAAGATCTTTAGATTCTTTTTCATCTGATTTTTTCTTCTTTTCTGCTGCTTTTTTTGCTGTTGCTTTTTTACCAGCTTTTCGTTTTTCTATTTCTTTTTTCTTTTCTTTTTTAGCTGCAAGTTTGTCAGAAATTGTTTTGTCAACTTTTTCTTTTGTTAAATTAAGAATTGTAAAACCTTTTTCAGTAGCATAATTAACAAGTTCTTCTTTTCTTCGTAAACCTGCTGTTCGCGCAATAATAATGCCGTCAGTTTTTACGTCAAGTCCTTCGAAGTCTTTAATATTTTTAACTACGTTTTGTACAAATCCTTCTCTTGATAGACCTTCAACTGCTTTTGGAGAACCATAACCTGTTGATCGACGTACTGCATAACCCTTTCGAGATAAACGCATTTTGTTTTGTCGTCCTTTTGGTCGTCGCCAAATTGGTGCTGATACTCTTTTTTTCTTATGAGCGTCATGTCTAATGAAGGATGGCTTTTTGGATTTTAATTTTTTTCTAAGTTCTAATAGTGCTTTCATCTTCTTCACCTATAACTCCTTACCATCTTTTTCAGTTAGGTAAATTCCATCTTGGAATCGTCGTCGATCAAATCCGCTTCGTCGTGAAAGTTGTTCTATTGAAGCTGCTGCTTGACTAACTAATTCTTTGTTAATACCTGATACAACAATTTCATCTCCTTTTACGTTTACTTTGATACCTTCTTTGAATTCTATTGTTCGAGGAACGCTTTCTCCAATGAAGTTTTTTATTTCAAGTTTATTTCCCTTAATACTTACATTCATAGGGAAGTGACCTGAGCAAATTTTAAGTTTGTATTCATGTCCTTCAGTAACTCCTTTGAAAAGATTTCTTACATGAGCAAGATATGTTTTCATAAGTTTCTTTTCGGTTTTTGAAAATTTCTTAGCGAAAAATTCAACACCTTCCGAACTAACAGCCATTTCAACTCTTGGATGAAGTAATTTTCTTGATACTTCTCCTTTTGGCCCTGTAACAGTGATGATTCCTGATTCTACTTTAACAGTAATACCTTCAGGGATAGCGACGGTTTCTTTTATATTTTCCATACTTGCCATTCTTCATCACCTTAGTAACAATAACTAATTAATCGTCCACCGATACCTTTTTCTTTTGCTTCATAGTGTGTTAGTAATCCTTGACTTGTTGATACAATCAGGAAACCAAAACCTTTTGCAGGTAAGTATCGTTTTTCGAATTTTTCGAAGTCAGAACATTTTATTGCAAACCGTGGTTTAATTGCGCCACATTTGTTAAGTTTTCCACTTAATACAATTCGATAAACATTTCCTTTTGAATCTTCGATTTCTTCTACGTTGTCAATATATCCTTGATCTTGCATTATTGCAAGAACTTTTTTGATGAGTTTAGCGCTTACATTAGTTATCACTATATCTTTCTGCACTTTTGTTGCATTATATATTTGCGATAAAACGTTAGCTAAAGTGTCATTCAAAGCCATTTTTTGTCCTCTAATTAAACTTCTTGAAACCTAGTTCAAGAGCGTGATCTCTGAAACATTGTCGACAGATATCTAGACCGTATTTTGATACGTGTCCTCCTGTTCGACCACAAACGTCACATTTTTTTGTTGATTCTCCAAATGCTCGTTTTTTTGGTACGTTATGCTTTTCGTATTTAGCACGTTTACCTGGCTTTTCACCAATTTGAACAAGTACTTTTGTATGATCTGAAGTTGTCATTTTTCTATTCCTCCATCTCTGCGCCAAAGTTTGATTTTACAAAATCAAGTGCTTCATCTCTGGTAATTAGATGTGATTTTCCTACTGAAGCTTTTCGAATTTTTCTTTTCTTTACTCTAAATCCTGGTCGGGTTAAAGTAACAGAAACTTGTAATCCAAGTAGTCCAATTTCAGTATCATATTTAACATCAGGAATATCTACATATTCGTGAATACCAAATGAAATATTTCCATAATTATCAAACCATGATACTTTAATTTTTTTGTCCTTTGCTTCTAACAATCTACCAACTAAAGCCATAGTAACTGCTTCATCTCGGAGAGTTATTTTTGCTCCGATTGGAAGACCAGGTCGTAGACCCCATGCTGCTAATCGTCTTTGTGTGATTGTTTGAACAGGTTCAATTCCGGTGATGTGTTTAAGAAGTTTCATTGCTTTTTTTAGCACTGCTTCATCTCGTCCCGCACCGATATTAAGTGTTAGTTTTTCGATTTTAATTTTTTTGTTCGCGTTCATATTCGATAACCTTCTTTTGCAATTCTACTCCTAGAGTGTGATGATTGGTTTGTCTTTACCGATAACGATTGCGTATCGTCTTTTTGTTCTGAATTCTGACTGTCCTATTGAAACAATAACTGTTGTTCCTTCAATTTCCTTTATAGTTCCAACAAATCCAACATGTCGTCCTGCATCTAGAAGAATTGTTGCTCCTGCTTGCATTGGAATGTGGTCGTTGATTTTCTGATCAGGTAAACTGATAACTAGTGAGTCACCTACTTTGTATTTGTTGCTATCATCGACAATAAAAGATCGTCCATCAAGAGTATTAAGTTGTGTTTTTCCTCCTTTTAAGGAAGTTTTTTTCATAACTTTACTAATCTTTTGTGATGCTTCTTTTTCATCAATTACAATAGAATACAATTTGTTTTTATTGTTAATTCCAAGTCTAAAAAATTGTTTAGTGCTTGGAAGTGAAACAATACCAAGAAGACCAATTGGTCTTTTATTATCATGAGCAATATCTCCATCAATTAAACAAAGTTTTTTATGGAGTATTCTTTTCACTTCTTTTTGTGTTTGTGCAAGACCAACCATGTCTCTTAGAAAAACAGAGATTGGTACTTGATGATGCATTTTATGAGGACCTGGTAACGGTCTCGCTATAAAAGTGAGTGTTTTCTTTGCGATAGGCCAAGTTTTTGGACTTGCTAATCTTTTCAAATGTCGTTTTACCATTTTACTCCTTTGCCTCTTCTTTAGCTTTTACTGCTACTTTTTTGAATCGTCTCTTATCGTCCTTGATTAAAGTGATTACAAGATTTGAAGGATGAATTGGATAAGGAACTTTTCCGCCTTCTTTTTTTGTTAACTCTGCTCCTTTAACATAGACTCTGTCTCTTCCAAGATCGACTTTTTCAACAGGCCCATTTGTTCCTTTGAATTGTCCTCGTGTTATGAGAACTTTATCTTCTGATCGTACTCGTAAAGATCTTACTCCATGTTTTTTTGCAAGTTCTTTTGATAATTTTACACTGAGGAATTTTCCTCTAGTATGAAGAGGAGCATTATATCTATACTTTCTCTGTTTTCGTGGTTGTGTACTAAACAACCAATCTATTGAAAATGCTGATTTCATTTTTATTTACCTTTATTTTATACAACCATGTTTGCAACTTTTGCAACAGCAGGCCATTTACCAGCCGCTTCTTTGGAAATTGGTCCTTTGAAAATTGTTCCTTTTGGATTTCCTTTGTCGTCTTTTAGTACAACTGCGGAATTATCTTCAAATGTAACTCTTGTTCCATCCGGTCGTTTGTATTCTTTTTTTTGTCGAACGATTATTGCGAAAACAACTTGTTTTCTCATATCAGGTCTTCCTTTTTTTACTGCTGCGACAACCATGTCACCAACACCAGCACTAGGAATTCTACCTTTAACTGTTTTTTTTCGTTTGACACCTGTGATTTTGATAATTTTTGCACCAGAGTTATCGCAAGTTTCTAGATAAGATCCAACTTGTAATGCATCTGTGACGTTTGCTTTTACTGCTTTCATCTTGATTTCCTCTATTGTGCCTCAGCTTTTTCAACTACTTCAACTACAACAAAATTTTTCGTTTTTGAAATTGGTCTAGTTTCTTGAATTCTGACTATGTCACCTTCTTTTGCGTTTATTTCGTCAGGATTATGAGCGCTTATTTTGGATTTCTTTTTTGTGTATCGTTCGAACTTCGGAATGAGTACTCGTCTTTCCCATTCTACAACCACTGTTTTGTGCATTTTAGCACTAACTACTTTACCAGTGAATGATTTTCCTCGAATGCTTAAGGTTTTGTTTTCCATCGTTTTTATCTCCGTGATTTAATCCTGTCTTCCAGGCGTTTTGTGATTTTATCTCCATTAATTTTTTTGTCGTCAATAACAAAAACAGTTCCTTTCTTGAGAACGATTTTTTGTGTTTTACCGTCTTCAATTATGAACGAACTTTTTGTTTCGTCAACAATGATTCCTTTGATTGTGATATAAGATTTGTTAGTTGATTCGTCGATTGTGACACTCTTTCCAATGAATGGTTGTCGTGTTACTTTATCGACCAATGTACTTTTTAACCTCTATTGTCTCAGGTGAAAATCCTATTTCCACTAAAGCATCTTTTATTGATCCAAGGTGATTTCCTTGAAGTTCAACAATGTCTTTTTTTGCTGTTCCGCCACATGCGAATTTGTTTTTTAATTTTTTTGCTATGTCTTTGATGTCAACGTCGCTCGTATTTATTCCTTCAACAACTGTGTATTGTTTTCCGAATTTTTTTCTTATGATTTTGATGGTAATGGTTTGCCCTTCTTTGGCAATATTGTCCCATGCCGCTAGTTCAGTAGGAAGTCCTGTTATTGGATCTATATCAACCATTTTATTTGTTATTCACCATTGCTTCTTGCGTTTCAAGAGTTTTGATTCGCGCAATTGAACGTTTTAGTTCTTTGATTTGTCCGGGACTTTTAGGAGCAGTTCCTGTTTGAACCTGACCGTTTAATTTTAGTAATTCAACTCGCATCTCCTTAACTTTTTTTTCACGATCTTGAGGACTTAGTTTTTGAATTTCTTTGAATTTCATTTTTCAGCCTCCTTTGTTTCAACAGCTTTTGCTTCTACAACTTTAGCTTCTACTTTTTCCACAGGCTTTTCTTCGACTTTAGTTTCTGTTTTAGGTTTAGATTCTGTTTTAGGTTTAGGAGCTACTTTTGATGTTGTTTTTTTAGTGGTTTTTTTCTTAGGTTTTTCTTCTGATTTTCTATGTTCAGGTTCATTACCTTTTACTTTTTTAGCTGTTTTTGCTTTTCGTTCCTGTTTTAGTACATCTTTAGCTTCTTTAGCTGCTAATGCAACTGCGTCTTTTTCTCGCTTATCAAAAGTAATCTGATCGGGTAGAACTGTGGTTGCAGGCATAATTCTTACTTGAACTCCAACAATTCCTGTTTTTAGTACAGCATATTCTTTTGCCGTATCAACACCACTAATTGCAATGTCTCCACATTTCTTCATATATCCATTTGCGAATCTCCATGTTTTTGCTCGTGAAGAAGGAATTTTTCCTGAGATAAGAATTTCTACACCAAGTGCTCCCGCTCTCATAACTCCTTCCATAGCTTTATGGCCGACTCCTTTGAATCTTTGTGTTCCGAATCTTTCAAGTTGAGATACAATACTTTCTGCAACAACGGTCGCATCAAGATTGAAGTCTGTAACTTCTTCGATTTCGATTTGAGGATTTTCTAATTTGAATTTTACTTTTAGATCACGTGTTAATTTTTGAATAGTTACTCCGCCTCGACCAACTACAAGTCCTGGTCGTGATGCTTTGATAACAAGACGTTCTCCAAGACTGGTTCTTTGAAGTTTAACTCCACTAAGACCAACTTTGTTAAGTGTTTCTTTAACGTATCTTTTGATCTTGTATTCTTTGAAATTTTGTGCTACAAATTTTCGTTCGATCATTGTGCGTCAGCCTCCTTGACTTCTACCTTTTCTGTGGTTTTTTCTTCCACTACAGGCTTTTCTTCTGCCTTAGGCTCTTCTACTTTTTCAACAACTTTAACTTCTTCCTTAGCTTTCTCTTCACTATTGCTCTTAGCTTCAGGTTCACTTTGTTCCTGAGCTTCAACTTTTTCAGCAACTTTTTCCTCTACCTTAGCTTCTACTTTTGGTTTAGGTGCTACTTTAGCCTTAGGACTTGGTTTTAGTTTCTCAGACTTCTCTTCTACTTCTTGTACAACTACTTCAATATGAGTTCGTTTCATTGCACGTCGTCGTTGACGACCTTGATGTAAAGGAGATGCTGCTTTGTTAGCAATAATAGAAATAATTGTTAGCTCTTCAGCTAAACCATGGTTTGCCGCATTTGCAACTGCAGAAGCAATTGTTGTTCGGATATGATTTGCTGCTTTAACTGGAAATCTTCCAGAAGCCATATCACCACGTCGATGACCTACACCATCGGTAAACCGAGTGAAAGGAATTGCTCGTTTTAATTGAGCAACGTCATCTAAGTAAGCTAAAGCTTTCTCAACTCGCAATCCTCGTAAAGCATTACAAACGTTAATTGCCGTCTTTGTTGAAATTGGCAAATTCTTTCCGTATGCTTTAGCTGTTGCGTTTGTGAAATTTGTGAATGAATAGTTTGTTTGCGCCATCTTTCTTACCTATTTTTTTGGTTTGTTGGTTACTCCAACACTGGTATGAACTGCTCGTTTTCGAGTCAGCGCGAACTCACCAAAGAAATGCCCTATCATATCGTCCGTAATTAGTATAGCTTGAAATCCTTTTCCTGTGTGGATTTGGATTGTTTTGCCAACCATCATTGGGAGAATAATCATGTCTCTTCGATGTGTTTTAACGTTATCCTTCTTTTCTATTTTTTGTATGAGTTTCTTTTTCTCATCAGAAAGGCCTCGTTTGATTGATCGTCTTTGACGGGACGGGAGGATTTCTGAAAATTCAGAGAGACTCATTGCCTTGAGTTCTTCAAGTGTTTTGGATTTAAATTTGAATTCTTTTAGAGCCATTGATTGTCACCTAGATTCTTTTACCTTTAGCACGTCCTGTTTTACGAGCTCTGATTGCACCTACACGTCGTCCTGGTGGAGCGTTCTTTGGTGCTGGCTTTGCTTTGGATTTTCTTAGTGTTCGCTTGTTACCGAATGGGTGCGCTACTGCGTTCATTGCGGTTGCTGATACACTAGGCCAGTACTTACTTCTTGCTTTCATAGCATAGAATTTTGTTCCTGCTTTCAAGAATGGTTTTTCTACTCTTCCACCACCAGCTACAACACCAATTGTTGCACGGCAATCTGGATTGAATAGTTTTTGTTTTCTTGAAGGCATTTGTACTGTAATTCCTTCTTTTGATTTTGATACTATTCGAGCGCTTGAACCTGATGATCTTACAAATCGTCCACCATCTTTTGGTTTTTGCTCAATATTAAATATTGCAACTCCTTCTGGAATATCTTTAAGGCTACGTACGTTCCCATATTTTATTTCTGAATCTGAAGAAAAGTCAAGAGAATCTCCTACGCTAATTCCTTCTGATGCAATTGCTAATCCTTGTTCTCCATCATCATAATACAATTGTAAAAGAGGAGCTGTGTGTCCTGCACAATGTAAAATGTTTGTAACAAGTGCGCCTTCTTTTGGAAGAAGTTTTGCCTGTCCTTTATGTTTGAAAGAGTGAGATCTAAATGTTGCTGCTCCTTTTCCTCGTTTTTGTGCTGTAATTAGTTTTCCCATTTTTTACACCTACATAAGTTCGAGTTTGGTCGCCAGATCGATCGCAGGAGTTGAATCAGCAAATGTTACATATGCTTTTTTCTTTGCGTCTGGTCCAATAAGAGTGTTGACATTTACGACTTTGACATTAAACATTTTCTCAAGTTCTTCTTTAATGCTTTGTTTAGTGTCGCCTTTTTCGACTAAGAAAACTAATTTATTATCAGATTCCATTAATCGCATTGCTTTTTCTGTTGATAATGGTGCAATAATCATTTCATACCACCTACAGTTTTTTTGTCTGTGAATAGTTGGTACTGTGTTAATACATCTAGTGCACCGTCTGTATACAGAGTAAGTCGACCGGAGTGAGTTCCTGGAGCTAATAGTTCAGCGTTTAATCCATTTACTGGAATAACGTCTGCACCAAGAATGTTAGCTGCAGCCTTTAGAAGTGGACAGTCTTTTGAAACAACAAATAGGAATGACTTTTTTGTTTTTGTCTTTCGTCCTCGTCTTTTTCCTGCTCCTGCTCTAATGGTTGTTTGCTGTGATCGAACAAGTTCATCGGAAAATCCTAAAAGTTCTAATGCTTTAAGTACATCTTTTGTTTTTTGAATATTTTCAAATGATGAATCTAATACAAAAGGAAATCCTTCAGGAAGTTTGTGTCCTCGTTCTTGAACAAGTGTTGCATCCATGGTAGCTGCAAGAGCTCCTCGGATTGCTTTTCTCCGTTCTTTAATATTGATTTTTTGTTCCCAGTTTTTATCTGCTTTTGGAGGATGAGCTTCACGTCCACCTACTGTGTTAGGAGCTGTTGCGCCAACGTAGTAGAATCTTGTTCCTCTTCGATTAAGAACTTTTCTTGGAGTTCGTGATTGTCCAATTCCATAGGTGCTTTTGTAATTATTTCGTCGCTTTGATAGGAATGAAGAATATCTCATACCTGCGCCTTCTTTTGCACCGTATTTTTGTCTTCGGGAAGCTTGTAATGCTAAAACCGCTCGCTTGATTAGATCAGGTCGAACTGGTTCTGTGAACTGTACCGGTAAGGTAACAGATTTTGTTTCCGCGTTATTTTGATCAAATACTTTAACTTTCATTGTCGCCACCTTAGTTACCTTGTTTTGACTCAGTACTTATTGAGCTAACTGTTAATTTCAGTTGTTTCGGTGGATTTCGTAGCGGAGAAGTAAATGTTATTAATCGTTTTTTTGGTCCTGGTACTGAACCTTTAACGAGAATGTATGATGATTTTACATTTCCAAATCGAACAAATCCTCCATCAGGATTTACTTTTTCTACGTCATCTTCGACAGCCATAATATAATTGCTGTATTGAGTTCTTTGATGATATCCCATTTGACCTGCGTATGCTACTCTATACATCATATGGCCTTGTCCTTTCCAACTTCCTAATGATCCTGGTCCTCGTATTGTTTTTTCAGACTTTTTAGCTCGAAGACTAATACCAAATCGTTTTACAGAACCTTGATATCCTTTACCAATTGTTATTGCTCGTGCATCAACATATGATCCTTGTGTTAAAATATCTTTTACATTTAGATCTTTTTCCGCATTTTCTTTTGCGAAAGCTAGTTGATCAGCTACACTTCCACCAATTGGAAGTTCAAAAATTTCTGGTTTCTTTTTACCGGTACCTGTTAGGTGCGGTTGAGTGTACAATTGTAATGTAATGTGTGTAACACCTTCTAGATCAATTGATTCTAGATCATTTGCTGTTGAAATCTTTTTTGCTGAAGGTACTTTTCGGAGAAGTTCTTTATTTGTCTTAAAGAAAATTTCTTGAGCAACTCTTGTTCCGTACCCGTGAGCTTTATAGAATCGTACTGATGCAATTTTAAGTGGAGGACATTCGATAACTGTTACAGGAACAGCGATTATTTCTCCTTTTGTAATAGAATTTTTACCGGTGTCTGCAGCCATGACATGAGTCATTCCTGCTTTATATCCTGCAAACCCTAAAAGTTTTGCTTCGTTTCCAGTAGGTACTTGACGTACTTTTGCATACTGTCGTGAAGCTCTGACTCTTGGCCAGAATTGCATACTTCCGTGTCGTGGATTTAATCTTTTTCCCATTTTTATTCACACAATTTTATTGTGATTTAATATGAAAAGCAAAGTTTATGCTTTCGTAATCATCATTTACAGCAGAACAAGATAGAATTTTCTCAAAGTCAAACGCAGGGTTTGTCTTGGTACTGAGAAAAAACGGATTCGTTCCAGGCCGTAACATACCCGCAATAGTTTATTGCGAGCAAGGCGCAGGAACATCAAACTATTTATAAATGTTTGTGTTGTTTGTTGTTTAAAACCGCATCAGAGACCAAAAACACCTTTTTTTAAAAAAATAAGCCTTATTCAAGCTTTTTTCAGAAAAAGAACGAAAGTATGAAGAGTTCATATGAATTATTTTTCTTGCTTTGAATCAGCCTTTTTAATGCTTGTTTTAACATCTTTTTTCGTAGCTGTTTTCTTCGTGGCTTTCTTCCTTTTAGAAGTTTTATTAGCTTCAAGCGCATGCTTATTCTTAGCATACTGTGAAGGATTTTTTATCTTAGGGCAAAATTTATCAGGAGTACAAATCAATAAAGATTTGTAATAATCTTGATTTAAGCAACTAGGAGGAGGAAGAATTTGTTTTCCTCGTTTAATTTGAGACAATTGTCCTTTAAGATATTGTTCTCTCAAAGGTTCAGGATTAATATCATTCCAAACATATACAAACTTTTCTATTTGATCAACCGCCCAACCAACGGATCGTAAAAAATTAATCAAAATAAATAAAGCTCTTTTCTTACCATCTTCCATACCTCGTAAAATATTATTAATACAAGGAGGAAAATGATCTTGACTAATTGCGTCTGCAGGAATTTCTATTGCTTTAGGCGTGAATCTTTGCTTGGCTTCAGGATCATATTGAAAATCAAACGCTTGAGTAAACAACATAGCCGTTTCTCCTGAATTGGCCTTTTTCCGCTCTAGAAAAGGAATGTCAAAGACAACGTTTTCTGGTTTTGCATCTTTTTTGTCAAAAGTCAATACATCTCGTATTTTTATAGGAACTGAAGATAGCTGCGATTTTTCATGTAGAGAAAAAGGCATTCTATACAAATGTCTTGACGCAATAAGAACCGTATCTACATCAACAACTGCTTCGAAATTAAGTTTCTCAATAGAGGGTTTTTCCGATCTACAATGAGGACAACGAGCTTCTAAGGTTTTTTGTTCAACAGGATATTTACATTTTGAACAAGAAATTACATCCGGATTTCCAGATGGTTTGGATGAATGACCGCATTGTTCACAAATATATAATCGTTGTATTCGTTGTTCACGACGCTCTTTTCCGCAATCATTACAAACAACAACAAATAATTCTTTGTTTGATTTTTTTGCAATTTCTTTGAGTTGATTAACAGTAAAAGAATAACCACTAAGAAAAGTAACTGTTCCTTTTTCTTTATCTCTGGATGTATAATTTGTTGTAATATAATCCAATAAATAACGAGCTATTTTTCTTGGTCCTTCTGGAAATAAATCTTTGACAAGTCTCTTTTCGCCCTCGAAATGTATGGTTTTAGGAAATGCTTCAAAAGGAACTCCAATGTGAAATCCTTTATTTCCTGAAAATTTTACACCAATAGAATTAACGCCATTATCTTGTAATGCTTTGATAAAAAGATGTGTTGTTAATCTAGAAAAATCCCAATCAGGACAATCAATATCTAAGATTAAATCCCAACCTTTTCGTAGACTATCTAGCTCGCGTCTTTTCATGCCTGTTACTATGGATAAAGGATTATGCCAAAGTTCTTCTGAACAATGAAATGAAGAAGCAGATTTTTTAGCGAGTTCTAAAACATCATTTTCATAGGAAAGAATATCAGGTCGTTTACCAAATTTTTCTAGACCATATCTGGCAGTTATTTCTTTATCCTCTGCAAACTCTACAATAGCCTTACGAACTTCGAGCCGTTTGTAATAAGATAGAGAAGTTGATATTAACATAGAAAAAACAAAAGGAAAGAAGGTTAAAAAGCTTTCTACTTGACAAGAGCTTTAAGCTCTTCTAGGTCTTTTTTAACTTCCTCGAAAGCTCCTTCCCAGAATTCTCGCTTTGTGATATCGAAACCTGCATTTGCCATAATATCTACAACATCTGCATCTCCACCAGCTCGAAGAATGTCCATATACTTAGGAACAAAGCTTTCTTTTCCTTCTTTTTTGTACATATTGAATAAAGCTAAAACAATCAAATTTGCAAAAGCATATCCATATACATAAAATGGAGAATTAAAAATATGTGGCATCAATAACCATTCGTGAGCAAATTCATCAGGTAATTCCATGTCAGGACCAAACTGTTGTTTATGAAGTTCGTGAAATGTATTGTGTAGTTCTTCTATTGTTGTTCCTTTTTTTATTTGATCGTGTGCTTTTATTTCAAATAAAGCGAAATATGCCTGTCGCATAATTGTTGCATAATATCTATCCATATTATGAAATAATAAATATTTTTTTTCTTCTGCACTTGCTTCATTTAACAAATGATCCGTAAGAAGTAATTCTCCAAAAATGCTGGCTACCTCGGCCAAACCTATGGATGCATGAAATGTTAATTCTATTTTATCTTTTGAAAGTTGTCCGTGAATTCCGTGGCCGATTTCGTGTGCCATTGTTTGAAAATCATCTAATCTATCCATATGATTCAACATGATGTAAGGAATTTCATCTTTTTTGTATGTGTAACAAAACGCCCCTATTCTTTTATTTGGAACTACATCACTATGAACGTGGTTTGCATCAAAAATATTTTTAGCTAATTCGTATGATTCTTCTGAAAAATTTTTGTATACTTCTAAAGTTTTTTCTTTACAAAATTCATAACCATATTCTTTTTTATCTTTCAAAACATAAGGCGCATAGATGTGATATCGGGAATTTTCATAAGCAATAATTTCTGATTTTAACTTAAAATATTCTTGAAAAAGATCAGCGTTTTCTTTTACGACTTCTAGCATCAAATCTACAACTTCGTCAGATATTGTGTTTGAAAAATTTCTTGCGCCAATGGAAGAAGAGTATTTTCTTATCTCGGTTGATTCATTATACCAATCGAGACAAATACCTTTGTAAATTTCTCCAAGTATGTCTTCCTGTTTTTTAAAAACAGATAATGAAGATTGATATGATTCTTTTCTTTCTTCAGGATCTTCACTTATTCTTTTAGCTGTTATTTCAGGATCTAATAATTCTTTTCCTCGAAATGGAAATCTTAATTTTCCAACAACAATGTTTCTAACAGCAATTAAAGAAGCTTCACCACTAAGATCTTTTAGATTAATAATTTGTTCTTCTGATTCTGTTCTCATATGTGGTCGAGCACGTCGAGCACGTGTTAAAAAATAAGTGTATTCACCCGCCTGATCGATAATCTCGTTAGCTTTATTATCAGATAATTCTTTGAAAAAATGCATGAAAAAAATAAGTTTGTTTCCTTCTTCTGTTAATAAGGAATCAATTTCTTGCTCGTCTTTTCTATATTCTGAATTAGTGGTATCTTCAACTGCTTTCAAACCGACTCGAGCTCCAAATATTGTTGCGTCCACAATTAATTGTTCATATTTTTTTAACAATTCAATAAATCTTTGCGGAGAAATATTTTCATTGAGTTCTTTTTTACAAACAACAAATTCTTCGACAAGTTTTCTGTGATTGTCGATTTTTCCTTGCTTTTCTTCTTCTTTGTATAGATTATCTAAATTCCAAATTACCATGATAGCTTCAAACAAAGACCTAGAGTATAAATACTTTATTATTCTGGTAAAATGTCTTTTGAGAATTCTTCTTTAGAATCTTTATATGATTTGTTTATTATTCTATAAATTTCTTGAGCTTTCTTTTCACCAATCAAAGGAATTTTTTTTAAATCATCAACAGATGCATCCGCCAAAGATTTTACAGAATCAAATTTTTCTAATAATGCCTTAGCAAGAGCCCCTCCGACTTGAGGTAAGCTAGAAATTACATATTCTTGTAATTGTCTATCAACAAGAGGTTTAGAAGAATGAAATGTAAAATTTATTTCTTCATTGTTTTGTTCTTTTTTTGCAATTGCTAGCAAAAGTTTTGCAGTTTCTCTAGGATTAAAAGTTCTTAAAATAGGTATTCTATACGATGTAGTGATTGTTGCAAACATACCATTAAGTGCTTCTTGACTTACTCTTCTATTTGCAAACCATTCTTGATCTCCTTCAATTATTAAAAGAGGTTTTGAATATTGTACTAAGGATCTTAATTGAGATAGTAATCTGCCGTCAACAACAGAATCAACAAAGTCTCTAACGTTTTTAAATTCAACACAACAATCTTTTGAAAGTAAAAAATCTCCAACATTTAATTGTTTTAATGTCAAGTTAATATCTTCATCTAAAAGATTTTTTAGAACAGGAGATCCTTTCTCTCTATGATCTGCAATTATCTGTATCTTTGCTTTATCGCTGACTTTAAGAGTTTGTTTTCTTTGAATTTTTTTAGTTTCTGATTTAAAAGAAGTTAATTGTTTTTGAGAATTATCTGCTGTAAAAAATTCTGCAGAAGGCAATGTTTTTGTTAGTTTTGCAAGAACCTGATACATTCTTTTTTCTTTATGAAACGCGACCCAACGATATGTTTCGTCTCGAGTTGCTCTAGTTACAAAAACAGTTACAAAACCTTTTGTATGTCTACCCGTTCGTCCTCTTCGTTGTACTGATCGAATAGCACTAGGAATTGGTTCATAGAAAAATACGTGGTCGACACTAGGAATATCGAGTCCTTCTTCTGCAACGCTTGTTGCAATTAAACAAGAAAATTCTCCTGCTCGAAATTCATCAAGAACTTTTTTTTGTTCTTTTTGTGAAAAACCGATGCCGTTCTTTTTTGCTTGGCCAAAAAATAATTTTGAAGGAGTTAATTGTGAAAGTAATGATTCTAAATGGAATGCAGTATCTCTAAATTGTGTAAAAATTAAAAATTTAGCATCCTTCTTTTGATGCATTAATAAAGCAACTTTGTCAATTAGCTTTTGTAATTTAGGGTGTTCTATTTTTTCTTTTCTCGCATCTCTTACAAGTGCAAGAGAACTTAAAAAATTAGGATCTATTGCTAGATTTTTTACTGCTTTTGTTTTACTTGTTCTAGCTTGAACGAGAATATTAAACATGTATTCATGTAATGCGTAAATGGTTTGTGTTTCCGCAAGTTCTATTGCGTGTTGAATTTTTAATGCTTCTGCTAGAAGACTTATGCTGTGTAAAATATCAGAACTTGTTTCTCCTCGAGATGCCCTTGAATGCAGTAAAGCCTGTAATTTTAAAATAGTTACTTTACTTGCGTTTGGCTTGATCGGTTCTTGCTTATATGAATTAACTTTAGCAATTTTTTCATCGTATGCTTTTTCTAAAAATGAAATTATTCGTTTAAGTTTTTCAGGAAGCTCGACATGTTCCCAAGTAGTATTTGTTTCTTGAGTATATTTTGTTAATTCTATATCATCTGGTTTTCTATATTCTATTCTTTCAATGCTTAAATTTGTCATGAGTTCTTTTATAGATTCCTCGTCTGTGCCTGGCGATGCAGTAAGTGCCATAAGTCGAGGATTATCTGCGTTTTCAATATAATTTTTTGCTAAAAATACATATGAATAATCTCCTGTTGCTCTATGCGCTTCATCGATAACCATAAGAGAAACATCTTCTAAAGAAATTTTACCGCCAAGAATATCGTTCTCTATTGTTTGTGGTGTTGAAAAAATAAATTGCGATTCTTCCCAGAGTTTATGTCGTTTTGCTGGAGCAACACCTCCAGTGAACAAAGCAAACTGCGCAGTATCAATTTCAAAATATCTTTGGAAACTTTCCAATTGTTGTTCTACCAAAGGTTTTGTCGGTGCCAGAAAGAGAATTTTTTTATTAGGATAGTTGAGTTTTCTACGTGCTGCTGCGAGCATTGCAATCGCCGTTTTTCCAAGTCCTGTAGGTAAAACTACCAACGTATTATACATTGTTGCAGTGTTAAAAATAGCAACTTGGTAAGGTCTTGGTTTGAAGTCTTTCAGCATTATAAAAGAAGAAAAAAGAGCGCTTTTTAAAGGTGTTGTGGAAGTGACCAGTGAGGAAAAGCAAGCTATATAAACCGCAACGAATTCAAGTTTTCTACACATAACCCCTATAAGGTTCAACGAGGTGACCTCTCCAATGGTCGAAACAGATATGGCTTGTAGCCAGACAATTCAAAACTATTTTAATTATCTTGATGATAATACAAAGAAGGCTTTCAAAGTTGCCACTAAAGCAAGAGCGAGAGGTTTCGATCCTGAAGATTTTGTTGAAATTAAACTCGCTAAAAATATGGCAGAGCGAGTTGTAGGTATTATTTCTGTTGTTGCTCCACAAATTATAGATAGTGGAGTAGTAGAACGAATTATGGAACTAGAAGACGAATATGGTTCTCAAGATTGGCGTGTTGCAATGAAGATTGCTCACGAAATTGCTGAACAAAAATTTTGTCAATTCAAAGAAAAACTAGAAGCCATTGAAGTTGGAATTAGAACCGGCTTCGCATATGTAACAGTGGGTGTTGTTTCTGCTCCTCTTGAAGGATTGACTTCTATAAATATTAAAAAACGTCGTGATGGAAAGGGAGAATATTTTCGTCTTAATTATGCAGGTCCAATTCGAAATGCAGGAGGAACTGCAGCGGCAACAAGTGTTCTTATTGCAGACTATGTTCGTAAGAAGATGGGTTACGCAAAGTACGATCCTGACGAGAAAGAGATCAAAAGATGTTTTGCAGAACTTGAAGATTATCACGAATACATAGCTAACCTACAGTATTTTCCTTTCAAAGAAGAAACTGAATATTTGTTAAAAAGAATTCCTGTTGAAATTGCAGGAGATCCTTCTGAAAAAAGAGAGTTATCAAATGCATCGTTAAAAGATTTAGAACGTGTTGAAACAAATTTATTACGAAGCGGTTATTGTCTTATTCATTCTTCATGTATTCCTTTGAAAGCTCCAAAGCTTTGGAAAAAGCTTAATGAATGGGGTAAAGAAATGGACATGGAAGAATGGAATTTTCTTGGAGACTATGTTAAATTTCAAAAAGACATAAAAGCAAAATCCGCAGGAAAACAAGAAGAAGTTAAAGAAGTTAAAGAAGGAGAAATAAGTTTTGAAGTTCGTGATCGTGTAAAAAAAGATCCTACTTTTGTTAAAGACCTTGTTGGTGGTCGTCCGGTTATTTGTCATCCGATGCGTAGCGGAGGATTTAGACTTAGATACGGAAGATCGCGTGGTAGCGGATATTCTGGACAAAGCATACATCCTGCAACAATGCATGTCATGAATGATTTTCTTGCTACAGGAACCCAATTAAAAGTTGAACGTCCGGGTAAGGCCGCGTCGTTTACTCCTTGCGATACAATTCAAGGTCCTGTTGTGAAATTAAAAAATGGAACCGTCGTTTATCTTGACGACGCAGAAGAAGCTAAACAAACAACAAAACAAGTTGAAGAAATTTTATACAATGGAGATGTCTTAGTTAACTACGGTGATTTTTTTGATCGTGCTCACATGTTAGTTCCTCCAGGTTATTGTGAAGAAATTTGGATTCTTTATGTTCAAAAAAATCTTGAAGAAAAACAATTGGAAGGAGAACGTTTTGCAGATGTATTAAATCTCCCTCAAGAAGCAGTCACTAAATTATTATTTGATCCTTTACACACGAAAGTGGCCTTCAGCACTGCAAAGGCAATATGTGAAAAAATTAAAGCGCCTCTTCATCCTCAACACACTTATTTCTATAAAGAAATAACTCCTAAAGATTTAGAAAATCTTTTACAATGGTTAGCCAACGCTAATTTTCAATTAGAAACCCCTAAAATAACTCTTCCAAGAAATGAAGAATTTGCTTCTGCAAAAAGAACTTTAGAACTTTTAGGTATACCTCATCAAGCAACAGAAGAACATGTAACTATTAGCGGAGATCAAGCGCTGGCTCTTTCTACAACACTAAATATTAGATCAAGACTCGATGTAAAAGATGCTTTAAAACTTGTTGTTGAAAATAGAAGCGATAAAGATGCGCTTAAAATAATTAATCTTCTTGCTCCTTTCAAAGTTAAAGATAAATCAGGAGTCTTTATTGGTGCTCGTATGGGTCGTCCCGAAAAAGCAAAAATGCGAAAAATGACTGGATCTCCTCATGGATTATTCCCTGTTGGAGATGAAGGAGGAAGATTAAGAAGTTTTCAATCTGCTCTTGAAAAAGGAAAAGTAACAAGCAGTTTCCCTATTTTTCTCTGTCCTAATTGTAAAAATAAAACGCCTTTTTCTATTTGCGATATGTGTGAAACAAAAACAGAAAGACAAAAAATTAATGCTAAAACAAAAGAAGATGTTGATCCTAAAGAAGCAGAAAAAGATGAAGAAACTTATTTTATGGATTATAAAACATGGTCTGTCCCTATAAAATCTTTATTTGATTATTGTCTTAGAAAAATGAAGACAAAAATTTATCCCGATCTAATAAAAGGTGTTCGTGGAACCGTTGGACGAGACCACACTCCGGAACACTTAATTAAAGCCATACTTCGTTCAAAGCACAGTGTACACGTCAATAAGGATGGAACTGTTCGATACGATGCCAGCGAAATTACTTTAACACATTTTAAACCAAGTGAAATTGGTGCTAGCGTAAAAAGACTTTTAGAACTGGGCTATGAAAGAGATATTTATGGTGCAGAATTAAAAGATGAAAATCAAGTTTTAGAATTATTAGCTCAAGATGTTGTTCTTCCTGCATGTCCTGCTGCCTTAGATGAAGGTGCTGATCATGTTCTTCTTAGAACAACTCAATTTATTGATGAACAACTAAAAATAATGTATGATCTTCCTCCGTTTTACAAAGTAAAAAAGACAGAAGATTTAATTGGACATCTTGTTGTTGGATTAGCTCCTCACACAAGCGCAGGTATTATTGGAAGAATAATTGGTTTTTCTAAAACACAAGGTTTTTTTGCTCATCCTCTTTATCATGCAGCAATGCGTCGAGATTGTGATGGAGATGAATCTTGTTTCTTTTTAGTAATGGATGCGTTTTTGAATTTCTCAAAAAAATATATGGGAACTAGTAGAGGTTCAACAATGGATGCTCCTCTTGTATTAACATCTTTACTTAATCCTGCGGAAGTTGATGACATGGCTTTCAATGTTGATGTTGTTGCAAAGTATCCTTTGGAATTTTACGAAGCAGCTAACCAATACAAAATGCCTTGGGACGTAAAAATTGAAAGAATTGAAGACAATTTATTCACAGAAAAACAATTCGAAGGTATGATGTTTACTCACGATACAGAAGATATTAATGCAGGTGTTTTATGTTCTTCATATAAAACTCTTCCTTCCATGGCTGAAAAAATTGAATGTCAAATGGATCTTGCAAAAAAAATTCGTGCTGTTGATACAACTGATGTTGCAAGATTGATTATTGAAAAACACTTTATTAGAGACACAAAAGGAAATTTGAGAAAATTTAGTTTACAACAATTCCGTTGCGTTGCTTGTAATGAAAAATTCAGACGACCTCCTCTTGCAGGAAAATGTAGTGCGTGTAGTGGGAAAATAATTTTTACAATACACGAAGGTTCCATTGTTAAATATCTTGATATGAGTATTAATTTAGCAGAAGAATATGGTGTTTCTGATTATTTGAAAGAGTCATTATATCTAACACGAAAAAGAATTATTGATGTGTTTGGTAAAGATAAAGAAAAGCAAGCAGGGCTTGGAGATTTCATGTAATAAAAGGTCAATCTTTAAAAAGACCAAGCTGTTTCTCCATCATTCTATGGATTACGAAGCAATGCTTGCAAAAGGACGTTCTGAACTTCCTAAAGAGACTAATAAAGGAGAACGATTTGAAGTTCCTAAAATTAAAGGTCATCTTCAAGGTAATAAAACCATTATTAGTAACATGTTTCAGATCGCTACTGCAATTGGTAGAAAATTAGAACTTCTTGTAAAATACATAGAGAAACAATTAGCAACCAAAGCAATCATCGAAGGAAGCTTCGTTATATTCAACACAAAACTTTCATCTTCTAAAATAAACACAAGAATCCAACAATTTACAGATCAATTTGTTATTTGTAAAGAATGTGGTAAACCCGATACAAAGCTTTCTAAGGATACTGGAGTCTACTATGTCAGATGCCAGGCTTGTGGGGCTAAATATTCTTTAAACACAAAGATATAGGCTTAAAATATCTTAGAAAGCATTAAAAGTCTTTACTCATTCTACTCTTTTTATGTTTTTACTCCAAATATTAGCTTTACTGGATCTTTTCTCAGCAATTATGCTAATTACAGCGCCGTTTGATTTATTTCCTTTCAGACTTGTTTTAGGAGGTGTATTATACTTACTTCTAAAAGCATATTTATTTCGAGGAGATTTTCTTAGTGTTTTAGATGGTGTTATTGGCGCATATCTTTTTATTGCTTTTTTCTTTCCTTGGCCTTTCCTTTGTTACATATTAGGAATATGGCTATTCTTGAAATCATTTTATTCATTAGCAACATCTTTTTCAGCTTGGTAATTACATCAATTTAGAAGTTATTTTCTTTGTAAGAAAATATATGATGAACATTCCAAGCATTGCGAAAAGAACCGCAAAGAACATTTTTAATGCTACAAAAACAGCTAACAAAATAGCGAAGAACAAAAAGAAAAAATACCAATATTTTCTTGTGTAATATAAATGAATTCCTATGTTATTGTTGAAAGGTAATGTTGCGAAACAAGCTATGAATGCAGGAATGACCATTGCATAATAAAAGAATTCTAAATTGGTTATGAAATATAATATGTGCATAAACATAGTAATAAGGAAGAAGGAAAACAAAGTAGACATTAAAGTCCAAGATATGTGTCTTTTATTTTCTCCTGGGAAAAATTTTCCATGTCTGTGTCTTTCAATACGTTTAATAGTTATTATGCCAGGAAACAACAAGGGCAACAAACCATAACTGATAAATGAAATAACAAAACCAATAAGCAAACCGTTTCTCCAAGCTTCATATTTTGCCGTATAACCTTTTATGATTGCAAATCGTTTAGCAACATAAATCCCTATAAATAAAACAACTGCAGTAATTAACCATAACATGACTAATTTAGAAATTATAAAACCAACAGCAATTTCTTCTTGTCCCCAAGACACTTTTGCGAAAAAGAAGAAGAAAACAAGAGTCATAACAGATGTTGAGAGAAGAAAATCTTTTCTTTCTTTCAAGGAAAATAAATAATTCCGTTTAAATCTGCTACTCACCATATTTCATTATTTAAAGAAACATTCTTTATAAATATTTAGTTCTCATCGTTCAAGTAGATTTTTTTGTAAAGTGTTATGAAATGGTCTTGATCTAGATTTATTCCTGCATCTCTAAATCTAAATGCTAGCCGCTCTCCCTTTCTATCCTCTTCGTTCTCGGGTTCGAAAAAATCAAGCAAACGCTCCAATAGTTTTGGATAAACATATCTTTTGTTAAGGAATAAAACAACATTCTTTCCTTCATTTACAATATATGGTTTTTTTGTCAGTTTGACTACTAGTTTGTCTTTTTTTATTGTGTGTTTACCATCAAATGTAAAACCTCTAGATTCAAATTCTCTAGCAATTATAGGAATCATGCATTCTCTCAAAGACAAAGAATAATCAACAAGAAGATTATCAACAATTTCTTGCGGTTCGCCAATATCAATAACCCTACCAAGATATTTTTTTGTTTCTTGTTTTACCTTTCCGCGTTTCCAGGAATTTTTTACAATGTAAGCGTATTTTTTTCCTTTTACGGTTTTTGCTCTTACAAACATTTTAACTTTTCATCTCTTTTGCTTCAGATACTGTTTTTGCATCTTTTCCTGAAGCGAAATTCATTATTTTTACTTCTCGTGTTTTTAATGAAACAATCATTGCTCTTGCAGGTTGGGGTTCTAATCCTCTTTTTTCTTGATCTTCAGTAATCGCCGTCCAACAAGAACTGTTTAAGCAAGTCACATTTCTATAATTTTTTGATTGCGCCCTATGAATGTGTCCTGTTGCAAAAATATCTGGAATAGGATCTATAACAAGAGCATCTTCGTGAACATCAGGAATATACAATGAAGATCCGTGTGTTGGCGCTAAATGTCTTCGTTTAAGAAGATGAATCATTATGTCGTCTGCGAGCTTTTGCCCTCCTCCTGCTCTTATGCTGGGAATAGCATCAGAATAATAAATTAAAGAATAACCATGATAAATTAAAACATCAATTCCTGAAAAAGTATCAGAAACATCAATTGAAACCGTTGATGGATTTGAAACCATAATAACGTTTGGAAGATCCCAAATAGGTTCTGCATATTCTTTATCCAAAGGAAGTTGTGGTTCTGCGATTCTCCCAACATCATGATTACCAGGACAAATAACGACCTTCATGTGTTTAGGAATTTTACTCAAATAATAAGCCATTTGTTTATATTGTGATCGAACATCTAAAATTTCTAAATCATTTTCTTGACCAGGATAAATTCCTGCGCCTTCAATAAGATCCCCTAATAAAAATACATATTTTACTTTTTTAGCAATTTTTCTTTGCTCCAAAGTTCCCATTTTTCCATTTAACCAAAGCAACATTTTATGAAATTCTTTTTTTAGAAATTCTTTTGATCCAAAATGCATATCTCCTAAAAATAAAGCATAATGATCAAAAGGTGATTTTTTTAATTCTTTACTTAAAGGTATGTCTGGATGGATGATTGCATTACAAAAAACAATATCTCCTCCTGATTGGCCTACAACACCTATTATTTCATCAAGAACTAAATCTTTTGCTTCTACAATAAGTTCTTTATTGTCTTTATGAATAAGAACTTTGGTTGATCCTGAAAGATCTTCGAGAGAAAGCATTATGTGTCCATTTTTTGTTTCTCCTTTTTCTAAAACCATTCCTATAATAGAAACTGTGTCTTTGTCTTTTTTACCTTTTAGACGATGAATGGCTGTTAGGCCTGTTAATTCTGATCTGTTCTTTAACATTCCTTCGATTTTTTTGAAACGAACATTTATGTGTCTAACAAAATCTTGCACTGTTCTTTTATTTGGTGATTTTTCATAGGAATTTATTATTGAAATTCTTGAAGGTGTTTTAGGAATATCTGGATCTATTTCTTCTTTTTTAGGGAAAAGTTTATTCAATAAAGGATCTGGTTTTGAATCTGGAAATTCTGATTTAAGAAATTTAGTAAGTGCTTCTTTTTTATTTCCTTCTTCTTTGAGAATTTTTTTGAGTTTATGTTCTACTTCTTCATTAACAAATTCTCCTTGCTCAACAAGATAATTAATAATAGATGATGTGCTCATTATAAAAAGACCTTTTCATCGATATCCAGCTCTTTTGCGAGCAATTGTTGTACTTTTCCTAAAAGATGTGTAGGCATAGAAATTTGAATTTCTCTTGTTCGTCCAAAACGACCTTTAGATATAACTTTAGCATTGATTAAACCAAGCATGTCTAATTCAGCAATAATATCTGATAATCTTCTTTGAGTAATTGGTCTTAAACTTACTTTTGGACAAATGTCTTTGTAAACATCATAAACATCTCCTGTGTATATTCCTTTCTTTTTGCCTTCTTTATTTGCTTTTAATAATACAAAAATAGAAAGCATTGTTGCTTGGAATTGTTTTGGTTGTGTTTTTACAATATCTACAATTCTATCTCTTTCAATTTTTTCTTCTGCTTCATCAATTTGTTTAATTTCTACTTTTGGTGATTTTGTTCTTTCTGCCAATTCTCCTGCCACGCGAAGTAAATCTATTGCTCTTCTTGCATCTCCATGCTCTCTTGCAGCATATGCTGCGCATTTAGGGATGACTCCTGCATCTAGAATTCCTGGTTTAAATGCCACTTCTGCTCTTTTCTTCAAAATATCTTGAATTTGAAGTGCATTATATGGTGGGAAAATTAATTCTTCTTCACTTAATGAACTTTTTACACGTGGATCTATATGATTAGCAAACATCAAATCATTACTTATTCCTATAAGAGAAATTTGTGCATTCTTTAATTCTGAATTAATACGTGTAAGATTGTATATTATTTCATCTCCTGTTTTTTTGATAAGTTGATCTATCTCATCTAAAATTAAAACAAGAATTTGTTCTTCCTGATCTAAAGCAGTAAAGAAAATTTTATAAATTTCGTCCGTAGGAAGTCCTGTTGCAGGAATATCTTTCCCAAAACCTTCTCTTGCGATTTCTGCAATTAAACGATACTCTGTATCCGCTACTCGTTTAAGCTTGCAATTAATATACAAAACTTTGACATTTACGTTGTTTTCTTTTGCAACTTCTATAATATTATCTGTTGTATATCTTACTGATAATGTTTTACCTGTTCCTGTTTTTCCATAAATAAACAAATTAGATGGTTTTTCTAATTTTAATACAGGTGCTAGAATTTCTGCAATCTGATTTATTTGTTCATCTCTATGATATATTTCTTGTGGAACATAAGAAGTTTGCATTGCTTTCTTGTTTGCAAATAATGAATCTTGCTTAAGAAATTTCTCAAAAAAATTATTTAATCCTTTTTTTACCATTTATTTCCCCTTCACAAATTATAATTTTGATAAAATATGATTTAATATATATGTATTTGCATATGCAATGAAGGTTTTATAAATTTATTTCTTTTAGAACAAATGTGTTGTAATTATGTATGTTTCAAAACATATAAGACACACCCTTATTTCATATGGAACCTTCTTTTTTCGCATCAGAGGGCTCTTCTCTCTTCATTATTCAATTATTTATAAAGAAAATCCTCCTTCTCTTTTTTATATATTTTATATTACTTCTTATTTATATTATTATTAATTATTATTATATATTATATATTATATTATATTATTTCAATATAGAAATATATTATTATATATAATTTTAATTTTTTGAAAAATTTACAAAAAAATAAGAGAAAAAGAAGAAAACAAGTCTACAACATATAGTTTTAATACAATACAATATTTTCTCATTACCTTCTATTATTATATATTTTATTAAAATTTATTTATTTTTTTATTATTTTATTATTTCAAAATCAAACACCTTTCTTTATTTTTTTAGTTAGTTCCACAGGAAACCAAGGTGTAAGGGTAAGATTTTTGTGCTTAATAAATAAAAAGGACGATTGTTTTCACTGCGTAATGATTACAAAACAGAAATCTTTATAAATGTCTATTTATTCTTACTTTTTACAGAAAAATATTCAACAAAGATAAATTTGATTGAATTAACTATTATTAACACACTTCACACACACAAACCTAGGGGGTTTAATTAAATGATTATGCAAAAAGATTTCATAGAAAAACTCAAAGTATTCGGATTAAACAGTTATGAAGCAAAAATATGGATTGCTCTTCTCTCACGTGGCGTTTCAAGCGCAGGTGAACTTTCAGACATTTCAAATGTACCTCGTTCTCGAAGTTATGATGTTCTAGAATCACTTGAGAAAAAAGGATTTATAATTATGAAAATTGGGAAACCAATTAAATATATTGCAGTACCTCCTAATGAAGTTTTAGAACGTGTAAAACAAAAAGTAAAAAAAGATGCAGATGAAGTATCTAAAAATCTTGACACTCTTAGAGAATCTGATGTATTAACAGAACTTTCCTCATTACATAATAAAGGAGTAGAACTTGTTGAACCAACAGATCTTACTGCTAGTTTCCGAGGACGGAATCGAGTTTACGATCAAATTCTATTAATGCTTAAAGAAGCAGAAAAATCATTTACTTTAGTTACAACCAAAGAAGGTTTAACTAGAAAAGCAGAATATCTTGCTCGAGCTTTCAAAAAAGCACATGAAAGAGGAGTAGAAATTCGAGTTGCAGCACCTCTTACAGGAGCTGAAGATGTTGTGGAACTTCTTTCGCCTTTTACAGAACTAAGAAATTTAGAACACGTAAAAGCACGATTTGCTATTGCAGACGATACTGAATTAACATTCTTATTATTTAACGACGATCAAATCCATCCAACATATGATGTTGGCGTATGGGTTAACACACCTTTCTTTGCAGGAGCATTAAAACAGTTCTTTGATGTAGCATGGGAAGATCTAAAAGTTATTAAAGCTAAGAAGTAAGAAATATGAAAAAAAAAACACATCCTTTTAGCGAACAAACTAACCATTTTAATCTTTCAAGAATTGTTTTTGGAGGAAGGTATTCTTTAAATTTAAAAGTTTCAGATTTTGAGTTAATTCAATCTTCTGCAAAAATTTCTCAACGACCACTTATTTTTGGACTTTCAAAAGATTTAGTTATTAATTCAGAACATAAAAAAGATCCTCATCTAAATTCAATCACGACTTTTTTAGAAAAAAAATATTTTTCTAAAAAAGATTTAGAACCGCACGAATTTTTATCTGAAGTTAACAATTATTTAGAAAAAAAACAGTTTTTCTTAACAAACGTGAATCAATTTAATTTTTCTAGTGGTTATTTTATTTCAGGAATTCTTTATAAAAAAAGATAATTTTACCTTAAGTTTATATTCTAACAAGAGTTTTAACTCAAAATGCATAAACAAATAACCATTTTAGGAACGAGTCATATTGCAAAGCAATCTGAACATGACATTAAAGAAGCGTTTCTAAAAATAAAACCTGATTTTATAGCGGTAGAGTTAGATAGAAATCGATTACAGAGCTTATTATCGCCTGAAAAAAAATCTCGGCCTTCTTTAGGAATGATTAGACAAGTAGGCTTAATCGGCTTTATTTTCCTTCTAATAGGAGGCTATGCTCAAAAGAAACTAGGAAAGCTCGTTGGAGTTATGCCTGGTGCAGATATGTTATATGCAGTTAATCTTGCAAAAAATAATAAAATTAAATTAGCATTAGTGGATAGAGAGATTCAACAAACACTAAGAGGGCTTTCTAAGGCTTTTACATTTAGAGAAAAAATGCGTTTTCTTGGTGATGTTCTAAAAATTCCTTTTGCCATGCTTTTCAAAAAATCAAAAGTAGCAAAGAGCATGTCTATTGATCTGAAAAAAGTTCCTGAAGATAAAGTTATTATTGTGATGATGGATTTACTAAAAAAACGTTATCCTTCTCTTTACAAAGTTCTTATTGATGAAAGAAACCATATTATGACTAAACGTTTAGTTATTATGGCTAAAAAGAATCCTAATAAGAAAATTTTATGTGTTGTTGGTGCCGGACACAAAAAAGGAATACAAGAATTATTATCTCATTATGATGCCAAAATAGAGGTCATGAAAACTAGTTAGTTTTTAGGACACCAAAAAGCACAAATTAGTGTTTTTTTAGTGTAAATTATTTTCCACAGGAAACCAACGGGTCTGTTTATATAAAGAGATTTCATTTTTTCTTTCCAACTTTTCTTTATTCATCAACATTTCAGCTATTTCCACTTGAAATCAAGGATAAATGTCCTTTTAAAGGTTTCCTTTTTAAACCTTTATAAAGACAAATACAAGTATTTATAAATTCTACCACACTTATATCCTTTATATACCTAATAAATGGTGTATAATATTCCATATGAAAAATCACTCATCAGAGTCCAAAAACAGGAACTTGATGACACGCATTTATGGGGGGAATTATTATGAGTGAAAATCTTAATGAACTAAAAAAAGGACTTGATGTTAAAATTGTAAACATCGTTGTTTCTACAAGCTTAGATCATGACATTCCATTGGAAAAAATGGCTGCTACTCTTTCAAATACAGAGTATAATCCTGAACAGTTTCCTGGTTTAGTTATTCGGATCAAAGAGCCAAAAACATCTGCTTTAATTTTCAGCTCAGGAAACGTTGTTTCTACAGGGGCGCGAAGCGTAGAAGATGTAAGATTATCTTTAATAAAGATAAAAGAAACTCTGAAAAAATTAAATATTAATATCACTATTGAACCTAAAATTAACATTCAAAACATGGTTGCGAGCGGAAGTATCCACATGGATCTAAATTTAAATACTCTTGCAATGAAATTGGATAACACAGAATATGAACCTGAGCAGTTTCCAGGTCTTGTATACAAATTACCAGAAGCAAAGGCAACATTCCTTTTATTCAGTAATGGTAAAATTGTTTGTACAGGAACTAAATCAGAAGCGCAAGTTTACAAAGCAGTTCATATGTTAATCGATGTCCTGAAAAATTTGAAATAATTTTTTGGGATGCAGAAACGTACATTCGTTTCTAGTGTGTTTAAAAACTTAAAATAGATTTTTTTTTCTTTTCTTTTTACTTTTTGTCAAATTGAGGTGAGCTAAAGTGCTAGTAATAGTAGGTGTGTGAAATGGATATAACGGAACAAATTCAATTATTTCAAGAATTTTTTGAAATGCACTATAACAAAGACCTAGTTTATGCTGTGCAGAAAGGGAAAAATTTCTTAGTGGTTGATTATTTGGATCTTGCTATGTTTAACCTTGATCTAGCTCAAGAACTTCTTGATAATCCTGACGATATTCTCAAAACAGCACAACTAGCTGTTGAAAAAATGAATCTTAAAGAAAGTTTCAAAAACTTTTTTGTTAGATTCAAAAATCCTCCGAGTTCTCAAAAAATATTAATCCGTCATGTTCGTAGCGCCCATATAGGAAAATTTATTGAAATAGAAGGTGTTGTTCGACAAAAAACAAATGTCAGACCGCAGGCAAAAAGCGTGAAATTTGAATGTCCTAGTTGTGGAAACATAATGAATGTCATTCAACTTGAACAAAAATTCAGAGAGCCTGTTCAGTGTGGTTGCGGAAGAAAAGGTGGTTTTAGAGAACTTTCAAAAGAGCTCGTTGATGTTCAAAGAATTGTTTTAGAAGAAGCAACTGAAAATCTTGACGGCGGAGAGCAACCTAAACGGTTCAATCTTTTACTAAAACACGATTTAACAAGCCCTATGTCTGATAAAAAAACAAATCCTGGAAATAAGGTGTTAGTAACAGGGATTGTTAATGAAGTTCCTATTAGTCTCCACAGCGGAGGAAAGTCTATTGATTTTGAACTTCTTTTAGATGGTAATTATCTTGAGCCGATTCAAGAAGAATTTGCAAACGTTCAAATGTCTCCAGAAGAAGAGGAAGAAATCATTCTCTTTTCAAAAGAAGAAAATCCTTTCAAAAGATTGGTTGGGAGTTTTGCTCCAACAATTTATGGTTATGATAAAATCAAAGAAGCTCTTCTTTTACAGCTGATGGGTGGAGTAATGAAACCAAGAAGTGATGGGGTAAGAACTAGAGGAGACATCCACATTCTACTTATTGGTGATCCTGGAGCGGCAAAAAGTCAGTTGTTAAAAAGAGTTGCAGCAGTAGCTCCTAAATCAAGATTTGTATCTGGTAAAGGTGCTAGTGGAGCGGGTTTAACAGCAAGTGTCGTTAGAGATGAATTTCTAAAAGGTTGGGCTTTAGAAGCAGGTGCTTTGGTTTTAGCTAACCGAGGAATTGCATGTATTGACGAACTTGATAAAATGACTGACGAGGATCGTTCAGCGATGCACGAGGCTCTTGAACAGCAAACAATCACTATTAGTAAAGCAAACATCCAAGCAACTTTGCGATCTGAAACAACTGTTCTTGCAGCAGCAAACCCTAAGTTTGGTCGTTTCGATCCTTATGAAATTTTAGCTAAACAAATTAATCTTCCACCTCCATTAATTAGTCGTTTCGATCTTATTTTTCCAGTGAGAGATCTTCCTGATAGAGATAGAGATGAACGTATAGCTTCTTTTATTTTAAATTTACATCAAGATGTAACACGAGCAGATACTGTTGAATTGAAAACAGATTTTATAAAAAAATATATTGCTTATGCAAAACAACACATTAAACCAAGAATATCAAACGAAGCAATTGAAGAAATAAAAAGTTATTATGTTAAGATTAGAAACATGGGTGGAAGTGGAGAAAGCGGAATTAAATCAGTTCCAATTACTGCACGTCAACTCGAGGCTCTTGTTCGATTAACAGAGGCAAGTGCGCGAGTAAGATTATCAAATGATGCATCGCGAGAAGATGCTAAAAAAGCAGTAGAATTATTACATTATACTCTAGGACAAATAGGTCTTGATCCTGACACAGGTAAATTAGATATTGATCGAATAACCACAGGAGTTACAGCAAGCCAAAGAAATCACATTAGTGTTGTAAAAGAAGCAATTGCAAATTTAGAAAAAGAATTTGGAAAAGTTGTTCCAGAAGAAGAAGTTATAAAAGAATGCGAACTGAAAGGTTTAGCAGAAACTAAAACTGAAGAAGTTTTAGAAAAACTATACAGAGCAGGAGATGTTTTCAAACCAAAACATGGATTTATTTCACGGATGAATTAATATGGCGACTGAACAAAAAACAAAATTTCAAAGACAAACAGCAAAGATTGCTAGTGTTAAAGAGTTGTTAGGGGGAGAATATATTATTCAAGAAGGTTGGAAACCTAATTATGTAAAAACTTCTTCTCGTCATCTAGTTCGTGTAAACCTAATTGGTTTTGTTGTAGACAAACCAACACCCTACCAGTTTATTTTAGACGACGGAACGAGTTCAATTCTTGTTATGGATTTCAATCAGAACAAAAAAACTTTATCTCTTAAAGTAGGAGAACCTGTTCTTTTAATAGGTCGACCACGTCAATCTGATGATGGTTTATTTATAGCGGCGGAAGTTGTTACTTCATCTCAACTCAAAAAAAATCCTTCTTGGATTGTAAAAAGAAAAGAAGATTTAGCAGAATTCAAAAAAACAGATGTTATTGAAAAAACATCTTCGGCTGAAATACTTATTGAAGAAATTGACGAATCTGAAGAAGAAGGAGAAATTGTTCAACCAGCTTCAGGACAAGTTACCGGCGATGATGTTGTTGATTTTGTAAGAAAAAAAGATTCTGGCGATGGTTGTGCAATTGAAGAAATAATTTCTTATTTTGGTCAAGAAGCAGACGATGTTATTCTTACACTCATGTCCATGGGTGAAGTTTATGAAATAAAACCTGGAAAAATAAAGGTTTTAGAGTAGTTGATAAAATACTGTGTATTTTAGCAAATAGGGAAAATTGCTTTGTTTTCTCGTAGTTGATAAAATACTGTGTATTTTAGCAAATAGGGAAAATTCTTTATTTTCCCGTAATCTTTATAAACGCGCAATTTTACAATCACACTGAGAGCGTGAGTATATATGGTTTTAGAATCCTTAGTAAATCCGTTTAAAGCAGAACAGAAACCTAAAACACTAATTCTTATTGGTTTTTTATATGCTGTAATTGCACTCATTCTATCAACATATATTTTCAAAGAACAAGCCAGTATTGTTTTTATTGCATTAACTGTAATGGCTGCAGTTCCTTTAATGTTTGGAATTATTAAAAGAGAAGAAAAAAAAGAATTTTCTCAGTCATCAGAAATAACTTTGTTAAAAGAACATTCTAAAGCTCTAACTGCATTTATGATGTTGTTTATTGGAATAACTTTAGGTGTTATTCTATGGTATATTATTATTCCTGCAGCCTCATCTGCTGTGGTATTTGATACTCAAATAGGAACTCTGGGAACTCTAGGTCATGATGTTACTGGAGAAATAACAACTGGTGCAGTTAATTCTTTAAGTCAGTTCACAAAAATATTTTTTAATAATGTTAAAGTATTAATATTTTGTATAGTTTTCTCATTTATTTATGGATCAGGGGCAATATTCATTCTCACGTGGAACGCTTCTGTTTTAGGAGTAGCTATAGGTAATCTCATAAAATCTAGTTTAGCGAATGTAGCTCAAAAAGTTGGTTTAGGACAAATAGCCAGTTATCTTTGTGTTGTTTCTGTAGGTCTTATCAGATATATTCTTCATGGCATTCCAGAAATTTTAGCTTATTTTGTTGGTGCATTGGCAGGAGGAATTATTTCATTTAGTATCATAAAAAAAGATTTCAAAGGAAAAAAATTAGAAAAAGTTATTTTAGATTCCGCGGATTTATTATTTATTGCAGTAGGTCTTGTTTTCTTGGCGGCTGTTTTAGAAGTGTGGGTAACTCCTTTGCTTTTCCCAGCAAGCGGATTTCTTATGTCTTGCTTAGGATGAATTAAGAATTAGTAATTGTTATTTTTTCTATGCTTAAATCATCAGAACGAATTCTTATAAACTCAGAACAAACTTTTCTTCCAATAAGATAATCCATAACTAGTTCTGCTTGAATTGTCCCAACAAGAGTTGTAATTGTAATCAAAACGCCTTCTTCGCTACATGTTTTTTCGCTAGTGCCCTTTGGATAAATATTTTTATACCGAATATTATTTTTAGGATTAAAGAAATAAACGCTTCCTGCTTCTGCAATAGCGGCTCCGTGTATCCAAGCTAGTTTATTTTCAAAACAAAATTTATCTATTAGTAAACGAACAGCATGATTGTCTGTACAATCAACAATAATATCCGATGCAATCAAATCTTCTTTTGATTTAATAATTTTTTCTTTAACCACACATTTTATTTTAGGATTAATTTCTTTTATTTTTTTAGAAAGTGTTTGTGCTTTTGAAGATCCAATGTCTTTTACAGTATAAAGATGTTGTCTGTTTAAATTGTGGTCTGCAACAAAATCAAAGTCTTGTAAAATTAGCGTTCCTACACCCATACGCGTCAATAAATGAGCTACAACACTACCAAGACCACCAAGGCCAACAATAGTAACCTTTGCGTCTAAAAGGCGCTTATGGGCGTCTAAACCAATAACTTGTTTTTGTCGTGTAAATATATCCATGCTTTTAAAAAACCATAATCATTTAAAAGTCTGACGGAGTTTTCATTAACTATGAATATCTATATAGAACGTTCAAAAAAATCTTTGTCAAAAGAGTTTTCTGGTAAAGCGATAGATCTCTTGAAAGAATTAGATATTATATCTGAGGATGTTTTAATAATTAGAAATGATTCTTTAGTTACTGAAGATGAAGATTTAGAAAACACAGATTCTATTCGTTTACTTTCTGTAATAAGTGGTGGTTAAAATGCAATGTACAAAATGCGATAAAAAAGCCATTAGTAATGATCCTGTTCTTTGTGAAGATCATTTTGATGAATACATCTTACAAACAACACAAGAAACAATTGATCGTTTTTCTCTTTGTTCAAAAGAAAAAAACATTGTTGTTGCAGTAAGCGGCGGCAAAGATTCTTTAGCTTTAGTTGATGTTCTTTTAAGATTAAATTTCTCTGTTACTGGTTTATACATTGATGAAGGAATCATTAATTACAGAGAACATTCCATTGAAGATTTAAACAATTTTGCAAAACAAAAAAACTTTTCTTTTGTTGAAAAATCATTCAAAGAAGAATTTGGTTTTACATTAGATCAGGCAATAAAAACAAATAAATTTCACGCATGCACAATTTGTGGGACTCTGCGAAGATACCTTCTGAATAAGTATTCTCGAGGATCGGACTTGATTGCAACAGGGCATAATTTAGATGACGAATCTCAAACAATTCTTATGAATATTTCTCGAGGAAACACTGATTTGTTTTTACGTTTAGGACCTAAATCAACACAAGAAAAAAACTTTACTCAAAAAATAAAACCTTTTTATTTTCTTACAGAAAAACAAATTTTAACCTATACATTTTTAAGAAAAATTGTTGTAAGTTATGGTGAGTGTCCTTATGCTTTTACTTCTTTTCGTGCAAATTTAAGGGATGAATTAAACAAAAAAGAATCTAAACAAAAAGGAGTTAAGAAAAATATTGTGGAAACTTATTTAGTGATAAAAGAAAAAACAAAACAAGAAAAAGAAGCAAATAAAGAAATTAATTCTTGTGCTTTGTGTGGAGAACCATCACAAGATTCTAATTGTAAAGCATGTAAAATAAAACAAGAAATTTTAAATTCTATCCTTTAATTAATTTAAGAATTCTTTCTTTTGTAATTTTAGGTTTTTCGAAAACTAATTTTTTATCAAGTTCAGTTAATTCTCTGTAAGTGCCCGTTGCGACGTCAAGTTCGAGATTTCCTATGTGTGTTCTGTGTAAATTTTGCACATAGTAATCGAGTGCTTTGAATAATCTTTTTACAACTTTATTTATTCCAACATGGAGTGTTATTGCAACGGTTTTTTCATCAATAATAATTGCTTTTGCACGAACCCATGATTTGTCAATTTGAACTCCGTCCGCGAGTCTTTTTACTTGTTTTTCAAAAAAAGGCTTATCTAATGTTGCAAGATATGTTTTTGCAATTTCTTTACTTGGATGCATTATGTTATTTGCAAATGTTCCATCGTTTGTTAATAATATTAATCCTGTTGCATCTCGATCTAATCGACCAACAGAGAATACTCTTGGTTTGTTTGGAACAAGATCAAGAACTTTTTTTCTTCCAAACATATCATCGGAAGTTGTTATGTATGCTTTAGGTTTATTGAGAATATAATATTTGGTTTTTTCACGAATTAATTCTTTTTCATTAACACTAACTGAATCGGTGGGCTCTGCTTGATCGCCGATTGTTATGGTTTTTCCATTTACTTTTACTTTACCGTCTTTGATAAGATCTTCTGCCTTTCTTCGTGAACAGATTCCAGCAGCTGCAATTATTTTTTGTACTCTTTCCATTTTAGTTTACTCGAAGCTACTGTTATATAATACTTCTTTATTATTAACTTCCATGCTTGCTAGTTTCTTTGTTCTCTTTAATTCACTAATATATCTATAGAATGTTGCTTTAGAACAATAACGATGCTTATCTACAATGATTTTTTTAAGTTCTTGAGGTGTTAAACGACCGTTCTTACTCTCTTCTAATATCTTAATTTTAACTATGTCTTTCTTGTTTCTTTGTACTTCCTCAAGTAATTCATCTCGTACAATTTCTTTGCTTTCAGGTTCTTTAATAAGAATATAACTTTGCTCAGGAGTCTTATCTTCTGTTTGAGGCTCCTGCTCAAGTACATTATTTTCCTTATTTTCTGTGGATAACTGGCTTTCAATACGGCCAATTTTCTTCAAAATAAGACTTAATATTTTATCCTTTTTTTGTCTCTTTCTAAATAGGTCAAATAAGTCTCCCATATATTTTCAAAGCGGGTGGTTCTATTTAAATCTTTTTCACAGCTAAAAAGCCAGTCTCAATTCCAGTCTCACCTGAGACTGAGACAGTCTCAAGACAGTCTTGAGACTGAGACTGGTGAGACTGAGACTCGTTTTTTTGAGACTGGCCCGATGAATAAAGGAAAGACAGTGAGACTGGTTTTGAGACTGAGACTCGTTTTTTTGAGACTGAGACTACTTTGAGACTGGACCTGAGACTGCCTAAAATGTATAGACACAATAAAAAAGCACAGGTCCACTGGCCAGGTCCTGATAAGCTATATAAAACACCCAAGATTACTATTTGACATGGCAACTCCCTCATCACTTGTGTGGTGAGTGAAATAAAAAGGGAAACCAAGGAGCAAAACCAAATGGAAAAAAACGAATTAAATATGGATAAAAACACACCTGAAAAAAGCTTTCGAGCAAGCCCAATATCTGCAACGATTTGGACAAATGAAGCTGTAGGAAAAGATGGTGAAACGAGATTGTTCAGAACAATAACTCTAGAACGTTCATACAAAGACAAAGAAGATAATTGGAAAAAAACTCATTCTCTACGAGTAAATGATTTACCAAAAGCAACGCTTGTTCTTAACAAATGCTATGAATATATTAGTATAAAAGAAGACAATCAAAGTATTACAGAAGATAAACTGTGAGGTTAAAACATGGCTAAAGCAAAAGAATTAACAATAGAAGATTTACCTGGCGTAGGCGCAGCAACAGCAGAAAAACTTTCTGATGGTGGTTTTGATAACCTTATGTCAATTGCTGTAGCAACTCCCGGAGAACTTGTAAATTCTTCCGGTGTAACAGAAACGGCGGCAAGAAAAATAATTCAAGCAGCAAGATCTAACATGGATATGGGTTTTATAAGTGGTGAAGATGTTCTTGAAAAAAGAAATAAAGTTATCAAAGTAAAATCAGGTTCTGAAGGTTTTGATACAATGCTTGATGGTGGTTTTGAAACCGGCGCAATCACTGAATGCTTCGGACAATACGGAAGTTCCAAAACACAAATAGCGCACATTCTTTGTGTTTCTTGCCAATTACAAGAACCAGGTGTGACTGCAGTATTTATAGATACAGAAAACACTTTTCGTCCTGAAAGAATTATGCAATTAGCAAAAGGATTTGGTTTAGATCCTGAAGAAGCTTTGAAAAACATAAAAGTTGCTAAAGCTTACAACTCTGATCACCAAATGTTATTGGCTGAAAAAGTTGAAGATTTAATTAAAGCAGGAGATAAAGTAAGAGTTGTAGTTGTAGATTCTTTAACAGCTCATTTTCGTGCAGAATTTGTTGGACGAGGAACTCTTGCAGAACGTCAACAAAAAATAAACAAACACATGAGAGTTCTTTCAAAACTTGCCGATATACACAATTTAGTTGTCTATGTAACTAACCAAGTTATGTCAAAACCAGATGCTTTTTTCGGAGATCCTACGGAAGCCATAGGTGGTCACATTGTTGGTCACAACAGCACATTTCGTATTTACTTACGTAAAGGAAAAAAAGGAACAAGAGTTGCAAAACTTATTGACAGTCCTAATCTTCCAGATACAGAATGTATTTATGAAGTTTTTGAAGAAGGTATTCGAGACGCGTAAATTTTTTTTATTTCTATTTTTTTTCTATTTTATTCAATGATAAAGTATTTATAGGATGACCCACTCGTTTTCTTTTATGATTGCACTAAAAAAAGATTATAAGCAAGGAGTTTTCCTAAAGATTTCTCTAGCTGACGATCTATGGTATTTGACGCATATTATTTCACCAAATGACTTGCTTACTGGTAAGACCGAAAGAAAAATAAAAATGGGTTCGCCAGACGGTAAAATAAAAGTTGTCAAAAAAACAATCAAATTAACAATCAAAGTTGAATCAGTTTTATTAACAGACGAAGGTGATCAAATACGTGTAAAGGGAACTGTTATTCACGGTCCTGAAGATGTTCCAAAAGCATCATACCATACTATTTCCTTAGCTCTTGATGATGTATTTACATTGCAGAAAAACGAGTGGCCATCATACATTAAAGAAAAACTAGATGATGCATTAAAAAACAATTCTTCAGCTTTACTTTTTGTTTTATTTGATAGAGATCAAGCAATATTCTCTCTTGTTCAACAATCAGGAATTAAACATTTAGCAGAGGAAAAAGTTTCTCCGCAAAAGAAACAATATGAGAATGCAAACGCGGAATCTATTAACGATTTTATACTAAAAAAACTTGAAGAATACCAAAAACAATACAAGCCTTCAGCGATTATTTGTGCAAGTCCTGCCTTCTGGCAAAAGAGTCTGCAAGCTAAACTTTCTGACGTTCAAAAAAAGAAATTAGTTTTTATCGAGTTGAGCACTATTCATAAGGGCGCTGTTACCAAGCTACTTTCCCGTCCAGAACTACATTCTCTGCTTTCTTCACATCGTTTACAAAAGGAAGAAAAATTTATACAAACCTTATTAAAAAAACTAGATCGTGAATTAGTTGCGTACGGTATTAAAGATGTTGATGCCGCTGCACAAATAGGTGCTATTTTAGAGTTAGGCGTAACAGAAAAGTTTTTGAAAAATTCACGTGAAGAAAATTTCTATGAACGTGTCGATAAAATTCTTAAGACAGTCGATTCTTCTAAAGGAAAAATATTTTTTATTCATGAAGAAAGTACAGCAAAAGTTATTGATGGTTTAGGCGGTGTTGCTGCAATTCTTCGATGGGAGTTATAATGAAATACGAACAAGAACTTATTGCTTTAATCAAAGAAAAGCCAGAACTTGCTAGTTTAGATGATTCCTATGTGCAAGACGTATTGAAAACTAATTTTGCTTCTGTTTCAAATTCTGTTTTTGATAAGTATACTTCGTTTGATCAATGTAAACGAGGAAAGAAATGTAAGGAGTTAGTAACTAATGTTAGAAAATATTTGAGAATAGTTTATGGTTTGTTTGTTATTCAACCATTAGAAGATTTTCAAAAAACGATTAATTCATTAAAATCATATGAAAGTGATGCTACAGATAAAATGTTGTTAGCACATCAATCAACAACAGAACGTTTTGCTTCATACAATCAACTCTATGTTGATCTTTTTGAAAAGCTTCATGAGAAGGGGCTTTCCAAAGAATTTACTTTAGCAGATTTTGCATGTGGATGTAATCCTTTTGCATATAAATATTTACCAACAAAACCAAAACATTACACTGCGGTTGATCTTTCTTCTAAAGACATGGAAATTGTTCAAACGTTTTTTGATAATACAAATATTTCTGGCGAAGCAAAATCTTTTGATGTTTCATCTACTAATTTTGAATCTTGGATTGAAAAAAAACATTTTGATGTTATTTTTTTGTTTAAAGCACTCGATTCTTTTGAAGCTGTAAAAAGACACACATCAAAAAAAATACTTTCTAAACTTGATGCAGATTTCTTAGTTGTTTCATTTCCTCTTGTTTCTATAGGTGGAAAACAATCAATTGCAGCAAGTAAAAGATGGTGGTTTGAAAATTTTTGTACGCAGAATAGTTGGGAATTTGAAGTTTTTAGTGCAGGTAATGAGCAGTTTTTTATTGTATCTATGCACAAAGGCAAGAAATAGTGTCTGTTTTACTACTACATAAGACAGTTCAGTGTAACTATTTTTCAAAAGTTAAAAACAGTAACATATAAATAGTAGTGTTTTTCATCTACTTAGTGAAAAGGGTGAGATGTCCTTTTTTGGGGGTAAAATTAAATGATAGTAAAAGATGAATTTTTGAGCAAGCTACGGCGATATTTCTCACTTAATCTTTATGAGGTAAAGGTTTGGACTGCGTTGCTTTCTCGAGGTGTTAGTACTGCTGGTGAACTTTCGGATATTGCAAATGTTCCACGTTCGCGAAGTTACGACGTCTTAGAATCACTCGAAAAAAAAGGTTTTGTAGTTATGAAAATTGGTAAACCGATTAAGTATATTGCGGTTCCACCACAAGAAGTTTTAGAAAGAGTTAAGAAAAATATTATTACAACATCAGATGATCATGTTAAAAAACTTGATGCACTAAAAGGAACAGATCTTATCGAAGAATTAAATTCTTTACATACGCAAGGAGTTGAATTAGTTGAACCAACAGATCTTTCAGGTTCTTTAAGAGGACGACTTAATTTGTATAACCACATTGAATTAACAATGCGTGGCGCTGAAGAATCAGTAACACTGATGACAACAGCACAAGGTTTAATACGAAAAGCTGAAGGTTTACGACCATTATTAGAAGAACTCTCTGCTAGAGGAGTTGACATAAAAATCGCAGCACCATTAGCAACAGAGGAAGCACAACAAGCAGCAAAAGAATTAGAAGGCATCGCAGACGTTAGACACATGGATCACATCAGTGCACGATTTGTGGTAGTCGATGGAAAAGAAGTTATCTTTATGGTAATGAATGATGACGATGTTCATCCAACATACGATATTGGTATTTGGGTTAATACTCCTTTCTTTGCATCTGCACTTGATCAATTATTTGGTCTTGCTTGGAACACACTAAAAAAAGTGTCAGCTAAGAAAAAGTAAAATGGTGACTAATATTTTTTCTTCTTTTTTATTTCTTTTTGATTTATCAAAAAGTCCAGAGGAATCCTTTTCAGGATTTCGACAGGATATTTTGGTTAATAATTCTGAGGGTATTTAATGAAAAAAAATAATAATACACAACCTGTAGTTGAAGGACAAGAATATCTTGGACGTGTTGATTCTGTTGGCGGTAAAGGCGACGGGGTTATTCGTATCAGAGGATTTGTTGTTTTCGTTCCAAAAGTTAAGGAAGGAGATTACGTAAAATTCAAAGTAACAAAAGTTTTGGAAAAAGTTTCATTTGGAGAATTTATTGAAAAAGTAGAGCCTCCAAAAGACGAACCAAAAAGATATGAACGTTATGTTCCACCATCTAAAAAGAAAAAAGAAGTTCCTGATGAAGTAAAAGAACTTCTTACAACAGAAGGAGATAGTGAAGATTTTGGTGCAGATGATGAAGAAGAGGACTTCTAAATCAATCTATTAACCAACATATTTATAAACAAAAGCTCATTTTTGAGCTTCACAACCCTTTTTAGAAGAAAAAGGTCCTAGGACCTGGGTCAAACCTAAAACGCTTCTAAAAACGCCCAGAAATTTGTCTGGCGACGCACCGGGTAATAAATGATGTGCGAAAAAAGATCTCTTTTTTCTACCATCCTATAAAATAAGAAGGTATCCTTAAAGTAAACTTTAACGGACTTTGAATAAAAAATTTAAAGTATCCTTAAAGCAAAACTTTACGGGACCTTTCAATAAATCGAAAGGTAAATAAAATGTCAGAAGAACAACAAGAAACACTGCTTTTACCAACAGAAGAATATCTAAAATCAGGTATTCACATTGGTACAAAGTTTAGAACAAAATATATGGAAAACTTCATTTACAAAACAAGAAATGATGGTCTTTCCGTTTTGAACATTCAACAAATTGACGAGAGAATTAGACTCGCAGCAAATCTTTTAAGCCATTATGCTCCAGAAGACATCATCATTGTTTCACGAAGAGAAAATGGGTGGAAACCTGTTCGTATGTTTGAAAAAGTAACAGGCGCAAAATGTTTTGCAGGACGATATCCTCCAGGAATCTTAACAAATCCTCAACTGAAAAATTTCACAGAAGGAAAAATAATGTTTGTTATAGATGTTGGACCAGATAAAAACGCAGTAAAAGATGCACTTAGTGTTGGTTTACCAATTGTTGCTCTTTGTGATACAAACAATCAAGTTAACAATATTGATTTTGTTGTACCTTGTAACAACAAAGGTAAAAAAAGTTTAGGGCTTATTTTTTGGCTTCTTGCAAAACTTTATCTTGAGAATAAAGGTTTAATCAACAAAGGTCAAGCGTTTGAATATACTGTTGATCAATTTACAGAAGAATAATTTTATTCTTCCCATAAGAACAAAAGTTCGTTGGTGCCAAAAAACAATTTGTTTTTTGAGCATTTATTTTTCTTCTTCTTCTTTAACTTCTTCTAAACCAAGATTTTTTATTACAAAAACGACTTTCTTATTTTCCTCTATTGATCGGTGTTTTCGAACAATCGCGGCTCTTTTTCCATCTGTACATTTTTGTAATTCAACAAGACATTTACTTTGATATTTTAACAAATCTCCACCAACAATATTGACTTTATCTTTGTTTTCAAAATCAGCATATACTTGGTTTGTAATTAAAACAGGTATGTTATTTTTTCTTGCTATTTCAGTCAAAAAAGATAATTGCATTCCTAATTGTCTATTAACTTCGTACACTTTTTTTGTTTGCCCCATTTCTAAACGATATAACATAGCAATAGAATCAACAATAATAACTCCTGTGTTTTTATGAACTAAAGTCTTTAGTTTTTCAAATGCTTTTTTTTGTTCAGCAAATGTTGTTGGTTTTAACAATATTACATTATTTAATACTGCTTTGTAATCATCGCTTATTTGACGAAGTCTAGAAAGAGAAAAAGACCCTTCCGTATCAACATAAATTACTTTTTTATCTTTGAAAGAACTAGCACATATTAAACAAATATTTGTTTTTCCGCTACCCGCTGGCCCATATATTGTGGTAATGACTTCTTTGTCGAAACCACCTTCTAGTAACCAATCTATGACTTCTGATCCTGATGAAATTTTTGTGTCCATTTATGCTCTTCCTACACTTTCTAAAAGAGTGTATATGCTTTCTTTAAGTTGTTTTCTCTCACTTATTTTATTGTGACTTACGGGATGTATTAACCATTTTTCATTTGTTCCTGGATGAGCAAAAATAATTGTTAAATCTTTTTTCTCTGAAAATATCTCCCATTGTTTGATAAGGTAATCTGCATTTTCTTTTGTATTTAATGTTATTATTGTTGCTTTTTCACCATTAATTTTTTTAATAGCTCCTGCGCAATCTTCTAAATGTTCAAAAATAAAGTATAATTTTTGTTCTGATTTTTCTTGAACAACAATCATTGTTTCAAGATATTTTGTGTCAATAATTTGTTTTCTCATTGCATCTCTAAATGAGATGTAGTGTTTTACCCATTCATAAAGATCCATGTTCTTTCCACCAAAGCCATACAAAAATTCCATAAGGTATTAACGCAAAAATGCTAAAAACAAGTCCTACTAATAAAGGATTATGAACTGTAATTGAAGGTATTTCTTCAACGAGTTTGTGGGCACTAAATCCTAAAAAAATGCTTGTTCCAATTGACGATAATATTACAAATAAAAATACTAAAAAATGATGGTGGCTTTCTACTCTTTCTATATCTCTAACGAGAAAACTAATAAGTGCTCCATAGAATAATCCGAAAATTCCTCCAACAAATAAAGCTCCTGTTTTACTAAGAATAATTAAAAAAGGAGCTATTAACCAAGCACCAACTGCTCCACCCATAATAATTAAAAAAAAGAGAATCCAATAACTAAACAATTCTATTCGTCGAGTGGAAGGACTTTTTTTTTCTTGAGCCTTTTGCATGATTTTTTTTGCGTGTGCAATTTCCTCTTTGCTCCATCCTTTTTCAGAAAGTCTTTGTTCTAGATGCTTCATGTATTCTAAGGAGGCAAATAAGCTTAAAAACCTTACTCTTTAGCTTTGTCTATAATGTTTGCATTTTCTGTTAAAGGAGCATCTTCCAGCTCATCTTTTTCTAAAACAGCAACTCTTCGAACACTATCTCCTGCAGAGAGATTCATAATACGCACTCCTTGTGTGTTTCTTCCTATTGTGCTGACTTGAGAAATACTGGTTCTCATAACAATACCTTTGGTTGAAATTAAAAGAATATCTTCATCGCCCTTGATTAGTCTGATACTTGCAACGGTTCCATTTCGAGGACTACAAATAATATTTCGTACTCCTTTTCCTCCTCTGCCAATTAATCGATAATCAATAATTGGTGTTCGTTTTCCATAACCATTTTCTGTTATGGTTAGAATGGTTCCGTCGTCTTCTGCTCTAATCATTCCTATTACTTCATCACCAGAAGAAAGAGATATTCCTCTCACTCCTCTGCTAGTTCGTCCTATGGGTCGAGCATCTTTTTCTGAGAATCTAATAGCTTGTCCTTTTTTAGTTCCAAGCAAAATATTTTCATCGCCGTTAGTTTTTCTAACAGCAACAATTCTATCTCCTTCATCAAGAGTTATTCCTATAATTCCATTTTGTCTTGGTCGAGAATAAGCATCCAAACTGGTTTTTTTGACAACTCCTTCTTTAGTAGCCATTAACAAATATTCTGTTTCGCTGAATTTTTCAACAGGAATAATTGCAGCAACTTCTTCGCCTGGACTTATGTTAATGAGATTAACAATTGCTTTTCCTTTGGATGTTCTTGATCCTTCAGGAAGTTTGTAAACTTTAACCCAATGTACTTGTCCTTTGTTTGTAAAAACGAGTAGGTAGTTATGTGTGTTTGCAACGAAGAGATGTTCAACAATATCTTCTTCTTTCATTTGCGCACCGATAACTCCTTTTCCTCCTCTGTTTTGTTGTCTGTATGTATCTAGAGGTAATCGTTTTGCATAGCCTGATCTTGTTATTGTTACAACTTGATCTTCTTGAGGAATTAAATCTTCATCTTCGATGTCTTCATCTTCTACATCAGCAATCTCTGTTTTTCTTCCATCACCATATTCTAGTTTTACTTCTTCAATTTCGTCTTTGATTATTTGTTTAATTCTTTCTTCGCTAATTAAAATTGATTTAAGTTCTTCAATCAAAGCCATGATTTCTTTATACTCATCTTTAAGTTTGTCTTGTTCAAGATTAGTAAGTTTTTGTAATTTCATATCAAGAATTGCTTGAGCTTGTATTTCTGAAAATTGATATGTTATTTGTAATTGTTCTTTTGCTTCAACAGCAGAACTTGCTTTTTTTATTAAAACAATAATTGGATCAATGTATGTTAATGCTTTTGTTAATCCTTCAAGAATATGTGCTTTTTTCTCTGCTTTGTTAAGATCATATGTTGTTCGTCGCACAATAACTTCTTTTCTGTGAGCGATGAAATAGTCGATTATTGCTCTAATCCCAAGAACTTTTGGTTGTTGATCAACCAATGCTAAAAAGATCATTCCTATTGTTGTTTGTAATCGTGAATGTTTTAATAATTGGTTTGTTACAACTTCTTCATTTGCATCTTTCTTAAGTTCGATAACAACTCTCATTCCGCTTTTATCGGATTCGTCTCTGATGTCGTGAACTCCTTCAATTTTTTTATCTCTAACATTATCTGCTATTTGTTCAATGAGTGCAGACTTATTCACTTGATAAGGAATTTCTGTAATAATTATTGCATTACGTCCGTGAACTATTTCGTGATGTGTTCGTCCTCGAACTTTTATTTTTCCTCTACCACAATTATGTGCATTAAGAATTCCTGCTTTTCCAAGAATAATTCCTCCTGTGGGAAAGTCTGGACCTTTAATGATACTAGCTAATTCCAGAGTATCCACTTCTTCATTTTCTAAAACTGTGATGATTCCTTGTGCAACTTCTGAAAGATTGTGAGGTGGAATATTTGTTGCCATACCTACAGCAATTCCATTTGATCCATTGATTAAAAGATTAGGTAATTTTGTTGGTAGAACAACGGGTTCTTTTAGACTTTCATCAAAGTTAGGTCTAAAATTTACTGTTTCTTTGTCTATGTCAGCAAGTATAAGATTACTTATTTTACTTAATTTTGCTTCTGTATAACGCATTGCTGCTGCATTATCTCCGTCAACACTTCCAAAGTTTCCTTGTCCTTTTATGAGAGGATATCTTAATGAAAAATCCTGTGCCATTCGAACTAAAGAATCATAAACTGCAGTATCTCCATGTGGATGATATTTTCCTAAAACTTCTCCAACAATTCTTGCACATTTTTTGAACGCTTTGTTATGAAACATTCCAAGTTCATTCATTGCAAAAAGAATTCTTCGGTGGACGGGTTTTAGTCCATCACGTACGTCTGGAAGAGCTCTTCCTACGATAACACTCATAGCATAATCTAAGTATGCTGTCTTCATTTCATCTTCAATGAGCGTACTTATTATTGATGGTTTTTTTTCCTGTTCAGAAACGTTTTTTTCCTGTTCAAAGTCTTCGTTATTGTTGTCTTCTACCACACAATTAACGAATAATTGCTTGTTTATAAGTATTGTGTTTAGAAGCCTTTTTTAGCCGATTTTAGGCATTTTTTTTATTTTTCGACAGGGTATCAACAAAAATTATTTATGTCCTTCTATACGTTCTCTGTTTACTGTAAATGAAGATCCGCAATAAACGCAAGATTTCTTTTTTCCAATGAATTCTCCTCTTGGTTGATAATTCATTGTGTGTCTGCATTTAGGACATCGTAGAATAAGTGTGGTCATTAGATGAGATCCTCATCATCTTTTTTTTCGTCCTTTTTGCTATCTGCAAAGTCTTCGAGTTCTTTTAAATAATCTGTTTTATCTTTTTCTTCTTTTACTTCTTCACTTTTTTCTTCTTCTGTTTCTTTTTTTTCAGGTTCTGTCTCTTCACTTTTTTCATCAGAATCTTCTTCTGGATTTATTCTAGCAGGAAGTTCATGCGATGAAATTCTTTCAGAAGCTTCACCTATTTGTTGATCGATTCTATCAAGAAAACTTTCTTCTTTTCTTATGTCTTCGTCTGATTTTTCTCGTGTTATTGGTTTTGCTTCAACCACTTCTAAGCCACCAAGCAATTGTTGACGTCTTTCTTCTTCCTTAGATTCTTGATCTTTTGCCATTTCAATAATTTCTAGTTCAGTAATTTTTTGTTGTTGTTTTTTTAATTTTTCAAATACCGTACGAATTTCTTCGTCTCCTTCAACATCAAAATAATTATAGAATTTATCAGTAATTTTAAGAATATAACTTCGACCTTCTTCATCTTTTGTAATAAATTGCTCTTTTTTTAATGCTTTGATGTGGTCGTATGCGCTTTGTCCACGCATGTTTACAATGTCTGCTTGTAACACAGGACTTTTGAATGCGATAACTGCCAGTGTTTTTAGAATTGCTCCTGAGAACTCAGTTTCACTTGCAATGTGTTGTATATCTGCCGCATATTTTGAACGAACAGTAAGTTTCCATTTGTTTTGGTGTTTTGTTATTATGAGACTTCCATCTCTTTTTAGAAATTCTTCTTCTAATAATTTTATTTGATTAACAACTTTTCGAGGAGTGCTCTCGCAATACTTAGCAAGGTCTTCTTCACTCACACCTTTTCCGGATGCAAATAAAATCGCTTCCAATTTATTTTTTAAATCGCTCATTTTATTCTGCTAAATGATATTGATTTTTTTCTTTTTTAATCTTTTTTTCTTGAGTTAATGCATCAAGGAATTTTTCTGTATGTTCAGCAGGCATACCTATTTTCTTGGAAAGAAATTCAACATCTTTTCCGCCGTTTTGCAAACATAGAAGAATTGCGTTTCTTGTCATAGCGTTGAAATTCTTGATTAAAGCTTGATTTTGTCCAGTTACTGTTTTTTGAATCATACCTACTTCATGTAATCTAGCAAGCATGTCTGTGATCCAATGACTTACTTGTTTTTGTTCCATTACTATTTTGTCAGGTTCGATTAATTCAATTGATGCTGGAGAAAAATTAATAGCTATCCAACTAAGTTTTTCGATATCAGGAACGAGCATTTCAACTTCTGCAACTGTTGAGAATAAACCTTCTTCTACTTCTTCAGCAGGTTCGAAATCTTCTTCAAGCACATGAATGTCTGTTTCTTTAGTTTTAATGTTTTCAACATATGCTTTTAATGTATTTTCAACATGCTCTTTTGGTTTACCCATAATTTCAAAAATAACTCTAATTCGTAAATGTCCTTCCTCAATGTGTTTTTTTATCTCTTTGTCTTTCATCTTAATCTTCCTTGAGAATTGTGTTTGTATTGTTAATGCTTTTACTTTTAAAGCTTTCTGCTTCTTATAAATTCTTTGATTTTTTTGTGAGTAAATGCCACAGTAACACAAATTCCACAACATACAAGTCCTATGATAAGAAATATTGTTAATTTTTTGACTTTTTGTGTTGTAGTATCAACAACAACTACATTTTCTTTTTCTTCTTCGTTTTTTTCGTGAATAATAAGACTTGTGTTCACAGTCAGAAGTTTATTTTCAGAAACTTTTACTTCTTTCTCATTTTCTTCATTTATTTCTTTGTCTTCTTTTCCTTCTTCTTTCAAAATAATGTAATCAACAACGACGTTTTGTTCTTCTTCTTGTTCAACAACAGTTGTTATTTGCCCTTCTGGTACAGGGTTTTCAAAAACAACACTAATTGTTTTTTCTTTTTCAAAAGTTTCATGAATTATTTTTGTTTGATTGTTATACACTACAGTTATTGTCAAAGGGCCTTTTCCATCAACACGAACGTACCATGTTAAATTATCTTTCATGTATTTTTGTTTTGTATATCTGTTTGTAATTTCAAAATTTTCTTTTTCTTCAATAACAATTTCTTCAATTTCTTTTTCAATAAAATCTTCGTTTTTTACCGTAGCTAAAGCATATAATTCTTTTTCTTGACAAGAGTCTTCAAAAATAGCTTTAATTGTATATGTTTTTTCATAATCGTCAAATTCTTTGAAAGTGTAGGTTTTTGTATTTGTATTTGTTGTAATCACTTGATTTTTTACAACAGTTCCAAATAAATCTTCAATCCAATATGTGATAGAAAAATTATCTGGACGAGGATATATCATAAAATCCATATATATTTTTTCACCAGGAGAAAACAAACGATTACTTGCAATGATCTCAACATCTTGAAAGCAAACAATTTCCTCTTCTACAACAATTGTTTCGTTGCTTTCATTTACCAAGGATTGTCCGCAAGAACTATTAATAAACCACACTAAATTTTGAGAATTTAAATTAAATTGTAATTCATATTCTCCGCTTGTGTTGGTGAAAACTTCTCCAGTGTTGCTAGTTGTATACTTGTTAATAGTTTTACTAATGTTTTTTTCAATGATAATAATTTCATTAAATAAAAAAGATTGAGTGTATGAAATATCTAAAGGAGTATTATTTTCTGTATAATTTAATCTTTCAATTCTGAATATTGTTGTTAAATTTTCCTCACAAGAAATAATTCCGAACTGAGGAGTTATAGAAATTGTTTCATTTTCAAAAAGAATTGTTTGAGTTGTTAAACCTTGAGAAATATTTGAGGCAAAAATAAAAATCAAAACAAAAAGACTAATTTGTATTATTCGTTTACATTTCATATAACTTGTTTTCTCTTTTGTCCGTTATATAGCCTACTTAGCTTTTTTTGAAAACTTTCCGGATAAGCTTTTCATTTCAGTTATATTTATATACTAGTAAAAGCTAAATAAATATTGCTTTGTAGGTTATTCTACACAAAAGAGAGGTTGAGATGGGTTTTTTAGGCATGTTTAAGAAAAAGGAGTCTTTAGATTATAGTTCTCCAACTCCTGAGATTTCTAAAAATTTACAAAATCTTCCTCCTATTGAACCAGATGTAGAAAAAGGAAAATTACCTCCTCCATTTCCTGATGAAGGAATTCCAAACGAACTTTCCAAGGAAGAAAATTATCCTTCAAAAGCAAAACTTCCTGAAGATCCTCATCATTATGATTCTGAAGAAACATTATGTTTAGATTTACGACCAAAAAAAGAAGAAGATATTGTTGAAGCACAAGCAACAGAACAAAGCGAAGAATTATCTCGACCAAATATTGTTGTAAAAAAACCTGATGCGGAATCAATGCCAAATATTGTTGTTCACAAAGAACCAGAAATAAAAAAAGAAGAAATGTCTTCATTACCTTCATTTACATCCGAAGAAAAAGTTTCTTTTGATGATCTTCCTTCCTTTGATGAAGGGGATTTACAGCAAGAGAGTTCTACAAAAGAAAATCTTTCTGTTCCGGAAACAGTTCAAGAAATTTATGTTGAAAAACACAAATATACAAATATAATTACTGAATGGAAAAATCATGTTTCCGAACTTCACAAAAAAGTAAAATCAGAAAAATCGTTCGATCATTACGACGACAAATTACAATCATTATGCACAAAGGCAAATACTTCATTTGCAAGAATGCAGAAAAATTTTGTTAAAATGGAGGAAACCCTCTCTCAAAATCAATAGGTGAATAACCATGCAAACAACTCCTGTTTTTATAAAAATTGACGAGTACAAAAAGCTACTCGATGCAGTAGATTCCATAAAGAAACAAGTGGAATCAGTACGTAAAACAATGCATCAAATAGAATTACTGCGAGCAGAAGAAGAACAAGAACTTATTCTGTGGAAAAGTAATTTAGCAGATGTAGAAAAGGAAGTAGCTTTCCTTGACAAAACACTATTCGAGCCTGAAAACTAATGGATGACAATTATTTTGTAAAGGTAGATTTGCACAGTGCTGTGCTCAAAGCGACTCTTCAAGGGTCTAAAATAGCCATAGGCTGTTCTCAATCCTATTACAAACTTCTTGAAATTCGTCGTGAAAAAACAGATGCTTTTGCAAGACTCAGAGCTCAAGTTGTTGAACTTTTACAATATAGCAAATTCTTAGAAGAACAATTACCTTATCATGAATTGATAAAAAAGAAAATTGCTGCAAAAAAGAAAGCCGCAACAAAGTCTGCAGGGAAAAAAGTTGTAAGCAAAAAAGAAGCTGTTAAAAAAATAACTCAAAATAAATCAACAAAAAGTAGCGAAGCAATGATTAAACTCGCTGAATCTCTTGCAATGATAGAACAAAAACTTAGTGCTTTAGACTAAATTTCTATTACAAAAGTATAGATATTATTTCATCAACAGTTTCTTCAACAGATTTTTTTGTTTCAATAATTTTGCATTCTTTAGGAATGTACTTTTCAATATCCTTCTTTACTTCTTCAATATCTTCACTTTTTGAGTTTCTATGTTTGAGATCTCTTTTTTTCATAATTTCTAAATCTAAAGATAATTGAAATATTTTGTATTCAAAATTATTTTCTTCAAAGAATTTTTTATATTTTTCTAATATGTTTTTATATCTGAATTGTCCTTCAATAAAGATTATTTGGTAATTATCGATTGCCATAAGCTTTTGAATTATGGTTTTAATTAAAACGACCGAATTTTCATGAGCAGCCATATCTTTTGCTTTGTATTTGAATTGCATTTGTTTTCTGAAATCATCTTCACAAATATATGCGCAATCGATTTTATGATCTACTTTTAGAGTTTTTAGGATTTTTTTACTTATTGTTGTTTTTCCAACAGCTGAAGCTCCTCGAATTAAAACGAATTTTGTCATTTGTTATTTGAATTTTAAATTGTATATAAAATTTTGCTTAATTATTGGCTGTGCTTTAACATAACTATTTTAAACCCTTAATAGTTTCTTAAAACTCTTAAGCGGGGGTGGCAGAGCGGTCAAATGCGATGGACTCAAGAATAACTTGAGTGATGAGCCTAGGCGATGATTATCAAATCGTTGCATCGTTCGTCCATTACTGTGAAATCCATTTCCTTAGTGGATACAGGGGTTCGAGTCCCTTCCCCCGCACTTTATTTTAGAAATTAAAATTTTGCAATTTTTCTTTTTATATGTGCTCGCTTTTCTATGAAAGGATTATCCATGTAGACGCTTTTTGACGCGCCTAAAGTTGTTCTAATAGAATATGCTATGTGTTTGCCGTCAGGAGTAATATCTGCTTTACCCGTCGTCTGACCATGACCAATTTGTTTTATTTTTTTCGTTGTAAGATCAATAATGTAGAGATTTTTGTTAAAATTTGCTTTCATAACCATAAATATAGCATATTTATCATCAGAAGAAATTCTTGGACAAAGTAGATGTCCTTTATCTGTTTGAAATAGCGCTTCTTCATTTCCTTCAATATCTTGATGATACATTGTTGTCTCTGTTGTTGTTTCTTCCTGAAAGATAACTGAGCCGTTGTTGGCAACATCTATATGTCCATAAGATTTTTTAATAGAAAAAATATTGTATGTGTGATTCCATCGATCGTAAACAAATTGTTTAGTAGGTTTATCTGCATTCGATAGTGTTTTTTCAAGCACGAGATAATGTCCATTATTACTTACAGCTACGGGCATGAGAAATCCAGGAGCATAACCTAATTTTTTTTCTAGACCATTTATTTCCTCAACCACTTTTAATCCTTTCTTAAAAATAAGGGTGTCTTCACTAAACCATTCTGCGGCAAGATCATAAGAATCTTCAACTTTCTTTTTTTCAGAGATAGTTTTTATTTCTTTGCTTTGTATATTATATGTTTTGAAGAGTCCTTTTTCAACAAAAACTATTAATGAATCATTAGAAGAAATAATAGGATAATGAGAGATACTTCCTCGAGCAAAGTTTTCAATTGAACTTTTTTTAAAATCTGTCAAATAGATTAATGTATTTTTTCTACTTTTGGAATAGGTGTGTGCTGTTTTTCCCGTATTACTTATTTGAAACCAAGGATACAGACCCTTACTAGCTCGATGCGCTTCTTTTATTTCTTTTTTTTGAGAAAAAGAGCATATCGAAGAAAGCAAGAGTATACTTGATGCCAGGAGCAGTTTTTTCATAAAGTCTCTAATTATTCATATACTTATAAATTTTTAGCCAGTTTTTGAGTTTATTCCAAGTCTTTTTTTGACGCAAAGCGTAGTATTTATTTTTACCTCCGGTCAAAAACTTTGATCTAGAATCAATCCTTTTTCTCACATTTAATGTTCAAAATTTAATTCTTTCAATTTCTCTACAAGGCTTTGCTATTGAGACTTAGGATAAACCCCCAGTCTTTATATAAAAGATATTTTTCTTATTTACCTATGTCAATAACAATAATTCCTTTAGGAGGCTTCGGAGAAGTTGGACGAAACTGTGTAGCAGTAGATGTTAATGGAGATATTGTTATTGTTGATATGGGAATTCATTTAGAAAGATATATTGAAGCAACCGAAGATGATTTTACACAAAGAAAACACACAGTAAGAAAATTATCTGCAGTTGGCGCTCTCCCTGATTTACGAGCATTAAGAAAACGCATAAAAGATGTTAAAGCAATTGTCTGTTCTCATGCACATTTAGACCATGTGGGCGCGATTCCTTTTATAGCTAAGAAATTTTCTTGTCCTATTTATGCAACTCCTTTCACCGCAGAAGTTATTGCTGGTTTGGCTGCAGATAAAAATAAAGAAGTAAATGTTATTAGACAAGAAACAGGAAAGAAAATCCCTATTACAGATAATATTTTTATAGAATTAATTCACATTGCACATTCAACTCCTCAAAGCGCGATTGTCGCAATCCACACAAAAGAAGGAATTGTTCTTTATGCTAATGATTTCAAAAACGACCAATCACCTCCTTTTGAAGAACCAAGTGATATGAAAAGAATTGAGCAATTAAAAGGAAAAATAAAAGTTCTTATTTTAGATTCTTTGTATGCTCCCTATGATAATCATTCTAGGAGCGAGTCAAATGCACGAGAACAGGTTTTTGATGTGGTTGAAGAACTAGAAGATAAAAGGGCTGTGGTAGCATCAACATTCGGATCTCATATATATAGATTAATTACTTTTTGTGATACGGCAGATAAATTAAATCGTAAAGTTGTTTTTATTGGAAGATCTTTACAACGATATATTAATGCTGCAAAAGACGCAGGCATTGTTGATATTTCCAAAAGAGGGAGAATATTTTCTTATGCAAAACAAGCGAGAAGATTTTTAGAAACTCTTGAAGATCCTACGCCTTATTTTTTGGTTACGACAGGACATCAAGGAGAACCGAATGCAATTCTTAGTAGAATGACAAAAGGATTATTCAAATTTACAGATAAAGATGCTGTATTGTTTTCGTGTAGTACAATTCCAGTTCCTTTAAACATTCAACGCCGAGCAATTCTTGAGTCAGATTTAACCGAATTAGGTGTTGCTGTTATCAAAGATGTTCATGTGTCTGGACACGCTCATGGTAAGGATGAATTTGAACTTCTTAAGCTTCTCGAACCAGAATTCTTCTTTCCATCACATGGCGATGAAGAAATGCTGTTAGCGGCTTCTAAAATAGCTCGAAAAGCCGGACTTTTAAAAGATCAGATAATTTTGGCAGAAGTGGGCAAAAAATACACCTTTTAAAGCCTGTATTCTACGAAATCATAATCTTTATATAATCAGCCTCATCTTTTGATTATACTAAAAAATTTCATCAGGATTTTTCCATAGTGGTTTAATATCTTCAGGATGAAATTCTTTGTATCTTAGAAATCCGTTGATTTATACGATTGTAACGGATTTTCATGATATCCTAGGGGTGCACAATTAATATGAAATTAACACTTGCAGAACCAAAATATCTAAAAGACGGACTTTCAATAGTCTCTGAAATAGTAACTGAAGCAACATTCAAAATCACTTCTGACCTTGTAGAATTAGTAGCAATGGATCCAGCAAACGTAGCCATGGTCATTTTTCGATTACCATCCAGCTCATTTGTAACATATGAAATTGATGGACCAACAGCTATTACTATCAATCTTAATAATCTTAAACAAGTTCTTCGAAGAGCAAAATCTTCTGATACTTTAACACTCGAAATTGACGAGAATAAATTAAAAGTTGAATTACAATCAACTTCTAAAAGAACATTTCACCTACCTCTTATTGATGTAGAAGATGAGGAACAGAAAATTCCTGATCTCGCTTTCAATGTAGAAATCACAACAAGTTCTGGTACTCTTCTAGATGCTGTTGATGATGTTGATGTTGTTGGAGAAAGCGTAACTTTTGGTGCTACAGATAGTCAATTTTTAATTAGTAGTAAAGGAGATCTTACAAAAGCAGCTGTGGATATTCCTGCGGATGCTACAACAAAAATTACTTGTTCTGAAGACGGATCAAAAGCAAAATATTCAATTGAGTATTTGAAAAAAATGATTCAAGGCGGAAAACTTTCTGATACTGCATCTATTAAGTTTAGTAAAGATTATCCTCTAAAGCTTGATTATGTTGTCAAAGACAAAGTCGAGTTATCGTTTATTCTTGCTCCTCGAGTAGATAATGATTAGAGATATTTTTTCTTTCTTATTTTCTTTGAAAATTATTTAATTTTCTAAGATCTCAGGAACTTTGTTCTTAAGATATCCTTATATTTATAAACCACTTCCAGTTCTCAGTCTCCTATGTATAATAGCATTTTACTTCGCTACGGCGAAGTCGGAATCAAGAGCAGACGAAAACGACCTTACTTCGAACGTCTTTATATCAGCGCAATAAAAGAAGCTCTGAAAAGAAACGGAGTTCCATTCCAAGCTCTGGACAATTTCGGAGGAAGATTTATCCTTCTAACAGATGATATAGAAGATGCTCTAGAAACTCTTCAATTGGTTCCAGGCGTGCAGAGTATTAGTCCTGCAACAAAAATTGATTTTTCATCCTATGAAGACGCAATAAGTAAACTTACAGAACATTCCAAAGATCTTGTTAAAGATAAAACTTTTAGAGTGACTTCTCGAAGAACAGGAACTCACTCGTTTTCTTCCATGGAATTTTCAGCAAAACTTGGAGAAAAAGTTATGGGTTTCTCAAAAGGCGTCGACCTTCACAATCCAGAAATAACTGTTTGGGTAGAAATTAGAGACAAAGAATTATTTGTATATACAGAATCAATTCCTTGCTTAGATGGGATGCCTCCTTCTAGTTCAGGTAAACTTCTATGTTTATTTTCAGGAGGTCTTGATAGTCCTGTTGCTGCATATCATATGCTAAAACGAGGAGGAACCGTTGATTATCTTTTAATAGATTTAGTAGGAGGAGATAAATCATTCAATTCAGTTGCAAAAGTTTACAATCATATTATTACTCAATATTCTTATAATCAAACTCCTAAATTTCACGTTGTTCCTGCAAGATATCTTGTAGAACAAATAACAAAAGATGTAGATCCAAGTATGCGACAACTAGCATTGAAAATCGCCTTCTATAAAATTGCAGAGAGACTTGTTGAAAAACATAATTATAATGCGGCTTTTACTGGAGAATCATTATCTCAAAAATCAAGCCAAACATTACCTAGTTTAAGATTCATCCAATCACAATCTGATGTTTTTATGCTTCGACCATTGATTGCAATGGATAAATTAGAAATAACAAGAACTGCGGAAAAAATTGGTACTTTTGGTGCTTCTCAATGTGTTGAAGAATTTTGTGATCTGTCTGAAGGGCAAAGTGTAACTGCAGTTCCAATAGATAAAGATCACGACAAGATTCCTGATTATTCAGCACTGGTAGATAAAGTCGTTGAGGAAACAAAATCCTACGAAGGAATTATTTCCATTCAAGAAGATAAAAAAGAAATTCCTTCAGATGTAATCACTGTTGATCTTCGTCTAAAATCAAAACACGAAAAAGATATTTTAGAAACCGATAAAAATATTTATTTCTATGATGCTTTAGATGATATAGATCAATTTGAAAAAACTAAGAAGTATGTTTTCGTTTGTGAACATGGTGTTCAATCACAATCTCTTGTTTATGCTTTGAAACAAAAAAATATTATTTCTTTTGCAATGAGTAGAAAAGAATATATTGATTGGAAAAATTAATTTTTATAGAAATAAACTTCTTTAAATTTGAATCGCTCTCTGAAATGAGGATCTTTAGAAACAATTAATGGTTTTGCTTGTCCTCGTTTAGAAATTCTTTCTTTGTCAAGTTTATCGTATGTTCCTTTAGCCATTATACAAACGGAAGGATAATCTATACGTCCAAATTCATTACGTGCTTTTTTGTAAGTAAGCACATTTTTTTGTAATGTGTTTTCTACCATTTTTAGAAATTCTATTGCTTTTTCTTTTGTTAAACCATTTTTTGGTTCAATAAGAATTTCATAGCGAGGTTTTTCTTTTCCACTAGGGATGTGAGGAGCTGCCGTGTATGATCGTAATTCAATTTTGGTTTTTTGTATGCTTTGTTCTATGGCTTTTATAAGTTCGATTTCAGACATGTTTTCTCCTACAATATTTATATAGTTATTTCTATCTGCATATTTTACAATAGGTAATTTTCTTCTAAAATCAACAACTTCGACTATGTCACCGACGTCATAACGGTAAAGACCTTCTATTGTTGTTAATAAAACATTATATTTTTTGTTTTTTTCTAATTTATCTATTGTCACGGGTTGATCAAAATTTCCATTTGATAATTGTTCTCTGAATTCAAAGAAATTAGTGTTTGCTACAAGAACTCCTGCATTATCATAATCTGTAATTCCTAGGTTTATTCTTCCTTCACTAGCATAAATACCTGGATCCCGTGTCGGAATTTTTTTACCTATTTTATTGTAAAGTTCTTCGATGTAAAGATTGTTGATATCTGCTTTTATACAACTAATAAGTTTAATGTTTGGCCAAATGTCTTTTGGTATAAAATCTTCTAGAGAACGTAGCTCTTTTGCACGTTTAGGATTTTTCTTTTCTACAGTTTTTAGAAGATTTTTTTTGTGTTGTTTTATGTAATCAAAAAATAACATTATTTCGATAGGAGCAGCAAAAGCAAGTTGGGTGATATTTCTTTCTAATAATGCCTTTTCAGCAATGGCTTTACTTCTTTTTTCCACATCATTAATATTATACATTTCTGCAGGAATAACCATTTTTCTTTTCAAGTATTTAGGCAAATGTTTAACGTGAAAACCTGTGATGTTACCATGAGGAATTCCTGATTTAGTATATCCTAAATGTCCTGCGGCTGCAAAATAGAGCGTTTTTCCTTTTGCCATATCTCTATATTCTTTTTTTAGAATTTGTTTACTCCACAATAACACTTCTTTTTTTAAAATTTTTAATCTTTCTTTAGTAATAGGAATATATTTAGGTTCGCTTGTGGTTCCACTGGAAGTTGCGAAAAAAATAATTTCTTCTTTTGTTAAAACATTTTGTCTCCCTTCTTTTGCTGTTTTATCAATATAATTTTTTATGTCTAGGTATTGAACAACAGGAACTTGTTTTTGAAAGTCTTCTATTGTTTTTATTGAAGAGAAATTATGAGTTTGACCATAAATAGTGTCTTTGTTGTCATCAAGAATTCTTTTAAGCAATCTTTCTTGAACTACTAAGGGGGAGATTATAGACTCCATATATTCTCTCAGATAAGTCACGGTGTTAGGATATAGTCCAAAAAATGCCATAATTTTGAAACTGAATCATTATTTATATATGCTTCTACTTTAGGAACTTTTTTATAGTTTATTGTGTTTTGGAAGGCTATAATGGACCTTCCTGACGATTACGAAAAATCTATACCTCATTATTTGGAATATAAGAAATTAGTAAATCTCGGACCTGTAGCCCAAGATCTTCTTAAAAAAAGATATTTGAAAAGAGATTCGGAAGGAAATATTGTTGAGGATTTTGTAGGTATGTTCTATAGAATTGCTAATAATATAGCTCAAGCAGAAAAAAATTATGGAGGAGATTCTGAAACCGTAGAGCTACAATTTTTTCATCATCTTACAAGCGGAGATTTTATTCCTGCTTCTCCGATTTTAATGAATGCAGGAAACAAATTACAATATTTATTTTCTGATCATGCATTGGATGTTCCTGATTCTTTAGAAGAAATTTTTGATGTTCTAAAAGTCGCTGCATCTATTCAACAACATGGTGGTGGTGTTGGTTTTAGTTTTTCTAGAGTTCGTCCAAGAAATGATGATGTAAAAGGTTTGAAAAACGTTGCTTTTGGTCCACTAAGTGTTATGCATATTTTTGATACATCTTTTAGTGCTATTCTACAAGGAGGTAGAAGAGTTGGAGCAAATATGGCTGTACTACACGTTTCTCACCCTGATGTCTTAGCATTTATTGAAGTAAAAAAGAATTTTGGAGTTTTACAAAATTTTAATTTGTCTGTTGCAATCACTGATGATTTTATGAAAGCTGTCGAAGAAGACGGAGATTTTGATCTTATTAATCCTAGAAATAAAGAACTTGTTAAAAAAATAAAAGCAAAAGAATTATTTAATTCCCTTGTAGAAAACGCTTGGTCGACTGGAGACCCAGGAATCATTTTCATAGATGAAATGAATAGAAAATATCCTTTCAAAGATAAAGAAGTTCTATGTACTGGCGCTTGCGGTCAATATCAATTAGAATCTTTTGAAGGAATTCCTTATGCGCACATTAATCTTCCTAATCTATTGATAAAAAAAGAAGATGGATCTTCTGTTATTGATTTTGATAAACTTAAATATTTAACACATCTTACAGTTCGATTTCTTGATAACACAATAGATATGCACAAATACATTAATCCTCTTATTGAAGAAAAAACTAAACGAGTTAGAAAAATTGGTTTGGGAGTGATGGGTTTTGCTGATTTATTATTTTCTCTTAAAATTTCCTATGGTTCAGACGAGTCTTTGAAAGTTATAGAAGATATTATGACTGTTATTAGAGATGAGTCTAGAAAAGAGTCCGCACAACTTGCTCTAAAAAGAGGATCTTTTCCAGCCCATGAAGAATCTTCTTGGAAACAACCAATGAGACATGCAGCAATAACTTCTATTGCTCCAACAGGATCAACAAGTCTTATTGCTCAAACATCTCAATCTGTCGAGCCGGTTTATGCTTTTTCTTTCACAACCACGACTAGCGAAGGAAAAGAATATACTATTTTGAACAAAACATTCAAAGAAGCAGTTGATGCTCTTGACGTTGATAGAAACGCAAAAATACAATTGAATTTTGTTGATTCTGTACAAAAAATAGATTGGTTAGAAGATTCATTCAAAGAAATTTTCAAAACAGCTATGGATGTTAGTCCCATGGAACACCTAAAAGTTATGGCAACTTTCCAGAAGTTTGTTGATAATTCTATTTCAAAAACGATTAATCTTCCTAATCAAGCAACAATTAAAGATGTTGAAAAAATAATTAAAGAAGCACATGCTTTGAATTGTAAAGGAATTACTATTTATCGAGATGCTTGTCGAGGAGATCAGGTTTTAGTAACTAAAACTCAAACTCGTCTTTCTGCTTTCGAAGAAGCTTATGAGTAAACTTATGGGTGAAGTGAACGTAAGGCGGAGAATGATAGTGAACAGAATGAAAAATAAGTAGTAATACTGCCAAATTAAATAATTCTAGAATATATATGTTAGAAGCTATATATTTCAATTTAAACTCTAGGACATAGAGTAATTTATAAAGAGATGAAAGTTCATTGTATAACACTAGATATAGTGTTTAGTAATGTGATGAAACACTACCTGTAGTGTTTGTGTGAGGTGCATACAATGAACGAAGATAATCAGCATATTCTTAAAAAACAAACCCAAGACGTAGAAGTCGTTCAGAAATTAGTAGACGAAGGAATCTTCATGTCTGAAAAAGCAAAAGATATTCTTAATAATTCAACACATTTGAAAGAAATGGGACTTATTATTTTCATGGATCGTTATGCTGTAAAAAGTAAACGAGATGAATTCGAAAAAGGAGATTTAGTTGTTGCAGTTTCAAAAGATCATCCTAAATATCCGAAAAAAGATTTAGGAATTATTGTTGAAGATAAAGACGGAAAATTATTTTTACGAATGGTTACTGGAGTTTATGCAGATGAAAAAGATTTGCTTTCTGTAAGTAAATTAAAATGCGATAAACCTTTAGAAAGTATTTATGATGCTTATCAAAGAGTTTCACGAGCGGTTGCGAGTGTTGAAAAAGGAGAGAAAAAAGAGCAATATCAAGAAGAGTTTGCTGAAATGTTATTAGGTGGATATGTTCAACCAGCAGGAAGAATTATGGCTGGTGCTAGTGTTAATGAAGAAGGAGAATATACATCAAATTTAACTTTATACAATTGTTATGTTATTCCATCACCCGGCGATTCTAGAAAATCCATAGTACGAGATTCTTTATTTCAAATGATTGAAATTATGAGTAGAGGTGGAGGAGTAGGAATGAATCTTAGTACTTTGCGTCCTCGATATGCCTATGTTCATGGTGTAAATGGAAAATCAAGCGGATCCGTTTCTTGGGGTAATTTATATTCAAACGCGACTGGTTTAATTGAACAAGGAGGTTCTCGAAGAGGAGCTCTTATGTTGATGATGAATGATTGGCATCCAGATGTCGAAGAATTTATCGCATCAAAACATCAAATTGGCTTCTTAGATAATGCAAACATTTCTGTGTTTATTTCAAACGAATTTATGGACGCAGTAAAAAATGATACTGATTGGCATTTAGAATTTCCAGATATAGAAGATAAAGTAATTACGAAGCCTTTGTATGATGAATATTGGGATGGTAATTTACTCCGATGGAAAAAGAATGGTTACAAAACAAAAATTTTCAAAACAGTTAGAGCTAGAGATATGTGGGAAAAACTTATCCAATCTTCGTGGAAAAGTGCAGAACCAGGAATTGTTTTTAGTGGAAAATATAATGATTTGAGCAATTCTTATTATTATAATGACATTGTTTGTACAAATCCTTGTGGAGAACAAGGACTTCCTCCTTGGGGTGTTTGTAATTTAGGACACTTAGCATTAAACAATTTTATTATCAAAACAGGCCAGGATGAAATAGGTCCTCTTTTTGATTTTGATTGGGAAACTCTAAAAAAAGCAACAAGAACGCTTGTTAGATTCTTAGATAATGTTATTGATTTAACTCCTTATATTTTCGAAGAAAATAAAACAAACCAATTAGCAGAACGACGTGTTGGTGCTGGTACTCTAGGTTTAGCAGAAGTTCTTATTCGAATGAGACTTCCTTTTGGAAGCGACGAAGGTAATGTATTTGTTGATAAATTATATGAAATGATTACAACAACCGCCTATGACCAATCCATAGAACTAGCTAAAGAAAAAGGCGCATTCAAATATTTCAAACCAGAATTACTTGAAAGTGGTTTTATCAAAACTCTTCCTTTAGCATTACAAGAAAAAATTAGAGAGTTTGGAATTAGAAATGTTACTTTAACAACTCAAGCACCAACAGGAACTGTTGGATCCATGCTTGGAACATCAACAGGAATTGAACCTTTCTTTGCTTTCAAATATTATCAACAAAGCAGATTAGGATTTCATGAAGTTGACATTGATGTGGTTGGAGAATATGCAAAACAAGCAGACGGATCTCTACAACCTTTCTTCGTAAGTGCAATGGATTTAGCTCCTGAACATCATGTAAGAATACAAGCTGTTATTCAACGATGGACTGATTCTTCAATTTCAAAAACAGCAAATGTTCCTGCAAGTTTCACCGTAGAAGATACTATGAAACTTTATGAATATGCCTATGATCTTGGTTGTAAAGGAATGACTATTTACAGAGATGGTTCTAGAGATGAACAGGTTCTTTCTACCAACGTAGACACGGGAAAGAAGAATCTTGAAATCAAAGGTAACCAAGCAGTTCCTAATAGTGAAGATTCTGAAGTATTAATTAAATCAAAACCTTCAGCAGAAGAGATAATTATTGTAGAACCTGAAGTTATAGAGAAAATTGCGGAAGATTCTAAACAACCCGAATATGGTTCTGAAGTAGGAAATACTTGTCCTATGTGTCAAAAAGGAATCATGGTAAAACTTGGTGGTTGTACAGAATGTAGTGCTGGATGCGGTTTCAAAGGGGGATGTGATATGAGGTAATTTTACTTCATATTTTTATTCTTTTTAGTTTACTAAAAAGTCCGGAGGAAGCTTGCTTTCGACAGGATTTATTTTAATTCTTTTATACTTTCAATAGCTGACAATCGTTTTTTCAAATGAGTTGCTTTACTAAATAAATTCCAGAATAATTTTTCTAACCATTCATTCCATTCTACATCATATACATTATAAAATAAGTAAGTTTTTTTATCTAGTTCTCCTGGCTGATACATTGAAGGAGTTTTTGTTTCTTTAAATCTAGATAAAGAATTATCTATTAAAATACATCTTAATGGCTGTTCTACATGTCTTATTTCAATTGCATCTCGACCCAGCTCTTCGTTGATTGCAAGGACCTTTTGGATGTTTTTTATACTTGCAATATCAACTCGACAAATAATTTTTACATTGATTCCTCGTTCTGCTGTTTCTTTAAGAATTTGAATAAAATTATTTCCTTTTTGTGTTAAATGCACCCACGAAAGATTTCCTGAAAAAAAGAAAAGTTGTTTTTCTGCTTTTCCAAATAATTTTCCGAACTTTTGATTTTGAGTTGCTTTTTCTGTTTTCATAATTTCAAAGAAGCCGTCTCTTTTGTCTTCATCAACATATTGGTAAATATCTATGGGTGAGAAGTCTTCTTTTTTTCTACCTGTGAGAATTTGTTGTATGACTCTTTCTTGAAATGCTGTGCTCGAAATTTTTTCTATGTTTTGATAGTACACTAATTTTAGTGCTCCTCGACTTCCTTCTCTAAATACTCTTGTTGTTATTGTTCCTTCTTCTTCAGAAATTCTAGAGACATATCTATCTGCAGTTCTCCAATTATTTCCAAGATAGTGTGAGATTTCTTGGATAGTTCTTGGCTTTGCATGTACAAATTCGACAATTTTCCTTCTAGTTTTTGAATCGAGCATATTACAACACTGTTGACAGTTTTTTGTTAATAACACTTATTATTTGTACAACTATATAAATATATTTATGATAGACAGCTATGATGGATCAGAAACATATAATAAAGAATCTTTGGAAGATTCAGTTGAAACGAACAACATGCCATCACAGACTTTTTCTGAATTGCGAGAAAAAGTTCTTGAGTTAGCAAAAAAGGCAAGAAAAGAAATGTTTTGGAGGATTTGAAATGATAGTAACAAATACAACATTACATCAAGAAAGATTATTTGCAAAGTCAACTATAAAAGGATATATTCTAAATAAAGAACCTTTTACATTTGATTCTTTGTGTGATGAAATATTTTTCAAAGGAGCATCTCCACACATAATATCTTTTATTCTTGATTTCCTTTCAAGTTTAGAAAAAAATGGTTATTTAGATTATGATGCTCATACTGGTTTATGGATAACTAAAGCCTATTAAAAAATAGTTGACTGTGTGCTTGTATCATTACTTTGAGTGGATGTTTTTTCAATTCCTCGAAGATAATATTCTTCTCTTTGTGCTAATAGCCACAAATAATCAGAAAGACGATTTAGATAAACATTTGCGTGATCGTTGTGATGTTCATGTTGCCAAAGTCTTCTTTCAAGTCTTCGAGCAATTGTTCTTGCATGTTCGATGTATGCGGAACTTGGTGATTCTCCTGGGATAAACCAATTATCAAGATCGTTATATTTTTCAAGAGAACTAATTTCTTTTTCTACATTTTCCACATCTTCTTTCGATATGGTGGTTTTCAATTTTTCAAAATCTTCTTTTTTTGTCGCGACTTCTGATCCGAGAACAAATAATTTTCTTTGTACATAAAGTAAATCTTGTTTTAGTCCTGGCGCAACAACATTTGCACGTGCAATTCCTAATGCAGAATTAAGTTCATCAACACTTCCGCTGATATCTAGAAGAGGGTGAGATTTACTAATCATATGTCCGAAAAGAATTGCAGTCTTTCCTTTATCCCCAACTTTTGTTGTTATTACCACACATAAATACCCAACATTTTTTGAACTGAAAATAAGTTCCTCAAATTTATATATAAATATTTTGTCGTTTTTCATATAGGTATCGCAAAATATAGGTTCTAATAGTTATTTTGTAAACAACAGGTTTTCAGCAAAGCTATATAAATAAATGCTCGCTCAAGCCTAAGATACAATGGTAACTCTAAGCGCATTCGAAATTCACCACATTGTTGGAGAACTTCAGGAACTTGTCGGAGCAAAGATTGAAAAAGTCTTTCAACAGAAAAAGCCTCTAGATGATTTTCTCTTCCAATTGCATAAACCGGGTTCAGGGAAAGCATATATTTATACATCTCTTCCAGGAACAATCTGTCAGAGCTCATTTAAGCCTGTTTTCCCAGACATTCCTCCTGCATTCTGTTCTGCACTACGAAGAAAAATATCTAACGCTAGAATACAAGCAATCGAGCAACACGACTTCGAGAGAATCATAAAAATAACTCTTTCCACAAAACACGGAGATTGCATATTGCTTTTCGAGCTATTCTCATCAGGAAACATAATTTTACTAGGAGGAAACAACAAAATCCTTTCTGTTTTACATCCAAAAGTATACTCTACAGAAAGACAACTTCTCCCTGCAAAAATATATGCATTTCCTAAATCACAAACAAATCCTTTCAAATTATATTTGGATACATTTATTGACTTAGTAATGAGATCTAAAAAAGACAGTCTTGTAACATTCCTAGCAGTAGATTGTAGTCTTGGCGGAACCTACGCTGAAGAAATTCTTGCTATTGCAAACGTAGACAAAGAAACAGATCCTCAAAAATCATCTAAAGAAGAATCAACAAAAGTTTTTGAAGCACTAAAAAAATTACTTGAAGAAAAAACAAGTCCTTTTCAATTCGGAGAAGATAAAGTTTCTCCCGTTCCTTTGGTTTCCAAAGAAGGAAAGAAATACGAAGGAACATTTACTAATCTTGTAGCTGATCTTGCTCTCGCTGAATTAGAAGAAGCAGAACAAAAAACAGCATCAAAAGATAAAGACGCATCACTTTCAAAATTCGATAAAGTTCTCAAATCCCAAGAGCATCAACTAAAAGGATTAAAAATCTCTGAAAAAGAGAACCAAGAAAAAGGAGAATTAATTTACACTAATTATCAAGAAGTACAAGAAGTTCTTAACAAAATTTCCAAACTTCGAAAAACAGAGTCTTGGAAAGACATCAAAGAAGAGCTCAAAGATAATCCTCTTGTGGAAAACGTAGATGAACACAACGGAAAAGTAACAATAAATCTGGAGTAAACATGTCTCGAAAATTACTCCAACGATACTATAAAATTCTCGGAGAAGAATTTGATCCAGAAACGATCGAACTGAGAAAAGCTCTGCGAGTGAACACACTCAAAACAAATTCTAAAGATTTGAAAGAGCGTCTAGAAGAAAGAGGCGTGAAATTAGAAGCAATTCCTTATCTCAAAGATGCATTCTGGTTTGAAGCAGAGTTTTCATTAGCATCGACAGAAGAATATCTTCTTGGATTATTTTACATACAAGAACCTGCTAGTCAGTTAGTTTCACATGTTTTTCTAAGTGATTACAAAGCTTCAGATAATAAAATAAAATTTTTAGATATGGCTGCGGCACCAGGATCAAAAACAACTCACATAGCTCAACTTACAAACGATAAAGAAACAATTGTCGCAGTTGACAATAATATGTCGCGAATAACAGTTCTCAAAAATAATATTGATCGTTTAGGATTACAATCAATTCTAATATACAAAAAAGATTCTAGATTTGCAGACGACTTAGAACAAACATTCGATTACGTTCTACTAGATGCTCCTTGTTCAGGAAATTTCTGTGTAGAAGAAAGATTCTTTGAAAAAAGATCTCTACAAGATGTTCAAACCAGAGTAGACTTACAAAAAGAATTATTACGATCTGCTCATAGAGTTCTTAATAAAAATGGCGTGCTAGTTTATTCAACTTGTTCCTTAGAACCTGAAGAAGATGAAGAAATGGTCGATTGGTTTATTTCTGAATTCGAAGATATGATTGTAGAAAAAATAGATTTAGAAATTGGTGATGCTGGAATTACTGAATTTGGTCGTAAATCATATTCTAAGGAAGTAGCTAAGACAAAAAGATTCTGGCCGCATAAAACAGGGCTTCAAGGATTTTATATAGCAAAATTGAGAAAGAAATAATAACAAGCTTTTTTAATGGATTTTCATTCTTATTTCTATGGAAGAGAATATTTATGTTCACTCAGACCTCATTTCTAGAAGCGAGCTCGTTAAAATAGACAATTATAGTAGTAAAGTTGTTTGGTTTACAGGACTTTCAGGATCTGGAAAATCAACCATAGCAAAAGGAGTAGCAAAAAAATTATTAGAAAAACAAATAAAATCTAAAAATTTAGATGGGGATAATATTAGAAAACAATTAAATTCTGATTTAGGTTTTTCTCTTCGAGACAGAGGAGAGAACATTAGAAGAATAAAAGAAGTAGCTAAATTATTCTATGATATTAATTATGTTACTTTAGTATCTTTCATAAGTCCTATGAAAGGAGATAGAAATCAAGTAAGAACATATATTAATAATTTTGAAGGTTTTATGCAACGAAAAAATCCTGTTCAAGATTTTATTGAGGTTTATGTAGATTGTCCATTAACTGTTTTAAAAGAAAGAGATACAAATGGAATGTATAAAAAAGCATTAGCAGGAGAAATATCTGATTTTACAGGGATTAGTTCACCTTATGAAGCTCCTGATAGACCTGAAATTCATTTGTTAACTGATGAACAGCCTATTGAGAAATGCATTGATATTGTAACAAATTATCTTCTAGAGAAAATTAAACTATAATGACAAGACTATTAAAAAGTATTTTTCATAGGGTTGAGATTTTGAATGAAATGAAAAATGGCAAGACGAAAAAAGAAAACATTCTTTGACAAAATAGATCGAGAACAATTAGAACTCGTTCAAGCACCCTGTGAACATTTTGGTGATTGCGGAGGTTGTAGCTTTCAAGATATAAAATATATTGATCAAGTTCAATTGAAAACAAACTATCTCAAAGATCTTTTCAAAAGAGACATTGAAGTCATTTCTGCAAAAGAACAATATAACTATCGTAACAGAATGGACTTTGTCTATGCTTTTGGAAAATTAGGTCTTCGAAAAAAAGGAAACTTTCGAGAAGTTGTTGAAATAAATGAATGCAAGTTAGTTCCTCAACAATTTCAAGACCTTTTTCAAAAAGTAAAAACTCTCCTCAAAGAACACAACATACCTTCTTATGATTTTCTAGAACACAAAGGATTTCTACGATATGTAACTTTCAGATATGCTCCTATAAATAATGAAGTCATGATCTTCTTCTCTTCCACAACACCAACAGAAGAACAAGAAGAAGCATTCAAGAAATTAATCTCTGATCTTGAAAAAGACGTGACTAGTATTTATTGGCAGATTAATGATTCTATAACGGATACATCAATATTTCCTAACAACCCTATATATTTCCAAACAGGAAAGAAAGAAATAACTGAAACGATTGAAAAAACAAAACTTTCCTACGGTCCTTTCTCTTTTTTTCAGAATAATTCTCAAATGGCAGAAATTGTCTTTGAAGATATTAAGAAAGAAATCTCGGGCGAAGTTATGGATGTTTGTTGTGGTGTTGGCTCCATAGGCTTATTTGTTGCTGATAAAGCTAAAGCAATTACAGGAATCGAAGAAATTCAAGAAGCAATAAATTATGCTAAGAAAAACAAAGAACAAAACAATATTACAAATACAACTTTCTTTGTAGACGATATGAAAAGACTAGGTGATCATGCTCCTTTACATGTTGATGTAGTGATTGTCGATCCTCCAAGAGCAGGACTTGGTAATAAAGTCGTAAAAAAAATTGTTGAAGTCTTTCCTGATAAAATAGTATATATGTCGTGTAATCCAAAAACTCAAAGAGAAGATTTCAAAGGTTTGGAAGAACATTATGAAATTATTTCTATGAAAGGATATGATCTCTTTCCTCAAACGCCTCATGTTGAGACTTTAGCAGTTTTGGTAAAAAAATAATATTTTAAGTGTTTTGAAATGCTTGAAAAAAGTTATTTTTTCATCGTATTTCCTCAAACACCTCACGTTGAGACATTGATTGTTTTGGTAAAAAAATGATTTAATTGTTATATTTATTTTTTTATTTGATTTACTAATTTATCAAAATCCGATTTAAATAAATTGTTTTGAATAATTCTGTATTTTTCAAATTCAGATTCTGCAAATTCTTTGGCTATTTCTTTAGTTATTTTTCCTGCATTTTCTAATATCTCTTCATTATTAAATTTTAAGAAAACATTTAATTTTTCTGACCAATCTTTCATAGTCACAGGAATTCTTTTTTCAGCTTGGTGTTCGGCATAATCTAAATACATACTCACTATTCTGTTAAGAAATTTCATTTCATTTTTATTTAAGTAGTTTTTAGCGATAGTTACATCTGATTTTAGTATTTTTCCGTCTGGTGCTTTTTTCCACGTGCTTAATCCCATATGTTCTTTTTTTGAACTTGCTCTGTCTATTATTAATTCAGGAGCTGTTTTTCCATGTGTCGCATAATGTAATTTATTCTGTACAATTGCAAAGAATTCTTTTGTTATTTCTGAATTAATATTATAGTCCATTGCAGTCGAATAAATATCCGTAATTTTTTGATAGAAATTTCGTTCACTCGCTCTAATGTCTTTTATTTCTTCAATTAAATCTTTAAAGTAATTTTTATTTAGAAACGAACCATTTTTTAATCGTTCTTTATCTAAAACATATCCTTTTATCGCGAATTCTTCTAAAATTCTTGTTGCCCATTGTCTAAATTCGATAGCTTTAGTCGAACTTACTCTGTATCCAACTGAAATAATTGCTTTTAAGTTATAAAAATTAGTGTTGTAGGATTTTTCGTCTTTGGCAGTGTGTCGGAAATTCCGACATACTGATTTTTCATCTAATTCTTTTGATTCGAAGATATCTTTTAAGTGTTCAGCAATAGTACTTCTTCCTTTATCAAATAATTTAGCAATCATTTTCTGGGATAACCACAAATTATTATCTGCAAATTTCACTTCGATAGAATCTTCTTTAGATTGAGATTGAAAAATTAAAAACTCCGCTGTTGAATTGCGAATTATTAAGTTTTTTGTCATTTTAGTTTAATTAATAAGATATACTATATAAATATCATCTGCACTTGACTAGTGTGTTTGATTATAAATCTATTCTTAGTTTAATTTATTTCTATGAAAGGATATGATCTCTTTTCTCAAACACCTCACGTTGAGATTTTGGCCGTATTAAAGAAAAAGTAGTTTAATCTTCTATAGGTGCAGGATCTGTTTTTTTCTCTGAAATTTTGTAATAACTCCAAAGAATTTCATGCCCATAATAAACAATTAATTTTATTGCTAATTCCATTGCTCCGATGATTCCTGCAACTTCAAAACTAGCTCCTGAAATAATAACTAAACTAGCAGTCATACTTGATGCGATTATTCTCCAACTAATACTCTTAATCATGCTCTTTCTTTTATGCATAATTTTTGTCCATATTCTTTCATGGGCAAAATATAGCGGTATTTTAAGAACGAATTCTGCAACGCCTATGCTTGTCGCAAGAAGGGCGTTTTTATTGAATAAAAAAACAAGACATACTGTGACAACCGAAGCTATAATTCTCCAGCTTATGGTTTTTAAGATGCTTTTACGCACAGGTTCTCGTTTCATTTGTTTTCTTCTTTCTTTACTGTTTATATGTTTTAAGGAACATTTTCGACTTTTTCTCAGAAGCCTATTTTAAACATATTCTCCTAAATGATTATATCGCCAAAAGCCCCTTGAGGGTAGAGGTGTATAACAGGCTGTGCAGTGTTTTTCTTTGCTGCCATATCTCACCACACAAAGCCCTTACACAAGGCATGGCCTGTCCATTTTTTGGAGGTAACTAAAATGGGATTAACCGATAAACGTGAAAAAATATTAAAGAAAATGCCAAACATTGAATCAAAGTACGAAAAGAGTAAAGATGGGAAATTTATTATCCATCGAACAATAATTACTACAATTCGTCCAGTGGCCTATTTTGAGAAAGTCATTGAAACCGTAGGAACTGAAGATGTGGAAATGCTTCAAGGCGCTGAAATCGAAGCCTAGCTTCTTTTTCTTTTCTTTTTTTATGATGTATTTTTAATAAACATTATAAAACAAAAGCATTATCTGATAGTCATGAGTTATAAAAAACACATAATTTATGGAAGCATGTTTTTTTTCATATGTTCTGTTTTAGCTTCTTTTGTAGCATATATTACTAAACTTGTTCTTGTTAGAAATTTATCTGTGGTCGATTATGGTCTTTTTTTCTCTGTTCTTACTTTTGTACTAATTTTTAGTATTTTTAGATCTTTAGGTTTAAATCAAGGACTACCAAGATTTATTGCAGATTATAGAATAAAAAAGAAAAATGGCGAAATTAAATCTTTAATAACTGGCGCTTTTATTATGCAGTTTTCAATTGCTTTGATAATAGTTATTTGTATGTGGATTTTTAGTGATTTTTTAGCAATTAATTATTTTAAAGATCTACGAGCATCATATTTACTTAGATTATTATCTTTATATTTGCCTTTAAGCATCATTTATGTTAATTTTGTTTCTATTTTTCAAGGTTTAAAAAAATCAAAATTATTTTCTTTAGGACAATTATCTATTAATTTATTTACTTTAATAGGTGTCATTTTAGGAATTTATTTAGGTTTTGAAATATTTTCTCCTGTTTTAGGTTATTTAGGTTCATTCATAATATTCTTATTTATTTTCGCTGCCCCTTTATTGAAAAATTTCAAATACTTTAATTATAAACAAAAACATTTTTTTCAGGAGAATAAAAAGTTTTTAAAATTCAGTTTTCCTTTGATGATAACAGGTGCAGGCGCATTATTAATAACTTATATTGATACTATCTTGTTAACTTATTTTGATACTCTTGCAAATGTAGGAATATATAATATTATTTATCCAACTGCGTTACTCATTATTTTAATAGGTTCCTCTTTAGGATCTATTCTTCTTCCTGTCATTACTGAACTTTGGATATTACGCAAAAAAGAGTATATTGTAGATATTTTGAAAAAAATTAACAAATATTTGTTAGCATTTTCTTTACCAATATTAATTATTTTAATGTTTTTCTCAAAAAAATTAATAAATCTTTTTTTTGGTTCTGATTATGTATTTGGTTTTATCGCATTTAATATTCTGTTAATAGGCGCATTGTTTATTTTATTTACTAGAATAAATCACCAAGCCCTCATAGCGATGAAAGAACCAAAGAAAATAATGTATATGTATCTTTTTGGAGCACTAATAAATATAGTATTAAATATTATATTAATACCTGAATATTCTTTGACAGGGGCAAGCGTTGCTTCCACTATTAGTTTTATATTTATTTGGATTATGTCATTATATTATATGCAAAAAAAAATATCTTTACAATTTCCTTGGAGGGATTGGGGAATAACTCTCTTCGCATCAGGAGTAATTCCTTTAGTTTTATTAATAACTTCGAACTTGTTTTGGAATCCTTATTTTTCGGCTGGAATTGGCTTAATTGTTGCAGGATTAGCGTATATTTTAATTCTTTATAAAGCAAGAATTATCAATATGGAAGAAATCAAAGATGTTTTTTTAAGATAATTATGATTTGAAGAAGATAAACTTTATAAAGTTCTTTTTTATTTCTTTTGTATGGTAAAATTTATTTTTGATCTGGATGGAACTATTACTTCTGAAGAAACATTACCGATAATTTCTAAACATTTCGGTATAGAAAAAGATATTAAAGATTTGACTGAAAAAACAGTTCAAGGAAACATTCCTTTTATTGAAAGTTTTATTAAACGAGTTCATATACTCGGTAAACTTTCTGTATCTGAAATTTCGTTATTGTTGGAAAAAGTTAACATTTATCCTGAACTATTAAAATTTATAGAATCTAATTCTGAAAATTGCGTTATCGCTACTGGTAATTTATATCCTTGGATAGATAAATTAGCTGCTAAAATAGGTTGTAAATTATTTTCTTCTGAAGCTATTTTGGAAAATGATAGGGTTGTAAAGATAAATAAAATTTTGAAAAAAGAAGATGTTGTGCAATATTATAAGGATTTAGGAGAAGAAGTTGTTTTTATTGGCGATGGTAATAATGATATGGAAGCAATGAGAATTGCAGATATAGCTATAGCAAATGGTTCCACACATTTTCCAGCTAAAAGTGTTTTAAGTGTTGCTGATTATTTAGTTTTCGATGAAAAAAAATTAGTACAACAATTAGAACAAATTAAAGAACTAAAAAATGGAAAGTCTATTGTTTTAACTTGTGCAGGAGTCGGTTCTAGATTAGGGTTGGGAAAAACTAAGGTTTTAATTGAATTTTCAGGAAAACCTTTAATAAATTGGCATCTAGAAAATTTTTCTAAATGTGAAGATATTAGAATTGTTGTTGGTTTTGAGGCTGAAGAGGTTATAAAAACTGTTTTAGAATTTACTAAGAATATAATTTTTGTTTATAATCATAATTATTTTAATACTAAAACAGGTGCAAGTTTTTATGCTGGAGCTAAACATGGTAGAGAATATGCGATTCAATATGATGGGGATTTAATTGTTAATCCTTTGGATGTTCAAAAATTTTTAAATGAAAAAGAAGAATTCGTGGCAGGAAGTAAAATGTTATCTGAAGAAGGGGTTTTTTTAAATATTAATGAAGATAATTGCGTTATTTCTTTTTCTAGAGAGGAAGGAGATTATGAATGGACTGGTCCTGCGTGTTTAAGAAGAGATCGGGTTAAATTTCAATCAAATAATGTATTTAATCAGTTAGAACCTTATTTACCTTTAAAATTTTTAGAAATTGAAGCGCAAGATATTGATACTTATGCGGATTATAATAATGCAATAAAACTCATGGAGAAATTTGAAAATGAACTTAAACGATGAAAAAACAAAAAATGATGTTGGAAATTCGTCTGCTGTAAAATATTATGATTATTTAGCAAATAAAATAGAAGATCCAAAAGAAACCAGAAATAAAGCAAAAGATACAAGCGTTTTTGATTCAGAATTATTAAAACAATTTTCAGGACAAGATAAAAAATTATTGGATTTGGGTTCTGGAACAGGATTACTTATTAATTTGATACATAAAGATTTTGAATATGTTGTTGCTGTAGAAAAATATAAAGAATTTACAAAATTTATAAAAAAGGGCAACAATATGGAAATTTTAAATTATGATTTGTTAGATTATGTTCCTCCTAATAATAAATTTGATGTTGTTTCTCTTTTTGGTGTTATGAATTATTTTAATAAATTTGAAGCAAAACAAGTTTATCAGAAAGCTTTTGATTCATTAAAAAAAGAAGGAATTTTAGTTGTTAAAAATCAAATGGGTGTAGCTGAAGATGTTTTAGTTAATAAATTTTCTGAAGAATTACAAACAAAATATTTTTCAGAATATAGATCGGTAGAAAATGAAAAGAAAATTATGAAATCTGTTGGTTTTGAAATTGTTGACGTTATAGATATTTATCCTCCTGAATTTAATAGGTGGGAAAATACTCATTTTTATGCCTTAATTTGTAAAAAATGATTTTTTATTTTATTTTTTTATCTTGAATTAAAGGATTTTCTGAAAACGTCCAATCTTTTTTAGGTATTTTCCAATCTTTCCCGTACATTGATTCTAAATATTTTTTATATTTTTTGGGAACTCTGGCACCATTAACAATTATAAATTCTTTTATATATTTAGAATATCTTTTAGTTGTTCCTGTTTTTTTATATGATTTATTAAGAGGGAACTTTTCTAAATCCCATTTTGGTCTAAATTCGCTATCATATAAAAATCTCAATACTACATGAAAGAAATTTACTGGGTTGAGCGCATATAACGCGTTAAATAGATACCATTTAATTTTTTTTGAACGAGGTATTTTTTTCCTAAAATCTAATTTTTGCGTATATCTATCGCCAACATAGAATGTTCCTTCATTTCTAAGAACCATTAATGCTCCTCGAACATTTTTTTTAGATTTTGGATAAAATCCATAGCCTTTTATTTTTCCTTTAGCAATGGTTTTTTTAATATAATACTCTTTAGATAATTCTTTCAAAGCAGGTTTTAATTGTTTAAAATCTTTTTCTTTCACACATAAATCTAAATCTTTGTCCCATGAAATAAATCCTCCTTCTCGAATATGTCCTAAAAGAGTTCCTCCATCTAACCAATAATTAACTTTATGTTTATTCAAAACCGCGCTGACTTCTTGTATTTGATTCATTTTTATGCCTTTTTTAATGTTTTATCTAATAATTTTTTTATATTTTTATTTGTATTTTTTATGTATATTTTTTTTATTATATTTTTTCTAACATTTTTCAAATGATCTTTATTATTAATAATTATTTCATTTATTCTTTTCTCTATTTCTTTATTATTATTTATTTTATAACAGCCTTTCATTAGATATTTTCCTAATTTATTAAAATAATGTTTATTTTTTGTATTTATTGTTTCATTTAAGAATAAAATAGGTTTATTTTGAATCATGTATTCTGCTATGAAACCTATGGAATCTAAAATAATTGCGTCTGATCTTTCAAATAATTCTATATAGTCTCGAGAATTATTATATTCAGTATTTTTTAATTTATTCCATGATTGTAAATATATTTTGTATTCTTTTTCAGTCATAAATCCTCTAGTTATTATTTTTTCTTTAAGTCCTGGATGAGGTTTTAAAATCCAAGTTATGTTTTTATATTTTTTAGCAAGTTCGTAAAATAATTTATAATTTTTATCGAACGTCCCAGAAAATAAATCTGATTTAATTCCTATTACTGATTTTAGAATTTTAATATATTTTTTTTCATCTAAGATTGATTGATGCGGGGCCCATATTATTGTTTTTCTTTTATTTTTCTTTGTTTTAGATGATAATTCATCAAATCGAGGAAACCCGCTAAGAAATGTGTTTTTTAATTTCATAAATGATGTTTTTTTACAATTTTCTTCTGAGAACTTTTCAAATAAAAAATGTTTCCATAAAAATGAATGGAATTCAATTATATTCCAATGGTGTTTATTGTGGTTTGCTAAAGGTATACCATAACACCCATAGCATGTTAATGCATATTTGGAAACATTGTATCCGCTATTTTTTTTATACAAATGAGTATATACTTCTTCAAAAAAAACAATATCTGGTTTAATTTTTTTTAAATTAATTTCTTTTTCTTTTTTTAAATCGTATCCTGATTTAATTTTGAAGTTTATTTTTTTAAAATAATTATTATTATTTTCGAATTCTTTTTTATTTTCGGCTATATTCATAATTAATGGATCGTACGCTTTATCTTTATTCAATAATTCATATAATTTAACCCAATTAAACTTCGCACATTGATTCACTAAAAAAACAACCTTTATTTTTTTGTTTTGTTTTGCTTTGGATTGTATTTTTTTAACTATTTTTTTAAAATTTTTTTGTCTTTTTTTAGCTATTATTTTTTTAGCTATTGTAGGAAACAGAACTCTTGTTTTTATTGCTCTTGTTAATTTAATAAGATTTTTAGTATTGCTCACTGTTTCACCCGATCAACGGTTTTATTCTTCTTGCAGAATATTCCTTTCAATAATCCTATTGAATATCCCAGATGGATACAAAATAATAAAATGCTTGTATTGAGATAATAGAATGATTTCATTTTAATAACATTCTTTAATCCTGTTAATAGAAGAACTAGAGCATATAAGCCGAATAAACCAGCAGCTAACATTCTAGTTTCGAAGAAAGGCAATATTCCTAGAGCTATTATTGAAAGAAATAAAGCTGTTGGAGCAAAAAACATTTTAGATCTCCATAGAGTATCTGGATGTTTTTTTATTATTTTTAATCTCCAAAAACCCGCAACCAGCATTTGTTTCCAGAATGCTTTCAAATTCAGTCTTTTGTAATAATGAGTTATTGCTTTTGGTTGTTGTAATAGATCAAAACCATTTTTTCCAATTCTAAGGTTCATTTCTGCATCTTGACCTTTAATAAAATAAGGATTATAGAATTCTTTTTTCTTGTTTCTAACAGACCATAGTGCTTCTCTTCTATACATTATTGCATAGGCCGTATTTACTTTACGTAGTTTTTTACAAACTTTATAGCTGCTTCCCCCTCCTCCGATCGGAGAAGAAAATGCTAATGTTGTAGCAATACCGAATTTTCCTTTACCTGCGTTGTTATGAATGCTTCCAACACCGCCAACCTTTGAGCTGCTTTTTTCAATGGTCTTGAGAAGAGTTTCTACCCAGTTTTTCTTAGCGTATGTATGTCCATCGATAAATCCTACGTATTCTCCTTTTGCTGCATTGTAGCCAATATTTCGAGCTTCAGCGGCACGTCTAGCAGGATTAGTAAATAGTTTTATTTTTTTAGAATGTTTTTTCTGTATTTTTTTTACAATAGAAATAGTATTATCTTCACTTTCTCCGTCAATAACAATAATTTCTATGTTCTTTTCAGTTTGATTAAGAAGAGAATCTAAACATTCTTGAATATGTTTTTCTTCATTTCTAACAGCAATAATTATGGATACTTTGAAAGAATATTTCTTCATTTTCTCTTAGGCACTCCAACTATTCTCCAAACAATCATTTTCCAACCAATTCCCAAACCAATTTTCACAGAAGTTCCATTATCTGCCCCTTTGTGTTCAGATGAATAAATCTTTTTGATTGGTATTTGTCTATATCGAAGATTCTTTGCTCTAGCAATCATTTCTGACTCCATGGAGTAGCCCGTTGAAGACCATCTGATTTGTCTATATGCTTTTCGATTGAATGCTCTAAAGCCTGATTGAGTATCTTTGATGTGGATTCCGTAGAGGATCATTGACATCATGTTCAATCCCCAGTTTCCAATTCTATAAACAAATGGTTGTTTTTTTCCAATTCTATAACTAAAGATTAAATCTGCTCCTTCGAGGAGTTTGAGAAATCGAGGAATGTCTTCCGGTTGATGTTGTCCGTCTGCATCCATGAGAATTATTTTTTCGTAGTTTTTATTGTATGCATAGTCGCATCCAATTCTTGCAACGCTTCCTTTTCCGCTGTTTTGTTTTCTATCGATGATGATTGCTCCTTCTTCTCGAGCGATTCTAGCAGTTTTATCTTTACTGCCATCGTTTACAACAATAACATCTCCCTGTGGACAAGAATGTTTTGCTCGTCTGATTATAGGACCTATTTGTTTTTCTTCATTATATGCAGGTATAACCACTGCAATTCCTTTACCCATGATAATCTCCTCTAATGATTATTCTCACGTCTTTTAAAAATTTGATGAAAGTTAGCTCAGTTTTCTAAGCCGACTTTATACACTATAATTCGATCACCGGTGAAACTGGTTTTATCACTAAGCATTTCGTAGTTGTTCATTCCAACTCCTTCAAAGAAGAATAGTTTTGAGAACGCCGAATCACTTAGAAGATCGTGTGCTATGATTGATTTAATCCATCCATCTCCTTTAGCAATGGTAACTTCGTAGGGGAAATCCGCATTTGGAATTTCAACTGTTTCATATCCGTTAGCATCTCCTATTGTTACTTTTTGCGGGGTGATTTCTTGGCTTCCAACCAGTGCTCCTGCACTGTTATAATTAGTGATAACTAGTTTTGTATTTCCAAGATTATTTTTTGGTATAACTACGCTATCAAGAACTCCTCGAACGCCGTTTTGATTTCCAAGTGTTTGTTTAACTGAACAAACTATTGAATTGTTTTCTTCAACACAGTTTTTTGCTTTTGGAGTTACATAGTTTGGCCAGGTACTGATCCAACTATCTACAGCTCTACTTCCATCCAACGCATTTGCATCGTAGTAGTTTTGTATTGCTGTTTCTTCATTGAGTCCTGTTTTTTCCATAATTAGTGCAAGAGCTGTTTCTTCGTCATTATTGACTGCGATATTGTAGATGTATGCTCTATCAAAATCCCAACCACCGAAGTGAGCCCAAACTCCTGCTTTACCTACCATGTCTTCAGATACAATATAGTATTGATCAAGAAGATCTTCGTTAGCGCAGTGTGTTTTTTCTAAAACTGAATCGCTTTCTTCTGCTGTTAATCCTGCATTTTCAAGCGTTGTTTTAGCATCTTCTTTTTCTTCGTAGATAATTGTGTTGATTAATTCTGAACTTTGATAATTGTCTTCTGTGTATTCTAGGATTCTTTCGTATCCTTTATTTTGTCCACAGTTTAGCATTCTAAGAATGTCTAGGTTCTGTTCTTCATCGGGCGTCATTAAACTTTTCCCAACCCAATAGATTCTTTTACCCTGATCTCCACCGTCAAAAGTTACGTGTTGTTCTGCAATATTTACGAACCAGTGTCCGAAATCCCACCAGCTTGTGATGATTCCATTTTCTGTGTCATTCTTGATGGTTATTAGCGAATCATACCATGCATCGTTCATGCTAGGCACTTCACTTTTAGCAACTTTATGTGCTTGACTTAATGGCGCAATAAATAATAATGCCACGACTAATACAAGAACAATTTTCATTGCAATGATCGTATTTTCTTGGCTAGGGAAAAGATTCGGTAATTTTTTCCAAATGATTCCGAAGAAACAAGCGAATGCAATTGCGAAAGGAGCTGCAAGCAATGCAATAAATCGCATACTCATAATTCCTGCTAATGTCAGTCCTATAAACCAAAGACCTACAAGTGCAATATATTTTACATCCATTTTTTCTTTTTTCTTTCCTAAGAATAATGTTAAGAAAGCTCCAATAAGTCCTATTGCGAAAAATAATTTTCCTCCAACGGAATTTATTACAGCATTAAAACTTCCTGCATTTAACTCTGCAACCGTTGTTAATACGTTTGGCCAGATGTCTGTTGTAGCAACGCTTTTCACCGCAAGAGCTCCTAGTGGTTTTATTATCGGTTGACTTATAGAAGATAAACCGTTTGAAAATCCTCCGGTTAATGCTCCGAATATGAAAAGACCAGCAAAAATAAATATTACGAATGCTGCTGTTGAAAAACTTTGAGTTTTCATAATTTTTTTATCGAATTTTTTGATTGTTTTCCATTCTCTAATTATTGTTGATACAAAATAAAGCGCAGCCGCTGCAAAAATAACTGTTCCTATGTGCCAAGCATTTGCCCAGAAAAAATCAAATGCAACTATAGATAGTGCAGTTCCTAATCCTAGGGCCTGTCGTTTCCACAGTTTTTCTGCCGTTAAACCTTCAACAAATAGCCAGGCTATGAGTAGTGGGAAAAAGACGATATATGCGTCCGTATCGGCAAATCCTGCAGGTGTTCGACCAAGCAGTGATGTGTTAAGTGCAACAACCATTCCTGCGATAAATCCAGCTAGATTTCCACCTATTTTTCTTCCAAGGAAGAATGCTGGAATAATAGCTAACGCGATAATAATAACTGGAATTAGAAATGCTGCTCTTTGTAAACCAAAGTTTGGATTGAAGATTTTTCCAATTTTATGGACAACAACCATTGCATATGATGGCGCACTAAATGGTGCTTTTTTACCTTCTCTTCCACCACGTAAAGAAAATACCTTTTCTCCATCGACAATAGTATCTCCTGCTTGTCCATGTTCTTCATAATTCTTAGCCATTGAATGCCAAACATAAGGATCGATTGCTAACAAATATGTATTATCATTTTCATTTTGCATTCGACTTTTGAAATATTCTGCTTGTTGTAAGATCTGGGGTTCTATCTGATCGCCTTGTAAGGCGAGCAATTCGGCAAATCGTTCATTCACCATTTCGTTTTTTTGTGCATCAGGAAGATTAGGATATTCTTTATTTATTTCTGTTTTCAAATTTCCTTTTATATTTTCATAGAATGAGTTTCTTGCCCAATCTTCGGTAACATCCAGTGATGATGGATACATACGAAAGAATGTACTTGCGAAAATTGCGATTATAATTAGCAATACTATGAGTGCTTTTTTGTTGAGAAATATCTTTTTTAGTGTAACCACACTATTTTTTTCTTTCTTTTGTTCGTGAGAACCGAATTTGTGTGCTTTAGTCATTTAGTGATCCCCCACAGATCTTTTAGTATATAGAACGATTTGTTATTTCTTTATATGTTTACCGTAATGAGAGCTGTCCTGAGAAAAGTTTTTTAGTACAAAATCTTGCTATTTTTGGTTGACGTATTAATTTAGGTGCCCAAGCCCATAAATCATCACGGTTATTTTGGCTTAAAACGGTTGAATTAGTCATATTTTTAATAATAGAGTCCCATTCGGACTTATTTGCTGTCTTAATGGCGTTATGCACTAGAAAATGTATGTATAATTCCTTGTTTAAATCCTTATATGGAGCTGTTTTTGACTGTTTTTGTGCTATATAATTTTCTACAGCTTTTAGTCCTAAAACAATACCTCCTCCTGTGGTATTCTTTGTATGTCCTGCAGCATCGCCTAAAAGCACACATTTTTTGTTGCTCGTTTTACGAAAAGGCCTATGTAGAGGGATGATTCCAGATTGTTGTTCAATTATTTTTCCTTTGAATCTTTTTAGAAATGTATTAAGTAATTGTTGCGGATTGTTTGGACTTTGTCCGAACCGCAGAGAAGCTTTGCTTTGACTGTGTTTGTTTGTTGTTGCAATACCAACTCTTGCAAAGTTTTCTTCTTCAGGAACAAACCAGGCATATTCTCCAATATGGGGAAAAAATTTAATTAAATTTTCTTGATCTTTTAATTTCATTCGAACTTGTAATCCTGTAAGTGTTTTTGTTACTGGTTTTATTTTATTTTGTTTTGCAACGCGAGAATTTGGACCATCAATACCAATTATTTTTTCACTTTTTATTATTTTTTCATTTCCTGTCTTTGTAGATTTGATGGTATGTTTGCCGTTTTTTGATTTTATATATTTTGTATTAAGAATAATTTTATTATTATTTTTTATTGCTTTATTATATAATATATTTTCAAATTCAGTATTATCTATTATGTAATTTTTTTTTATTTTAGTTTTTAGTTTTTTTGTAGGTCCGATGATTTCTGTTTGAGTAATTTCATTTATCGTGATTCTTTTCAATTCTTTTTGTGTAAGAAAATGTTTTATGTGGTCAGTTACTACACCTGTACATCTAATTGGTTTTCCGATTTCTTTTTTTGCATCTATTATGGTGCTATCTTTAATTTTACTTCCAAGAAATAATCCTATTGGTCCTGCACCAATTATAAGTTTTTCACTATCCATCATAGACTTGTTTTCCGATTTTATTTTTAAAATCTATGAATAATGGCTTTATGCTCAAAAATGATCTTTTTCTTTTTTGGCATCCTAAAAAGCGGTTTTAACCCTTTTTTGGATAATCAAATTCTCCAAATTTGTCAATTTTTGTTGAAATTACCCTAAGATTATTAAACCCTGATTCGTTTTCCTTGCTGCCGAAGCGTGTATTCACGCTTCCGAAGGAAAACAATGTTTTCACTACCAAAAGACAACAAAATGAAAACTTTTATAAAGCGGATTTCATTTACGTTGTTTTAGCGCTACTATAGATGTGTACATTTTCGTATTATTAACCGACGGGTTGGTATAGAAAAATGCAGTCGTAGTAAACAAAAATTTAATTTCGAAATAAAAAAATAGGGGACCTTAGAAAAATGATAAAAAAGATTAACAATTTTACAAAAAACTATATTCTTAGACCAGTACCATTTATTGTAACAACTGCTATATTAGCAGTATCTTTATTTACAGGTTGTAAAAACGATTCATATAAAGAAGCTGAAAAGAAAGTCGATTCATGGACAAATGTTGTAAAACAAAAGTCAAATTTATTGATTGCTGATAAAAATCAATTTGACGCAACTGAACAGAGAAGCGATTCATTGTTAGTTGATGCAAAACAAAAACTAGTTGAATTAAAAAATACTATAACTCAATATGAAGCAGATGTAGAAAAAGCTGATTCATTAACAGATGTTATTGATCAACAAAAAGTTTCATTAACAAGTGATGTAAATAATCTTATCTACGTGATTAAAGAAAAATCCGAGATTAAAGATAATATTATGTATCAGTTTTCAGGAGACAAAAAAGCTATTAATTCTACTACTAAAGATAAAACCATTTCTTTTGTCATTTCACAACTTATGAAAGAAAGCAGTTACACTACAAAAACATCAACAAAAAAAGCTGATGAAAATAAAACCTATTCAAATTGTCTAGATGCTTTTTTCTCTAACGCTTGTGATGTATTTAAAGGAATTTTATTTGGACCTTTTTCACTTTTAGATTATAGTTATTCAAATAATGATTATACAAGCAACACTTCAGATGATCTTGTTAAATCAGGTAAGGATTTAGCTGCAAAAGCTGTTAGTAACTCAACTAAATCTAAAGGAAAAGCAAATTCAAATAGCAATCCAGCTAACAATTCAAACAGCACAAATAGCAACTCAAACTCCACATATCAAAACACATCAATTGATGTTGAAGCAGCAAACATAACAGGTTTGCAGGAAACGAACACATTTAATTTAAACATGTTCAATTCAACAGCTACTGGTTCAAGCCTAATTAGCTCAAGTGTTCTTGATGGTCTTAGCGGATATGCAAACGGCACATCTACTAATACGGGAGATAAAAATTGCGATACATGTTTAACAATCAACGACGCAGTACAAGGATCTGTGAATAGCAGATATAAAAAATAAAATTAATGATTTTAAAAAACCACAAGGGGAAATAAAAAAATGAAATTCAAAATTGGAAAAGAAACAAAAATAGGCTTTGGAGTTCTTTTAGGACTTTTTATAGCAAATTATACATTAAACGCACAGAATACAGAAGGACTAACTCTTTGTATACCTGGTGCTGACACTACAATAACAAAAACCGTTGCTGATACAGTCACAGTTAAAAATGAAAAAGATTTTCTTATTCATAAAGAAGAAGGAACTTATTCTGTTGAAACAAAAGTCAAAAAGGCAGATCTTTCTGTAAAAGACATGGATGATAATGATCTTCAAAGAGCTTATACAGATCCTTTAAACGCTCAAATTATGGGTCAAGATTCAACAATCACGCATCTTAAAACATTGAATAATTATTTCAAAAACGGTGCTGCAAGTCTTAAAATTGGACTTAGCGGAGAGTGGGATAATTTCGATCCTGTTGTAGGTGTATCCTATGATTGGCGAGTTCCTATTGCTCAAGAAAATGAGAACTTTTCTCTTTACGTTAGCACAGCTGGTTACGGATTCGCTCCTAAATTAGAATCTATTACTTCAACAGCACCTGAATTAGTAAGAGAAGTTGCAGATGATATGCCTGGTTCAGGAATGTACAGACTTGCAGAATTTTGGGAAACCTCAACTACTACAACTACAACTCAACAATATGCAGATCTTTTACTAAAAGGTAAATTCGCGGTTGGTAATTATAATATTACAGCTGGTGCAGGTATTGGAATTTCATACACTGTTGCTCCCGTTATAACAGAAACTAAAAAATTCAATTTTCATGTTGATAACGCTACAGGAAATGTGATTCCTACTAGAAATCCTCTGGTTCTACCTTCAGAAACTGACAATTCCGGAAAAGATTTTTTCGACATTTCAGGAGTTTCAGGAGAACTTATGGTTGGTAATAAAGATAGCAAACTAAACTTTGGTATTTACACATCAAATCAAGATTTCAATAACAACGACGGCCAAGGACACTCAGGTGTTATGTTCAATTACAAATTTTAATCGTATAAGAAAAAGGTGAAAACAAAATGAAAAAAATATACAGTATAATTGTGTTATTCGCAATTGTATTTGTAATCGCGGCGGGTTCAGTTTCAGCAGAAGTTGATCTGTTTTATCCAGGCGCTCAAACAACAACTGCTCCAGTAAACGCTGGAATTGATGTTGATTATGAATACTTTATTGATGACACTTACTCAGTCGGAGATCCAGTTCACGGAGTTATCGAACTTCTTGATTCAGGTTTCACTCCAATCACAACCCTTGTTGATGTTAATAGTAATGGATTTTACTATGCAGCAGAAACTGTTGATACAACTGCTTTAGCAGTAGGTAGCTACTACATTTTTGGTACAGCAACAGACGCATACGGTTCTTATACAGATTACTTACAATTTGATGTTATTGGTCCAGCAAACAACGCACCATACTTCCAAGGAATGAATCTTGCTTATTCATATCCTCTAAACATGGTAAATGTTGATGTTGTTGATCTATCATTATTTGGTTTCGACCTTGATGCAGATCCACTTACTTACACATTATCAGCAAGTACAACTCCAAGTGTTGCAACTTGTTCTTTAATTGGAACAACTGTAAACTGTGACCTTTGGGCTATTGGTTTTACTACTGTTGATGTAACTGTAACTGATGGAATCGATTCAACTACAGAAACAATCTCAATTCAAGTAACTCCTGCAGTTAACGCTGCTCCGGTGTTCGATCCATTATTTCCATTATTTTACAGCTTCCCAGAAGTTCCAAGTAATGCAGATGTTGTAGATTTAGCATTATATGTTACTGATCCTGAGAATGACCCATTAACTTATTGGGCTGATACAAGTGCTTCAAATCCTGCAGTAATTGCTGGATGTTCAGTAGTTGGTTCAGTTCTTAATTGTAATTGGGCTGGTGTTGGTACAACTAACATGGATGTTCTAGCTTTTGATGGAACAAGCATCACCACTCAAACTATCACAATTGAAGTAACTCCAGTAGGTAACGACGCACCAATTTTTGTTAACATGACTCAATTTTATATGTATCATGTTTCAACAGGTTCAGCTTCCGTAGTTGATCTTGCAGCTTTTGGTTTCGATGCTAATGGAGACCCACTTACTTATACAGCTACTTCAAGTTCAGATCCAACAATTGCAAATACTACTTTAGTTGGAACAGTTCTTGAGTCAACTTTCCCTGGAAATTTAGGTATTATCAATCTTGATGTTACTGTTTCCGACGGAACTGACAGTACAACTGTTACAATTTACATTAATGTATATGATTTTATAGGAAATAATACTGCTCCGTTCTTCATGAACATGGCACATTTCTACATGTACGATATTAATGCAGCACCTAGTGCAATAATCGACATTAACCACGGATTTGACGCAGAAGGAGATCCTCTAAGTTATTACTTAGACACTGGATTTACTAATCCAAGTATTCTTTCATGCGCTCTTGCTGGTACTGATGTAGATTGTGATTTTAACGGTGGTTTAGGAATTACCACATTCGATGCAATTGTGTCTGATGGAGTTCTTTCAAGCGTTGATACTATCTATGTACTAATCTATGATTCAAACGCAATTAACAACGCACCTTACTTTGATAACATGGCTTCATTTTACAGCTACCCGTTATTATTAGCTAATACTGATGTTGTTGATCTTGACAATCATGGAGCTGATTTAGATTTAGACCCATTAACATATTTCCTTGATACAGGTTTCACAAGTCCTTACGTACTTGATGCAAGTCTTGTTTCTGGTAACATGGTTCACGCAGATCTTTTAGGTCTTGGAACAACCACTGTTCGAGCAATCGTATATGATGGTCAATGGGCAAGCGAACAAACACTTACAATAGAAGTTACAAACTCCACAATAATTGGTCCTGTAGCAGTTATTGACACACCTTTACAAATCTGCCCTGGCGTAGAATTTGTAGTTGATGGTACTGGTTCATATACCGTATCTGGTGCAAACATAACTGGTTATACATGGGTAATTACTGATAATCAAGGAAACCCTCTGGTTTCCTCAACTGGAGCTGTAAGTTTTTACACAATTACAACACCAGGAGACTACTTTGTCTCTTTGCAAGTTGTTGACTCAAATGGAGACAGTGCTTTTGCAATTGTTCCAATTGAAGTATTAACAAGTTGTGGTAATAATATTGGCTTAGGAACTGAAGAAGGTCTTAAGATCCGATCCTTCACTGTTGATGGATTTGATTTTGAAAAAGCATACGCTGGCGGAGATTTAGTAATTTGGGCAGAAGTTGAAAATGTTGCAGATGTTGATTTTGAAGGCATCCGTATGATTTACACTTTACCTGAATTCGGTATAAGATTCAAAAGTGGAGCATTTAACCTTGAGTCAGGAGAACGAGATGTTGTTCAAATTTTAGGATTCGTTCCTGATTATGTTGAAGAAGGATTTTATTATCCTTACATCGAATTTTCAGACAATGAGTTCCGACGAGTCAAAGTTGGCTATTTAGAGGTGTACGAACAGTAAAAGCTGCTTTAAAGCTTTTTTGAGGCGGCTTTGACTGTTATTGGTCGAAACACGGCGATATTTCCGGTTTTGATCTGTACACAGACAAACACAGTCAACTGTCCTCACTCTTAAATAGTAACAAAATCGAAAGATTTAAAAATTGAGCTTGATTAAGTCAGTACTGATTCAATCAAACTCGTTAAAAAACAGAAATCCATAATAATATGGTGGAAAAAAACAAAATGGTTGCAAACAAAACAATGTTAAGTATTATGATGATTGCTCTATTAGCTCTTGCATTTATTCCTGCAGGTCTAGTTAGTGCTACATCAGATTTAGATGTTTTATACCTAAAAATCGACGGCGAAGAAGTTGATTTAACTGGTGGTAATATCTTACAAGTACGACGAGGAGATAGTGTCCCTATCCGAATGAACGTTTTAGCATTAGCTAATGTTGAAGATGTTCAAATGACAGCAATGATTGCTTACGAATACGCTGAATACGAACAGAACAAAGTTCTGCAAGTTTCAAACGATTTCGATCTATTAGCTGGCGAAACTACAAGAATTGATGTTGATCTAGAAGTTCCAATGAATATGGAACAAGATTACTACAAACTTCGAATTTTCGTTACAGATAGATACAGCAATGCTATGGTTTACGAATACGACTTACATGTTGTAGGAACTGAACAAAGCGACGCTGTTGTTATCAAAGAAGCATACTTAAGCCCTTCAAATGAAGTTTTAGCAGGACGTGCAGTTAGCGCTCTAGTTAAAATTGAAAATGTTGGTGATAGTACTTTAGACGATGTAACTCTAACAGTTAGTGTTCCTGGACTTAATGTTCAAGATGCAGAAACTTTAGAAGATCTTACAGCTGGCGAAAAAGAAACATTCGAAAAAATTATTCTTCGAGTACCTTCAGACGCAGAAGCTGGTGTATACACCATCGAATATAAAGTTAAATTTGACGAGTACGAAAGTACTACCGCAACAGGTACCCTAATTGTTCTTGGTGACTCTACCTATAATGGTGCAGAAATTACCCAGGTTCAAGTTCCAACTGCTCAGGCAGTTAACAAAGGTGCAGCTGGTGCAGTTTACCCTGTTATGATTACTAACAACGCAGATAGTGCAAAACAATATACTATCAGTGTAGAAGGTATCGATGCATGGGGAACAGTTCGAATTGACCCAAGCGCTTCAATCGTTGTAGACGCACATGACTCAGCAACAGCTTACATGTACATTTCCGCAGACGAATCAGCAGCAGCTGGTGAAAAGTTCTTTCAATTAACCGTTTCAGATGGTGTTGAAGATAAGAGCATTCCACTAACCGCTATTGTTCAAGACGCAGATAGTTCATCTAGTTGGGCAGGTCTTAAAAAAGTATTAGAAGTTGGACTTATCGTTCTAGTTATTATTTTAATCTTAGTTGGATTAATCGTTGGTTTTAACAAACTACGAGGAAACGACGAAGACGAAGATGACGAAGACGCTAAAACCTATTACTAAGCTTTAGTCTAAATTTTTTTTATTTTTTATTTTTATTTTTTTTTAAAAATAAAAATTCCGGAGGAGCTCGCTTCGACAGGATTTAACAAACAAAAAAGATCATTATTTCACAATCACTAATTCGCGCCAAAAGGCAAAAAAAGAGGTATCCTTAAAGAAAACTTTACGGGACCTCAAAAAAGAGGAGAGGAGAAATCCAAAATGAAAAATTCAGCATGGTTAAAAATCACATTCGCATTGGTCTTACTTGTTTTATCATTTTCAATGGTGCAAGCAGCCTATGTTCAACAAGGTAATTATTACACTGATAATTCTACCAACATTCAAGTAACACTTATTGATATGAACAACGACTTTATTTTCAAATCACCATATTCTGGTTTTGAAGTTTGCCGTTGCGGAACTATTTCCGATACAGTAGAAATTATGAACACTGGCGCATACAATTCAATGTTCACATTAGACTCCAATAAAGATTATGTTACCTTCGCGCAAAATCATTTCGAAGTAGAATCTGGTAAAACTTTATCAGTTCCTGTATATATTAACCTGCCATGCGACTCAGGATGGAAAGAAACAATCGAATTAAGTGCAACTTCTTCATTTGCAAAAACAAAAGTTTTCGAACAAACAATTAATATTAATGATTGTCAAAATTTAGTTGCAGGACTTTATGAATCACAATTAGAAGAAAAAGTATGTGAACCTTTCACAACATCCTTTAGAATTGAAAATACTGGAGCTTTTAATGAAGTTTATCATATTGATTTAGAACCTTTTGAAGAATATGTTACATTTAGTTCTGAAGATTTACTTATCGCAGCAGGCAGAGCAGGAGAAGTTTTTGTTCATTACGCTCTTCCATGTGACGTATACGGTCAACATGATCTTACATATACAATTACTGCACAAAAAAACGATATGAAAGTAAAGCTTGTACAGAATTTATTCATTCCACAGGATTATGATTTTACAGTGGCAGTTCCACAATCTCTTTCCATGTGCGATAGAACACAAGCTCAATATTCCGCAGTTATACAAAATAATAATAATTTTACTGACACATACACAGTTGTTGTAACAAAACCAACATTTGTAGATGTAGCATATCCTATTGTTCAAGATGAAGAAACACGAACCTTTGATCTTATTGCAGGCGGACAAGTTAGTATTCCTTTTACAGTTGATTTCCCTGCAAAGAAATTTTCAGGAGATCATAATATTACTTTAGAAGTTATAAGCGAAAACGGAGACATCACAAAAGAAGTTATTACTAACTTAGATGTTCTTAATTGTGTCGATTTAACTTCACATCTTTTTACAGCAGACGGAGATCTTAATCTTTGTGGTGGAGATGATACAACTATTAATTTTAATGTAGAAAATTTAGGAGTAACTCCTGAAGCATATCTAGATTTCGTTCTTATCGATCCATCAACTTATCTTTCACTTAGTGAAGTTAACACATTTGTATACGGTCCTGAATCTTTCGACATCTCTTTAGATGTAGACGTTCCGCGATCAGTAAATGAATCAGCTGAGTATTATTCTCATATTGATACTTACTTCAATTATGGTGTAGAAAACGAGAACGCATTCAATGTATATGTTAATCCAGCAGAACAATGTTACTCAATAACTCCTACAAAAAGCAAAATCACAAAGTACTACGAAGTTGAATCTTTCGTTGCTACAATCGAAAACGAAGGTTTACGAAAAGCAAGTTATGATGTCCGACTTATTGGTGCTCCTGATTATCTTTCAATCGCAGAAGATGAAATTACTTTAGAACTTGATCAGAAAGTTTCTGTAACTTTCCTTGTTAATCAAAGTATTTTACAAAACATGACTAATGGTTCAAGTATTTTACCAGAAGCATTTACTTCTGAACCAAAACTAGTATTTATTCACGACGATTCAAATACAGTTATGGCATACGATCTTTCAATCAATCTAGCAACATCTCATCCATGGTATATTAATGCATTAGACGCAGTTAAAGCAGCAAGTATCTGTACAATTGCATTCTTTGTATTAGCAGCTATTGCATTTGCTTACTTAATGACATTCATTATTAGACTTGCTCTTGGCCGATCATGGAAAGGAAGAAAACTTCTTGGAGTACTTCTCCTTGCAGTAATTGTTATCAGTGGTCTTGTAATTGCTGGTACAAGCGGTCTTCCAACAAGAGATGCATTCTATACAAGCTACGATCTTGATACAAATTCAACTCGACATATTCTTTTAGAAGAAGATAAAAAGTTAGAATTAGACATGAACGAAATGTTCTTTGATGCTGATGATGACATTGTAGAATTTGGGATAATTAGTATTGATCCTATGGCTTTACAATATGAAATCGAAGGATCTGAATTAGAACTTGTTTCTGTACAAGACTATAATGGTATTTCAATTTTAGAACTTTACGCAACAGACGCTTACAATGAAACTGCATTTAGTGAAGAAATTACTGTAGAAGTTCTTCCAATAGAAGACTATTCAACAGTTGAGCTTTTCGATCTTGCATGTCCTTTTGTTAATTGGATTATGTTAGTTCTTGCATGCGCATTTGTATGGTTAGCTTATTCATTAAGAAAACAAAGTCAGCCTAAGAACAAAGTTGAAAAAGTAGCTCGAGGATCCTATCCTAAGCCTGTTAAAAAGGTTGCAGCTAAAAAAGTAACTAAGAAAGCAGTAACTAAAAAAGTAGCAAAGAAAACTACTAAGAAAGTAACAAAGAAAGCAGCTAAAAAATCTACTAAGAAAGTAGCAAAGAAAACTGCAAAGAAAGCTACCAAGAAAGTTACTAAAAAAGCTAAGAAATAGGGATTGTTATGAACCCTCTCAGCAAAATACTTTTAACATCTATTTTTTTTATTTCTTCTTATTCTTTATTTTCTCAAGAATCTAAACAGGATTCTGTTGTTTCTGCTATTCAAGATGCAAAACAGTTTGCTATTGATGATTATAATTGCGGAAATGAAAATCCTGAAGGCAATTACAATGTGCAAATAACATTAGGAGAAAGAGATTATCTGTATATTTTTTCAGATTCTGATCTTAAAATAATTACTCCTGAAGTTATTTTTTATGATAGTAATTTTAATGGTCTTAAAGAAGAAGATCCTTATGACTATTGTAAGATTTTTTGGGGCGATAAATGGGTAAAATTAAAAGATCCTAGTCAAGCAAATCAAATATTCTATGAATATGTGCGAGACATTAAAGCAATGTACGCAGAAAGAACTGAATAATTAAATCATTACTATATCTTCATTCGTTTTAATGCCAGTTATGCAAATATAATTCCACATTAATCCTTTCCATTTCTTTATTGTTACTGCGAATCCTGCTTGTTTGAAAATACTTTTTAATCGTTCTAAATCAGATAACCATCCTGAGTTAGGAAGGACTCCGAAGAAATCAGCGTATTCCACAACAACGATTCTACCCTGTTCTGGGAGGATTGCTGCTATATCTGTAAGAATATGAGCTAGGTCTTGAACATGGTCTAAATTACCTACAGATACAGCCATATCGGCTCTTTTAACCTCTGGATGTACTCGACTTACCATGTGTTCATCATGGGTTGCTTGAACATGTTGATGTCTTCTTCTTGTGATTCTTTTTTGTAATGCTTTGATATTAGATTTAGAAAAATCAACCGCATGAACAGTTCCTTGTAGTCTTGTAGCTTTAGCTAACTCCATTGTTAATGTTCCTACGGAAGCACCAAATTCAAAGATTCTTTTTCCTTGCACTTCTCCTAATTCTTTAATGATTTTTTTACGTATTCTTCTAGGAAGAATAACTCCTTCGAAAAATTTTGTTAATGATGAAAGAGAACTGTATGCTTTTTTTGTTGCATCAGGATTATAATATAATATTAATAATAAGAACACCGGAATTCCAACAATAATTAATGAAAGAGCTTTGAATAAAAGACCAACATTGTTTGTAAGGACAACATAAATTGCAACCATTGCGATAAATATGCTTACTAAAAAATAAGGAGCCCATTTTCCTCCTGGTGCTTTGAATTTTCTTTCTGCTTCTGGCATTAGCCGACGCAGTTTGGGAACGCTAAGTATAACAATACTCAACATAAATAGAACCATTATAAGAAATACTTCGTGAATTAGTTTGTAAGGATCACTAAATCCTTTGATATAAAGATAATAAATGAACGCTGTGAATATACTAATAACTATTGTTTGAAATCTTATTGCTTTGAAAGGAGTTTTCCATCGTTTGTGAATTTGTCCTGTTTGTTCTAAAAATAATTTATCTGCTGCTAAACTTGCAAGAAGTCGAGGACCTGTTACAATCCATGTCATAGCAGGAGCAATAATAATTAAACCCGTTCCAGCAATTAATATCTTTGCCATTAAACCAGTCCAAACCATTCCTAGTAAATCTTTATGCGGTAAAATGGAAGTAATATAATCTTGTAATGGCAATACTCCAATAGATCCAATTACATAAACAATCATAACAACTGCCGCGACACTAATTGCAGCAATCAATGCTCTAGGTAATGACTTTGCAGGATTTTTTGTTTCTTTTGAAAGAAATGTAATTCCTTCTAATCCAATAAATGCTTCTGAAATCAAAAACAATGTCGCAAAGAAGAAAACTATATTTGTACTTAATCCTTGATGCATAAAGAAAGGCGCGAACCTAGAAATGTCAAAAGGTCCAGACACTACTCCTGTCTGTATTAGTCCTTGAATATTGATAAATAAAGGAGCTATCTGTAAAAATAAAAGCCCTATTGTGATAACTGCAAAAGTAACTAACATCGTGGATGATATGCTCATACCAAAAAAGACAATTGTGTTTAACAATATTATTGTTGCAATTCCTACGGCTAATTTAATTAGGAAAAAAGTTATTGTTCCGCCGGGCCATAAATATTCCAAAGCCCAAACCACTGAAAGACTGGCAACAATGTTTCCTCCGATCCAAGATATCCAACCAACAATGAATCCTACAAAATGACCATGTGCTTTTTTAGCGAATGAATAAATGTTTCCTTCTGGAAAAATAGAGATTAATTCAGAAAGACAAAGAGCGATGTAAATCCCTATTGCAAATATTCCCAACCACATTAAAATCGATGATGGTCCTGTTAATTGAACACCTAATCCAGGTATATATGTTATAGAACTTGCAAAAATCGCGTTAAGTGTAATTAGAAATAAAGCTCCAAAACCAAGAGTTCGTCGAAGTTCTATCTTGCCCGGAGTTGGTGCTTCTTGTTTACTTTGAGGTAAACTTGGAGGAGCTATTGGCTGCGCTTGCACAGGTTGAACTACTTGTTGCTGTGCTTGCTGTTGTATTGGCTGCGCATATCTTTGTTGTTCCACTCAAATCTCACCTACAAATGTTTGAATAAAACTTGCTTATAAATACTTCGTCAAAAGCAATGTTTATAAACAAGATATTGGTTCTTAGCTTTACGTCTTTTTGGGGGCGTAGTATAACCTGGCTAGAATAGTAGGCTCCAGTTTTGGAGCGATGAGCTACAGTTTATCTGTGGCGATGATTACGTCATTGGTCTGTAGAAGTTTTTTGCTTCAAAGAAGAGACCTTCGGATTTGGGTTCGAATCCCAACGTCCCCACTTTTTCTTTATTTTTTATATTTTTCTCTACTCCGACGAAACACTTATAAAGAAGTAGTTGTAGAATTATGTATACTAAGTAGGGTAAATCCCTACATTTTCAAAGGGTGATTATTATTACTAGAAATCAAAAAGACTTCAATACAGAACTTGATACATACCTTAGTAAGCGTAAAGGGACATATTCTCCTTCATTCTTCAAGAGAGTAGATGACATTTTCAGTAAAAGCTCTGATGAGCGAGTTCCTAAGATGAATGAGACATCAGCAACCGTTTACGGCGAAACTTCAAGAAAAAAATCTTGGTTCTCATTTTCACGAAAAAAGAAAACTTCTGATCTAATGGAAGAAGAAATTGTTGAGCACAAAGAAGAAATAACTCCTTCTCAAGAAACAGAACTACGAGAAATCGAAGACGAAGTTCATGGCATCGAAGATGTATCTGAAGGATTAGAAACTGAAAAGCAGAATGCTATTGGGCGATTCTTTTCAACACTTTTTGGAAAAAGAAAATCTTCTTTTGACGATGAGTTCGAAGCAGAAATTGATCCAGCTCAAGTTGAAGCAGCTGTTCAGCAAGATTCATTAAAAGATGAAACTAGAATTGTTCTAAAAAATCTTCACAAATGGATTAGTCGATTACCGCCTGATCAAATTGAAGCTTTCAAACGATCTCCAGAATTCGAACATTACAAGGATTTATTGGATCGTTATGGTTTGATTAGATAATTTCTTTTTATAATTTTATTTTTGATAATATTTTTTTTGTAGTTTCTTTTACGCTAAGTTTTGTTGTATCTATTTGTATTGTTTTTTTATGAGGGTATTTTGTCGTGAAATCCCATGTTTTCAGGCTTTTTTTGAGTTTAGAGATGCTAGTTGTTTTCAAATGTTTTTTTCTTGATTTATTTTTAACTCTCTTTAGAAGTTCTTTTTCTTCACATAGTAAATGAATTAAGTATATTTGTCCTTTATTGGATTCAACAGTTTTAATGACTTTTTTTAGAAATTTAAAATTATCTTCAGCTACAGGGCCATACGTAAAAATAAGTCCTTCAATTTTTTTTTTTGCTGCTTCTTTTATCATCTCTAAACGTATTTTACTAACTAATTTCCAAAAAACAGATTTGTCAGGAGTAAATATTGATTCGACTAAATCTAAACTTAGATGATTATGAAATACTTTGTAGTTTGTATTTTTAGAAATTTCTTTAGCAATTGTTAATTTTCCTACCGCTGGCGGCCCGTGTATAAATAGTAATTTCATTTTGAACTCATAATCTCCACAATATCTAAATGTTTTAACACATGATCTTTCCCAATTGGAAGTTTCGTTCGAACATTAATTGCTTTGACAAAATTATTTCCAAAATCAGTATGTAATGCGAATGCAAAGTCAAGAGCTGTTGATTCTCCTTTCATGAGAAAGCAGTCAGGGAGCGTATTTCCGTCCTTGTCTTCTAATTTTCCAACACCACCAGGATGAATTGCTTTCATTTTCAAAATATCAAAAACAATTGCATTTAATACTGCTTGAATTCCAGTTCCATTTTCATAACCTTGAAGAACGGATGCTTTTACAAACCCCAATCCTTTTTGTTGTTTTTCAGAAAGTGTTGTTTTTCCTTTTTCTGTAATTGAGAAATCTTTTTCCCCTGGAATATAATCAATAAGTTCTTTTTTATTTGCTTCACGCAGTGCTAATTCTGATTCTGCACTTGTTGGAATAATATTATAAGAAGGAAATTCTGTTTTTAATTTTTCAAGATTTTCTTTTCCTTTAGGATGGTCTGCCTTATTTGCAGCAATAATCATTGGTTTCGTTCGTTTACGAAGTTCACCTGCGAGTTTGAATAGTTCTTCTTCGTTCCATTCTTTTGCTATTTTATCTAATAATCCAAGAGCTTTCAAAGAATCTTTTGCGATGTTTTCGTTAACACCAACACCGCTCATTTGTTTTTCGATTGCTTTTGCAACGTCTGCTTTTTCCTGTTGCAGAACTCTAACAAATTTTTCCCATCCGTTTAGAAGAATTTTCGCATACCAGTGATCAAGTTCATTTTCTAGAAATTTAATATCGTTCGCAGGATCGTAGCTGCCTACTTCGACAGATTCTCCTTTTTCATTAACGCTTCCGGAAGCATCGATAACATGGACCAATGCATTGGCTTGGTTAAGATCGTTTAGAAATGATCCTCCCATTCCTTCTCCCTTGTGTGCTCCAGGAACTAAACCTGCAACATCCACTAGATCAACAGGAACAAATCGCCATTCTCCTTGAACATATCCCATTCTAGGATTCGCAACTTTTCCAAATTGTGGTTCTTGGGCTGCATCTTTTATTTTTACAAAACCAACCGCGTGGTTCGCTTTGATTGTTGTGAATGGATAATTAGCAATGTCCACTTCTGATAATGTGGATGCTTTGAATAATGTGCTTTTTCCTACGCTAGGTTTCCCTACTATTCCTATGATCATGGTTGAAAGAATAATTAGCTGTATTTAAAGCTTTTTCCAGTACATTAAGAAATGTGCTCATTTCTAAGTTCGGAAAAATGTTCATTTTCCCAAACTTTTTATAGCGAGGGCCTCTTTTCACTGACATGATTCCTTTCTTTGCTCATAGACCAAAATCAGTCTCTGAATTCGTCGGTCAAGACGAAGCTATTGCTAAATTGGACTCTTTTTTCTCCGGTTTTAAGAAAGGAACGGGACTGTTTCTTCATGGTCCTCCCGGTGTTGGAAAAACCAGCAGCATTCATGCCTATGCTAAAGAAAATGGCTATGATCTTCTAGAACTTAACGCATCCGATGCTAGAAATAAAAAAGAATTGGAAGACTTTCTTTCCAAGGCAACCGGACAAATGAGTTTGTTTGGAACAAAGAAAATTATTCTTCTTGATGAAGTCGATGGTCTTTCCGGTCGAAAGGATCGAGGAGCTCCTTCGGCTATTATTAATTTCATAAAAAAATCAACGTTTCCAATTGCTGTTACAGGCATTGATGTTTTTGATAAAAAATTCTCAGGTCTTAAAAAAGTTTGCAACGTTGTTCAGTATAAACAATTAACCGCAGGAGACATAACTACAATTCTTCAGGATGCTTGTAAAAGAGATAAGGTCGATTGTGAACTGGATGCAATTAAACTGGTTGCAAGACAGGCGTCCGGCGATGCCCGTGCAGGATTGAATGATTTATTTTCATTTGTTGTTGTAAAAAATACTAAAATTGATGATTTAGGTATTCGTAAACAAACTGAAAAATTAGCAACAGCGCTCATTAAAGTTTTTAAATCAACAGATCCTAAAGTTGTTTTTGGAGCTTACGATGATGTAGATGAAGATCTAGATAAAATATTTCTATGGGTTGATCAAAATCTTCCTGGCGAATATACTAAAGGAAGCGAATTAGCAAAAGCCTATGAAGTTCTTTCTCTTGCCGATCGTTTCTATGGCAGAATTCGTAGATGGCAATATTATCGTTTCTATGTTTACTGTTATCTTTTACTTTCCGTTGGTGTTGCATTAAGCAAAGATAAAAAATACAAGTCTCCACCTATTTACAAACAACCTACTCGTTTGTTAAAATACTGGCAAGCTAATATGACTTACGCTAAAAGAAAATCAATTGTTGAAAAATTAGCTCTTGCTCAAAAGATTTCTTACAAGACATGTTTGCATAATTTTCCAACGCTTCTTCCAGCTCTAGCAGAAGATACTGCTATTCATAAGGAATTAGAATTGTCAGAAGATGAAGTTGTTTGGTTGAAAAAACATGGTAAAATGAGATAACGTTTTGCTATGTTGCGTAAGACGAAGTTCTTAAGCTAAATATAATAAAAAATAAAAAGAAAAAAAATACTAAGTCTAGCTTAGTTCTTCTGGTGTAAGGATTTTCATTCGACCGGTAGATTTGATTTTTGAACTCATACCGATTAAATATTTAACATTACTTTTTTCACTTACATCAACAAGTTCTTGCTCAACTGCACCATCAAAGATTACTGCGTAAACAGCATTGTTTAGACTTTTTACAGTATTAGCAAGTTCGCTAATTGGAATTTTACCAAGAATTTCTAGATTTTTATCAAGGATGTATGCTCCTCGGGTTCCAATAAGATCTTCAAGCATTTTGTTGAAAAGTATTTTTTCATCAGCGCTTGGTCCACTTACTTGTCGCGGTTCTCGTCTTACCGGAGCTTCTCTCCGACTGTCGGTTCTAGTATCTCTTCGAGTATCAGTTCTTTCAGATCTAGTATCTCGTCTTGCTGGAGCTTCTCTCCGTGCTGGAGCTTCTCGCTTTTTAGTATTGCTAGTTGTTTCTCCATTAGCTGAAGTATGTTCAAGAGCAAATTGTTCTCCTGTAACTTTTCCTCGAAGTGCTTTGTGCATTTCTTTTTTGGTAAGTTCTTCTACTTCTTTACCATCTGGAGCTTTTGTTACGAAATCAATTTCTGTAACGCCTAGAAGTTCTTTTACAATAAGATCTCCTCCTCTATCACCATCTACGAAAACAGTAACTGTTTTTTGTTTACATATGTCGATGATTGATTTAGGAATTCCAGTTCCTCCTGCTGCAATTGCATTTTTGAATCCATATTTTAGTAGGTTTAGAACATCTGCTCTTCCTTCAACAACTATGATTTCATCTGATTCTTCAACCGCAGGTCCTGCAGCCAATCGATCTTTTCCGTATTCTTTAATTTCCATTACTCTTACGGAATATGCAACTTCATCGGAAAGTTCCTGTGAGTCAGGCATTGTTGTATCAACAAGAGTTCTAAGTAATTCTTTTGCTCTGCTAATAACTTGCTTTCGTTTTGAAATTCTAATATCTTCAATGTTTGTAACTATGATTTTTGCATTACAAGGTCCAATTCGTTGAATAATTTCAAGAGCTGCACCAATAATTGCTGTTTCTGCCTTATCTAGAGAACTAGGGATAACAATATCTCCTTTTGTCTTTCCAGCTTTGGTTTCTGTGTTTACTTCAATTCGACCGATTCGGCCTGATTTTTGTAATTCTCGTAATTCTAAATCTTCTCCTAGGAGACCTTCTGTTTGTCCAAATATTGCTCCGATTACGTCTGGTCTGTCCACGACGCCGTCGATATGAATAGTTGAATGTACTATGTATTTTGCGCTTGCTTGTGCTATTTTTGCCATTGTATTTACCTCTGTTTTGTAAGGTCCTTTGATTTTTTTCAAGGACGTTTTAGTATTATTTTCCTTTCTAAAATCAAGTAGAAAAAGTTATTATTCATAGTAGCGTACTTGTGACTTTGTCTTTAGCTTGTTGTGATTTAGCAAGCGCTGTCAAATATATAGTAATGACGTCAATGTCGATACACTATTTTTCAAACGTCTCTTATGGCTTGTCATCGCCTTTTACGAGTTGTTTGAGATGATTATGAATATCAGGGAAATTGAAATTTCCAGGATGCCAAAAACACTTTGTTTTTGAGCATGATTGTTGCGCGAGATTTTCTCCCTCTGCGTAACATTGTTGTCTTTTTCTTTTGATTTTTGTGCAGATTGTTTCTGCGTGATTTAAGGATTGTAATAAAAGTGTTGTTGCCCCCAAACACTAACTCCCAGATTCATTGCATTGACGTTCGTCGTAAGCTCCAATGAGTACTCTCGTGGAGGGCTGCTGACCATACGAGTGTCCACATTTCATAGCGCGCGAAAAACTTCACAGCTCGGGTGGGACCCATGTATGTCCAGATAACTCGAAGCATTTTCTGTTTATAAAGCTTTGGAATGGATAAAATCCTGTCGAAATTCTGGCGAATTCCTCTGGACTTTCCAGTAAACTGAAAAGAAAGAATAAAAAGGTCTTATTTCATCAAACAAGGCTTAAATTGTCGTTTTCGAGACTTTCTTCAAGAGCTATTTCTGTTTCTGGAGCTTCATTGCCAGAATAGACAATTTTTGAATTGCTTGTAAGCTCTGAGATGTATGCATCGAAGATTTCTTTAGCTTTGATTTCTAGTAACATTTGTGAAACAACGTCTCGAACAAGGGTTCCTGGAATTTCTATAACTTCATCATCTAGACTTAGAGTTCCTGCTTCAACATCTTCAAGTTTGTTGATAAGATGAAATCCGTAGTCAGTTTTAACTATTTCATAATCGCCCACATTCATAGAAAATGATGCATTTTCAAATTCGCCAACCATAACTCCCTTTCCAAATGTGTATTCTCCACAATTTGCAACGCTCCCTGGGTCCATGCTAAAATTAGTAACAAGTTCACAGAAAACACTTTCATCTGCTTCGATTTGAGAAAGCATTTCTTCTGATTGAGAAAGAGCCGTGGTCTCGTTTATTTCTTCATTAATTACGCTTAGAATATGTCTAACTCTAACTTTTGCTTCCTGCGAGAATTCTTCTGTGTTTTCATCGTAATAGTTTTGAATATCTTCTTCACTTACGTTGAAATCATTCGCAGAAGTTTCTAATTCAAAGAGTTTTGCAATAACCAGCTGTCTTTGATACATATTAAGAACATCTTCATATTCTGCTCCTTGAGCTTCAAGTGTTTCTTTATATTCATCAATTGTTGTGCCTAATTGCGAAAGTTGAATCATAACTGCATTTTCAACTTCATTAATGCTCATACTAATATTAAGTTCTTCTGCACGCTGTAAAAGAAGTTTTTCACTAATTAGTTCATCAAGTAATTGTTCTTTTGAAATACTTAGTCTTGTTTGCACAGGAATGGTATTCCATTGTTTGTCAACTTCATGTTGATAGATTGCTTCTCCATTTACTGTCGCAAGAACAGTATTGTCGAGAACATTTCCTCCGTTGGAAGGATTAAACACAAAGAATGTTCCTCCGCTGAGAATTCCTAAAATTATGATTGCCGCAATGACAATTCCTATAATTGGTATAAAAATTGGAAATGGTTTTTTATCCTTTCCTTCATAAATTATTTTTGCTTTTCCTGTGTGTTTTTTTGACATTGTTGCCACCTCAAATGACTGCGTGCTTACTGCGCGCTAATTAATAGAACTCACCTTCTCTCTGCTTCGTAAGTCATTCATCATTTTTAAGCTTTCCGAACCCTAAGATATTTAAATACTGCTTCCTGAATTTTGCTTGTTATGGATAATATTGTTGTGGGAAGAAGTAAAGCCGATCTTAAAAAGTTCGGTCTCAAAGGAGCTATTTTTGTTGGAAAGCACTATATTAGAATGGGTCAAACTCAATCTCTTTCTAATAATGTTTACATGGATATAGCTGGAGCTCACGTCATGTTTATCTGCGGTAAACGAGGAGGCGGTAAATCCTACACTCTTGGTGCAATCGCTGAAGGCTTTTATTTATTAGAACCTGAAATCAAACAAAATCTTTCTGTAATTCTTTTAGACACAATGGGAATCTATTGGACTATGAAATATCCAAATCATCAGGATAAATTATTATTAGAAGAATGGGGATTAAAACCTCAAAATATTCCTGTTAAAATTTTCACTCCTGAAAAATATTATCATGAGTACAAAGCAAAAGGAATTCCCACGGATGTTCCTTTCACATTAGCGCCAAGCGCAATTGATTCCGATGACTGGTGCAATGCTTTCAAGCTTGACAAGTATAGTCCTGAAGGAATCTTAATTAGTAAAACAATTTCTACTCTGAAAAAATCAGAAGAGAATTTTGTTCTTAATCATATTATTAAAACTCTCAAAGAAGATGAAGAAGCAGATAAAGGAACAGTCGATGCAGTAATTTCTATGTTTAGAATGGCTGATAGTTGGGGTGTTTTCTCTGATCATGGAACTCCTCTTTCAGAACTTGCGAAAGGCGGACAAATTTCTGTTCTTGATGTATCATGTTATGCAACAATGCCTGGCGGTTGGGATGTAAAAGCTCTCATGGTTGGTCTTGTCGGTCAAAGATTATTCATTGATCGTATGGAAGCAAGAAAAGACGAAGAGTTTGAGCAAGTAGAAAGTGCAACTAATTTTTTCTCAAAGACTGCTGCGAAAAAACAAGAGATGCCTCTTGTGTGGTTGGTTATTGATGAGGCCCACGAGTTCCTTCCAGTAAAAGGAAAGGTAGCATCAACCGATGCTCTTGTAACAATAATGAGAGAAGGTCGTCAACCAGGAATTTCATTAATTCTTGCAACTCAGCAACCCGGAAAAATTCATACGGATGTTATGACTCAGTCAGACATTGTTCTTTCCCATAGAATTACTGCGAAGATTGATGTTGATGCTTTGGGAATGCTTATGCAATCTTATATGCGTGAAGGTCTTGTTGGAGAACTTGATAAACTTCCTAGAGTAAAAGGAGCAGGAATTCTTTTCGATGATAGTAATGAGAAAATGTATCCAATTCGTATTCGACCTCGTTTCACTTGGCACGGAGGATCTTCTCCAACGGCTATTCCTAGTGAAAAAGAAACTGATAAGAAAGATTTTTTATAATTTTTCTAGAACTTCTTTTTTTAGTTGATTTATTTTTTTAGTTCCATCAATAATGAAATTTGCTTTTTCTTTCTGGTTCAGACCCATACGTTCCCATTCTGATTTTCCTATTTTAACATAATCATCGTCCTTGGCTCCACGATTATATCTTTGCACTCTTCTTTTTATGCTTTCTTCAAAAGGAATATCAACATAAAAACTAATATTTATTTGTTCAACAAGTGAAGGATAGTTTAATATTTGAAATCCTTCTATTATTAAGAATGGTTTTTCTTCCAGTGTTTCTTCAATAAATTTCTTGCTGGTTTCATGAGGAAGTCTTTTTACTTCTGCAATTTTGTTTTCTCTGATTTCTTTAATTATTTTCGCGACTCTTTCCCCATCATAGTGTTCAGGTCTTTCAAACGATCTTATTTCTTCTCCTTCGTGCTTTACGTAGGTTTTTGGAGTTTCGAAAGAATAAAAAAAGTCTACACTGATAGAATCACAATTAAGTTCTTCTTTTAGTGCGTTTGCAAGAGAACTCTTCCCGCTACAACTAGGTCCGCATATTCCTATTACTTTCATTTTTTCTTAAATAATTCCTTAACAACTTCTAAAGCCTTAGCTCTTGTCTTAGGATATGCTGCTATCATGATTTTGAAATGAAAACATTCTCCGTCATCAGTCAAAACAGCTTCTCCTTTCTCAAGAAGTTCTTGTTTATTTAATCTAATATATAGACAACCTTCCTCATCTACTCTGTTTTCTTCAGAAACGATTCGAGCACACTGCTCAGCACCTAATCCTTCTTTCAAAGTCTGAATAAATTGCTTTGTATTTTTATCTTTAGAAAGTTTTACGCGCAGAATATTCATTTTTGAAATATCATCTATTTTTACTTTTTCTTTTTCAAGTTTAATTCCTTGATCTTCGAAATCTTCAGGTAAAAAACCTGCAATAATTTCTGCGAGAAGCTCTGCATTGTCGTTTTCTTTGACATAGACAGTAATATAGATATGATGTATGTATTTCATTCTTTATAAGGAATAATCGCTATCTTTAAAAAGACTTCTTTCTTTTAATTATAAGTATGACAGGAGAATCATTCGCATTTCCGCGAGCACCACAGGACGTAGAACAAGAAAATAGACTCTTACGAGAAACTATTGCTCAGCTTAAGCACGAGTTAGATAGATTCCGAGCTCCAGCACTTCTTGTCGCAGATCTTGTTGATCTTGTAGATGAAGAACATGCAATAATTGCTATGCCAAACGGAAACAAATTCTTTGTTAATAAAGCAAGTGATGTTAAAGATCTCGTAGCTGGTGATTCAATTCTTGTAGAACAAAAAAATCTCACAATCGTAGACAAAATAGATTCAACTAAGAAATTTAATGTTGAACAGTTTGTTATCATGGAAAAACCTAAAATTAGCTGGGCAGATATTGGAGGTCTCAAAAATGAGATCCGAGAAATCCAAGAAGTTGTAGAACTTCCTCTGAAAAAACCAGAGCTTTTCAAAAAAGTGGGTATTTCTCCTCCAAAAGGAATTTTATTATATGGTCCGCCAGGAACTGGTAAGACTCTCCTAGCAAAAGCTGTTGCTAAAAGCACAGACTCAACCTTCATTCAAATTGTTGGTTCAGAGCTTGTCCAGAAATTTATTGGAGAAGGTGCAAAACTCGTTAAAGAAATTTTCGAACTCGCTCGAGAAAAAGCTCCATCAATCGTATTCATTGATGAACTTGATTCACTTGCTGCAAGCAGAATTGAACTTGGAACAAGCGGAGAAAGAGAAGTTCAAAGAACATTTATGCAGTTCTTAGCAGAACTTGATGGTTTCAAACCTTTAGATAATGTAAAAATTATTGGTTGTACAAACCGTAAAGATATTTTAGATCCTGCAATTCTTCGACCTGGTCGATTAGATCGTCACATTGAAGTTGGTGAACCTGATCTGGATGGCGTAGAACAAATTCTCAGAATTCATTCTAAAAATATGAAACTACAAAAAGGTTTTAGATACAAAACCATGGCAAAAAAACTTGAAGGTATGACTGGCGCAGAAATCAGAGCAGTTTGTACTGAAGCAGGTTACATGGCTATTAGAGAAAATAGATTTACAATCAAAACAGCTGATTTCATATTAGCTAAAGAAAAGGTCTTAAGAGAAGAAAATCTCGAAGGCAATGATTATATGAATATGTTCAGCTAAAAGTTGAACATTCTAAATGTTCAGTTAGTTTTATTCTGTGTATTTCACAGATTTCTGATCAGGGGTGAGAGGAGATATAGTAAATGGATAATAATACCAATTTAATAAAAACAATTGATGATTCTGTTTCTTCATTTTTAGATAAACTTCCTCTTACTGATAAGACTAGACGATCTAAAGGAATTATAATGACTGAAGAAGGTGTTATTAAACAAGTATTCTATGAACATTTATTCAATGTATCAGGATCTTTAATTTCTTTGAAAGCAGATATTTACAAACCTGGCGATGATTCTTCTTTTGATATAAGCTATTTAGCCTATTTAGAACTTGATCGTAATAAAATTAACAAATTAAAAAAAGATCCTTTGATGATGAAAATATTAAATTTCGCAGATAAGAATTCTTTTAATAATAATTTATATTCAACAAAAAAACAACTTCTAAGAAGTTTTGAAGGAGAAAACATTCCTAAAATTCACAATCAATCAATAATGGTTAGCGATATTAATTTTTATAGTCCTGATATGTCTAATAATTTTTATTTGTCGTTTGTTAAAAAAGCCATAATTCCTCAATCTCTCAAAGAGCAAGCAAAATTTATTTCAGATACAGATATTTTGATTCGTTCTTATTTTAGACGTCGAGATGAAAATGCAACATATCTTTTATTATCGGAAGATTAGAAAAGGGTATGTGCTCGCTAGTTACTACCGTTAATCATCGGTCTAGGACCTCAGCGGGTGTTCACGCGCTCATCGCACATACTGATGATTAAGAACAAGATACTCTATATAAAGCTTAGTTTAAAAGTTTGAAATCAACGCAGATTCTATATGTTCGAGGAGCATGTTGACCGCATTTAACAATATCTAAAATTTTGTACTCTCGATTGAATTTTTTACAATATTTATCTATTTCTTTTTTTGCTTTGTCGAATTCATCTTCGTGGTAGAATGCATACAAATGAATGATTGCATTCTTCTTTGCAACAGGCAATGCAATATCTAAGAATTCTTCTGCTGTTTTTGGCAGAGGCATTATAATTCTGTCAAAAGTTTTGTTTAGTGTTGGAATAATTTCTCTGACATCTCCACAAAACAGTTCAACATTCTTACATTTATTTTTTGCAATGTTTTTTAGTCCGTATTCGTGTCCTGCAGGATTTATTTCAACACTGATTATTTCTTTTGCATCAGTGTTTTTTGAAAGTACGCAAGGATAGGGAGCTGCTCCACTAAACATAACTAGAATGTCTTCTCCTTCTTGAACCAGTGCAGAGATTCGTTTTCTTTCTGTTGATAATCTTGCGGAAAAATACACTTCTTCAACATCAACTTTTATTGTGCAATTGTTTTCTCTATATTCTGCAACTCTGGTTTCTTCTCCAGCTAAGAATTTCATTTTTTGTGCTCTGAAAACACCGTCATGGATTCCGTCTTTTCTAAGGACTGTTTTTACAGATGGATTTGAATTTATTAATGCCTGAGCAATTTCTTTTTCTTTTCCTAATAGCTCATCTTGAATTTCTATAATTGCAATTCCGCCTAATTGATCATATGCTGTTTTTGCAATTTCCATTTCTTTCGAACTAAGAATTTCAGATAAAACTTCTTTGAAAGGTCTTGCTGTTAATTCTGCTTTGATACTTTTCAATAAATCTTTTTCGACAAGTTCGTAATTGCATTTTTCTTCACAGCAAAAACTATCAATTATTGGAAAGTAAATGAAATCTCCTTCTTTCAAAGCTCGATACTCATGATTAATATAATTTTTATCAAGTAAACATCTTTTTACTTTTTGAGCTTCTGCAAGAGGAATTTTTACACATCGTGTCATGATTGTAAAGAATGAGCTTTGTTTTATAAGATTTCTCAATAATCGCCGAGGCTTGTCTGTTTATTATGTATTCTTCGAGCCCGTTCAACGATATTTCCAACATCTCTGTCAGTAACCGTTTCACCAACTTCTTCCTTGATGTTCCTAGCCATTTTCACACCGATCATTTCAACAAGATCTCCGAAGGGAATTTCCACAACTTCCTTTGTTGTTTTGATTCCTTTGTTAAACAATGTCCGCGCACGAACCCGTCCAATGCCTTTGAATCGAAGAAGAGAAGTTAATTCTGCTTTGACGCCGTTCTTAATTCTTACTCGAACTTTCTTTATATGTTTGATATTTTCCTGCTGTTTTGTTATTCGAGCAAGTTCTTCGCACACATAGAGCAGCCAATCAGCATGCTGTTGTTTGAAACTTATTTCTCCCGGACGGATGTCGTATTTGTCCATGAGTTTATCTTCTGTGAATTCGTTCATCCAATCCATGAAGAACTGTGCCGTAAGCAATGTGTCTGCGAATTCATCGCTGCTGTATTCGTTGAAATTATCTTCGCTAACGATTGTTTCTTCTTCAAGAAGAGACTGCGCGATGTCCTGGGTCGCAACCTTAACCCGAAGCAATGGCCGCAGTTCCAGAGAACAACAAACCAGATGAGAAATCATGAAAGCATATTCTTCGGTGTGCAATCCGCTTTCTAATTTTTTTATTGCTTTAACAAACACATGGGCTGTTAGAGGATCGACATACATTTCAGAAACTCTTTTTCCTAATTCTGTCGCAATCAAAGCATTATCTGTGTTTACTTTATTTTTCTTATTTTTGAAATAACTCGTAGCTGTTTGAAATAGATTTTCATTTTCTTCTTTAACATCTTTTTCGCTTTTTTTAAGAAACTTCCATTCTTGTAATAGTCGAACCATTCGACGAAGAGTAAGATGCAATTTATCGCTGTCTTTGAATTGATGTGCATAGAAAGTGTTATCAAAAAATTCATAGAGTTCTCCAACGTTTCCAACTAATTTCGTTGAAACTAAACTAAGAATATATGTTCTAAGAACGGGTTCAACTGCTAGCTTTGAATATATGTCTTCGATTTCTCCATAGATATATTGTTCTCTGAGAATTTTAACATCTTCAGGTTTGTTTGCTACAAGAATTCCTTCACCATAATCTTCTTGTCCTGGTCGTCCAGCTCTTCCAATCATTTGGTTATATTCTAAAACAGGAATTGGCGCCATACCTCTTTGTCCAAATCTTTTATGATCTCGAACAATGGCTCTGAATGCAGGAAGATCTAAACCAGCAGCAAGTGTTGGAGTAGAACAAATTATTTTAATAACTCCTGATCGAAAATTATCTTCAATAAGTTCTCTTTGTTTAGAGTTTAATCCTGCATGATGAAAAGCAACTCCTTTCTTTACGCATTCTGCAAGTCTCTTGCATTGTTTTGTAGGATTAGAAAGTGCTAATAATATATCTTGAGAAAGATTGTATAGTATAGTGGTGTTAAGATAACTCTGTTTACTAGTTTTCTCAGCCTGTGATTCTGCTGCTCTTTTACTCGCACAAAAAACCAATGCTTGTTTGTCTTTTTTAATAGTATCTAGACAAAGCGCGACGGTCTGATCTTTGTTTGGTTGAATGTGTATATTTTTCAAGATAGAAATAATAATTTTGTCTTATTTTAAAGACTTATGCATGCTTGTCCTGTGGAATTCATAACGCTCTATATATAGAGTTAAGAAGAAAATGATAAAGTGAGCCCGCGGAGATTTGAACTCCGGACCACTCGATTATCAGTCGAGCACTCCACCAGGCTAAGCTACGGGCTCATAAAAAATCACTATTTTTTATGTCGAGAGGAAATGGTTGAATTTTCGACCCGATATAAAAGTTTAAATGAAAAAAGCGCCTTCGACCAGATTTGAACTGGTGACCTGTCGGTTACTTTACCTTAATCGAAAGGGAAAGTCCCGTACGATAGTAAGGATAACAGCCGACCGCTCGAACCACTAAGCTACGAAGGCAAAACAATAACGTTGTGTTATTATCACACTTATGTGACCTTTCAGGACTGGATTTTCATTTATAAATTTAACTAAGAAAATACTAGAAGCCTTTTTTTTATACAGGCTCTTCTAAATATTGTTTAAAGGGGTTTAAGACGGTGATATGGTGCTAAAAAAGAGAAAGTTTTAAATACTATGATTCCGAGGTTATGGTTAACACAGCCCTAATGGCTAGTGTGATGGTGTAAAAAAATGGTAGAAGACGTATCAAAGAAAACTATTCTTGTTCTTGTTATTCTAACCATTGTCGTATCTGTACTAGGTACCTTAACTGTATTTGACGCTGTAGGCGCTCATAACGATGCTAAAATGGCAGAGTATAATGATGCACATACAGATTTAGCAGAAACAGGTCATGTACGTTTGACAATTGGGGAACCTGAGGTTCCAATAACTGGTCAAGTATCGTTAACTATAAATCATTAACAATTTTTTAGTTTAATAAATACAAATAAATGGTGATAAAAAATGGATATTTCAAATAGAACTTTAGGATTATTGCTTATCGCAGCAATTGTTGTTTCAATCGGATCAACATTTTTCATGCTCGATAATATGAATACAATTCCAACAGGTTTTGCAACATTAAATGATGATGGAACTGTTAATTTAACTGTAGGAGAATATGCTTCAATTACATTAGTAGATGATGTTATTGACTTCGGTGAATGCGACTTAGATATTACTGGTGGAGCTGTAACAACTGTTTTTGACAGTGCTGCACAGAACACGGACTGCGATGGAGCAGTAGGTACTGCAGCTGATTTTATGAATTTGTCAAATGATGGAACTGCTTTAGTAAGTGTTACTATCGCTTCTGACGTAACTGGAGCTTCCTTATGGGGAACTGCTGGAGCTATGTCAGTTACTTTAAATGAAGATTCCACATCTGGTTGTGGTACATCTCCTGCTACAGATGTTGTTGTTTCAACATCTCCTGCTTCAGTTTGCTCTTCATTTGATATAGGTGGATTTACACATATTTCTGCTGAAGTTACTGTAGATAACGATGATATCAGTATGCCTACTGGTGGATTAACTACTTGGACTTTTGTAGCTTCAACACTTTAGGTGTATGAAGTGAAAAAATTTTTTTCTTTTTTTCTTTTTTTTTTAATTCTTATCATAATTTGTTCAGCTTTAGTTTCTGCAGCAAGAGTATCTCCTCCTAAGTTTGATTCTGTTCCTTATGCTGAAGGAGAATCTGTTGATTTCGACATGACTATTTGGAATAACGGTGAAACTCCTTATGTTTACCATATGTCTGCGGATAGTTTTATTTCTGAGTATGTTACTTTTAATAAAAATTCAATACCTTTACTTCCTGGAGAACAAGCTTCTGTAACTGCTACATTGACTTTCCCTCTTTACGAAACAATATCTGATTTCGGCATTCAAAAACTATATTTTAAATCAGAAGAATCTGTCGATCCCAGATATTCAAGCGGTACTTTTTCAGCAGTTACTGCAGTAAGAATTTATGTCCCTATAGAAGTTCCTATTCCTGGTGAATATGCTGAAATTAAAGAAATTACAATTCCTAATCCTGAAAAAGGAGAAAATACTTATATTGAGTTAGTTCTTAGTAACAAAGGTGTGTTGGATCTATTTGATACATCAACAACAATATCTGTGATGGATCGAGAAGGAAATCTTTTAGATACTTTATATTTTAATAATGTTGACATTTCTGCAACACAATCAGTTACTGTGAATCAGACTCTTCACACTGAATCCTATGATTCTGGAATGTATTTGGTTCATGGGGATTTAAAATATTCTCCTGAAAAAATACCTTCAACAAAAGATTCTACTTTTTTTATAGGTGGTGTTGATGTATTGTTATTAGATTATACTAAAACCTTGACTAAAGGAAAAATAAATAATATTAAATTTAATCTGCAAAGCATTTTTAGTCAAGATTTGAAAAACATTCGTGGTTCTCTTATTGATTTCAATGATTCTCTTGTTAATCTTCCTGTTATAGACTTTAAACCCTATGAACTAACAATTGTAGATGCGTTTATGTTTGTTCCTAAAACAAACGATACGACTTTTGAATCTGTATTGACTTTAGAAATTCCTGTTCCTGATAAAGGAATCGAAACAAAAACTATTCCTCTCTTATTTAATATTACTGACCCTGAAACAATAAAAGATAATACTTCTTTCTTTTCAAAAAGAACTAATTTATATCTTGTGTTAATAATAGTATTCCTTATTATTATGGTTTTACTTTTTACATTCTCTATGAAAAAAGATAAAAAAGACGCTGAAAAAAAGAAAAAAACTAAATCCAAGGAGAAAACAAGAAATGATAAAAAAAACAAAAAAGATTTCGACTGGTCAGAATAAACTATCTTCTTTTAATAAAATATTAATTATTTTAGCAATAGTGGCTATTATTTTCTTGGCATTTTTAGTATTCAAAAATAGCCTTTTACCTCAACCCTACGAAATTGTAGAAGTTCCTTATGATTTTAAAGTAAAAGATGGAGCTGGTTTTAATGTCGATGCTGATATTATGCATTTTGGAGGAAGTTCTGTTGGAGCAAGACTTAAACGTTCCCTTAATTTTTCATTATCTCAAGATTCTCTAGTAAAAATTGCTTGGGAAGGTCCTGGAGTTATAAATGTTGAAGATAATAATTTTATTATGAAAGCTAACGAAGCAAGAAGTTTAAATTTTACTCTTATTGTTCCAAATCTTCCTTTAGGAGATTATAATGGCTCTATTTACTTGAAGTTTTATCCTGTAAACTAAAGCTTTATATTCTTTTTTTCCTGTCTTATTGTCATGAAGTATGATTTCCTTGTTATTTTGCTAGTCGCAGTAAGCATTTCGCTTTCTTTGCTTGTGGTTATTAGTTCTCAATCTTTAATAGATGAGCCTTTAACTGGTCAAGCAACAACATATACTTCTGGTAATGTTTCTTTGGATATATCTACTCATATTTCCATAATTCTTAACGATTCAACCATTAATTTCGGTTCTTGTGCTATTAATGAATCAACAAATCATTCTTTATTTGATTCTAATCAATCCGCTTCTTGGCTTGATAATTCTTTGTGTATAAATGGAACATTTCCTGATTTTATGGTTCTAGAAAATGATGGAACTCAAGTTGCTAATATTACTGTTAAGATTATTAATCAAACAGGAGCTCAACTCTTCAATGATTCGAATGCTTGGTTTGCATTTAAGACAGGTAATAATTCTGCTCGACCCGGTTGTATAGGAACTTTACAATCAAATTATATAAATTTCTCTCTAGCTAATACATATTATCCTTTATGTTCTTCTATTTATTATATGGATTATGAAGATCAAATAAATCTTTACATGCAAGCACATGTGACAAATAATTCAAACGGAGGAGGTAATGTGACGGTTCAATTCATGGCGTCTTCAATATAATGTCTCGCGAAGTTTCAAAACCTCTTCTCGCAACTGTTATTCTTTTATTCATTGCTACTTTTGTAGCTCTTATTTTTGTTCAAACAAATGTGCCAATATCAAATGTTGTCACGAATATTTCTGGAAATATAACTGTCACTGTCAATGCATCCATGTCCGTTGTTCTTTTAGACTCAGGAATTAATTTCGGAACTTGCAATATGAATCAAACTAGAGGTTATTCTTATTTTGATAGTTCAAAAGCTAATACTTCTTCTGTAGGTTGTGACAATTTTCAATGCACAGGCATTTATTTAGGAAGTAATGATTATTTGAACCTATCAAATGATGGTAATGTTGATATTAATGTAACTTTAAAAACCAATTCTACTGCAGGAAATATCTTTAAGGACGGTCTTTCTGCAACAAATTCTTATTATCAATATAAATCAGCTAATAGTGGTTTGGGTTGTGATTGGACAACAGGAAATCAACCATTTACATATGTGAATTTTTCTGCAGCAAATGTAGAACATCAATTATGTGATAATATGACTTATGATGATGGTAGTGATTCTTTTGAAATCTATGCTGCTATTTGGATTAATGCAAGTTCAGAAAGTGGCGGTCAAGCAACTTGGACTTTTACTGCTAATGCTATATAATTTTATAGATTTTCTCTTACGTTAGAATAATTTTCTTTATCAGTATCGTATTGAAATCGTGCTTTTCCATTAAGCATAATAAGTTTATAGAGTGCTTTATCTTCGTGTGTTATGTTTGTTGGAGAATTAATAAAACTTACTCGTCCTGATGGTAGATTTGTTGGTAATCCTGCGTACTCTCCAAAAATAGTTTCCCATAATGGTGATGCGAGTGTAGAACTTGTTGTGAATACTCCTCCAAGAACTGCGTATTCTCCGCTGCTCACTTGAACAGAGTCGACTTGAGTATTTGGAGTACCCATTTCTATTCTTATTCCTAATGAATCAGGATAGAAGTTTGTGTTTTCATCATAGTTTGCAATCATTATTGGTGTTATGATGGGAGCTGTTGCTTCTTCAATAATATAAAGATCATTAACATCTGCTCCGTTAAATAGGGTATCTGCTTCGAGAAGATAATTATATATTGCAGAGTATGGTCCTAGTATGTTTGGTAGGGAAATTCTTTTTCCTCGTCCTTCTACTACTTCAATGTCTACTTTTCCTACAAATTCAGAAATCCATTCTGCTTGAAGTGCTACTGATCCCATGTATCCAAATGCTAAAGAAGGTTTTTTTCCTTGTTTTGGAGGAAGTATTCTTTCTCGATCAATACCATTTGTATCTACGAATAAAATATTTTCTACTGATGTTGTGCTGTCAAGTTCTTCAACTCGACTGAAATATAATGCTTGATTATTTTCTGTTGTGTCATTTCCGTAGCTCCAGTAGAATATGCTTCCTATAGGTATTTGCATCATTGCATTTCCTGAACTGTCTGTGTATGCAGAATCAATAACTGTTCCTGTTAAGGAATCTGTAGCTAGAACTTTAACATTTTCTACACCATCTGAATAGTATGGTTCTCGAACTATAAAATTGAATGTTTTGTGTTGTGGAACTGATTGTACATAGTGTTCTACAAAATTTGTTCCTAAACTTCCTGAAATTAAGAATGTGTCTAGTTGTGTTGGGAAATCATGGCTTGTTATTCCTGAGTTTGATTTTACTTCAAAGACGTATGTTCCATCGATCATAATATCTTTAAGAGCTTTAGTGTTTAGTTCGTTTTTAGGCTCGATTGATTTAGAAAGATATGCGCTTTGACTTCCGTTTGTAGTTTGTATAAATTTTTCTGAAACTCGTTCTCCATTTTCTAATTCTAATGAATATATGTAGAGTCCGTTTTTTGCTATTCCATCAGCAGTTTTTCCATCCCATGAACTTACAATATTTCCGTTTTTCATAAGAGCTTCGATGCTTGCGACTTCTTTTCCTTGTACGTTATAGATCTTAGCTAGATCTTTTGGTTTTTCATCGCTTGGAACAATAAAGTGATGTCCTTGTCCAGGATTGTTTGTGATAAGAATATCTTCTAATTTAGGTGCTGAGTAATCGTCTATGTTTACTATTGTGTCTTCATTAATATTAAATTCATATGTAATGTATTCTCCCAGATTGTCAGAATTAAAGTGTAATGTGTCTGTAGGATTTCCTGCTTTCCAAATGTTTATTTCAGCGTCTTCAACGACCGTGGTGCTATCATAGGCTAATTTTACGGTCCCGTGAAGGATTGTTGTGGATTGTGCTGTGCTGTTTGCACTTAATAGCAATCCTGCTCCAAAAAGGCCTAGTATTTTGAGAAGTGAAGATACTTTTGGAAGTTTCATATTATTTGTCACAATTCACTCTTTATAAATATTTCTATTGTTATTCCTAAAAAGTGACAACAAATGCATTTCCTTTATAAAGAAACACTTTTAAAGGCCAGAATCTGCTATTGTGACAAGGTGGTCACGCAAAGGGTGTTAGGCGTAGTGCTATTTATAGCTCTAGTGTTAACATTGTTTGTTCCAACATATCTTGCCTTCCATGATATGGATATGTCGAGCTGGGTAACTGGCGATGCCATTGATGGTTCTGTTCAAACCTGCATTAATAATCCGCCTGAAATCTTATTTAATTGTTCTACTGATCTTTTCGAAGGAGCATATTATTCCTGTCAACTTGACGCCACTGATTTTAATGATGACATATTATATTATTATCAAAATACAACAAGCGGAAATTTAACATTCAATCTATATTCTAACGGAACAATAACTGTTACTCCTAATTCTTCCACCGTCGGAATAAGTAATCTAACTTTTACAGTAATCGATGAACGAAATTGTTCTAACAGCGTTGACGAAGTCAATGTAAGTTTTACAGTTCAAGCAAATAATATCATTTATCCAACATATCCTGAAGGATTCTATTATCTTGAACCAAGTCCGCTTCCTGCGGCAGGAAACTATCTCTATAATTTTACAATACCTTTCGATCATATTACTGGTACATTGGGTGACATTGTGGGTTGTTATATTAACCAGTCCAATTGTTACGATGACGGTTTAGCTGGCTGTCGCCAAATCTTTGCTAACACTACCTTAACGTCTAACATAACAGATGGAAACGTCAGTGTCACCTATGTACTAGTTTCTTCTGACAGCATAAATTCAACGGGAAATGGAACTTCCGATAACTGGATTCCTTGGAGAGTTCTTGAGTGTGGTCATTACAATGCTTCGCTTTCACCAATTGTTGTTAATGATTCTGTAAATTGGAATATCCATGTACGTCCAATAACATGGACACTTGGTGATATTGCAAATTCAGTAAATGCAAAATCCGCAGAAGACATGTTTGCACAAAACACCATAAAAGCAGATCAAGACGGAGACGTTGCGTTCGCAGTTTCAAAATACGGCGGAACAAATGTAGAATTATTTTGTCATGATGAAATTGATAATCCAACAGAACCAGATTCATTAATTGATACTGCAGATCCTGAATGTTGGGGAGTTACATATAGTAATAAACCAAAACAATCTTTTGCCAACACTAGTTTATACTATTCTCCTTCCGGTTCTCACGGAACATTGGCAAATGATATTCCTATAGGAGACATGGAAATAAACACAACATCGTTCAGTTCTAGTTTTGGAGAAACAAGTATTGAATACACGCAACACACAATGCCTAATGGTACATTCAAAATGAGATTATCTCATTGGTCTGTTTCTAAAACAGCAACTATTTTTGTTAGAGGTTTTCCTCAAATAGAAAATGTTACAAAAATTTTCCCAGGTACTGGATCAAGCAACGGTGAATTTGTTTATTTCTTAGATAAAAATAATATTCCTGTAGATCAGGATACTCTCAACGAATCAGAAACGCATACGAACCAAGTTATTCTTCGATCATATCAAGCAGGTGGAACGGAGATTGCAAACATAGATACAACTTTACTTATTTATTTCAATGAATCAAACGTAAGCATGGATGAAGGATATATTATTGAACTTACATTAAATTATTTAGAAGGTTTAGTTGCTTACGAAGATACTGTTAACATAACAATTTATTTCGACGATCTAACATATATCCCGATTGGTGATAGTCGTCCACGATGGAGCAGCGATAACAATAACGAATGGGAAATTCGCCTAAACGATCCAAGTATGACTTGGGATTCTTGTAATGATACAAAGAACGGAGACTTTGATTATTTAGATTGTAGTGGAAACGAACAATATTGTTTTGATTTTCAATCCTATGATTGTTATGATATTGATTGTAATACTAAACCAGGTCCTCCTGCCCACGACGATTATTATACGAACGGTGACACAACAGGTCGTTGTGGTTATGGTGGAGAGTATATTGATGCGGCTGCATGTTTCGATCAATACAATAATGATTGGGCTCTAGAAGATGATATGTGGGGTCATGCTAATACAGGATTAACTGATATTGATTGTAGAGATAAAGATTGTGATGTAATTATTAATCCAAGTAATGCAACACAAGTATGTCAATATAAAATTGAATTAAATTGTACCGATGGTTTTGATAATGACTATTGGCAAGAACTAGATTGTGAAGGAAGTCTAACGGGTTCCTATAATGATGCCGAATATGATTGTTCTTCCCATTGTCGAGCAACATTAGATGATAATGAACTCGGTTCTGAATGTAATGATGGTGTTGATAACGATTGGGACCTTTGGTATACAACCACTGGTGGAGCAAACGGTTATTCTTTCAACCTAACAAGTGGAGCTGGAATGGATTGTCATTGGGGAGGATATTTTTCCTATGGTTCTGATAATCATCCCGATGAAGATTGTGGTAACGAAACATTAAGCAATGGAAAAGTTTGCGAATTAGAAAGAGAACTAAATTGCTATGATGAGTTTGATAATGATTATGATTCTGAAGCAGGTTCAATGCCGAATCCTGGTTGGACAAATAATCAAACTCTATATGCATTATTATTCAATCAAACTTTCAGCAATGATGCTGATTTCGATGACTATGATTGTGCGGATAAAGCTGAAGTTCCTTCATCAGAAGCACTTAACGCGTCCTGGTGTTTTGATAATATAGATAATGATATGGATGCATACTATTGGAATGGTGCAGGATATAGTGCAAATGCAAGTGGAGGAATAGATTGTTCCGATCCTAATTGTATTGGTGTAGCTAATCCTGAAAATGTGTATGATGTTTGTTTAGACTACGAGTTTAATGCTTCAGATGCATTTTTCTTTTTTCTTCCAAGAATTGATTTCTATTGCGATAACAATATAGATGATGATTTGGATGGGCCTAAAGATTGTTTTGATCCTGATTGTTATCAAGCGTTTGGTTCATTCGGTCTTTTTTCAAATGGTATTTGTTATGCTTGTCCTAATATAGAATTAACCGAATGGGATGCATGTGCAGATGGTTCTGATAATGATTATGATTCTCAAATCGATGAGAACGATGCTGATTGTTTATATCAACTTTCATCATATGATCATCAGTTTTATCTTGCTATAGAAAATAATGCTTATCTTTGTTCTGATAACTATGATAATGATGGCGATGGTCAAGTTGATTGCCAGGATAGTGATTGTTTAGGATTTGCTTCTTGCAGTGCAGAAGTTTGTAATGATGACATTGATAATGATGGCGATGGTTCCATTGATTGCGTTGATAGCGATTGCGCGGCTCAAGCATATTGTATTGTCAATACTCTTATGACTGGAACATATGTTCCTCCTTCAACAAGTTCGCAAACATTTGACGGACTTTATGCTCTATGGGATAATAGAGTAAGATTAGGAAATAATTTCACAATACAATTTACATATGGTTCCTATTCTTCTACTGCTTATTTATGGCTTGGTAATCTTTTAGGTGTTGCTCTTCCCGTTCATCTTGGTTTACAAGGAGAAAATTTTATTACAACAGGATCAACACAGGCTAATTTTGAAACTCAATCATATTCTGAAGATGGTTCTAATACAAAAGGACAAATAGTTCTTCAGGATGCAGTAAACGGTTCCGGTGCTAGTTCAATATCTATGACAGTAAACATTCCTACCAACGACACTATTTTTAATGATGCTTTTGAATTATATTTTACCATTGCTGTTCCTTCAACAGGACATAGCATTGATTTTAGAATACTTGATAATATTTCTCCAACGGTTAATTTAGCAATTAGCGAACCTTCTGCTAGCTCAGTAAATATTAGCTATGGTTCTGGTGTGTGGTTTGGGGTTTCTGCAAATGATACTGAGAATGGAGATTATCAAGATGGAACCATTGATCGTTGTTTCTACAATGCTTCAGGTCCGAACTCCTATCTTGTTTCAGGAGATGATGCTTCCGATTGTAAATTCACAATAGGAAATATGGTTGAAAGCGGAACATATAATTTTTCATTCTGGGCACGGGATGATACGGGTAATTATGCAACAGCCGTTTCCGAATCAAAAACAATTAATATAATTCCTGCGTATAAATCAGGATCATTTTTATTAACAAATAATTTCTATAATAGTTCATTAATAACAATAAGTGTGAGTTCGCAGTTCTACAGTGACGATTCAGAAAGCATCTCAAAATGCAATGTATATTATCAAGCAACAAATGGATCCGTTGTTAATGCAGGAACAATTCCTGCAAGCTATTCAGGAGATCTTGTGACCTGTTCAGGATCCATAACAACTCCATCGGATGATAATCTTTATGGTTTATGGACTGGAATATATGATTTAGATTTAGATCCTGCTAATTCAACAAAAGAATCGTTCTTTATTTGTAATAATTATTCTAGTTCAGGAGTTGGAACTAATGGAGAACTATGGAATTGTACATATGCTCCTGCTAATCTTAATGAAGCCTGTGATTTTGTAGATGCTCCTTTAGTAACTCTTGTTGCTCCTACTGATAATACACAATCAACTTCCACAACACAGACATTTACATGTAATGTTACTTCAAATACAGACTTATACAATTTTAGTTTAAGCGTTTGGAATGCTAATACCGGAGTAATTTTTTATGAAAATTCTATTTCATCTTCCGGAAATTCAGATAGTAATTCTTGGATTGTTTCAGGTTTACCTTTGGCGACATATGAATGGAACTGTCTTGCCTATGATGTTTATTTTGCATCCTCTTGGGCTACAACAAACAATACTTTGAAAATTGGAACAACTACAACTCCTCCTGGTGGAGGCGGTGGAGGCGGAGGATTTTGTACTCCTAATTGGTTCTGCCCTGACTGGTCTCCTTGCAATGAGAATGGAACAAAAAATAGAACCTGCGTTGATAACAATAGTTGTTACACTAATAATGAATTATATTTTGAAGAAAGCTGTGAACAATTAATTTTCTGTGAAAATGGTATACAGGATGAATTCGAAGAAGGCGTTGATTGTGGTGGAGAATGTAAACCTTGTGCTAGTTGTAATGATGGTATAAAAAATCAAGGAGAAGAAGATATTGATTGTGGCGGACTTTTCTGTGATGTGTGTAAAACTTGTTTTGATGGAATCTTTAATAATTTCGAAGAAGAAATTGATTGTGGCGGTCCTTTCTGTGTTCCTTGTAAAAATTGTTTTGATGGTATTCAAAATTACGGAGAATTAGGTGTTGATTGTGGCGGTCCTTGTGAACCCTGCGGAACTTGTTTTGATGGTATAAAAAATCAAAATGAAAAAGGTGTTGATTGTGGCGGTTCTTGCGAAGCATGTAAAGCAGGAGAATTATTTGATAACAAAACAGCTCGTATAATAGGATTTGGTCTATTGGCATTAATATTATTAGGAGCTATAAAAATAGCAAGTAAATATGGAATTATTGCTTTAGGTCATAAGGCTAAACAAGTATTATTAACCGCAGCACAGAAAAAACAATTATTAAGAAATTTATCTGGTCTGGAAAAAGAATCTGTTTCAACAAAATCGGTAGATGTTCCTCAACATAAATTAAGTTTATTATTTACTAATTTCTTTGGATTCATTTTTACAAATAGTCGTATGAAAGAAAATAATCGATCCATTGAAAAACTTTCCACCACTAATAAAGTAAAAAAATCTCTTAAGGATCAAGAAGAAATACATAAATTACTAAGTAAAGAAGAATTATTATCTAGAGAAGAATTACTTCTTAGCCTAGAATTATTTAGAGAACAAGTATTAAGTATTTCTAAAACTGAAACTGAAGATGTTGCTCGATCAATTAACGAGATGTCTTTATCTGAAGAGCCTTTCAAGAGAGTTCAAGAACTTCTTTACAATGCAACACTTGCTTTAGAATTTGACGAGTTACTTATTTCTAAAAAGAAATATTCAGAAGCTGTTAAAATATATGAAACTTTATCTGAAGAAGAGAAAGAAAAACTACATCCTTTCCTTCAAGCAGCATTTGCTGAATTAGATTATAGTTCTACATTTACTAAAGAGAAATAGATTTGTTACTCATCTCTTAGTATTACAACACTTACGCGTTGAACTCTGTGTTCCTATTCATTACACAGAGTTATGACACTTACATGTCGAACTTTACACTATTCGTTTTATTCATCGCGTAAAGTATCTGCGGGTTTTTCTTTACTTGCTTGGATTGCAGGTAGTGTTCCTGCTAAAGCTCCGACAATGAATGAGAATACTAATGCTCCTACAAATAGTTCCCAAGAATAATTTGCTTGTAGGAATGATTTACCGAGTGCTTGTGTGCTAACTAATTCTACCGCGCTTGCCAATCCTGTTCCTATAATAATTCCTATGGCACCTCCAACAAGTCCTAGGATTCCTGATTCAATAAAAAATAGCCAGAAGATATCTTTATTTCTTGCACCAATTGCTTTCATAATTCCAATTTCTTTATTTCTTTCAAGAACGGAAGTATACATTGTGTTCATGATTCCAACACTTCCAACAAATAAACTAATTAATGCAATACCAATTAACACTGCTTTGACGATGTCTAGGATTGTTTGGAATGATGCTAGTAATTCTTCAGGTGTTTGTATGGTGAAATCTTCATCTCCTTCTTTAACTCCTCGGAATCGAGCCAGGGATCGTTTCAATTCATCACCAATAATTGCTGGATCTTTTCCTTCTGCAACCTGAACGATAACATAATCTACTCGTTCTTCTATTCCTGTAACATCTCTGAATGAATCTATTGGGAGATAAATCATTTTATCATCCTGAGAACTTCCTATTGGTTCGAATACTCCTGCAACATAGAATTTTTGATCATTAATGAGAAATTTACTATTTACATTCATATTTTCCCCATCATATAAACCTCTTTCATTATGGTAGAATGCAATAGCTGTTGCAGTTCTATCTCCTGCAGAAAGCATTCTTCCTTTAGCCATTCCAACACCCAAAAGTGCTTCCATAAGTTCTATGTCTTTGTTGTTTGTAGGAATTCCTGCAATTAGATAATACCTGACTACATCTTGATATTCTACTTTTGCGCTGGTCATGGCGTAATAGGTAACATATTTCACACCGCCCTGCCCTATTAAGAAACGAACATCATCCTCTGTTATGGGTTCCGTTCCTATGTTTTCTCCTATGGAGAAAAGAGAACTTCCGGGACTGATGAATAATTTATCAGTTCCAATACTTTCAAAAGATTCTTGGATGGAATCTTGCATTCCTTGACCAAGACTAATAAGAGAAACAACCGCTGCAATACCTATGAATATTCCAATCATAGTTAACCAACTACGTGTTTTTCGTCGCGTAAGTGACCGCAATGCTATTTTGAAATATTCTAGTATCATTTTTCTTTTTATTTTTTCAAAGTTTTGTTTATTGTCATTCTCAATATTGCGTTATTTACGCAAAGTTACGACACTTGTGCGTCGAACTTTTCTAAAATGAATAATTGTATTATTCATTTTCTCAAAGTTACGATACTTACGCATCGAACATTGCGCTATTTGCGCAATGCGTCCACAGGTTTAAGCTGTGATGCTTGTTTTGCAGGTAGTGTTCCTGACACAGTTCCTAAAATGAATGCGAATGCAAGTGATCCTGCAATTAACCAAAATGGTATTGTTGCTTTGATGAGGCTTTCGCCAAAATAATAATATGCTCCTGCTTCTATTCCTTTACTGATAAGAACTCCTACAATAAGTCCTATGATTCCACCTACAAGACCGAGCATTCCTGATTCGATAAGGAATATTGTTAGTACATCGCTGTTTTTCGCTCCGACGGATTTCATAATTCCAATTTCTCGCCGTCGTTCTAATACTGCAGTATACATTGTGTTTGCAATTCCTATTGCTCCAACTAATAAACTGATTGCAGCTATTCCTACAATCAATACTTGAACCGTTGTAAGAATTGAGTTAAGTGATTCTAATGTTTCTTGAGGTGTTGATATTTGAAAATCTTCTTCGCCTTCTTTTACATCTCGATCTCGTCGCATTTGTCGTTCAACAGCATCTTTTACTTCTAAAAGATCCGCTCCTTCATCAACCGCGACAACAATTATACTATAATCATCTTCCACTTCAAAGAGTTCTTCGGTGCTGTCTTTTGTCATGAGTGTCGCCGCATCAACCATTGGATTTCCTGTTTTTTTCAACACGCCAACAATTCTAAACACTTCATCTTTTATTGTAACTTTTTGTCCAACTTCTAATTTGTCATTATCAACGTCTACGGAACCACCAACAACTATGTTCCGTTTATCATCTGGAGTAATCATTCGTCCCTCTACAACTTCAACATTGAGTGCTTGAAGCATGAGTTCGAAGGATGCTCCTTCAGGCAAGGATGCAACATAGCCTCCAGATTCTTTTCCATTAAATTCCATTTGAAATGGTCTGATATAACGACCAAAGGCAAAGTCGACATCATTGACGCGTTCTATAACTGTTATGTCATGATCACCTATGGATCCAACAGCATTTGTTCCAGGAGGTCCAAATGCACTTCCTGCTCCGCTGACTGTAAAGACATCCGCACCGATGTCTGAGAATTGATCATTGATAGCGCCTTGTAAACCTTGTCCGAGACTAACGAGAGCTACTACTGCAGCAATACCTGCGAAGATTCCTATGAGAGTGAGCAAACTCCGGACTCTTCGGTGAGTAATGTTGATAAGTGCAATACGTAGTGCTTCTTTAAGGTTCATGAGGCTATATCCTTATTTTTTATTTTTTTTAGCCTTACTTGCTTTTCTTTTTTTTATGAAATATCTAATTCCAATAATTGCTAAAACAATTACAAGTAAAATTGTAAACCATGAAGGTCCTGATTTTTGTCCGTTTCCGCTTGAAGCATTTACCATAACTATTTCTGTTGTTTCGTAAATATTATTATTTTCATCTTTGTAGCTAACTAGAATATTTACTTCAGTTTCTTCATCAAGTAGTTCGATGTTAAAATATTCGCTACGATAATCATCAGAATCTAAATCTCCGATGTATCTATCTGTTGAATCGTGAACTTTGTATCCTTCTCCTTCTTGAACTACTATGTCTAAGAATTTAAGATCACTAATTCCTTTGTTAACAAATTTGAAAGTAATTTTTCCAGTTCCGCCTTTTGTAGCTTCTACGTCTTCAACATATACCTTTAGTTCGGGTTCTGCTTTTACAATAATTCCAACAAAATCGTCCTGTGTGGTCATTGTTCCTTCTTCATCGTAGAATGTTGTTCGCATTGGTAATTTGTAATAACCAGGGCTTGCACTTGGATATGCTTTCAGAGGAAAACTTAATGTTATAATTTCAGCAGGATTAATTTTTCCAACTCTTTTTTCAGTAACTGATGTTGGGATGAATGGAAGATCCGTTCCGTCAATGCTGACGAGTCCGATTTGAAGCCCAATATCTCTTAGAGTAATTTCTGCGGTGTTTTTAATTGTTATTTCAAGAACTCCTTCACTTCCTGGAGTAATTTCTTCAGGACTTGTTTTCACATTTGAAATTGAAAGAGATGCATCGTTCGGTCTTATTGAAATACTAAGTTCTGCTTCTTTCCATACCCCTTTGAATTTATCTTGAGTATATTCTACTGTTAGATAATTTGTTCCAACTGCAGCTTGACTATCAACTTTAAGTCTAAATTCCGCAACTTGGCTATCTCGTCCTTCGATGATTCCTAAGTCTTGTTCTAAATCATCTATGTTTACAACACTGAAAGGAAATTCTTCTTTGATTCTGATAGCTGCATCTTCTGCAGGATATGCATAATCATTTTCCACTTTTACATATACTGTAAGGTATTGTCCTGGTTGTGCAGGAAGTGGCTCGTAACGTACAAGTGACGCTTCGAGGTTAGCTGTGTCTACTGCTGCGCTTACTAATGTTGTGCCTACTAGCATAACAATAAGCAGCATAATTCCTAAAATTATTTTTTTGTTCATTTTTTGCTCACCTTTCGATGTTTAGTCACAATGCTTGAAAAATATTTTTAATATTTTTCAGCACTAAAAAACAATAATTGTTTTTTGTGCAAGAAAACTTTAGTTTTCTTTGCATCCCTAAAAATCTAAATTTTATTTTCGATTTTTTTGGATTTCGCCGTCTTTGAGTGTTTCAATACGATCGGCGTATTTTGTAAGATTTGAATCATGGGTTACCATGATGATTGTTTTACCTTGTTCTTTGTGTAGTTTTTTTAGGAAGTCCATTACTGTTCCTCCACTTTTACTGTCAAGGTTTCCTGTTGGTTCGTCTGCCAGAATAATTTCTGGATCAACTGCAAGTGCTCTAGCAATTGCTACTCGTTGTTGCTGTCCTCCTGAAAGTTCTCCTGGTTTGTGATTTGCTCGATCAGCAATTTCAACGAGGTCAAGAAGCTCTTGTGCTTTTTTCTCTCGTTCTGCTTCAGTTTTTCCTTGGAAAATTAATGGTAATGTAATGTTTTCTTTTGCTGTTAATGTATTTATGAGATTGAATTTTTGAAAAATGAATCCTATTTTTTGTCCTCTTAATTGTGCGAGTTGTGATTCTGTAAATTTGTTAATATTATGTCCATCTAGAAATATATCTCCCTGTGATGGTAGATCTAAAACCCCTATCATGTTTAGAGCAGTAGATTTACCTGATCCTGAAGGTCCTTGTATTGCTAAGAATTCTCCTTTCTTTACATCTAGGTTTAATCCTTTAAGAGCGTGAATCTTATTATCCCCCATAGTATAGGTTCGCCAGACATTTCTTAATGAAAGAACTATATCTTTCTTACTTTTGCCAGTTTTGCTATGGGTTGTTTTTTTCGTAATTTTTTTCTCAGCCATTTTAGTGTTCTTCCAATTTTTTTAATGTTTCAGCCATTATTTTGCTTGTTATCTTTGCTTGACGAAGTTCGTCTTTTTGCATTTCCAGATCTTTCTTGTCTCTTTGTAAATCATTTTGATTTCCTAAGCCTTCTTTACTTTGTATTCGAAGTTTTGTTTTTTCTATGATTAGCGGAAGTGCTTCGACAAGTAGCTGTATGTTTGAAGTTACCATTTTCAAATTTTCTTTCATTGATTTGATAAAATCTTTTTTTGCTTCAACATATACTTTTTTAGATCCTGGTTTTTTACTTCTGAAAAGAATTCCATGCATTTCGAATTTTCGAATAGCATTACTAACCGTTGCTAGTGAATATTTTGTTTGTTCAGCTATTTCGTCCAGGGAAATCGGTTCGGTAGATGTTTTGATAACTGCAATTATTGTAGCTTCCGTAGGCTTCGCTCCGAAACGTCGAGACATTTGCTCTTGCAATTTGAAATAATCTGTTTTCATCACTTTGTTTATCCTTTTTTATGTAATTTAAGTTTTATAAGTTTTAATGTTTATTAAAAGATGTGTGATTTGATTTATAAATGTTATGTATTTGTGCCTGGCGTAATGTTTAAATACTTTGTTTGAGTTGTTTCAGATGGTGAGATTATATTTTAAGAGGATATAATCATGATAACAAAAACTGAAATACTTATACCTTACGCACCTCAAGTAATTATTAAACCAGGAACCATATATGCTCCTGAAAACGAATCTGTTCTTATCACAGGAAATTCTGGTTCTGGAAAATCTTCTCTTTTACATATGTTGTTTGAGAGTGAACGTATTAATCGACAACGAGGTTATAAACGTACTGATCAACTAAATACTCAACTACCAAATTTCATACAATGTTATTCTCCGTTATTAAAAATGGAAGAATTGACAGATGATCAAGATTTTAATGAATACATAGGAGCTAAATATGATAATTCTGTAAGTGAAGGACATCATGAATCAATAACTGAGGAATTAGGAGAGTCTGCTAGTGAAGAGGAAATTAATGCCAGAGTACAAAAAGAAGCAAAAAAAATTATTAAAAAAAATGTGAAAGGTTTTCTTGAACATTTGAATGTTAAAAAATTTACAAACACATTTGATCCAGAAAAACCACTAGATGAGCAATATATTAGTTCATTAGCACTAAAATACTCAAAACATATAGAAATTCCTGAAATGGCTTTTGCAACTTTTGTTTATCAAATTACTCAGTATGTGGAAACACTTAATCCAAACATGAATCAAAATGATTTACCGTTTCTTCAAGTAGCTGAAGAATATCCTGATGTTATAAACTTATTAGCTAAAGAATACAAAGTCTCACCAAATAAACTCTACTCGGTTTGTGCATTATTAGATCATAATATCTTGGGTGCTTTCGATACTACTTTCTCTGAATGGTTATTCATGAAAAATGAAGGGGAAAAAAACCATATATTTGCACGATATAATATTCCTGGACAAAAAACCAAAAGAACAAGTATATTGACTTTAAAAGGTAAAGAAGAAACTCTCAAAGCGATTACAGGAAGTAGCGGTCAGCAAGATAAACATTATATGGATGAATTATTTAAAGGAGAAAATAATGTTATTCTTCTAGATGAGCCTATGGCAAATTTAGATGAAAATTCTCAAGACGTCTATTCTAGTAAGATTTTTGACCAATCTAAAAAAAGTCAATTATGGGTTGTTTCTCACGACCGTTATTTTAACAAGCAAGCTAGAGAAAAAGGATGGTATGAAATCAACCTTGGTTGATTTTATGAAGTATTTTTTTTATTCTGCCAATATATGTTTATTAATATAATTATATAATAATTCACTTATTTCTTCTGGAGTTTTATCTCCAACATAGAAGAGGTGTTTTGTTATTTCTTTCATTCCCTTAGCAACATCAGGATAATGTTCTCTTGATCTTTTATCAATTTCTTCTGGAGCTTTATCTTTGTATTGCGGACGTGCTTTTTCTCGCGCTGATAGGAGTTTCATGCTTTCTTCTTCATCTTCGAAAGGAAGCAATCCAATAAGAATTGATTTCGAAAGAATTGCTTTGTTAACATCTTCTTTGAATTGTTTATCTTCTGCTCGGAGATAGCCTCCACCAATATCAAAAAGAACTCCATCTTTTTCCATGGTTTCTCTTACGCCTTTAAGAGCATGAACATTAAGAACTTCCATGTTTCTGTCTCTGATGATTTTACCTAAACCACCAAATTCTTTTAACGATTTGTTCATAAGATCATCATAGTTAATATGTGTAAACTTGATCTTCTTAGCTAGAATTCTTGAAACTGTCGTTTTCCCTGCGGATCGAGGTCCTATTATTGTTATGTTCATTTTAAAGAATATGGAGCCTCCGGCGAGAGTTGAACTCGCGACCTCCTGATTACAAGTCAGGTACTATAGCCACTAAGCCACGGAGGCAAAAAGGGCAAACAGAACTCTGAATGCCTTTCTATCGGGTGTGGAGCAGAGTTTCATTTAAAAACGTTATCGTTTGTAAACACATAGTTTTTTAAACAACTGTTCATTTTTCTGAACAGATGAAAGAATTAATCTATCTCAAACCATTCTTCGATTCTCCTTCTAAGGAGTTCACAGTTAGAGATATCTCTAGAATCCTAAAAATCAGTCCTGCGACTGCAAGTAAATATTTGAAAGATTTTCACAAACAAAATATTTTACAATATCGTAAAGAGCGCATTCTTGATTTATACAGCGCGCATATTTCTAGTCGAGAATACAGAGATATAAAAATATTTTACAACATTCGTTTAATTCGAGAAAGTGGTTTAATTGAAGAACTCAATGACTTTTATCTCAAACCAACCATTGTTTTATTCGGTTCGATGAGTAATGGCTATGACAGAGAAGATAGTGATATTGATTTATTCATTCAATGTGAAGGAAATAATGAATTTCCTCAACAAAAACGTTTTGAAAAACTTTTTTCGAAAGAATTGCAGATTTTTGTCCACAGCTCTATTAAGGAAGTAGGTAATAAACACCTTATGAACAATATTATTTCAGGTATTGTTTTACAAGGTGTTATCCGTGGATTTGAATGAATGTAAACGTAGACGATTTGTGAAAGAAAGTTCCCCTGATGAAGAAAAATCTATTTCTCTTTTAGATATGGCTTTTGAAAAAGAACATTTACTTTCTCAGTTAGAAATAACAAATGAATCTGTTTCCACTATTTTTACTTTGCAATATGATGCTCTACGTATGACTCTTGACTCTTTTTGTTTACTCAAAGGATTTGTAGTTCTCAATCATGTGTGTTTGGGGGAATTAACAAATCTTCTTCTTCCTAATTTTGATTTAACTTTGTTTAATGGTTCTCGTTTCGCTAGAAATAGTGTTAATTATTATGGTAAGCATGTTTCTTTAGATCGAGGAAAAGAACTTATTACCCAAATGAAATCACTTAGATTATTTGTAGAAAAAGAAACAAGAAAGATTATTTGATTTTTTTTCGTGTCGCGCAGTATGTTTATTGTTCGAGCTTCGCTGCGAAATTTTAATCATAAAACAATCCTCTAATTCGCTTTTGCTCATTAGTTGTTTTATTCAATAACGCTGCAAGGAGACACTATTATTAGAAAAATTATCCTTTGACTTCTTTTCTAAGCGCTTTTAAGAATTCTTCCCAACTGTCTTCTGGAATGACTGCTCCGCATGCATGTTCGTGTCCGCCACCGCTTCCACCAACCAGTTCAAGGACTTGTTTAAGGAACATATCTACTCGCATTGTGCTGCTTCGTAGGGAGCATTTGTAACTTTCTCCGCTTTTTCTTGCGATGATAATCATTTTGTCAGGAAATTTAAACAGTAATTCGTTTGATAAATCTGTAGTGTAGGAATTCTTTGCTTCGTCATAGACGAATACTATGAGAGGACTGCTTTCATCAATTTCAACCTTGGATCTTAACTCAACATATTCTGATAATCTTTGTTCGTATTTTTTCATTACAAATTTAGCTTGAGAGTGTTCTTTTTTTAGTAATTCATTAGGATTTTTAATTCGTGTAAGAATTTTCATAGATGCTAAGACTTCGCTCATTCTTCCTTTTAGATTAAATGAAAACATTCTAGCTAGTTCGCCAACAGGATTTGTAAATAATGCTTCCGGAGGATTAGTTATTGTTGTGTCTATGAATCCAGGATATTCTTTTTCACAAATATCAAGAATGTTTTTTGGAGGCATTTGCCAATCTGCAACAATTCCTACTGCTGCAATCCAAGCGTCTTCTTCTGTGATTTGGTAACAGAGTAAACTTGTTGGTTGATTATCTTGCGCATTGAAAGATCTAGGATTAACATATGTTATGTTTCCATTTCTTTTTTTAGGTTCGTGATGATCTATCCAAATACAAGGAGTTTTTACTTCATCGAAGAATTCTTGAGCAACTTCTGCTTTATCAAGAAAAACAACCAGGTCTGGTTGATAGGCATTGACTTTTTCCGCCATTCGTTCATCTACGACTGCTCCTTTGAGAGCCATGCCTTTTCCAGCATGAACCATTTTGTATAATAATAGGAATGATGCGAGTCCATCTGGATCATCATCGAATAAGAAAAAAGGCCGAGCACTACTTAGCAACAAATCTTTTGCTTTACCTAATTGTTCTTTTAGTGATTTCATTTTATACAAAATTTACAATCTTTATTATTTGTAACTTCTACATGTTTAATTTCAGCTTCAAGAACATCCACATGAAGGACGCAATGAAGATTTTCTATTCCTAATAAATTTTTGAAAGCAACACTTGCAACTATTCCTGCAAAAAGTGTTGAAAGAGGACTAAATACTCCTTCTTTAGTATGAGGCGGAAGTTTAAGTTTTTTTTCAAGACATGCGATGCATGGTCCTTTGTGTTGTTTTTTATCAATTGTGATAACATTACCTTCATATCCTGAATAATTACAGAAGACTAAAGGTATATTATTTTTTTGTGCGTATTCATTAACAAATAATGATGTTTTAAAATTGTTACTAACATCTATAATAAGATCCGCATCCAATAGGAATGCGTTTTCTTCTCTGAGATCTTCATGAAATACTTTTACTTGTACGTTTGAATTTATTTCTTCTAGACGTTTTTTGATTTGTTTTGCTTTGAATTTTCCAATATCTTCTACTTGGTATAGTGTCATTCTAGGCATTTCTTCTTTAAGAACTCGATTTTTATCAACAACACGTAACTTTACGCCATTTCTAGCTAGAATTTGAGAAGCAGTTGTTCCTACACCGCCGAGACCTATAATGCTCACAGTCTTCGTTTTTAGTGTTTCAACGCCTTCTTTTCCTATGTTTTTACATAATTCTAAGTTTTTTGAATCCATTGCGTTGTTACCTATTTTTTGCCGAAAACACGGGTTTATCTTTCAATATATAAATTGTTTGTGAATTATTTATGCTTGAAAATAGAAAATTATCTATTTTGTTTTGTGAAACGCGTTTTTCTATTTTCAGCATCCTAAAAATTCATTTTTAAGCTATATATTTTAATAAATTTCTTGTTTTAAAGGGTTAATTTCTATTTAATGAATTTTTATGATAATGCTAATATTTATAAAACACCTAGTCTTGAAAACAGTATTATTGAGGTGTATATATTATGAATGTTCCCATTGAATTAATAATCATTGTTTTAGCTGCGTTAGCTTCTTGGTTTATCGCACAACTGTTTAAAATGCTCTGGTTATCAAAGCCATCCGTTGGTAAGGCTTTAGGAACTAGCGGTGGAATGCCGAGCGCACATACTGCAACCGTAATTTCTCTTGTTGTATTATTATTCTTCTATGAAGGATTTACATCAACAGTAGCACTAGCAATTTTATTTGCAGCAATTGTTATTAGAGACTCAATTGGTGTAAGATTAGCAGTTGGAATAAATGGCATGGTTCTAAAAGAATCACTTACAAAAAACAAAAAATTGCAAAAGAAAGTTATGATTGAACATGGCCATACTATTGAACACGTTTTAGTTGGTGCAGCAATTGGTCTTGTTGTAGCATTTGCAACATATTTGTTATTTTTAGTTTAGGTGTTTTTTATGAAAGAGTTATTTGACAAGTTTGATCGTCTTACCAATCAAAAGGTTAATTATCTTGTCGATACTTGTTTTCTTTATTTTTTATATGAGAAAGGACACTCCAAAGAATTCGCTAAGTTCTGTGATGAAAATACTGTTGTTATAACAAGTTTTACCGCAGAAGAATTTCTTTATCATTCTCATGATGTTAATGAAAATATTAGAGTTAGATTTCGAAGCGCAATTAAACGAGGCCTTAGATTGTTTTTTTACGAAGTTCCTGTTTCTCCGGGTTCTTCTTATAATGAGAAAGAATTTGTTTCTTCTATTGATGGAGAATTGCTTAAGCACATTGCAGATCCTTCCGATGCAGTCCTAGCAGCTGCCGCTGTGACATTAAAAGGAGATATTTTAACCCGTGATAAGCATCATTTGTTTACTTCTGATTTGAGTAATTATTTTGAAAATGTTGGCGTTCGTGTTTTGAACAACTTGCCTTAAAACGTCATATTTTTAAATGAAAACCAGCTCCGAACCCATATAATTGCCTCCGTGGCTTAGTGGCTATAGCGTTGCATTGGTATATTCGTACGAATGATTTGTAATTCATCGAATTTCAAAGATGCAGAGGTCCCGAGTTCAACTCTCGGCGGAGGCTTTTTCTTATTCTAAATAAATATATTTAAAAAAGTCTTTATTTTCCGTATTAGCCTTGCCTCGGTGGCTTAGTGGCTATAGCGGTCGCTTAGTAAGCGACAGGTCGCGAGTTCAAATCTCGCCCGAGGCTTTCAAATCACAGATTTTAAATGTCCTGAAAAACTCAGGGTTTTTCATTGGCTCCATTTTATTTCTAATAATTGAAAAAGAATTACATTAAATTTATTTTTCAGCACAGTTAAAATATTAGTTAATATATATTAGAAAACTCGCGATCTTGAGGTTTATAACTAAGAGATTTTTCAAAAATAGGCTCTGCATAGTCTATGAACTCTTGAGGCATAAAAACTTCTTTTCTTGTAAATATGCCTAATGGCAGAGTGTCGAAAGTATGATCTACAAGGATTGCTTTGTTAACCATGAAAGAGTATATACTGTGAATGTAACCGCTGTTTTCTATGTGTTGTTTTAACTCGCTTCCTTTTTCTAATGGTTTGTTTACATTTGCAAGAATTATGTTAACTATGTTTTTTTTGTCAGATAGGTATTTGATTCCCTCTTCTGAAAGTTTATATCTTTTTTTTAATTTTCCCAAATTTAAAACATTTCTATTTGATTCAGAATATGCATAAATAGAAAATATTTGTTCTAATTTTGGATCTAAATTTTTGAGTAACGCGTTATTTGTTTGTATGTGTCTTAAAACATGAAGTCTATTAAATTCATCTACTTCGTGAGGAAAAAGATATTCTCGATCACCATTTAGATATCTTCCAATTCGTGTTTTTTGTTTCATTATATGATTAAAAATGAGTATTTATTTAAATAGTTTTTTAATGGCTAAATGGGTTTAAAACCAGCATAATTAGTTAAATATTGTTATTTCGGTGTTTTAATCCTTATTTTTGCTCGTATTTTTCTCTTTCAAACTCATTTAGCTCTTCTTTCACACAAAAAACGTTTAAATTAAGCTCGGATTGACTTACTACTCGCGAGTAGATATAAAATCGAAATGTTTATATAGTGAAGCCTTCATACTATCATATAGATATGAATCTTAGATTTATATCTATTTTGGGCGAGCGGCCGGGGAGTATTTCTGCTTCCAAAACACACCTCACACACCCTTTTCACAACAGCAAACCTCGGATTCGCGAACCCTTTTTTTTAAACTCAAATCTAGAATAAATTTTTCTCAATTATAATTTGAATATAATATTTTAAGAAAAAACAATAGAAACAATTTCATTATCAACTTTAAGTTGCAGGTCTTCACCTTCTTTCTCAATAAAGAACATAAATAGCGCTTTAACGCTATCATAATATTTGTTATCGACAATAAATTTATTTTCTTCTAAGGTAAAAGGGATCTTTTCAGAATTCAATCCATTGCGAATACTTCTTTGTGCTTCTGTTGCGTTCATGTTTTCATCTCTGTTACTATAAGGTTTGTTGAGGAGAAATCTTTACTATTTAAACTTCATCTTTTTTCCTTGCATTTTTTGCATCATCTTGCCCATGTCTTTTTCAGAGCCGTCCATGCCTTTCATCATCTTCATCATTTTCTTAGATTGTTTATACTGTTTGAGAAGATGTCGAACTTCACTTACTTCTTGACCACTACCTTGAGAGATTCGATCAATTCTATTTCCTCTGATGCAATCAGGTTCTTCAAGTTCTTTTTTTGTCATGGAATCCATAAGGTATTTCCATTTTCCAACTTTTTCTTCCTGTCCTTCAAGCATATCTTTAGGAATATTCATATTACTAAACCCTGGAATCATGCCAACAATTTTGGACATGGAACCCATTTTTTTCATGGATTTCATTTGATTGTAAAGATCGATAAGATTGAAATCTCCTTTCAGGAATTTTCTGCCCATGTCTTGAGCGTCTTCTTCGGTCATTGCTTCTTTTGCTCGATCTAGTAAACTTTCCAAGTCTCCCATTCCAAGTAAACGACCAATGAATCCTTCAGATTTGAATTCTTCGAGAGCATCGATTTTTTCACCGACACCTATAAATTTGATTGGAGTTCCTGTGATTGTACAAGCAACAAGTGCGCCTCCTCCTCGAGCTGTTCCATCGAGTTTTGTCATGATAACTCCTGTTATATTTGTGTTATCATGGAATGCTTTTGCTTGTTTCTCTGCGGATTGTCCAATGTCTGCATTGATTGTTAGAATTGTTTCGTCTGCATTGACTGCCAAATTTATTTTTTTAATTTCTGTAATTAATTCTTCATTAAGAGCATCTCGACCAGCAGTGTCAACAATAACCACATCGAATTTAGAAAGTTCATCTTTGAATTTGTTATAAATTTTAACAGGATCACCAATTTCTGGTTCTCCGAATACAGGAACATTAATTTGTTTTCCAAGTTGTTTAAGTTGATCAAAAGCTGCAGGTCTCCATGTATCCAATGATATAAGAGCCATTTTTTTTCCGCGCTTTTTGTAATAATTAGCAAGTTTTCCACTTGTCGTGGTTTTACCGTTACCGAAAAGACCAACCATCATGATTGTAAATGGTTTTTTTGAGTCGACATCAATTTTTGAGGATCCTTTTCCAACTAAGTCAACTAGTTCTTCGTAGACAATGTTAACTAAGAAGTCTTTTGTGGATAGTTTTACTGGAACTTTTTCATTAAGAGCTCTTTCTTTGATCTTTTTACCTATAGCGAAGACTAACTTGACGTTTACATCTGCCTGTAAAAGTGCTCTTTGAATTTCTTTAACGAGTTCATTAACGCTCTTTTCATCGACATATGATTTATTGCCGATTTTTTTGAGGCTATTTCGTAAAGATTCTCCTAATTTATCAAGGACCATGAGAATGATAGAACAGGAATGTCTTTATAAAGCTTTCAAATCATTTATAATACAATCTTAAAGTTTATATTCTAAGACTTGTTTTGCTCTTTCATGGAAGAATTATTTTCTAAAAATTATGTGGGTTCTGAAAAAACCATCAAAGCCTATTCTCATACCTGGTGTGCTGATCAAGGACCCATCGGCTCATCCATAGTTCCTAATGAAAAGATTTTCTTTGCTAAGAATCTGGGACAACTTACGGGCGCTTTAATTTCTGATATTGAAAATTCTGATGTGAAATATACTCCTGTACTCGGTCCTTACAAAACAGAAATGTATTTCTTGGATCAAACTCTTATTGTATATAATGAAATGAAAAAAGAATTTGTAGACTCTGCTCCAACCCGACCTAGAACTCTTATTACTGTTATTGGTTCTGAGAAAAAAGATATTGTTAATGCCGCAAGAACACTTGAACTTCCTTTAGAAGATCTTATTTAGGTAATAAATCAATTACTGTGATTTCGTTTCTACTTCCTAATCTAATATACATTTCTCCTGATCGGGTTCCTGGAGAAACATAGACTTTTGTATTTCCATAATTATACCATCCATAAACAAACTTAAAGAAGCCTCTAGCTATTTGTTTACCAGGAAATATTTGTCCTGCATGTACATGTCCTGAAAGAGTCATATCGACTTTATTTTTTACTAAATCTAAGCGTAGAGGTTTATGTATTAGATAAAGATGAAATTTGTTTGTTTTCTTCTTCACAAGATCTTTGATTTGTTTATTGCTAGCGTCATCTTCTATCCCTGTAATCATAATTCCATTAGAAAGAATGCTTTCATTAGATAAATATTTTAATCCTATTTTGTTAATAAGTTTCTTAGTTCTTTCTTTACCAATATAATCTATTTCGTGATTTCCTGAAACATAGTATATGGGGATTTTTGCTTTTTTCATAGCATCAAACATAGTTTCATTAGGTAAGCCTGGTTTGTCAATGAAATCTCCTGTTATAACCATCAAATCAGGATTTTCCTTCATGGACTTTCTCATTATTTTATCGACTCTCTTACTAACATATGGTCCGTGAAGATGAGTATCGCTTATTTGAATAATTCTTAAAGCTTTTTTTATCTTTGAAGAATAGATTTTTTTCTTTTTGTTAATAATTGTATTTCCTGCGAAAAGAGCCCACCCATAGATACATATACCTACAATAAGACTTATTTCTAAGAAATATTCTTTTGCATATCCTAAAAAATTTATTATTTTAGCTATAATTTCTCCTAATGCAAGAAATGCTAAAGACAAAATTGTTGTTAAGAAAATATGATAAGCTATGAATGTTTTAGGATTATTATATTTTTTTTGTATATGTTGTAATAAATATGTTATAACAAAACTTCCTAGAGCTATTGAAATAAGAGGCAGGAGAGGAATATTAGATGTTATTCCTCCAATTAGTCTATCGAATCCTACATATGCTAATGGTGCTGCGAATATTATTGGAGTAATTAGTGAGTTCTTACGTTTCATTTTTTATCTCTTTTAGCAAGTTTCCAGAAATGATTGAAATATTGTTTGTATGTTTCTGAAACTTCTTTACTTGTTATTTTTATTATGGTTATTGGATCAGTATAAATATATTGCGTAACAACATCTCCACAAATAAGTGTTGGTGAAGGAGCTATATCTTCTTTGTTGACTGTTCTATATTCTCCTCCTTTGATTTTTTTAATAGGATCTCCTTTTCCATAAAGTATTTTTTCCTTCATTCCTTTTTTTTCAATTTCTTTGAGAAATTTTGCTACTTCTTTTGCATATTTTTCTTCATACATGAGTGGGCTTAGGTCTCCAAAAGAATAGTGCGTCTGTTCTGCCTGTATTGCTTCAAGAAATATTGCTTTTAATCCTTTTAATCCTTTGAGTATTTCAACTTTAGCACCACTAGGTGTTTCTTGTAAACTTTGAAGTTTGGGAATTATTGCTTCGAATTCTTTTTGTTTGTGTTTCAGTTCTTCAAGAATAATTTCAGGAGAAATGGCTTTATACTTTCGTGTATTATTTTCTTCGAAATAACTTGCTCTTCCTTTTTGTATGAGTCGTTCTAAAACATCGTAAATCGTTCTTCGTTCAATTGATGTATTTTTGAGAAGTTCACTTACACTAGCATTATCTAACTTAAGAAGAGCTGTGTATATGTCTGCTTCCTTATCGTCAAAGTCTATTGCAAGTAATTGTTCTTTCACTGTGATTGTATTTCTTCAGAGAATATAAATGTTGTGGGTGGTGAACTCCCACATAGATTTATATACGAGTCATCGCTCAGTAGTAACAAGAGGTAATTATTATGATTAAAAATATGATAGAATTCGTTTGTACAGGAAATCAAGGAAGATCTCCTGTGGCCGAGCTTGTAGGACAAAATTATTTACTTAAACAAAAACTAGATTATGGAACTCGCTCAAGTGGAACTTTAGTAGCTTTATCTAAAACAGGAGCTATTCCTTTAAGTGTACAAAGTTCTATTGTTGATTTAGGAATAGAGAGAAAGATATATTCTCCTTCAAAGTGTAGTGATTATAAAATCGCCTTAAATCAGGAAAATCTTGCTTTTGTTACAAGTTTATTTAATGAAGCCGTTTCATATTTTGCTAATGAAGAGCTCCACCATAGAGAACAAGTTCTAAAAAAATTTAATATTAAAGGGCAAGTGAAATCTAAACAAGATCAAACTATTGTACATGCAGATGCTTTAGCAGTTTTTTCTATGGCTGAATCTAACAACAAACAAGTAATTTCTATATATGATAATATATCAGAAAAACCTTTAATTTCATCTTTAGCTTCATTTGTTACCGGTAATCCGGACGACACGATCCCCAATGCATATGGTTTAGGTTTGAAAGAATATGAAAAAGCAGTAGAACAAATTTGTTACTTTGTTCCTAAGGCGTTAGATAAATTGGTGAAATAAAATGTTGTTTAAGAAAAAAACTATTCTTGACTATCAACGTTTGTTTGAAGTAGGAGGAATGCCTTTTTTTGTTAATGATACTTTAGTGAAAAATTATTCCAATCTTAATGCTGTTTTTCTTTTTGATGGGACAGATTGGATTGGCTATTTACCTCGCTCTGTTGTTGATAAGACATTAGATTATGGTGTAAGGTTATTATCGTCTCCTAGATTATTTTCGAACTATGTGAATGAGTTTGATAATTATGTAACTGAGTTTAATGAATTTATTGAATCGTTTTTTTCCAAGGATATTTCTAAAGCTAATCTAGAAAAATTTCTCAATTATATTGTTTTATTTCATACCTACTATATTAAGACAGAATTTTTTTATGTAGATCGAGCCTTCAAAAAAGATTGCGAAATAACAAAAACAAACTTGTCCAGTTTAGCAAATATGAAGAACGCTCGGAGAGAAGATCTGAATAAAGTCTTTTTTGGAAATCAAAGTTATATTAACAGATGTCTAAATCAACTAAGTGAAAAGTTCGAGATAAATTTTGATTTATTACAACAATATACTCACGAAGAATTACTTGCTCTGTTTAATGATAAAGAAGTAAAAGAATCTATTCTGTTTAGAAGAAAACAAGCATACTTTACATCTTTTGAAAAAAATAAAACAGTCCTTATAGGTGTGGATGCAAAAAAACAAATTGCCTCATTCAAAGGGCAAGAATGTCCTCTTGTAAAAGAAATTTTTGTTGTAAAAGGAACTCCTGCTAACAAAGGACTTGTTAGAGGAAATGTAAATCTTTTTGTTTATGGCTACAACAATTTTGATGTTGTTAAAGAATTGATTAATAAAATGAAAGAAGGAGAAATATTGGTAGCAGAAACAACTTCTCCAGAACTATTCGTTGCTTGTAAAAAAGCCGCTGCTATTATTACTAATCAAGGAGGTTTACTTTCCCATGCCGCAATTGTTTCCAGAGAGTTAGGAATACCTTGCATTGTCGGAACTGGTAATGCTACCACTCTATTAAAAGATGGTGATCTTGTAGAAGTTGATGCAAATAAAGGAATAGTCAAATTAATAAGGTGATTTTAAATGAATTATATAAATATTTTTAAAGAAAAATTAAAAAAGATCGATACGCATAGAAACCATAAGGCTATAATAGAACCTCTATATGAAACGATTAAACTTATTCTTGAAGAAAAGCCAGTAATTTTCAAAAAAACACTTGTAGATGCATTTAGTAGCTTTCTTCCTTTGCAAGAAAATTCTTTGGCAGCTATGCTTTCATCTGCACCTATTTTAGTTGACAAACAATATTCTGTTTTTAGAATAACTCTTAAAGAAGCATTTTATTCGACATATGGAGAATTTGATTCTTGTAAACAGTTTGATATTTCAAATAAAAATGTTCACGGAGAAGTATATAGGCCTGTTAATAATAATGCTGTGTTATTTTATTCAGATTCAAAAAGATTACAAAAATTCATAACTTCATTTAGCTCAGAAAAAACTATAAAAGTAATTGAATATACTGATTATCGCTTACCTGAATTAAATATCTAGATGCTGGACATTCAATGCATTCTTCTCAATAAATGCTCGTCTAGGTTCAACATCATCTCCCATCAGTGTTTGGAATGTTTGATCTGCTGCAACTGCATCTTCGATAGTGATCTGCTTTAAAGTTCGTGTTTCTGGATCCATTGTAGTTTCCCACAATTGTTCTGGATTCATTTCCCCAAGACCTTTGTATCTTTGAAGACTTACGCCATCTCCCATTTCTGCCATGATTTGATCTTTTTCTTTATCGTCTCGCACATAGATTTTTTGTTTTCCTTTCTGTAGTTTGTACAGAGGAGGAAGTGCTAGATATACATGTCCGTTTTCAATAAGTTCTTTCATGTGTCTAAAGAAAAATGTTAGAATGAGTGTTGCGATGTGACTTCCATCTACGTCACTATCTGTCATAATTATCATTTTGTGATATCGAAGTTTTTCTATATTGAATTCATCGCCGATTCCTGTACCTAATGCGGTAATCATTGAGATGATTTCGTTGTTACCTAGCATTTTTGCTAATCTAGCTTTCTCAACATTTAGAATTTTTCCTCGTAAAGGCAGGATTGCTTGGAATTCTCTACTTCGTCCTTGTTTAGCTGAACCACCTGCGGAGTCTCCTTCTACAATGTAGATTTCACACTTACTTGCGTCTCTTTCTGAGCAATCTGATAGTTTTCCTGGAAGGGTTGAGCCTTCTAGTACTCCTTTTCGTCGAGTTAATTCTCGAGCTTTTCTAGCAGCTTCTCGTGCTTTTGCAGCTAAGAGGCTTTTCTCAATGATTGATCTTGCAATTTTAGGATTTTCTTCAAGGAATATTCCTAGACCTTCAGTTACCAATGAGTCAACAATTCCTTTTACTTCGGAGTTTCCTAGTTTAGTTTTTGTTTGACCTTCGAACTGTGGTTCTGGAACTCTAACAGAGATGATGCATGTAAGTCCTTCTCTAACGTCTTCGCTGGATAGTTTTACAGTTCCATTTTTTCCTTTGTTTATAGAATCAGAATATCTGTTAAACGCTCTGGTTAATGCTGTTTTGAATCCACTAAGGTGCGTTCCACCTTCTTGAGTATTAATATTGTTAACAAATGAGAATATTTTTTCTGAGTATTGTTCAGTATATTGTAAAGCCAGTTCTAATTCAATACCATCTTTTGCTTTTGCTAAGTAAACAACTTCTTCGTTAATTAGTGGAGTTCCTTGTGTTAAATATTCAACGAAACTAATAATTCCACCTTCAAAGAAAAAGTTCTGTTTTCTTTTTTCTTCGTCTTTTTCTTGAGAACTTTCTCGTTTGTCTTCAAGAGTAATAGTAATTCCTTTGTTCAGAAAAGCTAATTCTCGAAGTCGAGAAGCTAAAACATCAAATGAAAATGTTCTTGTTTCTTGGAAAATTTCTGGATCTGGATAAAATGTAACAATTGTTCCGCTTCGTTCTGTTGTTCCAACTTCTTTTGCTGGTTCGACAGGATCTCCTTTCTTGAAACTCTGTGTTGTGATTACTCCATTTCTATGAACTGATACTTGTAAATCTTTTGATAATGCATTAACGCATGAAATACCTACTCCATGAAGTCCTCCTGAAACTTTGTATGAATCCTTATCGAATTTTCCTCCTGCGTGGAGTTTAGTCATAACAACTTCAAGTGCACTTACATTATATTCTGGATGAATATCTGTTGGAATTCCTCGACCGTTATCTTCAACGGTTAGTGAACCATCTTCATTAATTACAACAACAATTAGATCGCAGTTTCCTGTCATTGCTTCATCGATTGAGTTGTCTACTACTTCATAAACTAGATGATGTAAACCTTTTGGACCTGTAGATCCTATATACATGCTCGGTCGTTTTCGAACAGCATCAAGGCCTGATAGAACGGTAATATTGCTTGCTTTGTAATCTTTATTTTCTGTCATTAATGCACCTTTTTTCACTGAATTTTCTATGTGTTTTTGTACTATATTTGGAATGAAAAATGGTATATAAAGCTTGCTATTGTGTTTCTTCCTTTCTCCTTTTCTGAAGCATTTTTACACAAAATTTTATATACTCATTAAACCTCAAAAAATTGTCTATGGTTACACAAGAAGAGCTTGAAAAAATGTCTCCTGAGGAGATTGCAGAATTACAGAAACAAAACTGTCCTTTTTGTAAGATTGTAAAAGGCGAAATTCCTTCAAGTAATGTTTTTAGTGATGACGATGTTATGGGCATTCTGGACATTAATCCTGCAAAGAAAGGTCACGTTCTACTTATGCCAAAAGAGCACGTTCCTATTATGCCTGTGTGTCCTCCAAATGTATTTAAGAAATTATTTCATACGGCACGTTTGGTTTCCATAGGTCAAAAGAAAGGAGTTCTTGTTCCAAAAACAACATTATTCATTGCAAATGGCGCGGTTGCAGGTCAACAAGCAGCACATTTCTTATTTCATGTAATTCCACGTGAGGAAGGCGATGGCCTTAATAATTTCTCAGTAATTCCTAATGAAGCATTTCTTCCAGATCAAGAAACAATGTTTGCTTCACTGAAAAACAACATGACTCTTATGATGCAGAAACATGCGCAACGAGAAGGAAAATCCTATGCAAAACAAAAAGTCCCTCTTCCAAGTTCTCCGTTACAAGCGGCTCCTGCAATTAATCCAGAAAAGGTAATCGAACAAAGAAAAGAACAAATTGCTCAAATAATTGAATCTAATCCTCAACTTAAAGAGCTTCTTATTAACAATCCAGAAGAGTTCAAAAAACAAGTCGCTCTTAATGAGCAACTTAAGTCTATTTTTGAAGGTGTAGATCTTGATTCTCTTTCACAGGGAATGAAAGTGATGGCTGAACAAGAAAAAGAGAAAACTCCAGAAACTTCTCCAAAACCTGCATCAGAACAAGTAAGCTCACCTATTCCTCCTCCGCAAACCGATAAAAAACCTGAAGTCTTTTTAGGCTCTGATCCTTATGCTCAAAAAGAAAAAGTCTTTGCTTACTTTGGAGAAAAACCTAAAGCAAAAGAATTGTTAACACATGATCTTGCAAAATTCAAAGAACTTCTTGCAGGTAGATCTGATATTCAAGAACTTTTCAAAGATGTAAATCTTGACAAACTTTCTGAAAAACTTGTTGAATCAGAAAAATACAAAAAAGAACAAGAGGAGGCTAAAAATGAGTAAATGGATACTCTTTGAAGACGCTCTTATTCAAATTAGACTTAGCGAAAAGCCGATGTCTAAAGGTCATATAGAAGTTCTTCCAATAAAGCAGGTAAAAAACATGAGTGATCTTTCCGATGAAGAAACAGAGCATCTTTTCTTTGGAGCATCCTATGCTGCGACTGCACTTTTCGAATTCCTTGGTGCACACGGAACAAATATTATTTTAAATGAATCAGATGAACAACTTGTTGTTCATGTTATTGCTAGGTATCAAGATGATGGATTAAATTTTTTATGGGAGCCAAAACCTGCATCTCCTGAAGATCTTAAAGATGCTGCAAAATCTATCAAAGATAAAATTGATTATGAAATTTGGGCAAAACAAAATCCTGATAAAGTTGAAAAAACAGATCCTTCCAAAATTCCTGAAGCACCTAGTTCTAAAAAAACCGATGTTCCTGATGATGAAAATTATATGATTAAATCATTAAGAAGAGTTCCGTAAATTTTTCGTATTTCTTTACACAGACTATAAAGCATAGCATTACTTATATTATTCTAAGGTGTTTATTATGGATCAATCATCGTTAGAAAGATATGTAAATAATGGTTTAGAAAAAGATATTTCTTTAGTAAATTCAATAAGTTCCCGAGAAGTAGAAGACCTTTCGTTTTCAGAACGAAGATTAAAATATATTGAGTACGAAAAAATTAGACGGTTTGCTGATAATGTTAGTTTTTCAGAATCTAATAAAAATTTAAAATCGAATTTTTATGAATTACAAATGTCTTTGAAAAAAGGAGACCAAAATTTAAACAAAACTTTTGAAAAATTATATAATTGGATTGTTTCAGAAAGTAATCAAGAAAACCCTGATCAATTATTGTATAAAACAAAACAAATGATGACATTGGCTTCTGATGTAGGAATGTATGAACTTAGAGAAAGGGCTGTAGATCGACTTTTTGAAAATTTAAAAAGTAAAGTTTCTAAACAAAATAAGATAAAAACTGCTTCAGTGTATGAGCACAATGGGAATTTAGTATTTGATTTTCCTTTGAAAAAAGAAAAAAGCTTTGGTAAAAAAATAAGAAATTATTTTTTAGTATTGGCGTTTGGTGCTGCTTGTGCTGCAGGTTCTGCATACTACTTTGGTAATTATAATAATGATCTTATTCAAAATACAAATGCTATTTCAGAAAAAGATACTGTTTATATTTCATCAACGCCAGACACAGTTTATGTTGCATCTACTCCTGAAACGATTGTAGAAAAGCAAATTATTTATCTTCCTAATGCAAAAGAAAAAAAACAAAATACTTCTGTAATTGAACAAAAAAATTCAATTGACAGTTTAGTTGTTAATGACCCTAAAAAGGTTGTTTTAAATTTAGACGCAATACATAGAAATGATGCTAATATTAAGAAAGAACCAAAAAAAAGATATGTGACTAAAAAAGAATTAATACTTCGTGCTATAAATGAAAGAATAAAAAAAATTAAACAAGACTAGCCATTATTTGAATTGGTGTTGTGCTGTAATTAAGTAGTATAAGTACCAAGACGTAGGCTAGAAAAAATGCAGGAATAAAAGGAATTCCTTTTTTCACAAGTATGGTTCTTGTTTTTAATTTTTTTAGAAGTTTAATTTGTTCTTCATTAATTCCAAGATCTTTTGGTCCGCTAATAAATCTTTTTTTGAAAACTAAGTGGTGCTTTTTCAAAATATTTTTTAAATGTTGAAGTTCATTTTTATTTACATAATTATCAAAAGATTCTTCTGTTTCTAAATGTAATACGAAAATAATTTTCTTTCGGAATTCTTCGTATGTTTTTTTATTTAATTTTAGTTTTATTTTTCTAAAGAAAGAAAATTTTCCTTTACCGTATGTTTCAAAAACAATTTTTTTAATGAGTTCTTTTGTTTTTCTGTTAATGAATGTTGTTTTCTTTTTTGCAGTTCTAGGTCCTTCTTTTACATAATATAGAGCCATATTTTGTTTTATGCTTTTTACGGGTGATTGTTCTTTTGCTTTTACAAATAGATCTTTACTAAGCCATTCTCCTGGAGTTATTTCTACTATTTTCATAGGGCCTGTCAATAAATGGTGTTCGACAACTTTAATATATGTAAACATATAGAATCCTATGAATATTAATCCTGCAAGAGAAGCAACAATTATTTTTGTGAATGGATCTGCGATTAAAAAACACATGATGATTCCTATTGACACCGTAATCATCACCGTCCATCTTTTGTGAATCATTTCTTTTGTGTTTAATTTTATTTTAAGATGTTTACGAAATGTTTTCCATTTTTTGATAATAAGATATAATAAATATATTAATCCATAAACGACTCCTGCAATTAAAATTGCAACAAAGACATTTACAAATAATGAACTAGCAACTGTTTCTATTCCTTTTTCTATTGATGCATATATGTCAAAACCTAGTAATGCTCCAAGTCCCATAAGCATTTTTGCATCGCCACCTCCCCACTGACCGGAGTAAAACATTACTGCACCTATAGAATAACCAAGAACTACTCCTATAATACTAGCAACAAAAGGCCAAATGCTGTGAGAATAAACGCTGCTGATAACAGCTAGAATTATTCCTATAGCAACCAGAGAATAATTTAGTAAATCAGGAACTTCTCGCTTTCTCAAGTCTACCGCGCTTGCAGTTACAAGTATTGCTAACGCAATTGTATGAATAAGCCAGAAAGGAATAACACTCACCATAGTGCAAACCAGGCCAGGATTATTTATAAATGTTCTTGTATACTATTAAAGAATATATTTATAAACGATTGGCTGTTTCTATCGCCTACACAGTTACCTGTGATAAATGAAGATGTCTTAGCAATCTAAGATATCTGATTGAGGAATTGTGGGATAATTATCGATGTTCGCATCGACTAATTTAGTAAAAGTCCTTTAGGTCTTTTTCTGAGTTCTATTCCCATTTCTTAAAACAAAAAAATAAACGAGGTTTGAACACCATGAGTGAACAAGCATTTGAAATAATCGAAATTGCAAAAAAATCTGGAGCTCTTAAAAAAGGAGCTAATGAAGTTACAAAGGCTATCGAAAGAGGCAAAGCTGTATTTGTTGCAGTAGCAGAAGATGTTTCCCCTAAAGAAATAATCATGCACATTCCTCTTTTAGCGAAAGAAAAAGGCATTCCATGCGCTGTTGTCTCATCTAGAGAAGAGCTAGGAACTGCTGCCGGTATTGGTGTACCAACTGTTGCTGTTGCTGTTATGGACGCAGGAGATGCAAAAAATCTTATTGCTGCATTTTCTACTGAAGAACCAAAAGTGGAGTAATAGAGGCGATCAAGAGTGGCTGAACCAAAATCAAAAAGATCTGGCAAAGATACTGGAAGTTCTTCTTTATTCGTAGTAGCTATCCCTGCAACAGTTGAAGAAATTGTTGGACGGACAGGAACTAGAGGAGAAGTTATCCAAGTTCGATGCAAGGTTTTAGATGGAAGAGATAAAAATAAAATTCTTCGAAGAAATGTTCGAGGTCCAATCCAAATTGGAGACACATTAATGTTACGAGAAACTGAAATTGAAGCTAGACCTTTAAACAAGTCTGGTCGAGGTATGTAAAATGGTTGACTGTAGTTTTTGTGGAAAAAGTATCCAAAAAGGAACTGGAAAAATGTACGTCAAAAAAGACGGTACTGTCTTTAACTTTTGTTCATCAAAATGTCAAAACATGCAGATCAAAAGAGGATACAAAAATCGTATTACTCCTTGGACTAATTTGTTTAACAGTTTGAAGAAGAGCAAAAAATAATTTTTTTTATTTTAATTTATTATTATTATTATTATATTTGAGCTGTCCTTAAAGTAAACTTTAACGGACCTCGAATAAATTTGAGGTTAAAAAAGAATGATTCAACGAACATTAATATTCATGAAGCCTGATGCTGTTAAACGAGCACTGGTCGGAAAAATCCTTCAAAGATTTGAAGATGTTGGTCTTAAAATAGTCGCTAGTAAGATGGTTTGGGCTAATGAGGAACTTGCAAAAAAACACTATTATGATGTTGCTGAGCGACATGGTGAAAAAGTGTTTAGAATTAATGCGGATTATTTAAAATCTGGTCCTGTTATTGCTTTCTGTTTAGAAGGAGTTGATTCAATTTCTCTTGTTAGAAAATTAGTTGGTAGCACTTATCCTAATGATGCTATACCAGGGACAATTAGAGGAGACTATTGTCATATTAGTAAAGCTTATGCTAATGCTAATGATAAAACAGTAGGTAATTTAGTTCACTCTTCAGCTAATCCTGAAGAAGCAGAAATGGAATTAAATCTTTGGTTTACTAAAGAAGAATTACATTCATACGATGTCGTGCATGAAGCACACACACAATAATTGAGGTTGTCCTTAAAGCGTAGCTTTACGGGACCTCTCATAAAATCGAGGTATTAAAAAATGGCAAAAATGGTAGATAGAGTAACAGCGGCGATGCAGAATCCAGAACTTATTCGGAACATTGCAATCGCGGCTCACATTGATCACGGTAAAACAACACTTTCTGATAATTTACTTGCAGGTGCAGGTATGCTTTCAGAGGAACTAGCAGGAAAAGCAGTTGCTCTTGACTTTCACGATGATGAAGCAGAGCGAGGAATCACAATTGACTCCGCAGCGGTTTCCATGGTTCACACAGTAGGTAATAAAGAATATTTAATCAATCTAATTGATACTCCGGGACACGTTGATTTCGGTGGAGACGTTACTCGTGCTATGCGAGCAGTTGACGGTGCAGTAGTTGTATGTTGCGCAGTAGAAGGTATTATGCCTCAAACAGAAACTGTTCTTAGACAGGCACTTAGAGAAAGAGTTAAACCTCTTCTTTTTATTAACAAAACTGATCGATTAATCAAAGAATTACAATTAACTCCTGAAGCAATGATGGAAAGATTCACAAAAACAATTGCAAATGTGAATAAATTAATCATGGACATTGCAGAAGATGGTTATGGTGAAAAATGGCAAGTTAATGTTCAAGACGGAAGCGTATGTTTCGGTTCTGCTTTCCACAACTGGGCATTAAGTATTCCTTATATGAAGGAAAAAGGAGTTTCTTTCAAAGAAGTTATCGATGCTTATACAAGCGGCGAAGACGATGCTTGGAAAAAACTTGGAAAACTTGCTCCACTTCATGAAGTACTTCTTGGTGCTTCCGTTGTACATCATCCAACTCCTCTTCAAGCAGCAGCATATAGAATTGAAAAATTCTGGTATGGAGATAAAGAAAGTAAGTGCGGTCAAGATCTTTTAACTGCAAATCCAAAAGGAGAACTAATGTTTGTTGTAACAAAAGTTGTCGTTGATCCTCAAGCAGGAGAAATTTGTATGGGAAGATTATATTCTGGTACTATGAGTAAAGGACTTAATGTTTATTTACATAAAGCAAATGTTAATCTTCGATCACAACAGATTTACATTTACAATGGTGCAAAGAAAGAAATCGTTGATCATGTTCCAGCAGGAAACATTATTGGTGTTGGTGGTCTGAAAGGAGCTTTCCCAGGGGAAACAGTTTCTTTAGAAGGACACGACGTTCAACCTTTTGAAAATCTTCAACACATTTTCGATCCAGTAATTACAAAAGCTATTGAAGCATTAAAACCATCTGATCTTCCAAAACTTGTTGAAGTTTTAGTTCAAGTTTCAAAAGAAGATCCATCAATCCACATTACATTAAACCAGGAAACTGGAGAACACTTGATGAGTGGAATGGGTGAGCTTCACTTAGAAATTATTGAAAACAGAATTGTTAAAGAGAAAAACGTTCAGGTAAAAACAAGTCCGCCTGTTGTTGTATATAGAGAAACAATAACTTCTAAAAACACAGTGGCTGCTGAAGGAAAATCTCCTAACAAACACAACAGACTATACTTCTACGTTGAACCTTTGGAACCAGAAATTGGAGTTAAAATCAAATCAGGATTAATCCATCAAGGAAGAGTTAAGAAAAAAGATCTTGAATTTCGTCAACACTTTATTGATTCAGGAATGGAAACAAAAGTTGCAGATAAAATTAGAGATGTTTACGAAGGTAACATTTTTATCGATGGAACTCGTGGTATTGTTCATATTGGAGAAATCATGGAAATGGTTCTTGACATGTTTGAAGATGTTTGCCGATCAGGAGGTATTGCTGGAGAACCAGTTGTTGGTATGAAAGTAACTCTTGATGATGTAAAACTTCACGAAGATGCAATTCACCGTGGTCCGGCTCAGTTATATCCTGCAGTTAGAGAAGGTATTCGATCAGCTATGAATCAAGCTAAACCTTTCCTTTTCGAACCAGTACAAACATTACTATTCGAAGCACCTGAAGAATATATGGGAGAAATTTCTAAACTTATTAATAATAAGAGAGGACAACTTCTAGATATGGAACAGAAAGGAGTTATGGTTTCTGTTAAAGGAAAACTTCCTGTGGCTGAAATGTTTGGTCTTTCAAGTGAATTGCGAAGTGCGACTGGTGGTAGAGGATCATCTTCTGTTGTTGATCAGGCTTTCGAAAGATTACCCGAAGAACTACAAGATAAAATTAAGAAGCAAATTCGACAGCGAAAAGGCTTGAGTATTGGTTCTTCTGATTAGTTTTTTCTTTTTAATTTTTTCTTTTTTCTTTTAATGTCTTTCTCAAGCTTTATATTTGCGAGAGCATTATCCTTTTTTTATGAACCTTAAATGTTTAGCTAAACCTGTACTTTGTACTTTAGGAGGCGTTTTAATTTCAGGACTTATTTTTTATTATTCTTTTGTTCAACCAAAGAACAAAACTATTGTTTCTCAAGAAAAAAATATTGCAACCCTGCAAAAAGATTCTATTATTTTTAATGATTCTATAACTAATCTTATTCAATATAATAAAAATAATGAAGAAAGAATTGATTCATTTAAAATATCTCTTGATACTACAAAGAGGGATCTTGGTTATGTAATTTTGGCTTCTGATTATGCGCTTGGTTTTCAAACAGAATGGAGGAATGCTATGATTAGCAATAATTTTAAACAAGCAGAGCTTTATGAAAAAGACGGATTTTGTTCTTCGGAGCTAATTGAAGAAATTCGTCAATCTTATGATATTGATAGTGATAATAATTTACAGTATTCTTTTTACAATAAAATTAAAGTTCTTCAAGGGAAGGATTAATTGTATGGATGGGCATATGAGATCTTAAAATACTACAATGCGGTGCTGACTGTTTACTTACTTTCTATAAAAACCTTTAAATACTTCATTGATTAGTATTTTGATAATTGAGGTGTCTTTCATGAAGTACAAGCTGTTGCTTTTTTTAGGATTAATATTATTATTCTCGCAAGTATCAGTAGTAGGAGCTTTAGACATATCTTCTTGCGCTGATTTGCAAAAAATTGTAGCTGGTGATTTAGGAGGAAATTTTATTCTTACAAACAACATAGACTGTTCTGATACTGTTAATTGGAATAGTGGCGCAGGTTTTGAACCTATTGGTAATATTAGTTCTCCTTTTTCTGGATCTTTTTATGGTGCTGGATTTAATATTACTAATTTAACTATTAATCGTTCTAATACATCTTGGGTAGGTTTATTTGCTAATGCTAAAAATAGTGATATTAAAAATGTTAATTTTATTTATAGTAATATTAAAGGTCATGATTATGTTGGTACAATAGTTGGTAGAATGAGAGGTGGTAATATTTATGATTGTTCTTCTTCTTCTCTTCTTCTTGATGGAAATAATTATGTTGGAGGTTTAGTTGGATATTCTTCTGGTGTTGTTTTTTATTCTTCTTTTGCTTCTGGTTCTGTGAATGGTACTTCTTATCTTGGTGGTTTGGTTGGTGGTTTGATGGGTAATGTTGTAGGTGGTGCAAATAGTATTTCTGTTTCTTATTCGGATGTTTCTGTGACTGGTACTTCTTATCTTGGTAGTTTGGTTGGTTATTCTGCAGGTAATTCTATTAGAAGTTCTTATTCGACTGGTTCTGTGAATGGTACTTCTTATCTTGGTGGTTTGGTTGGTTATTCTGAAGGTGGCGATATTATAAGAAATTCTTATTCGACTGGTTTTGTTTCTGGTGTTTCTTATCTTGGTGGTTTGATTGGTAATTTTTCAAAGGTAATTGCCTCTTTTTATGATAATGAAACTTCAGGACAAAATGATACAGGAAAAGGACTTGGTTTATCTACTGCTGATATGCAATTCCACGAAATTTATGCAAATGCAGATTGGTCTATGAATTGTTCTGCTTCTAAAAGTGTTTGGGGTATTGATGATTATGCAAACGATTATCCTTGTTTGATGTGGGAAGATGATTGTGTTTGTAATTTCTTTAAGCCTCTTGTAATTGTTGAAGAAGAATCTTCTTCCGATAAAGAATTTGTTGTAAGTGTAGTACCAGGATGTCCGTATAAAACAACAACTGTTATTGTTTATGGTTCTAATGGGAATCCTATAAAAAATGCTAATATAAAATTAATTTCAGAAATTGAATCATATATGGGATTAACTGATGAAGAGGGTTTATATTCTATAAATCTTGCAAAAGAATTGTATTCTTTAAATGTTCAGAAACCAGGATATATTGATGTTGATGCTATTTTTAGAATTATTCCTTGTGAAGATACTACTGATGGCGGAGATAACGAAAAGATTATAGCTGAAATTATCGAGAGATTTTCAAAAGCAGGAACTTCAGATGATCCTTACATTCCTGAAGGCGCTGCAGCAATTCCTGTACTAAAATCTGTTCCAAGCGATGGAGAAAATATTCTTTTAGAACAAGATATTGAGTCAGCTGAAGAAGAAACTAAAGTTCTTTCTTTTAAAAGTGCTGCATCATTCTCGTTTTTTATGTTTTTACTAATATCTTTATTAGTCATAGTAATAATATATATACAACATAAGGTAAGATCTCATAAGAAGCAATAGTTCTTACTTTGTATTACTTTTCTTAGATTTTACCCTTATAAGCCTTTCTCAAGCGCTTTTTAGAGCAAAACCTTTATAAATAAAATGTGGTTCCTGCGTGAGAGATAAATGCCCAAATAGGGGATTAAAAAACTCAATATGAGGAATGATAATTATGGCAGATAAAAAAGAACACATTAACTTAGTATTTATCGGACACGTTGATCACGGTAAATCTACATCCGTAGGACGATTAATGTTTGATAGTGGAAACGTTAGCGAACAGCAAATGAGAAAATTAAAAGATAAAGCGGCTCAATTAGGAAAAGCTGGATTCGAATTTGCATACGTTATGGACAACTTAAAAGAAGAACAAGAAAGAGGAGTAACTATCGATCTTGCTCACAAAAGATTTGTTACAGACAAATACGACTTTACAATTATTGATGCTCCAGGGCACAGAGACTTTGTTAAGAATATGATTACTGGTGCTTCTCAAGCAGACGCAGCAGTTTTAGTTGTAGCAGCTAATGACGGTATTAATTCACAAACCAAAGAACACGTTTTCCTTTCAAAAACATTAGGTGTTCAGCAAATGATTGTTGCAATTAACAAAATGGATCTTCAAGATTATGCAGAAGCTCGATACAACACAGTTAAAGATGAAGTTAGTAAACTTCTTGCAAGTGTTGGATACAAAGCTGATGAAATCAAATTTATTCCAATTGCTTCCCTAAAAGGAGACAATGTAGTAAATAGAACTGATCAAGACGGAAAAAATAATATGGAATGGTACAAAGGACTAACAATCCTAGAAGCTATCAATACATTTTATGTTCCTGAAAAACCAACAACACTTCCTTTCAGAATGCCTGTTCAAGACGTTTACAGCATCACCGGTATTGGTGTAGTTCCTGTAGGTCGAATTGAAACTGGAATCCTAAAAGTTGGTGACAAAATCGTTGCAATGCCTGGCCGAGAAGGTACTGGTATTACAGGAGAATGTAAAACCATCGAAATGCATCATGAACAACAACCTACTGCAGGACCTGGTGACAATGTTGGTATTTCCGTTCGAGGATTTGGTAAAAAAGATTTAGCACGAGGAGATGTTATTGGTCATACCAGCAACCCTCCAAGCGTTGTAACTGAATTTACCGGTCAAATCGTTGTATTAAACCATCCAAGTGTTATCACAGTTGGTTACACGCCGGTTTTCCACATCCACACATCACAAGTGGCATGTCAGTTTACTGAATTAGTAAAGAAAGTTTCACCTGAAGAAGTTGATAAACCAGACTTCATCAGAAATGGTGACGCAGCTATTGTTAAGCTGAAACCAACAACTCCTTTAGTAATTGAGAAAAAAGCAGACATTCCTCAGCTTGCAAACTTCGCTATCCGAGATTCCGGAGCAACAGTTGCAGCAGGTATGTGTATTGATCTAGTCAAAAAAGCCTAGATTATTTTTTAATTTTTTATTATTTTCATTGATCGTGATGGATTGAATAATTCATCATGGTTGTTAATGTAAAACAAAATCAGGTATGGTATAAAAAAATGAATAGAGCAAGAATTAAATTAGCAAGTGCAGACATAATTAAAATTAACCAAACCTGTGATTATATCCAGTCCATTGCAGAAAAGACTGGCGTTGTTCTAAAAGGTCCTATTCCTCTTCCAACTAAGAAACTACGAGTAACTACTCGTAAGAGTCCAGATGGCGAAGGTAAAGCTTCTTGGGAACGATACGAAATGAGAATACACAAAAGACTAATCGATATTGGTATTGATGAGAGAGCTCTTCGTTTAATCATGAAAGTTCCAATCCCTGAAGGATTGAATATTGAAATCGAAATGGTTTAAGTGAAACTTAAACCTAAGTAACTATGTTGCGCATGGTTTAGAGTAGTATTTTTTATTTATTTAATCGCAGAAAGTAATTTTCACACGCCTTAGTCGTGCATTAAGAGTTTTATCTTTTGGTCACGGCTTTCGGCGCTATTTTTTTTAATTCTTTTTATTCGAATGAATGAAAAGTCCGGAGGAAGTGTAGCTTTCGACAGGGTCTTATATTTGCCAAGGTCGCATAATCTGGTATTGCGCAAGCCTGGAAAGCTTGTTCTGTATGGAATTCCCGGTTCAAATCCGGGCCTTGGCGCCATCTTATATTCTTACTGATATGAATTCTTCTCATTGGATTTGAACATCTTCGCAATCAAAGATTGCTTGAGTTACGTCACTGTGTTCGTAACAATCCGGGCTTTGGCGCCATATTTTCTTCCATACAAATGTTTTTAAATTCAGTTCAAATTAGGTATTTTATGAAAAAAATTATTTTATATTCATTATTTACTCTAGGAGTAATAGGCTCAACACTTTCTCAAGAATCTGAACGAGAATTTCCATGCGATCAAAACATTTATTTTAATGTAGAAAATAAACAAGGTCATCAAGAAATATTTGATGGAAAAGGAAATCTTGCAAGAGAAAGCTTTTATTTGGATAGTTATCAAGGATCAAACATGATTATTTTCCAGAACAGATTTAAATATGACAAATCAGGACTCCTCGTCGAAAAACAAGAGGAAGCAAGCGATATTTCTTCTAATGTGATATATTTGAGAACAACCACGTTCAAGTATAATCGAAAAGGCGAGTTGAAAAAGGAAGTAAGTTCTCACGATATGTGTGGGGACGGTTCTATTGATGAAAAAATAGTCAGCAGACCATAATGTTTTTATACTTGCTTGCTTCTTGGATATTTCTCCAATGGACATATACCAAATTTTTCATCCAAGACTTGAGAAATATTATCCTTTAGTAAGTTCTCTTCTCGAAGGAGATCTTTCAATTGAATTTCTAGAATCTTTTTTCAAACCTGAAATCGCAAAGGAAATTATGCATTTGAATGAGAAATTTTTCTGTTCTAATTCAACACGTTCTTGTGGAAATCCTGGTTTTGTTCATTCATTACGAACAATGATTTGGATTGTTGCTCTTGGTGGTAATGAAGAGACTAAGCTTTTAGCCCTCTATCACGACATTTTGGAGGATTTCGGAAAATCTTCTGAAGATTTAGAGAAAGAATTTTCTCAGATTCCTAATAGTATTGCTTCTGATTGTTTGGCTTTGACAAATCGTCATTCTTTATTGATTAAAGAATTAGAAAAAATTCCTAAACAACAAGAACATTTAGATTCTCTTTCCTCATCTGAAATTTTAGCTGATGTCGCTAAAGAAACATCCAAGGATCTTCCTAAAAGAACTCTTGTTGATTTGAAAAGAGATAGTTATGAGAAATATTTACAATTACTCAAAGATGTTATTTATGAAACGGGGAATGAACGTATTCTCATGGTTAAATTAGCTGACCGATTAGATAATACTTTGGCTGACTGGCCTTCTAAGTTTAGATCTTTAGTAAAAATTTATTCTAAGAATTCTATGACTCTTGAAGCTTACAAGGATCTTGTTCTAAATGGTTTTGCGTCTGCTCAAACAAAATTATTGTATATTATGTTAATAGAGAGAAGTCTGAATCAAATTCGTTTCTTGATTACTAATTATGGCGTTCTAGTCGAGAAAAGAGGATTATTCTATGGTCAACAATATCAAAAACTGAAAGATATATTATTAGAGGAACAGTATAAACTTCTTCCTTTTGAATCTGTTAAATCAGAATTACTTTCACAAGAATCTTTACAAAAATTCCTTGAGCAGTTTAAAATCAATTGATTGATTTTAAAATAGAATTACTTGTTATTTGTAGTTTAAGAATAATTAATTTTCTTTCTCGCTGATTGCTCCTACAGGGCAAACATCTATACAAATACTGCATTCATCATCCAAACAAAGACCTTCTTCTGAGATAGTTTGTGCTTTTCCAGAGTCTGATAGTTCGAATGTATTTGGGCATGTTGCTGCGCAAGCTCCGCATCCAATGCAGAGATCTTGATTTACTGTTATTTTTTGAGTCATTGAAGGTTCTTGAAATAGCTTTTACTTTTTAAGGCTTGCGGATAAAGAACATTTATAAACCATTTTCTCCTAACTATGGTCATACATGGTTGTTAATTTTAAAGAAAAAGAGGTGCCTGAGCAGGCTAAAGTTACTTATCTTAATAGTGTAACTCATTTACACATCAACTATGACATGATTTTAGCTCAAAAAACAACTTTTCTCATTGCTGTAGCAGCTCTTATTTTAACAATTTCAATTAGTGAAGTATTAAGCGCTAGTTTTGTGGCTTTAGCTCCTCTCTTTCAGATTAGCATAGGTGTTATTGGTATTGGTAATGCTGTTGGTGTTCTATTGCTCCTTAGAGCAGAGAATTTCAGGCCTACACACCTTACAAAGACATTTCATCCCCTTTCATTGGAAGAATTTCATGAAGAAGCAAAGAAAGATTTCTTCAAAGATATACAAAAAACGACAAGTTCAGAAAAACAGATTATTGAGGATTATAGTAATCAAATCTTTGTTATGAAAGAAGACATGTATAAGAAGACAAGAGTGATTAAACTGGCTCGAAGATTCATTATTTCTCCATTATTCGTAGCAACTGTACTAGTGGCTATCCAACTTTATGGTTTCTTACTGTAAAATTTATAAATGCTTTTTGTTCTCTAATTGTATAAACTTTGCGAGGTATAATAATGAAATATGTAATAATTTTAGTGTTAATTGTGCTTGTTGCTGCTCTAATGATGGGTTGTTCAGACATTAAGGAAGTTCCTGTTGGTGATGGAGGTCCTGCTGGAGGAAAAGTTTCTCTAACTATTAATGTTCCAAATAGTACTAATTCCACTGATGTGGTAGATGAAGTATTTGCTAACGAAACAGCTGATGCTGTAGAATAAGTATTTTTTTCTTTATTATCAATACTTTTATAAAATAATATCTGATTCTTCAAGGAACTGAACGCGGGAGTAGTTCAGCCTGGTTAGATCGCCACGCTCATAAACGCAATTGAGCGATGAGACAATTTATTGTCGATGATTATTCAATTGGTGATGCACCGTGGAAGTCCGGAGTTCAAATCTCCGCTCCCGCACTTTTTATTCTAAAAAGTACGTTTTTGTCGTTTGAATAGTTCATGCTCGATAACATAGTTATTGGCACAACGCTCGCTTTGCTCGGTTGAATCTCCGCTCCCGCACTTTTCTTTCAGAAAATTTCACTCGCGGACGTTCTGTCGTAATGTTTCATTACTCCGAACTTTGACTTCGTCAAAGCTCCCGTACTTTTAATAGAACTTTTCCGCAACTGATTCTAAACTTAGTCAAGATGTTTGATTATCTTGCTTGCAAATAGAATTCTATCTTCTTCGCTGACATTTTCTTCAGGCCACATTTTCAGGCCGTCATTGTCATATCGAGGAATGATGTGCATATGAGTATGGAAAATGACTTGCCCCGCTGCAGGTCTTACATTGAATGACATATTTAATCCTGTGGCGCCTAGTCCATCCATTGTAGCTTTAGCAATTTTCTGAGCAACTGCAGTCATTTTGCATCCTAATTCAGAGTTCATATCTAATAAATCAGTAGAATGTTCTTTAGGAACAAGGAGACTGTGCCCTTTAGCTGTTTGATTTAATGATTGGAATGCTATGAATTCGTCATCTTCATAGATTTTATTCGATGGGAGTTCTCCTTTGATAATTTTACAAAATATACAGTTTTCCACGTTTTTTCACCTTTTTAACCCTTATTTTCCGTTATTTTTTTAAATACTTTGTCATTTTGATTTAAAAATGTCTTTTAATACAGATTTCAAATTTAACAGCGACAAAGATTTATATGCCAATTTATCAGATTTGGTTTCTTGGACAGGCTCTGCTGTAAAACGAGTTCAGTGGTCTAATGAGAAAATACGAGATGATTTTGCTAGAAGAAGCACGAAGAAGATTTTAGAGGATGGAGATTCTTGTTTTCTTAATCCTTGTTTAGATCTCTCTCTTGTGGGTTATCATGCTCTTAAAGATAATGGTTATTCTCCTGACCTTTTAGTTGAAGAATTATATTATCATAAATATAGCTCTTATTCTTTGCATTTTGCTGTTAATTTTGATCATAATGACGAGCAGTATTTTCTAGATTTCAAAGAATTAAATAGAGTTATTATTAATAAAGGAGAATATAAGAACATTAATCCTTTAGTTGAATCAATTCAAATATTTCCTTTTGATAAGGATATTCCTTTTGATATAGGTTTTGTAGATCTTGCTAAAGATTTTTTCCCTAGAATGAATCACTTTTCTTTAAATAATCTAATTGAACGTCTAGTTTCATACAATAAACCCTCCGTTCATACTGATTATTTATCTCAAGTTGGAGATGCAAAAAATCTTTATCTGGAACATCTTGGCTAAATTTATAAACTAAGTCTTCTACCTTTCTTCTATCATGTTTGAAGATACTATTCGTAGAGAAGCTCTTAAGAACGCAATTAAGTTCAAAGGAACTGCTAATCCTAAAGCTCTAGTTGGAGCTGTTATCAAAGAACATCCTGAAGCTAAGGATTTTATGGGAGATGTTTCTAAAACAATTGCTACAATTGTTGCAGAAGTTAATTCTCTTTCTCTTGAAGATCAAAAGACTGAACTTTTAAAGATAAATCCTGATTTTGAAAAAAAACAAAAGGAAAAAAAAGCAGAGAGAAAAGAAAAGAGAAGTTCTCTCCCAGATTTACCTAATGCAGAACACGGTAAAGTTGTAACGAGAATTCCTCCTGAACCTTCCAAGTATAATCATATGGGTCATGCTATGAGTTTTCTCATTAATTATTTGTACGCTAAAAAATATGCTGGGAAAGTAATCCTTAGATTCGATGATACTAACCCTGAGAAATCATCTCAAGAGTTTGTTGATGCAGTTCATGAAGACGTTATTAATTTCTTGGAAATTAAACCAGATGAAATAAAATACGCTAGCGATAACATGGAGAAATATTATGGCTTCGCAGAAAAACTTATTGAGAAAGGAGAAGCCTATGTTTGTTCCTGTCCTCAGGAAGATATTAAATTAATGCGTCGAGAAGGAAAGGATTGTATTCATAGAAATCAAGAAGTAAAAGAGAATCAAAAACATTGGGACAAAATGAAATCTGGAGATCTTAAAGAAGGATCTGTTGTTTTGAGATTAAAAATTGACATGGAACATAAGAACGCTGTCATGCGAGATCCTGTTATTTATAGATTATCCTACGCTTCCCATTACAAAGTTGGCACCAAATACAAAGTTTGGCCAATGTATGATTTTGAAACTGCAATCGAAGAAGGTCTTTGTGGAGTTACTCATGTTATGCGATCAAATGAGTTTGATTCTAGAATTGAATTACAAAATTATATTGCAAACTTATTAGGATTTCCAGAAGTAACATACAAACATTACGGTCGTTACAATATTGTTGGAGCTACAACCCAGGGTAGAGAGATCAGAGCTTTAATTGAGACTAGAGATTACATAGGTTGGGATGATCCAAGACTGGTTACTATTCGAGCTCTTCGACGACGAGGTATTGTCAAAGAAGCATTCTATGAACTTGCTCAATCAATTGGACTTTCCAAAACACAAACAAATTTAGAGTTCTCTGTTCTTGCAGCGGTTAATCGAGGAATCCTCGATCGAAATGCTAAGCGACTTTATGCTATCAGAGATCCTGTTGAAATTTTAGTTTCTAAAATTCCTAAAGATATCAAATCATTTTCTCTGGCATATCATCCTGAAGATGATAAAGGCGCTAGACAATTAATAGCAACAGAAAAATATTTCATTGAGAAAAAAGATCACGATGAAGTTCCTGTTGGTGGTTTCCTAAGATTAAAGGATGCTATGAACATCAAGAAAGTTTCTAAAACAGAATATGAGTTTGTAAGTTCTGCCTATGATGACTATCGAGCATTTTCTGATAAGCACGGAATTGTTCAATTCGTTCCTAAAACCGATGATCTTGAGAACGCAGAACTTTTCATGCCTGATATTACAACTCAGAAACTTATTTGCGAACCAAATATTAGAGATTTGAAAGTTGGTGATGTAGTTCAGTTCGAAAGATTCGCTTTTTGCAGATTAGATGATATTAATGAAGACGGAACACGAGTGTTCTGGTTTACACATGATTAATTTTTATCCACAAGTTCTACTTTAGTTATATTATATGTTCCTGCGTGTTTTTCAAAATCAGTATTCGCTTCTAGAATTTTTATTTTCTTTTTGAACAAAGGACAATCAGTAACGAATGTTTCTATCTCACCACCTTCTCCTGCCGGATTGATTTTATATTTTTCCTGCATATCTTTGAGCATAGCGATAATATCTTCATCAATGAATTTACCTAGAAGAGTTTCATCAAAAGGATAGGCGAATACTCCTCCAATAAGAACTTCGAATTTATTTTCTAATAATTCTTGTAACAATTGTATTTGGTTAATTTGCCAGAGAGGATTAAAGCACTTAAGACCAAGTTCATCGCAGATTTTTTGTATTCTCTCAGCTTGATAGACTGAAGCTACAGCTCCTGTAACAATGCCGTCTAGCTGATACTTTTCTTTTGCTTCTGCAATAGCTTCTTTAAGATCTGTAAGTTCTTCTTCTTTAACACCTTGGGTTTCTGCAACTATTAATGGGATTTCCATTGATTCTGTTTGATATTTGACTAAATCTATGTTAGGAGTATGGAACATATAGCTCTCTTTATTGAGAGATTTGATTGTAATCGCACAGCTAATTTCATTGTCCTTAGATGCCAAATATGCTGCGTAGACGGAGTCTTTCCCTCCGCTGAGGAGTATTCCATATTTCATCTTGTTAACTCAAAACAAGCCTTCCTTTATAAATGAAACGCTTAGAACACCAAAAACTTTAAATAGGGGGCTTCCTGAGGTGGGTTTATTAGGGAGCTTTAGATCTTTTCCTAAAAAACACTATGTAAAATAGTGAGGTGTATAATTATGGCAGATTTATTAGTTGTAAAGGCAAAAATTAAAGATGTTGTTGGTGACTACAATGTTGCTGGTGACTTCGCAGAAGAACTAGACAAAATCACAAGAGAAATTGTTGCTAAAGCTGTTCAAAGAGCTGAAGCAAACGGTCGAAAGACAGTAATGGCAAAAGATCTTTAGATTAGTTCTTTTTTTTCTTTTCTTTTTATTTTTATATAATTATTTTCTGAGATTAAAATAAAAAGTCGAGAGGAGCTATAGTGCTCAAAAATATAATTTTTGGCATGCTGAAAATCTTTGATTTTTATCACTTCGACAGGATATTTTTCTTTAATATAGTAAACGTTATATATTGGGTGAATATAGTACTTTTATGGTTTTTATTAAACGATTTTCTGATTTGAACAGCAAGAATGTAGATATTGCTGGAGGTAAAGGAGCTTCTCTTGGAGAGATGACTCAAGCGGGTATTGCTGTTCCTCCTGGTTATGTTGTTTTGTCTTCTGCTTTTGATCGTTTTGTCGAAGAAAGCAATCTTAAAGTTGAGATTCAAGTTGAACTTGATAAAGTAGATACCGAGGCAGTTCATACTGTTGATTTTGCTTCCGAGGCTATTCAAGGTTTGATTAAAGGTAGAGCTTTTCCTGAAGATCTAAAAGAAGAAATTTTATTTGAATTCAAAAATCTTAATGCTCCTTTTGTCGCTGTTCGTTCTTCAGCAACTTCTGAAGATAGTGCAGACGCAGCTTGGGCTGGTCAATTGGATTCTTTCTTGAACACAACTGAAGAAACATTACTGAAGAATGTTCAACTTTGTTGGGCTTCTTTATTTACTCCTCGTGCTATTGCTTATCGTTTTGAAAAAGAATTGCATGATGAACAAATTTCTGTAGCTGTTGTTGTTCAGAAAATGATTGCCAGCGAAGTTTCTGGAATTGCTTTCTCTGTTCATCCTGTTACTCAAGATTATGATCAAATTATTATCGAGGCTGGTTTCGGTCTTGGCGAATCTATTGTTTCTGGACAAATAACTCCTGATAGTTATGTTGTTGATAAACGAGATTGGTCTTTTACTGATGTTCAAATTAATGAGCAGCCTAGAGAACTTGTTCGTGATGTTGGTGGTGGTAATGTTTGGAAGGAACTGACTTTATCAGAAGGTTCTAAACAAGCTCTTACTAAAGATGAAATCGTAGAATTATCTAAGCTTACTGTTAAGATAGAAAAACATTATGGTTTTCCTGTGGATATAGAATGGGCTATGGAAGGCGGAGAATTCTACATTGTGCAAAGTCGACCTATAACAACGCTTAGTTCGAAAAAAGGATTTGTATATACTGACGCTAATTTAGTTAGTGTTGCAAATGATTTTAACTCTCATATGTTTAGAAATTATTTGTGGATGGAATCTTTTGAAATACAAGCAAAAGAGTTTGATATTCCGCGATTGATGGGCGGTATTGCAAGTAGAAAAAGAAAATTGGATTATTGTGTTGATATGGATACTTGGATTAGAGCTCACAATAAATTAAAAACATATATTGAAGCAGATAGATATTATGTAGAAAAATTAATTGATAAAACTCTTAAAATGGGAGATGTATTTAATATATGGAGTCAAGAGAATATTTTTACAAAAGATTTTTCAACTTTTTCTAACGACGAATTATTCTCTTTGTACGAACAATTTCGTTATAAAATGAAAATGCTGGATGCTTATGGTATGATACTTTCTATAATGGATTTCCGAGATTTTTCTTTTGTTGAAGGAAATATGAAATCGTTTTTAGAATCTAAAACAAGTTCTGTTGAAGAATTTCAAGAGTATTATGATATATGTACTTATCCTTTATATAATTCCTATGCTCAAGATCAAGAAGAAGCTCTTTTAGAATTGATGAGTGAGTTTTATTCTGGGCAATGGAGTAAAGATATCTTGCAAGGAACAGTTGAATCTTTGAAAACTTCTCATCTTGATTTTTTCAAAAAACTTTCTGAACACACAGAAAAATATGCTTGGATATATTATGTATATGCAGGACCTGCATTTACTGAAAAAGAGTTTTTAGATTTTATTAAGGATAATCTTTCTAAAAATAAAACTCCCCAAGAAGAATTAATTGAAATAAGATTAAAAAGAAAACAAATAGGTGAAAAACGAGAGGACATAATAAAAAAACTTCAGCCGGATGAGTTTAACGAGATGATTCTTCGTTTAACAGGAAAAGTAGTTTGGGCAAAACCTAGAAGAAAAGATCACCAGAGTAAAAGTTATTATCATATGCAAATGATGTTTAAAGAAATTGCTAAACGTCTTAACATTTCTTTTAATCAAGCAAGAGGTCTTACTCCTGAACTTTTCAAAGAAGGTCTTGCAAACGGATCTGTAGACAGCGATCTTTTGGATAGTCTATATGATTTTCATGTAATTCTTTCTAAAAAAGAAGGTGGTGTTCTTGTTATTCACGGCCAAGACGCGCAAGATTTTATTTCAACATTTGAAAGAGAAGAAACCCTGGAGGATGTGGACAGTATCAAAGGATCTCTGGCATGTAAAGGCTTTGCAAAAGGAATTGTGAAAATAATAAATGAACCTGCTGATATGCATAAAATGAATAAAGGAGATATTTTAGTATCAACAGCTACCACTCCAAGTGTTGTACCTGCAATGAAAAAAGCATCTGCAATTGTTACAGATGAAGGTGGATTAACTTGTCATGCTTCTATTGTTTCTCGTGAACTCAACATTCCTTGTGTTGTTGGAACTAAAATTGCAACGAAAGTTCTCAAAGATGGCGATTTCGTCGAAGTTGATGCTGACAATGGAATTGTAAAAATTCTTGAAAAAAAGAATAAAAAAAAAGAATACACTCAACTAATGCATCATGACTTTCCTTTAATTATTGCAGAATTAACCAATCAGGAAGAATCAAGACGAGACGTTCCTTGGTTAAACGAACCATTCACTTTTCATCCTTATTGTGTTTTCGAACGAAAAAATAATCTTCTATATTATTACTATAATCCTAAAGGTATAGATTGGAAGATAGAGCAGGCAGGAAAGTTCGATAAAGAAGTAATGAAAGAAGAAACTATTAAACATTACAAAAAAGTTGAAGATATTATTCTCAATAAACCTGCTTTAAGCAAAGAAGATTTTTTAGATTTCATAAAGAACATCCGAGATGCATGGGCTTGGTGGGATTGCATGTGGTGGGCGATTGAATATTACGATAAAAAGAATTTACCTTTAGAAGATCTTATTATAGTGAGAAAACAAACAGAACAACTAGCTCCAGGAACAACAGGAACTATTAGAAACACTTTGAAAAAACTTTTTCCTGAGAAACAACAATTCGTTGACGTTATTTCTTTAGAAGAAGTAGAATCAGGAATTTTACCTTCAGATGATGTTCTTAGAAAAAGATTAGAAGGTTTTGTATACACTGACGGTCAATTACAGGATTCTATGGAAGCTGTTAAAGAAAAATTCAACATAGAAATTAAGGAAGAGAATGTTGAAGGGAAAACTTTACTTGAAGGTCAAACAGCGTATCCTGGAAAAGTAAAAGGTAAAGTTCGTTGTGTTGAAAATATAGATGAAGTAAGACAATTCCAAGAAGATGAAATTATTGTTTCTTCAACAACCACTCCTGATTTTCTCCCTGCTATGAAAAAATCTGTAGCAATACTTTCCGAACATGGTGGTGCAATATGCCATGCGTCTATAACTTCAAGAGAATTAAAGATTCCTTGCATTGTAGGTATAAAGGGACTTACAAGAATTCTTAAAACGGGCGATATGGTCGAAGTCGATGCTGATAATGGCATTGTTAAGATATTGAATGATGCTTCTGTAATCAAATGGACGAAATTAGGAGCAAGAAATTTATCTCCTTTAACTTGGTCAAGTATGATGAGTATCTTGAAAGAAGGAACGAAGATAAACAATTTGTATTTTAATTATCCTAAATATCTGGCTATTTTTTATGGTGAGAAAAGTTCCGTTGATTTCGAATCTACAAAAGCTTGTTTTGATACTAATTTCAAAGAATTAATTTCAAAGAAAAATTCTGATGTCTATGAAATTTTAATTAAAGTAGATGATACTATTGAAAAAGATTTGGAACTTCTTCCAAGTTCTAAAAAAGATGATTTATTGAAATTTTCTGGTTCGTATAAGGAAGAAGTTGGTTTCATGTTTTCTGGTTATTATTTGACTCAAATTGCTTTAGAGCAACTAAAATTTGTTTTAGGTGAAAAAGAATTTGAAAAAGTTAAATTAAATATTACTATACCTCATAAACTAACAACGATTAGCAAAGAGAATCATGCTATCAACGAGATAAAAGAAAAATATCATAAAGAATTGATTGATGATGAAGAAATGAAAAATGAAGCAAAAAAACTTGCTGAATCTTTTGGATTTATTCATTCAGAATACATGGCCAAAGAATGGTTAGCAGAAAATTATATTTATGAAATTAAACGTCCACTTAAAGAAGAACAAAAACCAATAACTAATGAAGTTCCAAAATATGATGATGAATATATTGATTGGTTAATAGATATTATAAGAAGAACATCATATATGTTTGATGAGAGTAAATCTGCTTTAGTACGTGCTAATTGGGCCTTAAGAAAAACATTAACAAATCTTGGTTTTAATGAAGAAAAGATTATGAATTTATTTGAAGACGAATTTGTTACTTGGCTAGAAACAGAGATTTTACCTGAAGAAGATTTAACTGAACGTGCAAAATATTTTGCATTGATTTTAGATGATGGTAAATATGAAGAAGTTTTTGGAAAAGAGGAAGTGGACAAACTTATACAAAGAGAAGGAATAACTGAATTTGAACCTTTTACAGAAAATGTTAATGAACTAAAAGGGACTATTGCCTTTAAAGGTAAGGTTATAGGAAGAGTAAAAAAAACTTATACTCAAAAAGACGCTGATGAACTTCAAGAAGGAGAAATTCTTGTTGCAAGCATGACTACGCCGGAATTAATTACAGGTATGCGACGTGCAGCCGCATTTATTACTGATGAAGGCGGATTATTATGTCATGCAGCCATTGTTTCTCGAGAGCTAGGCGTTCCTTGTATTATAGGAACTAAGATTGCAACAAAAGTTCTTAAGGATGGAGACTTAGTTGAAGTCGATGCTGACAATGGCATTGTGAGAATTTTAGAAAAAAATTAAAATAAAATAAAAATTTATTCTGTATATTGAGAAGCTAGATCATTTAATGCTTTCATATCAACATTGTATGTTTTGTTTCTCATTTCTACTTTGTATTTATTATCTATACCTAGAATGAAATTTATAGGTTCTGCAAGTTTGAGACCTCCGCCAATATCATCGATGCTATCAAAGCCTGATTTTCCTTCTTTTATGATAAGAACTCTTTTTAGCAAAGCTTCTGGAAGTGCTTCGTGTGTTCCGTGAATATAATGGAAATTTAAATCTTTTTTTGTGATTTTTTTAGCGTCTTGACTTGCTGAACTAAGTATGTATGAAAAGTGTTTTGCTAAGTCTTTTCCATGTGAAGAATTAAGAAACCAATCAAATCCTGCAACTTCACTTTCTTCTTTCATGATTTTTACATATTTTTCCATAATTTCGTTAGAAAAATATGGTTCTACTTGCATATTTTTACTTATTGGTTTGTTATATTTTGGTTCAGCACTAAATATTTCTTTTACTGTGTCGTTTGCTCGGTCCATATCGCTTGAACTTGATCGTAAAAATACTTTGCCTTCTTTGTGAATTTGTTTAAATTTTTGACCAAGTTTTCGAGCTTGTTCTTTACCTTTTTCTGATAATTGACCTTCTTTGGTTTTATCACCGTGTCTAACGAATGATACGATTCCTAGATAAGGAGTTTCCAAAACTTGTTCTAAATGCTTTAAGTTCATTTTTTTTCTCTGTTTGTTTTAATTGTTAATATTGATGCTGCTTCTGGGCAAACATGTGCTGTTGAATGTATTGCGTATAAATAATCATTAATAGCGTATTGCTTTTTGCCACCATAAGCGTCTTGGCTTGGGTCGTTAACATAAATATTTTTATTATCGATTCCCGTGATAACATTAAAGTGATAATTAAATTTTGATGAATTGTTTGTTAAAAAATTAGTTGTTGCCCATGAACATAATGGTCTTCCTTGTGAAATTTCATTTTTAATGTATTCGGCTGAAGGTATTTTGACATCAATTATTCCTCCTTGCTCTAAAAAATCTATCAAATATGTTACTGAATTGACAGATATTTCTTGTTTCATTTCCTTTCTTTTTTCTTTTAGATGAGATATTAATTGATTGGGAGAATTGTTTTCGAGTTGTTTTGTGAATAAATGAGGATTCATTGTAACTATGTTTGCATCAAATCCTTGTTTTAGAAAGTACGTTCCTAGCTCTGATATATATGATCCTACATCTTTATGGATTGTAAGTTCTTTTTTGATATCAATAATTTCTTTTTCAATTCCATGATACTTAAGAATCATAGCTATACTTGCAAGACCGCAATCAAAAGATTCTTTTGCTTGACGAATAAGAGGAATATCTAGTTTCATACTGATATTTGGAATTCGCTAGTATATAAATGTTTCGTTTTGTTACTTCTGTCCAGTAGTATCACTAGAAAGGGCTTATTATGCCTTTTTGAGGCTTTTTAAGAACAAATTCTTCTCAGGAAGCTTTATATACTTCTTTTATCCAATTTGATTCATGGTTGATGAAGTTCCTGCTTTTGGAGATCCTATTCTTATTCGATTTAGAGGCACTTATGACTATGATGGTCTTTTAGCAAAGATTAGAAAATATTTTGCTGAATATGATTTAAAAGTAGAAGAACCTAGATTTAAGTTCAAACAAGCTGGCCCTGGTGGAGCTGAAGCAGATTTTCGTATTAAGGGATGGCGTTTAGTTTCTCATTATGTTAGAGTTGACCTTCAAATTGACGGTCATACTTGGGACACTAAGAGAAGAACAATCGATGTAAATGGTGAAAAGAAAGTAGTTACTGACGGCAAGATTCAAATGAGCATTAACTGCAAAGTATCTTTTGATTATGCTGGCGCCTATGCAACGAAGGATAAAAAGAAAGGAGAGAAATTCTTGCTTGAATGGATGAAATCTCGTCTGGATGATTACTGGGCAAGCGGATTACAACATTCTGAAAACTTTCAAACTGGCATTCTTCTTATTCGTCACTTGGTTTGGGAGCTTGATAAACTAATCAAAGAACATTTAAAGATGGAGTGTGTTTAAACGTACAATGGCAGAATTACGAACAATCCTTTGGCAGAAAAAGTTTTCTTATGCTGGTCTTATAGATGTGAAAGGAGTTTATAGAGTTGCTACAGATTGGCTTATGGAGCAGGATTACAAGCCCTATGAAAAAAAACATATGGAACAGAATTTTGAGGAAGGAAAAGAAATTATTGTTGAAATTCATGGAGAAAAAGATCTCTCTGATTTTGCACAAATTCGATGGAAAACAAAAATTACTTGTCTTAAACTTAAAGAAACTGTTGTTGAAAGAGATAATCAACGTGTTAAAATGTATAAAGGAGAAATTGAATTCTGTACCGATGTATTTCTAGCAACAGATTATGATAAAAGTTTCGAACAAAAAGCATTTCTCTATTTCTTAAGAACTGTTATTGACAGATTTGTCTTTAAGAGTTATATCAACAGAGCTATTGAAAGATCTAAGGCTCAATATAGTAAATTCCAAGATCATATTAGATCTTATTTGAACATGGAAAGCTTCCATTAGTGGTGATTTTGTGTCTGAAGTTAAATTAGGTAAATATAAACATTTCAAAGATCTTCTAGTTGAAGTTATTGGCGTAGGTAAAGACAGTGAAACTCTAAAGGATGTAGTTATTTACAAGAAACTTCATGATTTTGGCGACTTCAAAGCAGGATCTTTGTGGACTCGTCCAAAAGATGAATTCTTAGAAACAATAGAACGCGATGGTAAAACCATGAAGAGATTTGAATTTATTGAGTGATTATTTAAATTCTACTTTTTCTGGTAAAAATTTTGCTTTTATTGTTTTAGTTAGTATTGTTGTCTTATAATCTTTTATTGTTCCTGGAAATTTTTCTTGTATGTTGTTTATGAACTCAAATAGCTCTTCGTTTGAATTGACCATTAATTCAACATCAAAATCGCAAGTTCCTAGTGCCTTTACTATATATATTACTTTTTTGTCATTGGCCACATATGTTTCTAGTTTCTTTATTTGTTCTTTATTTGTATTATTTAGATTTATGAAAAGTTTATAGTACGTTTTTCCTAATAGTTGATGATTAAGTAATGGTCTAACTCCTAGAAGTATTTTATTAACATATAATTTTTTCAATCTATAACTTATTTTTTTTGTTGGTTCTCCTAGTTTACTTGAAATTGTTATTATTTTAGCTCTAGGCTCTCTAATAATTTCTTTTAGTATCTTTATATCCAATTCATCGTAGTTTTGTTGTTTTTTCTTTTCTTTAATAATAAGGACGTCTTCACTATTTTTGCTCAGTAAGAATTTGTTTTTATAGAATTGTACTTCTGTTGCTATTGATTCTGTTCGTTCTTTGATGTATTTTCCAAACGAGAAGTAGAATTTGTTTATTATTTCTTTGAATTCTGTTACTGTTTTTGCCCATATGGTGAATCCTATGCTGTATGTTCCGTATGTCCAGATTGCCCATCCAATATTATTGTCTTGTCGAATATATTTTTCTATTTCTTTTTTTAATTCTTTGGTAAGGTTTTGAAACTCAATGAACACTCTGTAATAATTAAACCCGAAGCTTGTTATATCTATTATTGGAGAATATCCTAAAATTATGTTTTTTTTCTCCAGATTTTGAAGTTTGTATTCTACGCCTCTTTTACTCATTCCAAGAACTTTAGCTAGTTCTGCATAGGTTCTTCTTGCATTAAAATCTATTTCAAAAAGCAATTTCTTATCTTTTACATCTAAAATCATAATATGTTACAAAAAGACATTATTATATAAATTTTTCTCTTTTTGTGCAAATTTTCAATAAAAAGTTTCAAATAAAGAAAACCACTTATAAGTAATAAAATGAGTCGTTGTAATTATTATGAAGCGTATCTTAAAGGAATTAATCATCCTTTACCTGATTTAGCTAGAACGTTTCAAGCCGAGAAAACATATTTGTCTAACATAATTAAGAAACTTTCTTCAAAATCAAGAATCCTTGATATTGGATGTGGGGTTGGACGACCCCTCCTAGATTTAGCAAGAACTTTTGAAAATAAACAATTCTACGGGATTGATTTTGATAAACGAATGATAAAAGGAGCAAAAGAGCAACAAAACATACAAAATATTTCATTTTTAGTTAAAAATGCATCCAACACCACTTTTGAAAATGAGTTCTTTACAACAACATATTCAACATACAACTTTGTAGGATGCATGCAAAAAGATTCAATAAATACTTTTCTACAAGAACAAAAACGAATAACTCAAGAAGAAATCATCTCCATTTTTTGGAATAGTAAGTCATCAACAACTGAGTTTCTTAAAAAATATTATCTCTCAATAGGAATCAATATAGTGCATTTGACAGACTCAGAACTTGTAACTGATAAAAACACGAGACGACCAAGTAGCAAAGAAATTGCTGAATATTATACTATTGCAGGAATAAATGTTCTTTCAATAGATCCTGTAGGTGAATTATGGGTGGCTGTCAGAGGAAAGAAAAATGTTTAGCGACATATATGACGAACTTGATAAAAAAGTGAGAACAATCCTTTCTAACACAAAAGAACCTTCTGATACAAGTGAAATATGTGATTTAGTACATACAGAATCAACATCTTTAGAAACATACGCTAAAATTCTTTTTACAACTAATAACACATTCACTCAGTTAAACGAACTTTTTTATAAAAAATTTAAAAATATAAGTTCAAAACCAAAAAATAAAACTCTCAATCACATCGCACCAATATATTTATCAAATTATTGTGTTGATGCTTGTAAATATTGTGATTTTTCAAATACTTCTAAATTGTCAAGAACACGCCTATCTATAGATGAATTTGAAACAGAACTTGAAGAAGTTATTTCACAAGGAAATAAAGTGATTGAATTAACGCTATCTTCAGATATAAATTTCTCTGCTGTTAAATTAGGAGAATATATTTCCAAAGCGGAATCTAGTTTACAAGGAGAAATTGGTTCTGGAGTTTTACTTTGTTCAAATTATTTCTCCAAAGAAGAATATGATGAATTAAAACGTGCAGGTCTTTGGGGTGTAGTTCAATGGGATGAAACTCTTGATGAGAAACAATTTCATAATTTGCATCAGGGAAGTAAATATAAATCAAATTTTCGAGAACGAATCAACACACATGACAAAGCAATGCAGGCAGGATTAGAAGTCTCAACAGGTTGTCTATTTGGTCTTAGTGATTTCAAATATGATGTATTGATGCAAATAGCAAAAGCAAGATATTTACAATTGGAATATGGATTTAAACCTAGAATGTTTGGCACTCCCAGAATAAAGAATTCTTCTTTTAATTTAGTTACTAATCAGCAATATGAGTTGGCTTTAATGACTTATAAGTTAGCAGAACCATTGATAGGGCGATGGTTACAAACAAGAGAAACTCATGAATTAAATATGAGAAATGTTCTCGGTGGTGATTTTTATACATATAATTGTGGAAATGTAAAACCTGGAGGATACAAACTGCATAAAAATAATAATCAAATCAAGGCACAGTTTAAAGTTAATGAGTTAGATAAAAAAGATTTTGAATCGAGAATGAATGAAAGAGGTTTTGAAATGAATTATTTTTGGATACTAGATTAAAAGAATCCGCCTAAACCTTTCTGTTTACTGCCTTTCACAGCATCTTCGAACGTAGTTCCTTTCAATTCTAAAACGCTATTTGCAATAGGTTTAATTTGTTTCTCAATATAATGATCATAATCAAGTGCTGATTTGGTGTTTTGTACTGGTTGAGGTCCATCTTTAGTAATTACATATTCAATTAAATTACTTTCAATTTTCTTAAGAAGCTTTGCTGCTTTTACATGTGGCGGTGTTGTTTTTGTATATTCTTCAACTTTTTTTCTTAGAGATTTTCTATAAACAAGCAATTCATCGTATTTTCCTGCCTTCAGATCTTCGACAAACTTTTTTACGAAATCTTCAACAGGTTTTTCACTAAATACAAGATTAAGTAATTTTAATTGGAATTCTTTTGAAACATCCGTCCAATCTCGTCGAACAAACTCCAAACCTGTAAAGTCCATAACTGGTTTCTTATCGTGTTCACCTATACTTAGTTTAAGTCCAGCGTAACGCTTCTTTGCTCCTCCTTCTCCACCACGAACTGTTGGCATGAAGAATTTTACGAATTGTTTTTCAAATTCTAATTCGAGCATACTTTCTCGGTCATATTTTTCTTTAATGAATTTTGTAAAATGTTCATTAAGATCTTTCTCAATTTTATGACCTATTTTTTCAGCTTCTTTTGTATCTTTAGTTTTAATATCTATAAATACAGAATCAGTATCTCCGTAAATGACGTCGTAGCCGTCCTTTTTTAGTTCTTCTGCGGTTAGTTTAATAAAAAACTGCGCGAATGATGTTATTGAATTCGACATGTTTCGAATGTGGAATCTAGAATTACGACTAGCTAAAACTCCATACATAGAGTTCATTAAAATTTTAATTGCGTACTGAGAAAGATCTTTTTTTTGTTTTTTAGCTTTTGCTCTTTCAGCTAATAATTCTGTAAGCATCTGCGGCAAAATTCCTTCTTTAGTTATTTTGAAAACGGCATCATTTGGTGAAATAGAATATTTGCTTGTGTCTGCAGGATTTTCCCCTTTTTTCTTAACTTCATCAACAGTTCCTGCATATTCTAGCGGATCTATGTTGAATGTTTGCATTAGAGAAGGATACAGAGATTTAAAATCTAAAACAATAACTTGATCATAAATTCCTGGTTTTGATTCCATGACAAATCCACCTATGCCTTCTTCATCGTTAACCGATCGGGTTGATGGAGCAACATGATTTCTTTTTCTTAATGCTCGTAAAAATAATGAATCAAAACTTGCTATGCTTGCTTTGACTTCATCCATTCGCATTCCTGTTAACATTGATCGTTGGACTGTAAGTTCAAATGTTTTTGACGCGTGAAAAATATTAAAAACCAATTCTGAATCTTTTAGATTATAGTCAACAAGTTTTTGCGGTTTTTCTTTATACATTTTATTTATAATTCCGCCACGATTATTTTCTGTAATGAGTTTTGAATCTTTCAAGAAATGTTTTGCTGCTGTGTTTAGCTTGTAATCATCGAGCTTTACAAATGATGATTTTAATACTTGAATGCCATCAAGAACTACTCTTCCTTCGCAGTTTGCACTTGAGTCTCGGAAAAATGAGGAGTTAATTCTTAGTGTTGAATTATTTGCTGTTCTCCCTAGGTTGAATGGTAAGTCGTATTCTTTGGCTTTCTTTGCAAGTACCATTAAGTCAAAATCAATTACATGCCATCCGACTAATACATCAGGGTCATCTCTGTTAACTTCTTCAATGAATTTTTGTAATAGCTCTTTTTCGTTCTTAAAAACTTCTGCTCCTTTCAGTTTTGTTTTTTTTATGGCTGCGTTTTCAACAATAAAAACTTTTTTTATTTTTTTGCTATATAATGAAATAGAATATAATTTGCTCGCTTCTTCGTCTGTTTCTATATCGAAAGAAAGCATTGTTGGCTCAACAGGATTCTCCTTTGGCCCTGGAGATATTTCTGGATGATCAAAATACAAATCAGTGTATTGTCCTGCACTTGATTCTCCTTTTATTGTGATTGTTGAAAGAATGTGTTTATCAATAAAGTATCTTCGAACAAATCGTATGTCTGCTTCGAAACAAGGAATATTATGATCTTCGAAAAGTTTTCTTAGTTTAGGAACATCTTTAGGACTATTTGCAGAAACTTTTACAACTTCTTCCTCTTTAAGATTCCATAGTTCTGTTGGAGATGTTTCTATATGGAGAATTTTCTTAGCTTTCATCTCGTCTTCTTTTTTGATAAAGAAATATGCTGCTGTTGAAGTTATTGCTTCAAAGGATTTTCCGTTCTTGAATCGCCCATAGATATGAATTATTGCTTTTTGTTCACTGTGTTTACTTTCGTTCTCACCCTTGCGTTCACTTTGTTTGCAAGTTTCTTCTACAATCTCGTAGTGGGCGTTAACGATGAATCCTATGTATTCCTTCATGGATTAGCTGTTAACGAGGATGTTTATAAAATTGTTGCTTGTAGAGCTATTTAGACACATTCGCAAAGCTTTTTAAACTATTTAATTTGTATTATAGTAAAGAGGTGTGAATTATTCTAAGGAACAAAAAAGGAGTTTACTTTTTTCTAATAGATGTTATGATAGGATCATTTATATTCTTAATTTCTATTCTCATGCTCTTCTCTTTTAATTCCTTCACTCCTTCAATGGAAGGCGTCACACAAACAATTGATAACGTTTATTCTGATATTTTCACAACTGAACTTCAAGATATAGGGACAAACAATGCTGAATTAAATTTATTGCGATATAATAATGTAACTTATAATCCTTATCTCACATTGGATGAGTATATTTGGCTTCTTCATTCAGAATGGATTGGGCTTGTTGATGGAGAGGAATTTTGGTTGAATCATTCTGCTCTTCTTGTTGGTAATGCAACATCCTGGCTTCCGCCAACATTTGGAATTTCATATTCTATTAATGAAACTGTTATTTATGAAAGAGACGCAGCTCTTGGTTTTTACAATGAGAGCGTTACTAAACTTTCAAGAAGAAAAATAACTTCTCTTGCTCCCAATATCACTTTTGTTTTAGAGCCAGTAATTTCTGAGGTGGTCGTATGGCAATGAGTAGACGGGCACAAGTTTTCTCGATGATTGCTATCATGATGTCTATTTTGTTTATTCTTATTTTTTCAAGTATGACTCATGTTCCTTTAGATCGTAAAGTTCCTATTATCAAAGCAGAAGTTTCTCGTGTAGATTCTTTTGTAAAAGATTTTGATAGATTAGTTATTAATGCGGTTGATCGTGCAGCCTATGGTTCATTGGCTCAGTTCTCTTTATTACAGCAAGAAATTTCTTCAGTATCTTCAACTTATTATTTTGAAAATTTCACCGAATCATTTGAATCTTGTTTTGAAGGAACAACTTATGTATATAATTCTGCTATAAATGCAACCCCTCTTCCTTGCGATAGCAGTATTACTCTTCCTGGTGTAGGTTATAACTTTTCATTCTCAAAATATGTTAGTGATTTATTTTTCTTAGCTTCGAAAACGTTCAATGTTTCTATATCTTATGATAATGTAGATGCAGAACTTTCTCAACAAAGTCCTTTCGAGCTTACAATAGATTTGTCCATGAATGTTTATATTGAAAGAAGCGGTTATTCTTGGAATAGATTTATTGTAATTCAAAGACATGTTCCTATGAATGGTATGGCTCATCCAATTATTGCAAATAGAACAATACAGTATCCTCCTTATCCTATTGGTCATAATTATAAGATTGCTAGATTTAATGGTGATCAATCTGCTGTAAGAGATTTCATACAAAATGATTATTATTTCAATGACAATAGATCTCCTTCAGTAATTGATTTGTTTAATGGTAATTTGCCGAACTCCACAGGTTTCCCTGAAAATAGTCCTTATGGTATAGCTTCTATTCTTCCGGCGAATGAAACTTTTCTTAATCGTCCTGTCTATCAAGATAACCATTCATCAAGTATTGAGTATGATTTTCTAAATCAAAACCCATATGCTACTTCAAGCATAAAACGAATTGGTGGTCCTGGTATTCCTTCAGATCAGCTTCTTCAAGAAATTTATCTTATTGACATGGGGAACCCTTCTCCGACATACACAGTCTCTTAATTCTCTGTTTTTCCCCCACCCTAGGGATAATTATGCGAAAACTACTATCCAATGGTTAACAATCTTTATAAGGGTTTTTTGCTATTTTTCCGTTATGACTGACGCACAAGTAGAAACCGGAGTAGATGATCTTATATCGTTTTTAGCGGATAAGGAAAAGCTCAGTCTCAAAGATGTCGCTACTGCAATTAAAGTTTCTGAACAAACACTTCAATTATGGGTGGATTTTCTAGTTGAAGAAAGAGTTATTGGTTTAGAATATAAATTTACTAAGCCTTATATTTTTTTAAATAAAGCTACTGAAGAAAAGACTGAATCAAAAGAAGACTTAGTTACTTTAGACTTTTTTAGACAACAATTTTTCGATGCAGCAAAAAAGAAAAAGATTTCTGAAGATCAAGTTAAAGTTCTCTGGAAACAACACCTCTTAGCTGCAGTTCAAAGACAAAAAGAATTTTTCTTGCTAGAAGCAAAAAAACATCCTATTAAAGAATCTCCTGAACAAGCCTTCGATACATATACAAGAAAAACATTGCAAGCAGGTGGTCTGCAATGAAATTAGATGAGTTTCTAAAAAAAGATGCTCTTAATTTTCTTGAATCCTTTGATTCTCAAACTGCAGCAAAAAGTAAAGCTGCTGTAGATGAAACTGCATTTCTTCTTGCCAAAGCAAATAATGGGGAAGCTAAACCAGAAGCTCAAGAACAGTTCATTGTTCAACCAGCAGACGAAAATGTTACCATAGATCTAGATTTATTTCCTTCAGAATCCTCTGGTTCCACATATGAAGAAACTTCTCCTGTAACTACTCCTACAATTGATGCTCCTAAAGAAGTTCAAGAACAGGTACTTCACAAACAACAGAATGTAAGCGTTGCGCCTGTGCAACAAGCTGCTAGAGCGCCTTCACAGCAATCGATGGACAGAACTCAAATTAAATTACTTGTTGAACAAGAATTAGAAACCAGAATGCAAGAATTAAGAGCTTCAATGCCAACACAAAAAACCGTGATGGAATCTCCTAATCGTGCTGATATTCTTCGTCTTAAAAATGAAATAATTGATTTGAAAACTATTGTAGGAGAATTACAAAATAAAAAAGCTTTTGCTAAGGAAGAACATGTTATCTTGAAAGGAGAATTAAAGCGAGCAGAGTCAGAAGCTGAACTTGCAAGAAGAGAAGCAAAACTTGCTCAAGAAAAAATAATTTCTTTAAAGAATAAAAAAGCAGAAATAATCTCTCTCATTAAGTTTAAAGAAAAACCTGTTGAACGCAAGATGCCTGCTCCTAGAGAATTTGTTCCTGCAATAGAAACTAAAGTAATTCAGCCTAAACCTTTACCTAAACCTTCAACTTCTAAAGAAATTATTAGTGATATTCCTGCTAAACCCGTTATGCTTCCTAAACCGGAGCCTAAGCTAGAGTCTAAAACTATTCCAAAACTCATTCCTGAACTTAAAAAGGAGAAAGTGATTGTTTCAACACGAAGCCAAGAGCTTCCTGAAGTTCTTCTGATTGAAGAACAAATTCACCATCTTAAAGAATCATTATCTCAAAAAGATTACGACAAAGCAAAAGGACTTTATGAAGATGTTCGATCACGCGCAATTAAACTCAAAGAACACGACGATGAAAAGAAAGTAATCTATGAACAATTACAAAACGCAGCAAAGATTCTTTCACTGGCATTGAAAGGACAAATATCTTCAACATCAAAATCCAAAGACCAATTCATAGATGTATCAGACAAACCTGCAGTTCTTATGAAAAAACATGAAAACAAGGAAATGAGTAGTGACTCCATGGAAAAATATGTAGATGCACTTGAGGCTATGAAGAAAAAAGAAAAAGCAAAGTCTCTAAAGTTACTTATCTCTCTAGCAGATCTTTATCCAACACACCTTGGTATTAAATTACGATTACAACAAGCATTAGCTTTATGAAAAAGCAAATAGATTGATTTTACCTTGGAGCAGAATTCAAAAATCATCTGATTTATGCAAGATGATTTTTATGATGTCTCTGAGGGACGAAGAGCCATCTCCGTAAAACAAATCTATTTGTTCATCAAAAAAGATGTGAAAATATGACAGAACTATTCGACCACAAACGGGCAGGGGAAAAAACCCTCTTAGACAAATACTCTCTTAATGTTAATGATGTTCTTATTCAAATAGAAATAGTAAGATATAATGATTATCCTGTTCCTCTATATACGGCTTCAATAACTAATATTAGCGATACAACAAAATTGATTCTTGAAAAGATCCGGCAAGATTTTGTACGGAAAATTGATTTCTCTGCGATAGAAAACTTCGAATCAAATGATCTTAATCAAATTCAAACTAGATTCAAACACGAAATTAAATCTTTGTTAAGAAAATATTTCCCAGATATTGATGAAAAAACAGAACATATGCTTACAAATTATCTTATTGAAGAGAATCTTGGTTTTGGGAAAGTAGATATTCTTCTTGCAGATCCTGAATTAGAAGAGGTTGTTATTAATGGTCATAATGAACCAGTCCATATTTATCACAAAAAGTTCGGATGGCTCGAAACTAATATTAAAATTGTTTCTGAAGCTCGTATCCGACATTATTCTTCTATGATTGGTAGAAATGTAGGAAAAGAAATTACTATGTTAAATCCTCTGATGGATGCTCACCTTAAATCCGGAGATCGTGTGAACGCAACACTCTCACCGATTTCTTCTAGAGGAAATACAATTACTATTCGTAAGTTCGCTAAAGATCCGTGGACAATTACAAAATTCATTGAACAAAATACTATTTCCGTTGATGGAGCTGCATTTCTTTGGCTTTGTATTCAACAGGAACTTTCTGTTTTAGTAGCAGGAGGAACTGGTTCCGGGAAAACTTCCATGCTTAACGTATTAGCAAACTTCTTCCCTGCAAATCAACGTATTATTTCAATCGAGGATACTCGAGAGTTGGTTCTTCCAAAAGAACTGCACTGGGTTCCTATGGCGACAAGACTTCCTAACCCTGAAGGTAAAGGAGGAATTGAGATGCTTGACTTGCTTGTAAACAGTCTTCGTATGAGACCTGATAGAATTATTGTAGGAGAGATTCGACGTAAGCAAGAAGCTCAGGTTCTTTTAGAAGCAATGCATACTGGTCACTCAGTATATGCTACAATCCACGCAAACAACTCAGAAGAAGTTGTAGTGCGATTAACCAATCCTCCTATTGATATTCCTAAAGAAATGATTTCGTCCCTTGGTCTTATCTGTATTCAGAACAGAAATAGAAGAACAGGTAAAAGACGAACATTACAAATAGCAGAAATTACTCAAAATGGAGATCCTAATGTTCTTTTACAATTGGATGCTCACGATGACATTTTGAAAAAGCTAAATGATAGTAAAGTTCTTTACAAAAGATTAGAGTTATACACAGGTCTTACTCTTCCAGAGATTCAAAAAGATCTTTCTGATAAAAAACGTATTCTTCTTTGGATGTTGAAAAATAAAATATACGATATTGAAAAGATTGGAAAAATCATGTCTCGTTATTATATGGGTATTTTGGACATTAACAATCCTACTTTCTTAAATCCTGTTAAACCAGAACCTAAACCCGAGCCTGTTCCTGAGACAAAAACTGCTCCTCAAGCTCCAGTTCAAGCTTCAGTTCAGCAAGCTGCAGATCCATCTCATTCAGATAAACTTCATCAATTGAATCAATTGCATAAAGAAAATCAAACAATTAAACCGCCGGTGGCAGAAAAGATTCCTCCTCCGACAAGTGCGCCTCCTTCTCCTGGCCCACAAAAATAAGTAAACGAAGAAAATGGGTACTATATCTTATTTAACTAACAAGCAAAAATTCCTAAAAAAACGCTTACGAATGGCAAAGATAGCTGGCACGCCAGAGCAGTACGTCAAAAAATCTTTTAAGGCGGCAGTCATGATTGCTTTGGCAACAGCCTTCTTTGCCTTCATTATCCTTAGTAAAGAAAAACTTAGTATTTTTCTTCCTATACTTGTTGGTTTAGTCATAGGGTTTGGTTTTTTCAAAATTTCTATGAAAAAAGTCGATGTTCGAATTAGAAAACGAGCTAAAGATATTGATAAGGAAGTATTGTTTGCTGGTAGATTTTTGCTGATTAAACTAAACAGCGGAAAACCTTTGATTAATGCAATCGAAGAAGCATCTTCTGGCTTTGGTGCTGCAACAGAATATTTCCAAGATATTATGAGAGATATTCAATTAGGGACTCCTTTAGAAACTGCTCTCGAGAGAGCAACTGAGTATTGTCCTTCTAATCATTTGAAGAAAATTTTATTTCAAATTACTAACGCGTTAAAAATCGGTGTTGATGTTACAAATTTCTTAGATGCTATTCTAGATGAGATTGCTGAAGAAGAATTAACTGAGATTTTGCGTTATGGGAAAAAACTTTCAAGTCTTACTATGTTTTACATGCTTGGAGCTATTATTGTTCCTAGTCTAGGTATGACTTTGTTTGTTGTTATTGCTAGTTTGATTTCGATTGAGCTTAATATGGTTTCATTTTCAATTATTGCAGTTTTTCTTGCAATTTTACAATTTGTATTTATTACTTTATTTAGAGCCGCAAGGCCAAACATGGATGTGTAGAGATGGCAGATATTTTCAACGAATTCGGAAAGGCGTTTATTCCTGAGTCTTTTTTTGGAAAGCCTGTAAGGGCTAGCCTGCGATCCTATCTTATTTCTGCTGGTTTTAGAGATGTTCCTTATCACTTATTTGGAATCTTGTTTTTTGTTACTGCAATATTAACATATCTTCTTTTCATTCCTTTTGTTTATCCTCTTCTTGCAGGCATGAATGCGATTTTAGTATTCTTCCTAGCTTTCATATTGTGGGCTGTAATCCAAGGAACAATTATTGCTGTTGTTATTTTGATAATATCTTTCTTCATTAACATAAAGATTTACAAAAGGATAAAAATAATTGAAATGAAAATGCCTGACTTCTTAGTTTTAGTATCTACAAACCTAAAAGGAGGTTTATCTTTAGAACAATCATTATGGGCTTCTATCAGGCCAGAGTTCGAACTTCTTGCAGAAGAGATGACTATCGTTTCAAAACGAGTTATGACTGGTAATGACCTAGATGAAGCTTTATCTTCATTTGTTATGAAGTATCCTTCTCCAAGTATTAAAAGAAATATGAATTTGATTATTGGGGAAATTAAAAGCGGTGGAAAAATTGTACAGGTTATTGACAAAGTTATTCAAACCATGAAGAAGTCAAAAGCACTTAAAGCAGAAATGGCTGCGGCAACTGTTAGTTATATGATTTTCATTGGTGCTGTTGTTGTTGTGATTGCTCCTGCATTGTTTGCTCTTGCTTATCAGTTACTTAATATTATAATTGGTTTTACACAGAATCTAGGATCTTCTCTTGCAGGAGGAGCAGCGGGTTCGTCAATGCCAATAAATTTTGATGTTAATATCGATGTAAATCACTTTAAACGATTCTCTGTAATGGCTTTGGCTATTATTGGTATATGCTCCTCTATGATTATTTCCATAATTGAAAAAGGAGATATTAGAGGAGGACTTAAATATATTCCTGCGTTTACGCTAGTATCAATAGTATTGTATATTATTTTTATGGCTGCACTCGGTTCAGTCTTTGGAAATATAATTTAGAATCAACTACTGCCTTGTAATGTAATTAAGTGAGACGACTTTTTGAGCGGAGCGAAAAAAGAGATCGTCTTGCTGTTGTGATTCATTCTCTTAAGGAGATGATTCGACGAATGTCGAATTACGCAGTAGGAAAAATAAAAGAAAAATGGCAAAACTATGAAACTTGGTTTCATCGGGTTGACCTTTTGAATGAAATGAAAAATGGCAAGAAAGAAACTTCCTAAATCACCTCTAGCAAAAGCAGGTAAAATTGTAGGTATTATTGCATTGTTTCTAGGTTGGATTCCTTTGATAGGTTGGGGAATGATTTTATTCTCTTATGTTTCTGCATTTCTTTCTTTTAGAGATATTGCTGAAGGTAAATACTCTACAGAAAGCCGAAGAGATGCAAAATTAGCAATTATTTTCGCAACAGTTTCTTTAGTTCTTATTCCACTAGAATTAATTGCATTTGGTTTGTTGATGTATTCTGGATTAATTTTATTGTAGAAATTGACACTTTTTTAATTTTTCTAGATTAATTAATCTTCATTGTGCAGTTAAAGCGCAAATAATATAAAGAAAAATGTCCCAATCCAATACAGAAGAAATGAATAGACAAAAAAAAGTTTACAAAGGAAATCCTATTTTTTTCATGTACCGAAAATTATGGGAATTTTCAAACAATAAAAAGCAGATTGTTTTGTATAGTTTTATGGCCGCTATTTCTCAAGGGTTATTTGCATTGTATCCTTTGATTTTAGCAAAAATGTTGAATATTATTCAATTACGAGGATTGACTAGTGAAACTTTGCCTATGCTTTTAGGTTTAGCTTCTCTTTTCATAATTATTGAATTAATTTCCTGGGCTTTTCATGGTCCTGCAAGAGTTATGCAACGGTCAAATACTTTTATTGTGAGTGCTAATTTTAAAAGAAGTTTATTAGATGGAGTGATGTCTTTGCCTGCTAGTTGGCACACAAATCATCATTCAGGAGATACTATTGATAAAATAAATAAGGCTTCAGAAGGACTTAATGCCTTCGGTGAACACAACCATGAAGTTGTTCATGCACTTATGAAATTCTTAGTAAGTTTTATTGTAATTTTAACATTTGACTTTCCATCTGCAGTAATTGTTCTGTTTATGGTTTTCATTGCTGTAACTATTGCTCTGCGAATGGATCGAACTTTGGTCAAAAGATATGATCGTCTTAATAGAATGAGAAATGATATATCTGCGAAGGTTTATGATGCTATTAGTAATATAACTACTATTGTGATTTTGAGGGTTGAAAAACTTATGTCGAAGTCGCTTGCTAAAAAAATATTTAAACCCTATTCTTATGCTAAACAAACGCGAGTTGTAAATGAATGGAAATGGTTCTATGTCTCTATTTGTGTACATGTTATGATTGCGTTAGTTATAGGGATATATATTTACTCTCATTACATGTCGGGAAGCACTATTATGATTGGTGATTTGGCCGCACTCTATGGCTATGTAAGTATTATTGGCGGAATCTTCTATCATTTTGCATATAGATATGGTGACATTGTTAAATGGCGAACTCAAGTTGCTAACGTAGAAGGAATTTCTACTTTGTTTCGTGAACGGAAAGCAAAAAAGCAAATCAAACTTTTCGAAACTAAATGGAAAAAGATCGTAGTTAATGATCTAAGATTTCAATACGAAGATGAAAAGGAAAAACTTCACCTTGATGATGTTTCATTTACTCTGCGAAGAGGAAAACGAGTTGCGTTCGTAGGTGCTAGTGGTAGCGGTAAAACAACTGCTCTAAAAGTTATTCGAGAACTTCATCCTTCCTTACACTCCGAAATTGTTATTGATGGAGAAGACATTAAAGGTGGCTTCGCAAGAATAAGTAGCAACATAGCTTTAATCCCTCAAGATCCTGAGATTTTCAATACAACAATCGAAGAAAACATAACTCTAGGTCTTAACAGAGAGAGAAAGAAAATTGATAAGTATCTTAAACTTGCTAAATTCGATAAAGTTGTTGAGCGATTACCTCAAGGTTTACAATCTTCAATTGTAGAGAAAGGAGTTAATCTTTCCGGTGGAGAGAAACAACGACTTGCACTTGCAAGAGGATTGTTAGCTAGTGAAGATAAAGAGATTGTTTTAATGGATGAACCAACAAGTAGCGTTGATTCAAAGAACGAAATGAATATTTATACTGGAATATTTAAGGCATTCAAGAAAAAAACAATTGTTTCTTCAATTCACAGGCTACACTTGCTTCCTTTATTTGATCAGATATATCTTTTCAAGAAAGGTAAGATAATTGCAAACGGTTCGTTTGATGAGCTTAGAGCTTCCTCAAAAGAGTTTAAATCAATGCTTTCAAAGTATGAGAGAACTCTCAAGAAGAAGTAATTTTTTTATTCTTCGTCTTCCGCTTCAGGATCGAATACTTTCTTTAACTTCCGAGCCTTAGAAACATAATTAATAATACTTTCTTCTTTGACTTTACCGCATGCATAGAAATCATCTTTGAATTTAATTAGAACATAGGAAGATTCATCTTTAGTTTCAACTTTTTTATCTAACTCAAAGCCTTGAATCCACAGGTCTCTTTCTTCTTTTGTTAGTTCAAGAACGTTTTTTGTAGCGAGAGAACCTATTAATTGAGATCCTTCCATGGATAATCTAAATCCATCTGTCATGTATGTTCCGAAATAATTTCCAAAAGCATTAACTCTGAAAGCATCGTGATCTATATCAAACACTTCTTTGTTAATCATATAGACTTTTTCTTTTTTGTTCAAGCAGAAGAAGACTGTGTCTGGAAGTTCTGAGACTCCAAACTGTTTATCAAGAGCTTGTCTAAGGAGTTTTTTATCCTTAGAGTTTAGGATTATGATTTCTGGTTTCATTTTGTTTCGAGTAGTTTCTTGAAAGCTTTGTCTGTTGTTACACTAATTGCTTTTGTTTCTCCTTTTTTCCAAATTCTATTTGTATAAATCTTTTCAAAAGTTCCTTGTTTAAGAATGTTTAGTTTAGTAGTCTTCAATTTGCCTTTTTTTCTTAGTAATTTGTATTCTTTATTATTATTCTGCAATGTTTCGTCAAATACTTTAATCATTGCTTTTATTTGACTTGCATTTGGATTCTTTTCAAACTCTACATATACTTCGTAATAATTTTTATTGGGCATAACAGTGTATGTTTTGATGGCTTTTGATCTGAATGTTTTATTGGCTGCGAATATTAGTAAGTTGTGCGGTGTGTTTTCTCCGCAACAATTAAGATGTTTATCTCTGCCGGCAAATTGCACTATTGGTAGTTTCTTCTCATATCTTATTACTTTGATAAGATCTCCAATGTCATATCTATAAAGCCCATCAACAGTTGTGATTATAACTCTGTAGGTTTTTCCTTTCTTTAGCTTATCAAGAAGAACAGGATCTTTAAAACCATCTTTTGTTTTTTCTTGGAATTCAAATAGTGTTACATTGGCTGCTAAGAATCCTGCAATACCTTCGCTTTTTAGATCGAATGTTAATCGACTTTCTGTAGCATTAATACCTAGATCTTTAATAATTAGTTTTTTACCAATGGTTTGGAATAATTGTTTCAAATAAATGTCTTGGTCTGCAGTTTTAATCATGTGTATTGCTGCGAGTTTAGGCCAAATATTTATTGGTTTTTTATTATTTATTTTTCTAAGTCTTTTTACCGTTCTAGTTTTTCCTTCTAGTGTTAATTCTTGTAATAAACTATTCCAATGTTTTTGAATATATTTGAATAAAAATGTCATTTCTATAGGATATGGAAATCCTAGGTGGTTGATACTTTGAGTTTTCAATGCTTCTTTAGCAATCATTCGTAATCGAGATTCATAATCAGGAACGTTCCATGTTGATTGTTTGATAACGACTTTATTTCTAAACGCTTTCGGAGTGTAACTTGAGAGAAATTTGTTTATACTTCCATGAGGAACTGATTTTCTAGAAATTGTTCTAGGTTCTCCTCCTATTAGATGTAGTGTTTTTCCTTTCCATAGTTGAGGAAGTTGTTTGAGGGAGAAATAAGCCCATAAAGAAAGTTCTTTTCTAAATGTTTTTTTTCTTTTTATAGTTACAGGTATTAATTTAGGCGCTCCAGAAGAACCACTTGTTGTTCCTAGAAATATAACTTTTTCTTTTGTAAGAATGTTTTGTTCTCCTTTGTGGATTTTCTCGATGTATTTTTTTATTTTTTTATATTTTACTATAGGAACTTGTTCTTGATAATCTTTAAATGTTTTAATTTTTGAGAAATTATATTTTTTCCCATAAAGAGTATTTTTATTTTCTTTAATAATTGATTTAAGCAATTTATTTTGCAAAATCATTGGTTTATTGATCAATTGATTATATTCTTTTGACAGGATAGAAAGTTTGATTGGGAATTTAATGTTTTTTATTGCAGATAATTTTACCATTTGCCTACATTCCCCATAGAGAATCTTCTTTTCGTTTTATTTCTGCAATTTCTTTTAGAATTTCTTTTTCATCAGGTGTTAATAGTTTAGCATTCTTTTTCCATTCTCTAAATACTGGTGGAGAGATATTTGTATAAAGAATATCTCCTTCATTGACTTGTCGTCCTCCTGTGATTCCATTTACAGAGATTGCTACTTGTTTTCCTTTTTCTGCAGTGTGAACGTTTTCTTTTTTTAATTGCATTTCTTTTACTATGTTAAGTTTATCGCCGTTTGCTTTCATTAACGGAGTTCCTGTTGCCAGAGTTCCTCCAAGAACTTCAACACCCATGACACAAGGATTTGTTTGTCTGAAAATACAGTTTGCAAGAATTTCTACTTTTGCAGGTTTCATTAAATCTTTGAGTTGTTCTGTTTCGATTCTTTTCTTTTCTTCTTCTGCCCATACTTCATAGTCTTCGATAATATGATATATAACATCGTAAATAATAATTTTAACTTTGTCTGAGGATTTTTCTTGAGGAATATTAAATCCTAGAATTACTGAATGAAGAGGATCTTTGTCGTAATGACTTTCTGCTTCAGTTACATCTTTTTTATTTATTGGGCCAACACTTGCTTTTCTAATTTTGAAACCTTTTTCTTTTAGAAGAACACTTAGTGCTTCTAGACTTCCTATATTATCTGCTTTGATAATGATTCCATCTGTATCTGTTTCTACTTGAACTTCATCTATTTCTTTTTGTACGGTTTCTTTCGCTGCGTTGATTGCTGCATCGTTTTTTTCACAGCTCATAATTGGCATTCCACTAAGAACATCGTCGATGTCTGGTCCGCTAATTTTTACACCTGTTGCAGCAGTTACGCTTTTTACAGGTTTGAAACTTGATTTTAGATCTCTCATTTCATGATGGGGTTCTGGTTCGAACAATGCTCGTACATGTGTGACGATAGCTCCGTTCAATCCTCCGATGACAATTGTGTCTCCGGTTTTGAGGGTTCCGTTGTAAATAATAACGTCAAGTGTTTTTCCCATACCTTGTTCTTCTTTAACTTCGAAGATTGTTCCTTTTGCAGGACCATCTTCCTCAAGCATAAGATTATTCTCTAAATATTTTTGTGCAAGTGCACTTAATACCATTAATAATTCTGAAAGTCCTATGTGTGCTTTTGCACTGATAGGTATAATTGCGATTTGATTTGTGAAATCTCCAACCCGATCGAATCTTTCTGATGAAAGACCAAAGTTTTGATGAACTTGACCAACAAGCTCATACATTTTTTTGTCTATGGTTAATTTTGCTTGTGATTCTTGATCTTCAATCATACCAAGAATAGGTTTTGATTTATCTTCTGGAACTCTAAATCGAGGAATAAGATCTAATTTGTTAGCAGCGATGATGAAAGGAGTTTTTGCTGCTTTGAGAATTTCAATAGCTTCAATTGTTTGTGGTTTGAAACCTTCGTTGATATCAACTACAACAACTGCGATGTCTGCGAGGGCTCCTCCTCGTTTTCTCAGCGATGTAAACGCTGCGTGACCAGGTGTGTCAATGAATAATAATCCTGGAATTGTGAGTTTAACTCCGAGTTTGTCTAGAAGTTCTCCACTTTTTTTTCTAAGGGTTTCAGCTGGAACAATACTTGCTCCAATTGCTTGAGTTATTGCTCCTGCTTCTGTAGCTAGGATGTTCGTATCTCTGATTGCATCTAGAACCGATGATTTACCGTGGTCGACGTGACCTAATACTGAAACGATTGGACTTCTAATGCTACTCATAAAGGGATTGGAGAGAAAAGGTGTTTATAAGGATTTGGATGTATTTCAGATAAGCTTTTATTGTATGCTTCATTTTGCTCTTTTTACAATGGCAAGTTCAAACGCAGGAGGAGAACCTTCTGAAGATACTAGATTACCAGAAAAAGTTCAACAAATCCTTATTAGTTTAGGAACATTTCCAGCGATTCACAAATACGAAGAATATAATCACAGAGAAACTGGAATCATGGCTTACGCTTCATTCTATTATGATTTCCAAGCTAGAATGGATAGTGGCGATCCAGGTATTAATTTATTTTATTTATCTATGAATGGAAATGATACTGGTTGGAATGCTTTAGCTAATAATTTAAAAGATGAACAAGGAGTTGGATCTTTGAATATTGATATTTCTTTTCTTGTTGCAGATGCTTACAAATCTTCAGTTGAGTTATTCAAATTAACAAACACTGCAAATTTTGATCCTTATGGATTAATTGCAACTATTGGTATTTCTCCAGAAGCGATTACTAAAATGAGAGAAGAAAAAGGTGTTACTTTTAATCAGAAAGAAGCATATGCTGTTGTAAATGACTGGTGTGGAGTGTTTCTTAATTCTGTTAAAAAAAATTATAATAAAACGCCTTTCCTAAGTGTTGTTGTTGATCATACTTCTCCTATGGGTGTGAAGAATATAATTGGTAATAAGCTTGATTTCAACAAAGTCCTTAACTACAAAGGATAATTTTCTTATTTTTCTTCTTATTATTTGTTTTCTTCTCTCTTTCGCACCGCGTAGTATAAACTTTGTTCATTATTCGAGCTTTTCGTTCACTAACGTTCTCGAATCGTTCATTACATTCACGACGCTGCGAAATTTTATGTTCATCACAATTCCTAGCTCTACTAGTCGTGATAAAAAACTTTTCTACAAGGCGGTGCTTCTTACACTAATTTTAAATACTATCCTTTCTCCCATAACTAAATGGTTGTTGTGAAACGTAAGAAAAAAGCTATTTTCAATATTAAGAATGTAGCTATGACTCTCATTGGATTGAATGTAATCATGTTCATCATGCAGATGATTTTTGGTGAAGGTTTCACAAACGCACTTATGCTTGTCTCTGGAGATATTTTCATTCGACCTTGGATTTTAATTACATCTATGTTTTTACACGCAGGTGGAACTCACTTGTTGTTCAATATGTACGCTCTTCTTATATTTGGTCCTCTTATTGAAAAAAGAATAGGATCGAAAAGATTTTTACTTGCTTACTTTGTTTCAGGTTTACTCGCTGGTGGATTATATGCAGTCTTCAACACATTTGTAAGAGGAGCTCCGCAAATGGCTGCTGTGGGTGCAAGTGGAGCTATTATGGGAATTCTTGGACTTGTTATTATGCTTCTTCCTAATTTGAGAGTTCTATTTTTCTTCATTATTCCTATGAGTATGAGAACGGCAGGGATTATTTTTGCAGCTATTGATCTAGTCGGTTTTATTAGTGGTGGTTTTGGTATAGCTCACCTGGCTCACTTGGTTGGTTTGAGTGTAGGTTTACTCTTCGGTTGGTATCTCAAGAATAAGAAGCTTAAGTTTGCTCAGCAATTTGGTGGAGGACCAAAAGCCAGAATGAAAATGTATACTGTAGGAGGAGCTTCTAAGATGACTCCTAAGAAAGCATCTGGTAAGTATGAAGATACAATAGAATTACAAAAGGACGATCTTGATAATTACTTCAAATACGGTAGATTATAGGGATATGTTTATATATTATTTTTAATTCTTGTTGTCATGACTCATTTACCTGTAAAAGAAACGTTGTTAGTAACTTTAGCAATTATTAAGAAAAGTCACTATAATGATTTTTCTCCTGATTCTCCTCATAATGAAGAATATCTTATAGCTCAAAGAGCAGAACATAAACATAACGGTTTACGTTGGGAATTCCCTGGCGGAACAATGGAACCTGGCGAAGATCCTCGTTTATGTTTAGAAAGAGAAATTATGGAAGAACTTGGTATTGTTATTCAGGCTAATCGTATGGTTGAATATTCTTCTCATATTTATCCAAATAAAGATGGTAAATCTGCGCGTCAAGTTATTTTATTAGGATTCTTGTGTGATTTTATTTCTGGCGAACTTAGGCCTTTGGAAGATACCAAAGATTTCGCTTGGTGTAGAGCTCAAGACATGATCGAGAAATATGACGTTACAGAGGCTGATCATCCTCATGTTGATACTCTTATAAAGTATGATTTCAGTCAATAGAGCTAATAAGGAGAATATTTATAAACGAATAGCGGTTTCTCAACAAAACTATGGCAATACTACAATTACGATCAAATAGAAAATCAACAGGTGGACGTTACAAGAGAGTACTTGTAAAGCGACTAGCTCGATTAGGGCGATTACCTTCTTTGACATCTATTGGAAAAACTAAGGCTAAATCAGTAAGAACTATCGGTGGAAACTCAAAAGAGAAAACTCTTCGAACTGACAAAGTTAATCTTTACGATCCTACAGCTAAAACTCACGAAGTTGTTGAAATGAAGAACACTATTGATAATCCAGCAAATCGACACTATGTTCGACGAAATATTCTAACTAAAGGTTCTGTTATTGAAACTACTAAAGGTAAAGCTAAAATTACTAGCCGTCCTGGACAAGGAGCTACAGTTAACGCTACTTTAGTTTAATAAGGCTAATTAGTCTTTATTTTCTATTTTTACTTCTATTTCTTCCTTATTTATATCTTGTTAATCTTTAAATAGTAACAAGCTTTTTCATCTTTTATGACGGGGAGATATTTGCCTAATGTAGCTACAAAAGCATTGTCATTGCTTGTTTTGGCCAGTTTGTATTTAGGTCTAGCTACAGAATTAAAAGCCCAAGTTTATCAAGACGATCCTATTCCTGTGTTTGTTAATTCGCAGGATCAAAACAGTGATAAATTCATTGATAAATTAGAGTTCTATACTTATACTGATTCTCTAATTACTTACAAATTGCAAGAAGTTATTGCGCCGGATAGACCTTATGGTTATTCCTATGTTGAATATTCTTTACAAACAAAATATGTTTATGATTTAGATAATAATAAAGTAACTGAAATTGTAAGAAAAGAAGACGGTCTCAATCCTTCCACAATAATCAGTCAAAAAACAGTCGCAATAACAGAAAATCATAAAAGAGATTTGTATAATACTTATTTTTACACATCATATCCTTCGCGAATGTTTACTGATTTTGATGATTTTAATTTCAAAAAACTTCAAGTATTAAAATATGATTCCTCAGGAGATGCTGTTCCTTTAACTAAAAACGTTGATGATGATAAAACTCTTGTCGCTCTTGGAGCTGAACCATATTATACTAATGAGGAAGAATATGCTATTAAAACAAGTTCAAAAGATTATGATGGTGATGGAAAACCTAATAGCGTAAAAATTTCTTACGTAAATTCAGTCGGCCTTGAAATGTGTTCTATTACTCGTATGGATGGGCAAGATAATGATGGTTTCGTAAGTTATGATCTTATTTCTGTTAATACTTACAATCAAGACGGAGTTTTACAAGAAACAGAAACAAAATTACATTTTTTGAATGGGGTGCTAGATTAAAATGGCATTAGAAAACATAAAAAATTATTTTAGAAAACAAACAGCACAATCTATTGTTGGCTCTGTTATTTTTCTAGGGCTTCTTGCTGTTCCGTTTATTCAAAGTTGGAATTATTTTTTCTCAGATAAAAATGCTTGTATTTGCGATGACTTAGAATTAGTTCCTGCTACGCCTGTTAAAGATGTGCTTGTAGATACTCTTTATCGAGATGTTGATCATAGTGGTAATGGCATTAGCGATGCTCATGTTACTGAGTGGAGAGGGGCTGATGATAGAACTCTTTACATGAGAGTTCAATATGATAAAAATGAAGATAAAATTTATGAATTTGAAGATTTCATCACCTATCATTATAATGAACTGGGAAAAGTGGGAAAACATACTATTATGAGAACTCCTTATGCTGATACTACTATGAAAACTATTAATGAAATGTTTTTTATATGTGATTCTACAGGAACAATGGTTGATATTAAGCAGACCAATCCTGATTATCTTCTCCATGAATAGTTTTTTACTCTTCTGAAACCCTTAGATTTATAAATATCCATTCTCTAAAGCATGTAGAGGTGTATGTATGTTACTTTCAACTATTATTTTCATAGCTATTGTCGTAATTGCAGTAATAGTTCTTTTCAAAATTTTTCACAGTATTATCAAGGCAGCAGTAACTGTGCTTCTCCTTGTTTTAGTTTTTGGAATTATATTTGGATTCTTTGTAATCAAAGATGCAAATGATTTTAATAAAACATTCAAAGAAGAATATTCTACATACATACTTGCAGAAGATGGCGTTGTTTACACTGGATTTGAAGCAAAAGCTTTTGACTTTGATACATATTCAGAAAAATCTCTTGTAGAATTAAATGAAATTCTCGATGATGATGCTCATTCTGGAAAAATAATTCTTATATCTCCTGATGCTTTAGATTTTACGCTTCCTGAAAATTATAATATGACAACTGAAGATCTATTAGAATCAGAAGATGAATCCGTTCGATCATTAGCATTCAAATATGCTTTATTTAATACAATAAGTGAAGAAGGTGCTCTTTTCCTTCCTCGTCATGTTCGAGATAAAACAATTGAGATTCTTCCAAGATCTCTTATTGTAAGAACTGTAACTTTTACTCCTGCTCCTTTGTTCGCAAATGCAAAAGCGAAAATTTCTGCAGGGAAAGCTAAACTTTCTAATTTAGTAAATTCTAATGAAGATAATGTAACTGAGGTTGAAGTATAATGGGTATGTTTGATAAATTAAAGTTTTGGAAAAAACATGAAGATCCTTATGCATTTGAAGATCCTTTAGGTAGTCCTACTCCTGATCCTTTAGATAATTCTATGCATGATCCTTTAGGAAATCAATATGGTGAAACAAATGAACCTCTGCCTCCTTTAGATCCTTTGCAAACAAATACTGATCCTTTAACTCCTTCGATGACTGGGAAGTATGATGAACATGTAGATCCTATGGCTACTCCTGCGCAAGGCCAAACTCCTGCACAATCTAATCCTAATGTTGACTTCTATGAAGGTGGTAGATCAACAAAAGAATGGTCCGATCAATTAGGAGACAAATATAAAGCAGAATTTGATGCGAAACAAAACCCTAATCAACAACCGCAACAAGCTCCTCAAGGTCAATCTCTTTCAAATAGAGATTTAGAAGTTCTTAATCTAAAAATCGATGCAGTAAAGAGTGAAGTTTCTTCTTTAGGACATCAGCTTGACAAAATTGAAGGTTTGATTAAAGATCAAAAGAAAGCTTGGTGATTCTCTATGCATGTTCTTAAACAATGGTTATGGCTGCGTTTTGCACTTGTAGCTCTTATTGTTTTTTTTGCGGACACAATTTCTAAATTTATGTTTAAACTTCCTAACGCTCAGACATCAGGTCATATTGTTGACATAACTTATATTCAGAACACAGGAACAATGTGGAGTTTATTTAGTGCTCTTGGTGCAATTAATATAGCATTTATTATCATCAGTTTTATTGCTATTGGAGTTATCTTATATTTATTTTCACAATACTTCTCTCCTAGATGGGCTGTTGTCTTTGGTTTGATGATGGGAGGAATTTTAGGAAATCTCTTAGATAGAATAATGTATGGTGCAGTTACTGATTGGATCAACTTTCATTTCTGGCCTGTGTTTAACATCGCAGATGCCTGCCTCGTATCGGGCGTGATTCTAGCATTCTATTTTCTTATTAAGTATAAAGATGATGTTTAAACCTAAAAAATTATATACTTGATTTATTTTATATATTCATGATTCAAGTAATAGTTCTCATTGGTAATATTTGCAGCGGTAAGACTACGCTTGCGAAAATCTTAGAATTTAAAGGATTTTCATTTTTTCCTGTAGAAGAACTGAAAAAACAACTTAATTTTGCTGAAAAAGACTATGATGCCGACCAAGATGTTCTTTATGAAGAATATGCTAAACAAATTATTGATTTAGGGAAAACTAAGAAACTTATTGTAGAATCTACTGGGGCGAATAAATTTTGGTCTGCTTGTCTAGAAAAGATAAAAGCTGAATTTGGATCTGAATTACTTACAATAAAGATTGAAACTGATAAAGACACATGTCTTTCTAGATTAAAAGAACATAAAGAAGGTCATCGTCTTAATACGCGTGAAGATCTTATTAATAAAATTGATAAGAATATTTATACTAGCTCTGCAGATATGATAATTAAGAATAATGGAACTAAAGAAGACTTTTTTCAACAAATAGAGAAATTTATTTCTAGTTTGGATTTGTGATTTAGAATTCATCCATTTCTTCTAACTCATCAAGATAACCTTTCTTTTTGAGCCATTTAACTTGGACTGGTCGATATTTGAAAATAATATCTCCTTTTTCATCGCCACCGAACTCCCATGGTTCTACAATGACAATATCATTTTCTCGAACCCATAAACTTCTTTTAAGTCGTCCTGGGATTCTACAGATTCTTTCTTTTCCGTCAAGACATCTTACTCGGCATCTACTTCCACCTAGTCGAGCTATTAGTAATCCAATGCTTTCATCTCCTCTAGGAAGCTTAACTCTTTGGATTTGCTCTTCATCTGTTAATTGTGGTCGTTTATATGGTGCCATGTATGTTCTCGAAACAGATGTTCATTTAAAAAGGTGTCGTAAAAAATACCTAAAAAACATTTATAACTGCTGTTTCATTTTGCTTTTTATGACTCTTGATGGTATTGTAAGGAAGGCAGGACTTTTTTTATCGGGTTTATTATTGTCTACTTCATTATTATTTAGTCAAACTGATATAATTGCTACTCCTTATTGTTCTGTTAAGAAAACCTATGGTATTTCAAATAACAAAACTATTTTTATTCCTTTATTTTCCGCAGATCCTATTTATTATGAGTTAGAAGATGTGAAATCTTATCATATTCGTCCAGCTGAACTAACAACACACAATTTTGACAGTGGAATAAATGATTCTATACCTCATAAATCTGATTATCCTGATTCTTTTGATATTTCATCTCAGGGAGATACTGTTTATTTTGTGGATGGTAGACACATTGTTTCTTATGTGCCTTCTTCCGGGGATCGTAATATTTTATTTTCTCAAAATGACGGTTGGAGCGAAGCTTCAAAAATGCATGTAGATGTTTCATCAGGAAATATATTTTTTTTTGATTCTAAAGATAAAAAAAATTGGCGACTATGTGTTAAGAAACCAAATAAATATGGTGTTTCTGTTCTTTTTGAATTTAAAAATACTGATTTCTATAATTCAATCAGATCATCTTATCTTTCAGAAAATGGAAAATATATTTTGTTTCAAGATAAATTTAACTCGTCTGAAATTCCAAAAAAAAGAAAATATGAAAATTATGGTTTGTATATTTTAAAATTAGACGGAGAATCAAAAGCTCTACATATTTTATCAAGCGATCATTATCTGCCAGATTACGAAAAGGAATCAACTGATAGTTCATGGTATATTTCAGAATGGTCTGTGGGAAGCGTATCAAATAATGGTCTTGCTGTTTATACTGATAAATCAGGAGAAAAATCCAAAGGAGTATATTTGTATAATTATAATGATGGTAGTTCTAGACAAATAAGTCCAGACAAATTGTATTGTTTTGACCCTGTAATTTCTGATAATGGAAAATATCTTGCTTTTAATGCTTACAAAAGAAATGATGAGTTTACACGTCCTTATGTTTTAAATATTAAAAGTGGAGAATTAAAAATAATTGATAGAAATGCAGGAAACACAGATCTTAGATTTTCTCCAAATGGTAGAAATATATTTTATTCGGCTTGGAAATGGGGACAAATAAGATTACTTTGCGTTGATAATCCTGTAATTACAAAGAAAGCTAAACGTAAAGGAGAAATTGTTAAATTTTAAACTTAATCTTCGTCGTCTTCGCCTTCTCTTCGGATAACTTTAACCGCATCCATTGAAAGCGTTATTGGAATAGGAACTGCTGCTTCTAAAAGTTCAACAACTACTTCTTCTTTTGATTTATCAATTCTAGAAATTTTTGCTTTTTCTCTTTTGAAAGCTCCGGAGATAATTTCAACAATATCATTTTTCTTGATGTTCATCTCTTTTGTTCCTTGTTCAAGCATGTGTTCAATTTCTTTGTATTCAACAACGCTTGGTAGAATTCCACGAGCGTATGGTACGCCGAAAGCTGCTTGTTCAGCGTCACTTTTACTTTCTGCTTCCACGAAAATGTATCCTCTCATACCGTGAGGTCGAACGAGACTGTAAACTGCTAAGTTTTTTCGCTTTGCATTACTTGATACAAAACTTATTACTTGGTCTTCTCTATTTGCTGTTGTTCGTAACGCAAATATTATCCCTTCTTGTTTTTTTTCAGTATCTTTTTCCATTTTCTCGTTTTACTCTAAAATGTCAAACCGATGAAAAATAAATTTTTCATAGTTCAGTCATCTTTGTTCACTCGTATTATTTGAAAAGTTGATCAATGAAATGAATTATGAATCCAATTAGTCCTATAAGAAGAATTCCAAGGCCTGAGACTTTAACTACGGCTTGGTATTCCTTTCTATTTGGCTTTTTGGTTATTTTGAACACTCTGACACATTCAGAGTAAAATTTTTTTAGATTTGATGCCATTTGTAACACTTCGGAATGCTTAAACTACTTTTAAATGTTTCCCGTTTTAAACGAACTCTATTCCGAGATCATTTGCTAGGGTTGGTTGTGCGTTTCGGTCTCGATATGCTTGAGGTCTTTTTTGACCATATTCGCTCTCGATGCCTGTAACGACAAGTAGAACCTTAATTGTTCCATCCATATCATCGTTGATTTGGGCTCCCCAAATGATTCGAGCATGTGGATCAAGTCTATCGGTGATTGCACCAACGATTGTTTTCGCTTCGTCTAGTCTTAGGTCGTTTCCGCCGATAACATTTATGAGAGCTCCTTGAGCACCCATGACATCGACTTCAAGAATAGGATTGTTTAATGCTTTTTCTACAGCTTCTGCTGCTTTGTTATCTGAGTCTGATTCTCCAACTCCTATGAGTGAGATTCCGCCGTTTCCAAGAACTGCTCTGATATCTGCGAAGTCTAGGTTTACTAATCCTGTTGTTGTGATTAGTTCTGTAATTCCTTTTACTGCGCTTGCTAGTATTTCGTCAGCTACTTTGAAAGCTGTTTGTAAAGGTAAGTCTTGAGCGATAGCAAGTAATTTATCGTTTGGAATAAGAATAAGTGTATCTACTGATTTCTCAAGCATGTCTACTCCGAACATTGCATTCTCTGTTCTCTTTCCACCTTCCATTTTGAAAGGGATTGTTGCAATTGCTACTGTTAATGCTCCGCTTTTTCTTGCGATCTCTGCTACTATTGGCGCTGAACCCGTTCCAGTTCCTCCACCAAGTCCGCATGTGATGAAAACTAAATCGCTTCCTGAGATTGTTTGTCGTAGTGTTTTCTCGCTTTCTTTCGCTGAGTCTCTTCCTACGTTTGGTTGTCCTCCTGCACCAAGTCCTTTTGTCAGGTCTTTTCCTATTAGAATTTTTTTATCTGCTGTTCCTGCGAGAAGATCTTGAGCATCGGTGTTTACAATGATTGTTTCTGCACCAATAATTCCTAACTCGCTGATTCGATTAAGAGTGTTACATCCTGCTCCACCGCATCCAATAACTTTAATTTTTGCTTCTTGTTTAGCTAGAAGATCTGCAAGTTCTTGATCTGCAAGGTTATCTGGAGAAGCACTTACTTCTTGAGAAGTTTTGATTATAATTTCTTGAGTATTTTCAACAGGTGCTGTTTCCTGTATTAATGCGCTTTTATTCTCTGCGTATGTTTTTTCTATTGCTCCTTGAATGAATGACATAATATTCTACCTCTACACACTATTGTCATAGCGTTAGACTCACAAAAAAGGATACTAGTTTGGTGTTTATAAACCTTGTGTTATATTTAAATACTGCTTAAAAAAGTTAACTACTCGAAAGTGAGAAAAAAGGAAAGTTTTATAAATACTTGACTTATGATTGACTTTATGTCTTTAGAATCTTCAATTAAAAATGCTTGGAAATCTACAGTTGATGTTGTAAAATCTAAACGTGTTATACAAAACTATCCTAATGATTTAATAGCAGGTAATCTTTCTAGAACTCCAGTTTATGCGGTTTTTGATAATGCTATTTTAGGTATTCCTGATGAAAATGTATTAGATGCAGGGTTGAATGCAGCAATATATAGTGCTTGTGGATATGGTTTAGTTTATGTTTTAGGAAATTCATTGGTTGCAAAAGGTTTTGAAAAAATATATTCTAAACATGCTAAACTTATTGATGCTTTGTATTCTTCAGCAATAACTTTTGGTTTTGGAATGGCTGTAACTCTTACGGCTGGTTATTCTGTTAAACAATCATTAGCAGCATCTTCTGTACGTGCAGCAATTGCATTTCCTTTAGGTCCACTTACGCGTTATTTTACAGATGCATTTAGGGATGTTCGTGGAGAACCCGTCATGTCAAGAAAAACTAATTTTAAAGATAAATCTTTACTTTATCAAATACCTAGAGTAGCTGCAATGATTGCTACTCCTATTGCTCTTTTTTTCGGAACTTTGGCTTTGACGCTTGATAAAGAAGAAGCACCTCAACAAGATATTGATAAAAAAGAAATAAACTATGTCAGAAAAGATTCTGATTATATTTCAAATTCTAAAAATAGTTATTACGCTGATTTTTGTTAAGAAAAAAATAATATGCTCGACAAAGAATTTGCCGGCACCTCGAACGAGTTCAAGGAAAAATAAAATAAAAAATATTTCTATCCGCAACTACCTGCAGGAACTGCAGTATCTACTTCTGTAACAATTTTACCGTCGCATTCTGCTGGAGCATCATCAAATGCCGCACAAACTGCTGCTAAGATTGAATTTGCATCTCGACCACCGTTGTATGTTTGACCATCGATGTAGATTGCTGGACTTCCTTGAGCTCCGAAGAGTTTCATAAGTTCAGCATCTTTTGCTGCGAATGTTAATGCGTTTTCTGCTTCACAGGATTTGATTGCGTCAACATCGTAGCTTAGATCGCTAGCAACATCTTCGAAACATGTATCTGCGTTTTGTGCAGTACACTTTGCATTCATTTCTCTAGCAAACTTAAACCATGCACCGAGACCATATTGTTCTTCAACACATTGTTCTCTAACATTTTGCTTTGCTTCTGTTGCGCCGTGCATAGAACAGTAAAGGCTATCTTCGTCCATACAGAATGTTTCTCCACCGCCTTGGTAATTTTCGTAGTAGATATAGTGCGGTTTGAACTCAGCTGAATCTCCTAAAGCATTGTATACTTCTTCGATTATTTCTTCACCTATGTTACCATAAGGACAGTAACTCATAACGAAGAAATCAATTTCAGGTTTATTATCGCCTAATGTAATTCCCATTTTGGAAAATTGTTCGTCTCTTTTTTCATCGTCAATGTAATAGCTTGCTCCGGTTACTTCATCTTTTAATTTGTAGCTTCCGTCGGAAAGTTCATCGAAGTTAAGATCGAATTGGGGTTGAGCCCATGATTGAGTTTCTGTTACTTTTTCATCAAAGATGTATGCTGGAATAATTGCTAAATCATATTTGTCAACAAGTTTTTCTCCATCTTTACTTGTAACTTCAACTTCTTCAATAATAACTCCTGGAAATAATCCTTCGCTTGCTGTGATTATTTGGCTTGTATCGCAACTTGCACAGGCTTGACCTGTGATAACTGTCATGCTAACTTCTACAGGTGCAGGAATATCTCCACATGTGGAAGGTTGTTCATCACCGAAAGCTAAACAGAATGCTCTTTTGAAATCTAAAGTAGCTCTTCCGTCATTGTATGGTTTGTTATCAACATAAATTGTCGGACTTCCACTTGCTCCTGCTTCTTGAGATAAAGCTGCGGATGCTGTTAGAAGATCAATACCTTCTTGTCCTTCGAAACATGTTCGCACTGCTTCAACATCGTAATCGAGATCGCTTGCGCATGTTTCCCAATTGTCAGGAATTAATTGTGCTTGTGCGTTCATACAAAGAACGAAGTCAAGATATTTTGTTGAATCAACTGATTCTGCACAAAGTTGTACGATGTTTCCATCAACTTCTGGTTGTCCGTGTAGACTTTGGAATGTTCCGTCGCCTGCAGGTGTAACTATGTGTGCAACCGTAAGATCAAAATTTTCTTCACCTATGTCTTGGATTGCTTCAAAGATTGTATTCTCTGCTTGCACTCCGTATGGACACTGACTCATTATATAGAGTTCAACTTCTAAAGGTTCATCTACTTGATCAACAAGATCTGCTGTTCGATTTCTTCCTTCAGGAATAATATTTGTGAATCCATTTGTAAATACTGCCAGAACAAGAAGTACTCCAAGAATAAGTACTGTTCCTTGCCATACAAAAAGATTTGAATTATCTTTTTTAGCTGGCTTATGAGCTGAATGCGGTTTTGCTTTATGAGTGTCATGGCTAGCATGACTAGTTTTCATTTTTTTTCTATGTGATTTTACCAATATATGTCCCCTCACAACAATTTGTGTAGTTTTTACAGACAAATATATGTTTTATAAAGATTGTGGATTTGTGGCGAAGCTTTATATAAAAAATCACTCTTAATTATTATTAATGGCTCGAAAACAGTTCTCAAAATCAGATATTAAACAATTTCTAGAAGAATTTCCTCCTGCGGAATTAGTTATGGATAAGAAATCTCATGTTGCAGTTGATGATGGTATTATGTTTGTTGGAAAAGATCCTTGTTTTATTCAAAAAGATAATCAATGGTTTCCAACATTGAAACTTCTTTTGAAACATATAGAACTTCTGCCTAAACTTGTTGTAGATATGGGTGCGGTAAAGTTTGTTGTTAATGGTGCAGATATTATGCGACCAGGAGTAACAACCTGTGATGAATTCGAGAAAGATTCTTTTGTTGTTATTGTGGATGAAACCCATGGTAAACCTTTAGGTGTTGGCCTATCTTTATTTTCATCGGAAGATCTTTTGGCGCAGAGTGGCGGTAAGGTTGTTGCTTCGCTACACTATGTTGGCGACGAATACTGGAATAAATAACTTTAAAACATAATCTTCATTTGTCTCTTTTATGGATGATGAACAAATTGATTCTTTAACAAACGAATGCTATGATTGGGTGCATAAAAACGGTGCTGATCCTGCTCCTTTATTTACTAAGGAATCATTAATGTATCAAAAAGCAAACGGAATTCATCATTCTATTTTTCCTCATCATCCTCGTTTTCCTAGACCTGAATTAAAAGATGGCGATCTGGCTTATTTTCATAACGATCCTAAGGTTTATACTGGTGGATTTTTCAGATCATTCCCTGAACATAATTTATTGTATATTCTATCGACTGATTTCATCGCACCTTCTAATCCTACGGTTCGCGATTTAACTTTAGATTCTTCTTTTGAAAAACTTATACGTTCAAAAGATGCCTATTGGTGTCATTCTTCTCTTATTTTTGAAATAAAAAAAGAAGGAGATCTATATGTTCCTAAATATAATGGGACTTTTGCAGTAAGAGATTATATGATTAACAATGTCTCCGAATTAGAAAGTCTTAATTTATAGTTTTTCTAAACTACGAACAGTAAATTCTATGATGCCTTCTTTCATTTTAGGAATTATATAACAAATAACTTCTTCTCCTGCTTCAAATCCTTCTTGTTTGTGTGCAGAAAACTTTTCGCCATCTATTTCTAGAAATAATAATCCTGCTCGAATTTTAGTTATTTTACCTTTGACCAAGAATTCTTTCTTCAACTCACCGTTGAACATAAAATAGTCTCCCGTATCCGTATGTGCGATGTGAAGTCCTCTGATTTCGTCGAGTGTTGTTGTTTCCATGCTTTCTTGAGTATTCATTTTTTTATAAATTTAACCGTTTTTCAACCATATAATCGGTGGTGTGTAAAAAATGAACTGGTGTAAAAAGGATGAATCTTGTGTAAAAACAAGCGGAAAGGATGAAATTCGGGCTTTGGAGAGCTTGAGCAATAAAAAGGAAGATTTAAAAAAGAGTTATTTTAATAGATTATTTATGGGAAATGCATCGTTAGCTGTGATTATGGTTTCAGTTTTATTTATTTTAATTATAGCAGGATCTTTTTTGACTGTTTCTGTCCAAGAAATAAAATTCAATATTGAAGATGAACAAATTACTCATGTCGATTTGAATAATGTCGAAATATCTCAATTAACATATTTTTTAAGACTTCAGGAGAAAGGAGATTATACAGTATATATTTACGATCTTGAAAATGAGAAATTAAAAAAATTTAGTAATTTAGGTTTTGGAGAACACATAGTATATTTAAAGAATAATAAAGAGTGTATTTCTATACAATTAGTAACTAATAAATTAGAAACAAAATTGGATTTAATTGAAAATGCGTGCGTGGATTGAAGATGGATAAAAATATTAATATTCTTGCAGGACACATATTAACTCTTTCAGCAATTATGTTTTCTGTTTCAATAGGTTTTATCACAATTGCTTTTTCTGATACAATATCGCAAATGAATTTAATGGGTAAAATATTAATTGCAATATTCATATTAGCTCAACTATTGTTTTTTTATAACGCCATAGTAAAATCTTTGCAAGCCATAGAAAATCAAAATAAGGAATTATATGAAAAATCAAAAGGAAGTTTATTTTCAGGAACTATTTTAATCATTGGCGTATATTTTTTAATTATTGTTATGAGAAGTATCAATTGATTTTTACATGAACTATTTAAGATTCTTTTTCTTTAAGACTTTTAAAAATTAGTTAAGTTTTTGTGCAAGAATTTATAAGTGAAAGTACATTTATATCTTTTTGTTGAGGATAATTATTTAATGACATTAGAAATAAGTATTGGTTTATTGGCATCTTTAATTACAGTCTTAGGTGTATTCTGGTATATTGCGGATTCTTACTATAATAAAATAACTAAAAAAATAGAAAAGCAAGGCAAAAAAATTTATGATTTAAGTGTTAAAGTGGAATCTGAAATTAGAGCAAAAAATATTATTTTTGGCCCTTTGGAAGGTGAGAAAAAATGAACCGACTAAATATTAAAGATAGATTGTTATTGGCTAATCTTTCTGATAAGATTCAAATTCATCAAGCTTCAACTAATGAGATGAAACAATTTTTAGATATTATTAAATCTACTGGAGAAAATAATTATTTCCAACTTCAAAAATATTTACAAGTTGCAGGTTATTCTTCTGTTGAAGAATTCGAACATCATTTTAAAGATAGACAATCAAAAGAATTTTGGGAAGGGCTTGCTAAAATAGGCGGAGCAGTTCTCATCGGATATGAGTTATATCAACTCTTAAAGAAAAAATAGTGTTTTTATTTGTTCTTTTTAAGAATCGTTTCCATTCAGCATATTTTTTCTCATTAGTGAAATCTTTCGAAGCATGAGTTTTCAAAGTATTATTAATGTAATCGGCAAATGCATCCCTAAAATAGCCTACACATCCTTTTCTAACAATTTTATTTCTGTTTGCATGATAACAAACATACTCTATTGTGTTAAATAGCTTATAATCATAATCTCTTTGTTTTTTTGGAGTTTGTTTTAAATCGCTCCATCGATTGTGTACTTCAAAAAACATTGCTGTAAGTTCATTGAATAAACTCCTATCGTTTTTTTTGTTTGTAAAATATAACGATGATGTTGCAATAATAATTGCTACGATACCTGTTAAACCAGCAATCATTTCCCAACTCATTCTTCTACCTGTTCATTATCTTTTGAACTATTATCTGTGTCTGGTTGTGAATTAAATCCTTCTTCAAAATCAGGATCTGCATTAAAACTTCTTTTAACTAACTCTTCTTTGCCACATAAAACATCTGGAGATGCATTAACTGAATCATTTGCTGATTGTGTTTCAGTTGTGACTTTCTGAGTATCAGGAGTTGAATTGAAACTTTTAGCAACTTGATCTTGATTTTGTCCAAACTGCACTTCTGTTTTATCCATGTCGAAGTACTTTCTTACTGCTTTTTTAAGTTGAGGATTATCTGTCATAAAAACAGAGAAATGAAGAGTAGTATTTAAAAATAATTAATGTTCGGCGGTAAAACTGTTCACAGGACACTTGTCAAATAGATTAATAAAGGGTGTTAAATTTACTGAAATAAATTGAATTATGAGGTAAAAAATGAAATTAAATGGAAAAATAAGATGTAATAGCAATTTATATGATTTTGAGTTCGAGGGAACCCCTGGAGATATAGAATACTTAGAAGAAAAAGGAATTGAAAAATTAAAAAAAGCTCTTTTAAAAATAATGAAAAATGACTAAAATTAATAGTCCTGAAGCAAGAAAAGATTTGGCAGTAGGTATTGCTGTAGCAATGTTTATTATTCTTGCTGAGGGCGCTAAACGGCTTCTTGAGTTATGGTATGATTGGGCTCAAGTTCCCCCTGTCTTAGAAATAATTATGGGGACTGGTATTGCAGTAGCTATTTTGGGATTCTTTTTTTTATTGACAATAAAAAAAGAAAATAAATAATTATTTATTCGTGAATGTAACTTGGAGCTATTCCTGTCCATTGTTGAATTAATGTTGCTGAAAGAGTAACTTTGGTTGTTTTTCTTTCATCTCGATATTTAGTTATTGTTTCACAAATTTGTTTAGTTGGAACTTTAAATTGATTATACGAACATTTTCCTTTGTTATCATAGTTTAAAGTATATTGCCAAGTAAATACTTTTTCTTCTTGTGCTTGTAATCTGTGACTAACGGTTGTTATCTCTTTTGTGCCGCCATATTTTGTTTGATATAAACCTCTTAAACTAAAGAAGCCACTTTCAGAATCAAGATTTTTAACAATAACTGCACACTTATCTGTGTATAAAGAACATTCTTCATAAATACATTCGTCTTCATAATCTACACAAACATATTTGAAATTCATCCAGTCCCATTCTTGTTCAACACAAACAGATTCGTATTCTGTGCATTTGTATTGATCACATTCTCCGAACGCAGTTCCCCAGTCAATATTATGAGATAAATCTTTTGATTCGCATTCTTTATCTGTATAAGGAATTTGTTCAGTATAACTTTTAGTAGCTGTGTATGAGAAAGGTATTGTGAACATGATTATTAGAAATAAAGCTAATATGCTTCCTCCGATGATTAATAATATTTTTGATGTTTCATTAATATTAGATTTATTTTTAGTTTTTTTAGTCATTTTTATTCCTCTTACACGTTACATGTACAGTACAGGTAACAATAAGTGATATATAAAAATTACTGTACATATACAGTACATGAGAAAAAATTATGTCAATGTAAGCATACCTTCTGAATTAGTTAACTTAATTGATTCTACTTGGAAAAAAAGCGAAAAAGGCTATAGGAGTCGTGCAGAGTTCATTTTAGAAGCAATAAGAGAAAAACTAGATAAAGAAAATTTAAATAAAAATTCTGATTATCAAGTTTAATTTATAAAAAAATCGGTACGTATTAATACAAAACTTTATATATGTCTAGTGATTTTTAAGAACTAACATGAGCCCTTACGTCCTTACGAGGAGGTAAGATGACCTTTTTATTATTTTTTCAATACTTTTTTAAACTAGTTCTTACCATCTAAACTAATGGAATCAACAATAGTTTTTATTGATGCAGCATACCTTGGAAAAATTGCAAGTCATTTTGGAGATGGAAGACCAATAAATTATGATCTTAACAAATTTTCACGACTTCTTGCTAAGGAATGTTCTTTGTGGTGTAGAGAAATATATTTTTATACGGCTCCACCGTATCAAAGTCCTAATCCTACTGTCGATGAAAAACTTCGACGACAAAATCATGACCATTTTATAAATATGATTTCTTCGATTCCTGGATTTATAGTGCGACAAGGACGATGTCAAAAGAAAGGCGAAGGTGAATATGGTCAGAAGGGTGTAGATTCTCTTATTGTAAAAGATTTAGTTACTCGTTTAAGTAAAGGAGATATAAATAAAGTTATATTAATTGCTTGCGATACTGACTTTGCGCACATTCTTGAAGAAATACGATCCGAATATAAAATCCATGTTATTCTTGCTTATTTTAACGATTATGTCAGAGGCTCTAAATTTGCTATGTCGAACCATATATTATCTGCTTGTGATGAATCTTTATTAATTTCGAAAAAGCATTTCTTGAATTCTTCTTTTGAATATAAAATTATTTCTAAAATTCACAAAAATGGAATCGACTCACCTGTAACTCATTTTGTTACTAAAAAGAAGCCATATACTGTTGAACAATTAATTCTCAAAATCAAAAAGAAAAACAATAAATTTTATGTTATTGTGAACGGAGAGAAAAAATATTTAGAAATTACTAAATCAACAGAAGGTGTTGATTCATTAATTATTGATGTTGAAGGAACTGAAAAGAGTCATTTTGAAGATTTACCTTTGTTTGAAGATTAATTCATTTCATATTCAATTTTACTCTTCTTTTTCTTTTGTTTGTCTTTGTTCTGGTGTGACTTTTTACTGTTACTATTTTAGTTCCTTTGTTGGTTCGTACTTTTTTATTGTATCCTTTTACTTTTCTTTCACTCATGATCTTCCTCCGTCAATAAATCTAATTCTATGAGCTTTGTTATGTGTTTGTCTGCTGTTTTCCATGCTATCCCTAATTCTTTCGCTACTTCATTCACTGAGAAGAATCTATTATTTTGATCTATTATTATTCTTATTATCTCTCTATCGTAGAGATCTAGTTTGTGACTTAAGCGTTCTAGTTTGTCTTCTACGCTTTCTTCTTGGTTCTTTTCTTTATTTGACATTTTAATTCTTTTAGTTCTTCGGCTGAAGATAAATCGTATGTGAACTCTGCTTCGAAATCTTTATTATTTTCTTTAGTCCAGTTTAAAGTTTCAGTTAGCTTCTTAGGTAATCGTATAAGGAAATTACGTCCGTCGAAGCTTATTTTTGCTTTCAAAACTTTTTCTTTTAGTTGTGTTTTAATTAATTTTTTGAAAAACTCTTCTGAATGTTGTTCTTTTTCTGAATCCATACACTTCACGATGTTCTAAATAGGTTTACATTTATAAAGTTTCTTATATTGAACTAACAAAATTAGTGTTTTTTTCATTCACAAGTAACAACTTCTACACAAAACTTATAAATCAAATAGTATTAACAAAATGTACGTTGATGTACTAACATCACGAAAGTGATTAAAATGAAAAATAAAATAACACAAACAAAACATAAATTAAGCCCATCGAAACTATCTTTATTCAAAGATTGTAAACGATGTTTCTGGTTACAAGAGAATCTTAGAATCAGAAGACCTAGTTCAATATTCCCTAGCCTTCCTGGCGGGGTCGATAGAGTTCTGAAAACTTATTTCGATACTTTCAGATTCGAAGATGAGCTTCCTCCTGAGATCAATGAGCTTTCTGATTGTAAGTTATTCACTAAGAAAGAAGTTTTAGATCGTTGGAGAAACAACTGGCAAGGAATTCGCTGGACCAACCCTGAAGGACACTTGTTCAGAGGAGCTGTTGATGAGATTCTTGTTAAGAATAAAGAATTAGTTGTTCTTGATTATAAGACTCGAGGCGCTTTGCCAAAAGATGAGACTGTTGGTTATTATCAACACCAGCTAGATTCTTACGCTTTTCTTTTAGATAAGGAAGGTTTCGATGTCAGCGACACAGCATACTTGCTATTCTACAGCCCTAAAGAAGCTTTTGAAGGAGGATGTATAGATTTCAACACCACACTAGTCTCTGTGAAAGTCGACCCTGTAAGAGCCTTAATATTGTTCAATAATGCAATTGAATGTTTAAACGATTCTATTCCTTCGGAAGGTTGTGCTTTCTGCAATCATCACAAAGGTGTTGCAAAATGAGTACTGATGAAGTTATTAAAGTCGCAGGTGGTATTGATGGTTCTGGAGTTATTGAGATGCATCCTACATTTTACGAAGGTCAGACAACTTTTGCTAAGTTGGAGCGTTCTGAAGAAGCTATAGTTGGTAAGAAAACTAAAACTCGTCGTTCTACATTAAAACGAGGAAAAGATATTGAAAGACCAATTAAACAACCCGAACCTATTAAGAAAGAAACTCCTTCTCGTTGTTTCTCTTCTTACGATCAAGCGAGAATCCACGAATATGGTCATTTCAAAGATTTACTTAATGAATTATTGTTCTTAGCTGTGGAAGAAGAACCTATGATTAAAATAGGTCGTTCTCGTTTCAGCAAGAAAGATCGTTTATTCTCGATGATGATATCTATTTATCATAAAGCAGATTTCAGAAAATCAGTTAGTATTCTTAAGGAAATGAAGCGAGAGCATTTAATTAGTAAATCTCCTGGTTTCAAAAGCTTGAGTAATTTCTTCAATGAAGAAGAATTTTCAAAAATTCTTGATAAGCTTATCAAAATTAGTTCTCTTCCTTTCATCCCTTTCGAAACTACTGGCGCCATAGATGCTACTGGGTTTTCCACTAGCCAATTCGCAAGATGGTTCGATCATAAATGGGGAAAACAAGAAGGACAAGAACGAGTTTGGGTTAAACTTCATGCTGCCACTGGTTGCAATACTAATTGTTTCTTATCTGGTGAAGTTACTGAGTGCAGGGTTGCTGATATTAAAATGGCTAAAGATGTTATTGGGAAAATTTCTAAACAGTTTAAAATGGCTGATTTCTGCGCAGACAAGGCGTATAATTCTAGGGAACTGTTTAAATTTATTCAAGATTCAGGTATGAATCCTTATATTCCGTTCAAAAAAAATCATACTGGTAAGGCTAGAGGCGTTCTTATTTGGAAAGTTATGTTTGACAAATTTATTCGTCATAATCAAGATTTCAAGAAACATTATCATCAACGAAGTAATGTAGAAACTAATTTTTCAATGCTTAAAGAGCGTTTTGGCAAATCGTGCAGGTGTAAGAATTTTCTAGGACAACGAAATGAGATTAAATGCAAGATGCTCGCTGTAAACATTTGCTTACTAATTCAAGCATGCTATACACATAATATTAGTCTTGATTTGGCAGATTGTGTAAAAACTAACGCGTCTGTGTAAAATCATGGACTTCTGTGTAGTTTATAAAGCAATTTTTACACACAGCCCATATAATCGATAGATTTATATATTAGTAGAGCAATTCCAAACCTTGTTGACTTAAAGTCGACCAAACAACGAGGCGAATCACGATTACAAAAAAAGAAAAAAAACCTGATATGGCAGTTGAACTCAAGGAGAGAACTGATCTCATGCTCAGATTACAAGCGGAATTTGCAAACTTCAAACGAAGAACAGAAGAAGCAAACACAAAAATTTACAATCATGCGGTTGGAGATGTTCTAAAAAACTTCATTAATATATTTGATGATTTTGAACTTGCTCTAAAAAATGATGGCAATCCTGAAGAATTCAAAAAAGGAGTTGAACTAATATTTGCAAAATTTATTTCAACATCTGAAGAATTTGGCTTGAAAAAAATTGAAACAAAAGATCAATCATTCGATCCAATAGTACACGAAGCATTACTTGCGGAAGAAAGTGACGGACCAGAACAAATGATTTTGGAAGAATTACAAGCAGGATATCAAATTAAAGATGCGGTTCTTAGAACTGCAAAAGTTAAAGTCTCAAAAAATAAAGGCGAATAAAATGGTAGATGACAAACCAGAAATAAGTTTAGAAAAACAAGTTAATGATTATGTTCTTATTGGAGATGCAATAGGAAAAATGTTAGAAAAAAATAATCCTGCAGGAGCGCTTTTCGTTCTTGATAATATTAAAGGAGATTACAAAAAAGATTCTCTTTATGCTGGCATTGCTAGTGTTATGACAAGTTATCTTGGAAATCCTTCTGGACTTCCAATTGTGGGTATGCCAAACAAAACTCTTGATGAAGCAACAAAGAACTTTTATCAAGTAGCAATTGATTATGTAAAATCGCAATCAGGTCCTTATGCAGGATCTAATAATCAACAATAGAGGAATAAAAAATGGTACAACCATGAAAACTTGTTTTTCATTGGTTTGAAATTTTAGAGGAAACGAAAAAATGTCAAAAGAAAAAATTATAGGAATTGATTTAGGAACTACATTCAGTGCAGTTGCTGTATTAGAAGGTGGAAAGCCTGTTATAATCCCAAACGCAGAAGGTGCAAGAACAACACCAAGTGTTGTCGCAATAAATAAAGATGGGGAAAGATTAGTTGGTCAAATCGCAAGAAACCAAGCAGTTCTAAATCCAGAAAACACAGTTAGATCTATCAAACGACATATGGGTGAAGATCACAAAGTTACAATCGCAGGAGAAGTTAAATCTCCTCAAGAAATTAGTGCAATGATTTTACAAAAATTAAAATTAGATGCAGAAGCATACTTGGGACATCCTGTTGAAAAAGCAGTAATTACTGTTCCAGCATATTTCTCAGATTCACAACGTCAAGCAACAAAAGACGCAGGAAAAATTGCAGGTTTACAAGTTGAAAGAATTATTAATGAACCAACATCAGCAAGTCTTGCATACGGTCTTGAAAAAGGAAACGATCACACCATTTTAGTATTTGACTTTGGTGGTGGTACATTTGACGTTTCTATTTTAGAATTAGGAGATGGAGTTTTCGAAGTAAAAGCAAGCAACGGAGACAACAGTCTAGGAGGAGATGACATTGATCAACTTCTTATTGACCAACTTGCAGATGATTTCAAAAAAGAAAACGGAATTGATTTACGTGAAGATAAAACTGCTTTACAAAGATTAAAAGAAGCAGCAGAAAAAGCAAAAATCGAACTGTCAACAAAACAATCCTCTACAGTCAGTCTTCCATTTATCACTGCGGACTCAAGCGGTCCAAAACACCTCAACACAGATATTTCTCGAGCAAAATTCGAGAGCCTTATCCAGAACATCCTTGAAAGACTTAAAGTTCCAACACAGCAAGCTCTCAAGGATGCTGGTATGGGTGCAAATGATATTCACAAATTAATTTTTGTTGGAGGTTCAACAAGAATTCCTACGGTTCAAGATTTAGTAAAAAAAATTCTTGGAAAAGATGGAGACAAATCTGTTAATCCTGATGAAGCAGTTGCACTTGGTGCGGCAATTCAAGGCGGAATTTTAGCAGGAGACATAAAAGATGTTTTGCTTCTTGATGTCACTCCTTTAAGTTTAGGTATTGAAACTCTTGGTGGTGTCTTTACAGCTATCATCGATAAAAACACAACTATTCCTACAAAGAAAAGTCAAGTGTTTAGTACAGCAGCAGACAATCAACCTGCGGTAACAATCCGAGCTGGTCAAGGAGAACGAAGCATGTTCAACGACAATAAAGAACTTGGAAAATTTGATCTGGTTGGTCTTCCTCCAGCACCACGTGGCGTTCCACAAATCGAAGTTACATTCGACATTGATTCAAATGGAATTGTTGCTGTAAGTGCAAAAGATCTTGGAACTGGAAAAGAACAAAGTATCAAAATTACTGCGTCCACAAATCTTTCCGATGAAGAAATTGAAAAGATGAAAAAAGATGCAGAAGCACATGCAGAAGAAGATAAAAAACTAAAAGAAAAAGTTGAAATAATTAATCAAGCTGAAAGTTTAGTTTTCCAATCTGAAAAACTTTTCAAAGACTTTGAAGGCAAAGTTGATAAAAAAGAAGTTGAAGATGTTAAAGCAGACATTGAAGAAATAAAAAAACTTCTTGAACCTGAAGAAAAAGATGTTGATACAATCAAAAAGAAAATGGAAAGTATCAATGAAAAAATTCAAAAACTTTCAACAGAACTTTACAAAAATGCTTCCGCAGAACAACAAAAAGCTGGCGCAGCTAATCCTGGAGAACAAGCATCAGGAGAGAAAAAAGCTGAAGATGAAAATGTTGTAGATGCTGAATTCGAAGAAGTTAAAGACGAAGTCGAGGAAAACAAATAGAGTTTTCCGCGATGCCGAAAAAATATTTTTTTCGAGCATAAAAGAAGAAGTCAAAAGAATAAAACTTTTAATATGGAGATGAAAAGATGTATAATATAGTAACGCAAAACCAATTTGGTGAAAGTGCAGCAGATCTTACATCAACATACAAAGTAAATACAATCGATGATGGAGATTCATCAATGAGGGTTAGTGAATTTGTTTCAACATATACAAAACGCGTTGTAGAAAAAACATACAATGCAACAATGTCTATGGATGCAAATCAACTTATCAAAATGAATGATGCTTATTTGACTCACGTAAGTAATACTGGAAATTCTCAGTTATCTTACAATGGTCAAAAACTTTTGGAGTAAAAATGAAATTCGAAACATCAAGTACAGAAAAATCTGATTTTTCTAGTTATGTTTCTACTACTAGCATCAATAGTAAATCATTATACTCTCCTAATGTTTCATCAACAGCAAAATCATCTTTGAATTTTGCTTCTTCAAATACAAGTGATGCATATTTATCAAAAATAAAAGATAATTATGAATCATCTAAAATAAACAATAACATTATAAATCCAGACAAACAATACTCGTTCATGACAATTAAAGGTTCTGACATAACTGGTAAATATGCGAAAGCGCATGGAGATATGCCTGTTTTTAACACGGCACCTTATTTGTATATGAAGTAAAATATTTGTGTGATAATTAGTGGCAGAGAAAGATTACTACAAAACATTGGGCGTTGACAAAAGCGCATCCAAGGAAGATATAAAAAAAGCGTATAAAAAACTCGCTAAGAAATATCATCCTGATTTGAATAAAGATAATCCTGATTCTGAAGCGAAATTTAAAGAAGTAAATGAAGCTGCATCTATTTTAGGTGATGATCAAAAACGAAAACAATTTGATCAATTTGGAAGCGAAGGTTTCAAACATGGAAATCAAGGTGGACAAGGTTTTGGTGGATTTAATTTTAGTGGTAGTTCTGGTTTTGATTTTGATAGTATCTTTGATTCTTTTTTTGGCGGTGGCGGAAGAGGCGGTGGCCGACAACGTGGACCAAGAAGAGGAAATGATCTTAGATATGATATGGAAATAAATCTTGTTGATGTCGCAAAAGGTGTTGATAAAAAAATTAAAATCAAAAAGAAAGATAACTGTTCTAAATGTAAGGGACTTGGTGGAACTGGTTCTAAAACCTGTTCAACATGTAATGGTCAAGGTGTAATTACTTCAATTAAAAGAACTCCTTTCGGCGCTTTCCAAACGCAATCTGCATGTCATGATTGTCATGGTCTTGGAGAGCAAGTTGAAAAAGAATGTTCTCAGTGTAATGGTCGAGGCTATGAACAAAGAGAAAAAACTGTAACTGTTAATGTTCCTGAAGGCGTTGAAGATGGTATGCGACTTAGACTTACAAACGAAGGAGAAGCTGGCGGATCAGGAGCAGAACAAGGAGATCTTTACATTAATATTCATGTAAAAAAACACGAATTTTTTAAACGAGATGGAATGGATATTCATTTAGAAGTTCCAATCACATTCATGCAAGCATCACTTGGAGATTCAATAGAAATTCCAACAATAACTGGAAAAGCAAAATTGAAAATTCCTTCTGGGACACAACCAGGAACAGTTCTTCGAATGAAAGGAGAAGGATTGGCTCATTACCGTCGTTATGGTAAAGGAGATCAGTATGTTCACATTCAAATTGATGTTCCTAAAAAACTTAACAAAAAACAAAAAGAAGCACTTGAGAAATTCGAGACTTCATTAAATAAAAAGAAAAGACCGCATGAAAAATTATTAGATACAATTAAAAAAAGTTTTAAATAAAAACAAATAATCAAAAAACAAAGGTGAATTAATATGACTGAAAATATGGAAAATGTAAGTAAAGATGAACAAATTGGATTTCACAAAGGATCACTTTCAACTCTAGCAAAAGAAAGAGAAGAATTTGGTAGAATTTTAGGAATCGTCGAGCAATTAATGCAAATGCACATTGGCGCACTAAAAGAACTTGGTGTAGATATGGAAGCACAAGCAGCACAAGCAAATACAACTGCAGCTCCTCCTGAGAAGAAAAAACCTATTGAAGATATTCTTTAGAAATTTTATTTTTTTAATAAAATAATACTTCCTATTAATCCTATAATGAATGTTATTGGAGCTACGATTAAAGAAATTATAAAGAAAAGTGCATGTAAAGGTTCAAAAAGAAAAGCGAGCTTCTCGAAACTTACTGCCAACGCATAGAAAAGATTATGCAAAATTGTAAAAACAAGCGGAGATATTGCTGAAATTCCAGTCAAGATCAAAAATCTTCTTAGTTTTCCTTTTTCTTTTTTACTTAATATTATTAAGATAATCCCTATTGCAAGGAATAATAATCCTAAGATTCCTAATATTAGGAAAAATATTCGTTTTGATGAAAGATCAAATGGTGATATAAAGAAGAATAATATTAATATGAATATTACAAGTAAAGAATAAAGAATTCTTTCGATTGTTTTTCGTACTTTTTTAGATTTATCCATAATAATATACAACAGAGGAACTAATACTTAAATCTTTTTATGGGCAAAGATATTATTTCATTTAACGTTACACGTTTAATGAAGTTTTGTGAGGTACTAACAAAATTTGGGAGAGCGAAGTGCAACGAGTGAACCATTAAATGGTTGTTATATTCGGGTGAGCGATAGAGAAAGTGCAACGTCCCCGACGACTGGAAGGGGGAGAGTAAGAAATGGCTTTTTTTCGGTAGCCAATTTGAAATGTAACGACTGCAAGGAGTGTTTGAGGTTATTTCATTTATTTTAAAATAAAATTAGATCTGTTCTTTTTTCTTTAAAATACCAACTCTAATTAATGCGTCTTCTAAATATTCACCAGATTTAAGAATTATTTTTTCATTTGGTTGTTTTAAAAAATCTTCAAAATCGGTCTGAATTGAATTTACAACCCTCTTGACAAATTCTTCGTTTGCACCCCTATTTCTTGCACGGGATTTATACTCTTCCTTGCAAATAGGATCTGGATATGCTAATGAAAAATTAATTCCATAATCTCTCATATCTTTAAAAGGCATACATGGTGCAATGAGTATTATGGCGTGTCCATTATTTTTACTTTCTTTAAGGATGGCATCATAATAGTTAATTGGCCATTCTGGGTTAAGTTCACGTTTTGTTGACTTAATACTTTCTTTGTTTTTCACAGTTTTTTGTTCATCTGTTAAAATATACTTATAATCACCACTAGTCAATTCAATTATCTCTTTATAGTTTTTTGTTAAATATGTTTTGCCTGCACAGATCCATGCACTAATTATAATTGGTTTTTTGTTGATTATATCTTTTTTCATATTAGAATTCAAATAATTGATTATTTATAAAACTTCTTTTTAAAAAGAAAAAACCTCAATTTTATTTCAAGCCATTTCTTATTGAATATAACATCGGGCTTAAGGAGAGTTTCGACTGAAAGGAGAAATTCGGGCGGAGTCTGCAAGACGGAGCTCTTTAAGCCCTGTTAGTTGGGGAGTCTGCAAGTCGACCGACCGGAGAAATCTTTGATTTCGTAGGGACAGTTCATCTCCCCCTAAATTCTATCTATGTTTCTCATCACAACTTCTTCTGCTTTGAAAAAATTCTTTGAAAATATTTTAGCCTTTTCTTGATCAAATTGTTTACAAGAAAAAAGATTTATGTATACTGCGCCAAGAATATTTAATGTGTGGACTACAATATTTGAAGTTTCAATAAATTGTATTGCTGAAATTCCTTTTAAGTGAGGAATTTCACTATGATCTTCCCAAAAAACAGGTTCTCCATGCCTTTTCATATCAATTTTATTGCAAATTTCAACAAAATATTTTTCTAAATTTTCTTGAGAAAATGTTTTTACATCACATCCATGTAAATCCATTATTAATTCTTGTCCGTAATTTTTGTTTTCTTCCTCAAAATTCCATCCATCTTTAATATTTAATTCATTTAATTCTTCTTTTTGTTCATTGCTCAATGTAGCAATTTCTATTTTAGCATCTGAAATATATTCCTTAGTTAAGATGTGTTTTGCTGGACAAATTTGAGAGATAGCAATTTTAAATTCATTATTCTTTTTAATAATGTTGCAAGGATATATTCTACAGTCTAATGGTCTTATTTCATGGATAGAACATTTATTATTATCTAAAAATGGACAAGGATTTTGTGGTATGATGTAATATTTCCCTTCTTTCTTGAAAAAATCTTTTCCTGTTTTATTAATTATTGCTTCTCTTTCTTTAGGAAGTACCATTGGAGAACCTTCTCTTTTACAACATTGTGCTTCACATTTTAAACAAATTGGCAATAAAGATGTTTTTTCAGTCATGTATTTTAGTGATGAGAATATCTATATAAATCTTTTTAGGGGGAGATGAATTGCAACTAACATCAGGATTATGAGAAGTTGATTTTTTGAGGCAACCCGCAAAAATTCAATTTGGGTAAAATCCTGCAAGGATTTTCCTCTTAATCGTTGTTAGCCGACCCGACGACTGAAAGGAGGAGAGCCTGCAAGGCGTGGCAAGGAGCGAAGCGACGCAGAGTTTTCTTACTGCCGAAAATCTGATGGGTGCCGTAGTTTTTACTTACTTTAATATCAATTACTGCGAAGCAGACAATATGTCCGAAGGACGAGAGAGGGCCATTTTTGGTTCTTTTTCTGAAAAAGAACATTTGGGGTGTTCTTAAAAACGAAAAAGAAGAGAATCAATTTAAAAGTGTTAAAAGTTAATGTTTAGTCTTCTGTTTATATTAAATCAGGATAATTCTATTCTCCCTTTAGTGGAGATAAAAAACAAAAGATTTATATAGTTGTTAAGCAATATTGTTAATATTACTGATTAAATTATTGTATTCAGTATTGCTTAACAATGGATAGAGAAACTGTAATTAAAGAGTTGAAAGAGAAAAAAGAAGGATTTACTGTATCTGAACTAGCTTCTAAACTTAAGGTTTCAAGACATAAAATTTCAAATATTTTTGCTTTTTTAGAAGGTGCCGAAAAAGTTATAATTAGACAAGCTGGCATGGCCAAGATATATTACTGGAGAGAGAATGAAAAATAAAAAACTAGCAATAGGAATGTGTATGATGATTTTGTTAGTCGGTATTGTTTATGCATCTAGTTTTACTGATAATTTTCAAGGAGATTTTAATAATGGAACTTATCAACAAACGTTCTATAACACATCTGGATTTGTACAGTTAAATGCAACTTACAATGATGGAACTTTCACATCAAGAATATTTGATGTAGGTAATGATGCTACATGGAATAACATTTCATGGTTAAGTAATGCAATTGGAGAACTTCCTAATAATCAAGCAATTGAAACTTCTTTTGGAAGCGGAAATGCAAACATGACAGAGAATGTTTTGTTGGTGCATTTTAATAATGATTCTACTTACGGAGAAAATGATACTCATATTTATGATTTTTCAGGTAATGGGAATAATGGAACTTGGAATGGAGATGTAAGTCCTGATGAAGATAGTGGTTCAACATCATCTGGAAAATTGAGGGGGGCTTTTATGGTCGATGGTGTTGGGGATTATATTGATTTTGGAAATGATGCAAGTTTAAATCCTGAATATAATAACTTCACTATTGAAATGTGGATGAAAGTTCATGATGTATCTGGAAATCAAGGGGTTCTCACTAAAGGCTATACTTCTGCTTATGGGGTTTTTCATACTGCAGGTAATGATGAACTTGGTTTGTACCTTCAATCTGGAGGAGATCATAATGGGATTGTTATTACTTCTTATTATAATCAATGGATACATGTTGTATGGACTATTGATAATGAAGGTGATAAACAAAATTCATATTTAAATGGTATTTTTGACCATCAAACACTCTATCCTGTTGGAAATGTTACTTCTACGTATAATCTTAACATTGGAAGATATTCTTCTGCAGGAAGTGGTTATTTCAATGGCTCAATAGATGAGGTTGCAATTTACAATAGAATTTTATCACCAACTGAAATATTAGATCACTATAAAAGGGGTGCTTTAAGATTAAATATAACATTTCAAAGCTGTACATCTTCTAATTGCTCAGATGGCTCTTGGCAGGATGTTAATGATATATCTCCTCAAAATCTTAATGTGGATAACAACACTTATTTTCAATATAAATTTAATTTTGAAACAGATAATATTAGTTATTCACCTAACTTGTATAATGTTACAATTGATTATACTGTGTTATGTATCCCTAATTTGGTGAATACGTCAGGGAGTGATTGGATTAATATTTCCTGTTTGTCTAACAATAAGATGAATCAAAGTAGGGAAAGGATACAATATGATGCAAATAATTGTGGTAGAGCTAATCAAACATTTACTGAATACAGAGCAACAGAAAATTGTAATTATACCCCTCCAAGTTGTAATAACGGTTGGAAAGACCAAGACGAAAGTGACGTAGATTGCGGTGGTATTTGTGGCAATAATTGTAATGATACTCAAATGTGCAACACTAATGATGATTGCTTAAACAGTGCCTGCGAATCGGGTATATGTGTTTCATGCTTTGATAATGTAAAGAATCAAGATGAAGGTGACACAGATTGTGGCGGTGTTTGTGGCAACAACTGTAATGATAGTAAGACATGTAATCTAGATTTAGACTGCTCTAGTGGTTTTTGTGAGAATAATATTTGTGTATCTTGTTCTGATGGCCTAAAAAATAATAATGAAACTGATATTGATTGCGGGGGATCAAATTGTGCAGGTTGTGCTATTGGCAAGAATTGTACACAAGTATCTGACTGTGATGGTGCAACATCTTGTTCTGATGGAGTATGTTGCTCATGTTTAGATGGAATATTAAATCAAGGGGAAGATTTAGTTGATTGCGGAGGCCATTATTGTGGTGCTTGCCAATATTTGCTTTATCTTTATGATGATTGTGGTAATCCTACCAATGAAACACATCTTGTGCAAGGCATTGATTTTACTTTTGTAGGGGGAATAAATTCTTCGTTATCTGATTCTGAAAAATCAGTTAGTTATCATAATGATAAAGTTATCTATAGGTATCCGATAGATTATATGTATGATTATAAAGTGAAGATAAAACTGCTTCAACCATTGGGGGGGGGCGTGTTCAAAATTTGTTTGTAGACTCTTACGCACTTGACCCTGCAAGAAGTGTGCCTGAATACAATCCAATACAATATTCTTACAATATACCATTTTCTTCTTATAGTAATGATTCTAGCTTTGATTTGATATTTGGAAAAGTAAGCGGTTCAAATGCGGTGTGTTCTGAAGTAGAAGTTTGGAAATCAACATCTGTTTCAAGTTCGTTGTTAGAATCATCGTATATTTTTGATTTTGATATTCCTAGCAATTATACATATAATAGTTCAGAGATTATTGTTGAAAATAGCTCTGCTCATTTGATAAATAAATTAGTTTATGGAGAAAACAGTAGCTTTTATGATTTTAATCCTGTAACAAGTGATTTATCTTATGGGTCTTATAATTTGAAGAGTATTTTTAATTTAAGCAAAACTTATGATTACTATAATTATTCTATTGAATTAAAAAGAAATGGCATTGCGACAGGCATGTTTCATATAGCAGTAAATAATATTTCAAATATAATTAATGTTACAAATGCATCAACCATATCAGAAGCTTATCAAGTTTATACTGTTAATATACCCTCTTCTTGGATTACTGATACAACACCAAAGATTTGGACACTTACAAAACCAAATATATTATTTAGGATGGATGGTACACCATCAGATAATAGTTATTATAGAACTGCGAATGATAACTTGAATAATACAGGATGGACATTAGATAATAACAATTATTATCATGTGATAAGAGGTTATGAAAATATTAGTAGTAGTTCTGGAATAATAGAAACAAATGATTTAATCGTCGACAATTTGCTTAAATGGTTAAATGTCTCAATTAATGATTATAATAGGGATATATATTCCAGTGAAAGTAATGAAACATATGATTATGCAAACAATCAAACAGGAGCAACTGCTTCAGCAACAGGAGGAGCAGAACATTTAATTGATGAAGACGAAACAATAAATGGCGGAGATTATTATGCCTCATGTAATTGGCCATGCAACATGACAATAACTTTTAATGAATCTGCTTATATTAATAAAATTTATACACATCTTTGGGATGGTGATGCAAGATATTATAATTACAGTTTATGGTTATCATCTGATGGAAATAATTGGACAAAAGTTGTTGATAACAAACATGCTCATGGATCTCAAAATGATACGTTTAATGCCACATTAACAAAATATCTAAAGATAGAAGGATTATATAACACAGTAAATAATGGGTTTCATGTTATTGAAGTTGATGCTTTTGAAGCAAAACAAGAAAAAGAAATCAAATATTTTTATTCTGTTGATTCAGGAAATTCTTGGATAAATGTTCCATTGAATGGAGATATCTCTAATATTTCTACAACTAATGGCAAAATTAGATTTAGAACAGATATAACTGGCAGTGGAATAATAGATGATATCAATGTAAGTTATTTAACTTTCACAATTGCTAATTGCTCTGATGGAATTAAAAATCAGGATGAAACAGATATTGATTGTGGTGGAAGTATTTGCTCAAAATGTTCTAATGGAAAAGCATGTTTGATTTATTTAGATTGCCAAAGTGGTTTATGTTCTAATGGAATTTGTCAAAGTTCTGAAATAAATGGTGGAAATGGAAATGGCGGGGGAGGAAGCAGTAGAAAAATGACAATATTGCCTCCTGCCGAAGAAGTAATAGAACCAATCATAGAGCCGCCAATTACCATTAAGGATTTTATAATTAAAAGTATTAAAGAAATATCTGCTAATGAAATTAACAAAGTTTTATTTGACAAGTATTTAGAATCAATAGAAATAATTACTAATACAGGTGCAAGCAATGTTGTATTCAAGGTTAGAGAATTAGACGGGAGACCAAATCTTATACCAGAATTAAACAATACTTACAAATATTTAGAAATTAATGTTGAAAATTTAAGTAATGATATTATTAGCAAGGCAGTTATTAAATTTAAAGTAAATAAATCTTGGTTAATAGTTAATAATTTTGATACAGTTGCATTATACAAATATGTGAATAATAATTGGAGTAAATTAAAAACAGAAAAGTTGAATGAAGATAATGAATCAGTTTACTATGAATCTTATACACCTGGATTTTCATACTTTGCAATAAGAGGAGAAAAAATTGAAATAAGTCAAGAAATTGAAGAAAGTATGACGGAGAAGCCCACGCAGATTAAGAAAACTAAAAACTTCTTATGGATCTGGATATTTTCTATAGCTGTCTTAGTTTCAGTTATTACATTTTTTGTGTTAAAACATTACAATATGAATTTTTTCCATAAAAAAACCAAAAGATTTTCTTTTGAAAGCAATACTGAATCAGGACAATATAATTCTGTTTGCAAACTAATTGGTAAACATGTATTTACTGATGATGGATTATATTGTGGTAATGTTTCAGAGATAGAATTAGACTTAAAAAAATCAAGGATTGGAAACATTAAAATAGAAATAGGGAAAGATTCCTATTTATCTGAAATTTTGAAGTCTAAAAAAGGAATAATGTTATCATATAAGTTAGTCAAAGCAATAGGGGATATTGTAATAATAAAGCACATAGATAAAAAACTGTAAAGAAGAAAATAGAATAAATAAGTAATTCTTGTTTATTGAAAACTATCTTCTTTTGAGAATTAGAAAAATAATAATTTCTTTTATGAAATAAAAGACTATATGTCCAAAGGACTAAGCCCTCTCTCTCGTCTTTAAAGTAAGTAAAAATTTGGGTCGAATGTAATGAGCCGTTAAACATTTGTTATGAAAAGTGCAAAGCATTTTTCTCGTTCTTTTTTATCCGTTTAACGAAGGCACCCATCTTTAAGATTTTGGGTTTACCGACGATAGGAGGCAGTAAGAAAATTTTGGCTAACACCTATTATGTCTGGAGTAACACTCCAGTAGAGTCTTTAATTTCTTAGGTGTTAGAGTTTTTTCCGGTTATTTTCCGGAAAATCTTACTTTAGTTTATTATTTTAGTTTTCTTTAGTGTTAATTATGTTGTCTGTGGATGAATATGTGAAAAAGCTTGAGGATGAGGTGTTGGTGAGGGGTTATTCTATGGAGACTTTCAAGTCTTATGCTTTTTTTGTGAGAGAATTCTTGCAAAAATATTGTTGGAGTTCTCTTAATCTCTCAAAAGCGACTGTTAAAGAGTATGTTTTGTGGCAAACAAAAAAAGGTCGCCATGGTGAAACAATCAGATTGAGTGTTTCTGCACTTACGTTTTTTGCTCAAGCTGTTCTTGGATGGTCTTCTTTTCAACTTGACAAACCTCTTCGTCCTAAGAAGAAGAAAACTTTGCCGAAAGTTATTCCTAAGGAAGATATTTTGAAAATGATTAATACTACAACAAATATTAAGCATAAACTTGTTTTGCAATTGTTGTATTCTTCTGGTTTGCGACTTTCTGAATTAATTAATCTTAAGCGAGATGATTTGAATTTTTATGATAATACTTTAAGGGTCAATGAAGGCAAAGGCGGGAAAGATAGAATTACTATTTTTTCTGAAACTATAAAGAACGATTTGTTGAGTTATATTGCAACAACAGAATTCAAAACCAAATATTTGTTTGAAGGAAGACGAGGAAAATATTCTGGGAAAACTGTTCAGAAGATTGTTGAAAATTCTGCAAAAAATATTGGCATTATACGAAAAATAAGTCCTCATATGCTTAGGCATTCTTTTGCAACTCATCTTTTAGAATCAGGAACAGATATTAGAATTATTCAGCAATTATTAGGACATTCGAGTGTGCGAACAACTCAAGGATATACTTTTGTTTCTAAAGTTAATTTTTCAAAAATAAAGAATCCTTTGGATTAGTTTTTTTATTTTTTCTTAAAAACTCGATGACCAACATCAACAATGATTTTTTCTTTTACTAATTCGTCAATTGCTTTTTTAACTTCATCTTCAGTCATTGTATGTTTTTCTGATTCTTTGAGAATTTCTTCTTCATCCAGTTTTTCTTTTCGTGTAGTGAGAAAGAGCATTTCTATAGTTTCTTGAACTCGTTTAATATTTTCTTTAGCAAATTCGTTTTCCATGTTTCTTTTTCTTAATCTTATACTATATATACTTTTTTGAAATTTAAAATCTTTCTGCATACATTGTATGATGATTTCAGAGCGTCTAAATAAGAAGTTTTATAAACAAAATAGAAGTCCTACACCATCCACTCATTTAAATCGAAGTGATCTTTGATTTGTTTGATAGGACGGGGAGATACAGAGACTCAAAAACAGATTGCTTTCAAGCAAAATGTTTATAAAGCAACTAAAGTTCCTCACCGTTCGACACATTTTAACCATGAATGTGATTACTACATATAACCTCCTTTCTGATTACAACGGCGTTGCGCTGTGGTTTAATCACATAAAATTCACCGTGCTCAAACTAACAAGTTGAGTGCTTGAAGGTAATAAGCAAATATTAGTTATGCAAATAACCAAATAAAGCTTTTAGTGTCAAATTGTTTTTTTGTGAAAGCTGTTTGACACACGAAATAATTGAAATTATTTCGGTGTTTTAGAAATACAATTTCTAAGACATAATTATTCCTTAAACTTTTAATATAATGCGACGTACTTAATGAACGAAGGATCGTAAAAAATAGTTCCCGTTGATCCTGCGGGAGGTTGCTGCTATTAGGATTCGACTAAGCCATGCAAGTCTGATGTTTATTCATCGGCAAAATGCTCAGTAACACGTCGGTAATCTAACCTATGGTCATCGATAACTTCGGGAAACTGAAGGTAAACGATGATAAGAAAATTCGCCTGGAATGGTTTTTTTCTGAAACTCGTGCCATAGGATGAGCCGGCGGTCGATTAGGTTGTTGGTGGTGTAATGGACCACCAAGCCGAAGATCGATACGGGCCTTGAGAGAGGTAGCCCGGAGAGGGACACTGAGAAACTGGTCCCAGCCCTACGGGGTGCAGCAGGCGCGAAACCTTTACAATGCACGCAAGTGTGATAAGGGGATCCTAAGTGCTCATGCTTTGCATGGGCTTTTGCCAAGAGTAAATATCTTGGAGAATAAGTGGTGGGTAAGACTGGTGCCAGCCGCCGCGGTAACACCAGCGCCACAAGTGGCAACCACGTTTATTGGGCCTAAAGCGTCCGTAGCCGGTTAGGCAAATCTCTTGTGAAATCGTCAAGCTCAACTTGACGGCGTGCTTGAGACACTACCTGACTTGAGACCGGGAGGAGTCAGAGGTATTCCAGGGGGAGCGGTAAAATGTGATAATCCCTGGAGGATCACCTATGGCGAAGGCATCTGACCAGAACGGATCTGACGGTGAGGGACGAAGGCTAGGGGAGCGATCCGGATTAGATACCCGAGTAGTCCTAGCAGTAAACGCTGCGAGCAAGGTGTTGCGCCTCTCATGAGGGTGCGCAGTGTCGAAGAGAAGTCGTTAAGCTCGCCGCCTGGGAAGTACGGTCGCAAGACTGAAACTTTAAGGAATTGGCGGGGGAGCACCACCAGGGGTGCGGCGTGCGGTTTAATCTAACTCCACGCAGAGAACCTTACTAGAAGCGACAGCAGGAAGAAGGTCAGTCTGAAGGGCTTACCTGACGCGCTGAGAGGTAGTGCATGGCCGCCGTCAGCTCGTGCCGTAAGGTGTCCAGTTAAGTCTGGCAACGAGCGAGACCTATACCCACTATTGCCACCGGCTACATGTAGGACCGGGCACTTTGTGGGAACTGCCTTGGAAACAAGGAGGAAGGTTTAGGCAACGGTAGGTCTGTATGCTCCGAATCTTCTAGGCTACACGCGCGCAACAATGGTAATGACAATGGGCTGCGACTCCGAAAGGAGGAGCTAATCCTCTAACCATTACCTCAGTTCGGATTGCGGATTGCAACTCATCCGCATGACGCCGGAATCCCTAGTAATCGGACGTCATCATCGTCCGGTGAATATGTCCCTGCTCCTTGCACACACCGCCCGTCAAATCAACCGAGCAGGATCTTGGTAAAATCCACCTTTTTGGGTAGATTGAACCTAGGTTCAGTGAGGCGGATTAAGTCGTCACAAGGTAGCCGTAGGGGAACCTGCGGCTGGATCACCTCCTTTTTATTTTTCTTCATGTGCAAATGAAGGAGAAGTTAAATTTTCCAAACTGGAAGATTTATTTTTGACACTAAAAGTGCTTATTACCTTCTTTATTTTCACAAATAATTATTGGTATTTTTGGGCTTGTAGCTCAGTCCGGTAGAGCACCGCCCTTGCAAGGCGGGGGCCTCGGGTTCGAATCCCGACGAGTCCATTTGTGGATGAGACGGTCTTAAACTTGCGTTTAAGCAATCGACGAATCCATTTGGTCTTGCGGATTGGCAAGCAAATTCTAGATCAATAATTTATCACATATTATATTCATAATTTAAAAATTGTCCAACACGTTGCACTGTTGGATGAAGGGCAAGATGTGTCTTGTATCACAAATCACATTAATGAACCCGAGCAGAGGAACAGACAACTAGATTAATTTAATTTAAAAACACACTAAATGGCAAAATAATTACAATGCTATGTGCAAAAGTTAAGGCTAGTAGATGGATGGCTTGGCTCGATATGCGATGAAGGACGTGGCAAGCTGCGATAAGCCCCGGCGAGGTGCAGGCAGCCTTTGAACCGGGGATTTCCGAATGCGACTTCGCAATTTAACCCGATAAGGGTGGCGAACAGGGGGAATTGAAACGTCTTAGTACCCCTAGGAAAAGAAACCAACTGGGATGCTGTTAGTAAGAGCGACTGAAAACAGCGAAGGGCAAACTGAATCGATTACAGAAATGTAATGGAGATGTGGTGTGGCCGTTATTGTATCTTCATCAAAGAATCTGAATTTTCTTGGAATAGAAAACCGTAGAGGGTGATAGTCCCGTAAGAGTAAACTGAAAAGATACTGACGTGTCCAAGAGTAGTGCATATTGGATATTATGCATGAATGTGGGAGGCAGCAACTTCCAACCCTAAATATAATTCGAGACCGATAGAGTATAGTACCGTGAGGGAATGCTGAAAAGAACTCATAACAGAGAGTTAAAAGTCCCTGAAATCTACTAGTTATGGTGGGATGCTCGTCTTAGGACGTGCATCGTGCGTTTAGAATAACGTGCCAGGGAGTGTATCTTAGTGGCGAGGATAATCCGAATAGGAGCATCCACAGAGAAATCAAGACCCCGCAGTTTACGAGGGGGGAGGTGTTAACGTGCCTCAAGTCACTAGGGTACTACCCGAAGCCGGTCGATCTATTCCTGGGCAAGGTGAAGCGATGGTAACACATCGTGGAGGCCTGAAGAATTGCTACGTGCAAGTGCTATTCTGACCTGGGTTTAGGGGTAAAAAGCCAATCGAGACCGGTGATAGCTGGTTCCTGCCAAAGTTGGCCGTAGTCAAGCCTCGAGCGAGATGACAAGGAAGGTAGAGCGACGGATAGTGGGCTTAGGGGGAGAAATCCCTCGGCTTGCTTTCCAACTCCGAATGTCCTTGTGTCGTAGACCTCGGGAGACGCTGGCTCGTCGTAAGGGTGAGTCAGGAAAGGGAAACAACCCACACCGTAGTTAAGGTCCCAAAATATTTACTAAGTGTTAAAGGGTGAAGGTTGTCCGTAACCATAGACAGCGAGGAGGTTGGCTTAGAAGCAGCCACCCTTTAAAAAGTGCGTAACAGCTTACTTGTCAAGGTTGCGGGCGCCGAAAATGGACGGGGCTAAGTAAATTACCGATACTACGGGCCTCAGAAATGAGTGCGGTAGGCAGGCGTGTTGGTAGATGGGAAGCATGTCCGCGAGGATATGTGGATCTGCCTGCAATGCAAATCCTGGTGAAAGTAGGAACATAGCAGAGTGAGAATCTCTGTCACTGAAAGGGCAAGGGTTCCTTGACAATGTAGATCAGTCAAGGGTAAGTCGATCCTAACCGACTTCATAATTTGAAGATTCGGGAAAGGGAAACAGGTTAATATTCCTGTACTTTTAGAGTATGCGTGGTAACACAAGTTGTATTTCTGACGCTTCTGGATAAGCGGACGCAAATTGTCGTTTGCGTTAATAAGAATAGGTCAGTGGAGTGGCGTAATGTCGAGAAACTGAGCAAATCTTAGAATAGCGGGCCTTTGGTTCGTTCCGCCTATTCCTGGAGTCCGTGAAAAAGGAATACAAAAAGATCTTTAAAATTCGTACCCAGAACCAGCACAGGTGCCCCTAGGTGAGAAGCCTAAAGTGTGAAGGGAAAAACTAGTTAAGGGAATTCGGTTAATTGGCCCTGTACCTTCGGTATAAGGGGTCCCTACTTCGGTGCTCGCACGAGTGCCATTGTAGGGCTTGGTGACTAAAGTGGTCCGACTGTTTAACAAAAACATAACCGACTGCAAGCCAGTAATGGTTAGTATAGTCGGTGACGTCTGCCCAGTGCCTGTACTTGAAACTCCTTTACAAGGGAGCTAAGAGCTGGTAAACGGCGGGGGTAACTATAACTCTCTTAAGGTAGCGAAATGCCTTGCCGTTTGATTGACGGCCTGCATGAATGGCGTAACGAGATCACTACTGTCCCTAACTAGTACCCTCCGAAAACTCTTTTCCGGTGCAAAAGCCGGAGAATTCCAATGGGAAGTGAAGACCCCGTGAAACTTTACTGTAGCCAGTTGTTGTAATGTGAGATCCATTATATAGCGTAAATGGGAGTCGCTAAAGCAAAGTCGCCAGATTTTGTGTAGACGCCAATGTAACACCATTTCCTGAATTTTGCATTGCTTACTTCGTATGAAGGACAGCTGCTGGTGGACAGTTTGGCTGGGGTGGCACGCCGTTGAAAAGGTATCAATGGCGCCCAAAGGTTGACTCAACCGGGTCAGAAATCCGGTGTAGAGTGCAAGAGCAAAAGTCAGCCTAACTGGAATCATAACAAGATTGATTTCAGTAACGAAAGTTAGGTCTAGCGATCCATTAGTTCTCCTTGACTGGGGGCTAGTGTTGACCAAAAAGTTACTCCGGGGATAACAGAGTTGTCGCGCCCGAGAGCTCGTATCGACGGCGCGGCTTGCTACATCGATGTCGGCTCTTCCTATCCTGGTGGTGCAGAAGCTACCAAGGGTGGGGGTGTTCACCCATTAAAAGGGATCGTGAGCTGGGTTCAGAACGCTGTGAGGCAGTTTGTTTAATATCTATTGGAATTGTTAATTGTCTGAGAGGAAGGACCATTTAGTACGAGAGGAACGATGGCTCGAAGCCACTGGTGTATCGATTATCCGACAGGGTATGTCGAGCAGCTACGCTTCAAAAGATAAGTGCTGAAAGCATCTAAGCATGAAACTTACCTCGAAAAGAGACATGAGAACTCCCGTATAAGACGGGTTTGATAGGACTGGGATGTAAGAACCGAGGCAACGAGGTTTTAAGTCCGCAGTTACTAATCGTTTGTTTTTTGCACTTTTTTTGTCAGTGTGTCTCTATTTGTCTGTTCTTTTGCTTGGGTTTCATTATTTTCTTTGTTTTTAACAAAGAAAAAAAATTAGGGGACGATTCGTCGTTTCCTTTTTTTTACTTTTCTCTTTCTTTTCAATTCCAATTTGTTTAGATATGGTTATCTATAGATTTCAAACTGCCTTACGGCTTCTGATTATGTTGAAGAATTTACGGATTTCTCGTCGTAGACTATAAAGCCGATGAGTGTTTATTTTGTTTTATGGGTCGCGATTTTAGAAAATTGAAAATTTTCCATTTATCTTACCAGTTTCTACTGGAAATTTATGGTGTTCTGCCTTTGCTTCCTGAGATTGAGTTGCGTAATGTTTTTTCGCAAATGCAACGCGCTTCTACTAGCATGGTTCTTAATATTGTCGAAGGTGCTTCGAATCGTTCGAACAAAGTTTTCTTTAATCATTTACAATATAGCTATGGTTCTTGTCGAGAAGTAGAAGTTATTTTGATGCTTTGTTTCGATTTGAATTATATTCCTAAAGATGTTTTTGAGAAATTGAGTTCTCAACTTGATGAATTAAAGGCTTGTTTGTTCCGATTGCTTCGAAACAAAGTTTCTAATGTGATTTAGATTTCTTTTTCTAAGTATTTTTTTATTCGTTCGAATATTTTTTCGTGTCCTTTTGTGTTTGGATGTAGTCCGTCGTGAAGTTCTGTTTTATCAATTAGATCTATTAGAGGGATAAATTCTATTTTTTCCTGTTCGCAGATTCTTTGGATAATGCTGTCATAGGCTTCTATTCCTGCATTTTCCCAGTATTCATTATCTGTCCAAGGAAGTGTCAGTTTTTCATCAACCCCCATTAATCCTGTGAATATGATTTTTTTTGAATGCTTTTTTGATATATTTATTATTTTTTTGAGATTCTCTTCAAATTCTTTTTTTGGTACGACAACATTATTTTGTTTATCCATATATCTAGGGTCGTTAGATCCTATTGAAAATATGAATATATTTTTTTCTGGTTCTATTTTTGCTATTTTTTTAATATCTTGTTCTAAAAATTCTAAAACTCCTCTTGTATCATTTGAAGATACTGATAAATTGTAAACTCCTATTCCTTTTTCTTCATAATTTTTAAGAAAATGCGTTTTTAATCGTTCTGTCCATCCTCCGAATTCATTATCGAAAGCGCCCCATGCTATACTATCTCCAAAAACAAGAATTTTTACCATGTTGTTTTGTGGTTGTTTTGAGTTTAAATATTTTGTCTCTCTAGAAATAGTTTTTTAAACAGTTCCTACTTCTCTCTTTCCACTATGTTATGCTTAGGTATTGAATCAACTGCTCACACTTTTGGCGCTAGTGTTGTCTCTAAAGATGGAGATGTACTTAGTAATGTCCGAAAATTGTTTACTACAAAAGAAGGCGGTTTGATTCCTGCGGAGCTTGCCGATCATCATACTGATGTTTGCGATGAAGTTGTAGCCGATGCTTTGAAAGAAGCTGGTGTTTCTATCAAAGAAGTTACTTTAGTTGCATTTTCTCAGAGTCCTGGTTTAGGTCATAGTTTGAGAGCTGGTTTGGCTGTTGCAAAATCTCTTGCTCTTTTACATGACATTCCTTTAGTCGGTGTTAATCATTGCATTGCCCATTTAGAAATCGGAAGATTAAAAACAGAAAGTTCCGATCCTGTTCTTTTGTATGCTTCTGGTGCTAACACACAAATAATTGCATACGAAGGAAAAATGTATCGTATCTTTGGAGAAACTTTAGATAATGGTGTTGGAAATTTTATTGACGGTTTTGCTCGTCATGTCGGTCTTGGTTTTCCAGGCGGCCCAAAAGTTGAAGAGTTAGCAAAAAAATCTACTAATTATATTGAACTTTCCTATGCTGTTAAAGGAATGGATGTTTCTTTTAGTGGTATGCAAACCAGACTCAAACAATTGTTTGACAGCGGAAATTATTCTCTTGAAGATTTAAGTTTTAGTTTACAAGAGACTGCCTTTGCAATGCTCATAGAGGTTTCCGAGAGAGCTCTTGCTCACACCGGTAAAACTGAATTACTTCTTGGTGGTGGAGTTGCTTGCAATAAACGTTTACAAGAAATGGCTCAAAAAATGTGTGAAGATCGTGGAGCGAAATGTTTTATTCTTCCAAATGAATTTAATGTTGATAACGCTGCGATGATTGCTTGGACTGGAATTCTTCAGTTTAATGCTGGAGATGTTTTAGATGTAGAATCTGCAGATATTTTTCCTTATCTTAGAACCGATGAAATAGAAATTACTTGGAGAGATTAATTATTTATCCACCTTTTCAAACTAGGCTGTTCTTGTACTAGCAATGTACTCATTGCCATCAATTGTTTTGGTTTACTTACTTTTAGATTTGCTAGTTTCTCTTTTACCGCATGAATAATATCTTCTCGGCTTTTATATATTTCTGGTTTTTGTTTCATAGTTTTAGTAACTGTTTCTCGTAAAGTCCATACGCCAAGTGGCGCAGCGTATTCATCTGTGATAACTCGAAAAATAATAACACGACCTTGTCGTTTTCTATTTGCAAGTTGTCTTAATGCTGCAAGTCTTGCGGCATAGTATCCTCCTGCAGTTTCTTCTACGTATTTTTTTCTTCCTTGAAGAAATTCATAATCTTTTGTTACTATTGCTTCGCTTCCTGGATTATAAAATGTATTTCCTTGTGTGTATTCTAATAATTCATAACTCCAATCTCCCGGAAGAAATAAAATTGTATAATAGTTACCTATGTAATTGCCTTCGTAGAGCTCAAAATCACAGAACTTATAATCGAGAACTTCTTTTCTTAATTTTTCTCCTAGTTGATCATCAACTGCAGTGATTGACCATTTTGTAGGAACCATTTTTCTATTTTCTCCGATTCCTAATGTTCCTGTACTAAGAAGTTTTGTTAATTGGTATTCATCGATTCCTTTTTCTTGCATTTCTAATAATGCGGCGTTTGCTTTTAGATCTGTGTCGCTTGTTTTTTGTTCTACGACATTTTTTATTTTTGGATTGCTTGTTATTTCTAAATTTTTTAATTGTGCGCTCGGTCCGTGTGGAAGTGCTTTCTCATGAAATTCCATTCTTTTGAGAAGTGGTCGCTCTAGTTCAACATCTGCATCAACTGCTTTGCTGCTTTTTGCAATATCTTGTGTTTGTTCTGCGAATTTATTTTCTAATTCTTTAACTTCTAGTCTGGTCATTGAATTAACAAACGATTGTCTGTTTTGTAGAATTTCCTGGATGCTTTTGTTTTCCTCGATGTAGTTTTTGGGATTGTCGCTTCCATCTTTATATTCTTCATCGACTAATGCGCCGCTTGATACGTTCGGGTAACCGAACGATCCTATGAGTATATTTGGCGTTTTACCGCTAAAGCTCTTCTTTGGTTTGACTGTTTTGTAAAGAATTGATTTGTCAGGTTCTGCTTTGAGTTGTCTTTTCACAAATTTAGTAAAATGAAGCTGTTTTTTTAAGGTTTATGGGTGCTTTTTAGGTAAATATTTATATGGGTTTGATTTAGTAGGGTGTATGTCTGAGGAACTATTTGAAAAGGCGGGTATCTTCGCAGAATCTCTTTATAAGTGCACTCCTAAAGAACATCATCCTAATTTATTGCAACATGTTTCTTTAGTTTTCGAATATGGTGTTAAATTAGCTAAAGAAAATGATGCTGATGAAACAGTTGTAGGTTTGGCTTCTATTCTTCATGATATTGGTAAAGTTCGTGGTAAAGATAATCATGCTCTTTCTAGTGCTGAATTATCTGCATCTTTTGTAAAACGCTTACCTCTTGAGATGAGTCAGAAAAAATTAATTATAAAAGCTATTCGTTCTCATGATAATGAATTTTCTCGAGAAGATGATGAACCTGAAGTAAAAATTGTTCAATCTGCTGATGCTCTTTCTCGATTATTTGAACCTGGTTGGGAACAAGTAAACTGGAGTCAGATTCCTAGAGAGTATATTGAAAAGCATTATAATAAATTTGATTCTAAATTAACATTTGAAGCTGCGCGAGAACTTGCTAAGGATCGTATGGCTGAATTAAAAAAACATTTGGAGTAATTTTATCATGACTCTTCCTTTATACTTTTCTCCCATTAATCGACTTAGTAATTGGATTTATAGAAATTTTCTTCTAAAGCATGGAGCTGACTTTGTCTTTTCTGAGCTTATTATGGCTGATCGTTGGGATAAAGAAGAACTAAATGAAAAATTTAATTTCTTTCCTGAAGATATTCCTAAAACTATTTTTCAAATAGGCGTTTCTTCTCCTGAAGAAGTTTCATTTGCAGTTAATGATTTGGTAAAAAGAATTCCTGGCATCGTCGAGATTAATGTTAACATGGGTTGCCCTCAATCTACTATGCAAAAACAATCTGTTTGTAGTGGTTTGTTATTGGATCCTGATATGATGCGTTTAATTTCTGAACAATTATTTAATTCTTGTAAAGAAAATAATATTGTTCCTAGTGTGAAGATTCGTTTAGGTCCTAAAGAAGATGATGTTAAAGTTAAAGATTATTTGAAACTTCTTGAATCTGCTGGTGTGAAAAAAGTTTATATTCATGCTAGAACATTAAGATATAATTATACAAAACCTGCAATGATTGATGAACTTTCTGGTTTAGTTGAAGAATTTCCAAACATTGAATTAATATTTAATGGTGATGTTGATAGTTTTGAATCTTATGGTAAACTTTCTCGTCTTGGCTGTGCTGGTGTGATGATTGGTAGAGCTGCTCTTTCCAATCCTTTAGTATTTTCTCAGATTAAAAAAGAAATTCCTTCGTCTGTTGATCATTTTGATCCTTTCTTGAACGATCTGAATATTATACAAACAAAAGATGGTCGTTTTGAAATGACTCAAAAGAAAAAAGAATTAATTTCTTCTTTTGTTAAGTTTGCAGAAAAAGAGGGAATGAGAAAAGAAATTCTGCAGAGCCATTTGAGTTATTTAGAGAAAGGCGTTTCTAAGAAGGATTGATTATCTTGCTTTAGCATGTTTCCACAATTCTTCAAAATGATTTTTGTATGATTCTGCTATGTCTTTATTTTTTATTAGAATAATTAGTGGTTTTTCTGTTAGTATGTGTATTGATACGTAGTTTCCAAAAATTGTAGTAGTAGCTTCGCTTTTTGTTTTGCTAAATTTAGTTTCTACTACTTTTATTTTTGTTACTGGATGTTCTTTGTATTTATATTGAATAATCATTTTTCCGTAAAATGATTTTTTATTTAATTGTTTGACTATTGCTTGCATTTCGTAGAGTTGATCGTAAACTCTTCCTGTTCCTCCGAATGAAAAGAAATGTTTGTGTTTGAGGACTAGGTGCATCAATGTTCTTAATCCTTCTTTTCCTTCAAATATTTTAATTTCATAAGGTGTTATGGTTTCTTTTTGTATTTTGTTTAGTTCTGAAATGAGATCTTTTACAAAAAATTCCTTTTTCTTTATGGGATTTAAGAGATTTTCTGGTTTTTCAGCTTTGAAGAATTTTTTGTTTTGTTTTATTATGTATGAAACAAGTCCTTTTTCAATCAAATGGTTTAATATTGTATATGTGAGAGTTCTATCTATGGATAGTTTCTTAGCTAACTCGTTAGCTGCAAGTTCTTCGTGTTTTAAAAGTTCTAAGTAAACTTTAGATTCGTTGCCTGTTAATCCTGCTTTTGTGAGTTTTTCTTTGAGTTCTTTCATTTTGTTGTTATTTTAGATAACAACGCATTATTATAAACCTTTCTTTATTTTGACTTTATTATGAAAGATAAATTAGAGAATATTCTTGGGCCTTTAATTAGTTTTGGTGCTGGAGGAATTTTGGCAACAATTGATGTTTTGACTAGCGATCTGCCTTTATTGTCGGTAGGTTTACCTCTTTATGATTTGATTAAAGCATCTAGCGTTCCAAAAGAGTTGAGAATTATTGGAATGGATAAGAAAAAAGTTTTAAAAAATTATGCTTCTTATGTAGTTGGAGCAGCTATTCCTTTTGGAATAAAATATTTTAATGAAATTTATACTTTTGTTGAAGGAGTTTTAAAATGAAAGACAATAATTACTCAAAAGAAGAAATAAAATCTTTTTATCGTCCAAGAATTTATGAATATTTAGTTCCTGGTGGTTTTCTCATGTATGATTCTAGAATTGACAAAATGGAAGTGAACAAATTTGGAAAAAATCCTTATTATGAACATTGTCATGAACAAAGGGAGAAGAATTATAAAAGGTGGGAAGAAAATAATAAATTAGGGCGTGTTATTTTTTGTAATGTTGCGGAAATTTTATTGTTGGCTGCTTATGTTTCTTATACTGCTTTTTCTTGATTATGCTTCTTTATTTTTTTTAATTTCTCTTTGGACTTCTTCTAAATCTATTTTATCAACTATGAGAAAAATTCCTATGTAGCCACATTCTTCGCATTCGCTATATTCTCCTGAACTAAATGGTAAACTAATAAGTGAGTCTCCGCCCATCGTTGTAGTCGGTCGTCTAGTTTTTGTACTTCCACATTTTGGACAAACATTTATTGTTTCAGTCATTGCGTTTTTCTCTTCTGAGCGCCTGCGATTCTAGAAATACAAAATGTACTGTCTATGGTTTCATTTTCTATAAGTTGAACTGTAAATTCTCCTTGTCCTGGATGAATAACTTCAATGGATCCTCCTTTTTTATTAGTTAATTCAGTAATTGTATGTTTAATTGTTTGATTAGGAGTTATAATTTCTAAAACATCACCAACGTCGACTCTATTTTTAGCTTCGAATGTTGCTTTATTTGTTTCCTTATTATATTCTAAAAGTTTTCCTGCGAAGAAATGTGTTTGCATGATTGCATTACTGTCATATCGTTGACCTGCAACATCAGGATAGCCAGCAAGAAAACCAGGAATAAATCCTCGATTGCTTGTGCTTTGTAATTCTGCAAGGAGTTTTTTTGTGTCTGGTTTTTCTCCACGCATGATAGTATCGATTGCTTCTCGATAGACTTTTGCAACGATTGCTGCATAGTAGATGCTTTTATTTCTACCTTCGACTTTCAGCGAGCAGATTCCTGCATCAAGAATTTCTTTTATGTAATCAATCATGCACATGTCGTGTGAATTGAAAATATATGTTCCGAATTCGTCTTCGCTGATTCCGTGGAATTTTCCTTTACGAAGTTTTTCTTCGATGACGTATTCTCCGCCTTCGATTTCTTTGTATCTATCAGGTCTTCCTGTTCTTTCTGCGAAATCTGGTGCTGTGTCTTTGTATACTTTGTATTCCCATCGACAGCTTTGAGCGCAGACTCCTTGGTTTGCATCTCTTCCAGTCATATAATTTGATAATAAACATCTTCCTGAGTATGCCATACACATTGCTCCGTGTACGAAATATTCAAATTCCATTGTAGGATTTTTTTCACAGATTTCTTTTACTTCTTTTAGAGAAAGTTCTCTTGCAAGAATTATTCTTTTTATTCCTGCTTTTTCTCCCCAAAATTTTGCACTTGCCCAGTTAACATTATTTTGTTGAACGGAAAGATGGATTTCTACTCCATTTTCTGGAGAACTTGCTTTTGAGGGATTTTTTTTACTTTCCCATTTCTCTCTGATAAGCTGAATAATTCCTGGGTCGCTGATAATGAATGCGTCTGGTTTTAGTGCAACCATTTCTTTCATTGCTTTGATGAAGCCCGGAATTTTTTCATTATGAGGGTAAATATTAGTTGTGAGATAAACTTTTTTCCCAAGTCCATGAGCGTATTCGATGATTTCTTTTACGCCTGCAGAATCAAATCTGTTTTCTTTTGCTCGTAATGCGAACATAGGTACTCCTGCATATATAGCGTCAGCTCCGAATGCGAATGCAAACTTTGCTTTTTCTAAATCGCCTGCTGGCATAAGAAGTTCAGGTTTGATGTTCATTTTAATCTCTTACTGCTTGGTCTTGAACGTAAGGTTCGGAATTTTTTAGATGAAGATAGCATTCTGCTTTTTGTAATTCACTACCTAGGTATGCTGCATGCATAAGAGAGCTTACTAAATCTTCACGTAGAATTGTGTAATACATTTCTTCTGCTGTTTTTCCTTTGATTGTAACTTTGTATTTTTTGTCTTTTGTATAGTAATGTGCGTAGATAATTCCTTCGTCTCGTCTTGGATCAATTAGAAAATATCCTTTTGTATCTAGTCTCCATTCGGTCTCGTCTTTATGAGCTTCTATTATTTTCATTGGTGGTTTTTCTGACATGAAGTCTAAGAATTAGAGTTTCTTTTTATGCTTTTTCATTATAAAAAGTGGTAAATAGAACAAAATTACTCTTCAAATTTCCAGAATGTGCTTACAATAAAGATTTGTTCGCTCTTGAACAATGCTCCTTGAACATGATTAACTAATCCTATAATTCTATGATCAGTTTCATCTTGATAATCATTAATATTAATTAGTGGTCGAATGGTTTCAATGACTGGTCCTGAACAACAGGAAGCGAAGTAAATGAGATTTCCTTCTTGACCTAAACGAACATTGGTGCCATTTGGGCTTAAATGGCATGCTTGTGAAACTGCGTTTTCTGTGAAATTAAATAATGGTCCTGAAATTGTACAACCTGAAGCTATGTCATTTAAACAATCTTCGTGACATCTTCCATCTCCTCTAGTACAATCAGATTGACATGCTGCCTGAGAAAAATTTGTAAATATTAGTTCTCCTGTTTCTCCTCGAGTAAGATTTATTTCTTGAGAAAGAGCAATCATTTCGCTTGGTTCATCACTTACAAGAACAGTTGCATGTCCTGAATAAATGTTTGGAAATGAAACTCTTCCAGTGGTAAGAGTGTCTGCTTCAGGGTTTACAACGCTTGGATAATCATATTGAACTTCTACTGTTGCTCCTCCAAATACGTCTCCATATTGATCAATAACAGTTACATTAAGACCTGCTTGACAATCAAGATCTGGACAATGTAAACAACTTCCTTGAAGGGTTGCGCTACTATCATAGAAATCTTCTGGGCAAACTCCGTCGCTTACACCACAAACGTGGCAATTATCGCAAATATCGACTGCTCCGAATCCAAGGGCACTGCTTGGTGTTGATTCACAAGCAAAGCTTCCTGCCTGTTGACAAGTTATAGCAATAGCTGTGCTAGATAATAGTAATACGCTAATTAGAAATACCAGAATCATTAATTTTTTCATGTCTGCACCCTTTTATGGCTTGATTTCATCACTTTTCATTTAAAAAGATGTCGTTTATACTGGGCAATAGCTTTATAAAATAAAGAACATCTCTCGGTCTTACATATTATATTTATGAGGCTTATAAAATGACAAACCAATGAAAACAACGTTTTCATGGTGTTGGTATTTTTTTAATGAGGAAAAAAATGACAAAACTAGCATTACGAGTAACAAGACGATGGTCCAAACTTCGAGGACGAGGTAATAGAGGAAATCGATCAAAGACATTCGATTCAGAAGACAAAGCTAACTCTTGGGCTAAAGAACAAGGTTTCAAATCATACGAACTTAAGAATTTAAAAAGTCCTGAGAGTCAGACTAAGAAGATTCGAGTAGTTTCTAACGAATAATTTTTTTTAATTCTTTTTTTGTGTTTTTTTCTAATTTTATACCGTGAGTTTTATATACCATTAACTTCTTTCTTCTATCATGGGTTTATTTGATAATGTTTTGGGCGCTGACCAATCTCTAATTAGAAACGAGGCTGCGCTAGACTATGAGTTCTTACCAAAACTAATCCCTTTCCGAGAAAAAGAACAGAGATACATGGCTAATTGCATAAAACCTCTTTTCGGTGATCGATCAGGAAGAAATATTTTAATCTACGGCCCTCCAGGTATTGGGAAAAGTGCAGCAGTGCGACATGTTCTTCGAGATTTGGAAGAAGAAACTGATGATGTGCATACAATTTACATTAATTGCTGGAAATATAATACTAGTTACAAAATTCTAACAGAAGTTTGCGAGAATCTTGGTTATCGTTTTACTCAAAATAAAAAAACAACTGAACTTTTCAAAGTCGCAACACAATTACTTAACAAAAAACCTGCAGTTCTAGTTTTCGATGAAATTGACAAAGCAGAGGATTTTGATTTTCTTTATTCTTTCATTGAGGATATTTATCATAAAGCTATTTTCCTACTTACAAACTATAAATCGTGGTTACTTGAACTCGATGAGAGAATTCGTAGCCGACTGGTTGCTGAACTCCAAGAGTTCAAAGAATACAATGAGTCAGAAACGCGAGGTATTCTTCAAGAACGTGTAGACTATGCTTTTGTTCCAGGTGTTTGGGATATTGAAGCTTTTGAATTAGTTGTTTCTCGAACTGCAAGAATAAAAGATATTCGAAGTGGTTTATTTTTACTCAAAGAAAGTTCTCTTCTTGCTGAAGAAAAAGCAGGAACTAAAATAACTTCTGATCATGTTACTAGAGCGATTGCAAAGCTCGATGAGTTTTCTGTAAAGAACAGTGATGAACTTGATGAAGAATCTAAATTTATCAACAATGTTGTGAAAGTAAACAGTGGTAAGAAAATTGGAGATCTTTTCGAAGATTATCAGAAGACTGGCGGAAAAGCTTCCTATAAAACATTTCAAAGACGTCTGAATAAATTGGAAGAAGGTCGTTTTGTAAAACTCACCAAGCAAACTGGAGCCGGCGGAAATACGACAATCGTTGAGCGAAAGTTAACTGATTTCTAAGCCTTTTAAACCCTCTCAGGTAAGCTTTATATAGGCTCACGAGTCTCTTCTTTTCTGGGGGAAAACATGGATGCTTAAAATCAAAGATTTTGGCATCCCTTTATTTTTCGGAGAAAAATAAATGGACGTACATATAACATATGAAACTCTTTTTGACATTTTGCGTAAAGAACGTAGTCTTGACGAGTTACAAAACTTAGATATTCAATTCTGGGCTCATGTTGTTACATATCTCCAAGAAAGATCTACTTTTATGCAAAAAACTTCTCTAGCTGAGCAAGAAAAAACTAGAGTTCAATTAAGTAATATTAAAAGAATAATTAGAGAAATTCATGATCATCGTCAACGTAAACTTATGAATCTTGCAGTGAATGTTGTTAGAACAGAAAGCGCATCTTACATTGACAAAAAAAACATGCTTGATGATGAGAAAATTCTTTTCCACGAACTTGTTGGAAAATTAACTGCCCATCGACAGGAAGTCCTATTACAAGTTATGAATAATAGTTTACCTTTAGGTATGACTGCTCCTAGTTCAAAAGAAGAGACTGAAGAAGAAACTAAGGAAGAAACTAAAGAAGAAGCTGAAGTTAAAACTGAAGAAGAGACAGAAACAAAATCTGAAGAATCTTCTGAAGAAGAAGCTCCTGTTGAAACAGAAGGATCTCCTGAAGATATTATGGTTAAGTTTATTTCCTCGGTTCCTAAATTTTTAGGAAAGGATAAACAAGTTTTTGGTCCTTTCGAAGAAGGCACTATTGTTTCTTTACCTGAGAAAATTGTAGAAATTCTTTTGAAAAAAGGTAAAGTTCAGAAAGTTATGAAAGAATGAGCTTGGCTCATTCTTGAAATGACTAGAGCGAGCGAAGTCTTGCTTGTAGTTATGGCTGATTAATCAAGAAGCCCTGGATATCCTTTTTTTACTGCAAGATAAAAATCTTCATTTTTCAAATATCCTGATTCAAAGTATTCTACGATTACTTCTTTTTTTAATTTTCCTTTAGAAAATAAATCTCTTGCTTCTATGTATGTTTTTACATTCCATTTTTTTATTTCTTTGAAGAATTTTATTTGATTTTCTAATGCTTCTATGTTTTTTTCATATAGTTCTATTTTTTCATTGTATATGCTTTCTTGGTATTCTTCAGCATTTTCATGAAACTCATCGCTTCCAAAAAACATTGTTTTGTTAAAATATATGATTCTGTTATTTTCTTTGATTATTCTTTTAGTAACGTGAGGTGTTTTTTCATTATATTCTTGTTGGTTTTCTTTTGTGAAAAAGTCATTTCGTAGTTTTTTTATGTTGGTTACGGATCCTTTACATTCTTCTTCTATAATATATATATTAATTTCTTGTTCATTAATTTGAAATTTTAATATTGTTGAATAAGTATCTAAGTCTATATTTTTCATATTATTTCCTGGAATTGCTGCAGTTAGAAGATCTTGAGACATGAAATAATCTTCTGGTTCTTCTTTAATAATATCTAAATTGCTTGTGTTGAATAGATAATTTTTGGTTTCATCGCGAGGAACGAATGTTGTATATATGAATGAACCTATGAAATTTTTGAATTCTAGTGTTGCACCATAAACATTTTCCTTATTTATGTCTGGTTTATTTCCTACTCCTTTGCATGTGTGTATTAAATTTCCTTCTTCGTTAAAACAATAAATAGTTTTAATTATGAGTTCTTCTGTAAATAGATCTTGATCTTGAGCGAATGATGTGATGCAATCTTCTGATTCTTTAAAGTTATTCTCCCAATCAGGGGCGAAGTCAACAATAGTACCTATTTCCATATCAAGAATTTTTTCTAATCTTTCTGGTCTATTCACGCTTGGAGGAATGTCTTCTGAACATAGTTCGGAGTATCCTTCTTCCATCATATCATAGATTTCTTGGCTGGTAATATATCCTTTTATCTCCCAAAACATTACTTGATCGATATTGATTTCTCGATTTGCAAATAATTCTACGCAATCTTTGTATGTTTTTGCAGAATAATTTTTTTGTAAATGGTTTATGACTGATAATTCTTTTTCAAATGATCTTTTATTTTTTTGAGCCAAACTCATTGTTTGTTCCACACGTTCCAATGTGTTTATTAGTTCTTTTCCATCGGATAATATATCTTCTGAAAAATCTGTAACTAAATCATTTTCTAGTTGTTTACTTAATATGTTGAATTCTTTTTTATTTTGAAAATAATCTCTATTTGCGTAGTTTACTCCAGTCATAAGATATATTTTGAAAGATTCTAAATCTAAATTCATAAGATTGTCGTCAACCAATGAATTAAGAACTTCTGTAGGCAATCCTGCTATCATATCTATTTCTACTTCTTCAGGTATTTTTTCGCAATGCACAATATTTTCATATGTCATGTTGAAATGATCGTTATGTCTCAATTCTATTCCTACATTTTTTACTTTAGAAATGTTTATTTTAGGTATTTCATCTAGTACTTTATATTCGGCAAGAACTTCGTTATCTTCTCCAAAAATGAACACTCTATTTACATAATCTTGAAAAACGTTTCCTTGATCAGTGATTCCTTCAATTTTTTTACCTATTGGTAATTGAATAGCTTCTTCAAGACTGATGTGTTCTTTTTTCATAATTACTTCAACAGCTGTCTTAAACTGACTTTCTTTTTAATATCTTTCCCTTCACAAAGCACAATATTTTTAAGTTAGTTCTTGTTTTGTCACCGAACTATGACGGAAATTGAATTTTCTAGGTTTTCCTTTCATCAAAATGGTGATAATATTAATATTATCTACGGGAAGCGTTATCAATCTATTATTCCTCTGAGTGATTTCACTGCAATTGATGAAGATGTAAAAATTGAGAAACAAAAAATAATTCTTCCTAATCTTAATGAGAGAGTTGGCGAGCAAAAGCTCGATATTATTTTGAAAAAAGCTCTACATTCTCTAAAGCATCTTTTGAATGGTAAAGATGTTGTTTATATTGATGAATCAAGCGGCATTCCTCTTATTGGTGCAATTGATTTTGGTGTTGTTGATCGAGGAACAAATATTCTCGAAGTAAAACCTTTAACCGGTTGTAATCTTAATTGTATTTATTGTTCTGTTGATGAAGGAGAGAATAAAAAAGAAGCTGATATTTTAGTTGATGATGATTATCTTATTTCTGTTTGTGCAGAATTAGCAGCGATTAAAAAACATCCTGTTGAATTTAATATTGGTCCTCATGCAGAACCCATGTTATATCCTTTCATGAATGAATTAATTGAAGGCTTAAAAGCAATTCCTAATTGCAAAGTTATTTCCATGAATTCAAATGGAACTCTTTTAACAAATGAAATTATTGATGAACTAAAGGAAGCTGGTCTCACAAGAATTAACTGGTCATTGAATACTCTTGATGAAGAAATCGCAACTAAACTTTCTAATAAACCCTATTCCGTTGCAAAATCACTTGAGCTAATTAAATATGCTGACGGCATTGGCCTTTATGTACAGATAGCTCCTCTTATTGTTCCAACATATAATGATTCAGTTGAAAGAGATATTGAACCTCTTGTAAAATTATCAAAATCATTAACAAGTCCTTTTCCAACACTTGGTGTCCAGAAATTCCTTTGTAATAAAGGAGGACGAAATCCTGTTGAAGAAATTCCCTATGAAGAATTTTTTGATACTCTTAGACCTTTAGAACAAAAATATGTTATTGTTTTAACTCCAAAGAAAAATTATAATCCTTATGGTATCTTTGAAGATGCTTCATTAGACAAAACAATGCATAAGAATCAAATTATTAAAGCTAGAATTGCAAGTAGAGGAAGAACTCCTGGAGAAAAATTCTGCGTTGCTAACGATCGCGTTATTAGAGTAAAAGGATTAATGCAAGCAAGCGGAAATGTAAGTATAAAAATTGTTAGAGACAAACATAATATTTACTTAGGGGTGCCTGCATGAATTATGTTAAAAGATTTGTTTTCGATTTTTGGTTTATTCTTCCTGCTTTTTTGGCGACTATATTTATGTGGTCTCATCCTTTTACATTAATTGCTATTTTATTGGCTTTTTCTGTACTTGTTTTTATTCAATCTGGAAATCTCAAACGAGATTTAATTGTGTTTATTGTTGCTGGTTTTGTTAGTTTTATTCTGGAATCCATTTCTGTTAACGCAGGAATTTGGACATATGCTTTACCGCAATTAGCAGGAATTCCTTTTTGGCTTTTTTTTGTATGGGGTCTAGCTAGCATTGCGATTGTTAAATTTTCCGAATTCATATCTGATATTCGAGGTAAACAATAATGTTACAAAAAGCAATTGATGATATTAACAAAGCTGTCGATAAAGGAGAGTTTGTTAATGTGTATTGTCATTGTGCTGTTTCTTACAGTGGTCGAGCAGAAAGTTATCTTGACTTTGGAGATAGATTAATTATGATCAAACAGGATCGATCAGTTCTTATTCATCAACCTATTGGCGGTCAGCCTATTAATTATCTTCGACCTCCTGCTTCTATTGAATTTACTTTAGCTTCAAGTGAAGATGAAGACGGCGTTCATTACATAATTATGAACACTGCGAGTAAGGATGATGAAATCGTTGTTCAAATTACTAAAGTTTATGATATTTTTACCCGTCGTTTAGAAGATGGAAAGAAACAATCTCTTTCTGGAACCGAAGCAGAGATGAGTGATATGCTTAGAGATAATCCTGAGATGGTCAGTTCTGATTTTATTCCTCTTTCTCGAGAAGAACATACCAAGTATGGTTTCATAGATGTGTTCGGACATCTTGGTGATGGAACTCTGGCGATCGTTGAATGTAAACGATACACTGCTGGTTTAGCGGCGATTACGCAGCTGAAAAGATATGTTGATAAGATGAAGTCAGTAAAAGGAATAGATGCCATTACAGGCGTTATTGCGGCTCCTGCGATTACTGCGAATGCTCAGGCAATGTTGGATGACTACGGTTTCTCTTTCAAATTAATTCAACCTCCTAAAATGAAGATTAACGATCAGAAACGACAGAAGAAGATAGATTCATTCTTTAGTTAGTTAAAATATTTAGAAATTGTTTTATAGAATTGTTCTTTATTTGCATTTTTGTTTATGTGGTCATCAAATACTTGTACATGAAACCCGTATGTTTTAAATAAGTCTTTCATAGTATATGATGTTCTTATGATTATTGGTATTGACCTGTTTATTTTTACTCGTTTTGCTGCTTTTGCAACATCATAGCCAGAATAGTCTTTTTTGTCATCTTTTGTCATCATATCATGATCTGTTATGATCATATCAATAGTGTTTTTATTAGTATAATATTGTTTGATAGCTTCTCTGCCGTTGGTAGCTTTCAGAATTGTACAATTAGTTCTTCCTAGATAGATTTCTAACAGTTGCATTTGACGTTCGTCATCTTCAGCGACGAGAATAATCTTTCCTGTTAAATCTGGAATATTCATGAGTATGAATTAATAAAAATAAAAAGTAAAAAAAGAATTACTTCTTAGCAGGTCGACCACGCTTAGCTGTTTTTTTGGTGGTTTTCTTAGTAGCTGCTTTTTTAGTAGTTTTCTTCTTTGTAGCTTTCTTAGCAACTTTTTTTGTAGCTTTTTTTGCTACTTTCTTAGTTGTTTTTTTAGCTGCTTTCTTAGGAGCTGCTTTTTTACTTGTGCCACTTTTGGTAGCTGGAACTAATTTTGCTTTTGGAGTTGCTTTAATTTCTTTGTACTTTTTTGAAAATGTAAAAGAGAAAGTTGTAAACATTCCAATGACTGAAGCAATTACTAAAAGTAATGTCAAACCTGTGAAATTTTTATTATATCCCATTGATCTAAATAGAACATATAGAACTGATGTTGCTAAAAAGACAAAGTGATACGTTCTTAGTTTATTTGTTTGCACTGCTTTTTTGTAAAGCATAAATGATGCAATAATAAGTAGTAGATATTTAGACAACTGCCAGAACCCTGTACTTTGAAAGAATAATGAAAAGAAAGTAAGGATAAATATGCTATATATTGTTTTTAGTGAGTGTTTCATGGTAAAATAGCTAAATGAAGGGCTGATTATAAATGTTTTCATTAAAGAGTGATTGCATGCCTATTTTTTTAGAATTATTTATAAAGAAGAACTGGATTTTTCAGATAATATGGTAAAATGCGATTTATGCGGACAAAAGATTGAGACTACCTTTTTAGGGAAATTGGTCGGAACAGTGGCAAAAGATAGCAAGGGCAAGAAGAAGAATATTTGTAAAAATTGCCAATCTGAGCACGGTAAAGATCTCAAAGAAAAATTAGATTGATTGTTTAATTCTATTTGCCTCCGTAGCTCTGTGGCGCCAGTTATGTCTGGCGTACCTTGTGCACTTTCAGTAGCATGAGAAAATAAGAAATTATTCATTTGCCTCCGTAGCTTAGTGGCTATAGTGGCTGCTTCGTAAGCAGCAGGTCCCGAGTTCAACTCTCGGCGGAGGCTTTAAAATCACCGATTTTAAATGCCCTGAAAAACAGAGTTTTTCATTGGCTTTGTTTGTTTATTCTGCCTCAAAATATTTTTGTGCTATTTGTTTATAGTGATTATTTGCCAAAGGTATGCTTTCTTCTACCGCTTTTTGAATTCCTTTTGATATTGGATCGACGATTTCAGTAAATTTTCCAATAAGATTTTCTATGGTTGTGAATTTATGGTCAAATATTCCTGAAAATTTAATACCTTCTTGGTTGCTAATTATTTTTTCAATATCAAATTTTTCTATATCTGAAGTGTATAATTTTTTATTGTCAGCATATGCTCTTGCTGCTTTGATAATTGGAACCATTTGTTCTTTGAAGTAGATCATGTTTTGTCTTAAATAAATCTCTGTAGATATTTTTGGTGTTTTAACTTCTACTATCTTGCCTGTAACTTCTAACGGGACTGATATATCAATATAATATGTTCCGTTTCCTTTGGCAAATTCTTTTGATTCGATTCTCCATGCTTCTTCCATGTTGGAATCTTCTTTGATATTTTTAATGTTCCCATTGATGTAGAATGTTCCCATTGATTCTTCAATACGGAAATTAGTTATGTTATTACTTAGATCGTTCATTACTTTTGCTAAATAATTATTTTCTGGAATTGATGTGTCTGAAGCAATAGATCTAAGTGCTTTTCCTAAATCAGAAATTAGATTTGGATGGGTTTCCCATTCGTCTGTTTGTTTTCCTGAATTTTCTTCTGATTGGGTAAAAATCGGACTTCCTCCTATTTCGTTTGCAATTTGATGAAGTAAGAAATTATTGTATACTTTACTTAGATTTAGAATTGTTCCTTTATCATATGTTTCATTGTAAAGATTTGTGGTTTTTTCATTTAGAACAATTGTTGGCTCGTCCGATTTTATTCTTTTAAGTAATTCTTCTGGTGTTGAATTTATAATTGGATTAAAACTTACAGAAATTGATGTTGGGAATGTTTTCATAGGGTTCACCTTTTAGATTTGATATCTCTCCCTCAATTATTCAAATATTACCATGCTTTATAATTCTTTTGTTTGCCCCTTATTAAAGGGATTTTCCATAACATTTATCTATTTTGACTTCTTTTAGTCCTTTTATGTTCTGTCCAAAATGTGGTTCCATTCTTAAGCCGACTGACGGCATGATGTCTTGCTCCTGTGGTTATTCTGAAAAAGCTAAGGATGATATCATTCGAGAGAAAGTGGATAATTCTGAAGATGAACTTATTATTAGAGATGGAATTAATCCTATGGCAACACATAATCATGTTTGTAAGAAGTGCGGATGTAAGAAAGCTATTTTTGTAGAATCTCAGATTGCAATTCGAGAAACATGGAATAGTTCAGAAACTGATAAGCCTGCTTACGTTTGTGGTAAGTGTGGTTTTAAGGAGTTTGTTTAGAATTATTCTATTAAACTTATTTTTGCCAAAAAGTACTCCTTTTTATTAAGATTCAAATAATTTCGCGTGTTTGTTGTCGTTTGAAATCTGTTCATTTCATCGAGAACTGATGTTTCACTATAGGGAGGATTTGTTTTCTTTCCTTTTACTTTAAGATATGTTAATTCAACTTTAGATCCTGGCTTTAAATTTAATTCGTTTCTATTTTTTATAGGAATTGTTACTCTTCCTTTGTCGTCGCCTATGGAAAGGGAAAGTATTTGCTCTTCTGATTTAGTCATTTTTTAAAAGAAAGTGAGGTAAGGCTTAAAGCCTTACTCCATTTTTCCAATTCTAAACATGTTTGTTCCACATACTGGGCAAACACCTTTTACGCAATCTCGGCCGTTTTTCATTTTGTCTTGTTTTGCGTCTTTCATTTCTTGTTTTGCTTTACATTTCACACAATATCCTGTTACCATTTTATTTACCTCGTTTGCGAGGTCCCGTAAAGATTTACTTTAAGGAAAACCTCGTTAATTATTTGTTTATGCTAAAAAATTTCGATGGAAATTTTTTGCATCCTAAAAGCTCTTGCGATCTTTCAGGATTTCCACAACAATTCAAATTGTTGTTTCTTTGCTGTTGCAATTTCTTTATGTCTAATCAAAATTGCAAAAGGTTCCTCTTCTTCCCACATCACGTAGGCAACGTTGTTGCCATAGATGTATTCCGACGAGTTACTTGAATTGAAGTTAGGAATGTACTTGATTTTTGATAAGGGGAGATTTTTTATTGTTGTTATCTCTTTTTTATTCTTTGCTTCCTCATCAAAGATCATTCGTGTAGGAATTTTATTTTCCTTACGTAGTTGTTGATATTTAGGCATGAAGTATTTTATTATTTGTTGCACGTCTACTGTTGTAGCATTTACGAGCACTTCTTCACCGACTTCGATTTGATCCATGAAGATGTTTTTTATGCCGTTTGTCCCTCTGAAAAAAAGGGTTTCTTTCTTCTGGTTCCACTGCTCAATGTGTTTTTTGAGCTCAGGAATAAGTCCTTCCCACTCTTGTAGTCTTGACTTTAATTTTTGAAGGATAATCTCAGGTTCGTTCGCACTGTAAGTTTTTGTGTTGTTCTCTTTAATATAGCTTACGAGTCCTTTCTGAATGAGTCTTTCAAGAGCGTCATAGGCGTTTCGCCGGTGAATTCCTGTCTTGGAAGAGATGTTTCCAGCGCTATTCGGTCCTTGATAGAGAAGAAGCTTGTAAATCTTGATTTCAAGCGTCGTTAAGCCTAAATCTGCTAGAAGTTCATCCATATGACACTATTTTAAGCTTAGAACTTAATAAATCTTTTCTTTTGGTGATGATTGTCACCACATTAATTAAGCGTAATGCTTATAAATGAGGTGTTATTACCCATTGTTAGTGACACAATATGACAGAAGATAATTTAAACGAACAAAATAATTGTGATTTTTCAGATATTTCAATTCTTGTTGTAGAAGATGATGCAATTTCTGCATTATTAATTAATAAGATGTTTGATAATGTAGGGCTTAAAGAAATTGCTTTTGCAGAAAATTCTGATAAGGCTTTAGAATTATTTCAAACCAATAAATATAATATTGTTTTAATGGATTATACATTATATGGATCCTCCTGTAATGGTATTGAATTGACAAAAAAATTCAAAGAAATCTCTCCTTCTGTTCCTGTTATTTTTCAAACAGCTCGTGCTTTACTCCATGAGAAAGAAGAATGTTTAAGTTCTGGTGCTGAGGATTATATTTCAAAACCTTTTAAGAAGAATATTTTACTTGATACTATTGTAAAATATATTCCTCAACCAGTACAAAAGGTTTAAATAAACTTTTTCTTTTAATTTGTACAAGGTGTTTATTATGAAATATATTTACATTGTTATGATTATTTTACTTATCGCTCTTACTGCGTGTTCGCAAACAACAAATGGTTCTAATAGCTATTCTCCAGATGGTTCTGATGTTATTACAACACAGACTTTTCAAGACGGAGAATTACTTTTATCTGTAGGTCCTATTGCTGGTAGTTCTGCTTCAGGAAATTTAGTTGTAGAGATCAGTTCTGTTCCTCAAAATACTAATCAGGTTTTAATTTTCCTTAAACCGAAAAACATGCCTGCAACGGATAATCCTTTTACGGCTCCGAATACTATTGTTCAATTTCTAGAACCTCTTAGTTCTACAATTACTTTAGATACTCAATCTGTTGCTAATGGAGAATATGAATTGACTGTAGGTGCATCTCCTCAATCAGGCGAAAGTGGTTGGTTAGGAGAAATAAAAGTAGATTTTACAATTTCTAACTAAATAGGGCTTCTGTCCTATTTGCTTATTTTTTTTAAGCAAACATCTACTATTCTAAGATAGATTTATATAATCTCAGTATACAGATTAGTATAACTTATTATATAAGTGGGTGTGTAGTGTGGTCAAAAATCGAAAAAAACTTATTTTAGCGCTATTTATAGTGCTGTTCATTTCATTAACTGCAATGTTTGCAGTGGCGGCTCCTTTGGAAAAGCCAACAGGTGAAGAGTTTGAGACGAAGGCTCATGAACCGACAGTAAGTTGGGTTTCATTTGATTCTGATTTTTATGAATTCTCAGAAGGAAATTATGTCCTTAAAATAACAAACGGGAATTTATCAAATGATACTATTGTAACTGTTGATTTAGATGTAACTCCTATGACTATTTTGGGTTGGGACTCTGGGTGCAGTCTTAATCCTTCAAATAGTTCGCTTATGGAATGTATAGTATTAATTACAGGTTCAAATTATGGTGGAGGTTCTTCAACACTTGGATTTATGTTTGTAGCACCAGAAGTTTCAGCAACAACTGCCTATTCTGTTTCTGTGACCACGACAGATGATGCTTTTGATTCGGAAACTTCTACACTTTCTATTACTGTTCTCAATGATTCTATTGCACCTTACTACACTCTTATTTCGCCAACAAATAGATTTATTGTTCAAGATTCTACTTCTCAAAGTTTCCACATTGCTTATGGGGATAATGAATCGGGAATTGATTCTGTACTCATGTATCATGATATTGGTTCTACTTTAGATTGGACTGAAAATATGTCTACATCTGTGGTTGATATCAATGGTGATGTTAATAAAACATTTCATGGTCATCAAAATACTCCTTGTGTTACTTATTTTTTTGAACTAAAAGATAAAGCTGGAAATTTTAAAAATAAAAATGAATTAGGTTATTCAGGAGATGAACATGGTCTTTTTTTAGATTTTTTTGTACCTTCTGTAGATTTAACTTTCCCTCTTAATAATCAATATACAAATGAAAATTCATATACTTTCAGAACAGATGTTGATGATGATGAATTTAATAGTACAGCAGCTTGTGTGAGTGAATTTTCAGTTAATGCGACCTGTGTTGTTTTTGTTAATAATCTCCCTTTGGGTAGTGATGTGTATTCAAGTAATGTTTCAAATGCTGGAATTGTTGCAAATATCTCTGGACTAAGTGATAATTTTTATTATGATTGGTATATTCAATGTACTGATGCTTCTGGTCGTGTAGCGAATTCTACAACAAGACAGTTTGGTATTGATAGAACTCCGCCAGTAATTACTCCACTTAATTTTACAAATGAAACTGTTATTGTTAATGGAACTATTTTAGTGTTTAATGTTTCTGATGCTCTTTCAGGTGTTGATGCTGTTTGGTATAATGCAACTGAATCAAACGGTAGCTTGACAAATTATTCAATTGATACTTCTTCATGGACTTATGGAGATCATCATGTATTAAATATTTCAGCAACTGATAATGCTGGAAATGTGATTACAGAAACATACAATGTAACAATAGATAATAAAGGTCCTGTGATTGATTTACTTTCTCCAGATGATGGGGATTTTGGAAATGGATTTTTAATTAATGCGAGTGATGAATATAGTGAACCTGTAACTTGTACGCTTTATGTTGGAAATGCAACAAATAATGTCTTAGTTTCAATTGTTTCAGAAAATTTAACTTCTGTAAGTTTAGTTGATGGTATTTATGATTGGAATGTTACTTGTCAAGATAATTTATCAAATAGTAATTTTTCAGAAACAAGAACAGTCCGTTTTGATACGCATTCTCCAATCGTAACGGAAATTTCTCCTACAGAAGGTTGGAATTCAAATACAACTTCAGTTGATTTTACTTACAACGTAACTGATCTAAGTCTTGATGCATGTTGGTTAGTTATTGATGGTGTACCAGGAACTGCTAATTTCTTTCCTTCAGGAAGTTTAACAGCAACTCTTGTTGATAATAATACTGCACATACTTGGTATGTTGCATGTAATGATACTGCAGGAAATGCAGATGGTGTTTCAGGAAATCAAAATGTATTCTATGATACAACTGTTCCTGGATTTAATCCAGTATTAAATATTACAATTAAACCAAGTGTAACGGTTTCATACAACAAAGCAACAATTACTTGGACTATGGATGAGACAACAACAAATTATGTTTTACTTGGTGTAACTAATAAAAGTTACACAGGAAATACAAATACAGCAGCAAGTGTTACTCCAACAGGTCTTTCTCAAACAACAACATATACTTATTATGTAAAAAGTTGTGATGCAGCAGGTGTTGCAAATGATACGACTCACTGTGTAACTGCAGGCCCTTATACTTTCACAACCACTAAACAAAACAATGGTGGCGGAGGAAGTGGTGGCGGTTCTTGGGGCGGCGGAGTAGCTGTTTGTATGGAAAGCTGGAAATGTGAAGATTGGTCCGATTGTTCAGACGGTAAAAAAACTCGAACATGTGAAGACACTAGTGCTTGTGGAACAGAATCCGAAATGCCTAGACTAGAAATGTCTTGTACTTTACCTAAAACTACAGAAGAGTCAATTGGTTCATCTGCAAAGTTAGCATCTGAAGAAGCTTTAGAAGAATCAGGAAATAAAATTACTGGTGCGGTTACAGGTCCATGGAGTTCTATGTCAACCGGTGCAAAGATTGGTCTTAGTGCTTTCGTTGTAGCAGTAGTTCTTGGAGCAGTAGCTATGACTGTCTATTCTCGAAGAAAGAAAAAGAAGCTAAAAGAATTTAATTTTTAATTTTATTTTTTTTATTTTAATTATTATTACTTATTGAAATTATTAGGATCGATGCCGTCTAAAGGATTATAGTACATAGTTAAGTCAACCAATTCTCTTTTAATTGTTTCTCCTTGGCTATTATAATAATCAATCGCGTCAATTCTGCCATTTCCTGTTAAGTCCGCTCCTATTTTGTATGGCTTTCCTTGTTCATCGCAATAAGAAATAGCATTTATTTTTTTATCACCAGTAGAATCAAAATCTGTTCTAAATACTTTTTCCTGTGAATCATAATATTTTATTGTTTCATAAAAGCCATCTTCATTTGAATCATATTGTATTTTAATCAAGTATTCACCATTGGCGTATATTTGCATTTCTTCATATATACCGTTTTTATTAGAATCAAATTCAACCTTTATAATATTTCCATCTTCATCATAGTACTGAATAGAGTTTGCTTTATCAACACTGGCATGAATAGTTTCTCTTTTGAGCAATTTCTCGTTCTTATCAAAGTAGTCTGTTGATTTTATATTATTAACATTATATTCGCTTCTTATTTTTTTTTCATTGTTGTCAAAATAATTTGTCAATTCTATAGAGTCATCATTACTTAGATCTGATTCTTCCTTGAATTTCTTATTGGTGATTTTATTAAAATAGGTAGTTTGTTTTACTATGCCTTCATTACTATTTTCAAAAAGATTTGTTTCTGTGTAATAATCTTTAAAAGTAGCACTTTCTTGTGCTTGAAGTGCTGTATTTGTTAATGTCATAGCAAAAAGAATTGTTGTGAGTGTTTTTAATCCTGGTTTGAGATATTTTTTAATATTCATTTTTCCCCTGAGTATTGAAATAAGATATTTTATTTAATCGCAATCTATAGGACAATTGTCATGTGTTTCATAACAAGTAGAATCAACATCTAAGTAAATAAGTTCATCACATACTCCATTTCCGCAAATATCTTCGCAAAACATTTCTGTATGTATTCCTTGTTCGTAAGGAAGGCCAATATCATGAATTTTTTCATCTTCTACCGGCTGTATATTGACATTTTCTAGAATTGTAGCGTTAACATCATCAACTATGACATTGTTTGGAACGATAAGTGTCGCAAGACCTACAATAACAACAAGAATTGCTAGAATTCCTAATAATACAGTTCCTTTCATAAAAGATGAAAATACGTTTTTCTTTATAATGTTTTAGGCTTCATTTTTAAATGATTTTTAAAGAATTCTTGTTCGTTTAGAATTACTGCTAGCACAGGAGTCTGGATTCAACCGAGCAAAGTGAGAGTTGTGCCGACAACTTTGTTGGCGAGCATGAACCGGAGGTTCAAATACGTTCTAGATTCTAAGGTATTAAATTGAAGAGAAAGTGGCGCTGCGGCCCGGATTTGAACCGGGAATTCCAAAGGAACCGGCTCTCAAGGCCGGCGCAATACCGGGTTATGCGACCGCAGCGTTATATACGCTAGAGAGAACTTGCTTTATTTTTAAATGATGCGTTTTTACTTATCGGCTTTGTAATCAAAAAATTTACCTGGTGTTGCGATTTCTTGTCGGTTATATTTTCCAGCATAGCCATTTGCAAGATTTGCTATTGTTTTATGAAATCTTACTTTGCAGATTGGTTGGCCATGTACAAATGTGTGATTTTCCATTGCTGTTATTTCCATGACGGCTCTGTTTCCTTTATTATCTCCAAATAATGGTCCAAAGAATGCTGCGTAGTGTGCTCTGAAATTTCCAAACTCGTCTGAGCTATGCGCCATTTCTCCAAGATATCCTTCTGCAATTCTAATAAATTCGCTTGTTGCAAAAATATAATCTTTGCCTTTTTCGAATTCGAATTTTTCAGTAGGTTTTATTGGTTTAAAGAAATATTCCCAATTATTGTGTTCTGGTTTGAGATATACGACTTTATCGGTATTTCTTGCTTCAAAACCTATGTTTCCGTTAGCATCGTTATCTTGTAGGTTTATTCCCATGATTACTTGATTTTTATCGAAATATTTTTGATTAGTTAATTGGTTTTGGTCTTTATCGTAAAGAACTTTTTCTTCTTTTAATGATTCAACTTCTTTTGTGCATGTAGTATCGTTAATTCTAAGATTGTTTAATGCAAGTACTTCTGGAAGTTTAGTATTGAATGTTTTTGGTGTTACTTCTATCCATATAGTTCCTTTACTTCCTGGTAGAATTTTTTCATATCTTCCTGCATAATCAACAAATGCTTTTACATGGTCAAATAATCTTCCCATCGAGCTTACTCCGCTAGTTTCTCCAAGAAGATGTGCAGGTAATTCTTTAACTATTTTTATTGTTGGAATAAGATATGTTTGTCCTTTTATGAGTGTTGGCTCGCTTGCGGTAGAATATTCTTCTATTTTTTGTTCTTTGAGTATGTCTTTTGTTGTTCTGTTAAATGGAAGTGTTGCATTTGCAATGTGGTATACTTTATTTCCATAGGGAAGGTCTAAACCGTCTTTTGTAATGAATTCTTTTAGATTATGTTCTGAACTGAAAAATCCATCCTCTATAAGATTTTTAATTTGATCTTCAAGATAATATGCCATAGGTTCTCAGAAATAGAAACTCACTTTTAATAATTTCTCTTGTGTAGAAAACATTACTTCATTTTCACTTTTTTTTTAAGTGAATTTGCTTGTTTTTTATTCCTTCTCTTAGGAATAATACTCCTGTGATAAGAATTGGTCCGACGAGAAGAATGTATGTTAAGTAATGAGCTTTAAATCTTGTCATAAAAAAATAATACGCTCCAATTAGAATATAGATTGGTCCGCCAATGAGTGGTTTTTTCCAAGCAACGAGAAGAATTCCTACAAGTATTATTGTTGGAATAAGATGAATAATAAATTCTAGAAATGATAATGAATCGAATGCGAATATTGTTATGAATGCTGCCATAAATATTCCTATAACTCGCGGAGTCCAATATAAGCAATCTTTTTTCATTTTATTTGAAGAACCTTGCTTCGTTTAATTTCTTTTTTATTTCCTCAATGTCATATTAATTATGAGAACATTTTTAAACATTGGTTTTTAATGTGGTGTCATGCCTAAGCATAAATTAGAACGAAGACTTGGTCTTTTCTCCGCAACCGTTGCTGGAGTTGGTACTATTATAGGTGCAGGAATATTTGTTCTTATTGGTTTAGTGGCCAGTACTGCTGGAAATTCATTATGGATATCTTTTATTCTTGCAGCTCTTGCAGCTATATTCACTGGATTAAGCTATGCAGAATTAGCATCAATGATGCCTAAGGATGAAGGAGAATGTTTGTATGGTAAACGTGCTCTTGGAAGATTTATTGGATTCTTTGCGGCTGTTATGATGGTTATTGCAACAATATTTGCAGCTACTGCTGTTGCTCTGGGTTTTGCAGGTTATTTTAGTTCTTTAACAGGAATTCCTTTTATTGTTTTAATTGCTGCTTCAGTATTACTATTATTTACTTTTTTTAATTGGCACGGTATTAAAGATATTTCAGTTATTAATCTTATTTTTACACTTGCAAGTATATTTGTTTTAATTTTCATTATTGCTCTTGCTTTTTTCAAAGGTAATGCTGTTAATTTAATGAGTATGCCCTATGGTTGGACAGGTATTTTCAAAGGAGCATCTTTGGTCTTCTTTGCATATTTAGGATTTGAAGGTATAATTAAATTAACCGAAGAAACAAAAAATCCCACGAAGACAATTCCTAGAGCAATTATTCTTTCAATACTTATAACAACTGTTTTGTATATTGCTGTTGCCATTGCAGCAGTGAGTATTTTAGATTGGCAAATCCTTGCTGCTTCCGCCGCTCCTTTGGCCGATGTCGCAGCAACCATATTAGGTAGTAAAGCATTTTTGATAGTTGGTATTGTTGCTTTGTTTGCTACGGCAAATACTATTTTACTATCTTTGGTTTATGCTTCTCGAGGATTGTATGGTCTTGGTGAAGAGTTTAAGAAATTGAAAGCATTTACTAAAGTTGGAATTAGAGACACGCCTACATTGGCAATTGTTCTAACAACAATTCTTGCTTTGTTATTTTTATTAATTGGCGGTTTAGAAATAGTTGCTGAAATGACAAACTTCTCAGTCTTTATTGTTTTCTTAATTGTTAATCTTTCTGTTATAGTATTGCGTTACAAAGAAGAAAAAACTAAACGACCTTTTAAGATTCCTTTGAGAATTGGGAAATTTCCATTAGTTCCTTTACTAGGGATTCTAACTGTTTTATTTTTGATGGTTAATGTTAAACCAATTGTGCTTTTACTTGGTACTGGTTTGGTTGTGTTAATGATTCCAATTTATTTCTTGATTAAGTAGTTAGATACTTCTTTAACACCAAAAGTTGCAGAAACAGGAATTTCGTTTTGAGTTACTATCTTATCTAATGAAAGAAAATGTTCTTTTGATAAGTTCAATTTAATTTTTGTGCCTTCAGGAATTGTTATGGTTTCTAAGTTATTTGTATTATATATTGTTATTTCTAATTCTGATTTGTTAATTTCGTTTTGTATTTTAACTAGATTATCGTAGCTTGTCATTAGATATGCGGTCTTTTCTTTTTCTTTATATTCGCAAAGAATGCTGTTTTCTAGTACAATTTTTTCTCTGTTTACTGTTGCTATATGTCCTGATGCATATTTTGCTTCTTCTGTGTTTTCCATTTTTGCCTAGTAGTCCAATTCTTCGTGAGGGTTTGGTCGTCCTGATTGTTCTTGAACGCCTGCGATAATAATATCGTCAATTCTAAGAATCATAACTGCAACGTCTGCTGCGCTTACCACTGCTTGAGTTTTTACAGGTAAAGGTTCTATAATTCCTTCTTTGAAACTATCAATAGCTTTTCCTCCCCAAACATTAACACCTGTCCATTTCTTTCCTTTATCATGTAAACTTTTTAATTCTGTAATTACGTCAATTGGATCGATACCTGCATTTTCTGCTAATGTTTTTGGAATGATTTCAAACGCTTTTGCAAATGATTGCACTGCGAGTTGTTCTTTTCCAGAAAGTTTTTGTGAAAAATGATTTAGATTTCTTGTAAGTTCAATTTCAGTTGATCCTGCTCCGCCAACAATTTTTCCTGCTCTTAATGCTGATGCAACGTTTCCAATTGAATCTTCTAATGCTCGAACTACTTCATCTGCGATGTGTTCGCTTGTTGCTCTAACAAGGATTGTTACTGCTCGAGGATTTTTACATTCTCGAATGAATGTCATGTTTTCGTCACCAACCTTTTCTTGGCTTACGGTTCCTGATTTTCCGAGATGTTTTGCTGTTAGATCGTTAACATTGGAAATGATTGTTGCTCCTGTTGCTTTTGCAACCTGTGCTAGATCTGATTTTTTTACTCTTCGACATGTGTAGATTCCTTTTTGTGCAAGTAAATATTGTACCATATCATCTACTCCTTTTTGACAGAGAACTACGTTCGCTCCTGTTTTTGCAATTGTGTCTACAAGTTTTTTGAGCATCAGTTCTTCCATTTCTAAGAATTCTTGGAATTTTGATGGATCTGTGATTGAGATTTTTGATTCTGTATCTGTTTGTCGCATTTCAAGCGGAGTGTCAATAACTGCAATCTTTGCATCATTTACTAATTCAGGCATTGAGTTGTGAATTTTTTCTTTGTCAAGTACAACTCCGTTGATTAGTTCTGTATCTTGAATGCTTGATCCGACTTTCTTTTCAATTTTAATATTGTCAATGTCAATACCGCCTTTGCTAATTTTCTTTAGAGCTTTGACAACGATATCTGATAATTGTTCTTTTGCATCGTCTGCAACTTTTCCTGTCATTGCAGTCATTGATAATTTTTTTAGAACGCTTGAATCGTTTGCAGTAAGTTTTTCACTCATGTTATTAAGAATAACTTGTGATTTGCGTGCTGCTAATCTATATCCTTTTATGATTGTAGTAGGATGAATGTTTTGTTCGATAAGAATTTCTGCCTGTCTTAGAAGTTCGCCAGCAAGTACTGCTGCGGTTGTTGTTCCGTCTCCAACTTCGTCTTCTTGAGTTTTTGCAATCTCAACGATCATCTTTGCTGCTGGATGTTCAATGTTCATTTCTTTGAGAATTGTTGCTCCGTCATTTGTGATAACGATTTCTCCGAGTGCATCAACTATCATTTTGTCCATTCCTTGCGGACCTAAAGTTGTTCGAACTGTTTCTCCTACGAGTTTCGCAGCTAGAATGTTCATGCTTTGAGCTGTTCGCCCTTGATTTCTTTGTGTGTTTTCTGCAAGAATTGGATTTTGATTTGTCATGCTTTTCCCCAAATGTCGAATATGATTTGTATTTATATACCTTGTGAACCGGTGTTACTATAGAGAGAATACACTAGTGATTTATGAATTTTTCTCTGTTTTAAACAAAATCTTTATATATGCTTATGAGTCAATTTAACTATTATTTGAGGTTTGAGATAGATGGCAGGATACGATCAAGATGATTATGAACTACTTCCGCACCAGGAATTAGAACGTTTACGAGATGAAAATTCTCGATTACGACAAAATCCTTTTAAGGATAGAGCAGAGCCTAAAGACTTACAGGGATCTGTTGACAAGCTAACTGAAGCGATAAATAAATTTATCAAATTACTTTCTGATACTAATCATGAGATGGTTAAGGAATTCAAAACTTCTTCTATTCAGGAAAATTTTAAAATGATTTCTGGACAGAATGAGAAGATTGCTGAAGGAATTCTAACGGTTGCACAATTAATTCAAGCTCCTAGCCAAGCACAAGTAGCAGTTCAAACTGAACCAGAACCTGCTCCTGTTTCTGAACAGCCAATGGCTCCACCAATGCTTGAGCCTGTTCCGCAACAAGCTCCTACTCCACAACCATTGCCACAAATGGCTCCTCAACTAGCTCCGCAAATGGCTCCGCCAGAACCTGGATCTATGCCTCCTCCGCCTGGACCTGCAGGAAATGATCTTAACCTTCCTCCTCCGCCTAAGAAAAAAGGACTATTCAGATGATCCCAATTCTCAAAGAGCGTTTGTTTGTTTCTTTAGCAGAGAACGCAAAAAAACTGAGTCATAAAAAACATTTTCATTCTGTAAAATTAGATGTCTCTTTGAAAAATGCTCGTCGTGTTCGTAAGTTTCGTCAACAAAAAGTTGAAAGGGAACAAGCAAAACATCTTCAAGATGCATTATCTCACGAATCAGTAAAACATCATACGACAAAAAAGAATTCTTCTAGACAAATTGAATTACTTAAAGCTCATTTATCTATATACAAAGATAGTTTTGAAACTTTTACAAAAGAACATCATGAATATACAAAAGTTAAAAAGAAATCTGATCAACTTGCTATTTTAGAAGCTATTAGAAAAGAACTTATAGGTACTTCTAGACAAATTACTAATCTTGCTAAACATAAAGAGATTAAAGTAAAAGAGAAGGATGAGTTGCAAGGGATTGTAAAGAGCTTGAAAGAGCTTGTTTCTCAGAAAAGTGCAGCAATAGATAGTAAATAATAAATACTTTGTTCTACTTAGGTATTTTATGACTGATCCTAAAATTTACTTTGTTGGCCAAGAGTTTTCAAATAACAATGATTATATTGTTATGTTGGAACTTAATTCTCCTGATAAAATGTTGAATTGTCGTGCTTCGTTTTCTGGACTTGATTCTCTTGCGGAAGAGTTGCATAAAGAAGTTCAAAAGAAATCTAAATTTATGTTTTTCTTAAGTTATTCTACCGATGCACAGAAGGTTTCTTACAAGAAATTGAACGAGTTGAATTTGTATATTCTTAGAGAAAAAAATATTTCTGAAGAATTTATAGATATGGTTTCTAAAAAAGTTTTTAAGCATGAAGGAGAATTTACTATTCCTTCTTCTCATTATAAACCTTTTACGATTAAACAGTTTAAAGAATTAAAAATTTATTTTAATCAAATAGATAAAGAGAAAAAATATGAAACGATTTTTGAATTCGCTCCTCTTGATATTAAGAATTAACCCATTGCAAGATCCATTTTTGCAATTTCTGCGCCATTAACTCCTTCGAGCTTAGACATTTCTTCAGTGATTATATCAAAGTCTTTATCGTCGGAAACGTCATACATTCCCATGATAATAACTTTTTTTAATCCGAAAGCTACTGGTTCAATGCTACTTTCCATGTTTCCTTTTGCACCATGGGTTCGAGCTATTTCAAGAGCTTTTTCTTTTACTGGTTCTAGATCTACATCCGGTGATACCGGCATAATTTCGAATGTTATAATTGCGTTTGCCATGTTAATACCTCTGGTTTTAATATGGTCTCAGAAAAACTTTTTTGTTTTTCGCATGACCATTTTACATACCTTGTTTATAGTAAAAAAGAAGAAACCGCGAATGTTCGCGATTTCGTGCTCTGCTAGGGAGCACTTTAGATTGTAATTAATTTGGGCCTACAAAGCCACATTCAGGACATTTGTATTTTACTACGATTTCTCTTGCTTTTCGTGTTCTTCGGATAGTTGCTTTTCCGCAGTTTGGGCATGGGAAGCTTGTAGATCCTACGTCGTTAGCAAGGGAAGTCCCTGTTGTTGTTCCGTGTTTGATGTTTTCGTTAGTCATCGTAGGTCCAGGAAACGCCATTTCCTTTATAAAGTTACCTTGTAGCCATATTTCATTTATAAGCCAGTATACGTTTATCACTAACAAGTAGTAAAAAAAGCGAAAGGTTTATATAGTAGCTCATTCAGATAAAATATATCTGGAGAGTGGTGAATCTCCGGGGAAAAGAGGTATAAGATGACACAAAATCCAAAGCAAGAACTAACTGAGAAATTTGAAGAAGATAAAACAGAAGAAACAGCTGAAGAAACTGCAGCAAAATTAAAATTCGATGATCTTCTAAATGATGTTAGAAAATCTTATATTGATAAAAATTGTAATTATTCTATTCCTAAAATTACTGATGAAGATTCTGCTGAGGAAAAAGAAAATTTCAAGAAGGTAGCAAAAGCATTTCAAAATGAAATTTATAATAGAGTATCAAGTTTAGTAAGTGAAACTCCTTGGCAATTAGATAGATATATTAATGGTTATAAAGAGTTTGCCAAAGATCATTATGAGGGAATTTCTCTAGTTGAAAAAGAATTTTTCGAAGAGCATTATGAGGGAATTTCTCTAATGGAAAAAGATTTTTTTAACTCTGCAGAAAAAGTATATAATTATGCAATTAGTATGAATGGTGCAGATGGTATTGACATTCTCGATGATTTTTTGCAAGCGCAAACAGATTTGGGCGCTGGCGATTTTATTAAACATTCAGAAGCTATAAAAAATAATCTCATGGCTAGACGTTCAGAAGCTTTCTTTGAAGAATATAAAGATGAAGTAAAAGAATTAAGTCCTATTGTAGGATCCTCAGCACGTCCTAACGAAGAAGTTGCTTATTTATTTCGAGACATGGTTGGAGATATAAGAGATACCTATGCTGCTTCCGGTCTAAGAGTTCCTCTTAACTCAACAATGATTTTAGGTTCTGTTCTAACAAATTTGTTTGATGAATATATTGGAGATCAAAGAGACATTTCTAGTATTCGTAAAGCTGAACTAGAAAGAAATGAAACTTTTGAAACACTGACCGATCTTGATTATGATCTTCGTCAAATTGCAAAGGAAGAAAGCCCTGTTATATTAACATCAGAAATGAATATTGGAGCAAATGAAGTTCCGTATGTTCTTACAGTAGCTTATTATCCTAGACTATCAAATATTGAAGCTAATCTTCGTCTTAATAAAGATAAATGTTCTGAGGAGTACTTAGCTAATATTGATGTTGATAAAGTTAGTATTGATAAAGATAATACTGAAAATGTTAATTTTCGAGTTGATGCGCCTCCAGAATATGCAAATGTTCATGTTTTAGGTGAAGGTGAGTTTGATTATAGAGTTATTGAAGATCCTAAACATTTACCTCATCCTGAATTACGAAAGATGTATTTTGGTGCGGCAGAAGCATTAAGAACCAATCTTGAAAATGAAAATCCTTCTATTCAAAATACAATTGATCAAAAATTAGAAGACAGAGCTGAAAGAGAATTAACTCGAGCTCCTAGACCAAAACCTTCAAAATTAATGTTTGGTATGGAGGTAGTTAATACTGTATATCCAAAACAAGGTTATTGTTTTTTTGGAGATGTTTATGACCGAGGAAATTCTGATCTTGAAGAAGAAGTTCAAAACACTTCATCTCCTAAAGTATCTGAAGAGAATGTTGTTCAAAGTGAACAAAAAAAAGTAGAATTATATGTGGTTCCTCACTTGGCAGAAAATACTAAAGTATCTGCAAAATTCTATGCACCGAAAAAAAAGGATTTGAATAGGTAAATAAAATGGGAGATCATTGTTTCGATTCTCAAAATAAAGATTTTTTTGATTCAATTAATGATTGGGAAACTTTTTATGAAAGCACATCAAGCGAAGCTAATTCCATTTTTGATTTAGAAGGAACCTATGAATCTCGTTATGATGGTAATATCATAAAATCTTCATATAAAGAATCTCAAGAAGTTTTGAGTAAGATGGTATTTTGGTACAGAAACTAATCGTATTCTCGCCAGACATGTCTACATTTCTCGCACTTGAAGAATTTAGTTTCAGGTTCGTCTCCTGATCTGGTCTGTCGCATCCAATATCTAGCTTTATCGTGTCCACATTTGGAACAATGAGCATCTGTTAATGGATAAACACTATCTTGATTTTCAATAACTTCTATCTTGTCTTTTTTATCAACAGATTCTTTGATAGTTTTTTCTTCTTTAACTGCTGAACTATGGCCACAACTACAATAGTTCTCAGGTTCTCCTTTTTTCCCAGTACGGGTTTTAAGAAGTGCTCCACATTTTGGACAAAACATCATTTTTTTACTCCTAATTGAATATCCTGTACTTCCTCTTTAAATAATTGTCGTAAATCCATTTTTTGAATGGATTTTAAGATGATTATTTGCTGAAATTCTTGATTTCTTCAAATAATTGTCGTGAATCTTCTTTATTTTTTCAAATATTTGTCGTAAATCAGTAAATTTTACAGTAATTCTTAGCATGCCTATTTTAATAATCTTATGAAAGATTTTACTATGAACGAATCTTTACTCCATAAACTTTCTCTAATAATAAGTATATTTGGTTTCTTATTTCTTATTATCATTTTCCTCCTGGCAAGTCCAAAACAACTTGAAAATGCCAAGATTCCGCAGGATCAAGAAATACAGTTCTCTGCTATATTGAAATCCATAAATACAGGTCCTTCAGGATCAACACTTCAACTCCAAAGAGAGTGTATAGAAACAGCTTTTATCAAGTCAGAAATCCCTGATGATTTTCAAGGATCTGTTGTAATTGTAACGGGGAAGCTCTCCGGTGATTTTTTTAGTGTTTCTTCACTTGAACTATCTGATAGATAGCTTTAAAAAGACTCTTTAATTCCACATTAAAACTATGAAACGGCCTAAAATTACAAATCGTCACTGTCCTTTCTGTAAAAAGCACACAGAACAGAAAGTAGTACAGGCTAAACGACGGGCTAGAAATGCTACTCGACCTATGAGTTTTGGATCTACACACAGAGTTCAAAAGAGAGGAGAACGACGAGGAGCAGGTAATCTTGGAAGATATTCTAAACCTCCTAAGCCAAAAATGGTTGGGAAAAAGCTTACCAAAAAAACCGATTTTAGATATGAATGTTCTGTTTGTAAGAAGCAATCTGCTCAATCAAAAGGATTTCGAGCTAAAAAAGTAGAAATAATTTAGTTTTTAATTTTTTTCTTATTAGTTCTTTTTCTTCTTATTCTGTCTCTATTCCTTTTATTTGGCGCAAATCTTTATAAACAACTCTGGGTTTCTTGAAATTCAATCTTAGCGTTCCACAAGTTGTGGCACACGAAACCTTTGCGGTGAAAGCTGCGCGGTCTTCAACGATTAAGAAATAAAATAAAAAAGTGAAAAAATGACAAAAGAACCAAGTTCAAAGTTCATCAAAGTTAGATGTCCTAAATGTAAAAACGAACAAATTGTATTCGGTAAAAGTGCTTCTGAAGTGAAGTGTTTAGTATGTGAGAAAGTTCTTGCTGAACCTACTGGCGGAAAAACTAGAATCAAAGCTCGAGTACTAGAAGTTCTAGAATAGACTTCAATTTTTTTAAATTTTATTTACTTAATTTAAGGTAATACTATGTTAGACGTAAAAAAAGGATTTCCATCGGAAGGCGACATTGTTTTTTGTACAGTTACTAATGTGCAATACAATTCTGTTTTTGCAAAACTTGATGAGTTTGAAAACAAAAGCGGCATGATCCACATTTCCGAGATTAGTCCTGGTCGTATTCGAAACATTCGAGACTATGTAAAAGAAGGAAAAGTAATTATTTGTAAAGTTCTTAGAATCCATAAAGATAGAGGCCACATTGATCTTTCTTTACGTAGAGTAACTGAGAGTCAAAGACGAGATAAAGTTGAAACTAGAAAACAACAAATAATTTCAGAAAACATTTTGAAATCCTACGCTCTTCTTGATAAGAAAAAACTTAAAGATGTCTATCAAGCAATCGCTGATAAAATTCTTGAACATTACGAATCAATATATTTAGCTTTTGAAGATATTGTTGAAAATGGTGTTTCTCTTACAAGCATGGGTTTTGATAAAACAGAAGCTAAAAAGCTTGAAGATATTATTAAAGATCGTATCAAACCAAAACAAGTTGTTATTATGGCTGCACTTGAAATTGAAAGCTATGATGAAAATGGTGTTGATGTTATTAGAGATATTATGTCTGAACTTATGAAAGTTAATGATAAACAAATCGATATTCATTTCTTAGGTGCGGGAAAATTCAAAATAACAATTAATGCTCCTGAGTATAAAGAAGCTGAAGATATGTATTCTGCTTTTGAAAAAATTCTCAAAAAAAATTCCAAGGGAGATATTACATCTTATACTTTCGCTCGAGCCTAGGTGATTATAGTGGTAAAACTGAGAAATACTATTTCGCTGGTTTGCGATTTTGGAGTGAAATGAGAAAATGGCAAAATCAATTCTAATTTGTTCCGAATGCAAAGAATACACAATGGATCAGAAATGTCCTAAGTGTGGCAAGACAACTATCTTTCCAAAACCTCCTAAGTATTCTCCTGAAGATAAATACGCTGAGTATCGACGTAAGGCAAAGAAACAGGAAGAATAAACTTTTTAAACTACAATGCATTTTGCTCTTTTTATGGGATCTGATAGTATAGGCGAAGAACATTTTAATCCGGATAAAAAGGAATCTAACGAGATTAATATTTTTCTGATTGATATTGATACTGCTGTTAATTTGTCTATTGTAAATCCGACCTCTTCTTCAGAAATGCCATACTTAGCTAATTTATTTAACATTGATGATGTGCTTGATATTGATGAAATATTTTCTGAAAAGCAATCTAATTATCAAGCCATTCTTGTTGATCCTTTTTTTTTAGATTATCGTCGTTCAGGAACACATCAATTAGTAAAAAATTTTATTACTAAACAAATTTCAGAATTTCCTGTAATACTTTATTCTCTCTCCATTGAACAACAACTTAATGAAAAACCATTTTCTTATGAGAAAAATGTTCATTATGGTGCGTATATTAACAAAGTTTATTCTTCACCTAATTTACAAGAATTATTGGGCGAAATTATTGCTAAACATAAAAAATAATTTTTTGATTGAAACTTCTGCTTGATGATAAATTTTTCTTAGTGTTTTTCTTCATATGTCTTCACACTTCCGTAGTCCTTCCGTCTTCACCACAGAAATCTTTATTAACTAAGCTTCCGTTCTGTATTTTATGGGGTCTTGGAAGTCAAATATTAAAAAAGGATTTAGTTGTACGAATCCTGTCCTAATCGAAGGTTTACCTGGCATTGGTAATGTTGGTAAGTTAGTTGTCGACTATATGATTGATATTTTAGGGGCTCAAAAAGTTGGTTCTTTTTTTAGTTATGATTTACCTAACAGTGTTTTTGTAACTGAAGATGGTTCAGTTCAACTTCCATCAATTGAATTATATCACATGAATAGAAACGGTCAAGATTTTCTTTTACTCGCAGGTGATGCTCAACCTTCTCAAGAAAGAGCAAGCTACGAATTAACAAACGAACTTCTTTCTATTGCAAAAGGATTTGATTGTAAAAACATTATTGCTCTTGGAGGAATTGGTCTTCCTGAACAACCAACAGATCCTCAAATTTTTATTGCAGGTAATGATAAAAAATTCGCAAAAGAATTTAAACAATTTGGTGTTAGTAATGAAATCTTTGGTATTGTAGGACCTATAGTTGGAGTATCAGGATTATTATTAGGACTTTCACAAAATCATCAAATTCCTGCAGTATCATTATTAGGAGAGACTTTTGGTCATCCTATGTATATTGGAATAAAAGAATCTAGATTAATGCTTGATGTTCTTAATAAAAAATTTAATTTGAAAATTAACTTTAAAGAATTAGATGATGAAATAGATTTAATTGAAGAAGAACTTGGTGAACAAGAAACAACTGATATGTCTGCAACTAAGAAAAGAGTTCGAAAACAAAAGCTTACAAAAGATACAAATTATATTGGCTAGTTAAACATGGTGAGATTGTGGTATATACTTGGGATCATATTAGAGAAGGACGTCGAATGTTTTCTAGACATATGAAAGTTCGAGGGAAAAACTTTCAACGTTTCAAAGGTAACGATGTTCAAATTTGCCAACAAATTCTTGATAAACTTTTCAACGGAACTTATTTCAAAACTAGTCTAGGTCATTATCCTGGTTTCTATGCAAGAGATTTTGGAATGATGATTATTCCTCTTCTTGAACTAGGTTATAGAAAAGAAGTTATTTCAACACTTGACTATGCTTTAGGCATTTATGAAAAACAAGGTGGAATTAAAACATTAATCAATGTAAACGATAAAGCAATTAATTTTCCAAATGTTTATTCTATTGATTCAGTTGCATATATGTTTAGAGCAATTGGAATTGTCGATGACAAAAAACTTACAGAAAAATATAAATCTTTTTTACAATCAGAACTTGATACATTTTATAACAAAGCAATTCATAAAATTTCCGGCGAAGTAAAACGTCATGTTCATTTCGGTGGTATGCGTGACCACAGTAAAAGAGATAGTTCTTGTTATGATACGGTTATGGCTGCTGTAATTTCTCGAGAAGCAAATTTTTTGGAACTAAATAATCCTCTTGATCATCATGATTTCGAAACACATCTAATAAAAAATTATTGGCTTGATCGTTATTTTCGTGATGACAGATCATCTCATATTCTTTCTGCGGATGCAAACATATTTCCTTTCTGGTTAGGAATAATTGACAACGAGAAAATGTTATTGGAATCAATAATTTCTATAAAAGAAGCTAACTTGGAAAAACCCTTTCCAATAAAATATGTTTCCCATAAAAAACAAAAAGGAAAAACTATTCTTGCAGAAAAATTAGTTTCTAATTGGGAAGCCGATGCTATTTGGCCGATGAGTGGTCTTCCTTACATTGATATTCTTGGTGACATTGATGAACTAGCTGCAAAAAAACATTTGGATCAGTTCAAAAGACTTATTGAAGAACACGGAACTTTTTTAGAAGTCTATGATCGCTATGGAAAACCTTTTGTAAGTCCCGTATATAGTGCCGATGAAGGGATGATATGGGTAGCTCTCTATCTTTATCTAAAAAAACGTTTCAAGTAGATTTATCGATTAATTTAAAAGATTTCTTTCTTTTCTTATGTTTATGTTACCTAAAGAGAATTGTCGAGAATCTGAAGTTTTAGATCTAGATGAAGTGAAACTATTTTTTTCTCAACAAAATTATGAAGTTCTTGAAATAAATCAGTTATGGCGTCATGTTCATGGAAAATTAAAAAAAGGAGATGATGTTTTTTTCTTCAAGTTAGCATCAACTGAAGAAATAGGTACGAGAACTAAAAATGAAGTCTCTTGGAATAAGGCTCTTCATGATGTTTTTAGTTCTTCCAAGGTGAATTTTTTTTCAGTTCCTAGAATTATTAAATCAGGATTATATCAAAATAAATTTTACTATGTCGCAACATATTATGGAGGTGATTTATTGGCTTCTAAAAATCCTCTTGCGACTGAGGGCTTATCGAAATGGCTTGATAAAATTACTGATATAAATATATTTTTTAAATCTCTTAAAGGAGTATCTCTCATTCGAGACAATGAAATTAAAAGTATTCGTTATGATTATTTATTAAAATCGAATCTTTGGTTTAATGAATTTGGCGATAATTCTTTAAATCTACTTTTAGATGAAGTAAAAAAACTTTCTCTAGACTATGAAATGGGTTTGAATCATGGAGACTTTGTTCCTTGGCATATGATTGGTGATAATAATAAAGTTATTTTAATTGATGGTGAACACGCTAGCAACAAGTATCATAAATATCATGATGTTTGTTATTTTTATCATAGATTGTGGACTGTGGCTGCAAATCCTGGTTTAGCAAATTCTTATTTAGATATGGTCTACAATAAATTATCTTCTTCTGAAAAAGATACTTTTTTTGAAGATATGAGGCCTATTCTGGCATGTCGTGCTTTGTGCGGGTTTCGCGATGCTAAAGTGGATGGAGTTGTTGATTTCAAAAGCCACAGAGATTTCAAAAATGCTCTTCTGAACAATTCTTTATTTGATTATTTAAAGAATTAAGCTTGAATTGTTTCTACGTAAGCTTTATAAACTTTTGAAATGTCAGTTAAAACATGCCGCGAAAGACTAGTAAGAAGAAATCTGTCAAAAAATCTGTTAAACGAGCTAGTAAGACGCAGTCGAAAGCAAAAGCTTCCTCCGCGGTTCGGACAAAGTCCAAACAGACCATAAAAAAGAAAACTGCTAAAAAGTCCGCTAAGAAAGTAAGTAAAAAAGTAGTTCCAAAAGTTATTGAAGAAAATCCTCATTCTCTTAGAAATGTTAAATCAACTAAAGATATTCATATTCCAAAAAAACTTATTGATCAGGTTATTGGTCAAGAACACGCAGTTAATATTATGAGAAAAGCTGCTATGCAAAGACGTCATGTATTATTAGTGGGAGAACCTGGAACTGGGAAATCTCTTATTGGTCTTGCTCTTTCCGAACTTCTTTCAAAAGAAAAACTTGTTGATATTGTTTCATTTGCTAATCCTAACGATGAGAACAAACCTCTCATTCGAACAGTTCCTGCAAAGCAAGGTAGAGAATTAATTGCAAAAGCAAAGATGAGTTCTTCTGGTGCATCAAAGGGACAAAATATTTTTTTCCTTGTGCTAGCAGTTGTTGCAGTTCTTTCACCATGGTGGATTAGATCTCATTATCTTGCAAGTGACGGAGCTGTAGCTGCAAACATTTTATTCGCAGCAACTTTCCTAGGAGGCATGGCCTTCCTTGTTGCTATTGTTCTTATGATGAACATGGGTAAAAAAATGATGGGTGGAAAAAAAACTCAATCTCCAAAAATGGTTGTTGATAACGCAGAGCAAGAACTTGCTCCTTTTTTTGACGCAACTGGTGCACACGCAGGTGCTTTACTTGGTGATGTTCTTCATGATCCTTTCCAGTCCGGTGGACTTGGAACTCCAGCCCACGAACGTGTAGTTGGTGGTATGATTCACAAAGCACACATGGGTGTTTTATTTATTGACGAATTGTCAACACTTCATCCTACAACCCAACAGGAATTGCTAACTGCAGTTCAAGAAGGTAAATTTGCAATTACTGGTCAGTCTGAAAGAAGTGCTGGTGCTATGGTTCGAACAGAACCTGTTCCTTGCCGATTCCTTATGGTTGCTGCGGGTAATTTAGAAAGTATCAAAGGATTACATCCTGCTCTTCGAAGTCGTATTCGAGGATATGGTTATGAAATTTATATGAAAGAAACCATGGAAGATACTCCTGAGAACAGAGTTAAACTAGCTCAATTTGTTGCACAGGAAGTTACTAAAGACGGTAAGATTCCTCATTTCTCAAAAAGTTCAATAGAATTTATTATTAACGAAGCAAAAAGACGAGCAAGTAAAAAAGGTCGATTAACATTACGACTTAGAGAACTTGGTGGTCTTGTGCGAAGCGCAGGAGATTTAGCTATAGAAGAAAAAGCGCCTCTTGTAAAACCAATTCATCTTGAACGAGCAAAGCAAGTTGCGCGTGGTCTTGAACAGCAAATTGCTGATAGATATATTGAACATAAAAAAGATTATGAAGTTATTGTAACAAAAGGTAAACGTGTTGGAAGAGTTAATGGTCTTGCTGTACTTGGAGATGCTAGTTCTCTTTCAGGAATTATTTTACCTATTGAATCTGAAGTAACAAAAGGTTCTAAGCATGGTAAAGTTTTTGCAACCGGTAAACTTGGAGAAATTGCTAAAGAAGCAATTACCAATGTTAGTGCTATTATTAAGAAATACTTTGGTGATGACATTAAAGATGATCATGATATTTTCATTCAATTCTTACAAACACATGAAGGTGTCGAAGGAGACAGTGCAAGTCTTGCAGTTGCAACCGCAATCGTAAGTGCTCTGAAGAATATTCCTATCAGACAAAACTTTGCAATCACTGGTAGTGTTAGTGTTCGAGGAGATACTTTGCCTGTTGGTGGAGTTTCCGCAAAACTTGAAGCTGCAATTGGCGCAGGCATTAAGAACGTCATTGTTCCACGAACCAATCTTCAAGATATTGTTATTGATGATAAGAAACTGAAGAAAATTAATATTATTCCTGTAGATACAATTGTGGATGTCCTTGAACATATTCTAGATTGGCGTGGAAAAACAAGAATTCTTGAGCATATTAAAACATTCAAATAAAGATACGATGTCGCTCTACAGTGAAATTAATTGTTTTGACTAAGCTTTAGCTTAGAGGATCAAAACAATATTAAGATTCATTCTGCAGAGCAGATGATGCTAGTAAACTGTGTGACATAAAAAATAAAAATGTCTCTAGAGACCTTTTTAGGCTTATTCTGACTCTTGTTAGGGAAACATTTATATGTGAAAACGTTCTGGATATTTCTATATTGTGTGTATGAGGTTATTATTCATGAATCTGAAGAAACTTTCCATTATCTTTGTACTTGTCCTTCTTACTAGTATGTTTGTATTTTCTAGTGTTCTCGCAGTTGATGAAGTTCCAATTGATGATGTTAATCTTGTTGGCCAGGGAATTCTTTCTGGAGCTGTTCAAGGTGGTGCTTCTAGTTTAAGTAGTTCCTCTAGTTCTTCTAGTTCATCTTCTTCTTGGTTGCAAAGAGATATCGATGCGTTAGAAGTAACCGCATGGGGTTCTCTTGGAGCACTCGCGGTTGGTATTGGGGCTTTATTCCAAGGTGACTTGCAAGGATTCGTTGTTGGTTTATTAGGCGCTCTTCCTGTAGTTGCAGTATTCATGCTTGTATTTGCATTAATGAGTTTTGTTGGAAAACACACGATCTTCAGAGCTGAAGAAGGAAGCAAACATTCAAGTATGTTAGCAATTGGTTTTGCACTTATTGCTGTTGGTTATCCTGTAACATTCACATTCATATTCAGTTTCTTTGGTGTAACTGGAATTACTGTTATATTCTTTTTAGCAATTATATTCTTTATCTCGCAGTTTGTGATTCAACAACGAAAACATACAATGCAAGATCAAAGAGGAAAACATGAAGCAAAGAGAGATCTTTATGCTGTTAAGAAAGATGTTAATAAAGAAAAACACGATCTTCAATTAGGAAAGAAAGCTCTCAAAAATGAAAAGAGTGATATTAAAGCATCTGAAAAACTTATTAATAAAGAAATGTCTGAAACTAAAAGTGCTAGAAGAATGATCAGACAAATGAGAGAGGCTCTTTCAAAAATAGGTAATCCTGCTCTTGCTTCTTCAGCAGATGTAACGAGACAACTTGTTTCTAAAATGGCTCCTTTTGCAGGTGTTATAAAAAAAGAACATCAAAATGTTGCTAAATTATGGGGCGAATTGCAAAGTATCAAGAAATGGGAATATGTAGGATTTAAGTTTGAATCTGATGAAGCTACAACTATCGCAGATATGGAAAAGAACTATAGAGATCAATTATCTAAACAGAAAGAAATTCATTTTCATAAAGCAGAAATCGCTCAGGAGGGCGGTCATGTAGACGCAAGATTAGGGAGATACATGGAAGAAATGAAACATTTCGTAAGAGAAGAAATCGGTCCATTCCAAGCTAAGTTTCAGGAATTAATTAAGCAGGAAGAGAATCTTGCGAGAGAAACTATTATGGATGAAAATGAAGTTTTAACTTTAACAAAACAATTATCTGCTGATTTAACTTTAGGTGTTATAGATAAAGCAACGGGGCATCTTAATGAACTAGAAGCGCATCTTGATCATTTAAACAAAGACGAAATGGAACTTAAATCTATTATGCATCAAATAGAAGATCTTAATAATCACAAAATAGATTTTAATAAAAAACTCGCAAAGCTTGATAAAAAAGTTCTAGGAGGCGAAAAGGGCCTTTGGAAGCAGTTAGCTGCAAATACTAGTGAGGCGCATGATGCGATTAATGATGCTGGCACCACTCTTCACAAGAAGATTTTTGGTTAATAATTTATTCATTTTTGTTATTACTTTTATTTTTGAGGGGAGAATTAAACAATGATGTTAAAAGATACACTTGAACGAAGTCCGAAAGGTGGCAAGTGGTTATTCTATGCAATCATCGCTATCTTTGTTATTGGAGCTATATTCTTCGTTAAAGGATCTGGAGCAACAAACTTTCCAGAACATGAAGTTAATTCTGACATTGAAAGTTTAATCAATGGATTTCAATCTATTTTCTATGGAGACATAAATGGTTTCTTCGAGGGTCTTGTTAACGGTCTTCCCATCATTGCATTATTTATAGTGTTATTCACAATAACTCATTTCCTTTTTACAAAGGTATTGAAAGACATGTTTGGTCAAAAGAACATTGCAACAGTACTAGCTCTAGTCGTAAGTGCATACGGTTTCTTCGATCATAGAGTATACAATTATCTTCTTTCTCTCAACGCATTTGCAATAGGTTTATTTGTCTTCTTCGCATTACTCATAATGATATGGGGTTTCAGTGATAAAAGCATTAGAAGAATGGATAAGGATTTTAAACATCAACTAGAAAGACGTAAGCATATGGGCGGAATAAAGAGAGGAATGCACGATGATAAAAAATCAATCCGAGATTATAGACAACGAGTTAAAAATATGAGTTCTAAAGATAAAGAAAAACTCTACGAAGAATATGTAGAAAGAAAAGAACAAGGGTGGAACTAATGGGTTTATTTTCTAAACTTTTTAAAAAACGTCCTCGAATTTATTATATTGAGATTAATGATGATGAGATTAATAAAGAGTTGTCAAGAATAATTGGTCAAGTGCAAAAGCAAATCAAGGATTTCAAAATAACTCTTGGTAAAACAACTCTTGACTCAAAAGAATCTTCTTTGGAGAGAATGTATCAGCTTCTTATTACTGCAAGACACAAACTAAAAGATATTGAGATTGATGTAGATAAAATAATAAACATAGAATTACAAAATTCTAATTATTTCTCTATTAAAGATCAGTCCTTTCTCAAGGATAAAAAAGATCAGATTTCTATTATTGCAGAAAAGATTGATGAATTTATTAATATAATTCAGCAAAGACCTTCTGCAGAAGAATTCAAACAAGAACTTCTGGATCAATTAACTCATAAGCTTAATCAAATTTCTGTGAGTATGGATAAAATGATTGCTGATGATTATAACCTAAAGGCAATCTATAAAAAGATTAACGATCTCTGATTTTGAATGGATCTTTCAAAGGCTAAAAAAATTCTCCCAACACCAGTTTATACTGAATTAGATAAACAAGGAATTGCTGTTCTTCGACCTGCTCAAGAAAAAGCCATGTCTGCGGGTTTATTTGATAAAAAGAATCTTCTTGTTTGTACTCCAACAGCATCAGGGAAAACTCTTGTTGGAGAAATGGCTATGATTAACATGCTTTCTAAAAAAGAAAAAACCATTGCTGTCTATGTTGTTCCTCTAAGAGCTCTTGCTAGCGAAAAGTACAAATCTTTTTCAAAGAAATATCCTCAGTTTAAAGTTACTTTAACTAGTGGTGATATGGATAGCGATGATAGATATCTCGCAGAATATGATTTAATTATTACCACAAGTGAAAAACTTGATTCTCTAATTCGTCATCATGCTCCTTGGCTTTCCATGGTGAAATGTTTGGTTGTTGATGAGATTCATTTACTAAATGATTCTTCCAGAGGTCCGACATTAGAAATTCTTCTTACTATTCTTCGTTCTCAAAATAAAGATGTTCAAATTATTGGACTTTCTGCGACAATAGGCAATCCTGAAGAACTGGCTTCTTGGCTTAATGCAGAGTTAGTTGTTGACACTTGGCGTCCTGTTGAGTTAAAGAAAGGCGTATTCCATGAAGATACTATTCATTTTGAAGAATAAAAGCACTGACTTGAGGCATTAACTTTGTATTGAATTGCGAGTGCAGATGAGCAATAGGATCAATACAAAAGCAAGTTCATACTGCGAAGCAGATGGTAAGTCCTCTCAGTGCGAAATAATATTTTATGAAGAATAGGCAATTTTATATAATCTAGAAATGTAAATAAAAAAATGGCAAAGAAAAGTTTGAATAAAACTCTCAAAAAATACGTCAAGTATCCTGGATATATTATACCTGGTATATTTCTTCTAGTAGCTCTATTCCTTCTTCTTAATAATCTCTCAGAATGGGCTTTTCTTAGTATTGGCTTCGCTGTTGTTCTAGCTGTTCTTGTCCATCATGATTAATCTAGCACAATACTTTTTTATATCTGAAACTTGTTTTAGGGTTTGGAAACCGGTGGTTTTTAAAACTCTTGATTCTTTCCTTTAGACATGGATAAGGAATCTATAGAACAGTACAAGCAAGCTGGTAAAATAGCTGGTCAAGCTAGAGAGTATGGTGTTTCTCTTATGAAAGCTGATTCTAAAATTAAAGATGTTTTAGATAGTATTGAAAAATTCATACAAGATAAAGGAGCAGGCATTGCTTTTCCCGCACAAATTTCTTTGAACAAAGTTGCAGCTCATGCGTGCAGTGATCTTGGCGATGAAACAGTTCTAAAAGAATCTGATGTCGCAAAACTTGACGTTGGTGCACATATTAATGGTTTTATTGGAGACACAGCAACAACTGTAAATTTAGATGGAAAATACAAAGAATTAGTTGCAGCAAGTCGAGCAGCTCTCAATGCAGCATCTGAAATGATGGTTGTTGGAACTAAAACTGGAGAGATTGGCGCAACAATCCAAGAAACAATTTCAGGACTTGGTTTTCAACCAGTAAGAAATCTTTCAGGCCATGGTCTTGGTCAATATCAAATTCACACAGATCCTTCCATTCCTAATATTAAACTAGATACTAAAATCGAACTAAAAGAAGGAATGACTGTCGCATGCGAACCTTTCGCAACCGATGGTAAAGGAATGATTGCCGAAGGCGGAACGGCAACCGTATTTAGCCCTCTTGATTCTCCTGCTAGAGTTCGATCTCCAATTGCTCGAGAACTTCTTAAGAAAATTAATTCCTACAATGGATTGCCTTTTGCATCCCGATGGCTGGAAAAAGAATTCGGCGTTGGTAAAACTCGTCTAGGTCTTAAGGAATTAGAACGTGCAGGTCTTGTTCATGGACATCCTCCTCTACGAGAAGTAGGTAGTGGTATGGTTTCTCAAACAGAACATTCTTTCTTAATAACTGATGGAAAGCCAATTATTACAACAAAATTGGATGATGATTAATTATCTCAAATGTAATTCTAAAACATCTTGATCTTTTAATTTATGCTTCAGCATAACTTTTTGACCATCAAACTTAGCTCCTAGTCCCCATGTCCGAGCAAACTTAAATTTAGAAACAAAATCTTTGTGCAGTTTTAAACACACATCTTTTATTGTACAGTTTCTGAAAACGATTAATGGAATTTTCATATCAGCTTCTTTTGTAGGTTCTTTTAGATATATTCTAATAAGATCGAGCTTTTGGAAAATTAATTCTTTGAGTTCTTCTATGTTGATTTTTTCTACAGCACTTATTGCGATGTCTGCTTTATATTTCTTCATTACTTTTTTAAGTTCTGTTGGAGAAACCAAATCGCATTTGTTTACAACAGTTATTCCTACCATATATTTTTTATTATCTTCGATACAATCGATAAGTTGATCATCTGTGATGTTTTCTCTAAGAACAACGTCTGCATTATTTATTCTGAAAGTTTTTAGAATTCCTTTTATTGTTTCTTCATTAAGATGTGTTAGTTTAACCGTGGAACCCATTCTGATTCCATCTTTCCCTGTTCTTACAATTTTAACATCTGGTCGTATTTGATTAACTCTGATGTTTGTCTCGTATATTTCTTTTACAATTACTTTATGTTCTTCTGGTCGAGTTGCATCGAGAAGAATTAAACAGAAATCTGCGCTTCGCATACTTGCAAGAACTTCTTTTCCTCGTCCTTTTCCACTTGCTGCTCCTTTTACAATTCCAGGAACATCTAGGATTTGAATTTTTGCGTGTTTGTGTTGCATAACTCCAGGGATACATGTTAATGTTGTGAATGCGTATGATCCTATTTCTGAATCTGCATCTGTTAATGCATTAAGAAGTGTGGACTTACCTGCGCTTGGGAAACCTATTAGTATTACAGTACCGTCTCCGGTTTTACGTACTTCCCATCCTGCTCCAACTCCTCCGCCTTTTCCGACGCTTCGTCGAGCTTCATTAACTTCTTTGAGTTTTGCAATCTGGGCTTTGTACTGTCCGATAGCTGCTTGAGTTTTCTTGTTGTATTTAGTACTAGAAATACGTTCTTCTAACTCCTTGATTTTAGCGTCGTTTTTTCCCATTTTTCGTTTCACTCAAAATGGCAAACTCCTTTCGGATTTTCCCATTGTTTGGACCTTTGTTCAAACCGCAGAGGAAGGTTTCCTTTCGACTGCGTTTCATAGTTTATCTTATTATGTCTTGTAGAATTAGCTTTCTTTATAAAATTGGTGGAGAAATCCGTTTTTGGTGAGCTTTCTGCCCATTTTAATTCCTTAAATGATTATTTGGAGAGTAATGAAAATAAGGATATTTATTAACAGAATATAATGTTCATGAAATCCTTTTAATTTGAAAATGGTTTTTAAATTGACCTTTCTTGCATCAGCAATCATTGGAGTAATAAAACCAACTTTAAATTTCTTTTTCGAAAATGGAGTTAATGCATAAACTTTGTGTAATGTTATATAGTCTAAAAAAATATGTGATGCATAAGGAATCAATACGAGAAAGAAATAGTATTGCTTAAGAGTGTAAGTTAATAGTATTGCTAGTGGTAAACCAATAAATAATAGTCCAAATGGTTCTTGTACTATGGTTCTGTCTCCTTTTTTTTGTTTCAATACAAAGATACGAATTATAAAATCAAGATCTATTAGTAAAGCGAAAATTATTGTGAATAGAATCATTTCACTAATTGATGCAATATTATGGAAGAATAGGTATAATAAATTAAATGAAAATAAGAAGTGATTAATCCAGTTCACTGCAAATCACCAAGCCAAATGTTTATGAGCTTTTTTGTAAACTTGATAGGTAATTCCTGAGTATAATACTGCTCCCTTAGCAGCGCCTTCTCTAGCTTCTTTATTATTTTCATCCTTAAAATCATATTCTTTTTCTTTACCTTTATCTTTTTTCATATCTTTTTTCTTTTCGTCTCTAAACATTGATGTGAATAATTCGCTAAATCCTGAACCTATTTCTAAGAATGGTTCTAATGGTCCGAATTTTGAAAACTTATTTTGTTTCTTATGTGCTTTCAGATCTTTTTCTTCTTGTTCTTCTGCTTCTTTCTTTTTCTTTACTTTCTTTTCTAGAGCCTCTTCTTCTTCTGCTTCTTCAAGATATTCTTCTATATCTTTTCCAAATGCATCAAAAGCTCCGCTTATGTGTGCATCAAGACCTTTTAACATTGCAATGTCTTCTTTTTGCCGCATTTTTTTGAATGCTTCAATATCTGTTTTGTGCCATCCATATGCTCTGAATGTTATTTCAATTGATCCTGCATGAGCAACGTTTTGTTGTCCGTATTGCGCATTGTAGGTCATTTTAGGAGTTGTTTTGTATTTGAAATTTGCAATAATGCATTGATAATGTCCATCTTTTTTCTTTATATCTTGAGGTTTTTTGGCTAGAATTTCTATTTCCGATCTTGCATTATCGAATGCACTAATAATATCTGCACTATCTGTTAATCCTTGATCTCTTTCAAGTCTTCCAGCTGTTTTCATGTATGGTCTTATCCATGCCATGTAAAGTTTGATAACGCCCCAGTGTTGTCGTAAATATTGTAATTGGAATTTTCTTTTTGCATCGAGTTCTTTTTGTGTTTTCTCTTTCCATATGATGTATAAGTATAATTTTCTTCTAAGAACTGTTTTTACGGATTCGTTAAAATCTTTTACACTACCTTCATCAACTACTTTGTTAATATCTTTTGTTGTGTAAACATGAGTGTTTAAGAAAAGATCAGGAAGGATTGTATATCCTACTCTTTGTGCTAATCCATAGACTGAATCAGGGTTTTGAGTTCCTCCTTCTACTAATTGAATGTATAAATGTTTTAATGAAATGTCTGCACTTTTATTTTTCTTCCAACTATTATACATTTCAAGACGTTCGTCTATTATTCTTAACTCTCGAACTAGAGGGAATAATTGTTTTACTAATTGTCCTATTTGAACTAAGTATTGGCTTGCTCTATCTTGTTGTATAGAAAGTCTTTGTGCATTGCTACCAAACATTGCGCTTGATTCTGCTGCACTAAAGATATCATAAATTTTATCGATTTGACTAAATCCGCAATCAAATCTTAAGAAGTGTAATGTCCAGAAATAACTTTCTTCTAAACTTGCGTTTTCTTTTTCTATATGTAGTTTGTAATAGATTTCTGGTTCTGGATAAACATTTTCTTCACTATCGTCTGCCGTTTGATAATCTTCTATTCCTTTCTCTAGGTTGACAAACTCTCCTCTTTCAACTTTCCATCCTAAATCTTTTCCAAAATGCTCGAGCATTTCTGATTGAGATGCAAATTCTTTCATATCCGCCATAGTCACAACACTACTTTGAGTGTGGTCCACACCCTATTTACATCTGTTCTACTATTTAGGATTTATAAAGCTTTACTTGTGGGCTAATTTCTTAGTCTCAGGCCTTGGTGTAGGATTTGCTATACTGCAATAGAAATAAGGGGGACCCAAGGTAGGTAAATAGCTGTTTTGGGGACAGAAATCGAACGATGAATACTGCACAATAGCCGAATCTGGACATTTCCACATGAAATGAAGGTTGCTTAAAAGTTCTAAGTAATGACGTGTAGAATGATAAAGAAAGAGAATTAAAAAATAAAAAATGAAGAGATTTACTCTTCTTTTTTAGCTTCTTCTGGAGCTTCAGCTTTTTTCTCTACAGGAGCTGGTGCTGCTGCTTCTGCAGGCGCTTCAGGCGCTGCTTCAGGCTCTGGAAGTGGCTCGATAGGATCTTTTCCCCATTTTACAACCGCTAGATTAAGTTGAGAAGTACCTTCATAAACTGTATTTCCTGCAACTCGTCTTCGAACTCTTTTACCTTTTCGCTTGGTATTTCGAAGTCCAACTCCGCCTGTGATTAAGACTTTCTTAGGAGCATATCCTTCGACGTCTTTACGCATAGGAGTTCCTGTTTTGTCGCTACCGCCCTTGATTTCAAGTTCGTAACCAGGAAGTTCGATAAAATCTCCGGAAACCTTGTCTCCGATTTTTTTACCCATATAACTCTGAAGTTGTTCAGGAGTAATTGTCTTGTTGTAAGTTTTCTTTGTTTTGGAATCTCCAATATTAATTTTTATTTCTGCCATTGTATTTACCTTTCCGAAGGATCACGCCAAGACCTGGTGGCTTTAGAAGCCAAACCACAGCACATTGTGCCCTCAGTTGTAGGGTGAGAAAGTCTCTTTCTCTTTATAAAAGTAATTATTCAGCTCCTTTCATAGCTCCTGTATTCTTGTATATTTTATTATGTGTTGTTACTGCTGAGCTTTTATTGTTAAAAGAAGATTTGGCATAAATTCCTATTTCGTTATTTTTCCAGCATTTTCTAATGGCTCCATGAGTAACCCAAGGATTTTTTTTTGCTGCTTCAAATTCATCTCCTTCATGCATATCGTACCAACTATTTACTGCTCCTTCAAGTTCTGAAGGAATAAGTTTAATTTTTTTCATCTCTTTTGGCAGAGTATGATCTACTTCGAGATCTAGTTCTTTCCATTTTTGGTCATATGTTGAAACTGCATGGAGTCCATATTTTCCTGCTAGATGAACATTACCAAGATAAGTCACATGAGCTTCTTTGATATGTTCCGGGTCTACTTGATTTCTTGCCATTATTTTCTCTAAATACGCATATTGTTATAAATTTTGCTTATCAAAGCCTTTTTATACTCTTAATTTAGCTAAGTGTTCATGGTGGATGAGCTTGTTCCGAACCCTGACACTTCTTTTGAAGTAAATGATCAAGAGAATAAAGGTAAGCTTGGCTTTTTTACTATCTTTCTTATCACTATAAACTCAATTGTAGGTACTGGTATTTTCTTTCTCCCGGCGATCGGTGCGAGAGAAGCAGGACTTTTTGCAATTATTTCTTGGATTATTATGGGCGCTATTGCGATTTATTACAGTATGATTTTCGCAGAACTTATTGGTCTCTTTCCCAAAGAAGGTGGAGTCTATGAATATGCAAAGATGGCCTTCGGTCCTTTCTGGAGTTTTGTTCTCGGTTGGATGACGCTCATCGCAGCAAACGTTACTATCGCTATGCTTATTGTTGGTGCGGTAAAATACATAGGCCCTTTTCTTCCAGATGCGATGTTAATTGCTGTGAGTATTGCTTTTGTTTTTTTATTTAACTATATGGCATTCAAAGGTTTAAAGACAAGTTCAGTTATGCTTGTTGCGTTCGCTATTATTACTATTACTTCTGTTTGTGGAATTATGATCCCTGGACTCATCAATTTTGATCCTTCTAATTTTGTTGGTTGGTTTGCCCATTCAGCATTTTCGAATTTAGAATTTTCATTCATGGGAATCATTGGAGGTATATCTGTTATCTTTGTAACTATATTTCTTATTGCAGAAACTTTTTTTGGTTGGGAAACTGCAACATTCCTTGCAGAGAAAGTTAAGAACCCTAGAAAAGTTATGCCTAAGGTATTAATCAGAGCAACAATTATTATCGCTGTTGGTGTTTTATTGTTTGTTATTGCTTCATCATCTCTTATTCATTGGAGTGTTCTGGGAAATTCTCTTACTCCTTTATCTGATCTTGCAACTGTTATCTATGGAGCCGTCATAGGTAAGTGGTATGCTCTTCTCGTTTACCTTGCAATTATGGGTAGTGTGGCGGGTTGGATTGTTGCTTCACCAAATCTTATTATTGCATTGGCAAAAGATAAATTATTTATTCCTCAACTTTCAAAAATTCATCCAAAAACAAAAACTCCTTACAAAGCAATTATTTTTCAAGCAATTTTAACAAGTATTTTAGTAATTGTTGGCGCAGGAAACTATGAAGCTCTTCTTCACATACTTGTTCCTCTTGTTCTTGTTCTTTATTCAAGTGTTGTTCTAAGTTTATTGGTTGTGAGAAAGAAATTCAAAGATACTCCTAGGCCATACAAAGCTCCTTTAGGAAAGACAGGTCCAATAATATTGATTTTATTTGGTCTTTCTCTTGTTGTATTATGGGGATCAAGCGCAAGCCACGCAATATCGACACTAGGTATTTTATTTGGATTCTTATTTTTTAGTCTACCTTTATTTTTATTATTATTTTTCCATTACGATCCTCAAGCAACCATTCGTTTCAAAAACGAAACAGCAGTTGTTTCTATTTTCTTCGAAAGAGTTTTCTTTCCAAAAAGAATTCATAAAAAAGTTCTTGCGAATGCAAAAATCGAAGGGAATATTGTACTAGAATTAGGTGCAAGTAGTGGTCTTCTCAGCAGAGACATTGCAAAAAGGCATCCTAAGGAACAAATTATTATAGAACAGTCTGAACATCTAAAAAGAATTATTCAAAAACGAGCAAAAGGAGAACACAACGTCACTGTTTTAGTCGATGAACATTTGATTTCCCGAGTTCATCCCGATGTGAAGAATGTTGATGAAATTTTTAGTTTCGGTCTTTTGAGCGATTTACAATCTGAAGAAGTATTCCTTAAACAACTTGCAGACCTTCTTCCTGAAAACGGAAGAATTCATTTTTTTGATTATGTTGATTTGTATAAAATAATTCCAAATAAAATGATTCTCTCTGACATGGAAGCTCTTAAAAAATTATTCAGAGAAGCCGGCTTTGCTGTTATCATAAATAAGTATAAAGGTTTATTTTGGAATTATTTGGTTATTGATGGAATAAAAACAAACGATGAAGAAATTTCATTCATTTAATTTTTTAAAATAAAACAAAGATTTTAAATATCATAAAATTTTAAACATATCGTGAGGTAAATAATATGAAAATTGTACTAAAAAAGAAACCTAAAGGGGCTACACTTATCGAAGGATTTCCTGGTTTTGGTCTTGTAGGAACTATTGTTACTGAATTCTTAATTGATCATCTTAAATGTGAAAAAATTGGTGAATTTATTTATGACGATTTGCCAGCAACAGTAGCTATTCACAAAGGAGAATTAATTTATCCTATGTCTGTATTTTACAATAAAAAATATAATGTTTTAATTCTTCACACCATTCTTGATGTTAAAGGTTTTGAATGGGAAGTTGCAGATGTTGTTGCAAAAATGTGTACTGATTTAGAAGTAAAAGAAACAATTTCCCTTGAAGGTGTAACTGGAAGCATCGAAGGAGATAAAATTTATTCTTTCCAAAACAAAAAGTTTGAAAAACTAGGTGCAGAAAATGTTAGTGAGTCTGTTGTTATGGGCGTTACTGCTGCAATGTTAGTTCGACAAAAAAATATTTCTTGTTTGTTTGCAGAAACAAAATCAACTATGCCTGACAGCAGAGCTGCAGCAAAAACTATGGCTCTTCTAGGAACCTACTTAGGTATTGATCTTGATACTGCTCCTCTATTAGCACAAGCAGAACTCTTTGAAGGTAAAATAAAAGGAATTATGGAACAAGCAAATAGTACTGCTAAAGAGTCTCAAGCTAAACAAATGAGTTATTTTGGTTAAACTTAACCCATAGCTTTTTATATTTCTTTTTTCCTTGAGTTTACGATAGGTGTTGGCAAATTCTTTGCCAAGCATCTTTTTGAAAAATGACTCTTATAGATTATACTAAAATCCTTGACAAAATAACTCCGAGTAGTGAAGAACTTAAAATAATTAAACAAGCAACGGATAAAATAGTTTCTATTATTTATTCTTCTGCGAAAAAGAATAATATTGAAGTAGATATTGTTCCAGGAGGATCAACTGCGAAAGGAACTTTCCTTAAAGGAAATCATGATGTTGATATTTTTGTCAGATTCAAAACTGAAAAAAATAATATTTCAAATGAATTAGAAATTTTTCTTAAAGACTTAGCAAAAGAAGAAAAAATTACTGTTGAAAGAATTCATGGTTCAAGAGATTATTTTAATTTTGTATACAAAGATCTTCATTTTGAACTTGTTCCTGTAAAATTAATAACTCTTTCCACTGAAGCAGATAATGTTACGGACATGTCTCCTCTTCATGTTTTTTGGGTGGAAAAATATCTAAACGATGAACTAAGAAAAGATATTTTACTTGCTAAACAATTTTGCAAAGCTCAAGGAGTTTATGGTGCAGAAAGTTACATCAATGGAATCTCCGGTCACGTTCTTGATATTTTATTAATTCATTATGGTTCATTTGAATCTTTTTTAGAAAATGTTTCTCGTTGGGAAGAACCCGTTGTTATTGATCATGAAAAAAAACACGAAGATGTTTTCAAATCTATGAATAAAGCAAAACTAGAATCTCCTTTGATAGTGGTAGATCCCATTGACCAAATGAGAAATGCATCTGCAGCAATTTGTGAAGAAAAGTTTGATAAATTAGTTTTTGCAGCAAATGAATTTTTAGCGCAAGCGTCTGAAGATTTTTTCACAATCAAACCTTTTGTAATTGATGAAGTTAAAGAATCAAAAGAAAAAAATGAATTATTTCTCGCATTAGAAATTAAACCTTTAGAAGGACATAAAGATGTTGTTGGAACAAAAATTCTAAAAATATTTGAATACATTCAAAGAGAAATGACCGAGTATGGTTTTACTATTAATAGATCTTCTTGGAATTTTAATGATCTTTCCCATATTTATTTTTTTATAGATAGTAAATCTTTAGAAAAAGAGTATGTTCGTAAAGGTCCTCCTGCGAAAGTCACCGAAGGAGCTAAACAATTTAAAGAGAAACATGGAGATTCTGTTTTCGAGAAAGATGCTTATTTACATGTTACATTAAAAAGAGAATTTATTGAAGCTAGTGATTTCTTATCTTGGATAATTAAAGAAGAATTCTGTAATTCGAGAGCTATGTCTATAAAACTGTTGTTATGATGACACAGTTTTTTTATTTTTACTTATTAATTTGTACTTCGAGTTTTTTCATAATGCTATCGAGAGCAATGAACAAATTGTACTCTACAAGATCTGAATTGTAGATTGTACCATTTACATCCACTTTTCCTTTCATTTCGAACTTGGAACTTTCTTCGTTCGTACGATGCACTTGTTTTAAACTCAGTGTCAAATTATTAATTTGTTCTCTGTCTGAGAATCGTCGAGCGTAATTCCCTACGATTTTTTTTATAACCACCATCTCGGCATAATCAAGCTCTTTAAAACCGATTAAAGTGATGTTTCCGCCTAATTCAATCATTTTATTGCCTTTTGCTGTTTCTGTTTTGGCAGAGATTACTAGTCTCTAATGTATTATAGGTGTCTGTTTCTTTTAAACATTGTGATTTTTGACAATAAATGCTCTTAAATTATGGTTTTGGCTTTTTTACTACTAAAAATTGTCTAATTTAAATTTAAATAAAGCAAAGCTTTTTAAATGACATTTATTTGATTTATAACTGATATTTGGGAGATCGATGGGTGTGGTGACTTATAATTACTAGCAAAAAAGCTTCAGCGGTACTAGTTTTAATTCTAGTGACTTCTTTTCTTCTATTAGGAGTTTCATTTCTAAGCACAAATATAAATCCTTTATTTTCATCATTAGGTGTTATTGGCTCTGTAACTTTGCAAGATGCTCCTTTAGATGAACTTACTTTTAAACTAAATGAAACAATTTCAAATATTGTAAATGTTTCTGAAGATATTATTTTAGAAGAAGAAATTGTTGCCACTGATCCTGTTACTGATGGAAATGTAACTGTACCCTTATCGGGTCCCATGCTTATTCCTGAAAATAATACTGCTCCTAGATTTGTAGGAACTGTTCCTACGATTTATATTGACAATCCTCTTGGAAATGCATTTGATCTTTCTTCTTACTTTGTAGATGATGAAACAACTGTTCTTTCTTATTCTCCTTCTTTGAGTATGCGTTTTGATATTACTTTTATTGATAATTTAGCAATCATTGTTCCAATAAAAAGTTTTGTTGGAACTGAAACTATCAGATTCTATGCGACAGATGGAGAATTTGTTGCGATGAGTAATTATTTTACCATTGAATCAACTGGAGGAGTTATTGTCGAAGAAGTATTTAGTACGCAGGCTACTGTATACATTACTAATTGTTCAGAACTTCAAGATATGAATTTAAATCTTGCAAATGATTATATTCTTTCTAATAATATTGATTGTATCAATACTACAACTTGGAATAATAATGGAACTGGGTATAATGGATTTTTGCCTGTAGGAAATAGTACAAATAATTTTGTTGGTTCCTTTAATGGTGATGGTTATACTATTAGTAATTTGTATATTAACAGAACAATTGAAGATAATGTGGGGCTGTTTGGTTATGCTAATAATTGTATTATTTCAAATGTTTATTTACAAAATTTTTCTTTAAAAGGACGATCTGCTGTTGGATCTCTTCTTGGTCGTGGTTTGTCTAATGTTTCTATTAATGATGTGTCTTCTAATTATTCAATTATTTATGCCTCTGAATACCAAGCAGGCGTTATTATCGGGATTTATAGTGGTGTTGCTGATAATATTCATTCTTACAATTCTCAAATACAAGATGGGTATTATAGTGGAGGTCTCATTGGTTTTATGCTTGCAAGTAGTAATTTAACAAATTCTTATGTTTATAATATTACTATTGCCGTTTCTGATATTTGTGGTGCTGGTGCTGTTGGTAGTTCTAGGGGTTTAATTGAAAATGTTTCTGTAGAAAAAGGAACTATTTCTTCTGCGTCTCCCTCTGGTGGTTTGGTTGGGTATCTTGGTTTTACAGGTACACCTAAAGCTCATGGAATTGTTAGACAATCATATTCTGATGTTTTAGTTTATTCTACTCCGTCGTCATATGTTGGTGGTCTTGTAGGTTTTATTTTGAATGGTTCTATTCATAATTCATATGCTTTAGGAAACGTTACTGGAAATATTAATGTTGGTGGTCTTGTTGGTAGAATTGGTAATAGTGATTCTTATGTTAATAATTCTTATTCATCAGGAAATGTTACTGGTAATAGTGATGTTGGTGGTTTAGTGGGATTTAGTGCGGGAACAGCATTTGTTTCTTTTTATGATAACGAAACTTCAGGACAATCAGATACTGGAAAAGGTTATGGTAATATAACTTCAGTAATGCAAAATCATTATTTATACACTGATAATGCTTGGGATATGGATTGTTCTGATCCGAATAGTATTTGGGGTATTAATGATAGTGCTGGCGTTTATCCTTGTTTGACTTGGGAAGATGGTTGTGAATGTTTATTTGCTTATCCTGTTTGTAATCCTGAAGATCTAAATAATGGTTTTATTTTAGATGATAATAATTCTGATACTTATTATGAGATTGATTCTTGTTGTGAATTGCAGCACATGGAAAATAATTTAAATTATAATTATACTTTAACAAATAATATTGATTGTTCCAACACGACAAATTGGAATAGTGGAGCTGGATTTGATCCTGTTGGAAATAATTCAATTAAATTCACAGGAACTTTTGATGGTGATAATTATAATATTAGTAATTTTTATATTAATCGTCCTTCTGGATTTTATGTTGGTTTGTTTGGTTATCTCGAACTAGGGACTATTAGTGATGTTGGGATGGTTGATGTTAATATAACTGGACAAGATACTGTTGGATCTTTAGTTGCTTATAGTACAGGAAATATTTCTAATTCATATGTAATTGGAGTTTTGAATGGGCTTTTAAATTATGTTGGTGGCTTAGTTGGTTATGTTAATAATGGAGAAGTTCATAATTCTTATTCGCGTGTTAATGTGTCTGGACATTCTACTGTAGGTGGATTAGTTGGTTATAATTATTATGGAATTATTAACGATTCTTATGTAATTGGAAATGTTGTTGGTTTTGATAATCTTATTGGTGGTCTTGCTGGAAGATCTTATGGAGGAATTATTAATAATTCCTATGCAAGTGGAGATGTTGCTGGTAACAGCTATGTTGGTGGTTTGGCAGGTTTTGTTTATCAAGGTAAAATTTTAACTTCTTATTCAACGGGAATTGTTGATGGAAGCGGAAGTAATGTTGGAGGTTTTGTTGGTTATGGAAGTTCAGTAGGTTACACAGAAAACTTTTGGGATATTGAAACAGCTGGAGTTTCTGTTGATACTGGAAATTTGGGAAATGTAAGTGGAATTACAGGAAGTTCAACTATTCTAATGCAATATCACCAACAATATACTGATGCAAATTGGTTTATGAATTGTTCTGATCCGAATAGTATTTGGGGAATTAATGATAGTGCGGATGTTTATCCTTGTTTGACTTGGGAAGAAGATTGTACTTGTGAGTTTGTATGTTCTGTTGTTTGGAATTCTTCTCAACTAGATTATCCTCAAGGTGTTTATGAACTTTCAACTATTTATCCTGGTAGTTCTGTGACTCTTGATACTTTTAATATTACATTCGTAAATGTAACTGCGGAAGATGATTCTGTGTTGCGATGTTTTGTTTACAAAAACCAAACCGATCAAATTGAACTTAATCATACTGTTGGTGTTGGTGAACTTTCAAGTCCTGGTAATATAACTTTATCATATACTATTCAACCAGGTGATTTTGATGGTTCTACAACACAATCTTGGTTTGTAGATAATTGTACAATTACTGATCAGAGTCTTACTGTTATTTCTTATAATGATGACGATTATCCTGTTTATGTAAAAACTACTGATTGGATTGACAACGGTCAAGCTAAAGATGCAGCTAATGCATACCAATCGTGGAAGAATGGATTAAGATGGTATTTTAGTCATAATGATGCAAACCAACAAGATGTTAATTTTGCTTTCTATAAATATTTAGGAAGTGCGACTTATGAAGGTCTTTGTAATGATAGTATTGATAATGATGGTGCTGGCGGTACTGATTGTTCTGATACTGATTGTCAGACATTATTTTTCCCTGATTGTTCATCTCATGTATTAGATCCTGGTGCGGGATTTGGAACTTTTGGAGAAATTGATTCTATTGGTGATGAATTTTCAACACAGGCTGAAACCTGTTCAGGAAATATTTGTACTGTTACTGGCGGTATTGGTGGAGCTACGGTTCGTTATACTCAAAATGTTTCTCAATCAGGAACATTCAAAGTTCAATATGAAAAAACTATTTCATCAGTAGCAATTGTCGCGATGACTGCAAAGAGTGTTGGTACGCCTTCGTTTGATGTTACTGATTCTCAAACACAGTTATATAATGGAACTCCTTCAACAGGATTAGCTTATAAAATTTTAGTTCCTGACTCTGCTCCTTATCGTGGAGCTATGGCTTCGTCTCGACCTAATGCTGGAAGTTCTGCAACCTATAGTGGATCTCTCAGTCAAGTTACTAATATGTCTTTAGTAGGTGAGAGTGATAATACTTATACTGTTAACTTTGATGTTTATGTTGGAACTGGTCTTGGTGATGATAATTTAACTATAGATTTAACTTCAGCTAATCCTAAAAATTATTTTGAAAATGATACTGCATTAAATACTGACACATCAACTGTTCTTTCAGGAACTGCAACAAGTCCTAATGCTTGTAATGATGGTGTAAATAACGATCTTAATTATGATGATTATGATTGTCGTGATTCTGATTGTGTTGGTGTTCAAATTGGTCAAACTAGTAATGCTGATCCTATTAGTTGTGAAAGTCCTGAAACTACTTGTTGGGATGGTTTTGATAATGATGGTGATGGTAATGTTGATTGTGCAGACTCAGATTGTAATAGTAGAATAGGAGCTTATTATGATGCAAGTGGAGAAGCAGTAAAATATTATAACGCTACTTCTGAAATTGCATATTGTGAATATAGTTCAACTGCAGAAGGAACAATAAATTACACTTCAACTCCTAGTAGTTGTAATGATAGTTTTGATAACGACGCAGATATTGCTTCTTATGGTGTAGGAATTACATGTGATGGCACCTATGCTGATTGCCGATCAACAGGAGCGATTGATTGTTTTGATGCGTACTCTTGTTGGGGACGTAATGAAAGTTTATCGTCTCTTGGAGGAATTTGTGCATACCGAGAAGATCAATGTACTGATGGAATTGATAACGATTTCGATGTCGATTTAATGGGTGGAAGTGCAAACTGGAAATCTATTTTAGTTCCTGATCCTTTATTTTCAACAACCGGTGCAGACTGCGATGATTATGATTGTTATGGGACAAGTACTTGTAGTGCTTCCATTTCATATATTACTGAATATGATGGTGATGGTGCTACTTGTTGGGATGGGATTGATAATGATTTAGATGCTTATGTTTGGATTGGAACAAATTATATTGCAAATGCATCAACAGGATTTGATTGTGATGATCCTGACTGTCTTAATGTAATTAATCCTTCTAACTCTTCAGAAATTTGTATTGCTTCAGAATTCAAATTAGGATCTCATGATTTATGTAGAAATACTTTAGATGATGATTTCGATTCAAGACCAATAATGTTTGGTCTAACATCCAGTTGTGTTGATAACACAAATACTTCTGGTTTATTCGCAACAGCTAACTCTGTTTTATCATATTCTGATTGTTGGGAAATTTATCAATCCTGTGGACCTTGTCCTAGTATTGAAAATTATACTTATGGTTCATGTGCTGATGGAATTAACAATGATTACGATGCAGCAACGAATGGAGATTATTTAACTTCTGCTACTGTTGGAATTGATTGTGCTGATGCTGATTGTGTTGGTGAACTTGGTTCCTATGGTGGAGGAATTTGTGTTGCTTCAGAAACTTCAAGTCTTGCTTGTGGTGATGGTCTTGATAATGATGGAGACGGAACTGTTGATTGTGCTGATTCTGGTTGTGATACTGTCACTAGAGATGATGGAGAAACTTGTGCAACAAGTGAAACCACAACACAATGTGGTGATGGTTTTGATAATGATGCAGATGGTAATATTGATTGTGCTGATTCTGGTTGTTCAGGATCGACAGCTTGTCCAAGTTACGATACTTTAAATTCTCATTCAGCTACGCCTGCTTGGTCTTCTTGGACTGACACTGGTGCTGGCGATGTTGAGTTTAGATATTATGTTAGAACTCACAAAAATATTCCTTCAGAAGAAAATTTTACTATTCAATTTAGAACAAAGAGCGGAGCAGATCATTCAAGTTCTCAAGTTATTTTAGGATTAGGAACTTTGAGTAATGGCGTTAGTTTCCCAGCAACAACCGGAGAAATTATTTTAAGCGGATTATCTGCAAGTGACTTTGCTTGTGGTGCAAGTTGTAAAGATTGGTCAAGTAGTGTATTAACATTAACTGATAGTGGTACTGATGGTCTTTCAGCTAATGGTGGTGTTTTAGCTTTAACAGTTACTTTCCCTGTAGATGGAACTGTTAGTTTAGGAGCAGAAACATTCCCTGTTTCATCAAATACTGGTTATGGTGGAATTGGAAGCGGTCAAACTGCAAGCGTAACTGTTGTAGAATCAAATATTCCTGTCGTTCGATCAATGTCTGTCGGTCCTTCAGAAGTTTATTATGGAGATGATGTGACTTTCTACGTGGCACCTTATGATGAGGATAGTAATATCTATGGTTGTGATATGGAAATAGATACTGTAGGTTCTTCATTTGAAACTGATTGTGTTTATTCATTTACTCCAACAGATGATTATGGTTCAACAGATATTTGGGTTAATGCAACTGATCGATATGATAATCTTGGAGATACAAATGCATCTTCATTCATGGTAAATGTTTTACCAATTGATACAACTTCAGATTATGAATTATCTAGAGCATACTATAATGATACAACTACTTCTTTAGTTTCTGGCGATTTCGAATTTACAACTGGAAATGGAGATACGTTTAATGATTGTACAATTAATATTCTTAATGGTTCAAAAGATCTTCAAGGAACTGAAACTGCAAGTGTTGTTGGAACAAATGTTGTAACTTGTGGAACAACAATTGACATATCCTCTCATATTAACGTTTCTGTTGATGGAATATATTTTATTTATGCAAACAATACTGATAGTGATTCTGATGAAGTTAACAGTTCCTACAAAGTATTTTATATTTGTAATAGTTTAACAAGCAGCGGAGTAACGGCTGATGGATTAAATTGGACTTGTGCGAAAGCAGATCTTGATAATGATGGTTGGACTGAAGGTATTTACACTACTCTTTACAATTCTTTAGGAAATGTAAATCTTGCATGCGATAGCTGTCCGAATCTTGTAAACACTGGTTTAGATACTGATGGTGATGGTATTGATGACGCCTGTGATTTCGGTCTCTCTATTATAGAAGCGAAAGCTATTCCTTATGCTACATTTGTTAATGATACGATTGAATTATACATTGATGCTCACGAATTTAGTGATGTTTGGGTAAATCTAACAAAGCCTGATAACAGTTCAGAAATTATTTTACTTGTTGATGAAGCAAATATAAGCTATTTAGATACTGATCTTCTTGGAAATTATAGTCTTATTTTCTTTGCAAACAATTCAATTGGTCAAGAAGTAAACGCTACTGATTATTTCGAAGTGTTTAATCCTATAACCCCTCCATTTAATGTAACTGTTATTAATTCATCCAGCGATGGAATTAACAGTACTGTTCGAGCTTACTATCGAAACGCTATTGTTTATGCAGATTCCCGAGTAGATGGAGAATATTCAACAGAACTAGCTGATATAAATCACGATGTTGAATTTATAGCTTATAATGGAATGTTAAGAGCATATATTGAAGAAGTAGATATTGATCTTCACAACGGTGAAGAATTTGGTATGGATGAATATGACAATGGAGAATTCCTTGTAAAATATGGTCTTGAAACAAGTTATGATTTTACTCAAGCAACAGTTGAACTTTCCTATGAAGGAGCATCCGGTATTATTGATGAAAATTATCTTGAACTATACAAATGTGATAATTATAATTTTACCACGCAAACATGTGATGGAACTTGGGATGATGTAAGTTCTCAAGCTTCGCAAAGTACTGCTGGAGATTATTTCGAACTTGTTGTTACTTCTTTCTCAGGATTTGGAATTTTACAAGGACTTATTCCTGAACTTGACGGTGGTGGAAGTGGTGGAAGTTCTAGTAATAATAATGCTCCGCAAATAACTGTTATATCTCCTCTTGGAGAAATAATTACTGTTGATGAAACTTTTTTACAAATTATTGTAACTCCTCGAACCGCTGTATGTTGGTTTAGTATTGATGGATCTACTCAACAAGAATTATATCAAGAAGGAAATACATTTTATACTAAACTTATTGGTTTAACTGAAGGCCCTCATACTGTTGATTTTGAGTGTGGGAAAACTGCTACAAGTTCTGATAGGTCAAAAGCCTCAACATATGTAACTATAAAACCTACTTGTTATCCTGGCGAACTAGCTTGCGATGGCAAACTATTATTTGTATGTTCAGATAAAGGAGACTTATGGCTTACTCAGAAAGTTTGTTCTGCTGGTTGTGATGTTGAAACTTTATCTTGTAATTCCGAATTTGATAAATTCATGCCTTCTCCTAGAGATCATGTTAATGTCTATTTACGAGGAACTGCTTTAGCTCTTCTTATTGGTTTAGGAATTCTTTTATTCTTTGTTCATCAGAAGAATGTCGAGATGAAAGAAAAGATTGAAGCTATTAAAGATATTGAAGATGAAGATCTTGAGAAATTAGGAGAAATGAAATCCTGATGAAACATAATTATATTATTCCTGTTCTTATTGGACTTCTTGTTGTGGTTATGTTTTTCTTTCCAGAACCCGAAACTAATTTTATTTATTATTTAGGAACAGTTGTATTTTTTATTCTTTTAATTATTGTGGTAGCAATATTGCAAAAGAAAAATAAGAAGAAATAAATAATAAAAAAAATAAAAGCTTAGGAAAGAACTAATGTAGTCTATTTCCGTGAGCTTTTTGTGTTGGTCGAACTTTTTCTGCTCCAATTCCTTTGTTTCTTAATCCACGGCTTTTCTTACCTGAACTAGTAAGTCCTCTGAATGCTCTTCCTTTTTGTAAGGAAATCCAGTTGTATTTAGGATCTTTTAGAATTGAAGGGTTTGTTCGATCAATTAGAATGATTTCGAACCACTTGTGCTGTCCATCTTTTGCAATTAAGTAAGAGTTTAGAACTTCGCAGTTTGTGTATTTTCGAGATGCTTTTTCCTCAGCCATTTGTTGGTATGATTTACCTACAACTTTTTTCTGAGTGTTTGCTTTTGGTCTTCGTCCACCTTTAATATCTGGTCTTCGGTGACCTCCTCGAGTTGTTCGTTGTCTAACGATAATAATTCCAGGTTTTGCTTTGTAACCAAGACTTCGAGCTCTGTCGAGTCGTGTTGGTCTGTGTAGTCGAACCGAAGATGGTTCCTGTCTTAATTCAACGAGAAATGCTTTGTAATCGTCACCCATGTTTTTCTTAGGTTGTTTCCAAAGTTCTCGGATATGTTTGTATATTCCCATTTTATGTAGCCTCCATTTAGTTAGCTTATTTAATCCTCGTTCAGGCAAGCTACGCCCACATTCTCGGATCGCTATGTAGATATGTCAGAAACAATGTTTTATTTATAAATATAACTCTAATAATGCACTAGATTTTATAAATTCAGCTCCATTTGTCTGTATTAATGGCTAATTTAAGTAAATTATTGTTAACAGGTTTAATTATTGCATGTGGTTTTGGTTTCTTTCAGAAATCTTATGCTCAAACTGCTCCAAAATACCCTGAAATAAAAGGTCAACCAATCAAATTCGTTGATGATGTTGGAGACACTATTTCCCGACCGGATACTATTATGACTTATTTTACTTTAGTTGATCGTGATTCTGATGATTTCTTTGATGAAATTATTATTCAACAAGGAGTCTTGGTTGATCCGAAAAGCCTTAACTCGCCAAGAGAACTTAATATTATTCTTTCGACTTTAGATGATTCTGTTTTTTATGAATTTTCAGCTACTCGAGCTTCTATTGAAGAAGGTCTTTATTCATTTTCTGAAAGATCTACTTGCAAAGATATTTTTTCAGGTCTTTGTCATTTTAAACCTTCTATAAAAAATTTAACTCCTTATTCTCTTTTACAAAATACTTATAAAGCGAATGATCTTGTAGTTTCAAATTGTACTTGTTTTTCTACAAAATTAGATTCTTTAGATGTTTATTATAAATATGTTTCAAATGAACTTTTTGTTGACTTTATTCAAACACAATACAACTTGTATTTGGAACAAATTAAAAAATAGTTCTTGAAATTTACTTCACAAAAAGACTGTACTTCTCATCGCCTGAGAGCTCTTTAATTACTCTTTTTAGAACAAGTTTTTCAGGATCGATGCTCTTTATTCTCTTCTTCATATCTGCAAAGCTCAGGAACGGATCTCCTCGTCGTTCTTCCACTATTTCCCACATTGCTTTCTTACCAAGACCTGGTAATAGCTCTAGAGAGTGCATTCGAGTTGAGAGAGGTTGACTTTTGTTAAAGAATTCAATGAAATCTTGCTCTCTTTCTTTCATAATAGCTTTGATTGCGTGTTCAAGTTCAGCTTTTGCTGTTCCTGTTAGTTTGTCATAAGGGATTTTTCCAATAACATGATGGATTTTTTCTCTTTTCTCGTCTCCTACGTAGACTTCATCCAGTGATTCTAGGAATATGTCTTTTCTAGGGACTAGTTCTAAGAGGTTCATATTGTATATACCGAGAGCCTGAACTATTGAGGTTTTGAGATGACTAGGTCTGCTGTCATTAGCATAACCATTTTGTAAGAAGTCTAAAACTAGAGCCTCTTCTTCTCTTTGTTTCTCTGGTATCATAATGTCTCCCTAATATCTCCTATATCTAGCTCTATGTTTTATATATTTATCGAAAATTGAAGCTTTAGTTATTCTAAGCTTCAAATTCGAGAAATATGTCCAATCTAAATCTTATTGTTCATATTTATCGAAAATTAGAAGCTGATTTGCTTCAAATTGTTATTCTCAGCTTCTAATTTGAAAAATATATTGCAATTAAGATTCATTGAATATATTTATCGAAAATTGAACAAAACAGTTATTTCGCCCTTTTATGCTCAAAAAAGTATCTTTTTTGGCATACTGAAAATTAAACAATTATTCATATATAACCTCTGTTTAATTTTCATTATTTTTTAATTGGGCGATATTCATCGAGTGTATCGACGATTTTCTGCATGTTTTCTTTAGTAATTGTGACGTTGTAGCCACTAAGAATAACTTTAAGATGTTCTGCGCTCTCAGGCATTGTATCGATTGTTTTAACGATATGGATGTCTTTAAGTCGAGGAATCTCTAGAGCTGCAATTTTTTTAGCTAGCTCCTTTGTTTTGGTAAGAGTTGCTGAAGGTACTTCGTTTACGTGATCTAGTGTTTTTCCACCACGGAATGTTAGTTCCTCATCACGTTTTTGAACTTTCTTGAGAATATCTTTTACTTCTGATACTGTGACTGGTTTTTGTTCAAGAACTTCTGGTTTTACCATTTTTCACTCCTTTCAAAATGTTAATCTGATGAACAAGTTCATAGTTTTATTTTATCTACGCCTTGTTTAAGTGTACTGGATGTACAACAACGGTTTTATCTTTTCCGTCTTTGATTTTAACTTCGTAACATCTTCCTACTACTTTACTTATAATTCCGAATTTTCCGTAGAATCGTGGAAAGTACATTCCTTTTTGATATGCTGGCTCTGCTGCTAATCGTACACTGTCGCCTACTTCAAAGGTTTGCAGGAATCTTCGTAGACTAATTTTTCCATGTTGTCTAACGTTTTTCCGTAATTTGTGTCGCGTGTTCCGTCTGAAACCACCTACTCTGTCTACCATAGGTTGCGAGAAATCATATTTTGTTTATAAAGATTGTCCTTTGGTGTATGTGATTATTAATTGCTTCTCAACGATCATAGAAGCTAATTCACATTTTTTAAGTGTATTTTTGTATTTTGGCTTAGCTATCTTGTTAAGAATGAAGTCTATTTTAGTTTCTTTTTTAATTTTATATTCTCTTTTTATTCCTGAAAAATTGTACAGGTCTGATTCTCCAGGCAAAATTTGAATTCGTTTTTTAATAAATCCTATCGCTAATTCTGTAGAGATATCTTTCATTTGAGCGAAACCTTTTGTATCTACGGGAACTTTTTTTTCAATGAGTTCTTCTAACTCACTAATTACTTGTTCGTATGAAATTTTTGTTTCTGTGACTAGTTTTTTTCTGTATAATTTCATTGGATATTGTTGTAAGTAGAAGTTTATTATAAATTTATGCTAAGAAAAAGATAAATAGAAAAAGGATAAAAAAAGAAAAAACCGGGTCGAAAATACTAGTGTATTTCCTCTAGGCTTTTGACAAATAATATTTCTCAAACCCTTACAAGGTTTGAATTAAAATTCAAAAAATCAGTTAAATTACTTTAACTGCGCGTTGTATTCGCCTTTATTGAGAGCTTCAATAGCTTCTTGAGCTTTTTTACCATCAATGGTAATACTCATACTTCGACAGGTTCCCATGATTTCTTTAGCCATGTTTGCCATATTTTTTCCGTAAAGAGCATCTTGTTTCATACGAACAATTTTTAGAACTTGATCAAAACTAAGGTTTCCTGCTGTATCTGTTAACTGATTAGCTCCACCTTTTTTTACTCCTGCTTCTTGCTTAATTAAAGCTGATGCTGGAGGAGTTCCAACTTTGATTGTGAAATCTTTTGTTTCTGTATTTACGCTAACTGTTACTGGAACTTGCATTCCTGCGAAGTCTGCTGTTTTTTTGTTAATTTCTGCAACAACTTGTCCAATATTAATTTTAAGTGGTCCAAGTGCTGGTCCTAGAGGTGGTGCTGCTGTAGCTTTACCGCCGTTAATCATTACATCTACTTTTTCAATTGCCATATTATATTCCTCGTATAATATTTATGGCAATTGCTCAGAAATCTTTATAGATTTCGCATGTATTGCCATTTTATATTATCTCCCGCGCTTTCGCGCGTTGGATGCTTTCATTTCATCAAACGTGAAGAATTGTTTGATCTACTCTGTCCGCGACCGGTTAAGTCTGAGAAGTGCTTATTTGTTTATAAATGTGTTGTCAATATTTAAAAAGATAACTTCATTTTGCTTTTTTATGAATCCTAAAGTGATTAAAGAAATTCACAGTGTTGCTAATACTTTAGCTAAGAAATTACAATCAAACCATATAAAAATTGATTATTCAGATTGGTCTTATAAGGGGTGGGCTGAGAAAGGATTTTCTCTGGCTAAATGTCTTTATTGGTTATTTCCTAGTATGGATTTTTTTATGTTTGCTTCTGAAGTAGCAAATACTTATGCTTTGGAAAGTGTTATTCAGCAAAAATCAATTGATCCGACTTTTAATATGTTTAATAATAAATATACTGCCGAAATTATTGATGGTTATCATTTTTTATGTGATCAAACATTTGATGGTGTTGTTTTGTCTAAGAATGAATCTGTTGCGGAGAAAGACGTTGCTGATTATTATTTTATTCTGGATGTTTCTGGTGTTCCTATTGGGAGTCATAGAAACGAATACAAAGAACATGCTAGAAAACTTAACGGATCTATGGCTAGTTTACAAAAACAATATCCTGAAAGTGGTGTTGGCGCTATTTGTTTTTTAACTTCAGATAACGCGAACCACAATGTTGAGTTTGGTCTATTAAAAAATTCTGAAAAAACTTCTGTAGTAAATTTACCTTTTAGTTCAAGTTCTTTAAAGAAATCCTATGATGGTTTTAAAAGATTGCATAAAAATCTTGTACTAGAAAATTTTAGTTATTAGAGTTGATCCATAAGACTTGGACCTTTCTTCTTAACTGGTGTAACATCGTTTTTCGCAGGAGGGATGTATGTCTGTTGTGGAGAAGGAGCTGCTGGAGCTTGGAAATTTGAAGCTTGGTATTGTTTATTTTGAGGGGTGCTTGTTGTTGTTTGTTGCTCTTGAAATTGCTGAACTCTCTGTTCTTCAACTTTATAATTATCTTTAATTTGATCTTGAGCTTTTTCCCAAACCTGTTGAAGAGCTTGGTATGTGTTATCAACCCGTTCTTTGAATAGATCGCTGATTTCACTTTCATAGCTTCTAGTTTGACTTATTGCGTATTGCATGTCAAAGAATTTCTTCGCGTCATCCTGTGACCAGTTTGCTTTGTATGCGAGATTGTAAAGTTCATCAATTGTTTGTGTGTTTGCTGCGACGGTTAGGTTCTTAGCACTTACGGAAGCGTATTGATCAGAAATGTTTTGTCCTAAAGGATGTTTTTTAGATTCTTCAGTACTTTTAGAAACAACATCTTCCAATGCTTCTATTGTTTCTTCGCTTTCTTTATCTTTTTCTTCTTCTGTTCCTGAATCAAAATTTTCTACTTGTTTTCCTGTAGCTCTAATTAGTTCACGAAGTGCCTTTAGTTCTTCAATTAATTGTCGGATCTCTTTCTCTTTAGGTCGAAGTTGTTTAATTATTTCTTCTTCAGTCTTTTCGAGAGCACGAAGGTGCATTCGAGGATCCGCTTCTTGTGGTTTTGTCATTTTATTAAAAATGCCAAACCAATGAAAATTAAGTTTTCATGGTTTTGCCATTATTTCTTTTTCTTTTTACTTGCAACTTTTTTAACAGGCTTCTTCTTAACTTTATATCCTTCGTATAAAAAATAAATAATTCCCATTAATGTTGCAGGAATAATGAATATGTACTGTGCAACAAGAGCAAGTTGTTCTATTATAATTGATAAATTAAGATTGTTAATAATATAAAATGGAGCAAGAGCAATTACAGGTATTATTGAAAGAGCTATTGCTATTAGTTTTATTATGATGAATGCTCCAAGAGTCGCTTTAAATTTCTTTTTTACTCTTTTGTATGATTCTTTTACTGCATAAATACATTTTTTCTTTTCAAGAACTACTATGAAAGGAGCAAAGAACATGTATGTTCCTACAATTATAGATGCAACTACACTTGCAACTATTGCAATTATAGCAAATGTTATGTGCATTACTGTAGACGAAGCGGCTATTAGTATGAAAAGCCAATAAATTAGACTTATAGGAACCAATACTATGATTATTGTAAGTAGCATTATTAATGTAATAAGAATGTATGTTGTTAACAAAGGCAAGAAACTTTTTTCTATATGATGCCAAGCTCCTTTTTCCAGATCGCGTTTTCCTTTCAAAACCAAAGGTACTGCTAATGTATATATCATGAAAGCAATTAAACTAACTATGACGATTGTTACTAGAAGAATTATTCTCCATGCTACGCTTTCTTGCATGAAATTAAGAAGAATAATTGGTATTGTCATAAGTAGTGCAACAGTAACAAAAAGTTTCCAATCTTTAAAGAAAGTTGTGAATCCTTTTTTGATCATATTATCGTATGAAATGTTTTGTTTCATGGGTCTTCCACCGTATATTTCATACGCTTAGTTCTTTATATATTTATCTCTGAATTTCAGAGAAAACTCAGCTTACTGTGTTCATTAACATTCTCACCCGGATGTCTCTGATGCTCATCAGTGTCGTTCGCAACTTTTCCATTATGACTTATGGAAAAGCAAGCTTATTACTATTCGCAACTTTTCTCTTTATTAAGAGAAAAGCTTTATTAATGAATATTCCCTTCCCTGTGCTATGTCAAACGATGAATCAAAAGAAACCTGCGAGACTCTCCTTAAAATACACTCAGGAAAGGATTTTGTCCTCTTAACAAAGAGAGGTAATTCTGCAATTCGTATAGCTATGCAAGCGCTTGCCCATATTGGTAGATCAAATGTTCTCTATCAAGAAGAAGGCGGTTGGTTGACATACAAAAAATTCATTGAGAAAGCAAATCTTAATCCTATTATGTTAACAACCGATGATGGTCTTATTATTCTAGGAGATTTATGTAATCATCCTCACGATAGTGCTCTTTTAATTAATTCAATGGCTGGCTATGCTGTTCTTCATGACATGGATGAAATTTCTGGTGAATGTTTTTCTCATGATATTATTTTAGTAAATGATGTTGCTGGAAGCATTGGAACTCCTAATGCAAAGATAGGAGATATTATTCTTGGAAGTTTTGGAAAAGCGAAGCCTGTTGACTTAGGAACTGGCGGTTTTATTGCAACAAACGATCCTGAATTATTTGAATTCTTCAAAAAAAATAATGATGATTATGAAGAATCTGAAATTGATTTTAAAATTCTTGAACAAAAACTAATGGATTTAGAAAAGCGAAGAACTTTTCTGAGAGAAAGAGTAGAAATCATAAAGAAAGATTTGGTCGATTGTAAACTGGTTCATCCTGAAGGTCAAGGTTTGAATGTTATCGTTCGATTTTCCAATGAAGAAGAGAAAGAAAAAATTCTTTCCTACTGCAAATCAAGTAAGTTGGAATATACTGTTTGTCCTAGAGAAATTAGAATTCTCGATGATGCGATAAGCATTGAAGTTAAGCGATTAACTTAAATTCATAAATATAACTTGAAGTGCCTTCGTTTTCTTTTTGCAATACAATTTTAGCATCATATCCTGTTTCCTTAATTACATTCAAAGGATTGTTCTCTTCGTGAAACATTGAAGAGAAAGATAGAAGTATAACTCCATTTTTATTCAGATGATTTTTAGCTTCTAGTAAGAATCTTTTGCAAAGTTCTATTCCTCCGTCCATGTTATTGCCAAATATTGGTCTTGGAGCTGGAGAATAGGTGTGGTTGAATACTATTAAATCAAATTTTCTGGAATCAGAAACATTTTCAAATAAATTTCCTTTCATAACTTCAATGTCAGAATATTTCGGATTTAGTTTTAAGTTTTTTTTACAACATTCTATTGCTGGCAAATGATTATCTATTGCAAGAACGTTTTTTATTTTATATTTTTTCATAGCAATAGCAATAATTCCTGTACCTGTACCCATATCTAATGCTGAATCTGCTGAATAATTTCTTAATGTTTTTATTAAATCTAGCGATGCAAAACCAATGTCTGGAGGAAAAACATCTTTTCCTACTTCAATTTTTATATCTTCATAAGAATAAGAATAGGGTTGCTTCATCAGGATATTATCAAGTAATTTTCTTCTCTTTTTTCTAAAGATACTTTTTACATTTATTATTGCCATTTTCTAATTCTTTGATTTTATGAAAGGTCCCGTAAAGCTTTGCTTTAAGGATACTTAAAATCAACAAAAACTTTCTCTAATATAAGTTTATTGGAAACTTTCCGGATTACTCATCGCAGACTATTATTAACATTAAATTAATATTACTTCTATGGGTTTGGAAAATATAACAAATGAAGAAGCGCAAAAATTAAGCAAACAGGCTGCAAGAATTGATATTATGGATGCTTTTACAGGTCCAATTTCTTCTCTCTGTATGTATTCTGATAGCGAATATTTATTTAAGTTCGGAATGGCTCTCAGTATTGCTGAATTATTATTCGTTAAACTTCCTTTTTTAGCAAAATACGCATACAAAACAGGCGACACAAGAGGACTTCTTTATTTGGGGATTAAGGAAGCTGCTGCGAATTTAACAAAGATAGGTGGATTTCTAGACATGGTCCCTGCCTACGTTCTTAGGGCGAATTATGTTCTGCGGAATAAGCTTTAGATTTTTTTCAATGCTTCGTTCATTGAATGTGGATCGATGCCTGCTTTTTTTGCAATTTTCTTTCCGTAACCGCTCTCTGGGATACCTTCCCATATTCGGTATTTTCTTTTATTATCATCAATATCTGAAACTCTCAAAAATATAACATTTTTTTTATTTTGATGTTCTTCCCATGTTCCTTTGTCATGCGTAATAAAAAACGAGCTTATATTATTATAGATGAGTGCGTCTGAGATTCCTTTGGACACCCATGTTTCTGCTTCTGGTTCTGTTCCGCCTCCGATTTCATCTCCAAGGACTAGCGAGTTAATTGTTATATTTTCTTTCATATATGTAACTTGGTTAGCTCCGTTGTGAAAATGTCCTGCTCCTAATGTATCTCCCATATCGAAGCAAGGAAATATTTGATCTACTGGTGATAGTGAGAATTCTTTAGCAAATGCGTATAGACCTGCCATTGCTAAATGAGTGTTTAATCCGATGGTTTTGAGATATACTGATTTTCCTCTACCGTTAGCTCCTAGAATATATGTATTTCTAGCATTATCTCCCCAATGAACATCGTTCGGAATATTGAGTTTTTCAATTTCTGAATAATCCCATGTTTTTTCGAAAAAATGCGGATGATATGCTTTTTTTAATTCGCCTTTTCTTTCTTCTTGCGGTAAAAATTTTGGTTTGCATGAAGGAATTCTTTTTCCATTGCATGTGACCTCAAAAGGTATTGCTAATGCTTTGTAATATGAAAATTGTTTTTTTAATCGAATTACTTCTTTTAATTGTCCCATGAATGGTTCTAGTTTTTCAGCACAATGATAATTCCATTCGTAATCGTACTCAAATTTTAATTTTTTTGAATTATGAGGGTCTGGTTTTTTTATTATTATTGGTTTTTTTCTAAGTTTTTCTGCAATAGGAAAATATGGTTTTAATGCTTTTTTTGCTTTTTCAGCAAACGCAAGAATATCTTGTGTTGCTTTTGTATCGTTTGGTAATGATAATATTGTTTCCAAAGCTTCATCCATATACAAATATTTTGTATTATTTATGGCTGCTAATCTGATTTGACTATCTGCTTCTCGAACTTCATCGTACCAATCTGTGCTAATTAGTGCAAATTGATATCTTGGTAATTTTCGAGATATCTTTTTCATTGTTTTTTGAAATGCTTCGTTGTCAAGAAATTGTTCAAGAATATCTCTACGATATATTGCATCTTCTACTTTAAATTGTAAGAGAAATGTGTTTTCTAAAGGATAAAAATCTCTGGTCCTGTATGTATTTTTAATTCTTTTTTTAAAACCGTTCAGTGTTTCCTCGATTCCTAAATCTTCTCTGGCTTTTCCTATACTTTTATCTATTCTAGTTAAGTCAGGACACTTAATTAATCTTGTTTTTTTTGCCATATAATTTCACGAATTTCAAGCTAACACCTCTTAGAAAACCTAATTGTAATGCGTTTTATAATGGTTTTTGTTTCTAAACGCCTAAAATAAGCTCTAAATTAGCCTAAGACAAGTTCGCCTTCCGCTCCTTTAGCTGTCAATTCTGACAACTAAATTTCCAATACTTTTAAAAACATCTTATTAATACTCTCACACTATACAGCGCAAGCTTGTATGCGCACGTGGCCAAGTGGTAAGGCATCGGGTTGCAGCCCCGAGATCCCCAGTTCAAATCTGGGCGTGCGCTCTCCCTTTTTTTTGAGGAAGAGCGTGTCCACACTTGTCCGCGTGCGAATTACTTTTCGAGGTGTATTCCATGACTTTAAAACTATATAATTCGTTGACAAATCAAGTTGAAGATTTCGTTCCAGTTATTACTGGAAAAGTTCGAATCTATAACTGCGGTCCAACTGTATATAGTTACCAACATATTGGAAACTTCCGGTCATTTGTACAGTGGGATCTTCTTCGACGTTATTTAATTCACAAAGGATTAGATGTAATTCAAGTTATGAATATTACTGATGTTGGTCATTTAACCGATGATGGTGATGATGGCGAAGATAAAATGGAAGCCGCTGCAAAAAAAGAAAAAAAACATCCTTTGGAAATTGCAGAATTTTATACGAAACAATTTTTAGAAGATTGGAAAACTCTTAATCTTATGGAGCCTGAGTTCCGACCTAAAGCTACGGAAACAATTCCTGAAATGATAGCGATGGTCGAACAATTGCTCAAAGATGGTTTTGCATATGAAGCTGGCGGTAATGTTTATTTTGATATTTCTTCTTTTCCTGAATACGGAAAACTTTCTGGTAATTCTTTAGACAAACTAACTAAACGAAGAGTAGATCCAGATCCAAATAAAAAATCTCCTCATGATTTTGTTCTTTGGTTTAGTAATTCGAAATTTGAAAATCATATTCTCAAATGGGATTCTCCTTGGGGAGAAGGTTACCCTGGTTGGCACATGGAATGTAGTGCTATGAGTGCAAAATTCCTAAGTGACGCATTCGTCGATGGAAAATTCCATCCTGAAAAATTCGAAACAATTGACATTCACACCGGCGGAGAAGATAATAAATTCCCTCACCACGAATGTGAAATTGCACAAACGGAATGCGCTACAAAAAAATTATTTTCAAAATATTGGTTACACGCTGCTTTCATGATGAGTGAAGGTCAGAAAATGAGTAAATCAATTGGAAATGTTTACAATGTCTTTGACCTTGTCAAAGAAGGATTCGATCCTCGGGCTATTAGATATCTTCTTTTAGCAACTCATTATAGAATGCAGATGAATTTCACAAAAGATGGAATTAAAGCAGCAGAAACTGCATTGTCTAGAGTCGATGAAACTCTTAGAAAATTAAATTTTATAAAAGAAGAAAGAGCATATTCTGAAAGACTTTCATTATATGCACATGGGATTCTTTTAGGTGTAGAAAAAGAATTAGATAATGATCTTAACATAAGCGGTGCATTAGCAGCTCTCTTCGAAGGTGTAAAAGAAATTAATAAAAAACTTCAAGAAGATAAAGTCGGTAAAGATCAAGCAGAAGAAATTCTTGACATTATTTTCAAAGCAGATACTATTTTTGGTTTATTTCCAAAATCAATTCTTGAAAAAGAAGATCTTCCTCAAGAAATTGTTGATATTTTAGAAAAACGACGAGAAGCTCGAGAAAATAAAGATTGGGCTGCAAGCGATTCACTTCGAGACGAGTTAACAAAACTTGCTTATGAAGTGAAAGATACTAAAGAAGGCCAAGAATGCCGTAACTTAGTGAAAAATATTAATAATTAGATGAGAGATTTTTTTACTAAGTTGTGAAAAGAGAAATTTTTGTCAAAAAACCTTCGTTTTGAACTAAACTGTAGAAACTCTTATAAATAAAATCTATATTCTTCAATCACTCGCATGATTATTCTTGCGGGCCTGTGGTCTAGTGGCTATGACAGTGCCCTTACACGGCATTGATCCCCGGTTCGAGTCCGGGCAGGCCCATTACCCTTTTCCCAACTTTGTTGGACTCGTTTCTTCTAATTCTTTACACACGTTCTTTGTATCTTCCGAATCGTTGTTTTCGTCACGCAGTATGAGTGGATTGCTTGTTTTTGGTGATTTTGTTTACGCCTGTGGTGTCGCTATTTTGTCCGAGTGATTTTTTTGGACTCTTGGTGTTTTCCCAACATTTTTGGATTCTCGCTGTCCGAGTTTTTTCTTTATATTATCTTAACTATTTTCTTTTTGAATTGATTCAGTTGGTTACAAATTGTATCTAACTCAAAATGTTGTCTTCCGATGGTAATTTTTACAAACCGAAAAGTTTATATATCATTTAATGGATAATTATATCCATAATATGGATAACTCAAATAAATTGTTACTTTTCCTGGGAAAAAATACTTCTAAGGCCTTTTCGATGAACGAAGTAAGTAAATTATTAAATATTCCTTATGCTACATTTCATAGAATTGTAAGTAAATTAAAAGATCTATTAACGAGCGAAGTTGTTGGTCAAACTAAGTTAATAACAATAAATAAAGAAAAGGATACTATAATTGCACACTTAACGATAGCATCGGACGAAGAAAAGCAAGAATTTCTAAAAAGTCAAGTACAAATTAATCAACTTTCAAAAGAAATAAACACTAATGATGTGGTTTTACTTTTTGGCAGTTACGCGAAGGGAACTCAAACAAAAAATTCAGATATTGATTTACTTATAATTAATACTAGAGGGGATCGAACAGTATCTTTTTCTAAGTATGAGTTAATATTTAATAAAAAAATAAATCCTATTTTTATAACTAAAAAAGAATTTAAATTAATGTTAAGCGATAAAGAAGAAAATGTAGGAAAACAAGCATTAAAAAATCATATTATTCTAAATAACCCTCAAAAATTTTGGGAGGTAACAATAAATGCATTATAATAAAGAAAAATATGAAGAACTATTTAATCAATTTAAAGAAGAACTTAAAATTAAAGAATCAACTCAGTCATTTAAGATAAAATTATTCTTAGAAAAAGCAACAAACAGCTTATTAATTGCAAAGCATCATAAGGAAATACTGCCGAACAAAGATCAACCTGAAAAAATACATTGGAATTATTGGGCGATAACGATAAGTTATTACTCGATGTTATATGCAACTAAAGCAGCCATTCTTTCAAAAGGATATGAAGTAAACGATCATTTTGCAGCACAAATAGCATTAGGATATTTGCTAGTGCCTGATAAAATAGAAAAAGAAGATTTAGAATTACTAGATCAAGCACACAAAATATTCGAAGATGAATATATAAAATATTTTAGTGATGCAAGAACAGAAAGCCACACAGCAAGGTACCGAGCAAGACCAAGTTATACAACTAGAAAAGTAGATGAAATAATTAGTAACGCAGCAAAATTTGTACAAAAAATAATTTTAATACTGGATTTATAATTGTGTTGTCCGAATTTGTTGCCAGAGTTCCTCTGGGACTGTGTTTTTATTTGAAAAACATTTATTTTCTCTTAAATTGTTTCCATGAAATAAATTTTCTTTTATCTTTTTCATCTAGTTTGCAAATGTTCACATAGTTGTTGAAAAAATTGAGAAATTCTTGTCTAGAAAATTCCAAATTTGGTTCTTTTGCAATTAGTTGTTGAAATTTAACTCGACATTCATTTCTTTGATTCTTGTTGTGGTAACATTTTCTGAAGCAATTTGTTCGCTGATACCATTCAACATAATATGATATGCTTTTCTTTTTGTGTTTTCCTTTTACGTTTGCTAGGACTACTTGTATTTCATTATATGATATTGAATCATCTTTTATTCTGTTTTTAATTTCTTTTAATTTATTTTCTGGAGATGTAATTGCATCGAGAATTTTTCTTACTTTGTGAGTTTTCATAACTCTCTTTAATTGTAGTTGGTGATGCTGAACTAAATTAGCAATATGATCCCATACGGTGCTTTCTTTAATACTTCTTTTTTCCGCTATTTGTTTAACATTTAGCCCTTTATTAATAAGTTGTAATGTTTTTTGTTGACTAAATTCTATTTTGTCGAAGTCGATTTTTTTATTGAAATTTTCATGCTTTTTTACTGAGGTAATTTTAACTTCTGGCTGAGTTGGAAATGCTATGTTAAGTTTGCTTGTCATTCTTTTACGATATTTGTAGGTGTTTGCATGAGATGCATATGCAATCCATCCCTCGTATTTTTCAATAACTTTTTCTCTGTCAATTTTTTCTCTAGAATAATCTTTTTTCATCTGCTCCATTTTCTTTTCAAATTTACGCATATTTTTCTTGACCAGAAGTTTGTGATGATAAAATATTCTGAATCCCAAGAATCCTATTCCTTTCTCTAATTTGATTATTTGAGTTTTTTCAGGATGTAATACGAGGTCAAGCTTATTTTTAAGAAAAATATTTATTTGTTTTTTATATTCTTCAAGAATTTGTTTTGATTGGTGTAAAATTGCGAAGTCATCAACGTATCGAATGTAGTGTTTGGCTTTTAGTTTGTGTTTTACATATTGATCAAGTTCGTTTAGATATACGTTGGCGAAGAATTGCGAAGTTAGATTGCCTAGAGGCATTCCTTTGTTGTTTTCTTTTCCTTGATAGTTGTTGAGAATTATTTTTATGAGTTCTAATGTGTTTTCATCTTGAATTTTTTTATTTAGTATGTTTATTAGAATTTTGTGGCTTACGGTTTCGAAATAACTTTTTATGTCTGCTTTGAGAACATAACATTTTCTTGTGTTGTTTTTTGATACTTTTCTTTTGAAGATATCAAATCTTTTTATTGCGTTGAGTGTTCCTTTTCCGATTCTATTTGCGAATGAATCGTGGATGAAGTTTTTTTCAAAGCTTGGTTCTATTATGTTGCAAATTGCGTGATGTATTACTCTATCTCTGAATGCTGATTTGCTTATTTTTCTTGTTTTTGGATCTCTAAGAATAAATGTTTTCAATGGTTTTGGTTTGTATGTTTGCATTAACAGTTCATTTCTAAGTTCAAATAGATTTTCATGCAAATTATGTTCGAAGTCGATGACGTATTGTTTTAGTGTTTTTCCTTTACGTGCCTTGAGGAATGCTTTTTCTAGATTTTCGTAACTGCACAGTTTTTTATAAATATTCATTATTGGGTGTGATTCAAGGTATTTTATTAGTTCTTATGGTTGGGAGAGATAACAAACAAATACTACTTAAAAGTGACAACAAAATCGAAAGGTTTAAATACAGTAACTAATCTTCTTAAGTATTATAATATAATTCGAGGTAAAAAATAAAATGTCAAATTTAGAACTAAACGATCAAATCGTCCCATTTAAGGACTTCTACGGAGCAAATCATAAAGAAATGCCTAAACTTATTGCAGAAGGAAGAGTTCCTCTTTTATCAGCTGGTTTAATGCAAGAAAGATTAAACTCATTAGGTACATCAACTCAAGATGCTTGGTGGAATAATTATTTTGATACTGGAGATGGAATTTTCTATCATCCGGAAGGCAGTGCAAAAATTGTTCTTGGAGCACAAATAATCAAAGACTTAACACCAAACTCCCCTCTTTCAAATGGAGCTATAGTTTTAGGAGATAGTATTGATGAATCAATTGCAGTGTATAAATCATTAGATGCTGTCGAGGAGTTTTCAAAAAAAGACATAGAAAATCTAAAACTAAGATCAGTTCTTAGTCCTGAAGAAGCTAAAAATCATCCTGTGTGGATCGCACTTGCAGGAGGAGATAAAATTCTTCTCAATAATTATGTTGATGAAACATTCAGGTTAGGAAAAGAACAATACAGCAAAGAAAAGATGATGGATGTATATTTTGGTTCAGCACAAAAAAAAGCTGTTGGGCGCCTGTGGTGTGTCGGCAGTCTTGGGTATGGCTCCAGTGCTAGTGGCAATTATAGTGTCGATGGCAGGAGTGGTGGGCGGTTCGTTGGGGTAGCGCCGGAGGCGCTTGGTGCGCGCGGTAATACGCCTAGTATCAGCACAATTACTAACAATGTGCATGCTTACCTTAAAAATACTGATGTTGTTGAAGGAGCAACAAAAAAAGGAATTACAAAAGCTATTCAAGATAGCTACAAGTAATTTCTTTTAGATACTTTTTTATATCTTTTTCTTTTTACTTCTTTTTGTCTCAGCTGATTCATCATTCAAAATAATTGATGAATACATGAATTGGTTTGGAACTACACGTCATTTCACTATGGCAGTCTAACTGTCCTTAGAAATTAATAATTTCTGGGACTCCAAAAAGCATCTGCTTTTTGTCTGTTATAAAATTCAACCACAACGGTTTTAAAAAATCTTGAATTTTTGAACTCCTGAAAATTTATAATTTTCATGAGAAACGAAGTGGTGGTGAACAAATATTGAGAAGGTGAAATGGCTACTGTTGGGCGCCTGTGGTATGTCAACAATCTTAATAATGACTCCAATGCTAATGGCAATAATAATGTCAATAACAATAATGGGCGGTTCGTTGGAATAGTCAAGCTAAATTGGCTGAGACACCCTATCTTATTCCTCCGAGTTTTTTCTTTATATTATTTCAACTATTTTCTAAGAATTCATTTATTTTGATAAATGTTATTTCATTTTTTTTTCCGCGATTAGCGGCACCAGAAATTACTGATAATTTCTCAGTGCCTTCTTTTTCTGGGCTTATTAAGATGTGTTTTGTTATTTTTTTGTGTTCTTTTTTAAATTCGTTGAATGCTTCTGTTTCTCTTTGAGGTATTTTTGTTGTTGCTGTTACTTGTATTGCTTTTTCGTTTGTCACGAAGTCTATTTCTACTTTATTTTGCCAGTAAAATATTTCTTTGTTTGTTTGTAATAATTTTATTGCTATTGCATTTTCTAGGAGTGTTCCTTTGTTTTCTCTTGTTGTTGTTATTGTGTGTAGTCCGTTGTCTATGCAGTAGTATTTTGGTGCGTATGCTCCTATGTATTTTGTTTTTGCTGAATATGAGAAATAAGGTATTTCGAAAACTAAGAATGTGTCTTTTATGTGTTCTATGTATTTTTGTGCGGTGTTTTTGTCTATTCCTAGTTGTTTTCCTAGTTTGTTTGCGCTTATTTTTATTCCTGGGTTATTGAGGAAGAATTTTACTAGTGCTTTTATTTGTGTAGCGTTTGATAGATCGTATTTTTCTAGAATGTCTTTTGTTATGATATCGTCAACATATTGTTCTAATAGTTTTCTTTTTATTGTTTCATTTTTTGCAAGAACAACTTCAGGAAAACCTCCGAATTTTAAATATGTTTCAATTGATTCTTTTGAGAATTCTTGGAATTCTTTGTAGTTTAGTGGATATATTTCGAATGTTATGTTTCTTCCTGTGAGGACTGTGCTGAGTTTTGGCGCTAGGAGTGATATGTTTGATCCTCCGATAATAAATTTAATATTTGTTTCTTTATCGTAGTATGTTCTTAGCCATTTTTCAAAACCTTTGATTCGTTGTATTTCATCAAGGAAGAAGTAGGATTGTTTTTTTGGGTCTCTTATTGAGATTATTTTTTCTAGAAGTTCTATGCTGATGTGTTGATCGAATCTGAAATCATCAAAATCTAAGTAGAATGTGTTCTTTTTAGGGAGTGTTTGTATGAGTTGATGCATGATGTGTGTTTTTCCACATCGACGTATTCCTTTGAGAATAATTATTTCTTTTCTTTCTAGCCAAGGTTTTATTTTTTTGAGATATTTAGTTCGTTTTTTTGATTCTAGAATGCTTGTTGTTTTGATTATTTCTTTGAGTTCTTCTGTTGAGATCATCTTGTTGTTTGAGAGGTTTAGTTATTTATAAACCTTGTTGTTTCATTCACAACCTTTATAAATAAACCTTTATTTTTGGCGTTTTTTTGATGAAACTTGTTTTGTAGCTTGCGTTAGCTGAGGTCGGGCAGGCCCATTAC